>ERZ791601.9-NODE-9-length-222750-cov-13.890065_pt1 | contig 222750 bp, 198 predicted proteins | sample MGYA00509967_ERZ791601 | MGnify/ENA primary metagenome ERZ791601 (study PRJEB30046, sample SAMN00791930) | human gut metagenome | study: EMG produced TPA metagenomics assembly of the A metagenome-wide association study of gut microbiota in type 2...
ACTCGCTACCTCCACCTTGGCAAGGTGGCGCTCTACCGGATGAGCTACATCCGCACGGTTGGTGCCTCCGGCCGGAATCGAACCAGCGACACGCGGATTTTCAGTCCGCTGCTCTACCAACTGAGCTACAGAGGCAAATATATGAAAACCGGCAAAGCCGGATTTCGGCGAAAAATGGCGACCCGGAACGGTCTCGAACCGTCGACCTCTAGCGTGACAGGCTAGCGCTCTAACCAACTGAGCTACCGGGCCATTGGTGGGAACAACAGGGCTCGAACCTGTGACCCCTTGCTTGTAAGGCAAGTGCTCTCCCAGCTGAGCTATGCTCCCTGATCGATCGGTTTTTCGTCCGACGACGCAGATTAATATACTATAAATTCGCCGTTCTGTCAAGTCTTATTTGCAATTTTTTTCAGTTTTTCTTAAAAAAGTCTCCGCCGCGCCGAACAGCGGAGACTCCAGAAAATACTGTTCTTATTTTGCGTATATCGAGCCGATTATTTTGTTCATCGTCTTTCGTGACATAAAGCGCGTCAAGAAAGTCAGGAACGAATAGCTCGCGCCTATCGTGTATATCGGGCTGACCTTTTTCTTCATTGCGACATCGGCTATAAACATTCCCGCTATCGACGGCTCCATACCCGTCTGCTCGTCATGCTCCATGCGGGCAACCGAGCGGCCTATGCGACCGCCGTATATGTCGTCGCCGTCTATTGACTTTTCGCGCGCCTTTGTAAAGCCGGTCTTTATGTCGCCCGGCTGAACCGCGCAGACGGTGACCCCGTAGGGGCGAAGCTCGTTTGCGAGAGCCATGGTGTATGAATTTGTCGCAGCCTTCGCGGCGGAATAATAGGTCTGGAACGGAATCGGTATCTGACCCGCGACGGAGCCTATGTTGACTATTCTCCCCTGCCCCGCTTCGCGCATTACGGGGATAACGGCGCGGTTCATATTGACCATGCCGAAGAAGTTCGTGTCAAAAAGGCGCTTCGCGTCCTCGGTCTTTGTGAACTCGACCGCGCCGGAGATGCCGAAGCCCGCGTTGTTGATGAGCACGTCTATTCTGCCCTCGCGTTCGATTATCTCATCGACGGCATTCTTCACCGCCGCCTCGTCCGTGACATCGGCGACAAGGTGATTCAGTCCCTCGACTCCCTGCGCCCTACGGCTCAATTCATAAACGGTATATCCCGCATCCCTGAGCGCAAGCGCCGTCTGCATACCTATGCCCGATGTTCCGCCTGTCAGGATCGCTACTTTTTTATCCATAAAAAGCACCTCCGAACTTAGTAACGGGTAGATTATACCACAACCCGATCCCGGATTCAATGAGGACACAGAATGCAGAATTTTTCTTGACAAAACAAAAAATACATGATAGGCTGTATACATAGAATTATTTCCATAAAAAACAAAGGCGACAAAAAATGAAATTTTTCAATGCACAACAGCTATTGGATCATATACTATCCGATAATTTAGGTTTCGTCATGTACTCAAAAAAGATGGCTCTTAATAGTTGCGCCTTCCTATTGGAACAGCTCAACCCCGACGAAGAAATCGAATTCGCTTTCCTTGCCAATGTACAACCGAAAAAAACAGAAGATGTGCCTAGCGCAATTTGGGTAATCACTAATCGCAGATTGCTTATTGCAAAAAGAAAATTGTTCGGCGATTTCACACAAACTATTAGCTTGAAGAACATAAATGACGTAACTATAAACAATAGCGGCGTTGGCAATTTTGGGTTAGCTAAAATTACTATTGATACAATATGGGAGAACATTACAGCTATAACCAATATCCGATATGGTTCTACAATTTACGGAGGATTACACGATATAATCGAACGAAAAAAACTCGCATTTACAGAAACCCAAGCTTGCAATTCGGCAACAACCCATATAATTGAAAAATCCCCGGCGGAACAGATTCTGGAGTTTAAAAATCTTCTCGATCTCGGTATTATTTCTCAAGAAGAGTTTGACGCGAAGAGAAAACAACTGTTGGGACTGTAATTTTTCCGTTTAGGGACAGAGAATCTCCACTTTTGCAAATGGCATAAAAATGAGCCTCCGTGTGTCGGAGACTCATTTTGTTTTTTTATATCTCGCCCAAAGAGAATGTATCGGAGAGCCAGTCTGTGCAGAGCTTCACCCACTGCGAGGCGCGGGCGTTCTCTATGACCGACTCCGGCTTGTCGCAGACGCTCGGAGTGCACAGGGAGAAGCCGTGCCAGCCCTTGGCAAAAATATGCATTTCGAACGGCACTTTGTTTTCGGCGAGCGCCTCGGCATATTTTACGGAATTTATTATCGGAACGGTTTTGTCCGTCGCGCTGCCGAAGATGAACGTGGGCGGAGTGCTGCTGTCCACATATTCGTTAAGCGACGGCACGGGGAAGGCCAGAATGCGGCTTATCTCGGAGAGAATGCACGGGTAGCCGAGGATACACGCGTTGGGGCGCGTGCTGCCCATGGTCGAGAGCGCGGCCGCAAGGTGCGCGCCCGCCGAAAAGCCGATGGCGGCTATCTTATCGGCTGTAACGCGCCACTCCTTTGCCTTTTCGCGTATGAGCGCCAGCGCCTCCTCTGCATCGGCAAGGGGCATTTTGAACTCCTTGCCCTCGCCCACGGTATAGCGCAGGACAAAGGTATTGTATCCGTGCACGGCGAACGCCATGGCTATCGGCTCGGCCTCGCGGTCGGAGCACATATAGTATCCGCCGCCGGGAATGACCAGAACCGCCGGGCGCTCTGTCATATTCGGCATTTCCTTGGAGGTATCGAGCAAATACGCCGTGAGCGTGGCGCCGGGGTTGCTTTTAAGCTCAAGCTTTTCGACTGTCATGCCGTTCCTCCTTTAGTAAGTGACCTTGAGGGTCTTTATCTCAAAGGGTCTGAATTGAAGCTTCGCGTGCGCGATGCTTTCGACCTCGCTCTGCTCCTCCTCGAGCATATTGGTTATCTTCACGCTCTTTGCGCCGTCAAAGAAACGGACATCGGCGGTTGTGAACGTGCCCTCCGCCTCATACATACGCACAATAAACGCGCGCTCCGCATCCTCGCAGGGCTTTACGGCCTCGACAAAGATGTTGTCGGCATCGATATCAATGAGCTTTTGCGCCTCGTATTTTCCGTCTGTCACGGCGGCGGGAACATTAAGCTCATATGCCGGTCTGATAACGCTCTCGGCGGAGAAGCCGCTGTCATGCGGCAGGAACGAATAGACACAGTGGTGGAAGCCTCTGTCGCCCTTGAAATCGGGGCGCAGACCGCCCTTGTGCAGGGACAGGCGCAGCTTGCCGCCGTTTACGCTTATGCCGTACTTGCTGTCGTTGAGGACGGCGACGCCGAAGCGGGTCTCGGATAGGTCGGTATATTTATGGTTGAGCACCTCGAACTTCGCCTTTTCAACGCTGTTGTTGCGGGTGGTCGGGCGCTTTACATTTCCGAACTGGACATCAAAGCGGGCGAACTCCTGTCTGACGGAGGTATCGAACGCCGCCTTGAGGAAGCGGTGGTTATCCTGCCAATCCATGACGGTATCGAAACGCACCTCGGCGCTGTCCGCAAAGAATATCATATCCTGCGTGACGGTCGATTTGTCGCTTATCGCGTACTTGCTGCGGATAACGAGCGCGACGGAGCCGTCGGAAACTATTTCGCGGCTGATGAGCTTCGAGGCATCCTCGAACTTCATCTCAATATCGGCATCAACATCCCAGTTATCCCAATCGCACGGGAAATCCTCCGCCAAGAGCAGAGTGTTGAGATTATAGCCGTCGCCGCAAAGCTCGCGCTCGACGCGCTTATCGACAAAGGACGAAATCGTGCCGTTATCGGCGAACTTTACCGACGCAAACGGAGTTTCAAGGCGCTCACCGTCGAGCCTGAACGCACTCTCGCCCTCGATTTTGCCGTCGACGAGCTTCAGCGTGACGCTCGAAAACGCGGGAACGGTCACGCCGCCCACCATGAGCTTTTTGTTGCCTCTCAAATCCGTATAGACCTGCTGCCTGTAATCACCGTCAACGATTTTGCCGCTGTAGTCGAGAACTATCACGTCGGAGCGGTCAAAGGAGAGGGTGTTTGTGACTGTCACGCAGCCGGAAGCGTCGCTCTCTGCCAATTCCCTGACGAGGTCGCGGGCGCGCTTTATAAGCGCGGTGGTCATAGCGCGGGACTCCTCATGGGCGCGGGGAATACAAGTGCCGGGGAGAATATCGTGGAACTGGTTGACGAGCAGCTTTTCATAAAGAGGAGCTATGTCCGCGCTGTCCGCCGTTTTATTGTTCTTCACGGCATCGTTTACCGTGAATATCTCAAGGTCTCTGAGCGCGAACTCCGCCTTACGGTTGTTGCGCTTTATGACGTGCTGATTGGTGAGCGTGCCGCGGTGCAGCTCAAGATACAGCTCGCCCGCGTAGGTATCGGGCTCAAAGGCATTGCTTTCAAGCTCTTTCATTGCCTCGCCGACAAGCTTGTGCTCGGACTTCGGGCAGCCGTTGAGATCGGCGCAGCGTCTTGCCGCCTCGAGCATCTCGAACTGCGGTCCGCCGCCGCCGTCCCCGTAGCCGTAGGAGATAATGCGGGTATCGGTCACGCGCCTGTCTTTTATGCAGGAATGTTTATTCTCGGGTGTGCCCGTGACATAGGTCAAAAGGTCCTCTGCGTCGGGCCAGATGTGGGTGCGGTTGAAGTGGGTGAACACCTTTGTGCCGTCTATGCCCTCCCAATAGAATGTATCGAGCGGGAAAACGTTTGTGTCGTTCCAGTCGATTTTAGTAGTCAGGAAATAATCGACGCAGCAGCCCTTCATTATCTGCGGTATGGCCGCGCTGTAGCCGAAGGTATCGGGCAGCCAGAAGCAATTCGAGGTAAAATCAAAATACTTTCTCGTGAATCTCTGACCCCAGAGGAACTGTCTGACCATGGACTCGCCGGAGGTTATGTTGCAGTCGCACTCGACCCACACGCCGCCGTTGGGCTCGTATCTGCCCTCGCTGACTCTCTTTTGGATGCGCGCGAAGAGGTCGGGATATTTGCGGCGCAGGAAGTCGCTGTGGCAGGATGAGCTCTGAATGAACTTATATTCCGGATACTCGTCCATAAGAGCGAGCTGATTCGCATAGGTGCGTGCGCACTTCTTGACCGTCTCTCCGACGTGCCAGAGCCACGCCGTGTCCATATGCGAATGGCCTATGAGCACGGCCTTGGGCGCATCGTCGCCGTTTTTGACGGAGAGCGCCTTTTTTAGATAGGGCTTCGCGCTCTCGAGAGCCGCCATAAACTCATCGCGGTCAACATCGTCGGGTGACTGATATATCTCCCTGAAAACCTGCTCAAGCTCATTTATTACGGACGCGCGTCTGAACGAGCTGTCCGGCAGGTTTTTGACGAGCTGAACGAGGGTGCGCAAATCGAAATAGAACTCCTGAACGGCGTAGTTCTTGACGCAGATATCTATGCCCTCATAAGAGAAATCATAGGTGAGCAGCGGGAGATTCTCCGTAGGGTGGCAGCCCTTATACGAATGACCCGCGTAGTATTCGAGATCTATTGCTATTTTATCGCCGGCCTTTGCATCCTTTCTGAGCAGGTCACAGTAATGGTTGCCGTGACCGGTGAAAACTATCTTCGTACAGAAGTTGCCGTATGGCACGCCGTCCACCCAAAGAGTTCCCTCATAGCACGAGATATGCGGGCGGATGAAGATATCCTTTCCGTCAAGTCCGTCGGGGACTACAAAATCGGTCTTGAACCAGCAGTAACCGAACTCCTCGCCCCATTTGTAGCCCTTTTCTATCGGGTCAAACAGGCTGTTCTCCGGAATACTGTGGAAGCGTTCAAGCGTGGCAAATGCGCTGACGGGTCCCGTCTCGCCGACTTTTTCAAAAATCATCGGTTCGATGATATCGACAAAGCGCTCCAGCTTTTTGAGCATTCTGTCGGTCTGTTTTAAATCCAGCATATTCTTCTCTCCAAAATATATTTTTCCGCCCTGCGGATTATAGCCCGAGTACAAAATACGGCAATTACAGTATAACGCAAGAATGTTGCGTCTGCAAGCATTTTTAAAGAGAAATTGAAACAAAAAAGCCGCCGCAGAGGAGTTCCCCCACGGCGGCTCGGTCTATTTCAAAGCAGTCCGAAAATACGGCGTATCACAAAAAATATTAACGCCAGATAAAGCCCTGTCAAGTTCATTAAATTATATAGAATTGCCGTTATCATCTTTTTCCTCCGCTATGCGCTGCTCATGCAGGAATTTATCCGCCTCTATCGCCGCAGAGGTGAAGCTGTTATTCTTCCAATAGCTCGCAAAGCCGACGGCGGCGGCAAAAATCAGGCTTATCGCCGTATAAAGCTCGCCGTATTCTATATTGAGCGGCGTTTTTCCGAACGCGGCAAGCGCCATGTTGACTATCGACACCAGAGAGAGAATGCCCCTGACCCAGGTGCCTACCGACACTCTCTTTGCATATTCAAAAAGCTTTTTCATAAAAATCCCCCTTATTTTCTGCGCGCAAGGTCGTCTATACGCTTATGCGCGGATTTTATCGAATCCTCCGCAGTCGCCATGCGCTCAACTAAGTTATTATGTTTGTCCACCCGCTTTTCAAGCTGCGCTATGCGGTAATTTGTCAGTCTGTTTGAGGCGAGTATTCCGCCGAGCGAACCTAAGAGCGTGCCCGCCGCCGAGAGCAGGGCAACAGTTATTTCCGAGTTCATCTCACACCTCCTCGAGGCTGCCGACCGCGACCCAGCTCGAAATATCGCCGAGCAGGGCTTCGAGCGTGCCGCGGTTTTGCCGGATTTTTGTGACGGTGTGTTTTTTCGGAGAGAGCTGTGCCTCGGGCACTTTTCTTCCGCGCGCCGAGGTGCAGCCGCCGTAGACTGCGCCGGGCTTTATCGAAACCACACTGCCGACAGAGACGGACGGTCTTTCCGCGAGCCTTAAATCGGAAATCAAAACCCACGAATTAATCTCTTTGAGCAAAGCGCGCTTTGAGTCGAGCCTTGCGACGGTATGAGTCTTTAATTTCACCCACGATGGAATGCGCTGACCCGTGGCATATGTCTTTCCGATTATCTTCACGCGGTCGCCCGCTCGGATATCGCAGACGGGCTTAGCTTTCTGCGGCGCGGTCTTTTTTAGTCCGTAAAATGCGGCTATCGACTCGGCTATCGCTTTCCCGCACAGTCTCTGCCCCGCCTCGGTCTCGACATTTTTCCTGTCCGAAGAGCTGTCTATGAACACGGTCTCGATAAGCAAACTGCGGCACTTTACCGAGCGGACAAAGCCGAAATAGTCGTTGCCCGTTGAATTGAGCTTTATTTTAGCTCCCCTGTCGCGCAGCGAAAATGTCTTTGCAATACCCGCGCTTATCCCCGCGGCGAGCCTTTTGCCCCTTGAGTCCGAGTGCTTATAATAGACCTCGCTCCCCGTTCCGCCGCCCGCATTGAGATGGATCTCGGCGGCGAGATCGAAGTCTCCGCGGTTGACGAAGGCTATTCTGTCCGTGAGATACATATCGGCATCGTAATTTATGAGCGACACATCGCAGCCGTAGCTTTTAAGCGCTTCGGCTATGTAAAAGCCTATTCTTCGCGCTATGCGAAATTCGTGGAAGCCCCCGCCGGTGGCACCGCTGTCATAGCCCCCTCGCGCCGATTTTCCGTGCCCTATCGAAATACAGATTTTCACATTATACCTCCCCGTCAACCGTCATACTTCGCCAAAATGCGTTCAAGCTCCGCGCCGTATTTTTTACGCTGTCCCTTTGGGATGTGCGCGACTACCGCAAGCAAATCCGCCCTGACCTCGGCCGCTTCTATTATCTTGGCCGTCGATTTTTCGACGATACTGTTGACCTCACTCACTTTCATCTGCCACACCCCCGATTTGTTTTAGTGCCGCTTCCAGCTGCTCCGCCGTTGCGGTATCGTCCTCCTGCGGCTGCTCCGTCCACACCTGCGTTATTTCTGTTTCCGTCTCCGTCCATGAGCCGACATAGCTCTTCCCGTCGGACGGGCAGTCCGTTAAAATTATCGGCTTATAGCCGTACTGCAAAAGCAAATCCGGGTCGTTTGTAAACACGTCGCCGTCCGCCGTTTTTATCGGTCTCGGCGCTCCTCGAAGCTCGCCGTCTGTAAGTTTTCCGTATATCATTTAATCACCCCCATGTGAAAGAGCCTGTGCCCTGATTGTATAAAGTCCGCCGTCTTATTAAATCGTACATACACGGCACTCCGTCTGTGTCGAGGCACGGGCGCATATCGCAAATAAGCTCGCCGTTTTCATAGAATCGGCAATAATAAATCTGTGATTTGCTCATATTGGTTGCACCCGTCGGAGTGTGTCGGGCAAAGAGGTATATTGTCCGCTCGGGTCCGACATATCCTGCGTCCTCAATAGCTTGTGTTCTTTCTTCACCCGCGTCGTCCGTCACTTTGAATAACTTCCCGATATTGCGCAAAGTTATCGGTTTTTTCATACCGTCTACATGGATATTGTTACCGTCACTGCCCCGTCCAAGCCATAGAAGTATACCGGCAAGTACGATTGCAAATTTATATTTTGCGTCATTTGAATCCTGCGCCCCTAAATCCGTGCCGTTGTCTCCGGCAGGAGCGTCAAATTTAATCTCGACATCGCTGTTCGCGCCGTAGCTGTAGCCCGTGTCTATCCATTGCTTGCCGGAAGCCTGTAAATAATCGACTGCGGTATAGCTGCTCGGCAGTCCGCTCTGCGTCTCTGCCTCTTGCCATATAAATCTGCGCCTGTTCATGTGCCCTCACCGACCTTCTGAGCCGCCAGAACCTTGTCCTTGAAGCTGAGCTCCCACGTCTCGCCGTTTTTGAAATCGGGCGCTGTGCCGATATATTTTGTCTCGGTGGGAAGTGTGACGGTGATTGTCCCGCTCGCAGCGAAGGTCAGGCGCATCCAGCACTCGAATTTTTCTGTAGCTTCGGGATATTTTATATTGAGTGTCTGAAGCCCCGTCATGCAGTATTCCGAATTATTGCGGGTATACTCGGACACCGTCGCGCTGTTACAGATGGATCGCATGGCCGGCTGACTCGGAGTGTAGCCGAGCGCGTTGATTATGGCAAATCTGAAGTCGTCCGGATCGCCGAACACGGCTTTTAAATCCCGCAAACTTTCCACCGCAGCGGCAATCTGCGGCAAAATACCGCACGCCTCCTCAAGTTCGCCGTCAACGCCCATGACCGACGGCTCAAAGCCGAGGGTAAACACGGAGGATTTTACTACCGCCTTCACCTCAAGCTCATTGCGTCTGTGAGCCTCGACCTGAACCGAGAGCTCACCCGTCGAGGTCAGCGCCTCGGGCAGAGGACAGTATATAATACCGTCCTTGACACAGGCGGGCGTGCTGTCCGCGCCGCTTATAATATTCGACATTATGCGGCGGCTGAGCCCGTAAACGTCGAAGCTCAGAAGATAATACGACGCATCGGTTTTGAGCTCTTCGTTCAGCGTGATACAAAGCCGCGCCGCGTTATGCTCCCCGCAAAAGCAGAACGGCTCTTCAACCTGAGCCGTTCCGTCCGCAAGTATTTTTACTTTTATATCTCTCATTGATTTTCCTCCCCGGAATAGTTGTCCTTGAGAAAATTTGCCGTCTCCATTACGTCCCTGTGCTCCGCATAGAGCACATTGAGCAGCGATTTTATCCCGTAGGCCTCGCGGCTCGTCTCCTGATTAGGGAGAGACGCGAGGCGTTTTCTGTGTTTTGCAATTATCCCCTCGAGCACCTGCGCCTGCTCGAAATATTCGTCGGCAAGGTCGCAAAGCGTTTTGTTGAACGTCATTTTTCTTCTCCCTTCAAAAGATAATCCGCCGTCGTGCCGAAAAAACCGGCGAGCTCCGTCAGCTGGTGCAGGCTCGGCTCCTTTTCTCCGCTCTCTATCATTCTAAGCGTCTTTATTCGCATTCCGAGCGCATCGCAGAGCATCTGCTCGCCTATGTTTTCGCCGCATCTGAGCTTCTTTATCCTGCCGCCTATGCTCTCCGGCTCGTATCTTTTTGCCGCGCTCACGGCGAGAGCCCTTCGGACGGCTATCGGCAGGAATTCGACGCTCTCCAAATCATGCTGATACTTAACGGTAAAGCTCAGCGCGTCATAAATCTTTCTCTGTGCCTTTTCGAGCCGTCTCGATACGCTCGACGGGCACACGCCTATTTTCTCGGCTATTGCGGAGACGGTCAGGCCGTCGAACCAATAGGCCTCGGTCACCTCCCTCTCGCGCGGCGTGAGCCTCGTTTTTATCACCTCGTCGGTAAGCAATGACAGGTCAACATCTCTGCGCCGCCATGCGTAGTCGTCCGGTGATTCGCAGCCCGGGCAGTGCGAGCCGCAGCAGACGCACATTGCCGCCTGCCGCTCTTCGGGAGTCGGAAACGAGAAATCCATCGCCGCCCCGACACTTCTTTTTGACATTTGCTCATCTCCTTGTTTTCGAACATTTGTTCGTACTACACTTATAATTATAGTGTCACATCAAATATTTGTCAACGGGTAAATATTTTAAATTCGCCCCAAAAGTTGCACTAAATGATGCAAAATCACATTTTAAGCGCAGCAAAAGGAAGTTTTGTCCGATAAAAGGGTCGGCAAATCATATTTTCAGCGCGATATACGAATAGGTCATGCCCAAATCATTGAGCTGGCTCTTGCCCCCGTTGATGGCGCTCGCCGAGCTGATGCTGAAGCCGTCGGAGGTTATGCCGACTCCCGCCATACCGCCTCCCTGAGTTGCGGCGGCAACATAGCAGTTTGTTGACGAGCCCGAAAAATCAGCTATAGCGGCGGGCATACTCCTGCAAAAAACAAATACGGCGGTGGGCTTGAAGCCGACTTTTACAGAACGGCTTTTTGCACCCGTGCCCGTATATGAGCCGATTTTTACAGGCGCGTTCCACAGAGCCTTATCCTCGGCGGTGACGTGCTTCACGGTATCGCGGACGTGCGAGCCGCAGAGCAGGGTCTTGTCGAGGAAGCAGTGGAAGTTCATGCCCGTTGTGTCGGCGGGGCAGAAATCCGCCTGCATGAGTATGTACGCGTCGAGCACAAAGGCGTCGGTGTCCCTGTCTGCCTTTACGCCGGAGCAGCCGGACTCGACAACATTCAAATCCGTGTCGAAGGTCAGGCAGTCGATAATGGCGGTCAAAATATCATGGCAGGCAGCGCCGCCCCTGCTGTAAGGGACATGGATGGCGAGCTTTATCTTTATAGTTGCGAGGCGGCAGTATTCGTTCTTTATCAGCACACCCTCGTCGTTTTCGGTGAAGCTGTCCACTATTTCCATCTCCCCTATGCCCACGGCAACGGTGACGCGCTTTAGGGGTATCTCCTTTTTGACGGCGGGATATTCGGTTATGAATCTTATCCCGCCGAGACTTGTCTGCTCGGAAAGCCAGCCCGCTATCTGCGAGGGCAGAACACTTATTGTACTCATAAAAACCTCCCTGAAACCGGACTGCCGGGAAAACCCGGCAGCCCTTTAAAATTATTCCGTTATCTCAACGACCGTTCGCACAACAGCCCAGACATAGAGCACCTCTTCGCCGAGCTTTATCTTCTCCGCGCGGTCTATCTGATATTTTATATCTCCGTCGATTATCAGCGCGTCCTCGTTGAGCGTCAGATCGTGCTCGGGCGGGCCGATATAGAGATAATAGCCCTGCGAATTGTAGCCTATCTCGGTGTTTACGCCGTAGAGATACATCTTGTTCTTGTATCTCAGCGGCTGAATAAAGCCCTTGAACGGCGCGGTTCTCGTGGAGTCGGTATTCTCGATAATGAGCACCCTGCCCCACTTTTCAAATTCCGCCGAGAGGTTCATATCTCCACCCCGCAGCAGAAAAAGCCGTCGTCGTTCAAAAGAGGCGTGAGCTCGGCGAGAGCAGCGTCGCGCACGGACGCCGCGAATTTAAGCGAGCTGTCCGCGCCCTTTTTAACGGTGATGTCGCCGGCCTTAAAGCTCTCGACGCCGTCCGAATTGCCCGCGCGGCGCACGCACAGGGCGTAATAGGCGAGTCCCGCGGCGGCCTGAGCGATTCTCACATCGTTAATGTCCGCATCGGCTCTTAATCTCGATTGTACGCGTTCGAGCGAGCTCAGGGCTATCCCGAGGCAGAGCTTTTCCTCCTCCTCGCCGATGTCCGTAAGCTGTTTTAACAGGGAGAGTACGCTCCACTGAGTTATCATGCTCTCACCCCCGCCGTCAGACGGTAAGGGTGCGGGCGGCGGAGTCGAATATCCTTGCAAAGCCCGCCGTCGAGCTTATAACCGCGCGTTCGAGCTGGCGGTCAATGAGCTTGTCGTACTCGGTGGAGACGGGGCCTGTGGTGACCATTTCGAGGGCGCAGCTGCGGTCGATACCGATTATCTTGCCCGCAGGCACGCAGGAGCCCTTTATAAGATCTGCGCCGAGAGGAGTTATGACCTCGCCCGTCGCATGGAAATTGAGCCCTGCCGCAGCATCCCTGAACTCGGAGATACCGAGCATCTGCGCCACCTGCGCGGGAGCTGCGATAATCGTGTTGAGCTCATAGGGGTCGAAGAGGTTCCAGAAGTTGACAAGGTCGGTATAGGTGAGCTTGCCGGCTGATTCGACGGCGGTGTTTGCGGCGGCGTTATTGTTGCCGTCGCCGTTTATGAGCACATCAACAGCGTCGCTGAGCTGAGTGCGCGCGATATATGCGCCTATCTGACGCAGAGTCACCGTAAACAGGTCGAGACGCTGGAAGCGGACGGCCTCATAGGAAGCGACAAGGGAGCGGCCGCGCTTTTTCAGGTGGACGAGGTTCTCCTTGCTCTTGACGCTGGTTTCGGGGATAAACGCGCCCTCGGCAACAACCTTGAGCTCCTTTTCGTCATCGCTCGGCTCGCAGGCTATCGAGCGGTAGTCGAGCGAGTCTATGACCGTAGTCGACGCGACTATGCGCGGGAGGACATTCGCCTCCTGCATACCCTGCCTGACGGCGCGGGAGACATACTCGGGAAAGAGCACGGCGGAATCGGAGGTCTTGAAGAACTTGTCAACAACGTCGCTGCCCGCTCCGCTGACCTTGATATTAAAGCGCTTGAGCTGGCGCTGATATGCGTCAAGTCCCTCGAGCGCGGTGCCGCTGTAATTCTCCGAGGGGTCTATCTTTTCGAGTGCGCCGGTGAAATCGCCGGATGCGTAGAGACCTTTTTCAAGTCTGATGTTATCAAAAGCAGTCATATTATTCTCCTTTCAGAATCAGAGCATGAAGCTCACTGTTTTGGCGGCGGTGTTGACGTTGAGCACGAGATAGTTGTTGCCCTTTGTGCTGACCTTAACGCCGCCCGCTCCGTCCGCTGCGAGCGCAGCATAGCCGACCGCAGGGGCTTCCGTGCCCGTATAGGGCAGGGTGACCGCACCGCAGAGCTGAACGCCCGCATAGCCGCCGTTTACATTGACGCCGACGCCGCAGAACTTTGCGTCCGCACCCGCAGAAGAGACGGTATCGTTTGCGCTGACCGCGACGGGCACGCCCGCCGTAAGTCCGCTTGCCGCCTTGAGAGTTAAAACATTCTCACAAAAACCTTTAGTTGAAACTGACATAAATATCCTCCTTTAAATTCTGAACTCGCTGTTGCCCGAACGGGCCTCGGTATTTTTGGGCGAGAGCTGGCTGTTGAGCTTTCCGCCGCCCGAAAACGCCTTTTTCAGCTCTCTGAGCTGCTCGAGACCGAGCGTGCCGCATATCGCCGAGAGACTCTCGCCGCGCATATCGGGCAGAGCCGCCGCGCCCATGCGTATCACATCGCATATTAACTCCTCGCGGTACTCCCTGCCCTCGCGGGCGAGCTTCTCGAGCTCGTCTATGTAGCCGTAAAGTCCCGCCGCCTCGGCTTTCGTCAGGGTCATTCCCCCGTTGGCGCAGGAGAGGCGCTTGACGGTCTTTACGGTCTGCTCGTCCGCGCGGTAGGACTTCGTAACGCCCGCCGCCGGCTGGGCGGGGACGGCTACAAACGACCATTCGTAGGCGTCCGTCGGGTCGCAGAGTATCCTGTGGCAGAGCTTGCCGCCGTACTCCCTGCCCTTTATGTGGGCGCAGGACTCGGTTCGCCCGTCCTTGCCGCAGACAGAGCAAACGCTTCTGCCGACCGAACAGCCAACGCTCGTCTCTTTCTTTATCCCCGCGTCTATCTCCTCTATGAGCGCCGCATTCTTCTCGCTGCGCGGCATATAGGCTCTCGCGCAGAGCTTCGTATATTTTTCGCCCGCCGAGGTGACTTTATTTTCGTCCGTCTCGACGCGGCAGGAAAATATCCTCGCCGTCTGATCTCTGCCACTCATGCTGTGGTCGAATATCCCCGTCTTGCCAACAAAAAGCTCTGCTAACTTTTCGAGCGCCGGAATATCGAAGCGTTCGAAGTCGCGGTCGATCTCATTGTCGCAAAGCACGATGCCGAAGGTATAGACCTCCTCCGCCTTGAGCGGCTTTACGGTATAACTGTTGATAAGCTCCAGCTCCTGCGGAGTCGGAGCGCCCGAAAGAACACTGTTCTGCGTAATTATCACTCCCCGTTTTCAATCTCTTTCCTGATTTTTTCCGCCTGCGCCGCATAGAGCTCGGCACGCGCAAGCTCGACATTGTCCTGAAGCATCGCGTCATCCCACTCGACCTCCACCTGCGAGGGCGTTCCCTCGAGAAGCAGATAGGTGCGGCATATGCGCTCGACGACGGGAGTTAAAATGCGGCGGTATGCGTCGATTTCGCTGGTGAGCACGTCCGCCTGCTGAGCCGACATACGTTCCGTCGATGACCATGACAGGCCGAGCATAAAAGGCGGCAGTCCGGTTTTTGCGACTATCTGCTCGAGCATCTGACGCACGGGCACCTCGCTGTCTAAAATCTGATTGTCGGCGCCTATAACCTTTATCTGGACGTCGCCGACTGCGACAAAGTCCTTCACGGCGCCGCCCGTCTGCATGGCCTCGCTCCACTCCTTAGCCACCTGCATGGCGCGTTCCTTGGCATATGCGCGGTCGAGCGTGTCGTTCTGCGGCTTATATGTGACCGCAAAGCGGACGTTTCCCATGCGCTCCCAGTTGAGCCCGATCGTCTTGTAAATCTTCATGAGTATCCCGCTGACGAACGGCAGCCCCTTGAGCATAGAGCAGCCGCAGACCTCGCCGGGCAAGGGATTCATCACGGACAGAAGCACCAGCTCCGGCCGCCTGACGGGCGACGGCATACCCTCGAGCGAAGCGGATAAGATATCCACCCCGACTCCGTCCGCAGCGCGGCGAAGCTCGATGTTTTCAAGCGGCGAGTTAAAGAGCGCCGCTATATGCCCGTCCGAGTCCGTCACCATCTCGCCCACCGCCGTACCGCAGGTAAGAAGCTGCTCGAAATAAGTGGAGATAAAGCTTTCGAGCCCAAACTGATTGCCGCCGACGGGAACATTGCGTATAAAATTGTCGAGCCTGTCCTGCAGGCGCTCGTCGGCGCATCTGACCTCAAAGCCGCCCGTCAGGCGGACGGTCTTGAATATTGCGGCGTCGATTATCGGCACGGCTTCGCGCAGAGCGTAGTAGAGCCGCGTCTGATTTCCGCCGAGCGGAGTATAGCTGTCGAGCAGTCCGAGCCCCGACGCGGGACGCGCCGAGGTCTGCACCGCCGCAGGCTCGGGAGCGGTTTTCTTTCTTTTGAACGGATTTATTGTTATTCCTCCTTTTGTGACGGCCGACCGCCCGACCGTCATCTGCTCATGGCGAGCGCGAAAAAGCCGTCCTCCTCGTGCGCGAGCACTGTGGAGACAAAATAGCGCACATCGTCCATGGCGTGGTCGTATTCCTTTCTCGGAGCATCGCGTGCGGCAGTGTTATCCCATCTGTAGAGGGAAAATTCCCGAAGGCAGTCCGTGCATGACTGCGAGAAAAGGATGCGCCGCTCCTTGAGGGCATCCGAAACGCGGCGGATGCCGTCTATAACGTCATTTTTTGCGGGCACGGCACGAAACCGCCCGTGGCGGCGGATACATTCGAGGAAGCTCGCAGCGGAGGGGTCTGCAATAACCGCCTCAACGTTGAGCTCGCCCGCAAGCTGCTCGAGCGCGGCGTAATGCTCCTCGTCGGTACGCTGCTCACCCTCCCTGCGGCTGTCGAAATAGTATTCGCTCAGCCTGTACCAGCGCCCGCCGTACTCGCCCCAGAGCCCGAATGACGACGGATTGACCGTGCCGTAATCGCAGGAGATGAAATAGCGCGACGGTATGCCCTCGGGCTCCGCGACATGGACCGAGCGCGAAAAGAACGGATAGACAAGTCCCTGCGCCGCAACCCATTTGCCCAAAACGAAGCGGTCATAGAACGCGCCGCTGTAAAGGCTTTCGTATCTGCGCTTTATCGCGGGCGTAAGCGACGGGTTATCGTCCATGGTAAAATGGAGATACAGGCAGTTTTTCTCCGCGCTCTTTTTTATCCATTCCTCGTAGAACCAGTGCAGAGGCGTATCGGGGTTGCAGTTGAACCACAGCTTCGAGCCGTCGAGCGAGCAGCGCGCCAACGCCTGTTCGACAAAAGAGCGCGGCATCAGAGCCACCTCGTCTAAAAGAACTCCGCCGAGCGTCATGCCCTGAATCAGCGCCGCAGAGCCCTCGTCCTTGCCACCGAAGAGGTAAAAGCGGTTTCGCCTGCCCGAATACTCTATCTCCACCAAGTGCTGGGACAGCTTTTCGCGGCAGTCGAAGCCGAGGCGGCGCAGCACGGGGAGAATGGGCGTTATGATGTTTCTTCTCAGGGAAGTGACCGTCTTGCCGCACAGCGCAAAGGATGTGTCGTCAAACGCCGAAAATGCCCACGCAACGAACGAGACGGACATACACAGGGTCTTGCCGGAGCGCACGGCGCCGTCGCAGATTATCGCGTCAAAATTCCTGTCCGGGCTCGACGGACACCACCAAGAGAGCACCCGCAGCTGTTTTTCCGAGAAGCTCTCGAAGGCATCTTTTTTCTTACTCACGCTCATCATCACCGCCGCGCAGAGCCCGTGCGCTTCGCTCGAGCGCGGTCAAAAAGTCCGGGCTCTCACCTACCGAGGCGGCGTTACTCAGCTCGCAGAGTCTGTCGAGCGCCTTGAGCCGGTCGAAAAATTTGACCTCTATTCCCCCGCTCTTCGGGCATTTGATATCCGATACCATTGTCAAATCCAGCTTTTCGAGCTCCGACTCGCAGGGCGGCTCGTCCGACAAAATGAGCCTTACCGCGTCCGCAACGCTTCCGAACGCGAGACGGCGGTAGCCCTCCGTGACCTCCGCCAGCTTCGCGTCGCGCTCGTTTTCGAGCTTCGCTATTCTTCTTTTTATCTCCGGCTCGGCGAGCAGCTTTATCGCAGTGCGCTCCGGGTGAAGCGAATAGCCCGCCCGCGCCGCCGATGCCCTCGGCTCGCGGGACGCGACGAAAAAGCGGCAGAAGTTCTCCTCCTTCGGTGAAAGCGGTTCTTTCTTTTTCATGCTCTCATCTCCTCATCTATATTCACGGGCGCTTCGGCGGCGGTGCACGAGCGCCCGTCACCCATAGCCAAAACACCCCGATTTTTTGCACAGCGGCGTGCAAAAAACAGAGGTGCTCCGTAAAAGTTCATATTTTGTTAACAATTTAAGAAGTAAAAAGTTTGTTTTTGCCTGTTTTCGGGCATTTTTCTGCTGTTTTTGCCCGTTTTCGCCGATTGCGTCCGATTACTAAAGATTTTTGCTCTATTGCTTGACTTTTAGCGCCGTCGGGTATAAACTATTGTAGGAATGCGAAAGCGCTTCCGTCGGAGCTTTTCCGGCGCAGATTTTTTTGAAAAGTGGTGAATTTTTTTGGGCAGCGACAAACCTAAGCCGCGAAGTTGGCAAACTAAAAATACAGCTGTGGGGTCACGCCCCGAAAAATTTGTCCGATAAAAAAATCGGCTCTTTTTGCGTGCGCCTCACAGAGAAAGAGGTGCAATATGAGCCGTGATATCCTGGAAAATATCAGCACGCTGTTGGCAGAGGGCAAGCTCTCCGAGCTGCGCGAACAGCTGTGCGACTTAAACGTCGTTGATATAGCGCAGGCTATGGAATCGCTCCCGGCAGACGAGCTGCTGAGAATATTCCGCATCCTGCCGAAAGACATATCGGCGGACGTTTTTTCTTATCTTGAGCCCGATTCTCAGGCGCAGCTTCTCAATCTGATAACCGATTCCGAGCTTGAAAGCCTGCTCGACGATATGTTTCTTGATGACACCGTCGACTTCCTCGAGGAGGTGCCGGCAAACGTCGTGCGCCGCGTGCTCGCAAAGGCGGACAGAGAGACAAGATGCCTTATAAACAGATTTTTGAAATATCCCGAAAACAGCGCAGGCTCGATAATGACTATCGAGATGGTCGAGCTGCATGACTTCTTCACGGTCGGTCAGGCCATTGAACATATCCGCTCGACAGCCGTCGACAAGGAGACCGTCTACACCTGCTTTTGCATCGACGACAAGCGCCATCTTATCGGCACCGTCGCCCTGCACACGCTGCTGACGGCAAAGGACAACGAGTTTATCCGCGACATAATGGACACCGACTCCCAGCTCATCTGCGTCAACACGCTTGACGACCAGGAGAATGTTGCGGACATCGCAAGAAAATACGACCTGCTCTCCGTTCCCGTTGTTGACAACGAGTCGAGGCTCGTCGGCATAATCACCATAGACGACATCGTTGACGTCATCGAGGACGAGAACACCGAGGACTTCGAGAAGATGGCTATGCTTCATCCCTCGGACGACAACTATCTCAAGACAGGCGTTTTCAAGCTCGCAAAGAACAGAATACTCTGGCTTTTGGTGCTCATGGTTTCGGCTACGTTCACGGGCAAGATAATCGAAAACTACGAAAATATGCTCGCGGCGGTCGCGGGGCTTACGGCCTGCATACCCATGCTCATGGACACGGGCGGAAACGCCGGAAATCAGGTTTCGACGCTGATAATCCGCGGACTTGCGCTCGGCGAGATACGGCCGAAGGACTATCTTAAAATCGTATTCAAAGAGATAAGAGTCGCACTTATCTGCGGACTGACCCTCGCAGCGGTCAACATCGGCAGAATGTTCCTCTTCTCCTCCGGCGGAATCTCCGTCTATCTCGTCGTTTCGGCAGCGATGGTCTGCGCCGTGATTGTTGCGAAGATAATCGGCTGCACCCTGCCTATTATCGCAAAGCTCGTAAAATTGGACCCCGCGCTCATGGCGGGACCGATGATAACGACTATAGTCGATATGGTAACGCTTATAATTTACTTTGCGCTCGCAAAGGCGTTCCTCCTGTAAAAAAAATGTCCTCCGTGCTTTTTTGTACGGAGGATTTTTTCATTTATATTCACAGCGCGGATTTGCAATATCGGGCTACAAAACTTGCCCTGTAACTTTTTTGCGTTGCCGCGACAACGGTGCGTCGGGTCGGTGCAGCCTCTCATAAAAATCTCATAAAAAATGCCCCGCACTTTCGTGCGGGGCGCCGAACTTTGCTGATTACTTGCTGAGCTCTGCGAAATACTTAATGGTTCTGACCATCTGGCTGGTGTAGGAGTTCTCGTTGTCATACCACGAAACAACCTGAACCTCATACAGATCGTCGGCAATCTTAGCAACCATAGTCTGAGTTGCATCGAAGAGAGAACCGAATCTCATGCCGATAACATCGGAGGAGACGATGGGATCCTCGTTGTAGCCGAAGGACTCGGAAGCGGCAGCCTTCATGGCGGCGTTGATGCCTTCCTTGGTCACGTCGCTGCCCTTAACAACAGCGGTGAGGATGGTGGTGGAGCCGGTCGGTACGGGAACTCTCTGAGCGGAGCCGATAAGCTTGCCGTTGAGCTCGGGGATAACAAGGCCGATAGCCTTAGCAGCGCCGGTCGAGTTGGGAACGATGTTGGCAGCGCCTGCGCGGGCACGTCTCTTGTCGCCCTTTCTGTGGGGGCCGTCAAGGATCATCTGGTCGCCGGTGTAGGCGTGGATGGTGGACATGATGCCGCTCTGGATGGGAGCGTAATCGTTAAGAGCCTTAGCCATGGGAGCAAGGCAGTTGGTGGTGCAGGAGGCTGCACTGATTATAGCGTCGTCGGCAGTGAGGGTGTCCTCGTTGACGCTGAAGACGATGGTCTTGAGGTCATTGCCTGCGGGAGCGGAGATAACGACCTTCTTCGCGCCTGCGTCGATGTGAGCCTGGCTCTTAGCCTTGGAGCAGTAGAAGCCGGTGCACTCAAGAACAACATCAACGTCGAGCTCGCCCCAAGGAAGATCCTTGGCGTTGGGCATGGCATAGATGGTGATCTCCTTGCCGTCAACTATGATAGCGCCGGGAACCTTGACAGTCTTGCCGTCCTCTTCATACTCAGCAGCCTTGAAGTCTACGGTGTGAAGATTCTCGCCTATTCTTCCGCAATAGCCGCCCTGAGCGGTATCGTACTTGAGAAGGTTTGCAAGCATCTCGGGGCTGGTAAGATCGTTTATAGCGACAACCTCATAGCCCTCTGCGCCGAACATCTGACGGAATGCAAGACGACCGATACGGCCAAAGCCGTTAATAGCAACTTTAACTGACATTTGAATTCCTCCGTTATTTAGTATAATTGGTTATTGGTTACATACCGCATATATTTTAGCCGTTTTTGTCCCCATATGCAAGCAATTTGATAAAAATTTACAGATAAGAGAAAAGTTTCGTTAATCTGCCCAAAATATTGTTTTTCAAAGCCGCAAAGGACATAATACTGCCGAAAAAACGGCACCGGTATTTTGGCTATCGGGCATTATAATTTATCTGCAAACGAAAAACCTCCCCGCTTTCAAAGCAGGGAGGCAAAATATCGTTTTTTGCGGATTACTCCTCCGCTGAGTTGCCGGCAAGCATGGAGACAGCCGCCTGTAACTGGGTGTCTCTGTCCTTTTCGAGCGTGCTGAGATTCTCTCTGAGCGAATCGGCAAGAATTATCTCGGTATCGGGGGTCAGCCCGTTGCCGTCGAAGCTGTCGCTGATATAGGGAAGCATCTTCGAGGTGGTCAGCACTATCGCGCCGCCGTCGCTTAATTCAAAGGTCTCCTGCACATCGGCTCTGCCGGCGGTCTTTTCGCCGATAAGGAACGCCTTGCCGAAATCCTTGAGGTCGCAGGCGAACAGCTCACCGCAGCCCGCAGTGTCCGAATTTATAAGCACCGCCATGGGCATGATTATATCCTTTGAGTCGGAGCTGTAGGTCTTGACGGTCTTTCCGGTCTTGTCAACGAGCGTCGCTATTGCCTTGTTGCCCTCGGTAGCCGTCGGAACAAGGAGGTCTATAACGCGGCAGGTGTACTCGACGGTTCCGTCATAGGTCGAGCGCACGTCGAAGATAAGGCTCTTTGCGCCCTCTTTTTTGAGCTGAGTTATAGCCTTTTCAAGCTGGTTTAAGGTGTTCTTGTAGAACGCGGATATCTTTATATATCCGACCGTGCCTATAAGCTCGTAGCTTACGGTCTGATTCGTGTAGCCGAGGACGACGTTGACGGATTTGTCCACATCGTCGCGCCTGTAAGTGAGGCTGACGGAGGTCAGCTTTATGCCGCTGAGCTTGCCCGCCATCTCGGCGCTGTTTTCGGCAGTTACCGTGTCGTCACCTATGGCAACTATCCTGTCGCCCTTTTGAAGGCCCTCGGTCTGCGCCGGGGAGTTGGGATAGACCTCCGTTATGAGCAGATATCCGCTCACGGGGTCGGTCTCGACCTCAACGCCGATACCCGCGCTGCGACCCTCGAGCTTCGAGGAATAGAGCTTGTAGGCGTCCGCGTTCATATAGCGGCTGTACTTGTCGCCGAGGCCGTTGATATAGCCGTTTTCAAGGTTTGAGTCAAGCATGGCCTCGTCTATGTCGCCGTAATACTTCGAGCGCACGATCTTGTCGACCTCTTCAACCGCGTCATACATCTGCGCGCGCTTGGGAAGGTCGGTTATCAGCTTGTTGTACATACGCTGAGAGACCGACATGGTTATTGCAAAGCTCGCGGTTACACTCAGAACAATGAGCGCAATTGCAAGTCCGAGCGAAATTTTCTTGTTCATTTGCTTTCACGTTCCTTCCTGCCTGGAATCAATTCGGAGGCGTGACGAAATTCAAGGGATTGAGCCTGTTGACTACGCCGTTTTTGACCTGCATGACCTGGAAATGGACATGGGGGCCGGTGACATAACCGGTGTTTCCGATATAGGCGATGACCTCGCCTTTTTCAACATACTGCCCCGCCGAGGCGATTATCTTCGAGCAGTGGCCGTAATATGTTCTGTATCCGTCTCCGTGGTCTATCGTGATATAGTTGCCGCCGACGTCGGAATAGCCTCTGACGAGCACCTTGCCGCTCTGCGCCGCAATTATGTTTTTTCCGTAGGAGACGTTGACGCCGTTTTCGCGCACGACTATATCGATAGCCGGATGCATGGTGTAGGTTCCGTCACCCTCGGGGTCGTAGTATCCGTATCCCGCGGATATGTAGGAATTCTTATACGGAACGGGCCAAAGCATCTCGCCGTTGTCATAGTAATCGTTGTCGCCGCCCTGGGAGCCGCCGCTTACAAGCTGGTCTATCTGGCGTTCAAACGCCGCGCGCTTGCGGTACTGCCTCTGCAGCTCCTGCTGATATTCGGCGCTGCTCTTGTCGAGCGAGGTCATAAGGGCGGAAATCTGGCGGTAGTTTGCGTTATATGCGCTCTGCTTTGAGGACAGGGTCTTGTTCTTGCTGTCGAGCTCGGACTTTTTCTCGACCAATAACGAGCGCTTCTCCTCGAGAGCCTTCTTGTCCTTGTCGAGCTCCGCCTTGGCGGCGTTGAGCTCCTCTATCTGCTTTTCGAGCTTTGAAATGAGCTTGTTGTCGTTTTCGGTGACGCTCGCCAAAAGCTGAATACGCAGCAGCAGAGACGATATACTGTCCGATTCGAGGAGTATCTCTATCCACGAGGACGAGCCCGCCATATATGTGGCGCGCAGTCGCTCGGATATTTTCTCCTGCGTCGCGGCAACATCCGCGTCTATCTTGTCTATCTTCGACTGGGCGTCGGCTATCTTCTTGTCGAGCGCCGATATCTCCCTGTCATAATCGGCTATATCCGCATTGAGCACAGAGAGCTGAGAGTTCAGAACGTCGAGCTGGCTGCTTATCGCCTCTGCCTGAGAAGAGAGCAATTTCATCTTCTCCGCATTCGACGCCTGCTGATTCTGGATATTTTCGAGCTTTTTCTGATTTGCTTCAATCTCTTTTTCGAGCTCGTTGTAGTCCTTTTTTAGATCATCGAGACTCTTTGCCTGAACCCTCGTCGGAAAGACTCCGGTCACAAGCACGAGCGCCGCGCAAAGAACAAACGCCGCCGCTCTTTTGAGCCATGTGTTACGCTTATTCTTCATCTACTATCGCGAACTCCTTTTCCTTGAGATATTTTGTTATCGACACCGCGCTGCCTATCGCGCCGGCGAGAACGCCGAGCACAATGAACGCGGCGAGCAATATCAGAGCGTATTTGCCGAACGGGGCGACTCCCGCCATGCCTATGCCGGCGAGACTCTTGACGAGCGTTCTGCCCGCCAATTCATATATGCCCCAGACGGCTAACAGTGCGAGTATGCCGGATATAACGCCGAGCATCATGCCCTCTATCATAAACGGCCAGCGGATGAACCACCTCGTCGCGCCAACGCTCTTCATGATATTTATTTCGAGTCTGCGGCTGTCCATCGTTATTCTTATGGTATTGGCAACGATGAAAAGCGAGACTATCAGAAGCAGCGCTATCATGCCCACGCTTATATAGCTGACCGTGTTTCTGAGCCCCGCGAGCTGATTGGCAAGCTGCCTGTTCTCGCGGACATGGAGCACATTCGGAAGCTCCGATATGCGCTTTACCGTATCTTCAAATTTATCGGTATCATTTAAAGAGACCTCATATGCATCGGGCAGCGGGTTTTTGTCCAGCCCGTCGAAGAGCACGGAGCTGTCCCCCATCTCGTCCTTGAGCTGAGCAAAGCCGTTCTCCTTGCCGACGAATTTGCAATCGCGGACATTTGAGAGCCCTCTCAGATTCGAGCCGAGCTCGTCGGTCTCAGCCTGAGTGGCGTTGTCGTCGACGAATACCATTATAACATTCTGATCCTCGACGTTTCCGATGAACATATTGATGTTGACCGTTATCATAAACGCGACGCCTATCATCACCATGCAGCTGAACAGCACGGAAATCGACGCTATGCTCATAAGACGGTTGACGTAGAGGTTTCTCATTCCCTCGCGGGTGAGGTAACCGAGGCTTCCGTTATTTTTCATCGCTCTCATCCCCCTCTCCGTCCTCGAGGTATATCGAATAATCGGCAGCGACGGAGGAATATGAGGTGTCATATTCACTCCCGTATTCCGCCTTCTCTTTTCCGAAGCTCTCGAGAGCCTGCCTGTAAGCATCGTCGGCGGCGGTCTCGTCGGCTATCTCCGCGGCCTTTTCGGAGAGCTTCCCGGGCTTGCCCGCGTCCCCGTCCTCGTCGTCGAGGTACTTTGTCGCAAAGCCGTCCGCCGGGCGGCCGAGTGAGCCTTTTATCTTTATCTCGCGGTGAGCCGAGTTCTTCATCTTGCCGTCCGCCGCAACGGTTCCGTTTTCGAGCAGAATAACCCGCTTGTCATACATACGCACAAGATTGTGCTCATGGGTGACCATAATGACCGTCGTGCCCTCGCTGTTTAAGCGCATGAGCAGGTCGACTATCTCCAGGCTCATTCGCGGGTCGACATTGCCCGTGGGCTCGTCCGCTATTATGAGGTCGGCGTTATTCGCAAGGGCGCGGGCAAGAGCCACGCGCTGCTGCTCGCCGCCCGAGAGCTCGGTGGGATAGCAGTTCATCTTGTCCGTCAGTCCCACTATGTCGAGCACGAACGGAACGCGCTTTTTTATCGTATTCTCCTTCGCGCCGATGACGCGCATGGCAAAGGCCACGTTGTCAAACACGGTCATCTTGGGTATCAGGCGGAAATCCTGAAAAACTATGCCCAACCCGCGGCGAAAATACGGTATTTCGCTGCGGGTAAGGCTGCTCAAATCTTGGTTTTTAATTATGATTTTTCCGTGCGAGGGCACTTCCTCACGCATCATAAGCTTGAGGAAGGTGCTTTTTCCGGCGCCGGATGCGCCGACAACAAAGACGAATTCGCCCTTGTTTATCTTGATGTTGACATGGTTTAGAGCATGTGTTCCGTTCTCATAGACCTTGGAAACATCTCTGAATTCAATCACACTTTTCACTCCTATATAAAGCGGTATCCCCCTCGCGTCTTTATACCGACCGTAAACGCCGCAGATCAGTACTTAACGGGCTTTGCATCGAGATACTTCTTGACCATAAGAGCCACCTTGAAGACGATAGCGTCGTCAAACTCGCGAAGGTCGAGGCCGGTGAGCTTCTTTATCTTCTCGAGTCTGTAAACCAGCGTGTTGCGGTGGACAAAGAGCTTGCGGGAAGTCTCGGAAACATTGAGGTTGTTCTCGAAGAAGCGCTGAATGGTGAACAGCGTCTCCTGGTCGAGGCTGTCTATCGAGCCGCGCTTGAACACCTCGCTCATGAACATATCGCACAGCGTAGTGGGAAGCTGATAGATAAGTCTTGCTATGCCGAGATTGTCGTAGCTGACTATGGTCTTTTCCGTGTCGAACACCTTGCCGACCTCGAGGGCTATCTGAGCCTCCTTGAAAGAGCGGGCAAGCTCCTTGACGCCCGTGACGGTCGTGCCTATGCCGACATATGCGTGGATATAAAGGTCAGTTGTCAGAGAATCGGAAATGGAGCGCGCGAGCTTCTCGAGATCCTTTGTCTCGATATTGCTGCGAACTTCCTTGACGAGAGCTATCTCATTCTCGTTTATGTTGATAACGAAATCCTTGGTCTTATCCGGGAACAGATTCTGGATAACGTCGAACGCCGCGGAATCGTTATGCTCGGTGATTCTTATGAGAAGAACGGTGCGCACGGCATCGCTGTTGAAGCGAAGCTCACGCGCCTTGATAGCGATGTCGCCGGGAAGTATGTTGTCAAGAATAACGTTCTTGACGAAGTTGCCCCTGTCGAATTTCTCGTCGTAGCACTGCTTGATATTGCTCAGCGCCACGCAGCAGATATCCGCATATTTGCCTGCAAGCTCATCTTCGCCGTCGATGAAAACAGCATACTCTGCCTGCATATGAGAGCCGAACGAACGGTAGGTGCAGCCGTTTAATATACGGTCGCCGTCCTCTGAAAAAATCTGCGAAGCGTTCGAGATAACCTCGCCTATTTTGCCCAGCTCGCTGCAGGAGATTATAGTGCCTGTCTCGTCGATAACGCCGATCGTTCTGTCAACAGCGTCGCGCATCTGATGAATGACACCCTGGAAAAGCCTGTTTGACATAGTATCTACCCCTATTCTGAATAATTTCAACTTCTGCCGTTTTAGACATTTTGACAACTGCGCTATAGACATTTTACACAATTATACACTTAATTGCAATACATACGGGGCTAAAAAATATGTAAAATAAAGGATTTTTTTCAAAAACAGGCGAAAACGCACCTGTTTTTATCTATTTCCAACAAATTTTATGATTTGCTTTTAGTGGATTTGATCTTTGGTCATTTTGTCCATAGAATTCCACATAGGGGGTTTGAGGCGCTTTTATCCGCGCGATTTTTATGGTATAATGAGCCGAGAAAGCGAAAAAGGGGCGCAAAAATGGAAAGCAGCATACTGAGAGCATACATATCGGAGAACATCGAAAAGGCTCAAAGAGAAAATATTCCGTCGGCGGTATCGAAATTTCTCGATTCCGCGTCTCTCTCCGCGGCGGCCGCTCTCGCCCGCTCTACTGCGGGCAGATTCATCTTCTGGGGCGGCTTCGAGGGAGCGGAGCGCGTTGTCATGCTCAGCGTCCCCGATTATATAGACAGCGACGACCCGAACGAAATTTTCACAGTCTATGCGGACGGCTACCCGCTGAGCGCCGTGAGAGTAGAGAAGGACAGGTTTTCCGACATAGGCCACAGGGATTATCTCGGCGCGGTTATGGGGCTGGGGCTTACGCGCGAAAGCGTGGGCGACATCTGCGTTCACAGTGACGGCTGCGACATCATAGCCCTGCCGAACGCCGCGAAATATATCGAAGATAATCTGACGGGCGCGGGACGCGCTACGCTCAAGGCTAAACAAATCCCGCTCGGCGAGATCCGTGCGCCGCAGGTAAATATAAAGGAAACGAGCATCACCGTAGCATCGCCGCGACTCGACGCAGTAGCGGGCGAGATATTCTCGCTCTCGCGTTCGGCGGCGGCTCAGGCTATAGCCTCGGGCGCGGTGACGGTAAACGACGAGCAGGTATTGAAAGCCGACCGCCGCCTCTCCCCAAAAGACAAAATCGTTCTGCGCGGCAAGGGCAGAGCGATTCTCGGCGAAGAGTTCACGCAGACAAAGAAGGGCAGAGTCAGGATAGAGGTCAAAAAATCCGTGTAATAATACGGAAAGACATTCAAGTTGCGTATTTGATTATTGAGAGGTATTTGCATGATTGAAATCAAACACTACACAAAAGATCAAATCCCCGATGTTTTACAGTTCGAGCGAGACTTGCGCTCTGAGGAAAACTTTTGGGGTTTGGAGATCGACGAAAAGTACATAGTCGATGTTACCGCAAGCTTCGAGAATCCGGCTTTCGCAAATTGTTTGTCCTTGCTTGCCTATATGGATGGCAAAGTGGCGGACAGAATTGACTCCACTAAGACCTGCAGCCACTTTGACGGCTCCGCCAAGGCATACTTGGACTGGATCTGCGTTATCAAAAGCTGCCGGCATAAAGGAGTTGCACAGGCGCTGATGCAAACTTTACGCAAAGAACTGAAGAACCAGGGAGTCGATACGCTGATTGGCCTTATCGCTTCCAATGAAGATGCCCAGCGGTTCTATCGAAATCTGCCAACTCTGAAATCAAGAACGAAGGCATTTGAATAAATCTGTAACGGAGAAAAAGACTATGAACATCATTGACAAAGAACTGAACAAGCTGAGTATCGCCTGTGATAATTTCTCCATCTTGCAGGACAAGGATGGTATCACTGTTGCCCGAATCGTAAGCGGCGAGAAATCCTATGTGGTCAAGTGCTTCCAAAAGGACGAACACAAGCGGGAGATGGGAAACTATCGGCTCTTAGAGTCCCTTGGAGTTCCCACAATCCGGGTAATTGCATCCACGGACTCTGCACTTCTTCTGGAGGACATTGATTGTAGCCCAGTCTACCGTCTGGGTATCGAAGAAGATATGTCCGATCCCGCAGTTGTCCGCCGCATTGCAGAATGGTACAAACAGCTTCACAGCCAAGGATACGGTTATGTTTGTCAGAATGGAGAATCTATGTATGACGAGGCAGATTTCTTCACCCTCGAAAACATTGCCTCTATAAAGGACAAGACCGAAACCCAAGACGCGCCAGCATGGGGGCTTTTGGAACAGAATTATGCCGCTATCAGCGATCTGCTTCGCAAGGCCAGACGGACGATAACCTACAACGATTTCTACTATACGAATATGGTCGTTGCTAAAGACAACTCCTCTGCGCTGATGTTTGACTACAATCTGCTTGGCAAGGGTTATGCCTATACGGATGTCCGAAATGTATTATCATCTCTGTCAGAGGAAGCCGGGAAAGCCTTTCTCAAAGAATACGGTAAGTTTGACCCAGCGGAGAAAGCCTTAGATGATGTAGTGAGTGTGGTTGTGACGCTGCACCTGGCTTGTCTGCGTGAGAATTTCCCTTGGTGGGCACAAACCTTGCTCGACGAGCTTAATACTACCTTTATCGAAAAGATAGAGTTGCTGCGGAGGTTTCAATGAAAAAAACTGCTGTTTTGATTTATAAGTTTTTGTCCTTTGAAATATCACTGCCGTTAAATTCGATTTTTCCCGCGCTCAGCGGATAAAGTCCCGTTATGCAGCGCATAAGCGTTGTTTTGCCCTCGCCCGCTCGACTGCGGGCAGATTCATCTTCTGGGGCGGCTTCGAGGGAGCGGAGCGCGTTGTCATGCTCAGCGTCCCCGATTATATAGACAGCGACGACCCGAACGAAATTTTCACAGTCTATGCGGACGGCTACCCGCTGAGCGCCGTGAGAGTAGAGAAGGACAGGTTTTCCGACATAGGCCACAGGGATTATCTCGGCGCGGTTATGGGGCTGGGGCTTACGCGCGAAAGCGTGGGCGACATCTGCGTTCACAGTGACGGCTGCGACATCATAGCCCTGCCGAACGCCGCGAAATATATCGAAGATAATCTGACGGGCGCGGGACGCGCTACGCTCAAGGCTAAACAAATCCCGCTCGGCGAGATCCGTGCGCCGCAGGTAAATATAAAGGAAACGAGCATCACCGTAGCATCGCCGCGACTCGACGCAGTAGCGGGCGAGATATTCTCGCTCTCGCGTTCGGCGGCGGCTCAGGCTATAGCCTCGGGCGCGGTGACGGTAAACGACGAGCAGGTATTGAAAGCCGACCGCCGCCTCTCCCCAAAAGACAAAATCGTTCTGCGCGGCAAGGGCAGAGCGATTCTCGGCGAAGAGTTCACGCAGACAAAGAAGGGCAGAGTCAGGATAGGGGTCAAAAAATCGGTGTAAAAAACAATAAATCAATTCTTCCATGCATATTTTAATTGACATTATTGTAATAATATGTCACAATAATTACAGGGAGATGATTCCAATGAATGAATTTGTTTATTCGGTCAATTAAATCAATCGGCCTGCAAGGTCATATGTGTTTTGGCATTGAGTTTGCAGCGCGGCAGACAACGGACATAAGCGGAGGTACGAATTATGAAGAAGCGAGGCAAAATCGCTGCCGCTGCGGTGATGATTCTGCTTGCGGCGGCACTCGTATACAGCGTCTGCGCGGGAACGGTAACGGTTGCCGGGCTTCTCGGCGCGGCGGATATCAACCCGGTCAAGGTTGAGAGAATCGAATTTATCAAAAACCGCGAGACACAGCAAGTTTGGCGCAGCGAAGATTACGGCGTGCGAAAAAGCGTATGCGATTTTCTCAATAACGCGCATTGCATAAAATCGCTTTCACCGACCGCATACGGCGGCGAAATGACCGTAAACATCTATTACCGCGAACCGATAAACGGGGCAGAATATGTCTCGGTATCCCTGCAAAGCAAAAATGTGATAAAGGGCTCGAGATTTGCGGGCGCAGATTCGCCGATGCGAAACTACAGAATAATCTTCGGAGGCTACTCCTTGGAGGATTGGGACGCGATACTGCAAAAATGCGAGAGAGTAAATTGAAAAGTCATACCGACTTACCGTATATTTTCACATTCAACCCTCAACGCAAAAAGGAAAATCCTGCCTGAAGCGCAAGCTTCGGGTAGGATTTTCGGCTTATTCATCCGTTCAAAGGACGGTTTGCGGTTTGTTTTTACTTTTGGAGCTCATACACTCTTGTCTCGTTATACACATACTCGCTGAGACAATAAAGCTTTGCGTCGCTGAGTTTTTCGTTTTCGAACCACAGCTCAGCGACAACCGGATAATATATCTCGTCCGGCTCTCCTCTGCCCGCATGACTCACGCGGCAGTATTCGTTCTCCTCCCCGTTTTTAAGCGTCAGGAATCTCGTGAATATATCGCCGTCCTCTCCGGCGAGCTTTTTCATCACCTCATCCCGACTGTCGCCGGCACGGACTGTTTTGAAATTATGATAGCAGTCTCTTCCGCCGCTTCCGCCGGAATGATGATCCGGGACATAGCCGTATTTGTCCTTGACGGCGGCTCCGCTTCCGACTCCCTTGGATTCTACGCAGCCGTCGGAATCGGCTCTGAGATAAACAAAGCCATTGCTGCCGTTTCGCCCGTAAATGTCGTTGTCGTCATAGAATATGTTCGGATTGATAAACACGGTATAGCCCTCGTCTGTAACCGTAAGCTCAAGCTCGCCGAGCGAATATTTAAGACGCTTGCTCATTTCCCTGCTCTGCGTTTTGCGGTATTCGTCAAACGGCATATAGCCCTGAACGCGAAGTCTCCGCACCGCCTCATTATAATCCATGCCGAGGTCTATAGATTCGAACGCCGCTTCGCTCTGCTTGCATATCCCGTCCGAGGTCTCGAACTTTTTTCCGTTCATTACATACTTATAGCTCCTGTAAAACTTCTCCGTGCCCGTGTACATAAAAGTCAAGCCTATCGCCGCCGCGCACAGGACGGATGCCGTTATTATAATACCTTTTTTGCTCTTTTTCTCCGGCGTGCCTTTTTTACGTAGCCTTATAAACAGTATAAGCGACACCAACGCGAGCCCGATATCAAGCACGATACCCGCTATAAAAGAAATATATTCATTGACAAGTTCTTGCTCGCTCGCAAATTTATATGTAATCAGCGGAGTTGTTTTTTCGAGCAGGAACCCGATATCACTGATGAGCGCATATATCGCAGGCTGAGAATATCCGCTGGAAATCAGAGTTGCGCCGAACAGCAGATTCGGTATGCCTATTGCGAGCAGTGTTTTCTTAAATCCCTTTCTGTAGGCAACTGCCAAAGCAAAGGAGAACGCGAGTATTATCGCAAAGCTTGCAAAAATCTCAGCCGTCTCCGGGCTGCCCTTAGAGTCCGCGCTCAATATCCACACACCGCAAGACATCGCTGTCATTATTACAGCTGCCGTCAGCACAAACGCCAATATCGGCATCCATATTTTTTCGCCGTAGACTTTCTCGAAATCCTTTTTCACCATTGCGGTTACACCTCCGTCGTCGCCCATATCGGCCAGCGCTTTTTGGATGCTCTCATCTTCGCTGTAGCCGATCTCGGTATAAAATTCGATGTGGTCGGATATATGATCCCGCAGCTCCTCGCGGATAAGTTTCTGCCGCCTCTTCGAGAGCTTTTCGGGAATCACCGAATCGAGGTAGCTTTCTATTCTTTTGTCCATTTTCTCTACCTCAGACCGCCGAGGGCGCTAACCCGCTCCTTATCACCTTTTCGACTGCGCTCGAATACGAATGCCAGTCCTCGGTCGATTTGTTGAGCATTTTCAGCCCTCTGTCGGTGATGTGATAATATTTGCGCCGTTTGCCGCGCTCGCCGTCCTGCCAATAGGACTTCACGAGTCCCTCCTGCTCGAAGGCGTGGAGTATCGGATAGAGCGTACCCTCCTTGAACGAGAACACAAATTCGCTGCGCTGCTCTATCTCCTTGATTATCTGATAGCCGTACATATCCCCCGTTCCGAGGACGGAGAGCACAAGCAGCGAGCTGCTGCCCTTTGACAGCTCCTTTCGAATGTTCATATCGAAGCCTCCTTTTAGCATAGAGTTTCTATACATCGGTGTTCTATGTATATAGCATAACATTATATTTCTGTTCTGTCAAGGAAGAATTTGCAAAAAAATGCCGCCCGTTTTCACGCAGGCGGCATTTTAAACATCAAATTTTATTCTATAACAACTACGGTGTTCGGCTTCACTGTCAGAATAAAGCTGCCGCCGTCCGAGGCTGTTGTCTCACAGGGCTCCATGTCGTGCTCCTCATCAAGTATATAAATGGTATATAGCCTGTCTTCGTCCGTTTCGACCTTGAACGTGCGCGGCAGAGGCGCGGCGTCGTCTGTATAATATGCGACGAGCAGCATTGACCTCTCCCCGTCCGTCGCGGCGGCGGAATAGATATCCGGCACATCGCAGCTCAGGGCGCATTCATCTTGAAGCGAGAGCAGCTCGCCCCATGCCTTAACGGAGTAATAGCCCTTTAATCTGTCCAGCGTGCCGCGCTTGAACAGCCCGTTCATGCTCGAATTTACCCGCGCGTCATAGTACATGAGCATATCGGTTTTTTCGCGCTGGCAGGCGCTCATAACGGCGGCGATAAACGCAGCGCCCTTCAGCGAAGCCTCGGTTTCAAGGCTGCGCTTCCAGCCGTCGCCGCTCCAGCCGCAGACATAGTTCCACTCGTTCAGTATGCTCTCGGTGTCCGTATAGCCGTGGCGGTCGAGCATGGCGCGGTGTCGGCGCGCGTCGGACGTGAAATCGCTTATCTTCGAGCCGTAGCAGTGCCACGAATAGAAGTCCATCGGCACATTCTCTTCTCTCATCTTTTCAAAGAATGCGTCGAGCCATTTTTCATTGTAGCCGCAGACCGCAGGTCCGCCGATTTTGAGCAACGGGAACCGCGCTTTCAGATACTTCGCCGCCGTTGCAAAAAAGTCATAGAACTCCTCGGGCGTTCCCGTCCAGCACTTTTGGTTCAAGTCCGGCTCGTTCCAGATTTCCCAATACTCAATACCCATGTGAAAGCCGTTCGCCCAGCCCTCGTTCATGTGCATTATGATATGCTCGCAGACCACCGCCCATTTTTCGTAGTCCTTGGGCGGCATCACGCCGTAGTGCTTCGGCCAATGCTCGATTTTACTGCCGAGGCGGTAAAACACCTTTGCGCCCGCGCGCATAATCGTGCCGAGATAAATATCCGTCAGCGTGAAATCATAGGATTCGGGCGAATACGGGTCGGCGTCGAAATCGGTGAATATATTATGTATATCGACCGTGTGCTCTCCGCCGTAGTCATAGCATATGGACGAATCGTGCGTTCTGGCAAACGGGATGTTCGCCTCCCTGAAGTCCGGCAGATTCGTGAGATTCTGGTCGCCGTTGTCCGTATACACGGGGCCGTTGTTGACGGCGTTCATCGGCTTTATTTTGCCGACTGTTTTTTTGAAATTCACTTCAAGCTTCATAAGTTCCTCCATCAAATCTCGAACGAGAGCTGCATATCCCCGCCGTAAATCACCTTTACTTTAACGGGTCTGTCGCTCTCGACAGTTATTTCGGGCTTCTCGTCTTGGGATTTTCTCGCCTTGCACATGAGGGTGACGAACGAATCCCTGCCGACGGGCAGCTTCTTTATTCCGTGCTCCTCGAGCCTGTTCACGCGCCAGACTATCTCCGACTTTTCGGCGGAGACTCTGATTCCGAGGATGTACTCTATCAAAACGGTTATAGGGAATATGCCCGTCCAGCCGACAAAATCCTCGCGCGCGGGGTCGCCGCGGTCGGCAGTCTCGGGGGCATAGTTCTCCCAGAAAGTGCCCGTCTTTTTATAGACCTCGATGCAGTTTTTATAGCAGCACTCGGCTATCTCTTTTGCAAGCTTCTCTTTTCCGTTTGCGGAGAGCCCGCAGAGTATCATATAATCGGTCGGCGCCCAGACTCCGCCGTTCCAGTAGCCTCCCTCGGCCTTGTAATCAGGGTGATCCGCGGAGAGCGCGGGGACGCGGTTCGGGCGGTTGAATTCATTTTTATCCTCGAGGTGACGGCAGAGCGCGTCCACCCTGTCGGGCGGAGCAATTTTTGCTATAAGCGCCCAGAACGCAGCGACAGTCTTGACAGCAAGAAAGCTTCCGTCCGCCTTGAGGTCATAATAGAACCCGTCTTTTTCGCTCCACATCTTCTCGTTGACGAACCTGACGAGATTATCGTATTCGTCCCTGAGTGCGTCAACGTCGTCGGTGATGCCGAGTTCCTCCGCCATCATAATAAGATATTCGCAGCTCATCGCCGCCTGAAGTGTCGCGTCTATCCAGGACATATAGCTGTGGTGGAAGGTCTCGAGCATCCAGTCCTCCGAGTCGGGAATGAGGCTGATATCGCAGCGCGGCAGATTGTCCATGCCGCAGCCCCAGCCGCTCGACCAATAGCTTCCGTCCTTCCAGCGATGATAATTCTTGAGCCAATGGTGGAACGAGAGCAACGGATAATAGACTTTTTTGAGCCTCTCCTTATCGCCGTAGTTCTTATAATACTGCCACTCGCACCACGCCATTATCTCGGGTCCCGTGCTCGTCGGGTCGTGGCGATAGAATCGGTCAACGCCGTCTAATTCGTTTATCTCGCGGCAGATGAAGCCGTCCTTGTGCTGCTTGCAGTAGAAATTATCGAGCGTTTTCTGGAAGCAGTGGACGCTGTCGCCGTATTTTCCGAACATGAGCATAAAGCAGGAATCCCACATAAAAATGTGACCGTTAAAAGCGGCGTCGATATAGGGCGAGACAAAGCCGCTCTCTTTCGTCGGCTTGCCGAGGTTGCGGAAAGCTATCTCCCACGCCTTATAGTAGGCGTCTATTTCATCGCCGTGACCCGCCCACACGGGCTCGGGCAGTCTGTCCCTCTCGTTCTCAAAATCCGGCAGCGCCGACATATCGGGCTGCATGGAAACAAACTCGTTGAGCTTCGCATACCTGTCCTCGACATATCGGGTGATGGGTTCTTTCGCATTTTCCATAATTTCGCTCCTTTCAAGCGATTTTTCCGATGCAATTATATCACACTTTTTGTTTTTAGGGAACAGTTTTTGCGGCTTCTGTTTTTACCCCGTTCCACGAGGTCGGGCCGAATAGCCTCGCGGCGAACCACACCGTGTTCATCATCGGAAGCATGGCAAGCTCCGCAGTTATTATAGGCGGAACAGCGTAAAAAAAGTAAAGCTCAAATCGCATAAAATATCAAAAGCCGCCTGTTTCTCCGCAGACGGCTTTGCTCATTCAATGTTTTCTATATACCTACACTTCGGGAAATTTTCGCATCCTAAAAAACTTTTCCCGCTGCGCTCTCCTCTTTTTGCTGTTCTCAATACCAGCTTGCCACCGCACTGTGGACAAACAGTATTTCGCCGCGTCGTTTCCGAAGATTCGGTATAAGTCGCGCAGACATCTCCGGCAGGCGCATTTTCTGCGGCAGGTGCGGGAATCCCGACGTCGTTTTTCATCTCTTCTATCTGTGCTATGTGCACAGCTTTCTGCTCGCCGGAAACTTGAGTCAACGGATAAAGCCTGTTGAAGATATCGTCTATCTGCTCCGCCGTGAGCACGACTTCCGCTTTTTTAACTCTCGCTGCAACATCGGCAGCAGCATCCTTTCTGTGCATAACAAACCGGTCGTGCGAAGTCAGTTTTATATCCATAAAGCGACACCTGTCGCTGAATACTATGTAGGACAAAAACGGCTTTTCGTCGTAATCCGCAAGAAATGTTTTCAGCCACTTTATATGGCTGCTATTTTGAAACACGGGGTTATAGAACTTGTGCTTCTCGGCTCTGCCGCCCGCATTCAGGCTCTGAGTCCAATATTTTCCATCCGCGCTGCCGAATATCCAACCGCTGTAATTCTTAGATTCAAAAACATATATCCCCGTCTCGTGCAACATAATGACATCGATTTCGGTCGTCTTTTCATCTGTTTTTGGAACATAGCAGTTGAACAGAAACTTTTTATATCCGCCAAGGTTGCACAAATGCATAAAAGTATAGTACTCGCCGAGCCTGCCCTTGTCGTGCACGAGAGCTTTGTACGGCAGAGCGGTTTGGGCATAGTAAACGGTCTTTTCATATTTTTTGCGTCTGAATGCTTCGGCTGCCTTCCTGATAACAACAGGCAGCGCAAAAAGGAACAGCAGTATCAGAATATCGGAAATTCGCACTCCGGCGATAAACTCTGCCATTTCATCCCCTCCATTATATCCACAGTGCCATTTTATCACATTGCGAATATATGTCAAGGATAAGATAAAAAAACGCCTCAATGACAATTCATCAAGGCGTTTTCTGGTGGACGCTAACGGACTCGAACCGCTGACCCTTCGCACGTCAAGCGAATGCTCTACCAGCTGAGCTAAGCGTCCGTTTGAGCTGAATTTTTCGGGTTTCTCCCGTTCAGCAGAGCCTATTATATATGAACGCCGCGCGAATGTCAAGCATAATTTTAAAAAAATTGATTTTTTGCAGACCGCCCGCAGAAGTGCTCTTTGCCGCCTGCGGGCAGCTTTATTTGAACACCGTGTCGAGTATCAGCATCGATATCACTCCGGGCACTCCGAGCAGCGCCCCCGCGCCCAGCGACCAGCGGTTGACGGAGAGCTGTATGCCCGTCGCAAGTCCCGTTATGTTGACGGCGAACAGCGCCGCCATGCCGCCCAAGGCATTGAGAAAAAGCGCCGAAAAGCCGCGCCTTTCGGTCACGGCGAACACCGTTATCGCAAGCGCTGCCGCCGCGGCAGCAATCACTAAAACCGTTTTCATTCCCGTTGACATGGCTATCCCCTCATTCCTGTTTGTAGCAGACGGCTATATCGCTGCTTTCAAGCCCCTCCTGCTTTGCGAGCTTCAAAAGCCTGTGGTATCGGCGCTTGAGCGATTCTATCTCATATATCGCGGCTTCTACCGAGTCGTCGTCCTCGCCGTATTCAAACCGCAGATATGCCGCGTCCATCTCCTTTTTGAGCGCCCTTATGTCCACAAGCAGCTGTTCCTCCCTGTTGGGGGCTTCGTCCGCCTTTTTGAGCTTTCCTCCGAGCAGATATTTGAAAGCAGTAACCATTTTTTCGTCCTCCCGGTATTATTTGTATAGCAATTATGGGACAAATATGATAAAATAATTCAGCAGGGCGATATTTTTTCACCCGGACGCAAAAATATATAATGACGCATATATAAAGGAGAATCGCTTTGAAGCTTTATCCCATGGTATTGACACCCTTTGTCTCGGAGACGGTCTGGGGCGGGCGCAGACTCATTGATGAATATTCCGTCGTCACCGACAAGAGAAACGCCGCCGAGGCGTGGGTCATGTCCGCGCACAAAAACGGCAGCTCGACTGTAGCAAACGGCGAATTTGCGGGAGAGACGCTGCGCGAGGTATATCTCGCCCACCCGGAAATAGGCGGCAAAAACTGCGCGGGCTTATCGGATTTTCCCGTGCTGATAAAATTTATCGACGCGGCGGCCGACCTGTCGGTGCAGGTGCATCCCGACGATGCCTACTGCCTGAAAAAGGGTTCGGGCGCGGGAAAGACCGAGTCATGGTATATTCTCGACTGCGAGCCGGGCGCGCATCTTCTGCTCGGCTTCGAAAAAGACCTGACCCGCGAGGAGTTCAGACAGTCTGTAACAGACGGCACGCTGACCGATTATGTGAAGAAGGTCCCGGTCAAAAAGGGCGACTTCTTCTTTATAGAATCCGGCACACTCCACGCGATATGCAAAGGCATATTGCTCGCCGAGGTTCAGCAGAACTCGGACACTACATACAGGATATACGACTACGGACGTTTGGGGCTTGACGGCAAGCCGCGCGAGCTTCACGTTGAGGACGCAGTGAACGTCACGCACACGGGCGTATACAAAAACCCCTGCGTCCCCGAAAAGGACGGCAACGTTACAAAGCTCGTATCCTGCCCGTTTTTCACCGAGCGGGTCATTGATATTGACGGCTCTTTTGAGGGATACGCGGACGAAAAATCCTTCGTATCGCTGCTGATCCTCGACGGCTCCGGCACTCTCGAATGTGCGGGCGAGACATTCAAATTTTCAAAGGGCGGCAGTATTTTCATTCCCGCAGGCTGCGGAAGTTATAAAATAAACGGAGAAGCAAGGGCTCTGGAGACGAGGGTCTGATATTACACATGGCAGTTTTAAGCGTACAGAATCTTGACATGGAGTTCGGCGAGCGCACGCTGTTTTCGGGCGTGAGCTTTGAAGTCGGCGAGCGCGATAAGATAGGCTTTATCGGCTCTAACGCGACGGGCAAGACGACCCTGTTCAAGCTCATCACGGGCGAGCTTGAGCCGAGCTCCGGCGGGATATATCCCGGAAAAAACATAAAAATAGGCTACCTCGAGCAGCACGCCTGCGCGGGGAGTCAAAAGACGGTCTATGACGAGATGGAGAGCGTGTTCGAGCCTCTTATGAAAAAAGAGAAGCGGCTCGAGGAGCTCGCCGACCTCATTGAGGCGGGGCGTGGGGATATCGACGCGCTTATCGCCGAGCAGAACAGACTGCACACCGAATTTGAGGACGGGGGCGGGCTGACCTACAAAAGCCGCACCCGCTCCGCGCTGACGGGCTTAGGCTTTTCGGAAAGCGATTTCTCGCTCCCCTGCTCCCTGCTGTCGGGCGGTCAGCGGTCAAAGCTCGCTTTGGGCAAGCTGCTTTTGAGCGCGCCCGACCTGCTCCTGCTCGACGAGCCGACCAACCACATAGATCTGACAAGCCTCGAATGGCTCGAAAGCTTCATCAACGACTATCGCGGCAGCGCGGTCATAATAAGCCACGACCGCTATTTTCTCGACAAGGTGACAACTAAGACCATGCTGCTCGAAAACGGTAAAATCGAGATGTTCAACGGCGGCTATTCCCGCTTTCTCGAGCAGAAAACCGAGCGCGACGAGATAGAGCGCCGCCACTACGAGCGGCAGATGGACGAGGTTCACCGCCTCGAGGGTATCATCGAGCAGCAGCGCCGCTGGCGGCACTTCATAACGGCGGACAGCAAGCAGAAGATGCTCGACAAAAAGCTTGCGGAGCTTGACGCGCCCGACCGCTCGGCGAAAACTCTCGGCTTCTCATTCGGCGAGGTCGAGCCGACCGGCAACGAGGTTCTCAACGTCAGAGGGCTTTCAAAGTCGTTTGGCAGCAAAGACCTTTTCAGCGGAGTCGAGTTTCAGCTTCGCCGCTTCGACCGCGCATTTCTTCTCGGCCCGAACGGCTGCGGAAAGACAACGCTTTTAAAAATACTTATCGGCAAGGAGAGAGCCGACTCTGGCTCATATCTCTTCGGTGCGGGCGTTCAGTTGGGGTATTTCGATCAGACGCTCTCGTCTTTAGACGGCTGCAACACTGTCTTAGACGAGATATGGAATCTCCACCGCGACCTCACCGAGGCACGAGTGCGCACTCTGCTCGGTCAGTTTTTGTTCTGCGCCGACGATGTTTTCAAGAAGGTCGAGACTTTGAGCGGCGGCGAAAAGGCGCGGCTCTCGCTGCTGAAGCTCATGCTTTCGGGCGCAAACGTCCTGCTGCTCGACGAGCCGACCAACCACCTCGATATCCCGTCGAGAGAGGCGCTTGAGGCGGCTCTGCTCGATTTCGGCGGCACTATGCTCGTAGTGTCCCACGACAGATATTTCATAAACAAGCTGTCCACACGCGTGCTGTCTATAGGCATGGGCGGCGCGGAGAGCTTTGACGGCGGCTACGATGACTACGCGGCGAGAATCGCCGAGCAGAGCGCGGAGAAACCGAAAACCGCAAAGACCGTCGGCAAGGGCGGCGAGGACTACAAGCGCCGCAAGGAGCGCGAGAGCGAGCTGCGCCGAACGGCGACCGCAATTAAACGGTGCGAGGAGCGGATAAACGAGCTCGATGAGCTGATAGCAAATACAAATGCGGAGATGTCAACTCCCGAAACGGCGGCGGACTACGCGCGCGTCATGGAGCTGACGGAGACGCTCGGCAAGCTAAACGGCGAACAGACCGAGCTTATGCTTCAGTGGGAGGAGTTAGAAAACAGAAAAGCGCAACTTGAAGGAGAGGAATGATATGAACTTCGGCGAACTTTTCGGCAGCGCCGAGTGGGTGACCTGCGAAAGTGGCTGCACCTCGCCCGTAATAAAGGGCAGCTTCTTTATCGAAAAGCCTGAAAGAGCCGAGATTACCATCTGCGGACTCGGTTTTTTCCGCCTGTGGATAAACGGGCGCGAGGTGTCCGAGGACAAATTTGTCCCCGTCAACAGCCAATACTGCAAGCGCGATCTGACGGCGTTCGAGTACCCCATAACAGACGAGCTGTCCTACCGCACATATGCCGTGAGATACGACATATCAAAATTTCTTGTCGGCGGCGAAAATGATATCCGAGCTGTTCTCGGCTGCGGCTGGTTTGCGCAGAAAAAGCGCAACGCCGAGGGGTACACAAAATACGGCGACATAAAGCTCTGCTACAAAATCGATGCCGAGGACAGAGACGGGAAATTATACACTTTCGTCTCCGACGAAAAGCTCCTGTGGCGGCAGAGCCGCATAACAGAGAACAACATATATTTCGGCGAAGCTCACGACATGGACTTGTCTGACGAGCTGACGGCTCGGGACGGCTTCAAAAAAGTCATTAAAGCGCCCGCGCACGAGGCGGAATTTTTCATTCAGGACTGCCCCGCAGACAGGGTGACGCGCACAATAGAGCCGAAAAAGCTCGTTGACGTCGGCGCGGTCTCCGTCTACGACATGGGCGAGAATATTTCGGGCTATCCCGTTGTCGCGGCGACGGAGGACGGCGCTTATATAACCGTCCGCTGCAGCGAAGAAATAAACGCGGACGGGACGCTGAATTTTGATTCCTGCGACCCCGGGCAGATTCAGTGCGACAAATACCGCAACGCCAAAAAGGGCGAGGAATGTATGCCGTGGTTTACCTGGCACGGCTTCAGATATTTCGAGCTTACGAACAACGCTAAGCCCGTGCGCTGCGAGGTCGTCCACTCGGACTGCGCCGTTACCTCGGCGTTCGAGTCGGACAGCGAGATGCTCAACTGGCTCTATGACGCATATATCAGAACGCAGCTCAGCAATATGCACTCGGGCGTGCCCTCCGACTGCCCGCACATAGAGCGGCTCGGCTACACGGGCGACGGTCAGCTCTGCTGCGAGGCGGCGATGATGCTGCTCGATTCGCAAAAGTTCTATCAAAAGTGGCTCGAGGACATCTCCGACTGTCAGAGCACGGATAACGGCCATGTTCAGCACACCGCGCCCTTTATGGGCGGCGGAGGAGGCCCCGCGGGCTGGGGCGGCGCGATAGCGGTCGTGCCGTATGAGATGTATAAGATATACGGCGACAGGGAGACTTTCCGCCGATATCTGCCGAAGATTTTGCGATATTTTGATTATCTCGACTCGCGCAGCTCCGGCGGGCTCGTCTGCCGCGAGGAGCAGGGCGGCTGGTGCTTAGGCGACTGGTGCACGCCCGAGCCCATAGCGATTTGCGAGCCGTTCGTCAACACCGCGCTCTATGTCAAGCAAATGCTGATGACAAAAGAGGCCGCTGAGGCTATCGGCGAAAAAGAGACGGCTCAGATGCTCGGCCGGCGCATAGAGGAAAAGCGACAGGCTATTCTCAACGCGTATTACAGTCCGCAGACAGACTCTTTCATCGGCGACGTGCAGGGCGCGAACAGCTTCGCAACAGACATCGGGCTCGGCGGCGAGCGCACCTATGAGAACACGCGAAAAAAATATTCCGCCGCGGACTCTTTCGATACGGGCATTTTCGGCACGGATATTCTGATCCGCGTGCTGTTTGAGCGCGGAGACGCAAACACGGCTTTCCGTCTGCTGACCTCCGAGGGCAAGGGCTCGTTTTATAACATGAAAAAGCAGGGCGCTACCACTATATGGGAGAACTGGGACGGCGAGCGTTCTCACAGCCACCCGATGTTCGGCGCGGCAACACGCTATCTGTTCTCGTTCATCCTCGGCATCACGCAGGAAAAAAAGTCAGCGGGCTACGAGCATATTTTAATCGCCCCACAGATACCCGACGGGCTTGACTATGCGAGCGGACACATAACCACGGTGCGCGGCAAAATCTCCGTCACGTTCAAAAGGACGGAGAGCGGAGCGGACTTTTATGTAACCGTTCCGCAAAGGGCGCGGTTCACTTACGGCAGCGGCTGCGAATTTGAGCTTCGGGACGGAGAAAACCATATACATATAGATTTTGAGGAGTAAGACATGGCCATAACAATCAAACAGTACAGCGAAAAATACCGTGACGACGTGCGCAACGTCTGCCTTGACACGGCGGGCAGCACCGCGCGAGAGGAGAAGTCGATGCGCTTTTTGCTCGCCACGTTCTGCGACTACTATATCGAGCATGAGGCGGAGCACTGCTTTATCGCCGTTGACGAAGATACCGACACCGCGATAGGCTATATTCTCTGCGCGCCGGACTATAAGAGATATAAGCGGATATTCAAAGCCGAATATCTCCCCCGCGTCAAGGGCTGCAAGAAAACGGACGTCTTGGAATCGTGGGCTTCCGTTTACGGACCCGCCATATTCGCAAAGAGCTATCCCGCGCATATGCACATAAATTTAGAGCCGGGCTATCAGCGCTGCGGGCTGGGCACTAAGCTCTTTGAGACACTTATCGCGCATTTGAGGGAGCTCGGCAGCAAGGGCATTATGCTCGTCGTCGACTCATACAACACCAACGCAATAAATTTCTACAAGAAGAACAAGTTTGATATCATATTTCCCCTGCGCACCTGCACGGTCATGGGGCGCAGAGTATAAGAAAGCGGTGAAGCTATGAAATTGGCCGTTATCGGTACGGGCTGGATAGTCGGGAGCTTTATCGACGGGCTGAAATTCGCGCCCGGCTTTGAGCTCTTTGCCGTATACTCGCGCTCGCGCGAACGCGGCGAAAAATTTGCCGAGGAAAACGGAATAAGCGAGGTATATACTTCGCTCGACGAGCTCGCCGCCTCACCCGCCGAGTGCGTCTATATTGCAAGCCCCAACGCCCTGCACTATGCGCAGAGCAAGCGGCTGCTCGAGAGCGGGAAGCACGTTATCTGCGAAAAGCCGATAACCGTGACGCCCGCCGAGTTTTCGGAGCTCTGTGAGCTTGCGGACAGGAATAAGCTCGTCTACATCGAGGCTATAATGTATATGCATTCGCCCGTTCGCGCTAAGCTGCGCGAGGCTCTCAACAATATCGGCAAGGTTTGGACGGCACACTTCGACTTCTCGCAGTATTCGTCGAAATATCCCGCCTATCTTCGCGGCGAGCTGCCGAATATTTTTAACCCCGCAATGGCGACGGGCAGCCTTATGGATCTCGGAATCTACTGCGTGTATCCTGCGGTCGATTTATTCGGCGAGCCGAAAACCGTCCCGGCGGTATCGTCTTTTCTCGAGAGCGGAGCGGACGCGGCAACCGCCGTCTCCATGCTCTGCAAAAATACCGCAGTGACAATGACGAGCTGCAAGACGGGTCAGGACTACGCGGGCTCGCAGATAATCGGCGAGCGCGGGAGCATAAAGATAGGCTCGATTTCAAAGCTCACGCAGGCGGAACTCATCATGAACAGCGGCGAACGGCGCATAATCTGCGGCGACACGCCGAAGGACGAGCTGATGGGCAACGAGGCGCGCGCGTTTTACGAGCTTATCGCAAAGCCCGAAAAGAACAGCGAAAAATACAGAGAGCTGCGTGAAACGGCGCTCTCTGTCAGCCGCACGATGCAGCGAATACGCGAATCGGCGGGAATAAAATTTTAACGGAGGTATTTACCATGAAGTATGTTAAAACAGGCGACGTTCTCGCAGTGAGACTCGACCCGGGCGAGGAGATAATCGCCTCGGTGCTGAAAATAGCGAAGGACGAAAACATCCGCTTTGCGGAGATTTCCGCCATAGGCGCGGTCGGACGCGCGGTGTTCGGGCTCTATGACCTCAACGAGCAGAAATACCACAGCCTGACCTTCAACCAACCGCTCGAGTTAGTCTCGTTAAACGGCAACCTCAGCCTCAAGGACGGCGAGCCCTATCTCCATCTTCACGCCGCTTTCGCGGACGAGGAGGGCGCCGTGATAGGCGGCCATCTCAACGAGGCCGTCATCAGTGCGACCTGCGAGATGTTCATTCGAACCTTTGATATGGACATGGGCAGACGCATAAGCGAGCAGACGGGACTCAATATTTTCGACATCTGAAAAAGCACTCGGGGAGCCGGTTTTGAGCCGCGCTCCCCTGTTTTTTTACCACAAGACGTAAAAATGCCGCAAAAAATTAATAAAAGTCCAAAAAATATCACTATAATTCTCATAAGTCATTGTAAAGTGAGTAAACATCACATATAATTGTTCTCAGTCAATATGTTCTGAGGGTGAACAAATGCGGCAGGTAAGGTTTGACATCGTCGGCGGCGCGAGCTGCCCGACAGACTGCGAAGAAGAGGGTGTCGGATATGCGTCAATATCCGACGCCGAGTGCGCCTGCGGAGAGCAGGGCTGCCCGATTTCTTCGGGCTCGCGCGTTTCATACGGCATAGTTATGACCGTCACGGAAAACGGCGGCAGCGAAACGGTAAAATTCCCGGACATATCGTTCAGCGAGAAAAAACTCAGGGATTTTGTCGCCATGCTCGAGCGCAACGGCGTCTCCCCCGTCCACGTGGAGGAAATGATAGACGATTTCTTCTATTCGGGATAGGCGCGGCAGGCGAAAAGCCGTGTTTTGCGATTTGCAAGACACGGCTTGTTTGCGGTTTAACGGAAGTTCGCAACATTATTTTTTTCATAACGGTATTTTTCAGATACCGGTCAAAGGCGGCATATTCCTCTGCGGTAAAGCGAACGGTCAAGAATTTTCAATTTTCAGTTTGTCTCTGAAGCAAATTACTGTTGACTGATTATTGTAAATATGGTACAGTATTATTTGACTGAAAACGGATTTTCAATATGAAATCCACAAAAAACGGAGGGGTTACAAAAAATGCCGAATCTTATCAAAAAAATCACATCCACCCCGAAGGGCTGGTCTACAAAACCGAAGGAGAGACTGAGCTACTATCTCTACTTCTGCGGACAGAATGCGATATATAACCTTGTCGCCTCTTTTCTGACGACCTACCTCATGCTCTCTATCGGCGGACTTGTCAAAACCGCAGGAATCATGCTCGCGGTCAAGGTATGGGACGCGGTCAACGACGCTATTTTCGGCGTGCTGTTTGACAAGGTAAAGTTCAAGAGCGGCAAGAAGTTCATTCCGTGGCTCAGGATATCGCTCGTATTTATCCCGCTGACTACGGTCATGCTCTTCGCCATACCCAACGACTTCAGCGAAAACGCGAAGCTCGCCTGGCTCACCGTCGCATACATACTGTGGGATACCGCCTACACCCTCTGCGACGTGCCGATATTCGGTATCATCACCTCGATGAGCGAAAACATTGACGAAAGAAACAGCATTATATCCTATAAGCAGATTTGGTCGGGCGTGGGCTCGGGCGTTGCGCTCATTCTCGGCACCGTCCTCGTCGGCGAGCAGGTCAAGCTCAACTACACGGTAGTCGCAATAATCTGCGCCGTGTTCGCAATTATCACGATGATCCCCGCCTGCTTCAAGCTTGAGGAGCGCTTCGGCGGAGACAGGGATGAGGATTTCACGCTCAAAAAGATGTTCAGCTATCTCGTTCAGAACAAGTATCTGCTCATCTATTACATAGGCTATTTCTTCTATTCGAGCGCCAACGTCTCCGGCTCGCTCAACCTTTTTGTCTCGTTCTATCTCTTTAATAACTCGCAGTTCTCACTCGTCGTTCAGGCTTTGAGCCTTGTTCCCGCGGCGATATTCTCGTTCCTCGTGCCCCACATGGTCAGAAAATTTGACAAGATGAAGCTGTTCAGAGTCTGCACTTTGGCTACCGTTATTTTAAGCGTCGTCATGTGGCTCATCGGCTACAACTCGATGATAGGCTTCATCATCATCTCGATACTGCGCGCGGTACCCATGGCTATTCTCGGCGTCATGCTCTTCATGTTCACGCCCGACTGTGCGGAGTTCGGCAAATTCACCTCCGGCATCGAGGCCAAGGGAATCACCTTCGCGATTCAGACCTTTATGGCCAAGCTCACAGCCGCCGTCTCCGGTGCGCTCGGTATGTTTATACTCGGTCTCAAGTCCACCGGCTGGGTCAGCGTCGAGGGAGCGCAGAACTTCGCAGACCTCCAGGGTGTCACCCAGACAGACCATGCGAAGGCCGTCCTGTGGTTCATCTATGTTATGTCCACGGCGATAGGCTACGCCATAGCCTATGTCATCTGGACCCGATACAAGCTCACCGACAAGGACGTTCAGACCATGGCGGACTGCAACAGCGGCAAGATAACCCGCGCCGAAGCCGAAGAAAGACTCGGCGGAAGATACGACAAGAAGTCGAAGAAATAATCTGCGACACAAACAAAACAGCAAGTATACAAAAGGTCACAATTCGCAACCGATGCGGATTGTGACCTTTCCATTTATTCTTTTTTACTCTTTTAAATATCCTCTGCTCACTCGCAGTGCTATCAAAAAAATGTATTGCTTCCCAATAGTGCCGCCGTTGGCGGCATAGGGTCGTCGAGTCGCCGACCCCTACAGGCTCATCGACACAAATCACCCAGACGTTCAACAGAAGTTATACATTCGGGTATGTAATTAAACCTCGGCGGAATGGCGCCTTTCAAATACAGAATCACATATAAAAATCGCACAGAAACACCGCCATAATTATATATACTATAATATCTTCTTATTTCTGACTTTCTTCATTTTATTTATCCCGCTTTTTTTCGATCTCTTCAAGAAGATCATCGCTTATATTGACCTGCGGGTTATATTTTTTCGCCAAATCGCAAAGTTGAGTGACAAGCTTCCAATAATGCGACATAACCGGGGTAATCGGGATGCTGCCCGGCATATTCTTTGCACGCACCACAACTTTATAGATTCCGAGCAGAGGCATCCGCTTTGAATCTATTGCGAGAATATTTTCATAACAAACATTCATATTTATCGCCTTTTTGCCCTTTGTGACCCTGAATGAATTGAATTTTGCACATCTCTCACCGAGTTCGACATATCGGTTAAAATACTCGGCAAAAAAGACCGCAAAAAAGGCAATCATCAATCCGATTCCGCCGACAAGTGTCCTTTTAAAGCTGTCGGTATCATAGCGTCCGCGCCAAAACAGCAGCGCCATACCTATACCGATTGCAAACAGAACAACCTCCTGCAAAAACAGAATCGACTTTTTGTATTCAGATTTCATTTTATTTCCCTCTATAAATGCGCATTAGCGGGAATATCAACCGTAATGCTGCCGATTGATATTCCCGCACATCAGCCAAATCTCTTTTTTCAAAGCCAGCGTAATATTTTATCAGAGCACTACTTCTCTGCCCGTCCTTGCGGATTCGTAAACTGCGCAGAGAATCTTTATCATATCAATTCCCTGCTGCGGCTTGAAGCACGGCTCGGCGCCCTCAATAACCACATCGTAGAAGTGCCTGAGGTTTCTCGCGTGCTCTCTGTCGGTAGCGTAGTTAGTCGGGATAACATCGAGGCACTTGCCGTATTCCTCGGTGTAGAATTCGACCTCGCCGTCCTGCCAATTGAGTCCCGCCTTCGTGCCGCGAAGCTCGACAAAGCGTGTCTCTTTCTTGACGTTCGACGCCCAGCTGAACTCTATCTGGAGCTGTGCCCCGTTATCGAAGCGGATAGTGCCCATCGCAAGATCCTCAACGTCAAACGTGCCGTCCTCGACCTTGTCGCCGAAGTCGGAGTTCACGGAGTCGCTGACGTCGTTGTCGGCAAACTTGCAGTATGTGCTGCCGGTCACGGCGACTGGAGTCGGGTTGCCCATGAGCCATATCGCAAGGTCTATCATGTGAACGCCGAGGTCAATGAGCGGGCCGCCGCCGGACTGCGCCTTGGTGGTGAACCAGCCGCCCTTTCCGGGGATTCCGCGTCTCCTCTGCCAGCCGCAGCGTCCGCAGTATATCTCGCCCATTTTGCCGTCGTCAATGAACTTCTTCGCAAGCTTCGACGCGTCGGTGAAGCGGTTGTTTCTCATGACCATGAGCGTCTTGCCCGCAACGTTCGCGGCATCATTCATCTTCATGACCTCTTCGACATTGACAGCATCCGGCTTCTCGCAGAAAACGTGCTTGCCCGCCTTGAAAGCGGCAACCGCGATTATCGAGTGGAGATAGTTCGGGGTGCAGATATCGACAGAGTCTATCGTCTCGTCCTTGAGCAGCTCGTTGAAATCGGTATATACCTTCGCGTCGGGGAAGAATCCGTCGCGGCACTCGACCGCCCTCTCCTCGATTATGTCGCAGAGCGCGACAACCTCAAGGCGATCGTCTTTAAGATAGTGCTCGCGGTGAGCGCCGTTGAATATTCCGCCGACACCGATAATACCTACTCGCCATTTTTTCATAGAAAGACCTCCAAAAATGTATTTCATACGAATTGATTTTAACATAACAAGAAATAAAAAACAAGAGCGGCGACCTGTACGAAATGCCGAAAAAACAGCTTTATTTTTAGTTGATTTAACAATTTGATTTGTGATTGACAACGGAACGGCGGAACGCCTTATGACGCTCCGCCGCTCCTTGCTTTTATGAAATTGTGTTTTGCAAATTAAAGCTTATTTATCAAACGCGCCGAAGCGGGCTGCTATCTTCACGCCGGTCTTTGCAAGCGGAAGAAGAGCGACTATGGTTCTGAGCGCTCCGTCAGCAGAGGACGAGAGCACGGAGGAAACGAGGAAATTGACAACAATTTTCTGCGAGGCGTTCATGTCGAGAGCTGCAACAGCGGTCTTTATCGCCACAGCGTTGTTCTCCTCGGTAAGCTCGGAATGGAGATATCTGAACAGAACGACAAACGCATCCGCCGAGTCGCCTTCTATGCCGACAAACCAGTTTCTGGTCTTGGCTGCGCTCTCTTTTGCGGTGAAGACTCCGCAGGCGGCGATATCCTTTATTGCAGCCGCAAACTTCTCCTTGTCAAGGTTTATTGTAAGCGTGACCGCGGGGGCGGTCTCCTCGCCGTTTTCGTCAACCTTGGCGGCCTGGAGCTCGATGTCCTTGAGCTTGGGGGCGATCATATCGTATACGCCGCCGGTGGTGAGGTCAACCTTAACGCTGTTGCCGATACCCAGGCTGATTTTGCCAAGCATACTGTGTATCTGAGTGTCGATAAGTCCCGTGTCAATAGCGGAGGCAAGATTCGGGAGAAGCTTCAGAACCTCGTCGACCGGGGATTCCGCAGAGGCAACTGCGTCAACAAGAGTGAATATGGGAGTGATGATGCCGCGGATACGGCGATCCATCTTCTCGTTTGTGTTGGCGCCCTTCTTAACATATGCGGTGTACTCGTCGGAGGTCATAAAGTCCTTTATGCCGAGAGCCTCAAATATGGGGATGAGATCCTCGTATATGCCCAGCTGCGGACCGTAAAATAAGCTGGTTGTGTTCTCAAAGGAAACAACGGTAGTGAGCAGCGAAAGGGGTCTGAACAGCGACGCAACAGCGTCGAGGAAACCCTCCTTGTCGCCGTTAGCGAAACCGAAGTCGCCGTCAACAACAGTGAGATACTGCCATGCGTCAAGCTTGCCTACGGGCTTGCCGTCCTCGCCGAGCGTAGCCGCTGCGGCGTTAAGAGCCGCGATAGCACCCGCGCAAGTCTCCTTGTCAAGCTTTGCGGCAAGGTCCTTGGGTCCCTTTGCAACAAGGCTGCTGAGTCCGCCGACAAGCGGGAACAGCTTCTTTGCAACAAGAGCTACGGTTTCATTGGTATATACCTTCTCGTTGAGCACCTGGGGAACTCCGCCCTCGGGAACCTTCAAAATAGTGAAAAGAATATCTTCAACTCTGCCGATAGACCTGTTGACAGCCTTCTTGGAAGCGCCGACGGGATACTTAACCTTGGTGCGCTCCATAGCGCCAACGTCGGGTTTTTCGTCCGTAGGATCGGATACGGCAAGAGCAGCCGCTTCGCTGACAGCGCCGTCAAGCGCTGCGGTCGCTTCCTCCTGCGCAAAGGCATTGAGCCCTGCCGCCATAACAGACATTATCATGCACAGGCAAAGTATAACGCTGAATGTCTTTTTTAATGCTTTCATAATTTGTTCTCCTTTCGTTTTTAAAACGGGTCTGTTAACTCATCTCTCTTTTGGGTTTCTCCTCCTCTGCCTTGAAATTAATTTATAAAAAGGTTATAAATTTCCTTAATTGCTTATTTATTTGTAATTAAGCGTTTGTTTATAATTATTAACGCAGTGTTATTAATTCGTTTAAAGCACAGAGGGAAGCCGACTCCCCTCTTTATTGCGATTCTATAAATCAAGCGTCTATACATCTTACACTTTGATTTTAACATAAGGTGAAACAAAAAACAAGAGCGGCGGGTTGTACGAAATGCCGAAAAAACAGCCCTATTTTTAGTTGATTTGACAGTTTGATTTGTAATTGGCAAAAAGGAACGGCAGAACGCCGTATGACGCTCCGCCGAACCTTGCTTTTATGAAATTGCGTTTTACCTTTTGACGTTCGGTTTATTTCTTGAACGCGCCGAACCAACTTGCAATTTTAACGCCGACCTTGACTATCGGAATCATAAATGTTTTCATTTATTCTGCGCTCCTTTCGTTTTTGTGAAAACATTATTAACATTGTTATCCTTTGCTTTTTCCGCCTCCTCCTTTGCGGCAATTTATATTATAACGTTAAGTTATAAATTTAGCTTTAATATACAACTCCGGTATTGTACAGCATAATTCACAAGATAAACGGAGTTGCTTTGGATATCATACACTATATTCACAAATAAGTAAAGTAATATCTTAAAGTTGCGTTATTAATTTTCCTGACCATAAGGGGAATCTCAAAAATTCCCCTTATATTTTCATCATTAAAAATCAAGTCTTTCACGGAGACTTCGCTTTATCTCAAGCTCGCACATAATGCTGAGCCCCCTGAAGCAATCCTCAAAGAAATCGCGCCCCAGCTTGAACTCAGGCAAGAGATAAGCCTTCAGCTTCTCTTTGATAAGCGATATGAGCTTGTCCGCGCCCATTCCCTCGTCAAGCTCGTAAATAATGACCTTTTTGGGATTAAGCAGTGCGATTATCGCTTGGAGTCTTTCGCTGCAGAAAGCCACGCGCTCGGATTCGATATCCGGAGTATGCACCGGGATATTTACAACCTCGCCGGCAGCGCCCGCCGCTCCGCAGAGCACATCGCCGTTGACGATTATTCCGGCACCGCTTTTACGTTTTCCGAAAGCAAAAAGAACATTGACATCGTTTTTATAATCGGAAAATATCCGCGCCACATTCGAAGCCGCATGAAGATCGTTATCCACAAGTGCAGTCATGCCGAACTTGCAGTTTATGTGCTTTGAGAGATCCATCCCACCAAGCGACGGAAATGCCGCAGAATCCTTAACAACACCATCGCACACAACGCCCGAAACAGCTATCGATACTATTGAAAGCAACGGGTCGGAAGCTGCGCTGCATTCGATAATTTTCTCGAGAGCGGAGAGTACATTTTTATCATTCACCGGCATATTCCCGCTGCCTATAGTACGGCTTCTGAAATCGTGGATTCTGTATGAAAGAACATCCGCGTCAAGATAGATGAGCAAAAAATGCATATAGTCGGCATGCAGTTTATAGACCTGCGCCTTGCGGCCGCGCTCCGCGCCAATAACTCCGTCCGGTTCGATAATGCCCTCTGCGACACCGTAATCGACGGCGCGGGTAACCGTCGGCAAGCTGAGGCCTATGTCCTTTGATATCTGCGGAATAGTCGCCTGCTTATTCTTATGTATATAGCCCCAAACCGAACGGTAATTAGTCAGCTTGACTATTGATGAATCAACTGTCTTGTTCAATGAATTGCGCCCCTCATTCGCTAATTAAAAAACCCTCGTTATTAATTAGATTATATCACCCGTACCTGCCTTTCGCAATATACACATTTGACAAAATCAGGCTTTTTAAATTATGCATAGTAACTAACGGTTTTTGCGAAAATGTAACAAGAATATTGACACTGTGTCCGAACGAGTATATAATTTCAATATCAAACATCGGAGGAATCGTTATGGCAAAAGGACTGCCGGATTCAAAGAAATACATAAGAGAAAAGCAGGCTCCCCTGCGCTTCGGCGCGGACGGAAAATTCCGTATTCTGCACCTTACGGACATCCACGAGGTAGATCCCGAGATGGACGACGACGAGGACAGGCGGATTCCCGAAAAAAAGAGCGAAAATACACTCAGCTTAATCCGCCGATGCGTTGAACTCGCCCGTCCCGACCTCGTGGTTTTCGGCGGCGACAATATCAGCGGCTACTGGCAGGAGTTCACATATGAATATATGTATAAGACCGTCAAAAAGATAGTCGCGCCGATAGCGGAGAAAAACATCCCGCTCGCCATAGTTTTCGGCAACCACGACGCCGAGGCTCAGCCGCAGCTGCCTTTCCTCGCAAAGGAAAATCAAATTTGCATATATGCCGAATATGAAAATTTCAGGAGCACTATGAACGACGAGGATGTTTCCGGCTGCGCGAATTGCAGCCTGCCCGTTCTCTCCTCCGACGGCAGTCGCACGGCATGGAACATCTGGTGCATCGACTCGGGCGACTATGTCAGAGACGGTGATTTCAATATTATAAAGGACGCGGGATACGGATATGTGAAAAGAGACCAGATAGAGTGGTACGAGAGACGCGCCGCCGAGCTGAAGGCTCAAAACGGCGGAAAGACCGTGCCCGCTCTGCTGTTTCAGCATATCCCCGTCATTCAGGAATACGACGCCTTGAAAAAAGACCCGAACGGCGAATTTTCTCTCGGCGCTCGGCGCTACTCCGTCCCGGACGGCGCTCTGCTCGACGGCGTGCTCCGCGAGTCCCCCTGCCCGCCGCTCGAAAGCGGCGAAGAATTCGAAAGCTGGAAGAAAACGGGCGATATCGTCGCCGCCTTTTTCGGACATGACCATATAAACACCTTCACCGCAAAGGTCGACGGGATAAGGCTCGTTCAATCCCCGAGCGCGGGCTATCATTCCTACGGAGACAGGCACGGCGGCAGACTGATAGTCATCGACGAGAATATCCCGGATTCGTATGAGTCGGAGTGTTTTTTCTTTGACCGCACAGCACAAGACGAGCTTAATTAATTTTACATAAAAGGACGGAAAAGCTATGGACAAGTATGCGAGATTCAGATATCAGCCCTGCCTACCGCTGGGCGTTGACGGCCGAAAGGTCACGGGCTCGCCCGAGCACGCCGAGCTCTCAAGAAGAGCCGCCGGCGAGGGCATGGTGCTGCTCAAAAACGAGGGCGGAACTCTGCCGCTAAAGCGCGGGACAAGAGTTGCGCTCTTCGGCAAGGCGACCGTCGAATACATAAAGGGCGGCGGCGGAAGCGGCGACGTTTTCTGCGCCTATACCCACAACATCTACGACGGCTTCAAGTTGAAAGAGGACGAGGGCAAGGTCAGCGTCTTTAAGCCGACCGCCGAGTTCTACAAGGAATACGTCAAGGAGGCAGGCAAACGCATCCCGACCCGCGCCCAGGTAGAGAAGATATGGGACAGGGTCAATGCCATGTCCTTCTGCAAGGAAAAAGACGACATAATCTACGACACCTTCGCGAGTATGCACGTTGCCGAGGCGCATATGCCCGACGAGCTGATAGCCGAGGCCGCCGCAAATGCGGATATTGCAATAATAACTCTCGGCCGCTTCTCCGCGGAGGGCGTTGACAGAAAGGCCATACCCGGCGACTACTATCTTTCGGACACGGAAAAGAGCCTCATCGACCGCGTCACCGCCGCTTTTCCGAACACGGTTATAGTCCTGAACTCCGGCGCAGTAGTAGACTGCGAGTATTTTGCGGAGAACGAAAAAGTCGGCGCGATAATCTTCGGCTGGCAGGGCGGTCTCGAGGGCGGCACGGCGACGGCGGACATCATCTGCGGCGACGTCAACCCCTCCGGCAGACTTGCCGACACTATCCCCGTCTCCTACGACGCATATCAGAACGCGCAGGAATTTTTGACCGGCTTTGAGCATCTCGACTACTTTGACGATATATATGTCGGCTACCGCTATTTTGAGACCGTGCCCGGCGCCGCCGAAAAGGTGCGCTACCCGTTCGGCTTCGGCCTGTCCTATACCGACTTCGAGTTCAGCGGCGCATTCTGCGGCGAGAGCGACGGAAAAATAGTCGCCGCGGTGACGGTGAGAAACGTCGGCAAGGTGCCCGGCAAAGAAGTGGTCGAGCTATATTACAGCGCGCCGCAGGGCAAGCTCGGCAAGCCCGCAAGAGAGCTCGCCGCGTTCAAAAAGACGAAGCTCCTCTCCCCCGGCGAATCGGAGTCCCTCGCGCTGAGCTTCGATATAAGCGATATGGCAAGCTTCGACGATTTGGGCAAAATAAAGAAATCCGCGTTCGTGCTCGAAAAGGGCGCATATTCGTTCCACCTCGGAGCCTCCGTCAGGGCGACGGAAAAACTCAAATACGAGTTCGTTTTAAACGATGACATAATTATAAAAGAATCAAAGTCCCTTTGCAGACCAACAAAGCTCGAAAAGCGTCTGCTCTCGGACGGAAGCTTTGAAAGCCTCCCGACGGACGAGCCTGTCCGCAGTCGCGGCACTCACGCGGAGATAGAAGCAAAAGCCCCCGCCGAGACGGTGAAATTCGACGAAGTCGGCGAGACGATAACGCTCGACGAATTTATAAAGCAATTCACCGTAGACGAGCTTATCGACTTTGTCGGCGGGCACCAGAATCAGCCCGGAGTCTGCAACACCGGTGCATTCGGCGGAATGAGGCGGCTCAACGTGCCGCCCCTCCCGACTGCCGACGGACCCGCGGGGCTGCGCCTCAACGCTTCAACGGGCGTGCCTACCACCGCATGGCCGTGCGCAACGCTCTTGGCCTGCACCTGGAACACTGAGCTTATAGAAGAAATCGGCGCTGCGGGCGGCGCGGAGCTGCGCGAGAACAACTTAGGCGTATGGCTCGCACCCGCCATGAACATCCACCGCAATCCCCTGTGCGGGCGAAACTTCGAATATTTCTCCGAGGATCCCCTGCTCGCCGGTAAGTGCTGCGCCGCCGATGTGCGCGGCATCCAGTCGCAGAAGATAGCCGCATCGGTCAAGCACTTCGCCTGCAACAACAGGGAATCGAACCGCTTTGAATGCGATTCCCGAGTATCCGAGCGTGCGCTCAGGGAGATTTATCTGCGCGGCTTCGAGATATGCGTCAAAGAGGCAGACCCGTGGACAATTATGTCCTCATATAATCTCATCAACGGCTCCCACACCTCGGTAAGCTATGAGCTGCTCACCGAGCTGCTCCGCAACGAATGGGGCTTCAAGGGCGCCGTCACGACCGACTGGGGCGTTCACAGCAGCCACTCTGACGAGGTCCTCGCCGGCAATGACATCAAGATGGGCGACGGCGAGCCCGAGGAGCTGAAAGCGGCGTTTGAAAGCGGCAAGATAACCCGTGCCGACCTTGAAGTAAGCGTCAAGCGCATACTTGAGCTGACACTGAAAGTCGCGGAATAAATCAGATTTAACAAAAGGCTGTCGAAAGGCTGCCTTTTTTGCTATATTGCACAATACGTTCGCTGTGTTTTTGTGTATAATTACAAAATTAGAAAATATTTGATAAAAACTTTGACTTTTATTTGTTTAAATGGTATTCTTATGTTGATAGTTACAATTGCCATATGGAGGTGACAAAATTCAACTGAAGCTATTATGAGTACAATACATAAAAAACACAAGTAATAAAGAATTTTATTATAAAAAAGATTTTACTACATCCCATAAAGACTATTATTGTCCTTTGAAATGGGATTACTCTACAGAGTTTTAAAAAAAGAGAGGCATCTCTATGAGGAAATGGCAAAAAATAACCATCGGCATCGTGATTGCCGTGTTGTTGATGTTTCACTTGATTATCAAATATGCACCAGGCACCGACTTCAATGATGCGATGGTCTCTACCACTTATATTTTGGCCGTAGTTACATTTGTCACCGTGCTCATACATTCGTTCAAAAGCAGCGCCCGCAGCGACGATATTCTCGATGAGCTCGAAGAGCTGAAAAATGAGAATAAAGCCCTGCGTGAAAGACTCGACGAAAAAGACGAGTCGCATGAACAAGCTCATATAATCTATCTAAGACATAAAGCAGCCGCCCACGCGGTTGCTTTTGTATATACTGTTAGTAACTGTCAAGCATTTCGCTCTCAACGACCAGGAGACCGCACGAATGGGCATTCATGTCTGGTCAAATGAGCAGGCAATAAGAGAGATCTATTGCAAGCCGTTTGAAATAGCCGTCAAGGAGAGCGGCGCAAAGGGCATAATGAGCGCGTTTAACCGTCTCGGCAAAACATGGTGCGGCGGCACGCCCGAGCTGCTCGTTGACCTGCTCAGAAACGAGTGGGGCTTCGACGGAATGGTTATCACGGACGCGTATATAAACTTCACCGGTTACGGCTATATGGACCCCGTTCTCGCCGTATATGCGCGCAACAACGAACTGCTCTGTATGCTTTGGAGCGTGCGCAAAATTACGCTCAGTCCCTCAATGAAGCTGGCCTACAAAAACGACCCGATAGGCTTCGGAACAGCCCTGCGTGACTGCACAAAGGGTATTCTCAAGAACAAGATGCTCACAAAAGCATTCCTTGAAACTGTATAAAGCTATTACGAAAATCGGCGGTATCGGATGCCCGACACCGCCGATTTTCTTTTGTTTTCTGCCGTTCGGAGGACAGTTATGTTTAAATTAAAGAAATGAAGGCCGCATTCTTCTGTTTTTTGCGCAAATTATGCGCCGCAGCGGTTATAACCGGCTGATACAGTCCCGACAGAGCAAGGTCGGCTTAAAGCTTAACAATAATATTTTTCTTGTCAAGGACATATGTCAGAGACGTCAACGCAACAATTACCGCCGCGATTATCAGCACCGACACCGGCACGGAAGCTGTCTTAAAGAAATCCTCCAGTGCGACAGTCAATCCGCCTATTACCGCGAACTCTATGCAGTACATGAGAATCGGGTTTTTGCCCCACCAGCGCAGCGGATCGAACTTCGGCATAAAGCCGTTGAAGAGATCGAAAATCGAGAACGCCAGGAGAGAAAGGAATGCGGAGATAATAACATATGACGGGCTGACGCTGCCTTTGTTTATCGGCAGGAACGAGCTCAGGGCTCCCGCCCATGTGTCTGTGCCCGCGGGCAGAGTCGCAAATACGCCTGCGGTTATTCCCGCCGTTATCAGCGCAAAAACTCCGAGCGCGATCCCGAACTGCTTTTTGCCCTTATAGTACAAATCGGAAAATGCAAGATACAGTATAAGCATAGCTCCCCACGCGAAGCCGCCGAGTATTCCGCCGTCGGCTACCTTATCGACAAGCTCCATATTGTTCGGGAACTGAGTCCATGAGAAGCTCGCCTCATGGAACAGCGTGAAAAGCGCAAGGATCACCGCCGCGCTTATAAAACGGATGAGCGTCGCCCTCTTCCCGTCTATCAGGGCAAACGGCAACGCCACAAGTCCGGCAAAGCCGATATGGTGCAGCACCATCCAATGATGGTACGAATCTCCGGTCTTTCCGCTAACGAGCATAACGCCGTTGACGGCCGCGAGAACTATTCCGAAAACGCCGTATAAAACTACAACCGCTCCGAGCGCAACTCCGATATAATGGGCTATTTTCTTCGCCTTAAACAGACGCAGAACCCCGTAAAGGAGCAGAAGCACCACGACTGTCAGAGAGACAATCTTGCAGACCTTTTCAATGGGGTTATCTTTTCCGCCGAGCAGGTCGTTCACCCCGTCCATCGTCATTCCGATGCCGATAAGGGTCAGATAACGTCCGACAAAGTGGATGCTCGCCTTTTTCTTTCCGTCGCGCTCGATGCGCCTTTTCAGAGACGGAATGTAGGTAAGTCCGATTGCAAGAATAAACATCGGCGCGATAATATCCGCGATCGCAAAATTCGGCAGAATATAGAACGCGTCCTCCTTGGGCGCATGGAGAGCAATATTCGCCGCTGCTCCGAGGTTCTTAAAATACTCAATGAACTGGAAAATTATCATTGAGAAGATAACAGTACCCCGGAAACGGTCTATTGACGGAATTCTTTTCAGTGCTTTTGCGTTACTCATAGCTGAGGGCTCCCTTCTTTTTAATTTTATGTTTTGTGGCTGTTCTTTTTGCGCCTCATTTCCGTAAGCTCACGGTAGCTGATAAGATACACTCCGTGCTCGTTCAGATATTTTTCGGTTTCGGGGTCGTCCATAAGACGGTATTCCCACGCCCTGTCCCGCCAATCCTCGGTGATTTCTTTTATTTCATCGCTCTCCTTGGTCGGATGAACGAACGTCTCTGTCACGCCCGGCGGAACGTGAGTCCAAAGATACAGCATCCGCTCGCGGTATTTCTCGTAGCTGTCCTTGATTCCTGGCTCGCCCCAATCGGGGAAGATCAAATAATCGGGCAGGACGACGTGATTTATTTTCGCAAGAAAAGACGTGATAACGGGCGCGACTCTGTATATCGCCCACGGTATCTCCCTCGGGCAGAGCTCCCTGTCGGCTTTCATAAAAAGACGAAACGGATAGCCGTATTTCCCGCAGATGCGAAGCGTCATCATGAGCAGCGAAAGCCGCCCAGTCTGATTTCCGTAGAGCGAACCCATATGATTATCAAGGTGCGACGGCTTGAGTCCGAGCGACAGCGCCCTGTCAACCTGAGCGCAAATTTCGGCTCGCAACTCTTTAAGCTTTGCGTTTTTTTCAACCTGCTTTGCCGTTTTCCACATAAATCCGCTCTCATCAACAAGACTCTTGCCGTCAGTGAGCGGTCTCCATTTATATGTGTCCCACTCGCTTGTCATCGTGAGATGCACCCCGATTGAAAATTCGGGATGTGCAAGAGCAAAGCCGACCGCCGCGGTTGATGCCTCGCAGGGCATCATAATCGTGGCGGAACGAAGCCTGCCATTGAGAAACAGCGACTCAACAGCTTCATTTGCGCTCATGCACATCCCGAAATCATCTGCGTTGATAATCAGATATTTCTTCATACTGTCACCTTTTTTCACAGCACCTCGTTCAAATCAAATAAACAAACCCCTGAAAAGCATATGCAACCGATGTCCGCACAGTGTTGCGTTGTTTTTCATAGTTTTATTATGTATTATTTAAAAAAATATGTCAATAGCTGACAAATATTTTTTTCATTTTTTACACAAAAATCCGCACAAAAGCACTCTTTTCGCAATTTATGCCGTGACAAGCGCAGTGCCGCAGGCAAACGACGCGTGTTTTAAAGCGATTGCGGCATTTATCGCCTTGATGTTTTCTGCCGTTCGGAGTATAATTATGCCATAAACCAAGGTTGAAGGCGGCGAGCGCGTGCGGGACAAGTACGGCGTGTTAAAAGAATATTTCGGTCACGATTCCTTTCGCGAGGGACAGGACAGGATAACCGACAGCCTGCTCAGCGGGCGCGATGTTCTGGGCATAATGCCGACGGGCGCGGGAAAATCGATATGCTATCAGGTGCCGGCGCTGATGTTCGAGGGCGTTACCGTAGTCGTCTCCCCGCTCATCTCGCTGATGAAGGATCAGGTCAGTGCACTCGTCCAGTCGGGCGTCGCCGCGGCATATATCAACAGCTCGCTTACTCACGCGCAGTATCTGAAAGTGCTGCAAAACACGGAAAACGGCAAGTACAAGATAATTTATGTTGCTCCCGAGCGGCTTTGTGCGCCCGCCTTTCTCGAAATATGCCGCAGCCTCAGCATATCCATGGTCGCTGTGGACGAGGCGCACTGCGTCTCGCAATGGGGTCAGGATTTTCGCCCGAGCTATCTTAAAATTCCGGATTTTATCGGGTCTCTCCCCTCGCGCCCCGTTGTCGGCGCGTTCACCGCAACAGCCACAGGCACTGTCAGGGAGGATATAAAAAATCTGCTGAAGCTTCGCTCCCCTCTCGTTGTCGCAACGGGCTTCGACCGCCCCAATTTATTCTTCTCGGTCATGCATCCGAATAAGAAATCGATAGCGCTTATGAAGCTGATAAAAGAGCGTAAGGGCGAGTCCGGCATAGTCTACTGCTCGACGCGAAAGGCCGTAGAGGAAGTGTGCGAGCTGCTGAACAAAAACGGCTTCACCGCGACGCGCTATCACGCGGGTCTCGACGAGGACGAGCGCAGGCTCAATCAGGACGATTTTGTCTATGACCGTGCGCCGATAATGGTTGCCACAAATGCGTTCGGCATGGGCATAGACAAGTCGAACGTCTCGTTCGTCATCCACTACAATATGCCGAAAAATATGGAGAGCTACTATCAGGAGGCCGGACGCGCCGGGCGAGACGGAAGAAACGCGGACTGCATTCTTCTTTACAGCTCAAAGGATGTGCGAACAAATCAGTTTTTGATAAACAACTCCGAACCGAACCCCGATCTCACCGAGGACGAGCAGGAGGAGGTCAGGCGCCGCGACAGGGAGCGGCTCAAACAGATAACTTTTTACTGCACGACGCACAAGTGTCTGCGCAAATTCATACTTGAATATTTCGGCGACAAGAGCCCCGAGCGGTGCTGCAAATGCTCGAACTGCCTTTCAAATCATGAGAACACGGATATCACTGTCGACGCGCAGAAGATAATGTCATGCGTGGCGCGGACGGGTCAGCGCTACGGCAAGAAGGTCATTTGCGACGTTCTTCGCGGCAGCAAGAACGAGCGGCTGATTTCTGCCGGGCTCAGCCGCCAATCGACCTACGGCATAATGGCGGACTGCACCGAAAAGCGGCTGCGCGATATCATCGAACACCTCTGCGAAAACGGATATATGACAGCCGAGGGCGACGAATACCCCATATTGAGACTCACGCCGAAAAGCCGCGGCGTCTTAACGGGCAGCGAGACTTTGCGCATGATGCTCGAAATCCCGCAGAAAAAGAAGGCTTCGTCGGCAAAAAGTGCGGCTCTGCCCCCTGCGGACGAAAAGCTGCTCACCGCTCTCAAGGAGCTGCGCAGGAGCCTCGCCATGCGGCAGAGCGTACCGGCGTATGTCGTTTTCAGCGACGCAACGCTTATGGATATGTGCCGCATAAAGCCGAAAACCCGGGACGAATTCATGGAGGTCTCCGGAGTCGGTCAAAGAAAAGCCATTCGCTACGGGGAAGTGTTTCTCGCAACCATAGCGGAGTTTTTATAAGTTTAGTAAACGAACCTTAGACAGGGTGTGATTCTATGACGAACAGCGGGTTCTCCCGACTTCTCGACCTCCATGAGCGCGAGGATTATAACACCGCGCTCTCGGAGGAGGCCGTAAGGCACATGATTGCCGAGGAGTTTGAAGAGGCGGACAAAATAATTTCGGTGGGCTTTGACGAGGCTACATTCGAAACTCTCGGCGCGGACGGGCAGATGTTCATCCCGACGAGAAAATCCGAAAAATTTCATATGCGAAAGCACACCGCCTGCCAGCGTCCGTATTATCACGGGCATTCGTTCTACGAGTTCATATATATTCTGTCGGGCGAGTGCGTTCAGCATTTCAAAAACCCCGAGCGAAGCTTGACGCTCAAAAAAGGTCAGGCGTGTCTCTTTCCGCCCGGCACGGTGCATTCGCTCGAAAAGAGCCGCAAGGGGGATAATATAATAAAAACGGTTATCCCGAAAGAGCTGTTTAAAAAATGCGCCGAGGGCTTGGATTTGGGCGATGAGCTGACAGTGTTTGACAGAACGTCGGAGCGGGTGAATTTTCTTGTCATGCGTCTGCTCGGCGAATACTACGGCGGCGCGGAATATTCGGAGCGCGCGATCGAGAGCTGTCTCTCGCTTTTGTTCATTGAGCTTCTGCGCTCCGCGGAGAGCTTCGACAAGCAGCTTGCAGATGAGCTTGACCGCTATTTTGACGAGAATATCGGCTCCGCGTCTTTGAAAGGCTTTGCCGCAGCGCTCGGTTACAGTACAAAATATGCGGGGCGAATGATAAAAGACCGCCTCGGCTCGGGATTTTCGGAGCTGCTCCTGTCATACAAGCTGCAAAAAGCGGTTCGGCTGATGAACGTGACAGAGCTCTCAATAGACGACATAGCCCGCGAGGCGGGGTATACAAATCCGTCGGGGTTATATAAGCAGTTCTTTGCCTTCTACGGCATGACGCCGAGCGCATACAGAAAAATGACCGAATAAAGTTTCCCGGGGATAGAAAAAAGCGTCCCCGGGATATTTTATATCTGCTTGAAATTTGATAGAATCTGTATTGAATAAATACGAAACGGAGCGGTGTTATGAATGTCAAAAGAGTAACCCCGAAAACCCTTGAGCGCGAAAAGGCGGCGGAATATGCGCTCGCCGTCTGCAAAGAGGGACTCGGCAAAAGCGGCGTAAAAACAAAAAATCTCGGCGGCGGCTCGTTCGGGACAGCCGTCGGCGTGACTCTCTGCGACGGCGGCGAGGCGGTCGTAAAGTTCCTGCGCGTCGACGGGATGCTCGGCAAAGAGACGCACGATTTGCGGCTTCTGTCCGAAAACTGCGGCGTACGTATGCCTAAAGTTCTCTGTTCCCGCTGCGCCGACGGCGACATACCGTTCGACTGCTATATTATGGATAAAATCGAGGGCAAAACGCTCTTTATGTCATTCGGCAAGCTCCTGTATGCAAAGAGCGCACGGCTTGACTTTGCCGACAGAGTGACCGACGCGCTCCATGACATACACGAGTGCCGCAGCGACAAATTCGGCGACACGGTGAAGCCCTGCTTTTCGTCGTGGCGCGAGTGCTATGAGCCGTTCATGGAGGAGGTCTACTCTGCCGCAAAAAAGCTCTCGGAAAACGGGCAGCTGTCCGCCGAGATCGTCTCGGCCATGACCCGCGCGAGGAACAAATTTTCAAGTATATTCTCTCAGCCCGTCTCCGACGCCTGCCTCATACACGGCGACCTGAATGTCGGCAACATAATGGTCGGCAAGGGACTTGAGATAACGGGCTTTATCGATCCGCTCAACTCCATGTATGCCGACCGCGAATATGATTTATTTCAGTTCAACAATCTCAGCGGAAAGCGATTCTTTCTCTGCGACATTTATCTCAAAAAGTACGGCGCGAGCGAAAAGGCGGAGCAAAAGCTTGCGTTTTACGGGCTGTGGAACGAGGTCTACTGCTTCATAAAGGCGGGCACACTCATCCCGTTTATCATGAATCCGCTTGTCAAAAACATGAACGCCGTTCTCGAAAAGGAAGTGTGACCGTGGCTTCCGTTACCGCAAAAATAATGAGCGCCGTTTTGAGCGCAGTGTTCCATTCGCGCTTCATAAAAAACGAAAACATGAGCGCAAACGCGGGTGCGGCGACCGAGAACAGCCGCAGCAGATTTAGGCCGCCACGGGGCTACACCCTGACCCGCACGCCCTGCGGCGAATGCTTTGTGGAGTGCCTCGTTCCCGAAAATACGGGAACGGATACCGTGATTTTTCATATTCACGGCGGGAGCTTCAAAATAAAGCTTATCGACCTCTACCGCCGCCTTGCGCTGAAATACAGCCGCACCGCGGGCGGAGCCGCCGTATACAGCGTCGACTACAGAATTATGCCCGAATATATTTTTCCCTCGCAGCTCGATGACGTAATGTCAGCGTGGAATATGCTGATGTCGCAGGGCGTAAAGCCCGAAAATATTGTGGCCGTCGGAGACAGCAGCGGCGCAAACTTAGTGCTCGCCCTCGCGCAAAAGCTTCGGGATTCCGGCAGACCGATGCCGAAAAAGCTCGTCTGCTTTTCGCTCTGGGGCGATATGACGGCCTGCGGCGAATCCTATGAGCGCAACTGCCACAGCGACCCGTTTTACGGCATAGCGAAGAAGGAGAGCTTTCACGAACACGAAGCATATTTCAGGCGCCGCCCGAAGTATGCCGGAGAGCATGACCTTTCGGACCCGTATCTCTCCGTCTCGTTTGCCGACTTTTCGGGCTTTCCGCCGACTGTGTTTTTCTGCGGAACGGCAGAGGTCGGAGAGAGCGACACCGACACGGCTTTTGCAAATGCCCTTTCAGCCGGCATAGACGCGAAGCTCTTTAAATACGACGGGCTGTTCCATGATTTTCAGCTTGTCCCGTTCCTGCCGGAGACGAAAGACGTGTTTTGCAAGCTCGGGTCTATATTAAAATAAAAACTGCCGAAGCCTTTTTACGGGCTCGGCAGTTCTTTCTATTCTGCTGTTATGCGAGCTTCTTTGCAATTTCGTCGAGCTGAGCTTTGTTCTCGTCGGTCATTGCGGAACGAATAGTCGCCGTGCCGACCTGCTCGATATCCTTGCTGTTTTCAAGCATCTTCGCCATGTTCCTCGCGGCAGTCGGAGCCCATGAGCCGTTCTCTATGAACGCCACGGCGCGCTTCTGATATCCGCGCTCGGTCAGATGGTCGATAAACTCGCGCATGAACGGGAATATACCGCCGTTGTAGGTGGTCGTCGCCAGCACGAGCTTTCCGTAGCGGAACGCGTCCTCGACAGCCTCGGCCATGTCGCAGCGGGCAAGGTCGTTTATCGCCACCTTCGGGCAACCGTTCGCCCTGAGCTGCTCGGCGAGATATTCTACGGCCTTTTTCGTGTTGCCGTAGACGGACGTATAGGCTATGCAGACGCCATCGCTCTCGACGCCGTAGGATGACCAGATGTCATAGAGATTCAGATAATAGCCGATGTTCTCGGTGAGCGCGGGGCCGTGGAGCGGGCATATCGCGGCGATATCGAGAGCGGCAGCCTTCTTGAGCAGCGTCTGAACCGGTCCGCCATATTTTCCGACGATGCCGAAATAGTATCTTCTCGCCTCGCAAGCCCAATCCTCGTCCGCGTCGAGCGCTCCGAACTTACCAAACGCGTCGGCGGAGAAAAACACCTTGTCCTCAGCGTCATAGGTCATCATGACCTCGGGCCAGTGGACCATAGGCGCAAAGATAAAGCTCAGCTCATGCCTGCCCAGGGAGAGCGTGTCGCCGTTCTTGACGGAGAGGGAATTTTTGATAAAATCCCCGCCGTAGAAGTTGTTTATCATAGTGAAGGTCTTGTCGTTGCCGACTATGACCGCCTCGGGATAGGCCTCGGCAAACGCAGCGATGCCCGAGGAATGGTCGGGCTCAACGTGTTGGATTATGAGATAATCGGGCTTCCTGCCGTCGAGAGCGGCTTCGAGATTACCGAGCCATTCGTCGGTGAAACGGCTGTCCGTAGTATCGAAAACGGCAATTTTTTCATCGAGAATAACATATGAGTTGTACGCCATGCCGTTGGGCACCGCGTATTGGCTCTCAAACAGGTCGATAACGTGATCGTTGACTCCGATATATTTTATATCTTCGGTTATATTTTTCATACCGGTCCTCCTCGCTTCGTTTTCAGTTTTATATTATAGCATATAAGCATACGCTTTTCTATTGTAAAAACAACAAAAACGCAATTATTTTTATGCTCATATTTTATATCTGTGTACTTGAAAAACAGATATATGTAGAGTAAAATAGTAGAGTATTATTTGTATAAAAGACTGCGAATATACGGAAAGGAAGGGACAAAATGAACGAAGAGCTTTTGCAGATACCCAAAAGAATAAAGGAGCTTCGCGAAATCCTTGAAATATCGACTGCCGAGATGGCGGAGAAGCTGAATATTTCCTACGACGAGTATGAGAAATACGAGTCGGGCGAAAAGGATATCCCGATAAGCGCGCTCTATGCCATAGCGGCTGTGCTCGGCACGGACTGCACCGTATTAATGACCGGCGAGTCCCCGAGAATGGACAGTTACACTATCGTCAGGCGCGGCGACGGAGTCCGCGTTGACAGATATGCCGGCTATTATATCGAGAGTCTCGCATTTAATTTCAAGAACCGCCAAATGGAGCCCATGCTCGTCACGCTCGAGGAGCAGGAGCCCGAGCCCGCGCTCGTCATGCATTCCGGGCAGGAGTTCAACCTTGTCCTCGAGGGCAAGGTAAAGATAACCGTCGGCAAGAACTCGTTTATACTCAGCGAGGGCGACGCTATCTATTTTGACCCGAATCTCCCGCACGGTCAGGCGGCGGTTGATGGCAGGACGAGATTCCTGACCGTTATCAACGAATAATCTGCGATACTCCCGAAAGGAAAACAACAATGGATGATATAATCAAACGCTTTTGTCCCCGATACGATTTTGACAGCTACGAGGACATGAAGCAGAACTTCAAAATAAACGTGCCCGACGATTTCAACTTCGGCTTCGACGTTGTTGACGCATGGGCGGATATCGAGCCCGAAAAGCTCGCCCTCGTCTGGACCAACGACGCGGGCGACATGGCGCGATACACTTTTAAAGACGTAAAAGACAACAGCAACAGGGCTGCAAACTTTCTGCTCGACCAGGGAATAAAGAAAGGCGACATAGTTATGCTCGTCCTGAAGCAGCGCCCCGAGGTCTGGTTTATTATAACCGCGCTGCATAAAATCGGCGCAACGGTCATCCCCGCATCGTTCCAGCTGATGAAGAAGGACTATGTCTACCGCATAAATGCGGCGGGCGTTAAAATGCTCATAACCGTCGGCGACGACGATGTTGTTCAGCACGTCCGCGACTCCCTGCCCGAGTGCCCGAATCTCGAATATTATGTCACCGTCGGCGACAAGCCCGTTGACGGCGCGATAGATTACCGCTCCGTTATCGGCGGCTATTCCACGGAGTTCGAGCGCCCGACCGACCCCGAGAAGAGAACCGTCGTCACAGACACGGCTCTGCTCTACTTCTCCTCCGGCACAAGCGGAATGCCAAAGATGGTGCGCCACGATTACTCCTCCGCATTAGGTCAGATAACGACCGCGAGATATTGGCAGTGCGTCAAGGAAAACAAGATACATATGACCCAGACCGACTCCGGCTGGGCAAAGTTCGCATGGGGCAAGATATACGGCCAGTGGATATGCGGCGCGGCTGTCGGCGCATATGACACAGAGAAGTTCCACCCGATAGATATGATCGAAGCCATGGAGCGCATCCGCCCGAGCACCTTCTGCGCTCCCGCGACGATATACCGCTTTTTGATAAAAGAGGATCTTTCAAAGTACGATTTCAGCTATATCGAGCACGCCTGCCTCGCGGGCGAACCGCTCAATCCCGAGGTTTTTCACCAGATAGAGAGGCTGACGGGCATGAGAATTTACGAGGGCTTCGGCCAGAGCGAATCCTCCGTTCTGCTCGCAAACTATCCGTGGGTCGAGATAAAGCCCGGCTCAATGGGCAAGCCCGCGCCCGGCTATGATATCGCCCTGCTCGACGAAAACGGCGTGCAGTGCGAGGACGGTATGGTCGGCTCTATCTGCATAAGGGTAGATAAAGGTCATCCGACGGGGCTCTTCCGCGACTACTGGAAGGACGACGGCGCGATGGAGAAGAGCTTCAAGTTCGGCTATTATAACACCGGCGATACCGCTTGGCGCGACGGCGACGGCTACTATTGGTTCGTCGGCAGAAACGACGACGTTATCAAGTGCTCCGGCTACCGCATAGGCCCGTTTGAGGTCGAGAGTGCGCTGATGGAGCATCCGTCGGTGCTCGAGTGCGCCGTCACCGCTCTGCCGCACCCCGACAGAGGTCAGGTCGTCAAGGCAACCATCGTGCTCGCAAAGGGCTATGAGCCGAGCGAAGAGCTTGTCAAGGAGATACAAAACCACGTCAAGCACGCTACAGCGCCGTATAAATATCCCCGCGTTGTCGAGTTCGTCAAGGAACTGCCCAAGACCAACAGCGGCAAGATAATGAGAACCGCTATCCGCGCCGCAGATATGCAGAAGCTCCAAAACGAGGGCAAATAAAAAGCGCATAAAAAGAAAAAGGTCATAATTCACGGCTGATACCGCGGATTATGACCTTTATTTTTATTAGTTTTGCCTGTTCCGTCTGTAAGCCTATACAGATTTATTTCGATTTTTGATTCTCGATTCTGGAGCTGCTCTTTGTGTTTTTGGCGCTTTTTGCGTTCTCCGCTCCGTGGACATAGGCGTAAGTATAGTTGTACTTATACTTACCGCGGTAATAATATCCGCTGTGCTCATCGTCAACGCAGTTGAGAACGAATCCGACAACCTTTGCGTCGGCGAACTCAAGCTGGCTTACAACGTTGACAAGCTCCTCTTTCTTCGTCGTTCCCGGGCGGACAACGACAACGGCGCCGTTTGTGTGCTTAGAGATGACCGCCGCATCGATAACGGCCGCAACGGGCGGAGTATCGATGAATATATAGTCATATCTTGCCTTGAGTGTCTCCATAAGTTCCGCAAAAGCTTCGCTGCTCAGCAGCTCGCTGGGGTTGGGCGGGAGATAGCCCGAGAATATGACATCGAGGCTGTAATCGTCGATTCTGATAATGGCATCATCAAGAGAGCAGGCATTGACAAGGACGTTTGTAAGTCCGGGCGACGACTTGCGCGCAAGAAGTCTGTTTATATTCGGGCGGCGCAGGTCGCAGTCTATGAGCAGAACCTTAACATTGGTCTCGGCGAAGGTTATCGCGGTATTCAGGGCGTTAATGCTCTTGCCGTCGCTCATTCCGCAGCTTGTGAACTCAACGACCTTGCAGCCCTTGCCTGGCATGGAGAAAACAATATTGCTTCGCAGGGTGTTGTATGCCTCGTCAACTATGAAGCTTGTATTGTCGCCGAGAATGTATTTGCGCTGGGACGGAGAATGATGGCTGCTTACTTTATTCTTTCTTCTGATAAGCTTCATTTAGACGCGCCCCCCTTCTTTGAAAAAATAGCTTTCTTTCTTTCGCCTTTATCGTCATAGAGGGTAAAGTCAGGTATCTTTCCGATAACGGGCGCATCGAAAAGCTTTGTTATATCCTCTTCTCCCTCGATATAGGAGTTGAAGAGAACAAGAAGAACTATTATCGCAAGGGTTAATCCCGCGCCCAAAACACAGCCGATAACAGCCACCTTTTTATAGGAGGGATAGGATATTCCCGTGGGCACCCGCGAGAGATCGACGACCTTGACCGAGCTTCCTTCAACGAGGTTCATGATAGCGTCCGGGGCAACCTTGGCTATCTCGTTGACTATCTTTGCGGCCTCCTCGGGGTCATGATCGCTGACGGATATTTTAAGTATGGGTGTATCCTCAACCGCTTCGGCGGTAAACGACGCGCGTATGGCATCGACGCTGTAATTTTCACCGAGCTTTTCCTTGACTCTGTTGAGAACGTTGTCGCTCGTGAGCAGTCCCTGATATGTAGTGACGAGGTTCTGGGACGCGCTGAGGTCGGACGAGTATATTTTTTCGTCGTTCTCGCCCGTGTAGTTCTGGATATAGATGGTCGCAGTCGCCTTATACTGCGGAGTGATAAAGAATTTGGCATAAGCGAACGCACCCGCTCCGCAGATAATGCCGACGAGCAGTATCAGCCAAAGTCTTTTGAGCACTTCAAAGAGCAAGCGTTTAAGATCAACATCAAAGGTCTTAAGTTTTTCCATTACAATCCCCTCTCAAGGTCGTAGATATCTAACATTATAATTATACATATCACAGCGCCGTTTATCAAGTTATTTTATTTTTTTCTTAATTTACTCCAAAACGACGCATCATTTCCTTATAATTTTTGACAGCTTCGCTGTCTGCAGCCTTCACTCCGCGCATCCATGCACGAAATTCGCGGAACCGGGTGAACACTATTTTCACCGCGCGCACAAGATACGCGAACGGCAGAAGCAGCGGACATCTGTCAACCGCTCTGCTGCGGCGGCGCATCTCCGAGGGAGAGATAAAGAGCTTTCTTTTGACTGCTGCGGAAAATGAATTTTTCCCGTCCTCATTGGCAAGGTACATGACCATATGGGCGGTCTTACCGTAGCTCCCGGACTCAAAGACATATTCGCCCATCTCGTCGAGCAGGTCGCTCTCCGGCTCGTCGCCGAACCAGTGGAGGGCGAGAGCCTTCAGGTTGTGCATTACTTCACTCAGCCCGAAGCGTTCAAAGACGGAGTCTATCTTAACCCAATCAAGCTCGTCCCCGTATTTTTTCATATAGAGCGCCATATCCGCGAAAAATCTGACTCCGACGCCGCCCTGATGAAAATGTCCGAAGAGGTGTCCCATGAGGAAGATGTAGTTGTCGCTCGGGTCGAAGCGGTATTCGAAGCCGCTGCCTTGAGCGAGCTCCCACGGCGACGCAAAATACGCGTCAAGCCCCGTCTCACGCTGCTTGTCGAGCACGGCCTCATGCACCTCAACCGAGATAAACGGGTCGCGGTGAAAAACATCGTGGTGCCCCTTATGCCCCTCGAAGCTGTAGCCCGCCTGCAAAAGAACTTCTTTTACATTCTCGTGGCTGTCGAGATCGGCATAGACGTCTATGTCCGCCATCTCGCGCATATCCTCGGACGGATAGAGCTGCGCGACATCGGCGCCTTTTAAAAACATATGCTTTATTCCTGCGGACGACAGCAGTCCTTCAAGCTCGCCGCGCGTCATCTTCTGATTGGCGCACTTGAACAGCAGCATATTGTGGCTGCTCTGCAGTTCCGTTACGATATGCGTGGGAACACTTCTGTTTTTACGCAGGGCATACCACAAAATATTCGTCATATTGTGTTCGCGCGCAATGCCCAAAAGCGCTTCAAAATCGCCGCCGAAATCATCGGCCCGCGAGCCTTCAAGCGCGGTACGGACAAGAAAAATATAATCTTCGTAAAGCTTTTTCACTTATATCCTCCGTTTTCAGCCGTTAAGAACGGTCGAGGTTATCTTTTTGACAATTTTATCATCCTGAGAAATGCTGAATTTTCTGGCGAAGAGGCAGCCGGAGTTCATCAGCTCGTCGTAGTCCCCCGATGTGAACACAAACGGGTGACCGCGCGTCCAGTCGATATATCGCATACACGCCCTGTGGTCGTTGTCGAACTTCTTGCTGTGCAGATTCTTTGCGAAATCCGAATTTATCATAACCGTCTGAACAAAGAATTCATCCGGGATAAATGTGTGCTTAAACTGTTTAAAGACAAAAGACTTTTGAGAAATAAGATATTTTGCAAACTCGCCCGTCACGCTGAACCACTGCGAGCCGCGCTGTATCTTCTTGCCCTTTATCCTGTTGATTCCGAGCATACGCCCGATAACCGTCTCCGCCTTTGTGATAAAGCGATTGAAGAGGTTTCTTCTGCCGGGGGCGAAATGATAATATCTAACGCGCTGTAGCTCTTTTTCCGTGGGCTCGGGAGCGCCGAAATGGACAAATTCCTCGCCCTTATGGGCATCGAAATAGCGGTGTATCTCATCCTGGTTTTTAAGCGGCAGATCCGCTCCGGAGATGAGATGAACATATTCGTATTCATGCCCGTTCTCGAACGCCGCCTCCAAAAGCATATATTCGCATCTGACCATATCGAAGCCGCCCCATCTTATATGTATGCGCGGGACGAACTCGACGCGGGAATTCCGCAAAACCTTTTCAATCCTCCCGATATCAAGCTCGGAGCGGGAGTCGATGTGTATGTAGATGTCGTTGCGCGCATCGTCGATACATTTGAGAAGGCTCTCGAGCAAATCGAACTGTTCGTGCGCTATTATCAGATATGCGTGCATATTGCACCTCCAATCAGCAGTTTAATGCTGTTTTTCTACTCGTTAAATCCTCACATGAGTTTTTTGAGGAATTTTATTTTGCCCTTGGTCACCGAATTTACTGTTGCGGCAGTGGACTTGAATTCGCCGCTCCTGAAGAAAATTCCGAGGAAGTTGACGTTTGATATAACCGTGCATATGACGAGCCTGAGCGCCAAGGTCAGGATAAGCGAATCAAAAATAACAAAGCGGCTTATGCCGATACATATCGCGCAGGAAACTGCGGACACTGTGCCGTATGCCGAAATTTTCAGGAACAGCTCCCTGCGTCCGCTGCGGAAAACCGTAGTAAACAGGTTGTGAAAGAGCCACGGCAGGCTGACCGTCAGCACGCTGAGCACCGTCGAAAGTATGATTCCGTACAGTCCCCAGAACTGAACCATTATGACATTCATTATGACGTTTACGGCGGAGGTCACTAAGGGTCTGAACCTGTCCTCGTGCCAAATGCCGGCGGCGTCTTTATAAAGGTTGAGCAGAGAATTCATCTGCTTTATGAAGAAGTAGACACAGAACAGTATCACCATGCCGTACGGCAAAAGGTTTTCCTTTTTCACCCAAAGCTCGATAAACGGCTGATACATACACGCGAGGCAGCAGACGCTGAAGCAGGACATCCACGAAAGTATGAACGAAAACTTCTTCAGGTCGTTGAAATTCTTTTCGCCGCTCTCGGTAACAAGGCTGTTGCCGATTCCCGCGAGGGCCGAGCTTGTGATAAGGGACACGAAGCCGAATACCGAAGAAAATATAAAGAAATAGTTCTGATACCGTGCAAGTGCGGTAAGACCTAAGAAAGTAGATATAACAATGGTGTCGGACGACTCTATAACTATCGAGCCTATCTTCAGGGTGAACAAATCGCGCACGCGGCGGTTGATTATCTGAACCTGCTCTTTCGGGAGCTTTCCCTTTGCCTTGTACTGCGGGTACAGCCTGTCGCAGACTGCGGCAGTCACCACATTGGAGACGACTCCGAGCATGAGCGCCACGATTATATACGCATAGTAATTTTTAAACGCTATGAGCACTACTGCCTGAAGTCCGTATTTAACGGTATTGACGGCAAGCCCTATCTTGTCGCCGATATCGTTGCGCTGGTGAGCATATAAAATGCAGTTTTTATATGCAAACAGCCAATATGACAAAACGGTTATCAGAAGATTTATCGCATAGAGAATATAGATATTTATATCCGCAGGCACGTCTCTTTTGATAAAGAACGGCATAGCGGGAGTTATCGCCGCGCCGACGACGAGAATAACCAGCCCTATGACGCGGTAATATATCTTGTAAAGCTGCATGAGCGCGCAGATGGTCGCGGTATCGTCCTCGGCTATCGGCTTATACATACTGAATGTCATCGCCGAGCCGACTCCGAGCTCCGCAAGGCTCAGCACCGACAGTATGGAGGTAAACAGGCTGTTGAGCCCCGTGTAAGCCATACCGAGCGTATATATGAGCAGCGTGCGCATGACGAACGGCAAGAGCAGATTATATATCTTCGCCACAACGCCGAACGCCATGTTGCGCGCGGTATTTTTTGATCTGTCAAGCTTCATCTTATGCTCGTTCACCTTTCAGACAGCCGTATTTTCTCCTGTATCCGGTTATCGTAATGCGCGCTGAACGCTTTTGTCCGTATCCGACGCTCACTTGATTATTTTTCTCACCGTTCGCTTTATCAAACCCATCGCCCTTTGAACGGGGCTTTTATGAAACGCATATTTCCCCGCAAGCTTTGAAAAGTCCGTGTTTTCGGTTGAGAGTATTTCATCCATGCACCTCTGCCTTGTCGGCGGCACGGATGCGCTGGTTACGGCATTTGGATTATTTGAGATTGCTTTGCTGTAATCCGCATCACATAAATCGAGATCCGCTTTCAAACTTTCTATATATTCAGAACCCTTATCGGTATGTACGAAGATCAAGGAAAGTCCTTTATCGTCAAAGCTCCATGTTGTCTCATTATCCATGCCCCATGCGTCGGCTATTGTTATGTCGGCGAATCGGTTATTGCCCTTTGCGGGACAGTTATAGCAGGACGGACGCAGGATATTATCCGAAAGGAACAGCTTCATATACGGGTCATTCGAGAACTCACAGAGGTATGTGCCCGACTGATAATCTATTTTTAAGGAAAAACGATTCCATCCAACACTTTTATCCCTGAATGATACAGAAGAAACGCGGGTTCCTTTTGCTACGTCCTTCAAATATTTAAGCCATACTTTTTCCGAGGGCACGCCGTGACAAATAAAATCGACAAGCAGCAGATTTTCGTACTCTTTTCCGAGAAACAGCCGCATGGCATTGACCTGGCACGGCGTTCCCGAAAAAAGAACCTTTCTGCCGCCCTTCAGCTCGCGGCGGACGGCGGAATATATGTCTCCCGTGTTGCTTTGAACGTATTTGCTGGTTTTGAGCTTTTCGAGCTCTTCCGAATTTTCCGCAAGAATATGATGCACACTGAAGTCGCCGTCAAAAGCCGCGCCGCAGACCGTGCCGCCCGCTTTTGTCACCTTATCGGCAAGAGCGGAAAACACTCCGCCGGACGAGCTCGAGCCGACAACGGCTTCGTCACGGTTCACCGCAAGAAAAGTCTGCGGTATTTTCTCCGAAAATTCCGGAACATTCAGCGCCGGACACACCCTGTCGCAAGCGCCGCATCCGACGCATTTTGCGCTGTCCGTTTTCGGATAAGCAAAGCCCTCCGGGTCTCCGAGCATGGAAATACAGCCTACGCTGCAGATATCGGCGCACGCACCGCAACCGACGCACTGATTTTTTCTTATATTTATCATTGCGCACCTCACATGAATTTTCCGAGGAGTTTTATTTTGCCTTTTGTCAGTGAATCTACAATACTTACCGTCGATTTAAATTCGCCGCTTCTAAAGAAAATCGCAAAGAAGATAATATTCGACACGACCGTGCATATCACAAGACGAAGCGCGAGAGTCAGAATAAGTGAATTGAAGCTGACGAAACAGCATATCCCGATACATATTCCGCACGAGACTGCGGTCACTGCGCCGTACGCCAAAAGCTTTATCAGCAGCTCCTTGCACCCGCTGCGGAAAACGGTGGTAAACAGATTGTGGAGAAGCCACGGCATTCCGATAGCTAATGTGCTGAGTACAGTTGAAAGCAAGATACCGTAAAGCCCCCAAAACTGAACCATTATGATGTTCATAATCAGGTTGGCTCCAGCGGTTATCAACGGTCTGAACCTGTCCTCATGCCATATACCGGCAGCATCTTTATAAAGACAAAGCAGAGAATGCACCTGTTTTACAAAGAAATAAACGCAGAACAGTATGACCATACCGAAGGATAAAAGATTTTCTTTCTTTACCCAAAGCTCGATAAACGGCTGATACATACACGCAAGACAGCACACGCAGAAGCACGACATCCACGAGATTATAAAGGCGAACTTCTTCAAATCGTTGAAGTTCTTTTCGCTGCTCTCTGTCACAAGGCTGTTGCCTATTCCCGCAAGGGCGGAGCTTGTTACAAGAGACACAAAGCCGAACACCGAGGAGAGAATGAAGAAATAATTCTGATACTGTGCGAGGGCGGTCAAGCCGAGAAACGCCGAGATAACAATGGTATCCGCCGAATCGACAACTATCGAGCCTATCTTCGATGTAAACAAATCGCGCACGCGGCGGTTGATTATCTGAACCTGTTCTTTCGGGAGCTTTCCCTTTGCCTTATACTGCGGATACAGACGGTCCGCAACTATGGCGGTCACTAAATTGGAGACGACGCCGAGCAAAAGAGCTACAATAATATACGCGTAGTAATTTTTAAACGCCACAAGCACTACGGCCTGAAGTCCGTATTTGACGGTATTGATAACAAGTCCGATTTTGTCACCGATATCGTTGCGCTGATGGGCATAGAGAATACAGTTTTTATACGCAAACAGCCAATATGACAAAACAGTTGTCAAAAGGTTTATCGCATAAAGAATATATATATTTATATCCGCCGGAACATCTTTTTTGATAAAAAACGGCAGTGCGGGAGTTATCGCCGTGCCGGCGACGAGGATAACCAAGCCGATAACGCGGTAATATATCTTGTAAAGCTGCATGAGCGCGCAGACGGTCGCGGTGTCGTCCTCGGCTATCGGCTTATACATACTGAACGTCATCGCCGCGCCGACTCCGAGCTCGGCGAGATTCAGCACGGACAGTATGGACGTAAACAGGCTGTTAAGTCCCGTATACGCCATACCGAGCGTATATATGAGCAGCGTGCGCATAACAAACGGTATCGCAAGATTATATATTTTCGATACGGTACCGAATATCATATTGCGCGCTGTGTTTTTTGATCTGTCAAGCTTCATTCTATGTTCAATGCACCTTTCAGATAGTTATATGCAAATACTTTTTCTTCTTCAATCACTTCTCCGACGCCGGTATAGTCCTTGAAGAACACGCGGTCAAAAGGTTCCTCCGTGTCTCCGATGCACCAGGAGGAAATATCAAACTTACTGAAAAGAGTGTTCATACGGCTGCTCATATCCGCAATGTTTCCGCCTCTCTTGAAACAGCGGAACGGGACCTCGTTTATTATCGAGAAAACACAGCCGTGGAACGAGTCCGTCATCATAAGCTCGCAATGTGCTATAAGCCACACAAACTCGCCGGGGTCTGCAACGAACCAAGCCTTATCCTCTATCTCGGACTTTGGAAGTTCCTCGTGATAGAGATGTATCACCTTCAGCTTGTTCTCCCGTGCGATGCCATCAATGTATTTACGCACATCATCGGGGCAGCCGCCCAAGAAATATGTAAGCAGATATTTTTCGCCGTCTTCAACAAAAGAGGGCTTTTTCTCTATTTCTCTCCACTCGCCGCGGCTGAGCAGAAGAGTCGGATCTACCGTAACGGAAACATCGCGGCCGGTCAGCTCTTTTATTATTTCGCGCCCGCGCTCCTCGCGCACCGATATCGCTTTCATCCCGTTTATGCCGTCAACAAAATCCGCTCTGTACTCCTCGGGAATATCGTCGGCTCCGATACTTGCCGAGAAGGCAATTCTCTTTTCGGGCTCGACAAATTTTGCGAAAAAGAACTCTTTCTTGTTCCTTATAAAAGGAAACGTGAAGTTCCAAATCTGATCCGAGCCGCAGACTGCATAATCCAGCTTATCGTGAAGAGTGCCGAGCTCGAATTTTCGTATGTGTTTAATATTGAGATGTTTTTTATTGAAACGGCGAAAGGCCTTATTGCGCTTTCTTTTTGCGGCAGAAATTTCACGGCGTCCTATAAGAACCTTTATGAAATTCTTAGCAATTCTCACAAGAGACTTCTTGACAAAAATCGTTGTTGACTCAACGCCGAGATTTTTCAGAACAGATTGAACCGCATAGTTTTGGAGTCTGTTGCCGTAATTCGAATCTCCTGTTATGGTCACTATTCCAGTCATACCGTTTCCTCCGAAGATCAGCCATGCTGTCTTATTTTTCTGTTTACCTTCACAAACAGCTCAGGGCTTAACGAAAGCATCAACACCGATATTTTAAACTTCAGCCTCAGCCGTTTATTCTTTAATATATCGCGCCTGTAAGCGAGTATTTCTTTTACAATCACATTGAAATACTTATCATAAAATTCTTTTTCGCCGAGTATTATTCTCGAAAGCGTTGCGAAAAGTATACGGGTATGTCTGTAAACACAGGCCTCATATAACGGACTGCCCTTTTCGTTTTCCGCCATAGCGCCGGTTATTTTATATAGCCCGGCGCGGGAATCGGTCATATAGTGCGAGGTTGCCGAATCGCTCTCGCGGCACGTATAATGATAGAGACAAACGTTGCGGCTTATCAGCTTCCCGGCGCGCTTCATAAGAAAATAATTTATATAAAGGTCCTCGCCGTACTTTTTCGAGCCGTCAAAGCGTATGTCGGAAAACAGGTGCGCCGAATACAGTTTTCCCCAGACCTCCGGGCGGACACGGTCGGTGATGAGTGCGCGTGCCGCATCGTCCGCGTAAAGCTCTTCTTCCGATATGTCGCAATTTTCCGTGCGGCCGTCCAAACAGTCATACGAAAACGAGCACTGTATAACATCGGCATCCCCTATATTCTCAAGCATATATCCGACTGCATTCGGCTCTATAAAATCATCCGAATCCACAAAGCAGATATAATCCCCCGCCGCTGCATCGAGAGCTGAATTGCGCGCGGACGAAACGCCGCCGTTCTCCTTATGTATGACCTTTATGCGGCTGTCCTTTTGTGCCCAGCTGTCGCACATTGAGGGGCAATTATCCGGAGAACCGTCGTCAACTAAGATTATTTCGAGATTCTCATATGTCTGAGTGACGATGCTTTTAACGCACTTATCGAGATAGTCTTCGACCTTGTAGACGGGCACTATCACGCTGACAAGAGGCTTATTCATTATAACCACCCTTTACGCTCCGCGAACTTTTCTGATTGTCTTATTATACAGTTTGGGGCTGCACCACAAAAGCAAGAGCTTAAATTTATATTTAAACGGATACCGCTTTTTAAAAAGTATCTGCTTTTTAAATCCGAGAAGCCCGTCTCTCAGCTCGTCATATCGGTCAAGGCATTTTTGGTTTGTTATGATACCGCTGAGGACGGTAAACGCTGCGGTAGCGTAGCCCATGACTGCGCTGTCATAAATCTCCGGATCGTCCTCATATTTTTCAAGGAAGATATTCATGGCACGGACTATTGAAAACGCGCCGTAGCCGAACTCAGAAACCGTTATCGCTCCTACCCTGCGAATATAATGATATTTCGGCTCATCCATACACACACAAGTGCTGATATTGGCGCTGACACGGTCATTAAACATAATATCCTCCGATGCGCCGTCATTTTTATCGAAACGAACCTCCTTGACCACATCGGCTCTGTATATTTTGTTCCACACAACACCCCGGACATGACCTCCTTGAACAAGGCTGTTCACGAATGTATGTCTGTCTATAACGGTTCTTTCAGAGTATTCGCAGTCCACGCTTACACCGTTTTCAAGGCTCTCCTCGTCAACAAATATGCCGCACCTTGATATATCTGCCTGCGTTGAAGCCGCATTTTCGACAAGCAGCTGATACATATCCGGTTCTATGCAGTCATCGGAATCGACAAAGCCCCAATAATCTCCCGCCGCTATATCCATTCCGGCATTACGAGCGGAACAGAGTCCTCCGTTTTCTTTATGTATGACCCTTATGCGGCTGTCCTTCTCCGCCCACTCGTCACATATGGCGGGGCAATTGTCCGGTGAGCCGTCGTCAACTAAAATTATTTCGAGATTCTTATATGTCTGTCTCACGATACTCTCAACGCATCTGTCCAAAAGACCTTCCGTCTTGTAAACCGGAACTATAACGCTGATTTTCGGTTGACTGTTCATTGCTTCACCCCTAAATAAATCCTCAGAAATTCTACATATTTTTCCGTCATAAACACGGAGCCGCGCCCGAGCGCCGACGCGAGCAGCTTTGTGTGCGTCGGGAGCCTTTCGGTATCGACCCTTGCCGCCGCCGAGCGTATATCTTCATCTGTGCAAATATTTTCGATAACCGCTCTGCGCTCTTTTTTTGAATGGGCGTTTGCCTTTTTAGCCTCATTGCGAAGCAGGAAGTTGACCATATACAGAAGATAATAATCGAGCTGAGAGGATATATCGAAATCCGAATCGGCATTCTTCTCCTTGAGACGCTTGTACGGCAGAAGGATTATGTCTTTAAGCCTTTCGTCATAGGCGGTCGACATCGAGCAACCCGTTATGCGGTAATGATAAGTCGGCGTTTTTATGCAGGCTGCGCTTTGCGCGTCGAGCAGGCACGGATATATGAACGCCGCGTCCTCGCCCATGCGTATACGCTCGTCCACGGGCGTAAGGTTTTTTTCGATAAGCTCTCTTTTAACAAGCTTGCTCCAACAGTTCGGATTGACTCCGAAGCTGTAAAAGCTGCCGTCAAAGAGCATTTTCGGAAATATCTCGCTTTCAAGGCGCGCTCTGTCATAAAATCCCTCTTCAAAGCACTGATCGCTCGGCTCTCTGCGCTCGCCGAAGTCACTCAGGAAATCGCTGAGTATTACATCGGGCGAATACTTTATGATTGCGTTGTGCATATTCATAAATGTGTCCGGCTCTACCCAATCGTCGCCGTCAACAAAGCCGATATAGTCACCGCTCGAGGCCGCAACTCCCGCCTTTCTTGCACTGAGCAGACCGCCGTTTTGCTTATGCACGACCTTCATACGGGCATCCTTAGCCGCATATTCGTCGCAAATCTCGGGGCAGCCGTCGGGCGAGCCGTCGTCGACAATGACTATTTCCATATCATCGAGTGTCTGTGCCGAAAGGCTCTCGAGACATTGGCGGAGATATTCTTCAATTTTATATACCGGCACTATAACGCTTATCATAATTCGGCACCTTAACCTCTGAGTTTTTTGTAAAGCAGATACGCGAGCCTCCCGAATAAGTTCAACAGGCTTCTGTTGGCGCTGTAAACATCGATAACTTCATAATTTTCGGACGAATTATATGTATGAACACGCAAGGGATTTTTGATTCCGATAATATTCAAATCCTTTACATCTACCGTCTTAACCGTCTTTTCGCGGTAATACGAACTAAAGTCGCTGTCAACCTCAAGGAAGTTTAGCCGCTTGCCGTATTCCTCCGAACAGTCCTGCGACACGCGCATAAGCTTGCCGCCGTATTCAAACATTTCGCCTGCCGCACGGGCGGTGACGGAATCATTTACAACGCATCCGAGCTCCGTCGGGCATAATTTCATATCTTCCCCGACTTTATAAAGAACAAGCTCACTGTTTTTTGTCCTCCCCATATCGCAGGCGAGCGCATAGATATTGCCGCCTCGCTTAAAAAGCGTTGTATCGGCAAGCTCAACGTCCTTTGCCATGTTCGCGGACTTCTCCCATCTGTCGGGGAAATCGACCGCCCTGTACATATCCAAAGTATGCCCCAAACCGGTCTCCGGCACGATATATATTTCGCCGTCATGTTCGAAAATCTGCGGATATGACATATGATATGGCTCAACTATTATCTCTTTCCAGCTTGAAAAGCTGCCGTTTGCTTTTAGCTTTGAATAGCCGATAACACCTCGTCTGCGCAGATAGTCAAACAGCTCGGCAAAAATATACGTCTCGCCGTCGCGCTCGAACACAAACGGGTCGGCAACCCAATATCTCAGGCTGTTTTTTATGGCTCTGAACGGCGCAGCCTCGTCGTCAAAAAGCGCGTGTCCGCCCTTTTTTCTAAACGCCGCACGGTAATAATCAAGTTCCATAATATTCCTCCTAAACGCCCCGCCTATCCCGAAGCCGAACCGCAATTATTTTGTATCTTTTACTCCGCAGGAGTTGACCAAATCCGCAAAGTAGAGATTATATATAGGCGGTATTTTTTTGAACAGATTTGCAAGGAGCAAGCAAATTTTATCACACATACGGCGCACTCCGATTTTACCGAACAAAAGCTGCACCGCAAATTCTATGAGCAGGCATGAGATAAAAACCGCTGCGGCAAAAAGAGTTACCCATAGCACCATAAGATTACCGGAATTTCTGTCTATAAATTGCGGCACCTTAGAGATGATACAATCTCTTACTATCGGGTTGTCAGAAATAATATATACCCCGAAGGTCAGCGGTCCCACAGCGCAGATAAGCTTCTTAGCCTTGTCACTAAAATCCAAATTTATGAACAGTAAAAGAACAAAAACAACGGCCAAAACGGTAAACGGCGAGCTGTATGTATCGGCTGACAGAACGCTGCTTATTTCCATATTCCGATATTGCTTGACGAACGCCGGAATGAATTCGTTATCAAGATACAGGAGCAGCGAGAAAACTGTAAATCCGAGAAGATAAACGGTTTTTCTCTTCTTTTTCGGCTCAAAGTGGAGTTTAAAATACGCGCCGGTCATATACATGGCGACAAACCAAACAGTACTGTATCCTCCTTTTAGAAGGAAAATATCAATACCTGTATATTTCTTTATAACCGGTACGACAAAACAAAACAGAACAGAAACTACCGCGAGAAAAATGCGATAGCTTTTTTTTGACATCCTGTGCGCGACTGTATTTATAATCGGCATCAACAAAAACAGCAGAACATATCTTGTAAAAAACCAATACTCATGGTGGATAATCGGGGTAACTGCTTTTAATATCGCAGTTCCCGTAATCGGTCTTTTTAATATAATTGCCGATATCGCCGTAATAATCAAACAGTAGAAAACGACCTCTATCCAAAGCTGCATTATCCTTGAAGGCTTATACTTGGCATCGATATTTACATAACCGGATATCAGAAGATACGTATTCACCGCGCCGAAGCAGAAAAAAGTCACAAAATCCGCCAATCCGTATTTGACTGAAAGCGTATCGTTGTAGGACACTATGTTGCTGTGTAAAATACAATGCTGCAAAACAATGGCAAACATCGCAACGGAGCGAAGGCAATCCACCCCGCAATTTCTTTGCTTTTTATTAGCAGAAATCATTTTTTGTCCTCCGAGGATACAGTTATATTTTAAACACCGCCGAGTGCATAACGCTTATAAAGCAAAGGAAATACAGATTAAACAACGACAGTACAATTATCATCAGGTTGAGCAAAATTTCATTTGACCTGTAAACAGAAATATCTTTTTTAATTGCGCTTTTTCCGTGGGGTGCAGAATATATTTCCTGACGCTTTCTTTTGTTGAGATCCAAACACAGCATTATAGTGAGAGAACCGAACATAGGAATGACCCAATGTATAAACCTCGTGAATATGAGAAGGCTCACAAGAGAGCCTACCGTGAAAGACATCAGAAGAGTCAAAAAACAGTTTATATCGTCAACGCCCTCAATACCATCTCTGCTTATTCGGTGGTTCATATAGGCACACATAATTATTACTGCTAAAAGCAAAATCAAGCTGACAATCGTTGTTCCCCGGGAGATGTCTGTCATTCTGTTCTTGTTTATAGCCGTTTTTTCCAAAAGTACACGGAAAAAGCTGTTGTTAAATACCTTTCCCAAGAGCTCAATGATATATGAACCAAAGAATATTCCGACAAGTGATATGATGTTGAATGCTTTCGTTTTCAGCCGCATATTAACTTCCGTCAGCAGCCGCAATCCCAAAAATATAACTGCGGCTGAATGTATTCCCAGCGCCACAAGATAGCCGATACAGAAAATCTTTTTCTTTTCAACCAAATCAAAATACAGACAGAAAATTGCGACCGCAAAAGCCAAACCGTTTCTTATTCCGCTGCAGGTATCATAATACCAGTATGTACTCAGTAGAAAAAACGTGCCGATAAACAAGTACAGCTTGCTTATTTTATAAAAATTCGCAAACCTCCAGATTACCCAAAGCATACTTCCGTAAGTCAGAAAAATAGTTATCGCCGGGAGAAAATTGTTATTGCCGAGTTTACTGATAAGGTAAAAATACATTCCGCAAACCGGAACCGCATCGTAGTTTCCGTAGCCGCTTCGCTGCAAGTTAAGATAGCCCGCAAAGCTCTTTTTTCTCAGCAATTCAAGTGAATCATAATATCTCATCAAGTCATCCGTCGGAAGCGGTTTGACAAAAAATGCCATAACCGACAACGCAAGCACCAAGGCAAGGAACAGCCACTTGATATGTTTTCTCGGGACCAGAGGATAGATAGCACAAAACGAAACAACTATAATTAAATATATCAGCATTTTATCACCTCTGTCCCTTCGTATATTTTTTCGAGCTGCTTTGCCGTCTCATTTATATCATAATTTTTGATAAGCTTTTCGACCGACACGCTCTCTCTGTCGATTGATGCGAGCCTCTGCGCGTGCTTTGCCCACTCCGAGGCGGGAAGCGAAAGCGAAGCATATTCCACATTATCGTTCTGCTTAGCGTATCTCGACACCGTATCCGATATCAGACACGGAAGCTTCGTCGCCTGAGCCTCTATAAGCGTGACCGGGAGTCCCTCTTTAAGCGACGGAAACACGAACACGTCCATGGCCTGCAGCAGGTCGTAAACATCGTCTCTGACGCCCGTAAGAATGACGCTGTTCTCTATCCCCAAACGGCGGGCCTTTTCTTCTATCGCTTCTTTTTCTTCGCCCTCGCCGACTATAAGCAGCACCGCATCGGCGTTGATTTTTTTTAGCTCGGCGAATACATCGAGAAGAAATTTATGATTTTTAATATAATTGAGCCTGCCGACATGACCTACGACGAGCTTGTTTTCAACACCAAGCTCGCGCCGCTTCCGCTCGCGCATCTCCGAGTCAAACTTATATTTGCTCAGGTCTATTCCGTTATTAAGAATTATTCCGCGCTTTTTGAAGGTACGTTTTCCGTAAAGATAAGCCCCCGACTCGGGTCCGCAGGCCACAAGCGCAGTCCCGCAGGAATCAAGCAGCAGAGTCATAAAGAAACGGTAGACGTCAAACATCCTGCGCTGAAGGAAGCTCCTGTCCTCAATGCACGGGTCTGTCATATGCCCGTGCGGCACACGGACAGGCACGCCCTCGCTGCGAGCGGCGAGCATCACAAGCCCGCTGAAAAACATAAGGTGCGAATGAACGGCGTCGTATTTGCCCTCGCGGATAACTTTTTTCAGATATTTATAGTCGGCGAGATAACCCCTCACGTTCGAAGGGCGGTGTATGACCTTTGCGCCGCTCTCGATAACCTTCGGCTCAAGAGGGCCTACCTCATCGCCGACTATGTAATATGTACACTCAAAGCGTTCGCGGTCGAGGTGCATCTGCAAGCTTGTTGCAACTACATCGAAGCCTCCAACCTTGAGAGGACTTGTAACTATCAAAACCTTTTTCTTCATCAACTGTTCTCCGAACTTTTATATTTTATCTGCAAAGCTCCGTCTGCTGCGAATATATATCTTCGACCCTCGCAGCAGTGAGCTTGCAGTTATAGCCGAGCTCGGCTACCTCGGACGCAGCCGAGACGCGATTTGGATTCGGCGCTGCCGAAAGGATTCTGTCCGCCCATGCCTCCGCGCCGATATCGAGTGGGATAAACTCAAAGTTATCGAGCAGCTTTGCCTCTTCCGGCACTCCGGTCGATGCGAAGCAGTTAAGCCCGCTGCTCTGCGCCTCAACAAGCACCAAGGGCAGCCCCTCAAAACGAGACGGGAGAGCGAACGCATCCGCCGCGCTCATTATCTTTTCAACATCCGTGCGCCGCCCTGCGAAAATAACATTTTCATCGAGCCCGAGAGCCGAGACCTTTTCGCGTATCTTTTCCTGCCCGGAACCGGTCCCGACAAGGAAAAGCACGCTGTCGGGACGCTTTTTGACGAGCGACGCAAAGACTTCCGTCAAAAACTCGTGATTTTTTACCGGCGCAAACATTCCGACATGGCAGAGCATGAACCGCTCCCCTATATCAAACTCGCGTCTTATTTCATCGCGGTACTCGGGGGAAAAAGAAAACCTATCGGTATCAATACCGTTTTTTATAATTTCAAAATCTCTGTTTCCGAAAATGAAACGTCCCGCCGGATCGGAGCACGCCAGTCTGACATCGGTAAGCTTGTTTATTCTGGTTTTATTTAGAGTATGGAGCGCTTTTGTAAGTTTGTTGAAATTCGAGTTCGAGCTGTGGCTGTGTGCAATACAGCGAATCCCGACTTTTTTTACCGCCTCGAGCGCTTCTATGCTGCTGCACGAGTTGAGATGGACATGAGCAGCCTTTATCTCCGGATGCTCACGCAGTATCCGCTCTATATTGGGTCTGTATTCCATCGGCGCCGAGCGCCTGTTCGGTATTCTGAATATCCTGCACCCTTTTGCGACAAACTCATCCTCAAACGGGACTTTATCCTCTGTTGTCACCACAAGATCTATCGGGATTGAAGTGTTCATAATAATATTTCTGATAAAAACTTCGACTCCGCCGAGATTGAATGAATATCCGAATTCAATAACTCTGTTCTCCATTGTTACCTCCCTGCTATTCGTGCCAATTTTCAAGGTAGAACCTTTCGAGCTCCTGCGTCGTTGACACTATATCGTAACCTGCCGCGGCTATCTCCGGCTTCGTATTCCTGCGTTCATAGCCCTCGGCGTATTTCAGCACCGTTTGCGCCCATTTTTCGGGCGAATCTCCAAGCGAGCAAAACTCAACCAAATTCGTAAGCTTTATCTCTTTCGATATCGTATCTGTTGCGACTATATGCAGTCCCGAAGCCTGAGCTTCAACAAGAGACACCGGAAGCCCCTCGTTAAACGAGGTCATCAAAAAGACATCCATCGCACTGAGTATGCAGTCGATATCGGTGCGCACGCCCGTAAATATCACGCTGTCCGCAAGACCGAGAGCTTTCGCTTTTTCCTCTATCTCCGCACGCAGGCCGCCGTCGCCGACAAGAAGCAGGGCAGCGCTGTCATCGACTTTCTTAATCTCAGCAAAAACATCGATAAGAAGCGAGTGATTCTTCTGGATATGGAAACGCGAGGCATTGCCCACAACAAATTTTCCGCCTAAGCCGAGTTCTTTTCTGATTTTGTCGCGCTTTTCCGCGGAAAATGCGAATTTGTCCGTATCGACACCGTTTCTGATGACGTAGTAGTTGTCCCCCTTTGTCGCCTTCTCTCCGAACATCCATACGCCGGCATCGTTTGAGCAGGCAAAGAGATAATCCGCCTGATTTTTAAGCGGCAGACGGTAAAGGTCGATGACCTTTTGCCTGATACCCTTCTGGGACAGAGCTATGTGGCTGTGTGCTATTGTTACAAGACCGTACTTTTTGGCGATAGGCAGAAACACGCTCGCCGAGCCGGTCATGTGTGCGTGGATTATCCTGTATTCCGGATGCTCCGCAAAGAAATTATTCCAGCAGCGCTTATATTCAAAATGATTGAGCACATTGTACTGCGGAAATCTGTATATCTTTCCGCCGAGCAACTCAATTTCGTCGTCATAGTCATAGCGATCCGGAGTATGTACGATGAAATCGAACTGTATAGACGACCGGTCTATTGTGCGGTAGATGTTCATAACCAGCGTTTCTGCTCCGCCGCGTTTCAGTTTTCCGAGAACTATCAGTACTCTTTTTGCCGCCATATTAACTCACCCCTCGTAAAATTCAACAAGCGTGTTTGCGCAGTCGGCTATATCCCAGCCGCATTCCCTGACTTTTTCAAATGCGTCGGCACGCAGCCCGTCGGGAATTGTTTCGATTTCTTTCGCCCACTCCGAGGGGTCGGCTTCAATCGACAGGCGCTTTATATTATCCGTTATGCAGACCTCGTCCGTCACGGTATCGGACATCAGCACCGGCAGCCCGGCCGCCTGCGCCTCGACTACGGATACGGGCAAGCCCTCCCGCAAAGACGGGAATATAAAAGCATCCATTGCGCAGAGCAGCTGCGGTATATCAGAACGTCTGCCGAGGAAACGCGCACTGTCCGATATTCCGAGCCTGTCCGCAAGCTCTCCGAGCTCGTCCGTCTCCTCCGCGCCCGCCATAAGCAGCACCGCATCGGGGCGCGTTTTCTTTATCTCGGCAAACACGCGCAGAAGATACGGATGATTTTTAAGCGGAGGATTTGTCACTCCCACATGACCGATAACGAGCGTATCGGGGGCAATTCCTAATTTCTCACGAGCCGCGCTGCGCCTTTCCGAGGAAAAAGCGTATGCGGCGCAGTCGATAGCATTCGGAAGGACGGTAAAGCGGCTGTCCTTGCCGTACCAATAGCGCCCAGCCTCGCGCCCGCAGGCGAAAAGCTTATCCGCCAAAAAGCGGGTCGGCATATTCAAAAGCCGGTTTCTGCGAAGATTATCGGGATTCAGCGAAAACAGAGTCGAGTGACAGTGCGCCGCCGCTTTTTTTATGCCGTGCTTTTTGGCTTTCGGCGCAATGAGGCAGGTCATGTACGGCGCATGGATATGCACCGCCGCATACTCATCCCTATGCTCTTCAAAAAAGCCGTCAAGCTCCGACGAGACAAAGCTCTTTATTCCGGGCGTATTCATCTTGAACACGCGCCCTCCGAGCGCCTCTATGTCGGCGCGCCTGTCGCGCTCGCATTCCTTGAAATACATCACATCAAACTTTATATCTTCCGGCATCGCGCGAAAATAGTTGAGCACAACGCTCATCACGCCGTTTGCAACGCCTATGTCCGGCACAAAGTGCAGTATTCTCATATTGCCGCCCCTATTCTCAAACGAGTCCGAGATTGCCGTAGATCGTCAGCATCTCGCGGTTGACATTTTCTGTAGAAAAGTCCTTGACCATATCGAGTCCGTTCTCGCCGAATGTGCGAAGCTTTTCGCGGTCGTTCATAAGCTCGAGTATTTTTTCGGCCATCAAATCGCTGTCTCCTACAGGAACGAGATAGCCGTTTACCCCGTCCTCGACCGCGTCATTGTTGCCGCGCACATCGGTAGCAACTATTGCATTGCCCATGGCCATGGCCTCGATAATATTTATCGGCAGACCCTCCTGGAAGCTCGACGCTACGGACAGGTCGCTCAGTCCGACTAAATTGTTTATGTCCCTGCGGTAGCCGAGAAATTCTACATTGTCGGCAATTCCGCGCTCCGAAATCATTCTCTTATACTCCTCGAGCCTTATCGGCTGACCGGGCAGCAGGAGCTTCACGTTCTTATTTTTTTCCGCTATCTTTTGAAGCGCGTCAAAAAGCATCGGCTGATTCTTTCTGACCGAGAGGTCGGCGGGGTATATCATAATAAATGTGTCGCCGTCGTAGCCGTATTCGGCTCTGAGACGCGCCTTTTCGTCGGCATCCACTGCCTTGAATTTGTCAAGCTCAACGCCTACACCGTGAACCTTATATATTTTTCCGGCTCTGAATTTTTTCTTGTGCGCCAACTCACAGTCCTCACTGTTTATGGTTATGAGGCAGTCGGTATACTTCGACAAATACTTTTCTACAGGGTAGAAAAACATCCAGTTTTTAATCGAGGCGCCCTTGAAAAAATGAAAGCCGTGAGCCGTGTATATGACCTTCGTCCCCTTTTTGCGCGCGCTTTTGGCCGCAAGGCGGGTAATGACCGCGCCCATGGGTGTGTGGCAGTGCACGGCGTCATAGCCGTTGCTGTCAATAATCTTTTTGAGCTCTCTGTACGCCTTTATGTTATTCGGACGCAGAGGCCGACGCTCAAAAGGAACTTCAAATGTCTTGTCTATTGCGGACAGATCGAGTCCCGGCTTGTCTGCGGAATTATCCTTGAACGCGGCGTGAACCTCAACTCCGCGAGCCTTCAGTTCACGGATAAACGGCATATGAAACTGCCCTATATGACTGCGCACCGTGGCGACGAACAAAATTTTCATCGGTTATTCTCCATTCGTTTTACTGCTGCATATTGCTGACTATCTCTTCAACCCGTTCTTTGAGAGCCGCCGAATTTTCCGAAAGCTCACGCTCGCTCATGGCGGCGCACTTCTTTTCATAATCGCGTATCGCGCCGACGCCGTCATCAAATATGCGGCGTATTTCTTCGATATCCCCGACCTTTGACGCGTCGCAGAACGCGCGGGAGAGGATAACGCAGGTCGAACCGAGCCTGTAGTGCTCGGGAAGTATCATTTCCGCCGGCAGCAGACCGCCGCCGAGCGAGGCGATTCCGCCGAAGCCGTAGCTTTCGATTCCGTGCGCCTTAAAGCGTTCAACGAGCCTGTCCACGGTGCCGTCTGCCAGCTCCTCGAAGAGAAACTTCTTGCCGTAGGAGTGGGAGAGGTCGTTGAGTCCTATATGTATTTCGTCTATACCGCCGACCGAGATTATGTCGTCTATCAGCTCGGCGGCCTCTCTCGTTTCAAGAAGAATGGAGGTTCTCGCCCTGCCGTCAACCGCTTTTATAAAAGTCTCAACCTCGCGCACGGTTTTGAAATAGGGCAGCATAACAACATCGGGTCTGCAGGCGAGGACGCTCTCAAGCTCATCGGCAAAGCCGTCAAACACGGGGTCGGTGCGCACGAATATCTGCGCGTTTTTGACCGCCGCCTTAACTTTCGGAATGTCAGAAATACTGTGCTTCGACTTCACGGAGTCCCAATTTTTCTGGCGCTTCTCCTTGCCGTACTGCTCGAGGTCGATAAATATTCTGTCAACCCCCGCCATGTCGGCTATCGAGGCTATCTCGGGTACATTCGTTATGTACATCAGCTTAAGCATCTTTATTCTCCTTCGGCTCCGAGGTTTTTCCGACATTGTTGTTATCCTTCATCGTCAAAACGTTCCAAACTGTTTGGAACAGTATTTTGCAGTCAAGACCCAAAGAGAGCTTGTCGACATATTCGACGTCGTACTTTATTCTGTCGTTCCAGTCTATCGTCTTTCTGCCGTGAACCTGAGCGAGTCCGGTTATTCCCGGGCGCACCTCAAAGCGTCTGCGCTGAGCGTCACTGTACTCCTCAAGCCTCCACGGGTGATATGTCAGGGTCGGGCGCGGACCGATAAAGCTCATGTCGCCCTTGAGAATATTTATGAACTGCGGCAGCTCGTCGAGACTCGTCGCCCTTATTACCTTGCCGACGCGGGTCACGCGGCTGTCGCCCTTATATGAATACTGGCCCGTTCCCATATGCTCGGCGCCCACGCACATCGAGCGGAACTTGTAGATCTCGAAAACCTTTCCGTCTTTTCCGAGGCGCTCCTGCTTGAATATCACGGGGCCTTTCGAATCAAGCTTCACGGCCGCGGCAACGGCGAGAAGTATAGGCGAGGTCACTGCCGTGCCCACAATCGAAAATGTTATATCAAGAGCTCTTTTTACGCCTTTATACAAGAACTATCCCTCCAAAACCGCACCTATAAAAAGGTGCATTTACCTGTTTATAATTATACCAATATATACGCAGTTTTTCAACACTCTTTTGTGTTGAAAACAGATTTATATCAGTCATATAAAAAATCACGGAAATCGAGCATAATTTTTGAATGTTCGGGCAACTTTTTTTGCATAAAAAATCGGCAGCGGAGCCGAAACTCGCTGCCGAGATATTTTATTTTACGGACGGGATGACGCGCTCGTTTTCAAACTCCGTCTCCTCCTCTTTCTTGAGGAAGGTCACGGCCGGAGTGCTTCTTCCGGGCTCCCTGTATGTCTTGACTATCTTTTTGATGACCCTGCGAACGTCGGCGTTGTCGTCGTACATTATCTCGCTGAGCTCTTCGAGGTCGGCGAAGAATTCGTCCTCGTTTATATCTATGGGCTTGCCGATATGTATGAGATTGTTTTCCGTCACCTCAAGCCCCTCCTCGTCCATAAGCAGCTCCTCATAGAGCTTTTCGCCCGGACGAAGTCCCGTGAACTTTATGTCAATATCCTTATACGGCGTATAGCCCGAAAGCCTGATGATGTTCTCCGCGAGGTCGACTATCTTAACGGGCTCACCCATATCGAGCACGAAGATTTCGCCGCCCCTTGCGGATGCGCCCGCCTGGAGAACGAGCGAGACGGCCTCGGGGATAGTCATAAAGTAGCGGATAATATCTTTATGAGTGGCGGTAACGGGGCCTCCGTTTGCTATCTGATCTTTAAACAGCGGGATAACCGAGCCGTTCGAACCGAGGACATTGCCGAATCTGACGGCGACGAACTCGGTTTCCGAATGCTTGTTGTAGGTCTGGACTATCATCTCGCAGATACGTTTTGTTGCGCCCATGACATTCGTGGGGTTGACCGCTTTATCCGTAGAGATGAGCACGAAACGCTCCACGCCGAACTTGTCCGCCGTGCGAACGGTCTTGAGCGTGCCGAAGACATTATTTTTGACGGCCTCGTTGGGGTTGTCCTCCATAAGGGGCACGTGCTTATGCGCCGCGGCATGGTAGACGATATTCGGATGATACCGCGAAAACACGGCGTCGAGACGCTTGCTGTCCCTGACCGAGCCTATGAGCACCTTGACATCGACCTCGGGATGTGTTCGCTGGAGCTCGTTTTGGATAGCATAGGCGTTGTTTTCGTAGATATCGAAAATGATGAGCTTATGCGGCGAATGCTCCGCTATCTGGCGGCACAGCTCGCTGCCGATAGAACCGCCGCCGCCCGTGACGAGGACGGTCTTTCCGCTGACATAGTCCATGACGGAATCGAGCTTTATCTTAATCGGCGGGCGGCCGAGAAGATCCTCTATATTAATCGAACGAATGTTGGAAAGTCCGAATTTTTTGTCTATCATCTGCCCGATGCTCGGAAGTGTTTTAACGACGCAGCCCGTTTTTGAGCAGCGGCGCAATATCTCGCCCTTGCGCTCGGGAGTCGCGGACGGGATAGCGAAAATTATTGTTTTGATATCGTATTTTTCGGCGATTTCCTCTATTTTGTCGCAATTGCCGACGACCTTGACTCCGTAGACCGTGCTGCGTCTTTTCTCGGGCGAATCGTCGAGAATGCAGACCGGATAATATTCCAAGGCGGGGCTTGTCTTGATCTCATGAAGCAGTATGTTTGCCGCAGCACCTGCGCCGATTATCATGGTGTTGTTTCTGTTTGATTTCGGCGTTATGCCCCTCCACGGCTTGCGTTTTAATGTTCTGAGCACCATTCTTATTGCCACAACTCCGGCACCCGAAAGCAGGATAGCCATAATATATATGCTCGGTGCAAAATAAGGAAATTTGAGCACCGTACGCATGAGCGCAAAGACTATCGACGAACCCATGGCGCACACCGAAACTATGCAAACATCGCGCAAGGATGCATACTCCCAAAGCACCTGGTAAGTTCTCGACAGGGTGAATGCGCAGGCATATACCACAGCGAGCAGAACCATGCTCGTCCAAAAGCTTCCGCGAGTCAGCTCCTTTGTGAGCGCCGACAGCTTAAACTCGCTTCGCATCCATACCGAGAACATTACCGAAACCATCAGCACGACAGTGTCGAGGAAATATAAAAGCGTCACTAAAAGATCGCGTTTTTTCAAAATTGCCCCTCCAGTTTCCATAATTACAATCAATATCATAATCACTTTAATTATATGTTGAAATATTTATACTGTCAATACGGAAGTTGAATTATAATCCGTGCACAAATTTGGTGTTTTTGTGCACTTTTTCATTTTATCCCGTTCGCGGATAACTATATGCCAAAAACAAACGAAACAAAAGACACAAACCGGCAGAACAGTCGGTTTGCGCCTTTAAAATTTCCGCTTTATTCTCAGAAATTAGAGCCGTTCCAGCCCCAGTGCTCCGCCTCTTCATACTTGATATAGATATTGGAGGGAGCTATCCCGGTCTCCTCGGACACCGCGTCGCAGACGGCCGCCGTGAGCTTGTCATAGACGGCATCGGACGTTCCTCCGAAAAGGCTCAGCTCGATATAGGCCATGGGCTCGTCGCCTCTGCCGCCGAAATACATCTCGGCTCCGCCGTCAAACGAGAGCATGAGCCAACGCTCAGTCTTTCCGGGGACGATAGATATTATCTCGCCGTATTTCGCCGCGAGCGCATCCCGCTTGTCTTTTGCAAGTTCGATATTTGTTTTTGTGCTGATATAGGGCATTGCTGTTACTCCTTCCTTACTGTCAGTTTATTCTGAGGAAGTCCCCTGCCGGGACGGTTATACCGCTTATATTTACATCGGATTCGGTATAGTTGACGTAAATCTTTGCGCCGGTATCGTACTCCGTGCAGAAAACGCCGTTTCTTATCTCGCTGTGCGAGGTCATACGCGCCGCCTGAAGATCCTTCAGCGCCGCATCGGCACGCTCATACTGCGCGGATGCGGAGGCTATCCAATTTTCGTAATAGACGCCGATCGTCTCCGCGCTGTTTTCATCGGACTTAGTCTTTCTGTCCGCATGAGTCCCCGAATACGTCCACTCGTAGGCGGGGCTCGCGCCGTATTCGACGCAGCGCAGGAACGAGATCTTTGCGTCCTCGCTGAAATTGAGCGGTTCACTCGAATAGCCGACTATTCCGTGGAGCACAAGCTGGAGGAACGGCACACTGACATACGCCGAGCCGCTCTGAGACGCGCGGGTCGGCAGATGAGAGATGAAGCTGACGTTCTTTATGACGCAGAAATTGCCCGTGTCCGTCATAAGCTTCATGTTGGCGGTCAGCGACGGGAGCTGCTCGGATATCATTTCCGCGCTCTCCTGGCGGTTGAAGCCGTTTTTGTAGTCCGAATAGAGCAAGCTTCCCACATCATTGACGCACAGGCCGTTAAACTGCGAAAACCTTGTGTTGCCGAGTATCGAGATTATCGACTTTTCGACATATTTCATGCCGAGCAGGCGCTTTGCATATCTCTCTTTTCCGAGGGACGGGGACGTCTCGTTTTCCCTGCTATATTCCGCCTTTTTGCCGAAAATGCTGCCCGCCGTTTTGCCGGACGAGAAGGCGTCGCTCTTTGCCGCGGAGATTAAATCGATGTCGAGATACATCTCCATATTCTGCGCGTTGATATACTCGGCCAGATCCTTCAAATCGGAGCGGCCGCCGAGGCGCGAGAGCAAGGACGCACTCATTATGCTCGACTGATCCATGCCGCCGGTCAGTGCGCCCTTATAGCGAAGCTTTATTGAGTTTATACCCTTCGACTTCATTCGTATAAGCATATCAAGAGTCTGCTCGAAGTCGGTGAAGGTCTTATTTTTTCTGAGATTCAAACGCTTGAATGAGAGCAAGGTGTCGTCCGAAACGCCGATAACCGTGAGGTCAAGAGGCAGATACTCCTGCTCCTCAGCCGTTCTTGTGGAGAGCACTCTCTCCCTTATCAGCTGCTCGCGGGCTGCTGCCGCCATGCCGGTATAGTCGGCATTCGAGCCGCCGAGGAAACGTATGCAGAGCCCGATATCGCCGTCATAGGATTCGGAGCTCATGTAGAATTTGCCTTTCGACTCGGCGCAGGGCGTGATATCAAAAGACACGCCGGCCTCATAGAACGTGTTGCCCGCTCTGACCCTGTCCGCGCTGACAGATGCTATTGCGTCGCCGCTGTCGATAATAGCGACAAATGCATTGTCTCCCTGCTTCATGCCGTATGCGGGGACAAGCGCGTTTGCGATGCCGCTGTTCGCGTTGCCCGATGCCGCATCGCCGCCGTAGACGGGGAAAACCAGCTCGCTGTCAAAGGAATCGTCTTTCGTATCGGTCTTTATGAGCGCGCCGCTCCCGTCCGGGACGAAGATATAGTCGCCCTTCTGCGGTTCGGAATAAGCGCCGAAGAAATTGAGAAGGCTGAGCTTCGTGAGCTTCGCCTCGGAGCCCTCAACAAGATTTTCATACTTTGCGTTAACATAGACGCTGCCGTCTTTTATCTGATAGTCGACGACCAATTTAAACGCGATGTCGTCCTTTTCGTATTTCTCGCTGTGCGCCGTCGAGGTGTCCGGCGTCAAAATATAAGTTACGCTGAGGCCGTCGTCGGAAAAAGTGCACTGGGCGTTCTGGAACGATACGCTGTTATCCTGAGTGTTGAGCTTATAAAGTGTATTCCCCTCGACAATCTCCGCAGTCGCCGTTGCGGCGCAGGAATTTTCCGCCGTCGGGAGCGCCGACCAGAGCTTTTCGCCGCCGCTCTGAGAGAGGTCCGCAACGCAGACCGAATAGGTGCTCTCATCGAAAAGCAGCTCGATAAGGCCGGATTTACCGACCTGCTGAAGCTGAGCCTTGTCGCCTACGGAGTGAAGCAGTGTCGACTCCGGCGCATTCGCCTGAGCGGGCGAGCCCTTTGTTTTCGTCACGGCAACAGGGTCAGAGCACGCGCTCAGGGAGCAGAGCATCGCCGCCGAAAGCAGCAGAGCCGATATCCTCGCCGTTATTTTTTTGTTCCTGCCTTTTGAAGTCATAAAAAGCTCTCCCATATCTATAAAATCGCCGCTTTGCGTTGAACTCTTCTTTTAATTATATCATCTTTGAGTCATTTATTCAACAGCACTCACTTATCCACATCAAACCAAAAACGCACGCCGCCGTATTCGTTGACAACGCCGCACTCTCTGCCGAGACGCTTTTGAATCGCCTTGACTATAGGCAGCCCGAGGCCGAAATGGAAGTCCTCATTCTTGCGCTTTTTGGAGGATTTATAGAAGCTGTACCAAATTTTGTCAAGCTCATCCTCGGCTATCGGTTCGCCGGAATTATAGACACTGACCCTGTATGTGTCCAAGTCGTCCTCGACGGTCAACTGGACTATCTTCTTGCCGCTGATATTCGACACGGCATTGGACAGGAAGTTCTGGAGCACGAGCAGAATCGTGCGCTCGTCGCTGTGGACGGTAAGCCCGTCCGGGACGCGGTCTATGAGCGTTATTCCGTTATCGTTGAACATCATGGAGAACGCCGCCAGCTGTCCTTTTATCATTGCGCTCAAATCGAGCGTTTCTCGGGTCGGAACATATGAGCCGCTTTCGAGCTTTTCAAGATTCAGAAGCTCCATGACTATGCGGTTCATCTTCCCCGTCTCCTCAAGGATTATGTCGCAGTATTCCTCGCTGCCCTCGGGGTCGCTGTTTATGCCAAGCTTGAGTCCCTCGGCGTAGCCCTGAATAATGGCTATCGGGGTCTTCAGCTCGTGGGATACGTTTGCGATGAAGCTCTTGCGCGACTCGTCAACAAGCGCACTGTGTTCAAGCTCCTCCGTCAGTTTTTCGTTTTTATCCTGCAATTCGTCGAGCGTTTCACTCAGGGACTCCGAGAGTATGTTTATATTTTCTCCGAGATTTTGAACATCCGTCTGCGGATAGCTGACGCACTTCTGAGAGAAATCGAGCTTTGCCATTGACTCCGTTATCTCAGCCATGGCCGCAACGGGACGCGAGAAGCGCATATTTGAATAGAGTATAATAGCGCAGGCAAGGGCCGCGGAAAACAGCGAGAAAGCGGTCAGGAGAACGGAAGCCGTACCGGCGTTTCGCTCAACCTGATAGTAGGGCAGCCACAGGCGCAGAGTGTCGCCGTTTTTTAGCTCAACGCGGTATCTGTAATATCCGCCGGTCTTGCCGGACGAATACTCATATTCGTCGAAGCTGACGCTCTCATCAAAGAGGTCGAACACGCGCACGCTGCGACCGTCTGCATACATATTTTCCGCTGTCTGATAATATATGCCGTCTCCGTCGCCGGAATTGAGAAACCTCTCGCGGTTGGAATAGACCGTGTTGCCGTCGGGGTCAAAGACCTCTATCATATAGTAGTTGTTTTCGGAGACGGAGGCGAGCTTCTGATAGTACTCGTATGACGCGGGGTCCTCGCTGTCGAGCGACTCGCGGATGCTCTGCATATTCAATATCTCCGCAAAAACATAGACCGATTTAAGCAGGACGCCCGGACGGAATATAATCAGCGTGACGGCAAGCGCTATCAGAACGGCGCCTATCTGAAGAGCCATACGCCGTCCTGATTTTCTGATTCTGCCTTCTTTTCTTGCCGGTCTGCGCCTCAAGTTCAGTTCACCTCTATCTTATATCCCGCGCCGTAAACCGTGCGCAAATGACGGCTTCCCCAATCGCCGAGCTTCGTGCGAAGACGCGCGACATGGGAATCGACCGTTCTCGAGTCGCCTAAAAAGTCAAAGCCCCATATATCGTCGAGCAGCTGCTCGCGCGAAAATACGCGCTCGCGGTTTGAGGCGAGCTTATGGAGAATCCCGTATTCCTTGTGGGTCAGCTCTATCTCCTGCCCGTCGCAGACGACGGAATGAGCCACGACGTCAATGACGAGCCCGTCTATAATTATCTTGTCCGTCGGATTGTCCGCGGTGCGCTTGAGACGCGCTTCAATGCGCTTGACGAGCACGGTAGGGCTGAACGGCTTTGTTATAAAATCGTCCGCGCCGCACTCAAAGCATTCGAGCTCGTCAAATTCTTCGCCGCGTGCCGTGAGGAAAATGACCGGAACATCGGAGGTCTCGCGTATTTTGCGGCAGACCTCCCAGCCGTTCATCTCCGGCATCATTATATCGAGCACCGCCAGAGCTATATCGCCGTTTTCCGAGAAAACACGCAGAGCCTGCGCACCGTCCTCCGCCTCGACCGTCTCGAAGCCCTTGGCGGCAAGGAAATCCCTGATAATACGGCGTATCTTCGCCTCATCGTCCGCGATAAGTATCTTCTGCAAAAGTTACCCTCCCTACGGCGCGGGCTTACACCGCACCCCAAAATCATTTATAACTGATTTTATCACAAATCTACAAAATTAACAAGACATCAGTGCAATGCGGATTGCTGTTTTCCGAAATTATACCGTCACTATTGCATTCCTCAGTTAAAATAAGTATAATAGTTAGCATAATCATCAAAATCGGGGAGTTTGTGACTTGCGCTTTTCTCGCCGATTGCAGGGAGGGAAAGACCTTTGTTAGGAAAATTCGTAAGAGTCAGAATAACAAACCCGGTCGGCTCCCTGAACCGTCAGTACGGATACAGATATTCTCTCAATTTCGGTTCTCTTGAGGGCAGGCGGCAGTTTGACAACCGCTTCGCAGGCGCTTATATTATGGGCGTTCACCATCCCGTCAGGCACTTCGACGGGCGCGCAATTGCCGTATTATACAGAGAGGGAGAACGCAAGGGCATTCTTGTCGTTGCGCCGAAAAATATGCGTTTTATCGGCTACCAGATAGCCGACGCACTCGCCTTTGCGGAGCCGGAGGGCACCTACCGACTGGAGTGTCTCTACGAGCGCTCCTGCGGAGCCGTTGTATGCCGCAAAATAAACGGAGAAACAAGACTTCTTCTCATAAAGAACAGCCGCAGCGCCCACTGGGGATTCCCCAAGGGACACATGGAGCGCGGCGAAACGCCCGAGCAGACCGCACGGCGCGAGGTTCTTGAGGAGACCGGGATGCACATAGATATAATCCCGGATTTCACCGCAAAATCCGACTACACGATTCAGGGGAAGGTCGAAAAGAGCGTAACTATCTTTTTGGCCAAGACCGAAGACACAAAAACAGTAATTCAGCGCGAGGAGATAGATGACTATATTTGGCTGAGCTTCGACAAAGCCCTCGAAACGCTGAAATTCGAAAACGACAAGGCGATTTTAAAGAGCGCGCGTCGTTTTATGGACAGGCACGGAATTTTTGAAACCGATAGCTGACGGCATCTTTTGCCGCACGGAAAGGAAAGAACATGACCGAAGAATTTGCAAAGGGTCTCGTTGACTTTTTTCAGAACAAGATTCCCAATGAACTTATAATTTTTCTCGTCTCGCTGCTGCCGGTTCTCGAGCTGCGCGGCGGCATGATAGCGGCGAAGCTGCTGCACGTCGATTTTTTGCGTGCCTTTATTATATGCTATATCGGCAACATCCTGCCGATACCGTTCATCCTGCTTTTCATACGCAAGATATTCCAATTCCTGCGTGACAAGCCGGTATTCTCGAAAATCATCGAAAAGCTCGAAATCCGTTCGATGAGAAACAGCGAAAAGGTCAAGCGCTGGCGCGATTGGGGTCTGCTTTTGTTCGTCGCGATTCCCCTTCCCGGCACCGGCGGCTGGACCGGAGCACTGATAGCGGCTCTGACCGACATGAGAATAAAAAAGTCGTTCCCGATAATAGCCTTGGGTATACTTATAGCGGGAATAATTATGTCGGTCATCACCTACCTTGTGCCCTCTTTCTTTGGATTTTAAAGCAGTAAAACCATATAAGGAGGAACAAACATGAAAAAAGCCATAGCATTCATTCTTGCGGCCGTCATGCTCGTTATGCTTCCCGCCGGCGCATTCGCCGACAGCGCGGAATGCCGCTGCGACACGCCGCCCGTAGTCATGGTCAACGGCTTTGCCACCGACCTCACTCACGACAATGGGGACGGCACGACGAAGTCCGTTTTCCCGATGGGCGCCATAGAGATAGTGAGCGCGATACCGAGCCTTGCGGGCGCATTTGCGGCTCTCGCCGCGGGCGAACACGAGCTGTTCCGCTCCCTGCTTTCGAAAGCGCTGTTCAGGCTCATGGGGAACATGATGTGCAACCCGGACGGCACGGCGAAGATATCGGCAAGATCCTATCAGACGCCGACCGACACGGATATTCACAAGAGGGATATCCACGGTCAGTATCAGGGCGAAAATGACGGCGGGCGCTACATCTTCGGCTACGACTGGAGACTCGACCCCGTCGAAAGTGCACGCGAGCTCGAAAAGTACATCGAGCAGGTCAAGAAAATCACCCGCCACGACAAGGTAGTGCTCTGCGCGCACAGCGAGGGCACCTGCGTTGCGGCGTCGTACATTTCGCTCTACGGCTCAAAGAACATAGAGAAAGTCGTTTTCCTGAGCGGCGCGTTCCAGGGAATAACGCTCGTAGGCAATCTTTTCACGAAGAATCTCGACGCCAAAGGCAAGGCGGACGCATTTGAGCTGTTCATAGAAACCTTCCTCGGCGGAGACACGACGGGTGATTTCGTCAGCAGCCTCTTCTCCGTGCTCAAGGACGCGTTCATAGTCGATATGTTGCTGTGCCTTGTCAACAATATCCTTGAAGAGGATCTTGACGCGCTCTACGACGAGTGCCTGACAGAGATAATAACCACCATGCCCGGAGTGTGGAGCTTCGTGCCCGACGACTACTATGAGGACGCGAAAAAGGCTCTCTATTCCGACACGGGAAGCAAATATTCCGCTCTGACTAAGCTCACCGACGGCTACCACTACGGCGTTCAGGTCGGGCTCGGCGACAGACTCAAGGCGGCGCAGAAGAACGGTCTTGCCGTCTGCGTGAGCATGGGCTATGCGATAGCGCCTATCCCGGTATACGACAACTGCGTTGACCAGACGGATATGCTCATCGACACGAAATACGGCTCGCTCGGTGCTACTTGTGCTCCCATAGGCACGACGCTCAAGGCGAACGGCGCGAACAAATATCTTTCGAGCGACCTGCTCGTTGACGCCTCCACCTGTGCCTTCCCCGATTCGACGTGGTTCGTCAGATATCAGGACCACAACGATTTCTGCGACGCATACAACGAATTTGTATATTATCTTCTGACTGCGGACGGCCAGCCCACCGTCACCTCTAACGCGGCGTTCCCGCAGTTCATGGCGTGCGACGGACACAAGACGCTTGTCCCCGCGGGCGCGCTTCCCAAGGCCGACACAAGGCCGAGCATAATCAGACTCGGCGAGAACACCTATAAGCTCATAAAGGAGCTTATAGATTCGCGCAAAAACTAAGCTATAAAAAATCAACCGTCCCGCAGGCGCTGCCCGCGGGACGGTTTTGCTGTATTTTTTAATATGCCTCGAACTTCGAAATCGTCGCAAAGCAGCGGGTCTCTTCGATAACAAGCTTTATATACTGCATTCTCATTTCTTCGAAGCGGCAGATGCGCTTTGAGCCGATGACGGTGCCGGCAAATATCTTCTTCCACTTGCCGTTTATCTGAGCATAGAGTGAGAACTTCTCTATCTGCTGACCGGTCGCAATATGCTCGGAGAGCACTATCTTGTCGATATCGTAATCGTCGCCGAGGTCGAGAGTCAGGGTCGCATGGTCGGGATCAAAGCCCGAGTGCCAATACTCATCGGCGTTGTGGGTCAGAGCCATCTGACCGCAGTGCTCGTCGTCGAGACGGCAGAAATCGGTCATCACCGAATCGTCCGCCAAATTCTCGTTGAAGTCTATCTGAAGCTGAGCGCCCATGGCGAGCAGCGTTTCGACATCGCGCTGAGCGAACAGACCGTCCTTGTTCGGCGGGATATTGAGGAGCAGGCTCGCGTTCGCGCCGACGGAGTTATAATAGATATCCATAAGCTTCGACAGCGGCTTCACCTCATAGTCCTCGTTGAGATGATAGAACCAGCCTTTTCTTATCGAGACATCGACCTCTGCGGGATACCAAATAAGCTTCGAGACGTTCTTTATCGCCTTGCGGCTGCCGAGGTCGAGCGTGGTAGCGCTTATCCTCTTCGGCGGCTTCTCCGCGTTCTGCTGAGACGCGGCAGCTATCAGCTCCTGATTGCTGTAATAATACGGCACGACATTCCACTCGCTCTTGCGGCAGACTCCCGCCTCGTTTCCGCACCAGCGGACATCCGGACCCGTGACGGAAATGACCGCCTCAGGCTGACACTCGCGGATAAGCTCATAGTAGCCCTGCCAGTCATACTCCTGCTTGCGTCCGTTCTTGCCCTCGCCGCACGCGCCGTCAAACCAGACGCAGAATATGTCGCCGTAGTTAGTCAGCAGCTCGCGCAGCTGCTTTTTGAAATAGTTGTTATACTCCTCGCCCGTGCCGTAGCTCGGCTCGTGCCTGTCCCACGGGGAGAGATATATGCCGAACTTGAGGCCGAACTTTTTGCACGCCTCCGCGCATTCGCGCACGACATCGCCCTGTCCGTCTCTCCATTTGCTGCTCTTGACGCTGTAGTCCGTATATGCGCTCGGCCACAGGCAGAAGCCGTCGTGGTGCTTGCAGGTCAGGATAATGGCCTTCATGCCCGCCGCACGCACTGCCGCCGCCCACTGATCGGCGTTGAGCTTTTCGGGGTTGAAAAGCACCGGGTCATCGTTGCCGTTGCCCCACTCGGAGTTAGTGAAAGTGTTCATGCCGAAGTGGATGAAGGCGTAGAACTCAAGCTCGTGCCACTTGAGCTGGCGTTCGCTCGGCACGACCGCCGCCGCACGCTTTATGTAATCGTCGTTCTTCTTCATATCTGCTTTCCTTTCGGATATGTAGTGTCTATAAAGATAACACAAACCTCGCGGGAAGTAAACTTAATAAAGCAAAAAATCCGCAGTAATTTTTTTCACTGCGGATTTTTCCGTTTATTTTATTCGACCGTTACGCTCTTTGCGAGATTTCTCGGCTTATCGACATCGCAACCGCGCTCAACAGCCGTGAAATAGGCTATGAGCTGGAGCGGGATGACATTGAGCGACGGCATATATTCGGGCAGCGTGTTCGGCACCTTTATCGCAACATCCGAAAACTCCTCGGGGTTGCCGCAGTCCTCGCCGACGAGTGCGGCGACATATGCGCCTCGGCTCTTGACCTCGCGGATATTGCCGAGGGTCTTTTCAAAGAGGTCGGGCTGGGTTGCGACGGCAAACACGGGAGTGCCCGGCTCTATGAGCGATATCGTGCCGTGCTTCAATTCGCCGGCGGCGTAGGCCTCGGACTTGATATAAGATATCTCCTTGAGCTTGAGCGAGCCCTCGAGGGAAATAGAGTAGTCGAGTCCGCGTCCGATGAAGAATATGCTCGACGCCTTTGAGAAACGCTCTGCGACGGGCTTAAACAGCTCCTCGTTTTCGAGCACCTGCTCAATCTGCTCGGGCAGGCGAAGGAGTGCGTCGCAATGTCGCTTTTCTTCTTTTTCGTCGATTCTGCCGACTGCGCTCGAAAGACGCAGAGCGAGCAGATATACGGCGGCGAGCTGCGCCGAAAACGCCTTTGTCGTGGCAACGGCTATCTCGGGGCCTGCAACGGTATATATAACATCGTCGCTCTCTCTCGCTATCGTGCTCTCGACGACGTTGACTATAGACACGGTATGCGCGCCGCGGCTCTTTGCCTCGCGCAGGGCGGCGAGGGTATCCGCCGTCTCGCCCGACTGGCTTATAACCACGCACAGGTCGTTCTCCCTGACTACGGGATGCCTGTAGCGGAATTCGCTCGCAAGGTCGCACTCGCAGAGTATACCCGCGGAGCGCTCTATAAGATATTTTGCGGTCATGCCGACGTGCCATGCGCTGCCGCAGGCGACGATATGGACAACGCCGATATTCTTAATCTGCTCATCGCCGAGAGAGAGCTCCGGCAGATGAACCCTTCCGTCAACTATTCTGCCGCTCAGAGTGTCGCGCACGGCCCTGGGCTGCTCGGCAATCTCTTTTTTCATGAAATGCTTGTAGCCGCCCTTTTCGGCGCTGTCCGCATCCCAGGTTATGTGCATGAGCTTTTTGTCTATGGGCTTTCCCTCGGAGTCGAAAAATTCGACCGAGCTCTTGCCGACTATCGCTATCTCGCCGTCCTGCATAACGGCGCAGTCGCGGGTATATTTGAGCAGAGCCGGGATATCGGATGCGAGATAATTCGCCCCGCTGCCTATGCCGACTATCAGCGGACTGTCCTTTTTGGCGGCGAGTATCTCATTAGGATGGTCGCTCATCAGCACCGCGACTGCATAGGAGCCGCGCACGCGCTCTATGACCTTCAGCATCGTCTCAAGCGGGTTTCCGTCATAGAGGCTGTCAAAAAGCTGAGCGAGAACCTCGGTATCGGTCTGCGATTTGAACTGCCTGCCCTGCTTTTCAAGCTCGACTTTCAGCTCAAGATAATTCTCAATAATGCCGTTGTGGACGAGGGTGACGCGCCCGCTCGAGCCCGAGTGGGGATGGGCGTTTGCATCGGTCGGCGCGCCGTGGGTCGCCCAGCGGGTATGACCTATACCGACGCTTCCATGCGGGCTGCCGACTTCGTCGAGCTTCTTCTGAAGGTCGCTTATTCTGCCCTTCGTCTTGACAGTGGTTATCTTTCCGTTTCGGCATACGGCAATACCCGCCGAATCGTAACCTCTGTACTCCAGCTTCTTCAAACCGTCAATCAATATCGGAGACGCACTGTTATCTCCAACGTAACCAACAATTCCACACATATTCTTTTTTCCTTTTCAAAGATATTTGTGCTTTGCTCTCCCCTCTGTCTGCGCGTCGCCGCGCTGCTTTAAAAGAGAGCCTGTGTCCCCCGCACTTATGGGGCAAGAAGCATCCGCCGAAAAATTCGATGACTTCTTCCTCGTCATCTGCAAAGGCTCAAAGCCTTCAGTGCTTGCAGACCCGGCGCTATTTTTAACCGAAAAATTTAAAAACGGTTTGACATTTTCCTTTCTTCAGATTGCATTAAACGGCACTGAGCGCAAATGTGCTAATATTATATGCAAAACATCGCCAAATGTCAATCCGAAACGGCAAAAAGTAAAAAAGACCGGGCCGCAAAATATGCAGTTCGGTCTTAGTATGTGCTTTTTCGGCAGTTTTACTGCTTCGTCTCCTGCTTTTCGTCCCTCTCACGCTCGCGGCGTCTCTCCGTCGGCGCGGGGTCGCAGAGCTTCATAAAGTCGACCTTGCCCATCTGCGTGCGCGGCAGGGCGTCTAAAATGACAATCTTCGTCGGGCGCGAGAAGCGCGGCAGATTATCGTTGCAGTAGGTGCTTATCTCATCGACTTTTTTTCTTTTGTTCTCCGGCTCGCTGTCGAGCGCAACATAGAGCTTGACTATCGGCTTATCCTCGATATAGCCCTGAACGGCGCAGGCCTCCGTTATCCCGGCGACGCCCATGACCTTTTCCTCGATATCGGACGGATAGACGTTGTAGCCCGAGATGATTATGAGCCTCTTTTTGCGCCCCGTAAAGAACAGGAAGCCGTCCTCGTCGATATAGCCGAGGTCGCCCGTGAGCACCCAGCGCACACCGCTGTCGTCGGTATATATCCCGCTCGTCGGCTCGTTGAGGTAGCCCTCCATGAGGGTCGAGCCCGATACGGCTATCTCGCCGACGGTATTGGCGGGCAGGCGTTTGTTGTCTTTATCCCATATCTCTATGCGCATACCGTAAAACGGCCTTCCGACGGAATTGCGCTTGAACTCGGCATATGTATTGGCGCAGCAGACCGAGCTTACCTCGGTAAGTCCGTAGCCTCTGAAAAGTCTGCCCGTGCCGCCCCACTTGGCGACGGTCGAGTTGAACCTGTCGAGGAACTGCTCCGTGACGATATCGCCGCCGCTGAAGAGAAGCTCCAGATTTCTCAGATGCTTGCCCTCAAAGTTCTTCTGCTCCAGCATCTTTTTATACATATTCGGCACGCCGACTATGAACGAAACCTTATATTCGCGCATAAGCTCATTTGCCCTGCGCGGCTTGAAGCGGGGAACGGGGATGCAGCAGAAGCCCTCGCACATACTGAAGTGCATGGACACGCCCAGGCCGAACGCGTGAAAGAGCGGCAGGACTATCATGGAGCACTCGACGCCGGGGGTATTGTGATGCTCTATCTGCCCCGTCTTATAGGCGAGCTCGTTGAGCGCCTTTGACGAGAGCTTTATGGTCTTGCTCTTTCCCGTTGTTCCACCTCCGTGGAGATAGACGGCAACATCCGCGCCGTTATTTTTTACCCCGTCCGAGGGCGGGTATCGGCGCAGAACCGTGCGGTAGCCCAGCGCGTTCTTTATGCCCGTCGATGCGTGCGCCGCGAACAGCTCATAGGCGCGAAAAGCAGGCTGAGTCGCGGGCGAAACATAGTCCGAATTAGAGCAGATAACGCATGGGATATTGTGGAAATTGAGCATATCGACGTATGGCTTTGCGAGCAGATCCATGAGCATAACGCCCTTTGAGCCGACCTCGTCCATAGTTTCCTTGAGAAGCTCGGGTGGAGTCAGCGGATGCACAATGTTCGCTATAACACCGATTTTGTTGAGCGCATAGAAGGCGACAAAGCTCTGCACGCAGGTCGGCAGAAACACGGTGTACACATCACCGCGCCGAAGTCCCGCGCTTTTGAAATACGCCGCGAGACGGTCGATATCGGAAAGAAGCGCAGAGCGCTTTATCCTGTGACCGAAATGGATTGCGGCATCGTAGTCGCCGAACGCTGCGGTATTGTTTTTGAAATACTCGTAGCAATTGTAGCTTTCGGTTTTTATCATATTTATTTCTCACTCCCAATGTACATTTTATATGGGTGAAAACTAAATGTCAACCCTTATCTCTAAGATAAAGGTCTTTACGTATTTTGCAAAAGCAAAAACCGCTCCGAACAGTCGGAACGGTTTGCATTTTGTTTGTTAATACTGAATAATAAGCTCGTCCATGCGAACAAGATCGTCGTAGCTCAAGGAATATTTATCATTATCCGATATCACCTGGAGCGATATGTCAACAGGCTCGAGATAGCCTATGCTGTCAAGATTCTTTTCAACCTCGGAGATTATTCCGTCCGCCCAGAGCTCCTCGCGCTCCGCGTCTGAAAGGCTGTCGAATTCTCCCCTGCTCGCGCGTTCGCTGAAGGACTTCTGAAAAGCGGCTATACCGCCCTCCTCCGCCCTGTATATGACGTCTATCGGATAGACCGTCACGCTGACAAGGAATCTGTCCGAGCTTTTCGTCACCTCGCCGACCTCATACTTGCTGTTGGAGTAGAGCGTCTCGAATATCTTCACCATACGCTGATAAGTCCCTTCCGAGACCTCGTCGATATCCATGCAGGACTTGAAATACTCGACCTCATTTGCAATATACTGTTTATACTCGGCTTCGCATTCCTCTGCGGTACCGCCGATCATTTTGAGGTACTCGGCGCTGTTCTTGTTGAGATAGACAGAGTCGAGCGTGCCGCGGACATAAGCGCTTATCTGCGAGCGCGACACCGAGCACGAGCACAGTATAAACGCGCAGCACAAAACAGCCGCAAATGCGGAAATCCTCTTTACCATTGTCAATACTCCTATAATCTAATCCGATCAAGCTATCGGAAGCTAACGAGTAGTCTAACACAGCAGAGCCGCGCAGTCAACAGCATTTTGTGCAAACATACATTTTAGGCGCGTAAAAAACGGCTGATTTTAGCAAAAATATAAATATTTTCTAAAAATCACCTGCATTCAAACCAATCGGGGCCCGGGCGGTAGCCGTTATCGATGCCGTGCTCGGCGCAGAACGGCTGCGAGCGCAGGACGAAGCGCAGGGTGTTCATGGCGCTGCGCAATATCTCGGCGCGGGTGATTCCGTCGGGCTTGCCGAGGCTTTCGAGCAGAGAGGGATCGTATTTCGCCTTGCGCGAACCCGCTCCCGCTCCGGGCATGAGCACATCTATCTGACCGCGCACGCGGTAGGCGTTGTTGCGAAGCGCAGGAAAATCCGGATCCTTGCAGCCGCGCATCCACCAGTCGGTCATAACACAGCCGTCGTAGTCCCATTCGCCGCGCAGAATCTGCGTGCAGGTGCCGTAATGATAGTGCCCCCAGACGCCGTTTATCTTGTTATAAGAGGTCATGATATTAAACGGGCGCGCGGTTTTGACGCATATCTCAAAGCCCTTTAAATATATTTCGCGCAGCGCTCTCTCCGAGACGCGGGAATCGTTATATATTCGCAGAGTCTCCTGATTGTTGCAGGCGAAATGCTTCGGGCAGGCGGAGACACCCTGCGACTGCACGCCGCGCACGACCGCCGCGCCCATGGTTCCGCTGAGCAGCGGATCCTCCGAAAAATATTCAAAGTTTCTGCCGCAGAGCGGGTCTCTGTGGATATTCATGCCCGGAGCGAGCAGAACATCCGAGCCTTTTCGTACCATCTCCGCACCCTCAACGGAATAGAGCTCACGAACCAACTGCTGATTCCATGTGCTCGCAAGCAGCGTGCCTATAGGCAGGAGCGACGCATAGGAATGGAGTCTTATGCCGGACGGGCCGTCCGTTGCGGTGACGGGTGGCACGCCTTTTTCGCGCAGGGATTCGAGTATTCCGCCGTAGACCGCGGCATTGCCGGGCGTGCCGAGCTTGCTGTTCATGACATAGTCGCCGCGGCAGAGCGCCTCAAGCTCGATATCCTCAAGCTGCGCCGCAAAGCCCGCCAAAGTCGCCCTGTTGTTTGCGACATCCTCGAGCTTTATTCCCTTGTCGCCCGTGAAATCGGGAGCTTCGGGCAGATTCTTCTCTATCTCCTCGCGGCGCAGCACGGCGCTCAGCGGTACGGATTCGTATCCTTTTTCTATCTTTCCGTTCTCGTCTGCCAGTGCAACAAGGCGGTCAAAGGCCTCCTTGGGTGCGCAGTCTGCGCGGCTCTCAAGGCGCTGCGTTACACGCAGCTTAGGCTCGGTATGTACGCCTATTTGTTCGCAGGAGCGCACATCGGTGCCGACATAAATCGGATATTCCCCCGCCTCCAGCACATAGCAGAACGCTTCGCCCGTCTTTCCGGAGTCGTCAAAAGACGCCATGTTGGCGCACGGGAACGACATAACCAGCCGCTGCTCCTCGCCGGGCAGCAGGGTGCGCGTCTTTTCGTATGCGGCGAGACTCTTCAGCGCCTTGCCCAGTTCTCCCTGCGGAGCGCCGTAATAGACCTCCACGACCTCTTTGCCCGCCGCCTTGCCGATATTCTTGACCTTGACGGAGACAATTATTCTGTCGTCCGCCTCCATAACGGTCTTGTCGGACAGCTCGAACGAGGTGTAACTCAGACCGAAGCCGAACGGGAACATGACCTTTTCGGGCGCGAAAGTCTCAAAATATCTGTAACCGACAAAAATATCCTCTGCGTAGTTATTGTACAGCTTCTTTCCGAAGTTTTCAGCCGCCGGATAGCTCTCGTAGCAGTCGGCTATCGTGTCGGGCAGCTTGCCGCTCGGCGACACCTTGCCGGAGAGCACCTCGCCTATGGCGTTTCCGCTTTCCATGCCGCCCTGCCAGACATAGAGCACGGCGCTTAATTTGTCGCCGTATTTATTCATCCAAGACATATCTATAATATTGCCGCTGTTTATCAGAATAACGGTATTTTTGAAATTCGCCGTCACCTTGTCGAGCAGCGCGGTTTCGTCGTCGGTCAGATAATAGCTGCCCTTTTTAAGAGTATTCTCCCTGTCCTCGCCCGCGGAGCGGCCTATTGCGACAACGGCGCAGCTGCTGCGCTTTGAAGCCGCGGCAACGGTCTTTTCGTCTATCTTCATCTCATCGCGGCAGCGCGGCCACAAGCCCCAAACGCCGTCATCGGCGGGGTTTTTCTTTATCCAATCGGAATATATTTTTTCTGTCTGCTCGTCGATTTTTATTCCTGCGTTTTTCATGCCGTCCAGAAGATTAACCTTGTAGGGCTCGTTGACATCGCCGCCCGAGCCGTAGCCGACGAAGAACCAATCCTTTTGAAGTCTGCTGAAAACACAGACGTTCTCATCCTTCGCTATGGGCAATACGCCGTTGTTTTTGAGCATGACAATGCCCTCCTCGGCGGCTGTCCGCGCTATCGATTTCATCTCCTCGGTCGTATCGGGAGAGCCCAGTTCGCCCTTGCTCGCGCCCTGCGCCGTGGCCGCAACCACCAGATTTATAACCTTTGAAAATGCTCTGCTTACCTTGTTGCTCATAATATATCTCCTGCTCCTATTATATTATTTTCGTTTCATCGCGCGTATTTCCGCCTTGTCCTGCGGCGTGACGCGGTATGATTCAATTATCTTTTGAAGCGACTTGTTAAACGTAAAATCATCGAGCCTGTTGTTTTCAAGATACCGCCGGGTCTCTTCCCTCGCATTGACAAAAAACACCGAAATCGCCCAGGCGACCGCCATTTTTACGTAGTAATCGTCGTTTTCTATCTTATCGAACTTCTCAAAGACGCGCGGGGCATACTCGCCGTCCTTGAAATAAGCGAGCGACATAACCGCGGCAAAACGGATATCATAGGTTCTGTCGGACTCAAAATACGGCTGAATAAATTCCCAGGCCCGCCCCCTGTCTTTTTTGACGAACTTGAGGCTCGTTACAAAGCTGTCGCAGACAGACCAGCAGTCTATCTCCGGCACAAACCCGGCAACCGCCTTCAAGTGCTCCTCAAGCGGCATATCCGCTCCCGCGATAACAAAGCCGCGCACCAGCGTCTCCTCGAGCGTATCGCCCTGCGGGCGCTCGGGCAAAGAGCCCTTCGGGCTTGCTCTTTTTATCCGCGCCGCAATCGCGCGAAGCTGCGGCAGGCGCACACCGATTATCCTGTCTCTGTCTACCGTCGGCAAAAGCGCCGAATGAAACTCTTTATATTCTTTATCCGCGAGCCGTTCGAGCTCTTCTCTTATGTCCATACGGGCCTCCGTTTTAAGTCCTATATAAATTGTATCATATAAGCTGTTCTATTTCTATATCCCGGACATAATTTTAGGTAAATCTTCATAATTTTTTTGACTTTTTTCGATAAATACTGTATAATGATTTCAGGATAAATTTCATGTACGCAATAAGAAAAGGAGAATACCATGAAAAAAAACAACTTCAAGCGTTTGCTCTCGTTCCTCCTCGCCGCAGCGCTGTGCCTCGGGATGCTTCCCGCGGTTTTTGCGCAGGACGCGGACGCGAAGAATATCGACTACGCCATCACGAATCCCTATGCCGACGTTGACTGGGAGACCTACGGCCAGTACAAGGCGAGCCTACACAATCACAGCATAGTGTCCGACGGCAACAACGACATGAACTATGTTATCGAGACCTACTACTCGATGGGCTATGATATTCTCGCCATAACCGACCACGGCACCGTCGACAGAAGCTGGCTTAATCCCAACTGCGTCCCCGGTCTCCAGCTCGCGCTCGGCTTCAGGCGCGACAACGGCTTTGAAAAGCCGACGGGCTTGACCCTCGGGCGCTACAATCAGATAGCCTCCGGCAGCGACAGAGGCGGCCGCGGAATGCTCAGAGTCCCCTACGGCATCGAGCACAATCCCACCTCATTCAACAACTCCCATGTCAACTCCTGGTTTGTCGATTACGGCCACGGCGTTTTGGGCGGCACGAGCGACTATGAGACTCCGATAAAGAACATCGACGCTCTCGGCGGCCTTTCGGTCATCAACCACCCCGGCGAATACACGGGCGCACGCAACGAGGATGACTACGACAAGGCCTACAACGAGGACTATGACTACTATATCAACAAGTTCGCCCGCCTGCTCAAGCTCTATCCCTCCTGCATCGGAATAGACATAAACTCTAAGGGCGATTACCGCACCCGCCACGACCGCAAGCTCTGGGATATCCTGCTTCAAAAGGTCGTCCCCTCCGGGCGCAACGTCTTTGCCATCGCAAGCTCCGACGCCCACCGCCTCTCCGCCATGGACAACGGCTGGACAATAATGCTCATGCCCTCCAACACTGTCGATAATCTCAAGGCCTGCATGAAGCAGGGCGCATTCTTTGCGGGCAGCAGATTTATAAAGAACACCCGCGAGCTCGAGCAGTTCAGCAGAGAGGTAGGATACAATGTCGCCGACGAGGACGGCCGCTGGTACGCATCGCCCGACCTCGTTCAGCCGACGATAACAAACATCGCCGTTGACGACAGAGCTGACACTATATCTATAACCGCCGAAAATTATCTGACGATTCACTGGATAGCAGACGGCAAGGTCATTCACGTCGGCTCCGAAATCGACCTCAATGACTACTCCGACGAGATAGGCTGCTATGTCCGCGCCGAGGTTTTCGGCGAGGGCGGAATCCTCTACACTCAGGCGTTCACCCTCGACTATGACGGCGCACCCAAGGCGGAGGATAAGTTCTTCTTTGACTGGGGCAATGTTGTCAAGCTTTTCGCCGATTCCATTCTCTATGTCTGCGGAAAGAGCGAGCTGTTCTGCAAAATCTGGTTCGCGCTGACCCGCAACGATGCGTTCGCAAAATAATACAGCAACAAAAGTCACGCTCCGTACATAGCTGCGGGGCGTGCAATTATATCGCAAACTGAATTTTTTATTGTAATTTTTATCATTATGCCGTATAATAGCCTGCACAGTCCGTTTTTTGACGCACATAATATTTTATAATATATCCGTAAAATAAAACCGGAGGATATTAAAAATGGCAAAAAAATCAAACCAGAAAATAAAGCTGCTCTATCTGATGAAGATTTTGCTCGAAAATACGGACGACGAACACGGGCTGACACTCGCCGAAATATCTGACGCGCTGGGCGAATACGGCGTTGACGCGGAGCGCAAAACGCTCTATGACGATATCGATGTACTCACGCTGTTCGGGCTCGACATCGAAAAGAGAAAGGGCAGGACAGTGACCTATCATGTCGTCAGCCGCGATTTCGAATTGCCGGAGCTCAAGCTCCTCGTCGACGCGGTTCAGTCCTCGCGCTTTATCACGCACAAAAAGAGCAACGAGCTGATAAAGAAAATCGAGGGCTTTGCAAGCCGCTACGAGGCGCAGGAGCTGCAGAGGCAGGTCTTTGTCTCAAACCGCATCAAGGCGATGAACGAGAGCATATACTACGCCGTAGACTACATACACGACGCGATAAACCGCGACGCAAAGATAGCCTTTCAGTATTTCACCTGGGACGAGCACAAGGAAAAGAAGCTGCGCCACGACGGCAAAGAATATCTCATCAGCCCCTGGGCGCTGACTTGGGACGAAGAGAACTACTATATGATAGGCTACGACTCGGACGAGGACAAGATAAAGCACTACAGAGTCGACAAGATGACAAATCTTCAGCCGACAGAAGAAAAGCGCGACGGCGCTGAGCTGTTTGACAACTTCGACATGGCGCTCTACTCGAAGCAGACCTTCGGGATGTACGGCGGACGCGAGGAGACGGTGACGCTCCGCTGCAAAAATGAGCTTGCCAACGTCATGATAGACAAGTTCGGCTTCGACACCGCGTTTTCAAACATCACCGACACTCACTTTGATATGCGCGTCAAGGTGTTCGTAAGCCCGATGTTCCTGACATGGCTGATGAACTTCGGCGCGGACGTCACGGTGCTCTCCCCCGAGAGCGTGAAGGACGAGCTGATAGAATTAGCGTCCGATGTGCTCGAGCAGTATAAGTGAATCACGGACAAAGCCCTTGCATTTGCAGGGGCTTTTTGCTGTCCGTTTGCGGGGCACGGCATCAGTCGTTTATAAAATCATATATATCCCTTGCCGCGATCACTTTGTATTTCCCGGTAAACATATGGGGCTGACCGCCGTAGAAGTCGAAGGTTTAGCAGGCTATTCCGCTTTCGGCGAGGCTCTTGAGCGTAGTTATGTCGGATTTATAATTGCTGTTTGCGCCGTGGGCGTAAATGACAGTCTTGAATTTCTGCCCGCTCTCGCCGATGGGAACGAGGGCTTTTCCGTAAAGGCTTATGCCGTTATATTCAACGGAAATTTCCTCCGTCCTGTATTTGTATTCCTTTTCGCCGACCGATTTCGGTATGCCGATATAGTGATAAAGGCAAATTCCCGCGACTATCGCCAAAGCAGCGACTGTGCAGACGGCTGTCACTAAAAATATTTTCAGTTTCATGGCTTTACTTCGTTATTTAATATTCTCGCTTATAAAATCATAGGCGTACTTCACTGCTTTTTCGGAATCCTCGGAATTAAATCCGTGTCCCGCTTTTTCAAACGCAACGAGCTCGGAATTCTCATAAACCCGATTTGCTTTCTCTGAGTAGCTGTAATCGACCACGTTGTCCGCCGTTCCGTGCATAATCAAAACCGGATTTTTGAACCCCGCTATTTCCCCGTATATATCCATTCCGAGGATGTCCTCATAATATTTTTTGCCGATTGCCATACCCATGAAGGCTCTGCTTCTGTTCGGTATATCGTCTGCGCAACGGAACTTTTTGTTTGCGTCCTCAACTATGCAAAAAGCCGGGTAATACAGAACAAGACTGTTTATATCGTCTCTTTTTGCCGCCACGAGCGCCGAGACACAGCCGCCCTGACTCTCGCCGATGAGGAATATATTCTCCTTATCGACCCAATCCCAATTTTTGACCTGTTCTATGACCGCATCCAGGTCACCCGTTTCGGTTATTACGGACATATCATTGGTTTCGCCGTCACTTTTGCTTTTGGTTCCGCCGCCGCAAAAATCAAATGCATAGACCGATATCCCGCTCGAGGCAAGGGACTTTGCGATGAATTTGTTATATACGCTGTTTCCGTTATAACCGTGGGATAGAATGGCTATCGGCTGATTTTTATTGCCCGATTCGGCTTTATACAGTGTCCCAAATATATTTTTCTTGCCGTTTTTCAGCCATATATCCTCAGCCGTATATTTTTGCTTTTCTTCCGCCAAGCATATCGGCTTTTTGTTGTATTTTATAAACGCAAACGGACCCCAGCCGATAACAGCACCCGTGATTATCAGACCCAAAAGACAGGCTGCAATCAGAGCCGCAGCAACGGCTATAATTATTTTCACACACTTTTTCATAATACCGTCACTCCTTAAATTCAATTGAATATAAATCGAAAAAACCCTTGCCCGAAAATTTAATTGACAGCGCCTGCTCGGTTTTCTCAGACACCTTATAAGACAGAAAAACCTTGCCTCTGCCGCTCGGCGTTACCGCCGCCTGCGCTATTTTCACGCCGTCTGCAAAAACGGAAATTTTTCCGCGTGCGCGGGAATCGACGTCGAGTATAATATCGCCCTCATTGTTTTCGAAGCCGAACCGTTTATATGAAACAGTCGTTCTGCGGTCTATATTTGCTATAAACCTCTCGCCGCCGCGGTCTGTAATCATCGGAATTTTTCCGCCGTACCGGCTGTTCGAGATATGCGGCATTCTGCCGTTTGTAATGCTGCAGGCAATAACGGACGGGTAGACGCCCTTTGCGGGCAGCGGCTTTGCGCTCAGTCCGCTGCTGCTGATTTCAACCTGATCTATGCTCCCGTCCGTGTTGATTTTTATCGGCTCGGCGCACGCCTGCCTGCTGTAATCGCTCGCGTGGGTCAGTCTGTGATAGAAAACATACCAACGTCCGTTTATGCACTCTATGCCGCCGTGCGTTGTACCCGTCGCATTGAGGCGGTCTTTTTCCCTGCGCCCGCTCAAGCCGACGTCGCCGGTCGAAACAATCGTTCCGCCGTATTCAAAATCTGCGTCAGGCTTCCGGCTCACGGCATAACAGAGCTCATGATTCTTCTGAGAGGAATATATAAAATAATATTTTCCGTTTATTTTACGAATGGACGAGCCCTCAAAAAAGGCGTGACTTTCAAAGGAAGTCCCCTTTGTCTTTTCCGGGATTATCCTCATCGCCGCCGTCTTGACCGTCTGCATATCGTCGCAGAGAGTCACCGTATTCGCGCCCCATATCCCCGGCTCCGAGGTTATCTCGGCCTTGCTTTTGCCGTAAATTTTCTCAAAAATCGGCGATGCGGCTTTTCTCGCAAAGCGCGGCAGGCACATTCCCTTGGGCATAGAGGTTCCGTAATAGAGACGTATCACTCCGCCGTCATTTATAACCGCAGGGTCGAAGCAGACGAATTTGTCAAACGGCGAGCCGTCGCGGTTTTTCACATAGCCGAGATATTCGTATTTTCCGTCCGGAGTATCGCAGACCGCAACGCCGATAGGGCCGTTATAGCCGCCGTTTCCCTTCTCTCCCGCAAGGCAGTAGTAGAGATAATACTTCCCGTCGTTGCCCCTGACGACATCCGGCGCATACATATACGGCCTTTCCGCCGTAAAGAGCGCGTCCTGTCTCGCGCTGTAATTTATACCCTTGCTGCTCCAGCTTCTCAGGTCATCGACAGGCGCCGAAAAAAACTCATAGTCAAGCTCGCAGAAGGTGCTTCCGCCCTCCCTGTCGTGGCTGCCGAAAAGATACACCCTGCCGTCAAACACATGGGGCTCGCCGTCCGGAATGTATACGTCGAGCGGCAGAAACGGGTTAAATGCGCAGTCTTTCATACTATCCCTCCGATTGAACTGTTCTAAGTATATTATACAAACACAGTGTTGCATTAACAATCATCAGTTTGTGTAATAATTGCTATAAGACCGACAAACCTATCGCAAGGTGACGTGATAATAGCTTTCGCCTGAGCGGATATAGCTTCGCCCTCCTGCGGAGCTTTCGTTTGTGACCGCGGGAGGGCTTGCTGTCCGTTTTATCAACCTTACACAATATATTTTGCGGGGCGCATCCGCGCTCCTCATATCGCCCTTTATTCAAAGTGTTTTGCAAAACGCTTGACTTCATTTTTTTGCTATGCTATATTTTGATTGGAAAGGGCGAACGCATGGGGCGTCGGGGACGTAAGCTGCGGGCTAAGGCATGTTCAGCACTTGCGAGACCCTTTCTTTTTTTGCGCGCATAAGGGAAAATTAATGCAAAACGCCGCATCGGCAGCGGGCGCTGCATCGGTTTTCGCGCTTTAAATGTGTATTGAGAAAAGTCATATCGGACCAAAAAACGTCCGTAAAATAAAAAGAGGGTCGTAATGTCATGAGCAGAATCGATAAATTCAAAGGAATCATCCCGGCATTCTACGCCTGCTATGATTCGAACGGAGAAGTAAGCGTTGAGCAAAACAAAAAACTCGCCCGCTATTTGGCGGACAAGGGCGTTCAGGGGCTGTATGTAGGCGGCTCCTCGGGCGAATGCATCTATCACAGTGTCGAGGAGCGCAAGAAAGCTTTGAAGGCCGTCATGGAGGAAGTCGGCGGACAGCTGACGGTCATAGCCCATGTCGCTTGCAACAACACGAGGGACAGCGCCGAATTGGCGGCATATGCGGAGCATTTGGGCGTGGATGCCATCGCCTCCATTCCGCCTATTTATTTTCATCTGCCCGAATATGCCATTGCCGATTACTGGAACACAATTTCAGGCGCCGCCTGTAATACGCCGTTTATAATCTACAACATTCCGCAGCTTGCGGGTGTCGCGCTCAGCCATTCCCTTCTCAGGGAGATGCTTAAAAATCCAAATGTCATCGGCGTGAAAAATTCCTCGGTCAGCGTGCAGGATATACGGGATTTCAAGGACATCGGCGGAGAGGGTTTCATTGTATTCAACGGTCCCGACGAGCAGCTCGCCGCAGGGCTGATGATGGGCGCGGAGGCAGGAATCGGCGGAACCTATGCCGTAATGCCCGAGCTGTTCCTCGCCGTTCGCCGTTTTCTGCAAGCAAATCAGGTCGAAAAAGCGCAGCAGCTTCAGGGCGATATTGTTCGTATCATTGAAGCTATGCTGGGCGGACGCGCGAACCTATACGCCGTAATGAAGGAGTATTTGAAACGGTATAAGGGTCTGGATTTGGGCGGCGTTCGCGCACCTCTGACAGGCCTTTGTCCGCAGGACGACCGCATTGTGACACAGACGGCAAGCATGATCGAAGCAGCCGTAAAAAAGTACGGCGCACTGTAATTAAAATTAAATAAAGCGGCGAAACTGCCGCAAAATAACCATCGGCTCAGCCGGTGGTTTTTTATCGGCATAAAAATACCGCCGGGGATTGCTCCGCAGCGGTTTAGAAAAACTATATTTATTATGCGGTATCAAACGAAAATCACTGCTGTTGCTTTCTGTTTGTCTTGAAAAAAACAAATAAATATACCAAAAGGCAACCAAGGTCGCTTAATGCCGAAAAAAATCTTGTTTGATGGGCAAATACGCTATAAAAAAGGATGACCGTCTCCGCAAACAAAAATACCGCCGGCATTGCACAGAGCAGCTTCCCCCATATCGTATTTTTTCTGCCGTACCATAAGATGATTCCCAAGGCAGCGCAAACCAAAGCGGGCGGAACGCTGTATAACAGCCAGCCCCCGATATGATTTAGCATAAGTTCGGATAATGACCGAAACTGCGTTGCTCCGCTGCGATAAAGCCGAAAAGATTGATGTACGGTCGTAATAAGGAACATTAAAAATATGTATATTCCTGCATTTATTGCCGCACATTTTCTGATCTCGCTGAATAAAACAATCAACGAAGTCGAAAACACCCAAAAGCCGAATGTACTCGAGCTCCAATAATAAAACGACAGGAAACTATTATCCGGCAATTCAATAAAAAGCACAACGGAGAACCCCGCAAGTAAGCCTAAAGCGGTCACCAAAGCATAAGATTTAAGGTTGTGCCGAAATAAAGCTTTCAAGTGATCCCCCCTATGCTTTTTCTCCGCTGAAGTACATTACGCCGAGATTACCATTTTCCCTTTTTAATCCTTCCGCCAATCAGGATAACGGAAAACACGGCGACAGCAGTCACTGCGGAAATCCATATGGGCGAAAGCACCCATATCCAACTCCACTTGACAACTCCCAACAGCTTCAGTGCAATAAAGATAATCGTCAGAACGGATACGATGCCAAGCCCGCCCTGTTTTGCTTGTTTTGTTTTATTATTCATAACAGACCTCCGCAGATGAGAATATATGGGGTTACGATTTCAAAAATGTCAGAAGAATTATTTGGCAGCAATCAGCCCGTTTTTCCTGAGCATTATCAGAAAAACATAAGCGACGGCAACGCCGATAACGCCGAACACTGCGTCCGGAATGTCGGGGGTATTCAGTATCGGAAGAAAGCACTCATATACGATGTTCAGCACACTCATTATCAATGCCGCTGCCGTAATGCTTCTTAACTTTCCGCCGAAGGACAAAACTGTAATTCCGAAAATCAACAGGAGTAGCATACAAAGTGCAAAATTGGTAATATGGTCAAGCAAAAAGTCGGGCAGCAGGCGCACATTCGGGACAATATGTCCCAGCCAACGGCACAGCATAAGAAAGGCATCGAAAACAATCAGGCACAAGTAAATGATAAGATACTTCTTCTTGAAATCAAACTTTGACACTGCACGCCCTCCTTTGCCCTGTTTTTCAAATTCATTATCCTATCTTCCTCAAAAAAGGGAGTATCAGTTCGAAAAACGAAATCACAGGTTGAATTTAAAAATACACATTTGAGTTTTTCCTTTATTTATCCTCATATCATTGTCTTCAGGCAAGTCCGCTACTCCGAGAAATTCTCCCTGAAGATATTCACAGATCCTTCTCGATGGGAGATTATCGGGATTGCAGGTGATATACAAATAACTCATACCGTGCTTTTTCGCCAACAGAAAGAGCAGTTTGCAGGCTTTTGCAGCATAATGATTTCCTCTGTATTCCTCATAAATACTATATCCGATATGCCCCACATAGTAAAGGCTGTCATTATATCCGATCCTCAATGCACAATGCCCCATAACAGTTCCTTGCCTGTCGCAGATCAAAAAATGATATGCAGGCACATAGTTTTTCACTGGATCAGCTTCAGTCGTTTTTTCCAAAAGCAATTTGATTTCATTGCTTTCCAAAAAATCTGTATCTAAAAACACCATAACCAACAACCTATTCATATTTTGGTTTGTCGCTCTAATTTAAAGACATTATACCATATACTTTGTGAATTTTTCTACCTAAAAACTCGAGAGAAACAGTTGCGGCACAAGATGCTTCCCTCACCGCAGTTATAAAAGCGTCCGATTTTCAGCCTTTTTCCACGATTGCCTCAACAGACTGCGAGCTGCCTGCCGTTGTGCCGGATTGGTCGGGCGAAAAGGAAAAGACGGTTGCAAGAATTAAAATCAGGACATATACGGCAATAACGCCGCCGACGATGAAGGCTATCGCTTTCCAGATTCTTCTCGCCCGCCTGTTTTTGATTGCAAGCTGCTCGTTGATTCGGGAAAGCTGTTCCGCCAAATCGTCCGGCTGTTCTTCCTCTTCGATTTTAGAGCCGAGCAGCCGGCTTACCGGCACCTCTAAAATCTCCGCCAGCTTTATCAGCAGTTCTGAGTCGGGAACGGAAAGACCTTTTTCCCATTTTGAAACGGTCTGTCTTACGACATTCAGCCTTGCCGCCAGCTCTTCCTGTGTGATACCTTTTTTCTTTCGAAGCGCTTTTAAGTTATCTTGAAACATAGTGAATTCCTCCTTTGCACTCTCATTATAGTGCAGGAAGCGGCGTTGCTTCAAGCAACGCAAATTAACATTGCCCGCTTTTGCGTTCTTACAAGAATATTTTACCATGTCTTTTTGAAATTTTCTACCTCCCGCGTATATCAGCGCCTTTGCAAGCATCGCCGTCTCGGAATAATCTCTATGCGAATTAACTTTTCCCGCAGAAGCAATGCGGAGGTCAGAAATTTAAGCAGGTGTTGCACCTCACAGCGATATTGACGTAAAAAAAATAACCGAGCGGTAAGATTCGGGTCTTGCCGCTCGGTTTGTTAATTGCCGAAATATCATGTCACTGTAACGTCAATGACTTCTCTTTGCCTTTATGACGCCTTTGAGTGTCTCAAATGCGTGGAGGGAGCCGACGAGCGGATGACGGAGCATAATGCGCGGTCCCGAATAGCGCATGACGGCTCTTATCTTTTCGCGCATGGCGGGCTTATAGCAATGGCACGGGCACTGGGAGCAGAAATTCTTTTCATTCCCCCAACGGCAGTGGTCGAGCCTGTAAAGCGCATAGTCGCACAGCTCCCGGCACTCGGGGCAAAGCTCTCCCCTTTTCGTCTTATGCACGCCGTGACAGTAGATTTTCACCATCTCCGGCAGCATCTCTTTTTCGCGGGTTATTCTGTCTTTTGTCTCTTTCTTGTTCACGATAATCTGCCCCTGTAAACCGTATAAGCCCTGTCGGCTATTTTCGAAGTTGATTTTCTGTGCGAAACAAGCACAATGCTTCTGCCCTTCTTCGCCTCGTTTATCGAGCGCAGGATATTGCCCTCGTTCAGACTGTCAAGGTTGCTCGTAGGTTCGTCGAGCATAATCATCGGCGCATCGCTGAGGAATGCCCTGGCAAGGCCTATTCTCTGCTTCTCGCCGTCTGAGAGCAAATCGCCGAGCTCGCCGACATTTGTGTCGTAGCCGTTTGGCAAGGTCATGATGAAATCGTGTATAGAGGCTTTTTTCGCCGCTTCAACGACCCGCTCGTGTGTGGCGCCGTAATCGGCTATTCTTATATTCGCCTCTATCGAATCGTTGAAGAGCTGAGTCTCCTGACTGACGAGGCTCTGGTTGCTCCTGAGGCATGAGGTCTTTATATCGCGGATATCCTCGCCGCTCATCTTTATGCTGCCCCGCTGAACATCCCAAAAACGCATCATCAGCTTGAGCGCGGTGGACTTACCCGAGCCGCTCGGACCCGTTATGCTGATTATCTTATCCGGCTCAACGGTCATATTGAAGCCGTCGAGTATCTTTTCATCGCCGTAGGAAAATCCGACGTCTTCGTTTTCCATGCCGTCGAAAGCGACGGTTTTTCCGTCTCTGTTTTCTTCGACAACCGGAGTCTCATCGAGTATACCGAGAACTCTTTCGCCGGCCGCGAGAGTATGGGTAAGATTTCCGGCAAGCCCCGAGAGTGCGGCGACGGGGCCGAATGAGCTCATCATTGAAACGGTAGAAACTATCATTCCGTCGAAACCGATAACGCCTTTTTGACAGAGGGCTATACCCGTGAGCAGCATTGCAGCCGAGAAGAAGATTATTGTGATATCCGTAACGGCTCCGGTGTGACCCTCTATCCTCTTGAGCCTGTCCTGAAGCGAGTTCAGCTCGTCGGTCTTTTTGTCCATTTCTTCAAGGCGCTTGTCGGTGCTGTTATATCTTATCGACTCAAGCAGCCCGCGCATACTGTCGAGCACAAAGCCCGAGAGAGCGCCGGAGCCGTCTCTGTAGGTCATGCCTGCATTCTTGTTGACCCTCGAGGACACCAACGGAATCACCGCGCCGACCGTTATATAGGCGGCGAGCGCAACGAGCGAGAGCCAAATGCTGTAGCGCCCGATAAAAATAAGCATAATAAGGCAGGTCAGTATCGCAATGCAGATCGGCGATATCGTGTGCGCATAGAACACCTCAAGCAGCTCTATGTCGCTCGTTATAACCGAAACAAGGTTGCCTTTGTCCTTGCCCTCAAGCTTTGCGGGGGAGAGTCGGCGCATAGCCTTAAAGACCTTATCGCGGATAAGCGCCAGCAGCTTGAATGCTATATAATGGTTGCACGCCTGCTCGCCGTAATGCAGAAATCCCCTCAAAACGGCAAAGATTATAATGCAGACGCAGCCGGTTTTTATCGCTGTTCCGCCGCTTATCTTCGCGGCAGTGAGCAGAGTCAGCGAGCCTGCGACGGTTATCTGAATGGCGCACAGGAATCCGAGCACACCGAGCAAAACCGCAAGGCACATAAAGCCGGAAAGCGGCTTGACGAGGACTATGAGCCTGCTCATTATACGCAGACCGCTCTGTTTTCTTTTCATACCGCTGCCGCCTCCTTTGAATATTTTTCAAGCTGAGCCTGAGTCGAATACATTGTATAATACTTGCCCTTTTCTTGCATAAGGTGCGAATGTGTGCCGCTCTCCGCGATGCATCCGCCGTCAAGCAGTAGAATCATATCGGAGGTGACGACATTTTCGAGCCTGTGGGAGATAAGCAGAACCGTCTTTGTTTTTGACATCTCACGGATAACCTCCATGATGTCATTTTCACTCTCGACATCTATGTTTGAGGTGACCTCATCAAAGATATACACGGGCGTGTCATGCAAAAGCGCGCGGGCTATTGCAAGGCGCTGACGCTGACCGCCGGAGAAGTTGCTTCCCTGCTGAGAGAGAGCCGTATCAAGCCCCTCCTGCGAGGAGAGAAACTCCCAAAGATTCACTTTTTTGAGCGCATCCCCGAGCTCGTCATCCGACGCATCGGGGCGAGCCATGAGCAAATTGTCCCTGACGGTCCCCGCAAAGATATAGCTGTTGAAATTGACGGCGGTTATGTTGTCCATGAGCGCCTTTTCGTCAATGTCTCTCACTTCAACACCGTCTATCTTTATGCTTCCTTCATAGCCTTTTGTTGTGCCGCAGATAAGAGAAGCTACCGTGCTCTTTCCGCAGCCTGACTCGCCGACGACGGACACCAGGCTGTTCTTCGGAATGTCCGCCGAGATGCCGTTGAGCACCGGCTTTTCCCCGTCATAGGAGAAGGTCACGTTTTCGAGCCTTATATCGCTGTCAAAGCTTGCGGGAATCTGCGTTCCGCGCTCGTCCTCGGGAGTATCGAGAATCTTGAAAAGCTTGTCGCTCGCCGCCATACCGTTCATCGCAACATGGAAGAACGAGCCGAGCAGGCGCAGGGGCAGGAAGAAATCCGCGGCAAGCATAATGATAAGAAACGCCTGCGGGAGCGTTATCGTGCCGTTTGCCACCTGACATACTGCGATGACAACGCCGACCGCGCTGCCCGCATATGCGACGATATCCATGACGCTGACGGAGTTCAATTGCATGGTGAGCACCTTCATAGTGATATGCCTGAACTCCTCCGCCTTTTCGTTCATCTCGACGTTCTTTCTCTCATCGGCCTGATAGACCTTGAGGGTCGTGAGTCCCTGAATATTCTCAAGGAACGTGTCGCCGAGATTGACATATACTCCCCAGTATTTGCTCAGCAGCCGTTTTGCTATCTTCTGCACCGCGACTATCGAAAGCGGAATCAACGGCACGCAGACGAGAAGCACGAGCGAGGCTTTCAGGCTGACAAAAGCGAGCACAGCGAAAAGCGTTATCGGCGCAAGCATGGCAAAGAAGAACTGCGGCAGATATTTTCCGAAATAAAGCTCAAGCTGATCGACACCCTCGACAAAAACCTGGAGCACCTCGGAGGTTGAAACCTTCTCATGATACGACGCACCCATGCGGGTAAGCTTTTTGTACATCTTCCCGCGCAGGACTTTTTTCACCTGTGCCGACGCCAAAAAAGATGTCTTTGAACTGCACACTCCGCAGATATAGCGTACCGCCATAACTGCGGCTATACCTGCGAGATAAGGCATGAGCACACTGACCGACATTGTCGCGCCGCCGAGGATAAGTTCGAGAATATGTGCGAAAATAAACATCATCACGATGTTCGCGCAAAGCCTTACCCACTGCGCGAGCACCGTAAAGGCAATGTACTTCTTTGAGGAAGGTACCTGCCCTATGAGTCTTGTTTTTATCATCCGATCACTCCCCAATGATTTTGAACTGTTTGTTGAGATAGCCGTCGGCGAGACTTCCGTCCCCCTGCTCGGCTATTTTTCCGCTGTCCATTATGAGCACCCTGTCGGCCATGGCGGCGGCGCACCTGCGGTCGTGAGTAACGGTGACGACCGTGCAGCCGTTTTCGCGGTTTAATTTATTGACAGCGGAAACTATGCGCTCAAGGTTACCGTGATCCTGCCCGACGGTGGGTTCGTCGAGGAACAGTACCTCCGGCTCTCCCGCGCATATCGCCGCAAGACCGGCGCGGCGTTTCTGCCCCTCCGAAAGGGACTGCGGATGCCTGTTTTCAAGCCCCGCGAGGCCGAACGCCTCAATCATCTCCCTCGCCTTCCGCTCCGAGGACGCTCTGAAAGAGACCTCGGAGAGCAATGTCGGCATAAAGAGCTGATAGGTCGGATTCTGATAGACAAAGCCGACTTTTTTGAACCACGCGGCGTTTGGCTTTCTGCGTCCGGGCTTTTGAACTATGTTTTGTTCGAGCGTACCGGAGGTTAGCTTATTGAGCCTTGCAAGAGTCCGCATGAGTGTGGTCTTGCCGCAGCCGTTCGCGCCGAGCAGAACAAGGCACTCGCCTTTATATACATCGATATCGAGCGAGTCGAGGATATTTTTGCCTCCCGCGCCGAAAACCAAGCTGCGCCCGCTTATAACGGGCGAGCCGACTGTGTGCGGTCTGTTCTCCGGCTCTATAACCCGTTCGCAGCGGAGGACGGCATCCTTGTCGGCGCTCATTGTGACATTTTTATCTTTTATCCACATGACCTTGTTGACATAGGGTCTGACAACATCGAGCCTGTGCTCAACGAGCAGCACCGCATAACCGCTCTTTGAAAGCGAACGAAGCGCGCCGAGCAGGATATGCGCGCCCTCTGTGTCAAGGTTTGCAAGAGGCTCATCGAGAATTATGATTTTCTGCTTCATCGCAAGCGTTGAAGCGGTAATAAGCCTCTGCTTCTGCCCGCCCGACATAGTCCGCGTCTTTGCGTCGGGCGATATCTTCATCATATTTGTGCTCGCCGCTATCCTAAAATCTATCTTTTCGACCGGGACATCTAAATTTTCGCACCCGAAAGCTATTTCGTCGCGGACGGTATCATAGACTATCTGCTCGTCTGCATTCTGGAGCACCGTGCCTATAAGCCTTGCACGCTCGCTGACTCTGACGTCGGTAACATCCTCGGAATTTACATAAATCTTTCCGTCGAGCTTTCCGGGCGTTATAAACGGGATCATGCCGTTGATTATCGAGAGCAGCGTACTCTTGCCCTCGCCCGACACACCGGAGAGGAGAACAAAATCTCCGTATTCAAGGGTAAAATTGACACTGTCGAATATTTTATCCGAGCCGTTATATGAGAAGCTGATATTTTCAAGCCTCAGCGCATCCATACCGCCACCCCCGAGCCCGCGCAGGAAATAATCGCCGCAACCGAAAATATTATATCGCGCGCACGAAGCTCGACCTTGCCGTAGACGGTTGCGGGAGAATTATCGAGCGCGAACGCCCTTGTCTCAAGCGAAAGGGAGAGCGTATCGGAGATACCGATAATGCGCATGACAAGCGGGATAAAAAACGCTCTGTAGAGACAGTCCGGGCGATACCATTTGACATTCGCTCCGCGCACCTTCATTGCCTCCCATATTCGCCTTATCTCGGTGACAAGTATCGGGATGAAGCGGAGGGTGACCAGCATTCCGAGCGTTATTATCCGCGGACAATGCAGCTGATTCATGCAGCGCATGAGATCCGCGGGCGGCAGCGTTATCATCGGCACGGCGCATATCCCGAGCAGGAGCGCGCGCACGACCGTCTGCCAAAAGGCATTGAAATTGCGGTTGGTCAAAAAAGCCAGCCCGCCTATCACAAGCCCGAAGGCGAGCATTGCGGCGCTCATTTTCCATGCGCCGCGAAACAGCCCGAAGCAGCAGCAGAGCACAAACAGCACTCCGGCAAACGCAAACGCCCAAAGGCTCTTCGAAAGCAGCATTCCGCACACGAGCATACACAGCGACGAGAAGAAGGCTATGAGCGGATAAATCGGTTTTTTTACACTGAACGCATCAAGCATTTCCGTCTTCTCCGTCGGGCTTGAGCTTGCCCGCCTTTTGCAGCTCTGCGGCTATTTTCATGCCGATTGCCGCGCCTATGAACCCGAGCGCCACAGTACCGAGCGAGGTGAATATCGAAGCTGTCGGGCGCGCGAGCAGCTGCTCATAGCTCTGTCCGTTGAGCCAAATGCTGAAAAGCACCGAAATCGGCAGAGAGAGCGGCATATATATTCCCGCCGTGAAAAGCACGGAGCCTTTATTTTTATAGCCTCTGAAGAACAGCAGCATCAACAGCTCCGCTATCACGGCCGCCACGAAGTTGTTGAAGAACATAACGGTTGAAAAGAACGCGAGCGGAGCGCCGGAAAACAGGCCGATTACAGTCAGCGCGCCCGGTTTTCTGACTTTCATCAGACCGACAGCGCAGAAGAGCGCATATATCGGAGCCGCTGCCATATTGCGAAGCCCGAATAAAGTCGTGTGCATAACAAGCGGCATGGTTATTCCGCCGCAGAGCGTCATCGCCGCCGAAAGAATTGCAAGGAAAACGAAATCCTTGACCTGAAATTTTTTGAAGCATCTGTTCATTTCGGTTACTCCTTTATTGCTTTTCTCTTTATCACCGTCGCTGCCGTGAGCGCGGCTATAACGACTGCCGCAAGAACCGAGCCGATTATCGCCGCGGTCTTTTTGCTCTCGCCGTTATCCGAGGCTTTGTCGGAAACGGATTCGCCAGCGGATTCCGATACAAATACGGATTCGTTTTCCGCGGCGCTCTCCACCGACGCCGTTTCGCCGGCGGAATCGGTTTCGGCGGGCGCAGAAGCCGCCGTGTCAGCCGAGGCTTCGCCTTTTGCGCTCTCCGTCGGCTTTGCGGGAGCCGCCGTATTCGTAGCAGTCGCAGCGGCAGAGCCGATATCGGCAACTTTTTTGGCGCTCGCATAATCGATATGTATTCTCGCGGACGGCGACATCGGCATAACGGGGGCGGAGAACTTCACTCCGACGAACTCGCCGTCTCCGACTATCGGAAACTCAAACGCGGACTGATACTCAGTGCCCGCTATCTTAACGCCCCCTGCGGGCTTGACTTCGACCGTCTCGCCCTCGACTCCGCCGTTCTTGTAGTACCAAAACCGCATCCCCGAGACACTTTCGGGCGTTGCTATAGTCAGAGTTTTCCCGCCGTTTTTAACGGTCAGCAGTGCGGTATGCACAAGATATTTGTCGCCCATGGAGGTCTTGTCCTTCTGAGCGTGATACATTTTAACGCTGACCTCATATACGCCGTCCCGATTCGGAGCCGAAGATGCAAAAGCGGGCAGAGCCGCGCAGATAATAACCGCGAGCATCAAAACGGCTGCGGCAGCCGTAGATATCTTTCTGTTCATATTTCTCCTCCGTTTCAATTAGCCTGTGCTAACCGCAGTGCAAAAAGTAAACGCCGTTTCGGCGTCACAGTGCTCCCTGCTAATTAGCGTCGGCTAACTGCGAATTTTAAAGTCAACCGGTTAGCCATTGCTATCCGGTTCGACATTATTGTACCAATCATTCGGCTTTATGTCAATATCCTCGGCAAAATTCCGTATATCTGCCCTTTTTCGCGCTGAGTTAAGCGCAAAAATTATGAAAAACAGATACCGTTTTAATGAACGTCCGAGTCAGTACAAAGCTCATTGCATACATCGTACAGACTGTTTTTTCGGCGCAGAAATCGGAGTAATTGTATCTGTTAAATTTTATTCCTTGACCTCGCGTCTTATCCCGAGCTTCTCGGAAAGCTTCATAAGGTTCTCGATATCGCCGCCGACAAGCCTGCCGTCCTTATTCGGCGGAAGATTTATAACCGCAAGGTTCTGCGCGTCAAAAAGCGTTTTGCAGTTCTCGGCAACCTTGTCAACGTCCATGAGAGGCTTTCTCTCATAGGTGTCGGAATAGAACCAGTTGCCCGAGCTTCTTGAGCAAATGGTATATTCAAAGGGCATATAGTATTCTTTCCCGTTGAATGTATAGACCTTCGGGTCATCCGCGCGGCACATATGCGGATCCCAAAGCCTGAAATCGGACGGAAACATACTTATCGGATCACCGTAACGGTATTTTTCGGGGAGATATGTCTTATCGGCTGCGGCTTTCGTTTCCTTATATTTGCCGATAGTGATGTTTACGCCTATCTGACACTGCGGCTGATTTGTCTTGACAAGATTGTATATTCTGTCAAGCCCCCATTGGCGGCAGGCCTTTTCCCAGCCGCCGTCCAGCCACAGCTCAACCACCTCGCCGTATCTGCCGTCGGTGAGCTCCGACAATTGTCTCAACATATATTCAACATATTTTTCGTCGTCGCTGTAGCATTTTTCGTGCCTGTCCCAAAGCGAATAATAAAGCCCGAGCTTTACTCCGTACTTTTTGCACGCCTCAGAAACCGCCTTGACGACGTCGGTTTTTACGGGCGAATAATTTACGGAATACTCCGTGGTGTCGGTGTCCCAAAGGCAAAAGCCATCGTGGTGCTTTGTGATGAGCACAACATAGTTCATGCCCGCTTCGTACGCCGTCCTGACCCATTGGTCTGCGTCGATTGCGCTCGGCCTGTAGCTGTCAACGGGCAGATTTCCGTTCGACCACTCGGTATTGTTGAAAGTGTTTATGCCGAAGTGGATAAACATTCCGAATTTGCGCTCGATCTGAGCCGACTGATATTCGTTCGGCACGGTCGAGGGAATTTGCTCGATGGGATAACTGCGCTCGGGATACGGTTTCTTTTTTTCAAAAAACATATCGCACCTCATTTGATATATTTGATTGCACGGTTTTCGTCCTGCTTCGAGGGAATTATAGCATACCTCTATGCTTATTTCCACCGCTTTCCGAAGAAACGTTTTTATTTTGACGCGTATTCAATCCGAGCCAAAACAAAAAGTGCAACCGCTCGCTTCGCTCACGGTGAAATAATTTGCTCTGCAAATTGTGATATTTGACGCTTCGCATCAAGTGAAATGAAATAAATCCCTCACCGCCGCAGCGATTTCACACGCCGCAGGCGTATTTCACGCCCGCAGGGCATTTCACAAATCCCGAAAGGGATTTATTTCGTTAAAAAAGCACTTGCAAACGCAAGTGCTTTTTTCATGGCAGGGGCAGAAGGACTTGGTCTCGCCTGCCGGCTCGGTCGGTGCTTCTGCACTTCGTGCAGAGGTCTCCACCGGAGACCCGCACCCCTCGGCACGCGGTTTTGGAGCGAAAAGCACGCTTTCAGTTAAGCCGCGTGTTAAAATACAGTCCCCCACAAAATCCGCATAAAAACAGCACTTTCAGGATTTGAAAGTGCTGTTCGTTTTTGTCTTTATAGTTTTTGTTGAAAATTGATGCTTTTTTGATGCTCTTGAAAATTGAGAAGTATCATAACTCAAATATCATGTACCCCACTGCAAGAAATAGTGACAAATAATAGTAAAACCCTTTCGGTAATGATTTATAATTCTTCAGCCTTGAAAGTTGTTTTAGGCATTTTATCAATATTTTCAAGTGCCATATTGCACCTCTAAAAACTAAAATTTCTCGTAAGATTTATGTGTTTATTATAACATTTTTTTGATTAGAATTCAACTTAACGATTAGTATATGCGCTCGCCTTATGTGTTAAATGAATTAGGAATAAATCTAAAAGCATTTTTATTTCAGCTCCCCAAAGTGACATCTCATTTGTCACTTTGAATGTCACTTTAGGCTGTTGCTTTTATTATTTCACATACAAGTACAACATTATCACCGTATTTTCTTAATTCATCACTTAAATTGGATAATGAGTTTTCTCCAAAATAAAGTTTCGCCGGATTACAATAACTAAAATCTCCTAACATAATTTTTCTCCATTCTTTAATAATATAGAAAGTTCATTACACATTTTTACCCATTTGATATGCAAGTTTCATTGCAGGGTGATTTTTAATTTCACCTTTTTCATACACACCGCCGGCAACAACAGTCCCTTTTTCAACTGCACCTTCGACACAATCGGCATAACCTCTAAAACAAGCCAATGTTGTGTCTGCTAACGATTTTTCATTGTCTGCCATAGTAGTAATATAATAAAATTCCTTGTTTTTAACCTCTAACCAACGAGCAACAGTACGGTCGATAACTGCTTTTAGCTGAGCATCTATTGAATAAAAGTACACAGGACTCGCCAACACAAGAACATCAGCATCAATCATTTTTTGTAAAATCTCAGCCATATCGTCCTTAAATACACACGCACCGCTATTTTTACTGCAATGGTAACAAGCAATACAAGGGTGTATATTCTTTTCGGACACATGAATTTTTTCAACATTATGACCGGCTTCTGTTGCACCTCTTGCAAACTCGTCACAGAGAAGGTCAGAGTTACCGCCTTTTCGAGGACTGCCTGACAGAATTAAAACTTTTTTACTCATAATAAAATCTCCTCTGTTTCTTATTTTCGGATAAATTGCTCATCGTTTGTCTGTATTGCTCCGTCATCTACATATCGTTCCACCCGCATATGCAAATCATATTTTTCACGCAATTCCATTATTGTTTTCATCATTGGAGAGGCGTGATGTATATCAATAGCCTCCTGAGAACTCCAACTGTCAATAAGCAAAACCGTCTCTGAATCATCCAACGGCACAAAATAATCATATTTAAGATTTCCTTTTTCTTTTTTAATTCGTTCAACTGTTCCGCTTTCAATCATTTCCTGTGCAAATTTTCGTGCAGAGCCGTTTGTGCCTGTATAATATAAATTTACTGTAATTGCCATAATATCACCTCGTTATTTTTGTGTACTCGCTTTATAAACATCATCATTTACTTCTTCGAGCCACACATTTGTGGTTTCTTCGCCGGGAACTTCTACTGCCAGATGGGAAAACCAACTATCAGGAGCAGCGCCGTGCCAATGTTTGACATTCGCAGGAATATTCACAACATCGCCGGGCAGCATTTCTATAGCTTTCTTGCCCCATTCCTGATAATATCCTCGTCCGGCAACACAAATCAAAATTTGTCCGCCACCGTTTTTTGCTTTATGAATATGCCAATTGTTTCTGCATTTCGGCTCAAAGGTTACATTGAAAATACCAACCTGGTCTTTAGAAACAGGGGCGAGAAAACTCTTTCCGCTGAAATACTGTGCAAAGTTGTCGTTCGGCTCACCAATTGGAAATATCATTGACGAAGCATGTTTTTCAATCGTATTATCTTCGGTTTCCTCGTTCTTATCATTCCACACTTCTTTTGCCATACGAAATGCAGCCCAAGCTTTGGGCCATCCTGCATAAAAAGCATTATGCGTTAAAATCTCCGTGATTTCTTCTTTTGTGATTCCATTTTTCTTAGCACTTTCCAAATGGTAACGAAAAGCGGAATCGATTAAACCTTGCGACATTAAAGAAGTAACTGTAACAAGTGAACGGTCTCTAAGTGATAACTTGTCTTCTCTGCTCCAAACCTCACCAAATAATACATCATCATTTAATTCGGCAAATTTCGGAGCAAATTCTCCTAATTCTTTTCTACCGGCAGTTTGTTTGATTGCCATAAATTTCAACCTCCTAAAAATTAAAATTCGCTATTGAATATTTTTTTAATCTCTGTTATATTGATAATAACACCTAAACCTAACTTTATGTCAAGAGTTTTTTATTTTTTGGGGAGGGAAAAATATGTATACAATCGGTCAAGTATCTGAAATGTTTGATTTACCGGTATCAACTTTGCGTTACTATGATAAAGAAGGACTGTTTCCTGAATTGAATCGCACATCGGGAATTAGACAATTTAGCGAAAATGAAATTGAGGCATTGCGTGTAATTGAATGCTTGAAAAAAACAGGGTTGCAAATAAAAGACATTAAGCAATTTATGTCTTGGTGTTTGGAAGGAAGTTCAACATATACCAAAAGAAAAGAGTTATTTGAAAACCAAAAAAAGCAAGTAGAAGCTGAGATTACCCAGTTGAATAAAACGCTTGATATGTTAAATTTCAAATGTTGGTATTACAGTGAGGTTATAAAAGACGGAAACGAGGATAGGGTAAAAAGTATGATTCCTGATGAATTACCAAAAAGCATTAAATCTGCATATATGAATTCACACAAAGAATAAAAAATTATATAGAAAAGAAAAAGTAATCACTAACGAATTTGACTTGTGATTGATGCTTTTTTGATGATGTACCAAACGGATTGCGTGGACTGTGTGGCACAAAGTGAGCAAAAAACGGTGTGAAAATGAAAAAGCGGCGTACGGAAAAGACCGTGCGCCGTAGTTTTATCTATATGGAAAAAGCAAGCAAAATCGCCGTAAAACAAAAGCAATGATTATCCCCACAAGATTGCCTATGGTATACAAACGGACTTGAAGTTGCTTCGCAACCCCTCTTGCGGTGCCCAAAATATGGCGGTGATACGCCATATTTTGACCGCTGCGCCATCCTCGCCTCGCTGCATCTGCCACCGGCAGCGCTCGGCGACGAAGCCCGGCACGCGCGTGCCTCGGACAAGTTTTGTCTAACAAAAAAGAAACAGTCACCAAAACGGTGACTGTTTCTTTTTGGCAGGGGCAGAAGGACTTGGTCTCGCCTGTCGGCTCGGTCGGTGCTTCTGCACTTCGTGCAGAGGTCTCCACCGGAGACCCGCACCCCTCGACACGCTCCGCGTGCCGAGTGTTCAAATTATTCAATCCGAGCCAAAACAAAAAGACACCCGCAGGTGTCTTTTTGTTTTGGCAGGGGCAGAAGGACTTGAACCCTCGGCACGCGGTTTTGGAGACCGCTGCTCTACCAACTGAGCTATACCCCTATATTTGTGAAGCGCCGAAAAACGGCGCTTCTTGGTGGGCCACCAGGGACTCGAACCCCGGACCATTCGGTTATGAGCCGAGTGCTCTAACCAACTGAGCTAGTGGCCCTTGTGCGTCGCACTCCCGTGCGACAACAGCTATGATATCAAAAAACGAGCCGAATGTCAATGATTTTTTTAAATTTTTCGTTATTTACCGAGTATCTTTTCTCCATCGAAGAGTATCACTCCGTAGCCGTAGCCCGTGGGCTTGCCCTGCTGAAGTCTCTGCTTGAATGCGCGCCTTATCGAGGTGTCCTCCGGCAGGTCGTCAACGGGTCCGTCGCTGTACCTTCCGAACACGCGCCAGCCGTCGCTGAACTTCTCTCTCTCCTGGCTTCTAATTATATCGAAATCGTCCATGAACCTGAGTATGTTGCTGTTTTCGGGCAGGAACTCCCTGTGCCCGTCATAGAGCAGCCACGAGCCGCATACGAACGCCATGGGCTCACCGTCCTTGCCGCCGAAGAATTGATACGCCTGCTTATACGAATCTATTCTCTTTTCATCCGTCAGCGGTCCCGCCGAGGGAATATGGAAATTATAGACCTTATCTCCGCGCTTCAGGACAACGCCGCACTTCTCATAGTAATCGGCGTCAAAGCCCGTCTCTTCGAACTGGAATCTGCCGAGCCCGAAGCGGGTCATATCGAAGAAGCCTCTGTACCAACTGGGGACAAACGTGCCCCAAACACCCTCGCACTCCTTGCACTCGAGGAGCTTCCAGTGCATATCCTCAATGCTCTTCCAGAAAATCTCCTCGTCTATACCCTTTTCGGCATAGCGTTCGCGCAGCGCGGGGCACGCGCCGACGAGCAGGCACATATTCATGGTATATTCGTTCTCACCGAGCTCGGCGCTGAGGGCCTTGAGCCTCTTGAGCACATCTTCAATGTTCTCGGGATGAGCGATAAACTCATCGAGAAGGGCGTTGAAATCCGCGTTTTCGGACACTCTTTCGGTGCAGTCGCAGATAGTGTCTGCTGCCTCCTGCGGGAAGCCGATATGTTCCATTATGTTTCTGCTCTTGTTTGCGCTGATTGACATTTTATTCACTCCGATAAATCATATTTTCCTCACAGCAAGGATATCACAATCGTGCGCGGCGGTCAAGAGATTATGTAAAAGACCGCCCTTTGCGGACGGCCTTTTTATCAGGAATACATATTGTTTGCTGCCATATAGTCGTATATCTTCTTGCCGTGCTCCTGCTCCTCGCGCTGAATGGAGTTGAGCACCGTTCGGAGCTGTTCGTTCTTGAACTCGAAGATGCAGGTGTCATAGAGCGCGGAGGCGTGTTTTTCGGTGGCGAGCAAGTCGGAGCAGATATAGCAGTCATTTTTCTTCTCCGGAGTCTCGCTGACCGAATAGGTCTGCTTGAAATCGTTTTTCGGCGCCGTCTCCCCTGCCGCGGGCTTGGGAATTTCTCCGTTGTCTATCTTCGTCACGGTGTCGAGGTGTCCCTGCTCAATGCCGCCGAGATAGGTCAGAAGTTGGCTTAACTGTTCGTCCTTTGCCGCCGCCGCGTGCTGTGAATACTTCTCGACGCAGAGCTTCTCCTGTCCTTTGAGATCCTTTAGCAATTCTTTTTCTTTCTGTGTAAGCTGCATATATGCTTCTCCTTTCAATTTTGGCTTCGGAGATTAGTTTTCGGCGGTAGGGCAAATTTTATACACTCTCCGCCGATATTTTTCCGCGGCGTATCGGGCATAATAACAAAAAAGGAAAGGGCTGATAAAATGAGTAATGACAAAAAGATAGTTATAACCACGCGCGACAGAGTTCTTCGGGCTTGGCAAAATTCAACGGAGCTTGTGCGCGACTTCGAAAGCTACGCGAAAGAGAGCTCGGACGACGGAACCGCCGCCGAACTGTTTCAAAAGTTTGCGGTTGACGAGGGACTGCACGCGGCTGAGCTTTTAAAGCTTCTGCACATCTATCAGGACGGCGGCGCGGTTTAAATCAACACTTTCCTCCCGGATGGTTTCGGTGTTCACAATTTATTTAAACGAGCTTTAAAATACGCTTAAAAATTGATGATAGGATTAAAGAAAAGATAAGGCTTTATCAATAAAGCTTTATCAAAAATATCCGGGAGGGTAAAAATTATGTATAACAGATTCGTTCTCAATGAAACTTCATATCACGGCGCGGGCGCTGTCAAGGCAGTTGCCGAGGAAATCACCGCAAGAGGCTTCAAAAAGGCCTTCGTCGCATCCGACCCCGACCTCATCAAGTTCGGCGTATCCAAAAAAGTCACCGATGTTCTCGACGAAGCGGGCATCGCATACGAGATGTTCAGCGAAATAAAGCCCAACCCGACTATTCAGAATGTTCAGTCCGGCGTAGCCGCATTTAAGGCAAGCGGCGCGGACTGCATCGTCGCTATCGGCGGCGGCTCCTCGATGGACACCGCAAAGGCTATCGGCATCATCATCAAGAACCCCGAGTTTGCCGACGTCAGAAGCCTTGAGGGCGTAGCTCCGACAAAGAACAAGTGCGTACCGATAATCGCAGTTCCCACCACTGCGGGCACGGCTGCCGAGGTCACGATAAACTATGTTATCACCGACGCCGAAAAGAACCGCAAGATGGTCTGCGTCGACGTTCACGACATCCCAGTCGTAGCCGTCGTCGATCCCGATATGATGTCCTCTATGCCAAAGGGTCTGACCGCCGCTACGGGCATGGACGCTCTGACCCACGCTATCGAGGGCTACATCACCAAGGGTGCATGGGAGATGAGCGATATGTTCCATCTCAAGGCAATCGAAATCATCTCGAAGTCGCTTCGCGGCGCAGTTGACAACACCCCCGAGGGACGCGAGGGCATGGCTCTCGGTCAGTATGTCGCCGGCATGGGCTTCTCGAACGTCGGTCTGGGCATAGTCCACTCCATGGCTCACCCGCTCGGCGCTCTCTATGACACCCCGCACGGCGTAGCCAACGCCATCATTCTGCCGACCGTTATGGAATACAACGCCCCCGCAACCGGCGAGAAGTACCGCGACATAGCCAAGGCCATGGGCGTTGAGGGCACAGAGAACATGAGCGTTGACGAGTACCGCAAGGCTGCCGTTGACGCTGTACGACAGCTTGCAAAGGATGTCGGAATCCCCGCAGACCTCAAGGCGATTGTCAAGCCCGAGGATGTCGATTTCCTTGCTCAGTCCGCATATGACGATGCCTGCCGTCCCGGCAACCCGCGCGACACGAGCGTTGCGGAGCTTGCAGAGCTTTACAGGTCGCTGATGTAAAAGAAAATATATTAACGCGCCGCCCTGCCCGGGGTAAAAACCGGGCGGGGCGGCGCTCGTTTGCGCTCAAGATGACAAGTAAAAGTTAAGAACTAAGAAGTGAATTTTATGCAATTACAGCGCTGCCGACAAACTTAAATCTGCGAAAAGCAAGGGCTGTTGTTATAAACAGCCCCTGAAGTTAATGTTTCGGCAAACATACACTACTCGCTCTTTTGTTTGTTCTTTTCGTCCATGAAAAACGCGTGGCCAATCACCATTCCTATAAATGAAGCAAGTGTTCCGGCAAAGATAAAGCTGACCGTTTGCAAATCAATCTGATCGAAAATTGAATTTTCTCTCATGCCATAGCTCGCATAGACAGAAAGCATGAACATAAGACCAAATCCAATTGGTATAAACCACTTACGCTTTCCCCAATAATTGTTTTTCCCAATCAAAATAGATATTACAATCGTTGCTACCGGAAGCACAAGCCACTGAAATGCTCCTGCTTGTGCTTCTGTAATGCTATCCGCAGAAAAGCGCCACGACACCGCGATATTGAGCGCCCATATCACCAGATAGGATAAAATCAATATCAGCTTTGATAACCTGACTTTGCTTTTTACTACATTTGTGCTTTCTTCGACATAATCCAAATAGTCTTTCATAGACACTTCTCCTTTCAAGAGATAGTCAAGACTGACGCCATATAAATCACTCATTCTAAGCACGCTTACTATATCGGGATAGGATTTTCCGTTTTCCCAATTTGATACAGTCTGTCTGCTGATGTCAAGAGCTTCCGCTGCTTGCTCCTGTGTGATTTTCGCATCTGTTCTTGACTTTTTGATTTTGCTGCCAATATCCATGCGCCGACCTCCTAACATTAACTTCATCCGGATTATGTCATATATAAAAAGCATTGTCTATCAAAACGCTTTTACAAATCTGAATTTCCCTGTCAAAATGCTTTTACTTCACCTGTTTTGCCAATATATTTGCCTCCACAAGTTCTGTTTATCGGTGACTGACTTTTTTTAATTTTAGCATAGCTTTATAAATTTTTCTACAGCTTTTACACCTTATATGCGAATTATCGTTCATTCATTTTGACTATCAAACCTTCAAAAGAATACCGCTTTAATTCCGACTTTGCGACACTTCACACCCTGCATAGTGTCATAACATAGGAACTGTTTTATGATAAAATAAAAAGCCGCAATTCACGTCTGTCTAATGTGAATTGCGGCTTCATTAAATTTGTTGATTTTAACCCTTGTAGTTCATGCCCAGCTCGATAGCCTCGACGTTCTTGGGAACGAGGTGCTGCTTTCTTGCAGGGACAACCTTGGCTATTGCCTTCGACATGGTGTCGAGATTGCAGAAGCCGGTCTGCTCCATGAGCTTGCCGATAAGAATGATGTTTGCAAGACCCTTGAGTCCGTGCTCCTCGGCGAGCTTAGTGGCGGGGACGAGGCAGACGGTGATATCGTCTCTCTTGACCTCGCGCTCGACGAGCGTGCTGTCGAGGATAACTATTCCGCCGGGGACGACACTGTCTATGAACTTGTCATACGACGGGCCGTTCATTGCGACGAAAACATTCGGAGTGACAACGAGGGGCGAGCAGATGGGGTCGGACGAGATGCAGACGCTGCAGTTTGCCGTGCCGCCTCTCATCTCGGGGCCGTAGGACGGAAGCCATGAAACTTCCTTGCCGTCGGTGAGTCCCGCATAGGCGATGACCTTGCCCATGAAAAGTATACCCTGACCGCCGAATCCGGCGAGAAGTGCGTTCATATCCTTCATTTTGCTTCCTCCTCTGCTGTCTTGTCCTTATAAACGCCGAGCGGATAATAGGGAAGCATATTCTCTCTGAGCCAGCCGAGCGCGTCAACGGGCGAAAGTCCCCAGTTGGTGGGGCAGGCCGAAATGACCTCGACTATAGAGAAGCCCTTGCCGGCAAGCTGAGTCTCGAAAGCCTTTTTAATAGCCTTCTTCGCTCTGTTTATGTTCTTGACGCAGTCAACCGAAACGCGCTCCGCATAGGCGGTGCCGTCGAGAGTCGAGAGCATCTCGCAGACTCTTACGGGATAGCCCGCAGTCTTTATGTCTCTGCCGTAAGGCGTGGTCTGAGTGACCTGACCGGGCAGCGAGGTGGGAGCCATCTGGCCGCCTGTCATGCCGTAGATAGCATTGTTGACGAAGATAACCGTGATGTTTTCGCCGCGGGTCGCGGAGTGAACGGTTTCGGCGGTGCCGATAGCGGCGAGGTCGCCGTCACCCTGATAGGTGAACACAACGTCCTCGGGCTTTGCGCGCTTAACACCCGTTGCTACAGCCGGGGCGCGTCCGTGGGGAGCCTCTATCATATCGCAGCCGAAATAATTATATGCCATAACGGCGCAGCCGACGGGCGCGATGCCGACGGTCTTGCCCTCTATACCGAGCTCGTCAATGCACTCCGCAACAAGGCGGTGGATTATACCGTGAGTGCAGCCGGGGCAATAATGGGTAGGCACATCAAGAAGCGCCTTGGGTCTCTGAAATACGATTGCCATTATTTTTCGCCTCCTGCAAGTTTTTTGATATTTTCAAGGACTTCGGCGGGGGTCGGAATTATTCCGCCCGTGCGTCCGAAGAATTCAACGGGTCTGCTGCAATCGATAGCGAGCTTAACATCGTCGATCATCTGACCCATGCTCATCTCGACGCAGAGGAAAGCCTTTGCGTGCTCCGCAGCGTCGCGCATAGCCTGCTTCGGGAACGGCCAGAGGGTTATCGGGCGGATAAGTCCCGCCTTTATGCCCTGCTCTCTCGCCTCGCGGACGGCTGCCTTTGCAACACGCGCCGACGCGCCGTAAGCAACAACGACATACTCGGCATCGTCAACCATATAGCTCTCGCTCATGGGCTCCTTCTCTTCGATAACGGCATATCTTGCAAAGCGCTCTCTGACGAGGCGCTCGAGATCCGCCGCCTGGAGATAGAGGGAATTTACTATATTGTGCTTGCGTCCGTCGTTGTGGCCGCAGGCCGCCCAGGGCTTTTCGACGCTCGAACCGCCGCTGCCCTCGCCTATCTCGACGGGCTCCATCATCTGACCGAGCATACCGTCGGCAAGAATCATCGCGGGCATACGATACTCGTCCGCCTTATCGAAGGCTCTGCCGACGAGATCGACCATCTCCTGAACGGAGCTGGGCGCAAAAACGAGAATATGCAGATCGCCGTGGCCGGGCGCTCTTGTCGCCTGCCAATAATCCGACTGCGAGGGCTGGATTCCGCCGAGTCCGGGGCCTCCGCGCTGGACATTGATAATGACAGCCGGAAGATCCGAGCCAGCCATGTATGAGATGCCCTCGGTCTTGAGGCTGATTCCGGGCGAGGACGACGAGGTCATCGCGCGGACACCCGCCGAAGCTGCGCCGAGCACCATGTTGACGGCGGCGATTTCGCTCTCCGCCTGAAGATATGTACCGCCTATTTTAGGCATGACCTTTGACATATATGCCGCAAGCTCTGTCTGCGGGGTAATGGGATAGCCGAAGAAGTGACGGCAGCCGGCACGGATAGCGGCTTCTGCCAGAGCTTCGTTGCCTTTCATAAGAACTCTTTCTGACACTTTCAACACCTCTTCTTTCTTATCTCTCAACAGTTATTGCACAATCAGGACACATAATAGCGCACGCCGCACATCCGATGCACTCGTCGGGGTTTGTGACGCACGCAGGATGATAACCCTTTAGGTTTAGCTTATCCTTAGCAAGGCTGATAATATGCTTCGGACACGCTGTTGTGCAAAGCTCACAGCCCTTGCAGGTGTTTTCGTTGATAGTGACTTTTGCCATTTCTGTTCCTCCTAATCAAGAATACCGAATATATATACACCGCTCCTGACTTGCCGAGCGGGATCGGTCAAATTAAATTACCACGGGAGCTTCACGAGCACATCGACGGGGCAGAGATTCTCTATCTTCCCCTCGAGCTCTGAGGCAACGCTCTTGGGCGCGGTAGTGCACACAAGCGGCAGGGAAGCGAGCTCCGCGATTTTCTCGGCATAAGGGACGGACGCGAGAATATCCTGCGCGGTCGTCTGCGCTCCGAGATGGGAGTTGTTGACGATTCCCGTCGCCTTCAGGCGGCACGCCGCCTCTATCTCCGCGAGCATTTCAACCGCTTCCTCGGGGTCGGAGATAAACTTGCGGTATTTGTTGATAACGCAGAGCATATCGTAGCCCGACTCGTTGAGCTGACGCGAAAAGCGTCCGAGCGCGGTAGCGCCCGCATCGTCGCCGCCGACATCGATTATGACCCGTCCTATGCTCTCCTCAAAGACGGAGAACATCCTCGCCGACAGCGCGGGTGCGTCGAGGGTCGTGCCCTCAAGGTTCTGGGCTATGACATTGACTCCCGCCGCTTCGAGCTCGTCCTTATAGTCCGCGGTACGGAAATAGGGGTTGACTATATCGAGATCGACAAGCGTTATCCTCTCGCCGCGCTTCGCCGCATTTAAAGCGAGATTGAGCGAGAAATTCGTTTTTCCGCTGCCGTAATGGCCGCAGACGAGCGTTATGCGTTTCATCATGCACCTCCCGAAGCTGCGCCGATAGGGATAACCGTCCGAAAGGCGGCTGATTTTGCGCTCACAAGATGAGCGGTCAATTGCTCGAAAGCCGATATGAACCTATCACCCACAACTCGATTATAAGAATAATTATACCACTGTTTATTCATCGGCACAATATTTTTTCCGTCCGCCGTGATAGAAAAGATAATATCGCGCGCACCGCGTTTTGTGCAAAATTTACGCAAAACGCCGAATAAACCCGCAGAGACAAAAAAATATCCGGCTCCTGCCAAACGGCAAGAACCGGATAAGAGAATCGAATTAAATTATTCGGCCTCGGTCTCCTCAGCCTCGGCGTCCTCCGCCTCGTCTGCGGCGGGCTCGAGCAGAGCTCTGATTGAAAGGCTTACGCGCTTCTTGTCGAAGTCGATGCCGATAATCTTAGCCTGAACCTTGTCGCCGACCTTGAGAACGTCGGAGGGCTTCTCGATGCGGCGATCCGCTATCTGAGAAATATGGATAAGACCGTCAATGCCGGGGATAACTCTTGCGAAAGCACCGAAATCGGTGAGGCTGACTACCTCGGCGTCGATAACGGTTCCCTCGGGATAGTTCTTGCGAAGAATCTCCCACGGGTTGTCCTCGTCTTTTCTGTAGCCCAGAGAAATCTTTTTCTTCTCGGGATCAAGAGCCTTTATGTAGACGTCGATAACGTCGCCGACCTTGAGGACATCCGACGGATGCTTAATGCGCTTCCACGAGAGCTCGGAGATGTGAACCATTCCGTCCACGCCGCCGATATCGACGAATGCGCCGTAATTTGTAAGAGACTTAACGGTGCCGGTATACTTCTGACCGACCTCTGCCTGTGCCCAGAAAGCGTCCTCAGCGGCCTTTCTCTCCTCCTTGAGGACGGCACGGATAGAACCGACGGCTCTTCTCTTGTAGTTGTTGACCTCGATGATGCGGAACTTGACGTTCTTTCTCAGAAGGCTGTCAAGCGACTCGCTGCGGGAAGCGGTTGCAAGGGAGCCGGGGATGAAAACGCGCACGCCCTCGGTAACGGCAATAACGCCGCCCTTGACAACATCGGTAACAACGCCGTCAAAGACCTTGTCGGTCTCTGCTGCATCGGCGATGTCGCGCCATGCCTGCATAGCGTCATAGCGGCGCTTGGAAAGCATAACGGTGCCCTCTGCATCGTTGGTCTTCATGATGATAAGACCGATCTCGTCACCTATCTTGAGATCCTTCTTCGGGTCTGCGGCGGGGTCTGCGCTGTACTCGTCCAGCGGCACGTAACCGGCGTGCTTTCTGCCGATGTCAACCTGGATCTCCGTGGGCGAGAAGCCCATGACGATACCGACGACCTTCTGGTCGTTGTTCATGCTGTTCAGGGACTCCTCAAGAGCCTTGGAGAAGTCCTGCTCGTCTGTTTCTTCGGAAGGCACCTCCTCCGCCGGCTGTGCGGAAGCTGCGCTCTCCTCGAGCTCACCGGCAGCCGCCTCAGCGACATCGGTCTTACGCTCGACTGCGCCTTCCTCAAGCTCTTTGGATTGTTCGTTAAGAATTTCGGACATGTTACAAAGTACCTCCTTTATTATGCACGCGGGGGTTGATGCCCCTGCAGTGACGCCGACAACATCGCTGGCGGAAAAATCAATATTTTTAACATCCGCAGCGCGCTCCACAAGATAAGTCGGGCAGTTTTTTTCGCAAACTCCCTTGAGCTTCGCCGTGTTCGAGCTCTGCGAGCCGCCGATAATAATCATTGTATCGACGCGCTTTGACAGCTCGGAAGCCTCTTTTTGCCTATCCTGCGTAGCATTACATATTGTATCAAAAACATTTGCGTTTGTACATAGTATTTTTATTATTTTTATAGATTCCTGCCATTCTTTTACGCTGAAAGTGGTCTGAGAGACGACAATTATCTTCTTTTCGGAATATTCCGGATGATTTTCGATAATTTTTTTGAGCTCCTCGGCGCTTCTGAATGTGAAGCATTCGCCCCGGCAGTGACCCATAATGCCGATGACCTCGGGGTGTCCGCTGTCTCCGGCGATGAGCACGGGGATATCGGGCGAGGAATTTTCGCCGACTATCCTGTGTATTTTCTTGACAAACGGGCAGGTGGCGTCGCAAATGTCTGCGCCCGTTGCCTCGAGGCTGCGGTATACGCTCGCCCCCACTCCGTGAGTGCGGACGACTACGGTAGTCCCCGGCAGCACTTCCATGGGCGAGTCTATCACCCGAACGCCCTTTTTCTCAAGATCCTCTATAACGACAGGGTTATGTATCAGAGGGCCGAAGGTCGAAACCTTTTTCCCGCTCTCGACGAGCTTATAGGTCATTTCGACCGCGCGGTTGACTCCGAAGCAAAAGCCTGCGGTTTTTGCAACCTCAATCCTTTTCATGACCCTTTTCAAGCAGCTCTCCTATCTTGCCCATAATAAATCTGGAGGCTTCCTTTATCTCGCCCATATTTGATTCGTCCGTAAGGCCGAGATCCTCATAGGGGATAACCTCGCCGAAGCGAATAGTCATCTTCTTGCGGAACTTGCTCTTGCCCTCGAAATAGATGCAGGCGGGCAGGATATCGGAATGGGTGGCCTTGGCTATGAGCCCGATGCCGGCCTTGGGCGGCAGCATCTTGCCGTTGGGATCCTTGGAGCGCGTGCCCTCGGGGAATATGCCGAGAACCTTGCCCTCCTCGACAAGGCGGATAGCATAGTTGAGCGAACGCTGGTCGCCCGTTCCGCGGCTTATCGGGAAAGCATTCAGGTGGCGGAGCAGCCAAGAGGTGAGCCTGGTGATGTTGAACAGCTCAAGCTTCGCCATGTAGTGAATCTTGCGGACTCTCGCCGCGGCGATGAGACCGGGATCGTATGAGTTGCGATGGTTCGAGGCAATTATAAGGCTGCCCGTTTTCGGCACGTTTTCGCGGCCGATGAACTGCGTCTTAAAGATAATTTTTGCAAGCGGATGAAACATCCAAACAAAAGCATCGTAAAATTTTCTGTCTCTGGTATCGTCGTAATCAAACGCTTTACCCTTGATTTTCGGTTCCATCAAAGATTCTCCTTAATTACATTTTTTATTTTCTCTATCGACTCTTCGAGCGTCAGCTCAGTCGTATCGACCGTTATTGCGTCGGGCGCGGCTTTAAGCGGAGCGATGGCCCGATTGGAATCATTATAATCCCTTTCCTTCATTTCTGCAAGTACCTTTTCGTATTCGACCTTTTCGCCCTTCTCCATGAGTTCTTTATAGCGGCGGTGCGCACGCTCCTCGGCGGAGGCGGTGAGGAAGATTTTCACCTGCGCGTGGGGCAAAACGACGGTGCCGATATCGCGCCCGTCCATGACGCAGTCGTTCTTGGCGGCTATGTCCTGCTGGAGCCCGAAAAGGAACTCGCGGACTGCGGGCACGGCGGAGACTCTCGACGCCGCCATGGACGCCTCGGGCGTTCTGATAAACGCCGAGACATTCTCTCCGTTTAAAAACACGGACTGCTCGCCGTTTTCGTATCCGAGGTCAACGGATATTCCCTTGACGCTCTCGGCTATCTCCTCGGGGCTGTCGAGGTTGACTCCGGTTCGTATCGCATTGAGCCCGACTGTGCGGTAAAGCGCGCCGGTATCGACATAGATAAATCCCAGCTCCTTCGCCGCGCGGCGTGAAATGGTACTCTTGCCCGCTCCGGCGGGGCCGTCTATCGCAACATTGATTGACATAATATTTTTCCTTTCGTGTGTCTTTATTGAGCCGCACTCTCCCCGGCCAAATGCCCGGTCGAGAACGCTATTTGCAGATTAAAGCCGCCCGTGTAGGCGTCGGCGTCTATGACCTCGCCCGCAAAATACAGCCCGTCTATGAGCTTCGACTGCATGGTTTTCGGGTCAAGCTCCGAGGTCTTTACGCCGCCCGAGGTGACTACCGCCTCCTCTGTCGGGCGAAAATCGGTGACGGTCACGGTAAAGTGCTTGAGCAGATATACGAGCTTCGCCCTCTGCTCGCGGGTGACGGAATTCACTTTTGTGTCCATGGGTATGCCCGAGAGCGAAACTATAACGGGCACAAGCTTCTTCGGGAGCAGAAAATTCAGCGCATTTATAAAATTGCGGTTGTTGTTTTCATTGAAATCTCGGAGAACGCGCGCATCGAGCTGCTGCTCCGAGAGAGCGGGCTTTAAGTCGATAACTATCCTGTATCTCCCCCGCTCCATCTGCCGCATATGCGAGCTTGCGGAGAGTATCATGGGGCCCGACACGCCGAAATGGGTAAAGAGCATCTCGCCGAAGTCGGAATATATATTTTTCCCCGTCTTTGTGTCCTCAACGGTTATCGAGACGTTTCTAAGCGACAGCCCCTGAAGCCGCGAGCAAAAGCCCTCATGCGCTTCGAGCGGGACGAGCGACGGCTTTATCGGAGTCACGGTATGCCCCGCCTGCCGCGCAAGCTCGTATCCGTCGCCGGTGGAGCCCGTGCGTGGATAGGACTTGCCGCCGGTAGCGACTATCACCCTGTCGGAATATATCCGCTCGCCGGAATAAAGTATCGCGCCGCGAACCTTTCCGTCCTCGATTATGAGCTCCTTCGCTCTGCCGTTTACAATATCCACCCCCGCGTGCTTCGCCGCGAAGAACAGCGCGTCGACTATATCGGACGCTCTGTCCGACTCCGGGAACACTCGGTTGCCGCGCTCGGTCTTGAGCGGGACGCGCCGCGACTCGAAGAAGTTCATTGTATCCGCGGGCATGAAGCGCGAAAACGCGCTGTAAAGAAATCTGCCGTTTACGGGCACAGACGAGATAAGGGCGTTGAGGTCGGCGCAGTCGTTTGTGACATTGCACCTGCCCTTTCCGGTTATCATTATCTTGCGGCCTACTTTTTCGTTTCGTTCGAGTAAAACGACTCTGCCGCCGTTTTCCGCTGCGGCCACGGCGGCCATAAGCCCCGCCGCTCCGCCGCCTATTACAAGCACTTCGGGCATAATTTACCTCTTTATAAAAAATTACTCATCCTCGTGAGTCTGATATATTTGATACTCGTTCCAAATATTTTCAAGCGAGCTCAGATTGTTGTAAACCTCTCCGCTCTTCTCTCTCGCCGCCGCCGCTATCAGCGCATTGATAAGGCTCAGCGGAGCAACAAGGGAATCGACGAACGACACCATGCTGCTGCGCGCCAAAAGAAGATGGGTCGCGAACTGCGCTATGGGCGAATTCTCGCTGTCGGTGACGGAAATTACCGTAGCGCCCCTGTCGGAGATAAAGCGCAGCATATTTATCGTCTGCTTCGAATATCGCGGAAAGCTTATCGCTATGCAGACATCGTCGCTGTTTATTCTGAACGCCTGGTCGAATCCCTCGCCCGTTCCCGCGGGCTCGATAAGGGTCACGCTGTCATAGACAAAATTGAGATAAAACGCCGCAAAGCTTGCAAGCGACGCCGCACTGCGCACTCCGAGGACATAGATGTGCCTTGCGCGGTTTATCGCCTCGACGCTCGCGTTGAACGCCTCGCGGGAGATGCTTTCGCGGGTTATCTTTATCGTCTCGATATCGGAGGAAAACGCGTGCTCGAGCATATCCTCGCCGCCCGCCGCCTCCATGCGCTGAACGCTCGTCAGCCTGCTTTTGACTACCTCCTGCAGAGCCTTCTGAAGCCTCGGATAGCCCGAAAAGCCAAGCTCAGACGCAAATCTCACGACCGTAGACTCGCTCACGCCGACCGTGTCGCCGAGCTTCGCCGCAGTCATAAAAGCCGCCTTGTCGTAATTCTCGGTTATGTAATCGGCTATCCGCCTGTGCCCCTTGGACATTGACGGGTAACAGCTCTCGATTCTTGAATGCAGCTGTTTTGTCATTTTGGATATCCACCTTATTCCATACATTACATATAACATGATTTTATCATATTGCCGCCCGAAAATGCAAGACGGCGGGGCGAAAATTGCAGAATTTCCTGCATTTTCTTAAAAGCATTGACTTAAAGCCCGATTTTTTCTATAATTTATTGGTTATTACTTCTTTATATAGGAGCTGACAAAAAAATGAAAGATTCGACTTTTCTTCTATATGATAAGCCCGCGTTCGCATGGACTCAGGCTCTGCCTATAGGTAACGGCACCCTGGGCGGCATGATATACGGCAAGGTAAAAGAGGAGACCGTCTCCCTGAACCACGACGAGCTTTGGACGGGACACCCGAAGGACACCGTGCCCGACGGGGCTCTCGAGGCTTTTCGAAAAGCCCGCGCCCTTGCGCTCGACGGGAAGCTGCGCGAATCGCAGGATGTTATAGAATCGGACTTCATGAGCACTTGGAGTCAGGCGTATCTGCCCTTGGGCGACCTTATTCTGACCTTCGACGGCTCTGAGCGAAAATCCGGCTATGTCCGCTCGCTCGACCTTGAGACCGCAATAGCCTCGGTCAGCTACAGGCAGGGAAAGCGCATAATGCGGCGCGAAATGTTCGCATCGTATCCCGAGAAAATAATCGTGATTCGCCTGACCTGCGAAAACGGCTGCTTTGACGTTACGGCCAAGCTCGACTGCAAGCTTCGCCATAAAATGAAATCGCAGGAGGGTCTGCTCGTCCTGAGCGGCGAAGCGCCGAGCGAGCACAACACAAACGGCCTGTCCGATAAACAGAGCTACTCAAAAAACGACAGCGAGCGCGGTATGCTCTTCACCTGCGCCGTGAAAGCCGATACCGACGGCAAAAAGCACGTGAGCGGCAAGGGCATAGAGATAACCGGCGCAACGGCCGTCACGCTCTGCCTCACCGCCGAAACGAGCTTCAACGGCTGGCAGAACAACGCGTTCACAAACGGCAAGCCGCACCTCGAGCCCTGCCTTGAGAGACTCAAAAAAGACTTCGACTACGAAGCTGTCAAGGCGGCACATATCGCCGACTACCGCGCGCTCTATTCGAGAGTCGAGCTTGACATAGGCTCGAACGGTAAGGAAGATGTGCCTACGGGAAAGCGTCTGCGCGATTTCAAGACGGACAAAAACGATATTGCGCTCTATACCCTTCTCTTCAACTACGGGCGCTACCTCGCTATAGCCTCATCGCGCCCCGGTTCCCAACCGTCAACGCTTCAGGGCATCTGGAACGAAAAGCTGTGCCCGCCGTGGCATTCCAACTATACGGTGAACATAAACACCGAGATGAACTACTGGCCCGTTCTCCCCTGCGATATGCCCGAGGTCAACGAGCCGCTGATAGAGATGGTGCGCGATCTGTCCGTTGCGGGTGAGCGCACGGCGAAAGAGATGTACGGCATGAGCGGTTTTGTCGCGCATCACAACGTTGACATATGGAGGCTGACAACGCCCGTTGCCGGCAATGCGGTTTGGGCGTTCTGGCCGATGTCGCCCGGCTGGTTCTGCGAGCATATTTTTGCCCACTACGAATACACCCTCGACGAAAAATATCTGCGCGAAACGGCCTATCCGATAATGAAAAAGGCCGCGGAGTTCTACTGCGACTATCTCGTTGAGGACAGGGACGGTTATCTCATCGCCGCGCCCTCAACCTCGCCCGAGAATAATTTTTTGATAAACGGCCGTCAATGCGCCGTCTCGCAGACTACGACCATGACGATGAGCATAATCCGCGAGCTTTTCGAAAACTGCGTCAAGGCGTCGGAAATTCTCGGCGAGGACGGAGAATTTGCAAAGGCTCTCAAAGATAAGCTCGGCCGCTTACTCCCGTTTAAAATCGGCAAAAAGGGTCAGCTTCTCGAATGGTACAACGAGGAGAGAGAGGCGGAGATACACCACCGCCACTGCTCCATGCTCTACGGTCTGCACCCCGCGCATCTGATAACCGCGCAGGGCACGCCCGAGCTTGCGGACGCCTGTAGGCGCTCGCTTGAAATACGCGGCGACGACGGCACGGGCTGGAGCCTCGGCTGGAAGATAAACTTCTGGGCACGGCTTCGAGACGGCAATCACGCCCTGAGGCTCTTTGACCGTCAGCTCAGATTCAAGTCCTCAACCGGCATGAACTACTCGCACGGCGGCGGCACCTATGAGAACTTATTCGACGCGCATCCGCCCTTCCAGATAGACGGAAACTTCGGCGCGGTCAGCGGAGTTTGCGAGATGCTTCTCGACTGCTTTGACGGCAGGATATTTCTTCTGCCCGCTCTCCCCGACAAATGGAGCGAGGGCAGCGTGCGCGGTCTGCTCGCAAAGGGAAACATAAAGGTCGATATGACCTGGAGCAAAGGCAAGCTCACCTCGTATTCCCTCACCGGCAAGGGCGAGGCGCATATTGTATACGGCGGCCAAGAGACAGTTCACAGGCTCGACGGCGGCACGCTGACAGTCAAGCTTTAAGGAGTTACAAAATGAAATTTGACCTCTATGATTTTGACAAAACCGTTTTCCCCGTTGATTCGGAGAGCGTATTCTATCTTTTCTGCCTTGTCAGGTGCCCGTGGCTGATAGTCATTCTTCCCTATCAGCTTGTCTGCCTCGCCTGCTTCTTTTTAAAGATAGGCGGCGACAGGATGAAGGGCAGGTTCTTCTGCTTCCTGCGCTTTGTGAACACGGAGAAGATGGTTAAAAAATTCTGGGAGAAAAACGAAAAGCGGATATATCCGTTTTTCCGCCCGGAGAATCGCGACCTCCCCGCAGTCGTATGCTCGGCGTCGCCCGAGTTCCTGCTGCGCCCGATATGCGAAAAGTACAAGGTACATACGCTCATAGCCACGCGCCTTGACCCGCACACGGGCAAAATGGACGGTCTCAACTGCAAGGACGGCGAAAAGGTAGCGAGGATAAACGAAGCCATGCCCGGCGCAAAATTCGAAAAAGTATTTTCGGACTCCTTGAAGAGCGATGCGCCGATATTCGCGCTCGGCGAGATAAACTACCACGCGGTCAGAGGCACGCTTACACGCATAAAATAAGACAAACACATCGGAGATGTAAAAAAAATGATAATAGACAGCCATGCACATATATACCCGGATAAAATAGCGCACAAGGCGGCGCGCAGCATAGGCGACTTCTACGACATAGACATGAACCTCGACGGCACCGTAGATATGCTCCTGAAGGTCGGCGACGAGGCGGGCGTTGACAAATTCCTCGTCCACTCTGTCGCAACGACCCCGCATCAGGTGCGCTCGATAAACTCATTCATCGCAAAGAGCGTATCGGAGCACCCCGACCGCTTCATAGGCTTTGCAACGCTCCACCCCGGCTGCGGGGACGAGATACCGGAGATAGTCGACGAGGCGATAAGCCTCGGACTCGACGGCATAAAGCTGCACCCTGATTTTCAGAAGTTCGACATAGATTCGCCCGAGGCCATGCGGATGTATGAGGTGCTCGAGGGCAGACTGCCGATACTTTTTCACACGGGCGACTACCGCACGCAGTATTCGAAGCCGACTAAAATAATAAAGGTGCTCGAAAGATTTCCTAAGCTCGACATAATCGCGGCGCATTTCGGCGCGTGGTCCGAGTGGGGCTTCGGCTCAAAGGAGCTCTCGGAGGCGGGAGTATATGTTGACTCGTCGAGCAGCTTCTACGCGATGAGCCCGGAGCGGATAATGGAAATGATTCACATCTTCGGCACGGACAAAATTTTCTTCGGCTCGGACTACCCGATGTGGAACGTCAAAAAGGAGCTTGAAACATTTATGTCTCTGCCGCTGAGTGAGGAGGACAGAGAGAAGATTCTGCACAAAAACCTCGAAGGATTGCTTGCAAAATACAAAAGATAAAAAGAAAATCAGCCGCAAGTTTTTAAAAGCTTACGACTGATTTTTTGATTTTGATTATTCCACGTAGTCCCTGAGCTTCTTGCTCCTCGTCGGATGACGGAGCTTGCGCAGAGCCTTCGCCTCTATCTGGCGGATACGCTCACGGGTGACGTTGAACTCCTTGCCGACCTCCTCAAGGGTGTGGGGATGGCCGTCGGTGAGTCCGAAGCGCATGGAGAGCACGCGCTCCTCACGGGGAGTGAGGGTCTTGAGCACGTGGGCAAGCTCCTCCTTGAGCAGAGTCGCGGAGGCTGCGTCCGCCGGGGCGGGAGCGTCATCGTCGGGGATGAAGTCGCCGAGGTGGCTGTCCTCCTCCTCGCCAATGGGAGTCTCGAGGGAGACGGGCTCCTGAGCCACGCGCATTATCTCGCGCACCTTGTCAACGGGCATATCGAGCACCTCGGCTATCTCCTCCGCCGTGGGGTCCCTGCCGTTCTTATGCAGCAGCTGGCTGTTGGTCTTTTTGACCTTGTTTATGGTCTCGACCATGTGAACGGGGATTCTTATCGTCCTGGCCTGATCCGCTATGGCGCGGGTTATCGCCTGCCTTATCCACCAAGTGGCGTAGGTCGAAAACTTGAAGCCCTTTGTGTAATCGAACTTGTCAACGGCCTTGATAAGTCCGAGGTTGCCCTCCTGAATAAGGTCGAGGAACTGCATACCTCTGCCGACGTATCGCTTTGCTATGCTGACAACGAGCCTGAGGTTGGCCTCGGTCAGCCTGCGCTTTGCGGCGGGGTCGTTGTCGCCGATTCTGATAGCGAGCTCTATCTCCTCCTCGGGAGTGAGCAGCGGAACCTTGCCTATCTCCTTGAGATAGACCTTGACGGGGTCGTCGATAGTGATGTTCTTGTCGTCGGTGACTCCCGCAGTGTCTGCGGTCGACTTGGGTGTTTCGCCCAGGTCGAAATTTACGTCATCCACATTCAGAGTTGACAGGTCGTCGATTATCTCGATATTCTGCGCCTCGATAGTCTCATAGAGCTTGTCAAGATCCTCGATATCGAGATCCATGTCGACTATTACCGTGTCGATCTCCTGGGTGGTCAGCTTGCCCGCAGCCTTGCCCTTTTCGATAAGAGCCTTCACCGCCGGTCTTTTTTCGATACCATCCATTACTTTTCTGTCTCCTTCTCTTTATGTTGCATAGTGAGTCGGTCTTTTATGTCATGACCCGGGGCGGGATATCACTCCCGCTTATCGGATCTGAACAGCTTTGCAAAATCCTCATCGCTCAGCTCGGAGGCCTTTACGGTCTCCGGCTTATTTTTTTCCTCTTTGAGGATTTTTATACAGTCGGCGCACTCGTCAACGGTGTTGCTCAGCTGCGCCGCCGAACGGAATATGCGCTCGACCTCGTCCATCTCGTCGGGCGTAAACTCGGAAGAGAGAAAGTACGGCTCCGTATTCCCGCCCTCTTCAAGGCGCGAGAGAACGACCGAGAAGATACGCCTGTTGAGCGCGGTGACGAAATAATCGGCCGAGAGCCCGTCTTTTAATTTATTGTAAAAATCGGGATTGCGCATGAGAGAGGCTATCAGAGTCTCCTCCGCTTTTGCGGCGCGCAGATGCTGAGCGCGCTCCGGATTTTTCGTGTTTTGTCCGTTTATGAGCAGGCGCGTCTGCTCCTGCTCGCGCTTAACCGCGCGGCGCTTTTTGAGCCCTTCTCGCTTATATTTTACCTGCGACTGGATAGCAAGCTTGTCCACGCCGAGCTCATGCGCGAGACGCGAGGCATAGACGTCCACTTCAACGGGGCTCCCTATCTCTGCGAGTATCTCCGCCGCCACAGACAGGTATTTCACCTTTCCGTCGTCGGTAGCGAGGTCGATTCCCTGCCGCGCCTTGAGCAGTCTGTACTCCGTGTCGTTCGCCGCGCCGTCTATAATAGCCTGAAAGCGCTGTGCGCCGTATTTTTTGATTATCTCGTCGGGATCCTTGCCGCCCTCCAAATGCAGAACCTTTATCTCCATGCCCGTGGTGCCGAATATTCCGAGCGCGCGGGCCGTCGCCTTTTGACCCGCCTCATCCGCGTCGTAGGATAAGATTATCGTGTCCGCATAGCGCGAGAGCAGATTCGCCTGCTCTTTTGTCAGCGCGGTGCCGAGGCATGCTACGGCATTTGTGAAGCCCGCCTGATGCAGGGCTATGACATCCATGTAGCCCTCTGCGATAATCAGCTTGCCGTCGTTGCCGTTCTTTGCGAAGTTGAGCGCAAAGACGCCGTTGCTCTTTTTATAGACGAGCGTGTCCGAAGTGTTTATGTATTTCGGCTTCGAGTCGTCGAGCACTCTGCCGCCGAAGGCTATGACATTCCCGCGCGGGTCGATTATCGGAAACATGACGCGGTTTCGGAAGTTGTCGTAGTATGAAACTTTTCCGTTTTTATCACTGCGGCGCAGAAGATTTGCGCTCTCGAGCAAAACATCGTCAAAGCCCTGCTCGTTGAGGTGCCTTTTCAGCGCGCGCCAATCGTTCGGGGCAAAGCCCAAGCCGAAATGTCGGATAGTTTCGGGAGCAAGACCGCGGTCGAGAAAATAATCCAGCGCCTGCCTGCCCTGCTCGGTAAAGAGCTGCGAGTGGAAGAATTTTGCCGCCGCTCGGTTCGCCGCAAGAACGGCGGTGCGTTTTTTTGCCAGAGTATCATCGTACCCGTCCTCGGGCATCGCCATTCCCGCCCTGTCCGCAAGCTGCTTGACGGCCTCCATATAGTCGAGATTCTCCATGCGGCGCACAAAGGTTATCACGTCGCCGCCGACTCCGCAGCCGAAGCAATAGAAGCTTCCGTTTTCGGGATAGACCGTAAACGACGGGGTCTTTTCGTTGTGGAACGGACAGAGTCCGACAAGATTCTTGCCCCTGCGGCGCAGATTGACATAGGGCGAAATAACGCTCTCTATATCTGTATTTGCGCGAAGCTGTTCGAGAAAAGCGTCGCTTAACCTCATCCGTTCTCACTCCTTTCAATAATATATACGCAAAAAATCCCGTTTTCCCTACAAAGTTATAAAAATTTTAAAAAAATTTTGCATTTATAAAGCGACGGCGAAAAGCGTGTCCGCACTCTCCGCCGCCGCTGCAGTTTTCAATTCCTTTTTAAAAATTACTTCGTTTTGCCTTCGTCCGTCTCGAGAAGCGTGTTCTCCCTGAAAAACAGCGAGATACACCATATGCCTGCAAGCGCTACGAGCGTATATATTATCCTCGCAACTATCGAACCCTGACCGCCGCATATCCATGCGACGATATCGAACTTAAACAGGCCTATGCTGCCCCAGTTGAGAGCGCCGATTATTACTAAAGCAAGCGATATTCTGTCTATCATTTTTCTCACTCCTTTTGCGATTAGTATCGCCGCAGCTGCGCCTTTTATTCGCCAAAAAATCCGTTTTTATTGTCCGGGAATTTTTTCTTTTTATAAATCTTGTCATTTTCGTCACATAAGTTTGACATTTTTGTAACAATGCTAAAAAATGTATAAAACCGTCTTTTTAAAAAATTGAAAATCGACGATATTTTTATAATACGTAATTTTACCTTTTGATTGATACGATAAGCTTTTATATGTAATAGTATAGGAGGGATTTTGATGAAACCGAGAATCATTAAACGCACACTGAGTCTGATAACCGTTCTGGCGCTCATATTCACTCTCGCCGGGCAGGGAGCCGGCGCGATTCAGTCAGCCGATGTCAACAAATACCCCTATGTATATGTCCACGGCCTTTTCGGCTGGGGCGCAGACGAGGGAATAGACGGCACACTCCCCTATTGGGGCGCCGCATCCTGCTCGCTGATGGACGAGCTGAACAAGCTTCACTATGAGAGCTATGCCGCATCCGTCGGCCCGATGTCGAGCAACTGGGACAGAGTCTGCGAGCTCTATGCGCAGATAACCGGCACTCGCGTTGACTACGGCAAGGCGCACTCCGAGAAATTCAACCACAGCCGCTACGGCAGAACCTACGCAAAGCCCATGATCGAGGGCTGGGGCGAGCCCGACGCGGACGGCAATATAAAGAAGATAAATCTCGTCGGTCACTCGTTCGGCGGCGCGACGGTCAGAACGCTCACGGCTCTGCTCGCATACGGCAGCGAAGAGGAGCAGGCGGCAACCTCGCCCGACGATATCTCCCCGCTGTTCACCGGCGGCAAGGGCAACTACATAAACTCCGTCACAACGCTCTGCGCCCCGCACAACGGCACGACGCTCGCATATATCATCGACGGCATGAACATGGCCGAGCTGGGCAAAGCGGCATGCTATGCCTACGCCGGCTTAATGGGTCGCTCGAAGCTCAACGGCTATGTTGACTTCCACCTCGAGCAGTTCGGTCTGACCCCCATACCGGGCGACGGCTCGACCCCCGAGGAGGCGTTCATAAAGGCTTTCATGACTATCATGACCCACACCGACACCGCGGCGGACGATATGTATCCCGAGAGAGCCGAGGAGATAAACAAGTTCTCAAAGCCGGTAGACGGAGTCTACTATTTCTCCTATTCGTATCAGACCACGCGCAAGACGCTTGCGGGAACTCAGGTTCCGAAGATAAAGACGCTCGTTGTTCTGCGCCCGTCAGCCACTCTTCTCGGCGCATACTCGAAGAACCTGTTCTCCGACTACAGGATAGACGCATCGTGGCTTCCGAATGACGGACTTGTAAACGTCGTATCGGCGCGCTACCCGTTCACCGACGAGCATGAGGACTACGTCCCCGGCATGGAGCTCGAGACCGCCAAATGGTACGTCATGCCCACGCGCGAGGGCGACCACGGCACAGTCATCGGAATGCAGAGCACGAAGAGACAGACGCTCAGCTTCTACTACGAGCTGACAAAGCTCATCGAGAGCCTGCCCGTAACGGACTGATAAATCACGGATAATAAGCTATTATATATACCCCCTGCCGCAGTCGCTGCGGTTGGGGGTTGTTTTGTAACAGAGATAAAATTGGATTTGCGAGCAGTTTCAATCATGGCTCCCCTGCAGGGGAGCCGGCTCGGCAAAACCGAGACTGAGGGGTTATTGCACAGATTCGCCCGCTTTGTCTTGACTTTTTGTCTCTCAATGTTCTTTGTAGGGTGCGGCGACTCGACGCACCGCTGCCGCCGCAGGCGGCACAGGGGACAAGCCGCAAGCAGAGGGCGTATTACAAGACACGGGCGAAATAACAGATTTATAATGACGCTGACGCATCAAAGGGTCGTCGAGTCGCCGACCCCTACAGAGTGGATAGTCACAAATTACCACACAAACCGCGGGCGGATGATATCCGCCCTACACAATCGTGTCAATTTACAATATTAAATTTGTTTGCCTGACGGCGGCTTCACCCTCACAAATCCAAAGTCCTGCGGCAAGCGGCAAAAAATCCTGCCCAAGCAGAATCATGCGGGCAGGATTTTTATTATTGTGTATAGTATTTATTGTTCGTTATCTCTCAGAAAATCCCTGACCTCGAGCAGGCTGCCGAGCTTTTTCCAAAGTATCTTCTCGGTCTCCTCGTCCGCCTTCCACAGGTCGGGCACCATTATCACGCGGCATCCGGCGTTGTGCGCCGACCACAGGCCGTTACGCGAATCCTCAAGGGCTATGCAGTCTTCGGGGCTCTCTCCGAGCAGCTCGCACGCCTTGAGATAGATATCCGGCGCGGGCTTTGAGCGCGCCGCCATTTCGCCGCAGACCGTGACGTTGAATTTGTCCGTTATCCCCGCGCTTTTGAGGTTTCTGTCAACCGCCATCCTTGTTGAGGACGAGGCGACGGCGGTCTTTATCCCCGCCGATTTCAGACAGTCGAGCAGCTCGTAAAGTCCGGGCTTCACGGGAACTTTGTTATGCTCATAGAAATCACCGGTGAACTCCCTGCCGTAGCGGCGCATGGCCTCGGTGTCGATATCTGCGCCGAATTCCTCTCGCCATATCTCATCGGCGCGTTCGGCAGTCACCCCGAGAGTTTTCATAACCATATAGCCCGCCTTGCCTACGCCCAGCTTTTCGCCCGCGTAGTCCCATGCCGCCATTGCAAGACGTTCGGTATCAAACATAAGCCCGTCCATATCGAAAACAACCGCTCTCATGAAAACTCCTCCGTTTTGTTAAAAAAGCACTTCCGAAGAAGTGCTTTCGATGGAGCAGGTGAGGGGAATCGAACCCCCGTGTTCAGCTTGGGAAGCTGACATTCTGCCATTGAACTACACCTGCACTGCCATGATATAATAGCACAGCGCGGTTGAAAAATCAATATCTGCATAAAATAATTTCCGGGATATCCCGCCCCCGCATCCGCAGCCCGGGGCTTAAATAAAAAACTTTAGCCGCAGGCAAATTTTTTTGAAAAAAGGTTGACAGAGCGGAGAAGAGTGTGTATAATATTGACTCGCAGGTGAGATAAAATCTGCTTCGGAGTTTGATATTGGGGAATTGTGTAACGGTAGCACGACAGACTCTGACTCTGTTTGTTGGGGTTCGAATCCCTATTCCCCAGCCATCTAAAGACACCATTGAAATCTGAACCCTTAAGTTCGGAGTCAATGGTGTTTTTATTATAAAATCCAGTATTTATGCGGCTTTTCGAGGTCGCATTTTCTTTTTGTCAGTCGGACTAAAAAACGAATAACTCGGATTTGGCAATCCGGAAAATTAAAAACAAACCTTTTTGAACCCTTTAGTCTGTCTGCACGTGTCTCAGAAATCCTTCAGTTTCAAGGCATATTCTTCTTCTTTCTGTTCGGGAGTCTTGTATTGCAATTTCTTGTGCGGGCGTTTGGTATTATAGAAAATCATGTACTTGTCCACCGCACTTCGAAAGTCTGATTCCGAGCGATACTTGGTGCGATATAACTCCTCCCGTTTCATAGAAGCAAAGAACGATTCCATTACGGAATTGTCATACGGCACATGCGCACGTGAAAAGGAGTGTGTGATGTTCAGAGACCGCATATAATCATTCATTGTTTTGGATCGGTAGTTGCTGCCACGGTCGGTATGGAAAACCAAACTTGAATCCGGCTGACGTGCTTTATATGCAATTTGAAAGGTTGATTTTACAAGCTGTGTGCTGTTGGTCTTGCTGATCTTATATCCCACGACCATGCGCGAGAACAGGTCAATGATTACGCAGATATAATAAGCATTTTCGCCGTACTTGAAATATGTAACGTCGCTGACCCACACTTCATTCAGCTTGCATGTGTCAAACTCTTGGTTAAGGTGGTTTTTATATTTACGCCCCTCGTCCTCGTATAGTTTCTTGGCACTTTGCCGTATACTGACCAAACCCATATCACGCATAAGTGTGCGCACCATTTCGTTGCTGATTTTGAACCCTTCGCTTTTCATAACTGCCGCAATTTTAGCAGCACCGAATACTTGATTGCTTTCATCAAAGATTTCCTGGATACGAAGCCGCAATTCTTCACGGCGTTTCGCATACCACGTGTTATCCTTTTTGTTGCGAAGTACGTGGTTATAAAATGTTCCGCGGGGAATATCGAAAGCATCACAGATCACGTGCACATTGTATTTGCCGTAAAGCTGTTCGGCAGCGTATAGCCTTTGCCTCAAAGGTGCCTTGGGTGTGCAGGGCGCAGATTTAAGAATTTCAACAATGCTCTCCAAACGTGCGACTTTGTTTTCAAGCAAATGAAAATTGCGGATACTGACTGTCCTTCGGTTATCGGCTTCCTGTTCCTCGCGGTAAGCTCGTAACCAACCGTAAAATGTACTCTTGGGTATGCCGGTGTCGGCGAGGATATGAGTCGACAGCTCACCGGATATAACACGGTCAATGACCGCTTGCTTTTCTTCTTGGGTGTATGTTCTCATATTTTCAACTCCTATATTGAATGCATTGAAATAATTTTACGACATTTTCTGTAGGAATTTAAAGAAATGTGGAAATATGATATAGTTAGAAAAACAATCATTTTTATTTGATAAAAAGATTCACGACTTTTTATTAATTATAAGACCAACGCCGGAAAAAACGTACTTAATGGGTGAAAGCGCTTTTAGGTCTGACAAGGGAGGTGAACAACATGGATGATCTGAGAATCATAGAACTCTACTTTGAACGGGATAAGCAGGCAATCAAGGAAACGGATGCAAAGTACGGCAAGCTCTGCCACAGTATTGCCTATAACATTCTGAACAATCACGAGGATTCGGAAGAATGTGTCAACGATACATACGTGGGAGTGTGGAATGCAATTCCGCCTACAAGACCGAGTAATTTTATGTCCTTTGTCTGTAAGATTGCGAGAAACCTGTCTCTGAAGCGGTTGGAGTTTATGAAGCGTGAAAAACGGTCAGCGGATGTAATGTTGTCCCTGGATGAACTGGAATCGGTACTGCCGGATGATCGGTATGCCCCCGACGTGAGTGACGAGGACGTAGGCAAACTGGTCAGCCACTTCCTGCGCACACAAAAGGAGGACGTGCGAAATGTCTTTATCCGGAAATATTTCTACTTCGATTCTATCGGAGAAATTGCAGAGCGCTTTGGGTTTACCAAAAGTAAGGTCAAAAATATGTTGTTCTACACCCGAAACAAACTAAGGGACTATCTCATTAAGGAGGGCGTTGAAATATGAAAATACCGAGATTTTCTAATGCCATCGGTAACCTCGATGAGGATCTTGTCGAGGCGGCAGCAGAATGCAAGAAAAAACAAAATCATTTGCTCAAATTGGGTTCAATAGCAGCCTGCTTTGCCGTGATCATTGTTGTAGGCGCGCTTGTTCTTCCATCGCTTTTAGGCGGCGAACCTACACCAGGAGGCACAAACGATAGGTATAAAGACATTAACATTATGGCAGGCGAATCAGGAATTGTATGGCCATGGGAATATCAAACCGTTTTTGAGAAATACACTGAAGTAACAATTGACGGTATTGTATACCGAAGTCACGGTCGCCTTGTGTCTGAAGAACTCCTTGGCGATTTGATTGGAACATATACCGTATTGGGCATTGACGAAATTGAAGGAGATAGATACACTGAAAAATTTGAAGTGTATCAGTTAAAATATGCCGATAAGAGCCAGCTTGTCGCCGTGAGGATGGAAGGTAGTTGTTATACCTTCAAGAGGGATAATTATGAACCTCCGCACACGCTCGGTGAGCTCTTCAAGCTGGTAGACCTCCCAAAAGCAATTGAATTGAAGCGGTTCTCTGTAAACGGCGACAGTCCGAACAAAAAACACTATACACTGAGCAACGATGACTATGTATGGGAAGTTCTTGCCGGATGCGAAAATGCACCATTTGTTGAGGATGAGAAATGGGTTGCACATGATAGAGAGTATTACAGTTTTACGATCACATCTGAAACTCTCGGCGTATATAAAGTTGCCATGTATGTTACTGTAGATGGCTATCTGTGGACAAACGCTTTTAATTACCAATACCTCTTCAATATCGGAGAAGATGCAGCCAGTAAGATTATCAAATATGCAAAAGAGAATTCCACCGAAGCAGAGTATGAGCCGTATCAGAATACCATTGTCGGTAAGATTACGGAGATAACCGATGAGTATATTCTGTTAGACGATTCCATTCTCTGCGCCAATCCCGATGACGGAATCACGTACAAAATCCTTCTGAATGATCTGCGCATCTCCCGTTATGCAGAAAGCGGAGCTATCCGAGTGGGAGAAAATGTTCAGATAACATACGAAGGCGAAATTGACGAATCGAATACCATTGACAGTGCCATTTCCGCATCTGACGTGGTAATCTCCGGCGGGGATGTTCTTATTCCCGAATAATAAAATAAAAGTCGCATATATGATTAACCGAATATAAGTTTTTGCGAGAGTTCGAAGTCATACGCAAAACTGCCGAAAATATCTTTTTCGTAGCCCATAGACAAAAAGCGGCAAGTTTCAACAGAAACTTGCCGCTTTTACTTTTCACTCTTCACTATTCACTTTTCACTGTTCTTTTCCCTCCCCACTTAAACTTCACAGCAAAAGTCCCGCCCGTAAATAGGGCGGGACTGTTTTTATATCAGAAGCATACGGTCGTTGTCGAGCTCCTTGCCCGCGTTCTCCTTGAACTTGTCGAGCAGGTCCTGAACGGTGAGCTTCGCTCTCCCCTCTCCCTCAGCGTCGAAAATTATGTTTCCGCCGTTCATCATTATCGTGCGGTTTCCGAGCTCGAGCGCCGACTGCATATTGTGCGTTATCATAAGGCAGGTGAGGTTATTTTCGCTGACGATGCTCTTTGTCAGCTCGAGGACTTTCTCTGCCGTCGCGGGGTCAAGCGCCGCCGTGTGCTCGTCAAGAAGCAGGAGCTTGGGCGGATTAAAGGTCGCCATCATAAGCGTCAGAGCCTGTCTCTGACCGCCCGAGAGCAGACCGACCGGCTGGCTCATTCTGTCCTCAAGTCCCATTTCGAGCAGAGCGAGCTTATCTCTGAAGAGCTTTTTGTCGCTCTTCGAAACGCGGCTCAGCCAGCCGCCGTGACCTGCGGCGAGGGCGAGATTTTCTTCAATTGTCATGCCGGGAGCGGTGCCGCGCATCGGGTCCTGAAAAAGTCTGCCGATACTCTTGGCGCGCTTGTGCTCGGGCATGAGGGTAATATCCTTTCCGTCGAGCGATATGCTGCCGGAGTCGGTTATAAAGCTTCCCGCTATGGCGTTGAAAAGCGTGGACTTGCCCGCGCCGTTTGCGCCGATAAGGGTTATGAAATCACCCTCGGCGACGCTCAGCGAGAGATCGTCTATCGCCTTTTTGGCATTCACCGTGCCGGGATTGAAGGTCTTTGAGATATTTGATATTTCAAGCATCTGCTTTCCTCCTTCCCGAGCGGGTCTGCATTCTGCGCTTTAAAAGCGGGAGCTGCTTTTTGAAATACGGTGTGGCTATCGCCGCGACAACTATGACGGACGAGACGAGCTTGAGCATAAACGCCGGCATATCAAAGCGCAGAGCCACCGTATAGACGAGCCTGAATATGAACGCGCCGAGCACCATGCCGAATATTCTGAGCGGCAGCTTCTTTCTGCCGAGGAACACGCCGCCTATAAGCAGGGACGCGAGAGCTATAGTCACCATGCCCGTGCCGATATCGATGTTGACCGACCTCTGCGACTGGGCGAGCAGACAGCCTGAGAGCGCGGTAAACGAGTTTGCGACGCAGAGCCCTATTACGGTAGTAAACGCCGGGTTGACGGACGAGGAGCGAACCATATCGGGGTTGTCGCCCGTCGCTCTTATCGCAAGTCCGAGGCGCGTTTTCAGGAAAAGTCCGAGCAGCACCGCGACTGCCGCGACGGCTATCAGAGCCACAAAGAGCTTGGACTGCCTTGCCACGGGAGTTCCCTTGACGAGCGCCGCCATTTTGGTGAACACAGTGTCCGTCTTATTCATATTGAGTATCGACGAGCCGCTCATGACCGCGATATTTATCGAGTACAGCCCCGTGTTGACGATTATTCCGGCCAACAGGCTGTTAATGCCCATTTTAGTCTGGAGTATAGCCGTCACAAAGCCCGAGGCTATTCCCGCCGCCATAGCCGCGAATATCGACAGATACGGATGACCCGCTATTGCGACTACCGCACCGACCGTTGCGCCGAGCGTGAAGCAGCCGTCCGTCGAGAGGTCGCAGACGTTTAGCATCGAGTAGCTCAAAAACAGGGCGAGCACGGTGAGCGAGGTTATCAGTCCCAGCTCGAGCGCCGACTGGCCGAGTGAAAGTATCGAATCAAAAGACATTGTGTTTCCTCTTTCTTATGTTATTGAGCCGCCCGGGGAAAGACTCCCCGGGGGCTTTCGGGCTTTATTTTGCTTCGTCGAAGCTCTCTGCGGTAACGATGCTCTTAACCTCGGTGCACTTGGGAGCGAAGAGCGTTTTGACCTCGTCGAAGTTATAGCCGAGCTTTTCGCAGATCTCTGTATTTATTGTTGCGGTGCCGTTATCGAACATAAGCACGGGGGTCGTTGCGGGATCCTTGCCGTTTAACAGGATATCAATGACCATGTTTGCCGTCTCAACGCCGAGCTTTATATAGTCAACGCCGTAGCCGAGGAACGCGCCGTTGAGCGCGAAGGAATCGGCACCCGCATACTGCGGAATCTTTGCGTCCGCGAATATCTCATATATGGAGAGCTCGGACTTCATTATCGTGTTGTCGGTGGGGGTGAACACCGCCTGAACGCCGTCGGCGACGAGTGCCTTTGCCGCGAGGGTAACTTCGTCAACGGTCGTGCCCGTGCGCTCTATCACTTCAATGCCCTTGGACTCGAGATACGCCTTCGCGTCGGCTATCGGCTTAGTCGAGGAATCCTGACCGACATCGTAGAGCAGACCGACCTTCTTTATATCGGGGTCCTTGAGAAGTATGAGGTCCATTATGGCGTTGGTGTTGAGATAATCGGAGGTTCCGGTAATCTGGCCGCCGGGTGCGTCGAGGGACTCAACAAGCTTTGAGCCGAGGGGATCGCTGACTGCGGAGAACACTACCGGGATATCGCTGTTCTCTGTCTCGACCGCAGCCTGCATGGCTATTGCGACGGGGGTCGCCACGCCTATCATAAGGTCGACCTTGTCAACGATGAAATTCGAGATTATCTGGTTCATAACAACGGAATCGCCGTTGCAGTTGTCGTATTTTACTTCGATCTCCACGCCCTTTTCGGCGGCGACGGAGGCGAGCTGCTTTTTGATGTTGTCTACTATCTGATTGAGCGAGGCGTCATCGACATAGTTGCAGATGCCGACGGTGTATTTCTTCTTTGTATCTCCGTCCTTTTTGCCGCAGGCGGCAAAGCAGGTAACTGTGAGCATAAGAGCGAGTATGAGAGCGATTATCTTTTTCATTGTATTTCTTCCTTTCGGTAAATAATATTTTAAATTTATTAAGCTTACGGGATTTAAATTTTACAGGCGCGGCCGCGCCAAAGCTTGCTCAACAAAATCATAAAATCATCCTCCGAAATAAAAAAACTCCTGTCCCTGCAATAATGCTGGGACAGGAGATATTATCATCCTGCGGTGCCACCCGGCTTGACGCTTTCGCGTCCGCTTAGCGCGTACTGACATACGCTGACTTTTCTTCACGGAGAGTCCTGCTCCGGCGCACATACTTAAAGGATAACCCTTTGTTCCGATTGCCCTTAGAAGTCCATTCGGATTCCTTTCATTCTGCCGCAATCCCACCGCCTGCGGCTCTCTTTGAGATGAGGGAGAAATCTTACTTACCCTTCTTCAACGGTTTACTGAATTGTAGCACGCCCCGCTTTTCTTGTCAACATCTTTTTTTACTTTTGTTTTAATGACTTGTTTTTCGGTAGGCAATGGGCGAATAAACCGACAAAATTCACAAAATCTTTCGTCGTCTCGCTAAAAGATATGCGTGAGAGCTCGGACGTGTGACCAAAAGGGCGCGGCGGCAATATATTGGATATGGGATGTCTTTGCGCGCCCGCAAAACGGACGCCCTGCAAATTTTACCCAACGGAGGCATATTATGAACAACGAAGATATAGTCTCGCTCATGGAGCGATACAAGAGAGAACTGCTCGAATTTGAAAAGCGCAACACGGCGCCCGAACCCGCGAAAAAGGAAGCGGAGACGGCGCCCGTATCGGCGCAGAAAGAGGAAAAAGCCGAGCAGGCGGCTGTCGAAACGGCGCAGACGGCAAAATCGGAGGAAGCCGAGGCAGTGAGCGCCGCAAGTATAAAGAAACCAAGCGACACAGCAAAAGAAATCAAAAAGCAGCCCGAAAACAAAGACGCGGACAAAGCGCCCGAGCGCACGCACGCGGCAGGACATATAGACATTCCGCAGCCGCGCACAGTGTTTGTTGAGTCTCAGACGCTCGAAAACAAAAATCTCGCCTCGGCAAACAGCACCTCCGCCACACAGAAATTCGACAAATTCAAGGGCGAGTGCAACAAGCGCGGCACGCTGCGCGTCAAGACCTACAGCTCAAACGGATTATATCCCGTCGGCAACAGCCGCGTGGTAGTATACAAAGAGATAGACGGCGAAAAATATTATATATATGATTCGCACACCGACTCGAGCGGCATACTCGACAATCTCCTCCTGCCCGCTCCCGACAAGTCGCTCTCCCAAACCGAGCAGGGCACCGGCGGGCCTGCACCTTGTGCGACATATAGTATATTCGTAAGCCGCCCGGGATTTGTCGACACGCATCTTGAAAACGTCCCCATATTCGACTCCACCGTTTCAATACAGTCGGTCGAAATGCTGCCGGCGGTCAGCGGCGAGCCGGGGACGACAACAATAAACGAATCGGTCTGAGGAGGGATAGCATGGCATCGGATACTCCCGTTATCCCCCGTTCGATAACGGTTCATTTGGGCAGACCGACCGCGGCGGCAAGGAATGTCACCGTGCCGTTCACGGATTATCTCAAGAATGTCGCATCGAGCGAGATATATCCGACATGGCCGGAAAACGCGATACGCGCCAACATATATGCGCAGGCATCGTTCGCCCTCAACCGCATATACACCGAGCACTACCGCAGCCGCGGCTACGACTTCGATATAACGAACTCGACCGCATACGACCAGGCTTATGTCGACGGGCGCAGCGTGTTTTCAAACGTCGCAAAGCTTGTTGACGAGCTTTTCAATAACTATGTCACAAAGGGCGACCAGGTTCAGCCGTATTTCACGCAGTACTGCTCCGGGCGCGAGGTCACCTGCCCGGGGCTCTCGCAGTGGGGCACGGTCACGCTCGCAAATCAGGGGTACACCCCCTACCGCATACTCAGATATTACTACGGAAACGATATCAATATAAAGACCGCGCCAATAAAAGATATCCGCGAATCTTATCCCGGCAGAGCCGTGCGCCTCGGAGACGTATCCGAGGATGTCAGGATAATCCAGCGGCAGCTAAACAGAATAGCGCGAAACTACCCCGCCATTCCGCTAATCCCCTCCCCCAACGGCATATTCGACACGGCGACGCGCGAATCGGTCAAAAAGTTTCAGAGCATATTCAGCCTCACCGTCGACGGCATTGTCGGCAAGGCAACCTGGTACAAGATAAAACAGCTCTACGCCGGAATACTGAAGCTCGGCGAGCTTTACAGCGAGGGCTTGAGGCTGACGGACGTCGAGCGGCAGTTCAAGACTGTCATAAAACGCGGCGACAGAGGGCAGGATGTGAGCACGATACAGTATTTCTTGAACTTTATCGGCAGCTTCACAAACAACATCCAGCCCCCGGCCGTGGATGGCATCTTCGGTCAGGACACCTACAACAGCGTCGTGCAGTTTCAGCAGCAGTACGGTCTTGCGCCGGACGGCATTGTAGGGCGCGACACATGGAACAAGCTGCAAGCTGTATATAATGATATTCTGCGCACTTTTAAGGGCGAATTTTCGATATACGACCAATATGCGCGCTTCGCCTACCCCGGCTACAACCTGCTCAGGGGCAGCACGGGCAGCGCGGTACGAAATCTCCAGGAATATCTTCAGGTGCTCGCGCGTGGAGTCGCGGGCATACCGTATGTCGCGGCGGATGGCATCTTCGGCCCTCAGACGGAGGCGGCTGTCAAGGCGGCTCAGCGGCACTTCGGACTAACTCCGAACGGTGTTGTCGGTCCGCTGCTCTGGTACGCGATAGCGGAATACTATTATTATAACGTATAATCTCACAAAAAACGGAGATGATATACGGCGGAAAACAATTGCCGTATATCATCTTTTTGGGTGGGACATTCATATGGAAAAGCAGCCTTTTTCGGGAAACTATGAGGCGGACATAGCGGCGCTCAATCTGCGCCTTCGCGTGAGCGAGAGCTTCGACCTTGTGAGCCGTCAGATAATAATTTGCGGCCGCCGCGCCATGCTGTGGTTCATCGACGGCTTCATAAAGGACGGGCTCATGGAGAAGATAATGAGCTTCATGATGAACGCGGACGAGAAAAAGCTCAAGAATATAAACTCGACGCGCGAATTTGCGGACACGTTCGTGCCCTATGTCGAGACGGAGGTCGTAAACGACTTCGACAGGTTCGAGACCTTTATCTTCTCGGGCGCTCTGGGCATGATAGTCGAGGGTTTCAGCGAGGCCGTGATAATAGACGTTCGGACATATCCCGCAAGGAGCGTGGACGAGCCGGAGAATGACAAGGTGCTCAGGGGCTCGCACGACGGCTTTGTCGAGACGCTGATATTCAACACCGCGCTCATACGCCGCAGGGTCAGGGACACGAAGCTCACGATGTATTTGACGCAAGTGGGAACGAGGTCGAAAACAGATATCGTGCTCTGTTATCTTGAGGGCACGGCCGACCCCAAGGAAGTCGAAAAGATAAAGAAAAAGCTGAATTCCGTAGACATAAACGCTCTGACCATGGGGCACGAGAGCCTTGCGGAATGTCTTATACCGAAGCAGAGGTTCAATCCCTTTCCGAAGGTGCGCTACACCGAGCGCCCGGACAGCGCGGCGGCGAGCATATATGAGGGCAGCCTGCTGATAATCACGGACACCTCGCCCTCGGTTATGATAATCCCGACGGGCGTATTCGATTTTTTGCAGGACACGAACGATTTCTATTTCCCGAGCCTTATCGGAAGCTATCTTCGAATAGTCAGAATGATAGTTTTCCTGCTCGCCCTGCTTTTAACGCCCGTGTGGTTTCTGCTGATTCAAAATCCAGAATATATCCCGCCGTGGCTCGACTTCATAAAGATAGAGCACCCGACGAGCGTGCCCGTCATAATGCAGCTGCTGATAATCGAGATAGTCATAGACGCTTTAAAACTGGCGTCGCTCAACACGCCCAACGCACTGAGCAACTCCTTTAGCGTCATAGGTGCGCTCGTGCTCGGAGAATTTGCCATAGCCGCAAAATGGTTCACGGCGGAGGTCGTGCTCTATATGGCGTTTGTCGCTATAACCAACTTCGCTCAGCCGAGCTACGAGCTCGGATACGCGTTTAAATTATGCCGCATGATGATACTGATACTGACAGCCGTATTCAATCTCTGGGGGTTCATCGCGGGGCTTATAATAACCACTCTGTTGATTTCTTTCAACAAGACCGTAAGCGGGCGCTGCTACCTCTATCCTCTCATCCCGTTTGACGGCAAGGCGCTCTCGTCTCTGCTTTTCAGAAAGCCGATATACAAAAGTAAAAACTGCCGCGACTGAGGAAAAACGGTGTGCTGTATCTTGAAACGGGCTCGCTCTTTTGATATAATTATATTGAACCGGAGGTTTTTTACTTCGGTCAATATATCAAAGGAGGAGTCCGTTTTGCCGGAATACACTATGCTCATACTGTGGATAGCACTGCTGATAGCGTTCATCGTTGTGGAAGCGGTGACTGTTCAGCTTGTCACTATCTGGTTTGCCGCAGGTGCGGCGGCGGCTCTGATTTCGGAGCTTTGCTCTGCACCCGTCTGGCTTCAGTGGGTGATTTTCGCGGCAGTGTCGCTCGTTGCGCTTGCGGTGACCCGCCCGCTCGTCAGAAAGTTTTCAAAAAAGCGCGTTCAGCCGACCAACGCGGACAGATACATAGGGCTCGAGGGAATAGTCGAGGAGACTGTCGACAACACCGACGGCACCGGTACAGTGAAGGTCGCAGGCTCGACTTGGACGGCGAGGTCGTCCGACGGAAGCCGAATAGAGAAAGGCTCTAACATCACCGTTGACAAGATCGACGGCGTTAAACTAATGGTTTCAAAACACTAAGGAGGAAAATTATGGGACCCGTAGCAATCGGAGTAATCATCGGCATAATCGTGCTCGTGCTCGTTATTGTCGTGCTCAACATCAAGATAGTGCCGCAGTCAAAGGCCTATGTCATCGAGCGCCTCGGCGCATATTCGACCACATGGCAGACCGGCATCCACTTTAAGATTCCCTTTGTCGAAAAGGTAGCAAAGACCGTCTCCCTCAAGGAGCAGGTCGTGGATTTCCCGCCCCAGCCCGTTATTACAAAGGATAACGTCACCATGCAGATAGACACGGTCGTTTTCTTCCAGATAACAGACCCGAAGCTCTATGCCTACGGCGTGGAGCGCCCGCTATCCGCCATTGAAAATCTCTCGGCAACGACGCTGAGAAATATTATCGGCGAAATGGAGCTTGACCACACGCTGACCTCGCGCGACGTCATAAACGCGAAAATCAGAGTTATCCTCGACGAAGCCACCGACGCATGGGGCATCAAGGTAAACCGCGTTGAGCTCAAAAATATCCTTCCCCCGCCCGAGATTCAGGACGCGATGGAGAAGCAGATGAAGGCGGAGCGTCAGCGCCGCGAGGCCATACTCCGCGCAGAGGGCGAAAAAGCGAGCAAGATACTTGTCGCCGAAGGCCAGAAGGAGAGCCAGATACTCGCCGCAGAGGGCGACAAGCAGGCCGCCATTCTTCACGCAGAGGCCGTCAAGGAGGCTAAAATCCGCGAGGCCGAGGGTGAGGCGCAGGCTATAGTCGCCGTTCAGGAGGCGCAGGCGAAGGCTATCGCGTTGATAAACGAGGCCGCCCCGCAGAACGGATATCTGACGATAAAGAGCCTTGAGGCATTCGAAAAGGCCGCGGACGGCAAGGCGACGAAGCTCATCGTTCCGAGCGAGCTCCAGTCCCTCGCAGGACTTGCGGCGAGCGCAAAGGAGATTTTCTCCCCCGACGCGGCAGAGCAGAAATAAGATATAAACTCAGAAGCAGAGAGTCGCAAACGGCTCTCTGCGTTTTTATTTTTACAAGCAGAAAAGCCTTTGCGGATAATTTGCGTCCCCAAGCCGGCCGACGGTGAAAAAATATGCAATCTATTGATAAAAAAGTATTGATAAAGCGCGTTTTTTTGTTGCGTAATAAGCCGAAATGTGATAATATATTATCGTTGAAATATATATTTTTATTGGAGGCTTTTATATGGATCAAAGATTACAGCCCTTATTCACTCCGTGGAAGATCGGCAACTGCGAAATCAAGAACCGCATCGTGCTCACGAGCATGGGCGGCACCGACCTCTTCGGATGGATGGAGAAGAACCACTTCGATAAAGACGGCGCACGCTTTATCATGGAAGTAGCTAAAAACAACGTGGGTCTTGTTCTCCCCGGCTGTCAGCCGGTCTACAATCCCATGTTCGGCCAGTGGCTCCACAAGAACAAGAAGATGTACGCCGACCTCAAGAAGTGGACTCCCGAGCTCCACAAAACCGGCGCAAAGCTCTTTGTTCAGCTGACCGCGGGCTTCGGCCGCTCCTTCACCATCAGCGAAATGATGGAGAAGCTCTACACCAACCCCACGCTGAGAGTTCTCAGCAAGCCCTTCATGGATCTTGACAGAATCACCGCCTCCGCGAGCCCCTCTCCCAACCGCTGGTCCGACAAGGTACCCTCGAGAGAGATGACAAAGGCCGAGATAACGGAGATGGTCAACGCGTTTGCGGAGAGCTCGAGAATGCTCAAGGATGCGGGCGTTGACGGCGTTGAGGTTCACGCAGTCCACGAGGGCTATCTGCTCGATCAGTTCACCCTCAAGTATGTAAACAAACGCTCCGACGAATACGGCGGCTCGTTCGAGAACCGCTACCGCTTCGCGGTCGAGGTCGTTCAGGCTATCAAGAAGGCGTGCGGCGACGATTTCCCCGTCTCCCTGCGCTACAGCATAATTTCCAAGACAAAGGGCTTCCGTCAGGGCGCGCTCCCGGGCGAGGCCTATACCGAAGTAGGACGCGACATGGCTGAGTCCGAGAGAGCCGTCAAGTATCTTCAGGATGCGGGCTACGACTGCCTCAACTGCGACAACGGCACCTACGATGCATGGTACTGGGCTCACCCGCCCATCTATATGCCCGAGAACTGCAACCTCGAGGATGTCGAATACATCAAGCAGTTCTGCGACATCCCCGTTATCTGCGCCGGACGCCTCGACCCGAGAGTCGCCGCGGACGCGATAAAGGAGGGCAAGCTCGACGGCGCAGGCTTTGCACGTCAGTTCCTCGCCGACCAGGAGTGGGTCACGAAGATGATGGAGGACAGAGAGGACGATATCCGTCCCTGCATTCTCTGTCACAACGGCTGCTTCAATATGTGCCACTACAAGGGCGTTCCCAACGATCAGGAGCTCTCCGACAGCCTGCATCTTTCCCGCTGCGCCATCAACGCAGAGACAATGCAGTGGAACAAGCACTACATAAAGAAAACAAATTCGCCCAAGACCGTCCACATTGTCGGCGGCGGCATAGGCGGTATGGAGGCGGCTCGCGTGCTCAAGCTCCGCGGGCACAATCCGATAATCCATGAGAAGAGCGACGTGCTCGGCGGAACATTCATTCCCGCAAGCGCAGAGTCCTACAAGGGCAAGCTCCGCGACCTGCTCGAGTGGTACAGACGCCAGATGACGAAGCTCGGCATAGAGGTTAAGCTCAACGACGAGATAAAGGATATCTCCGCCTTCGGCAGCGACCCCGTTATTATCGCCACCGGCGCCACTCCCAGACTTCTCAGGAAGGTTCCCGGCTACGAGAAGATGATCGAGGGCTGCGACTACCTCAACGGCACAGAGGTCGGCGACACCGTGGCGGTTATCGGCGGCGGTCTGACCGGCTGCGAAATAGCCTACGAGCTCGCGCTCCAGGGTAAGAATCCGATAATCGTCGAGATGAAGGACGATCTTGTGAGCCAGACCGGCGTCTGCCTTGCAAATTCCTCCTATCTCAGAGAGTGGTTCGCCCTGCATAAGACTCCCGTCTATCTTGAGACTGTTCTCAAGGAGGTCAGGGACGGCTCCATCGTCTGCACCGGCAAGGACGGCAAGGATATCAATATAGACTGCGACTCCGTCATAAGCTGCGCGGGCTATATCCCCGCCCCGCTCGCCGAGAAGTCCGGCAAGGTTCATCTCGTCGGCGACTGCCTCGCCGTGGGCAACCTCCGCTCCGTCGTATGGCGCGCATACGATGTTGCGATGAAAATTTAACCGAATAAAAAAATCGACCGACTCCGGAAACTCCGGGGTCGGTCTTTTTGCTGATGTTCGGTAATGTAATTATTTAGCTACGCAGTTCATGAGATCCTTGACGGTCTTGGAGGTGAGAATGGCTCTCTCGGTGATCTTCACTCCGAAGGTGCTCTCCAAATCCGATGCGACGCTCATAAGGTCAAGCGAGCTTAAACCGATATCGGTTCTGAGATTGGCCTGCTCGGTAATTTCGGCAGGGTCAATATAGACATATTCGCAGATTATTGCGGCTATCTTTTCAAGCATGACTGTCTCTCCTTTTTAAAGTATATCGAGTATCTCGCCGAGCGTTCTGTCGGGGTTTTCCGCTCCGAGAAGCAGCGCGCGGACGGTCTTTTCGTGCAGGGCCTTTATGTGCTCGGAGGTTATCATATTCGTGCGATGCAGATATGAGAACTTGAAGCAGCCTGTGTGCGAGTCATACATTGCGAAGCTGTAGAGCGGCATGATGTATCTGCCGAGGCTGTAGCCCGAGAACTCGTAATCCCAACCGTTCATCGTGTCCTTGCCTATCGGGAACCACGAGAACATCATCGAGGACGAGGCTGCTATCGGGCTGTAGTTAAACAGTCTTCTTACAAGCTCGCGGCACTCGAGATAGGGGTAGTCCATATGCTTGAACAGGGTCATCTGAAGCTCTGCCATCTTGTCGAGAGCCTCTGTAAAGGTCAGCTCCTCGGGCAGGACTATTCTCCACGGCAGCGGCTCTGCGAGAGTACCGCCGGAGCGCTTCTCGTCGAGAGTTCTGCGGCGTGTGCAGAGGGTGACGAAATAGGAGTCGTTCGTCCTGTAGTTTATCTTGGAAATATGCAGGCGCATTGCGAGCTGAACAAGGCACTCGGGGCTGACTCCGCTCGACTGCATGAAAGCGAGTATCTTGTCGCTGTCCTCTTTGGAGACATCGAATTTTGCAAGCTCGGCCTTGTCGTGTATCGGGTCGAAGCAGGACGGGGCTCTGAGAGACGGGTCATGCTTTCTCTTGCGCTCTTTTTCAAGCAGCTCGGGTCCGTGAACGCCGGCATAGAGCGGGTCGCCGTCCTTGAGGAAGAACTGGGTGTAGAACTCCTCCTCCTCTTTCATTTTCTTCTCGTCGGCGACTATGGCGAGTTCTTTTCTTATCGTCTTTTTGTATTCGCCGAGCGGGCGCGGCATGGGCTTGCCGTTCTTGAGATGGTCATAGACCGCAAGCAGATCGGAGAAGAACACAAATACCGCAGCGGCATCCATGCACAGATGGGTGACGTTGATATATATTCCGTATCTGCCGTCGAAGGAGTTGAAGAAGATGATGCGGAAGTCCTCGCCCTTTAAATGGCGGATAGGCTTGCGTGCGTCGGCGGTGAGGAATGCCTCCTGCTCCTCCTCGGTCGAAAAGGTCATAACGGGCACGTCTTCAACGACGAACTTGTCGAGAAAATACTGATAGAACTCACCGTGCTCCTTGTAGAAGCGAAGTCTCATGCAGTCGTTACGCTCTATCTCTATGTTGAGCGCCTTTTTGAGCACGTCGAAATCTATCGGGGTGCTCGTGACTATCGACATGGGTATCTGGATAACCTGCTTATGAAAGAAGCTGTATTTGAGCATGAAGTTTATCATCTTCTGCGAGGGAATCAGCTCAAATACCTCTGTTCCTGCCTTGGGTTTCATGTTTCTTCCTCCTTAACCGACAACGGTTTCTTTTCTCTTTATCTTTCCGCTCGAGGTCTTTTCAAAGGGCTCGTCGCGGAATCTGAGCTCGGAGACAAAGTGGGATGATTTCGAACCCGCATTTATCTCGTCCATGTGTCTCTCTATCTCGGCGGGAATATCCTTCACGCCCTCCTGCTCCGCGTGCTCGAAGTCGGGATATATCTCGGCGACAAGGTGATCCTTTTCACCGTAAACCACAACCTCGGAAACAAGGCTGAGCTTCTTGAACTTCTTCTCTATCGCCTCGGGGGAGACGTTTTCGCCGCTCGAGAGGATTATCAAATTCTTGACTCTGCCGGTGATGAAGAGCTGTCTGTCCTCGGTGACATAGCCGATATCGCCCGTCTTGAACCAGCCGTCCTCGGTAAACATCTTCGCGGTCTCCTCGGGCATCTTGTAGTAGCCGAGCATGATAGTCGGGGTCTTGACCTGAATCTCACCGTTTTCAATGCGGACGTCGCAGATGTCTATAACTCTGCCGACGGACTCAACGGAAACGCCTCTGTCGGGCACGGAGATACGGCAGCCGACCTCGGTCATGCCGTAGCCCTGGCGAAGCATTATGCCGAGCTTGTCAAACTCCTCGGCAAGAATGGGATCGAGATAAGCGCCGCCGGAGGTCATCCAGTTGAGGTTCCTTCCGAGAACGGTCTTTGCCGCCTCGGCGGGGGTCATATCGGGATTCTTCGACGCGGCTATCTTTATGCGCTGAAGCAGGTGCTGCGCTATCATCGGGACAACGCGCATGGCGTTGGGCTCAAAGCGCTGAAGGTTCGTGACGATTTCGCTGAGGTTGCTGTTGAGGCAGACCTGAACGCCGTCGCACAGGTTCTTCAGATAGTCGCCCGAGAAGCAATATATATGGTGCATCGGGAGCACGGAGAGGGTCGAGGTCCTCTCGGCGAAGATATTGATATATTCCTTATAAAGAACGTTGCCTACGAGGGCATTCATTGAGAGCATAACGCCCTTTTTGATTCCCGTTGTGCCGGAGGTGAAGATTATGACCGCACACTTTTCGGGGTCGGCCTCATAGTCGGAAAGGGAAGCAAATTCACTGCGCTCCGAATATTTTTCATAGATATCCGCGAAGAAATGCTCATCGGCAAGGTCAACCGCGTGCTTTATCTTCGGGCAGTTGGCGCGAACCTCGTCGATGTTCTGCTCAAACGCGCTGTCATAGAGCACCATGTCGATATCTGCGCGGTCGAAAAGCTCGGCAGCCTCTTTTGCGGAGATGTCGGGCGCAAACGGGACAACAACGTTGCCGCTGAGCAGCACTCCGGTAATGCAGGTTATGTATTCATAGTTGGTCTTGCCGACAACGGCGACGTGCATACGGTCTTTCGATATGCTTCTCAGCCAGCGGCAGACCGCCTCGCTGTCCGTCTTAACGCGGACATAGCTGCGCTCTTCGACTGCGTCGTTGCGCACGAATTTTATAAACGTCTCTTCTCCGTACTTCTCTGCCGAAGCGCAAAGCAGCTGCTTCACGGTCGGGGTTACATTTTTCTTTTCCATATTTCCTCCGTTGATAATCTTTATTTGATCCTGCCCTATTCGAAACAAATTTTTCGCCGCACAAAAGGACATAAATCGTGACAAACCTAATTTATATCACTGCGCGGTTTATGTCAATACGGGGCGCGGTTAAGTTTGATTAAATAATATTAACTTTATGTTTAATTTATAAAAGAATGATTAATTCTAAAATTGCAAATGCCGCAAAGCGCTTATATATCAAGGCTTTCGGGCGCAAAAAAGACCGTCCCGACGAGGGACGGCCGAAAACCGTGATGTTATAATCTGTTTATTTTTTAATTCTCTTTGAGCGGATTACAAGTAGAATTATATGGAATATCAGCTCCGCCGCGGGTATTGCAAAGAGGATGAAAAAGTAGAGCGTGTTGAGCGACTTGAACGGCGCGGCAATACCGAAGCTCGGCGGGAGAAAAGCCATCATGAAAAGATATGAGAAGCTCATCCAATCGCTGTAAGCGAAATACATCAGCAGCGCGAATATCGAGCACGCGAGCGAAATCGACCAGAACACAATGCCGACGACAAGCGGGCGCTTGTTCTTGCGATTAAACAGAATATAGACAAATGCCGCGAGCAGGAAAAGTCCCGCCGTTGCAAAGCCCGGCTTTCTGCTGCCGGTGCTGTCCGACATATGCGAGAAATTGAACACTACAGACAAAACATAAGTTATTATGAGAATTATCGTCAGTATAATACTTTTCGGATCCGCCTTTTTCTTCATAGCTGTGCTCCTTTTTATTGATATCTACAAAATAACTTTACAATATCGGGAGCATTTTGTCAATGCAAATCACGCTATTTTCAGAATATTTTCTATTGTTATCCTCCCCGCGTCACGCAGATTTTCAAGCTGCATCAGCGCCTCGGTGCAGGCCTGCCGCAAAGATTCCCTGTCGCCAGCGCCGAGATATTCGCCCAGGCTGTTTATGTTTATCTCTATCTCGTCCATCGAGCGGTGGACGAGCAGGATATGCAGTATTTTTTTCGAGCCGAGCCACGCTTTCTCGACGTTTTCCAGCGCCCGCTCCTCGCCCTCCCCCGCGTCGACCGCGCAGAGCAGAGCTTCAAGACCCGTTATCAGCTCGTCGGTTTTCTTCGAGAATATAAGCTGCGCTCCGATGCTCAGAGTAAGCGTCAGAAGGAGCAGAACCAAGGCTGTTGCAAAGCGTTTCATATCTTCTTCTCCTTTTCGACTATAACTGCGTTCCTGTCGCGGTCAACGGTCATTATCAGCACATCCTCAACCGCCATCCCCTTGGCTCTCAGCAGGCGTTTTAATTCTCTGTCATTCATATTGCAGTCGTCGTAATGCTCGCGAATGATCTTTCCGTCGCTGATAACGAGGCACGGCATACCGGGGTCCGGCAGAGAGAGCCTCAGCGTCTTTGCCGTCAGCGCGTTTTCGTCGGGCTTCAGCATGACCGAGAGCTTACCGTTCGTCTCGAGCACGGCATAGCCGACAGTGGAGATATCAAAAACATCCTTTTGCCGCAGAGCGGTCAGCAAATCGTCAACGGTATAGCGCAGGCGTTTTATCTCCTTCTGGTCTATCCTGCCGTCGCGTATGACGGTCACGGCATTGCCCTCGAGCAGTCTGCGCGCGCCGCGGCTCTTCATGGAGATAACCGAGCTGATTATCTCGAACGCCACGAGCAGAAGCACCGCGACTACGGAATTGAGCAGGGGTATATCCGTATCCTGCATGGGTATAGCCGCGATTTCGGAGAGCAGAATGGTTATAACAAGCTCCGACGGCTGAAGCTCCCCTATTTGCCTTTTTCCCATTATTCTGACCGCCGCAGTCGCAAGAACGTAAAGTATTAATATTCTCAATATCGTCAGAACCATTTTTCTTCCTCCGTCAACGCTATATACAGTAGTTTTTCTTATATTTGCCTGTTTATCCGATTGACTGAAAAAAGATTTATGTATATAATATGTGTGCAGTAAAAGCGGAAGTGATAATTAATGAAAAAATATATAATAGGTATAGACATCGGCGGAACAAAATGCGCCGTCCTGCTCGGCAGGACGCATGGCGGCGTCGAGGACATAATAACAGACAAGCTTCGCTTTGAGACAAGAGTCTCGCGCGGCTGGCGTGCCGTGACCGCAGAGCTGCTCGACAATGTTGAGGAGCTGCTCAAAAGAAACGCGCTTTCTCCCGAGGATATCCTCTGCGCGGGCATAAGCTGCGGCGGTCCGCTTGACAGCAGACGCGGCGTTATCCTCTCTCCGCCCAATCTCCCGGGTTGGGACTGCGTGCCTATAGTCGACATGATAGAGGAGCGGTTCAGATTTGACGCTTATCTGCAAAACGACGCCAACGCCTGCGCGCTCGCCGAATGGAGGTTCGGCGCGGGAAAAGGACTGCGCAACATGGTTTTCCTGACCTTCGGCACGGGCATGGGCGCGGGGCTTATACTCGACGGCAGGCTATACAGCGGCTCGAACGACATGGCGGGCGAAGTCGGGCATATGAGAATCGCCGAGGACGGTCCCGTGGGCTACGGCAAGCGCGGCTCGTTTGAGGGCTTTTGCAGCGGCGGCGGAATAGGCCGTCTCGCACAGGCTATGGCGAGAAAAACCATTGAAAACGGCGGGAGTACGCTCATGTGCGAGGACGCCGAGGGAATAGGACGCATAACGGCAAAAATCGCCGCCGAGGCAGCCGAAAACGGCGACGAAACGGCTATTGAAGTATATAAAATTTGCGGAGAAAAGCTCGGCGAAGGACTCGCAATAATCGCCGATATACTTGACCCGCAGGCTATAATAATCGGCAGCATCTTCGCCCGCTCGGGGCAGCTTCTCAGAGACAGCATGGAAAAAGCATTGCACCGTGAGGCTCTTAGGCAGACGGCGGAATGCAAAATAATTCCCGCAGGGCTCGGCGAAAAGATAGGCGACTTGGCGTCGCTTGTAATCGCGCTCGACGCCGCGGCAAACGGAGGAGAAACATGAACAGAGAAAAAGAAATTTTCGAAGAGCTCTTTGTCCGCTACCCCGCCCTCGCGAGTATAAGAGAGGATATAAAGCGCGCATATGACGTTATGTGCACCTGCTACGACCGCGGCGGTAAGCTGCTTATCTGCGGCAACGGCGGAAGCGCGGCGGACGCGCAGCACATAGTCGGCGAGCTGATGAAGGGCTTTCTGCTCACAAGAGAGCTTGACGACAAGCAGAGAGAGGCTTTCTCGGAAATAAAGGACGGCGAGTATCTCGCAAATCATCTTCAGGGCGCACTGCCCGCGGTTGCGCTCAGCGCACACGAGGGGCTGAACACCGCCTTTGCAAATGATATAGCGGCCGACATGATATTCGCTCAGCAGGTCTGGGCATATGCTTCCTCGAGCCCCGACGCGCTGATTGCGCTGAGCACCTCCGGCAACTCCGCAAATGTAGTAAACGCCGTCAAGGTCGCAAACGCCATGGGCATAGAGAGCATTGGCATAACGGGCGAAAAGCCGAGCCTTATGAGCGAGCTGTGCACCGTCTGTCTGCGCCTGCCCGAGAGCGAGACGTTTAAGGTTCAGGAGCTGACTCTCCCCGTCTATCACGCGCTTTGCGCGATGGTTGAGGCGACATATTTCAGTAAGTAATATATTCAGTAAGTAATATATCTCGAAAGGAAATAAATAAATGGCAAATTTTATTCCGCGAGCGGAGCATCCGAATCCGCAATTTAAAAGAGAAAACTGGCTCAACCTCAACGGCGAATGGGAATTCGAAATCGATAACAGCGTCAGCGGCAGGGAGCGCGGGCTTCAGCACGCCGAGCACCTCGAATCAAAAATCATCGTCCCGTTCTGTCCCGAGAGCCGTCTCTCCGGCGTCGAAAACACCGATTTTTTAAACTGCGTGTGGTACAGGCGCGACATAGAAATAAGCGAAAGCAATCTTAACGGCAGAGTTATTCTGCACTTCGGCGCCGTTGACTACGACGCTGCGGTTTATATAAACGGCGAAGAGGCCATGCACCACAAGGGCGGCTACGTCTCGTTTTCCGGAGACATCACGAGGTTTCTGAGAGTCGGCAAAAACTCGATAGCCGTTGAAGCCCGAGACGATGTGAGAAATCCGCTTGTCCCGCGCGGAAAGCAGAGCGAGCGGCTTCATTCGCACGACTGCGACTACACCCGCACAACGGGCATATGGCAGACCGTATGGGTCGAGTTCGTGCCCGAGAGCTACATAAAAAGCATAAAGCTTTTCCCGAACCCGACCGACTCCTCCGTCGCTTTTTCCTGCGAGCTCTGCGGCAGCGGTGAGCTCGGAATAGATGTTCTCTACGACGGCAAGATAGTCGGCATCTGCGACTGCCAAAGCTCGGCGGGCTGCGTCTCGGGCGAAATAAAGCTGCTCGAAAAGCACCTGTGGGAGGTCGGCTGCGGCAGGCTCTATGACCTTGTTATCACCTTCGGCGGCGACACGGTAAAGAGCTACTTCGGTCTGCGCGACATCCGCCTCGACGGATTCAAATATCTCATCAACGGCAAATCGGTTTTTCAGCGTCTTGTGCTCGACCAGGGCTTCTACCGCGACGGCATATACACCGCGCCCGACGAGAGCGATCTGATAAAAGATATCGAGATATCTTTAGCCGCCGGCTTCAACGGGGCGCGACTGCATCAAAAGGTGTTCGAGCAGAGATTCCTCTATCACTGCGACCGCATGGGCTATTTGGTCTGGGGCGAATACCCGAACTGGGGACTTGACTATTCTGCGCCCGACGCGATTTACGGAATTCTGCCCGAATGGTGCGAGGAAGTGGAGCGTGACTTCAATCACCCGTCGATAATCGGCTGGTGCCCGTTCAATGAAACCTGGGACTACGACGGAAGACAGCAGAGAGACGAGCTTCTCGAAACGGTTTACAAAATCACAAAACAGCTCGACAGCACCCGCCCGTGCATCGACACAAGCGGAAATTTCCATGTTATGAGCGATATCTTCGACGTTCACGACTATGAGCAGGATCCGAAGATATTCAAAGAAAATTACGATAAGCTCGTCTCGGACGGCACTCTGTTTGACAGGCACGACAGCCGCCAGAAATACGCGGGCGAGCCCACCTTCGTCAGCGAATACGGCGGCATAAAGTGGGTCGTCGGCGAGCAGGACGAAAATGCCTGGGGCTACGGCAACGCGCCAAGGACAGAGAATGAGTTTATCGAGAGATACAGAGGGCTCACCGAAGCCCTGCTCGGCAACGAGCTGATGTTCGGCTTCTGCTACACGCAGCTCTACGACATAGAGCAGGAGCAAAACGGACTTTACACTTACGACCGCGAGCCGAAGTTCGATATGACCGTGTTTCACGGAATAAACAGCGCAAAGGCCGCGATCGAAGAATAAGAAACAGGAGATAATAACAGTCAAATGTCAAATTCGACCCGCTCGGGTTTCTACAAAAAAATGTTTTCTTTGGCGATACCCATCGCCCTCCAGCAGCTGCTGACCTCATGCGCTCAGCTCGTCGATACCGCAATGACCGTGGGACTCGGCAACGTCAGCACGGCGGCGATAGGTGTCGCGGGACGCTGGGGCTTTCTTTTGAACCTCGCCCTGTTCGGAATAAGCTCCGGCGCGGCGACAATGACGGCGCAGTTCTGGGGCATAAACGACAGACGGAGCATCCGCCGCAGCTACGGCATAGGGCTCATACTCGCGCTTGCCGTGGGTGCATTATACACTGTATTGGTGCTCGCAATCCCGGAGCAGATGATGCGCGTTTTCACCTCCGAGGAGGAGGTCATAGCCGCCGGAGTGCAGTATTTGCAGGCCGTTGCGCCCTACGGAATTTTTGTCGCCATCTCGCTTGTCACGAGCACCGTCATGCGCTCGACCGAGGACGTTCACACGCCGCTTGTCTGCTCGATAGCGTCCGTTGCGACAAACACCGTGCTCAACTACATTCTCATATACGGCAAGCTGGGCTTCCCCGCGCTGAAGCTTCGCGGTGCGGCGATAGCGACGGCCATAGCCATGGTCGTTCAGGCGGTACTGCTCTTTGTGATAGGCAACGCGAAGAAAAATATCATCCATGCGCCGATCGGCGAATTTTTCAAGAAGGATATCGAATTTTTCAAGAAGTTCCTGCGTGTCTGTGCCCCGATAATGCTCAACGAGCTGCTCTGGGGAGTGGGCACCAATGTCTATGCCATGGTTTATGCGCGTCAGGGCAGCGAAAACTACGCCGCATATACGATATTCAGCTCGATAGAACAGATAGCCTTCGTCTTCTTCGTCGGCATTTGCCACGCCTGCTCGATAATGACAGGCAAGGCGGTCGGTGCCGGCAAGGCTGATGAGGCCTACTCCATGGGCAAGCGGTTCATAAAGCTCGTCCCCCTGCTCGGAGTGCTGACGGGAGTCGCCATGATATTCCTGCGCAATCCGCTGCTGCGGATACTGCCCATTGAGACGGAGGGCGCCCGGCAGATGACGTCGACGCTCCTGCTCATCTACTCGCTGTGGATAGGAGTCAGAAACATCTCGTATGTCTGCGTGGTCGGCATATTCAGAGCCGGCGGAGACACGAAAATAGGAATGTTCCTCGACATAGGCGCGCTGTTTTTATTGAGTATACCGATAGTGACCACGCTCGGATTTTTGACAGACGTTCCGTTCTATGTGCTGATAATTGCGATGTATATCGCGGAGGACACGCCGAAATCCTTACTCTGCCTGATAAGATTCAAGAGCCGAAAATGGATAAAGCAGCTAACCGCCGCGGACTCCGCGCCGCCGGTTCTCGGAGAGGATCCGGAGATAGAGATAGAGGAAGCGGAAGAGCTGAAAAATTATCGGCAGTAAAATATAATCATAAAAGTAAGCGACCCCGCCGGGTAAAACAACCGGCGGGGTCATCTATTTGGGGGAAAATAGAGGTGGAGGTATCGTATTATATTTTATATTTCGGTCTGCACGCCGATAAACAGCGGCAGGTTCGTTTCGGTGTCCACTATCATATAGACAAACGGACGGTCGAGGCACACGCTATACGGCTCCATAAGGCTCATTGTATCGGCGCCGACGAGCGTTGACGCGGCGGCGCGCGTGCCGTTCTCGTCCACCTCGATAAAGGTCTTGTGGACTACCGTTGCAATATAGGCGTCTCTGTTCTCTATGAGCGAGGAGAAATCCGCAGTCTTGCTGTCAAATGCGTCTTTCACGCCCATCTTTTTGAGCGTATCAATAAGCTGCGTGCTGTACTCCGCCCTGAACTTCGGCATTTTGACATTGACTTCATTGCCGCGCTTAGCCGACGAGAAAATTTTCATCAGCTTATCTCCGCTCAGGGACGCGACATAATCGTCAATGCCCGTATTTTCATCCGGCAGCAGCGCCGCGAAAGCGAAGCGGCCGTTCTTATAGGGCTTCATGAAGCCGACCGCGCCGCCGTCCTTGAGATATACGTTCTCGGTCGAGCACATAAAGTCGGTCTTCTTTTTGCTGCCGGAATATGAGGTGAATTCAAGCTTCTCTATATCGCTTCTCTTATACGGAGTTTCCCACTTCGCGTCGAACGCTATGGCGTTTACAAGCATCATAACGGCATAACGGTCCGCCTTTTCGATTATCTTGGGAATCATGCCGTCGGTGTTCTTTTTGACCCATGAGTTTACGCTCTCTACGGTTTTCGGGTCGCTCAGGGGCGCTGAGAAAAGCTGCGCCGAGTAGCTGTCCACCGCCTTTTGCAGAAAAGCCTGCTTTGCTTCAACGCTGCTGTCCGTCCAAACGGAGTTTGCGATTTTCAGCTCATCGCCGGCGCTCAGAAAGTCGCAGTAAGCGCGCATATATTTATTGAGCGCATCGCGGTCTAATCCGCCGAGCGCCCGCTCAAGCTGAACGAGAGTCTCACTCTCCGCGCCGTTTTGCACGAGCGCGAGCGCAGTCAGCACGGACAGCGGCGACACGAGCGTCGTCTTGCCCTTTGAATAGTTATCTTTGAAAAGCTCTGCCGCAAACGATGAGGCGGCGGCTTTAAATTCGTCGTCGGGGGCTTTTGAGGCGGATTCGTTCTTTGAAATTCCCTCGGTCAAGTCGCGTACAGCGCCGCTTTTCACGCCCTTGTTATGAACTTTTCCCACGGTCTTTCCGCAGCCGGAAAACGGTAAAATACAGGCGGCAAGCGACAGAACGCTCATGAACACAGCCAGCATTTTCTTGACTTTCACGGCGCACCTCCTTAAATATCCGTCTGCGCGCCGATAAAGAGCGGCAGATTGGTCTGGGTATCTATTATCGCATAGACAAACGGTCTTGTGAGCCTTACTTCCTTCGGCTGTTCGACAGGCATTGCTGCGCTCTTTGCTGCGATAACGGCAGTCGCCGCTCCGGCGCGTGTGCCCTTTTCGGCAACCTCGATAAAGGTCTTGTGAATAACATCGCTTATGTAAATATTTTCGTTCTTTAAGGTAGCCATGGACGAGAAGTTTGCCCTGTCCCCGTCAAACGCCGTGCTCATGCCCATTTTCTTGAGAGTGTCGACGAGAGAGTTGCTGTATTCGCACTTGAACTTCGGCATCTGCGTGTTGACCCGAGTATTCTTTCTCGAATTCAGCGCACCGAGAAAGCCCTTTCCCGTCAGCGAGGCGATATAGCTGTCGATGCTCGTGCCCTCGTTCGGCAAAAGCGCGACAAAGGCAAACTTGCCGCCTTTATAATATTTGACAAAGCCCGTGGCATTCTCGGTCTCGATATATTCCGTCTCCTGCGAATACATATATTCCGCCTTGACGAGATTGCCCTTGGCATTTTTGAACGTGCCCTCGCGCACACAGTTGTCGGTATAGGGATCATCCCACTCCGCCTCGAGGCAGAGCGCGTTCATGAGCACCATGACCGTGAGGGGATCGAACTCGTCGACCAGCTTCTTTATCATGCCGTTCGTGTTTTTGTTCACCCACGAATTTATCTCGTTTACGGTATTTTTTCTTGTGAAATCCGCTTTATATGCCTGCGCCGAATAGAAATCCGCATTCTTCTGGAGGAAAGAGGTCTTGACATCGAGCCTGCTGTCTATCCAGAGAGAGTTTGCGCATTTCAGCGCGCTGTCCTTGCCGGTGAGCTCGGCGAGATATGCGTTCATATAGGCGTTCAGAACATCGCGGTCAAGCCCGCCGAGGGTCTTTTGCATCTCCGAAAGAGTTCTGTCCTCCGCTCCGTTCTGCGTCATGGCGAGCGCGGTAAAAACGGAGAGGGGCGAAACGAGGGTCTTTCTGCCCGACTTGTACTCGTCCCTGAAAAGGTCGAGCGCAAACGATGCGGCGGCGTTTTCAAAGCGGCTGTCCGGCTTTTTGGACACACCCTTGCCCTTGGTTATACCCTTCATCAGATCCTGAACGGCAGGACCCTTGCGGCTCTTATCGGTAGCGACTATTGAGGTATCTTTGTCTTTTGTCGGAGTCACCGTAGTGCTTTCCGAGCTGCTCGTGCCGCTCGAATTTTCCGAACCGCCCGGTTTTTTTACGCACGCCGCAAGAGGCAGCATAACTGCGGCACAGAGCAAAAGAGCCGCCAATTTTTTGAGCTTCATTTCTTTCCTCCCCTTTCGTTTTACGCGTCCGTGAGGACAACGTCGTTAAACTGTCTGTTATATACGGTCAGCAGCATATGGCAGCCGACTCCCTGTGCGTTTTCTTTCTTTTTGACAGAGACGGCGAGCGTGCCGTCAGAGTCCGAGGCGAGGCAGCTTACCAATTCGTATTCGCTGTCCGCCGCTATGACGGCGACGGTGTTTTTGCCGAAAAATCCGTCATCCTTGCTCAAGAGCTCTGCCTTCAGCTCTTCGCTCAGCGCTCCGTATTTCTCCTGAGCCGCGAGATATTCTTCAAGCTCCTTTTTGCTCTTTATCACTATAACGTCGGGTATGTCGTGCGTGCCGTTTTTATTCGAATCTGTCTTATCCGAAAAAGCCTTAAAATCATAGCCTAATGCGGCGGATTCGCCCTTCTTGTCGTTATTTTTCGTCGGAACTGCCGTTTCGTTGTTCTTTGCAGACGCTGCACCCGCCGCAACCGTCTCATAGGCAAAATCGTCTGCGCTGTACGGCTTCTGCACCTCGGTCGGAGTCTGCTCCGCATCGTCGAGGCTGTCGGCATTTTTCTCCGAAGTATTATATCCGGCAACAGAGATGGGCGCCGCATCCTTCGTAGGAAGCAAATTCGAACAATAAACCGCTGTCGCTGCGGCGGCGATTGCGATAACAAAGCACGGCACGGCGGTCATTATAACACGGTTGCGTCTTTTTATTATCGCCCGCTCCTTTGAAGCGCGGGCATAAACTTCATCTCTGAATTCTTTATCTGTCTTCATAGCAAAAGCCCTCCTTTTCGAGCTCGGTTTTAAGCGCCTGCTTCGCCCTGTAGAGGAGATTCGCAAGCTGCTTTTTGCTTTTGCCCATAATTTTTGCCGCACCGTCGCCGTCCACTTCCTCAAAATAAACCAGATACAGCACGGTTCTGTAATCGCCGTTAAGTCTGTCCATGCATTCGCGCACGGTTCTCGCGTCCTCGCGCCTGTAGAATGAATCAATGGCGCTCTCGTCCCAAATCTCTTTTCCGCTGTCCGGCACGGTGCGTTTTTTGCGCAGAAAATCGACCGCTTTATGCCTTGCGACGGAATATATGTAGGTCTTGAACGAGCTTTTGAAGCGGAAACGCCCCGGATGCACGAGAATTTCGACAAAGGTATCCATGGCTATGTCCTGCGCCTCCTCCGCGGAGCCGACATAACCCTTGATAAAAAATATCAGTCTGTCGCGATAGGCGTCCATGAGCTCGTCAAACGCGCTTTGGTCGCCCTCGACAAAACGGCGGTAGCTACTCTCACCGTTGTGCATTGGATCAATCCTTTCGAGGCGGCGTCCCGCCTTTCACTTATATTGTCGCAGAAGTCTGCGGATTTTCTCACCTGTTTTGGAAAAAATTTTAACAAAGCGCGGAGGTTCACAAAAAGCCTCCGCGCTTTGTTATTCAGTTGACTCCGGGCGCAATGAAGCCCTCGCCGAGAATTTCACCGGCTTCGGTTATGATTATAAACGTCTCGGTATCCACCTGCCTGATTATCTTCGTCAGGTGGGGCACCTCGTTTTTCTTCACGGCGCAGACGACCATGCTTTTCTCCTTGCCCGTGTAGCCGCCCTTGACCGGCAGAATTGTGATTCCTCTGCCCATCTTCGAGGTTATCGCGTCGGATATCTCCTGCGCGTGCTCCGTCACGGCGAGCAGCAGCTTTCCGCTGCCCGTGCCGTAGAGGATATAGTCGAGCAGACGGGAGTTGACAAAAATAACTATGACCGCATACATCGCCGACTCGACCGAGCGGAACACAACGGCGCCGAGAATAACTATCAAAGCGTCCGCCGCCATGATGACCTTGCCTATCTGGATATGCGGGAACGCCTTGTGGACGAGCCTGCCTATGATATCCGTGCCGCCCGTGGTCGCGCCGCGCATAAAGACCACCGCAAGCCCCGCGCCCGTGCACACGCCGCAGAATATTGCCGCCAAAATCTTGTCTCCCGTATAGGTCGGCATAAAGCTGCCGAAAAGGTCGAGCAGGGCGGAGAGTATTGCCGTCACCCACAGTGTCTTTGCAACAAAGCGCCAGCCGATAAAAACAAGGGCTAAAATCATCAGCGGAAGGTTTAGCAGAAAGTTCGCAGTACCCAGCGGAATAAACTCAAAAAGGTGGTTGACTATTATCGCAAGTCCCGTAGTGCCGCTCTGCGCGATGCTGTTGGGCAGCGCGAACGACACGACACCTATCGAATAGAGCGAGCAGCCGACTATCCAGCATATATTGTCTATGACCGCGCCGGCTATCTTTTGCCCCGTTGTTTTCGGCGCGTTGGAAAACCTTTTTTCAAGGCGTCTCTTGCGGCGCTCGTAGGGGCTCAGGGTCTCTTTCCTTCTGCTTTTCCCTTTCATCGCTTCACCTCATCGTATTTTTCCATATTGATGATATGTTCGAACAGCTCCTCTATCCTGTCATCCCGACCGCTGAGATACAGCCAGCCGAAAAGCGCCTCGAGACCTGTTGCGCTGTGATATTCGGCGGAGCTTGCGCTCTTGGGGATTCTTCCGGTGTGCGCGTTTCTGCCGCGCCGATAGATATCCGCCTCACGCTCGGTCAGCAGCGGCGCGATATCGCGTGCGTCTCGCGCCTGAGCGGCGGCGCAGACCTTCGTTGCCGCAAGCGGGTGCAGCTTGCCGACAGGGCGGTTCGCCTGCATGACGAGATTACCCCTGACGAGCAGGTCAAACACCGTATCGCCCACAAACGCAAGAGTCAGCGGGCTGAGCAAATCCGGGTCTGTGTTTTTCAGTTCTTCGCTTATTCCTATCAAGTGAAAAGCCTCCGTTACGGCATATAGTCGAATTCGAAATCGTATATTTCAACGGTGTCGCCCTGCTGAATTCCCATGCTCTCGAGCTTTGAAAGTATTCCGCTCGAATGGAGCACGCGCTGGAAATACTGGAGCGACTCATAGTCGTCCATGTCGGTGCACTGAAGTATCTTGAGCAGCCACGGCGCTTCGACAATATAAACGCCGTCCTCCTCGCGGACGGTAAAGCCCGTGTCCTTTTGACGCTCGAACATCTCGACGGGTATCTCCTGCGTCTCGTAGCGCTTTATCGGCGGCAGAGTCTTGAGACGCTTGGCAACCGCGTTTATGACCTCGGCCGTGCCCTCCTGAATCGGCGCGCACATGGTATAAAACTCGTAGCCGCGGGAGGTAAAATATTCGCGCAGGCGCTCTATCTGAGCCTCGTCGGCCATGTCTATCTTATTCGCCGCAACTATCTGCGGAAGCTTCGAGAGCTCGGGGTCGAACTTTTCAAGCTCGGCGTTTATTTTCTCGAAGTCCTCTATCGGATCCCTGCCCTCGCTGCCCGCAGCGTCTATTATATGCAGGAGCATTCGGCAACGCTCAACATGGCGCAAGAACTCATGGCCTAGACCCACTCCGTCGCTCGCGCCCTCGATAAGTCCGGGGATATCCGCGACGACAAACGACTCGCCCTCGCCCATGGTGACAACGCCGAGGACGGGAGTTATGGTTGTGAAATGATAGTCGGCGATTATGGGCTTTGCCTCGCTGACTACGGAAATGAACGTGGACTTTCCGACATTCGGGAAGCCTAAAAGTCCGACATCGGCGAGAAGCTTCAGCTCGAGAATGACCTCCCACTCCTCACCGGGAGTTCCGCTCTTTGCAAATCGCGGAGTCTGGCGGGTCGGGGTCTTGAAATGGGTGTTGCCCCAGCCGCCGCGGCCGCCCTTTGCGGCAACAAACGAGGTCTTTTCGGACATATCCGCCATAACCGCGTTCGACTCCGCCTCGCGGATTATCGTTCCGCGCGGGATTTTGATAACAAGATCCTCGCCGTTTTTGCCGCGCCTGCGTCCGCCGTCGCCGCGCTTTCCGTCGGGCGCGCTGTACTTTCTCTTATATCGGAAGTCCGCAAGAGTGGCAAGATTGTCGTCGACCTCGAATATGATGTCTCCGCCCTTGCCGCCGTCGCCGCCGTCGGGTCCGCCGGATGCGACATATTTCTCGCGGTGGAAGGTCACCGCGCCGTCGCCGCCGTTTCCGGCTTTTATTTTAATTTTCGCAATATCTACAAACATATAGGTTCCTTTACTTTCGGTTTCTTTTTGGGATTATCTTCCCTCGCGCGCCGCCTTTATATTCTCAATAAACTTGCGTGCGGTGTCGGTGATTTTTTTGTAGTCGCCGGTCTTTGCGCCCGCCGTCAGCGAGCTGCCCGCGCCTACCGCCACTGCGCCCGCCTTTATCCAATCGGCGGCGTTATCGACATCGACTCCGCCTGTGGGCATCATCTTCGCGTAGGGTATAGGCCCTCTTATGGCTTTTATTATCTTCGGCCCGTAGACGTCGCCGGGGAACACCTTGAGAATATCCGCTCCGGCCTCCATGGCGGCGACAGCCTCCTTGACGGTCATTATTCCGGGCATGACGGCAACCCTGTAGCGGTTGCACATTTTTACTGTTTCGGGGTCAAAATAAGGACTGACAACAAAGTTTGCGCCCGAAAGCATGGCTATTCTCGCTGTAGGCGCATCCATAACCGTGCCCGCGCCGAGAATCATCTGATCGGGCGTGTAGCGCTTTGCAAGCTCCTCTATGACCTTATCTGCATGGGGCACTGTGAAAGTGAGCTCGATAGCCGCAACGCCGCCCTCTATGCAGGCGTCGGCGATTCTGCTCGCCCGGTCTGCGCTCTCCGCTCTGACGACCGCGACAATGCCGCAGTCCTGTATTTTAGTAAGTATTTGTTCTTTATCCATTTTTACTCTCCTCTCTTATCTCTGCACTCTTGCGCCCGCGCCGTTCATAACGGCCTCGACCTCGCGCTTGCTCGCCATTGAGGTGTCGCCCGGCGTGGTCATAGCCAAAGCGCCGTGCGCTATGCCGCAGTTGACGGCATACTGAGGCTCGCCCTCGGTCATAAGCCCGTAGATAAGTCCCGAAGCGAACGAATCGCCTCCGCCCACGCGGTCGAATATCTCGAGCGCGTCGAGCTTCATGCCCTCATAGAGCTTACCGTCCGCCCAGCAGATGGCGCTCCAATCGTTGACGGTAGCTGTCTTGACGGTTCTGAGCGTAGTCGCAACCACCTTAAAATTCGGATAAATCTTGACGGCGTTCTCTATCATTTTGCAATAGCCTTCGACATTGAGCTTCTTGAGTCCCGTGTCGTTGCCCTCGACCTCAAGACCGAGGCAGGCGGTGAAGTCCTCCTCGTTGCCTATCATGACGTCGATATATTTTGCGATTTCGCGGTTGACCTGCCGAGCCTTTTCAAGTCCGCCTATGCCCTTCCAGAGCGAGGGACGGTAGTTGAGGTCATAGGAGACGACGGTGCCGTATTCCTTGGCCTTTTTGACTGCGGCTATAACGGTCTCCGCGCTCGTCTCGGAGAGAGCGGCAAAGATTCCGCCCGTGTGCAGCCAGCGGACTCCCAATTTGCCGAAAATATAATCCCAGTCAACGTCCTCGGCCCTGAGCTGAGAGGCGGCGGTGTTGCCCCTGTCGGACACGCCGACGGCTCCGCGTATACCGTAGCCGCGCTCGGTAAAGTTGAGCCCGTTTCGGACATTTCTGCCGATGCCGTCATAGCTCATCCATTTTATAAATGAGGTATCGACTCCGCCCTGAAGAATAAAGTCCTCTATGAGCCTGCCGACCTCGTTATCGGCAAGGGCGGTTATGACTGCGGTACGCAGCCCGAAACAGCGGCGCAGGCCGCGGGCGACATTGTATTCTCCGCCGCCCTCCCAAGCGGAAAAGGAACGGGAATTCTTTATTCTGCCCGCTCCCGGGTCGAGACGGAGCATTATCTCTCCAAGAGATATTTCATCGAACATACAGTCCTCTGGTCTTTTAAGTTCAAGCTGCATAATTTTTACTTCCTTTCCCTGCCGGCCGTGTTTGACGCGGGAAACCCGCCTATTGCCATACAGGATTAGTATACGACGAAAACTTGATTTTTACAATAACAAACGCTAAAAAGAACAGAAAAAATCCCCCGGTTCGAAAAAATAAGCCGAGGGATTTTAAAAGTATGAAATTATATGCCGCAAAGACTTACAGCTTTTTATAGGTGAGCACGCAAAACTGCGCTCCGACCTCGAGTGAGCTTAATTTTTCGAGCTTCTCCCTGTCCTGCCGAGAGGTTTTGTAGCAGTACGGCGTCATATTGAAAAGATCTGCGATATCTTCGGTGCTTTCGAGCGTGAAGCTGTAGCACAGCCTCTTTTCGCCGACGAGCCGAAAGCCCTCCGTCTCATGCGGCGGAACTTCGTTTTCGTACGGTGCGTCATATACAGCGCTCTTGAGCTCCCACAGGTGCTTTTCGAGCGGTATCGCCTTTATAAACAGTCCGTCTTTTTTGAGCACGCGCGAAAACTCCTGCGGGCAGGCGGGCGCGAATATATTGACGAGCGCGTCGCATTCTCCGTCGCCCACGGGCAGCTTATATATGCTCGCAACCGCGCGTTCGACTCCGCAGCTTTTCGACGCTTTTTCGAGCGCATATTTGGAGATATCCACGCCGAGCACATTCGGCTCAAGCCCCGCTTCATCGAGTCTGCGCTTAAAATACGAGGTGTACCAGCACTCGCCGCAGCCCGCATCGAGCAAGGTGCCTCCGCGCGGAAATTCCGCCGAAAGTGCCTCATACAGAGCCTCGCGCAAAGGCTCATAAAAGCCCTTTGAGAGAAAATCGCGCCGCGCGTTTATCATCAGGCGGTCGTCGCCGTGGCGCTTTGCGCCGGAGGAGTTGCTCATCAGCAGATTCACATAGCCCTTTGCGGCTATGTCGAATGTATGCCCCTGCGGGCACACCCATATCTTCCGTTCTTTTTTAAGCTCCTGCGAGCATACGGGACAGCGAAAGCTCATTTTGCCTTTACAAGTTCCTTTTCCGCGCCTTTGGGGGCGAACATATCGTTGACGTTGTTCTTGCCCCTGTGATGATAAGGCACTATTTTAAGTATGATATAAAACGGCACTGCGCCGAGAGTATTGAAGACTATATCGGTCATGGTGTCTATGAGTGCGAAACGGGCGGGATCTCTGGGGTCAAAGAAGGTTCTCGTGTTGTTCGCAGCCTGTGCAAGCTCATACGACCAATGCTGGGAATCACCGCCCGCGAACTGATCGAAGCTGAACTCAAAGAGCTCCCAGCAGGTGGAGATAAAGAACGAGAAGCCGAGAGCGCAGAGCAGGACTATCGGCAGGTCGCACTGCTTCTTGTCGCGCTTTTGCATGGCAGTTGCAAGCTCATAGCCCATGAACACCGCCTCGGCGCCGCCGAGCAGGTGGAGAATCTTATCCCACATAAAAATTGTATAGTAAAAATTCAGGAACGCGCCGCCGAACGAGGCGAGGAGCAGACCGACGGAGGCGACGGTCTGGCAATAAGCCGGGAGCTGGCGCAGGCAGTTCTTTTCGGGCAGAGCCTGAATTATCTCCCACGCAAACATTCCGATAAGATTAGCGGTCAGCTGAAGCGCCATCTGCGTCTTCGGCAAGTCAGAAGGCGGGTTGGTAAACAGAAGGCTCACCATCGCGCCTATCATAATCAGACGGAATATCCACCATACGATGAACTCCCATTTCTTCGCGCTCGACATAAGCCGGCTGAAATAATTTTTCACAAACTTTTCCTCTTTTCTTTTGTTTTTTCCCTAAAACGCACGAGCTAATTATAACACCTGCGAATTGCTTTTTATTACAAATATGAATTACCGTTCTTTTTTGTATTATCCGACAAAAAGCGGGGTCTCAATTTGTCTATTTATACAGTTTTCAGGCGAGAGCTTTCAGCAGACGTAAGAAAATATCTTTAAAGGTCAGCGCGCGCACGGCCTCCGGGGCTATAATATTGTACTCCCCTATTTTTTCGTCTCCGAGGCGAATCACCGCTTTACCGAGCACCTGCCCTTTCTCTACGGGTGCCTTAACATCTATGCACAGCTCGACGTCGGTCTTGATTTTCCCCTCGTCGCCTTTTTTGACGAGCACGGACGCGGCTTTCGGCAGAGCCGGGTGAACATAGTCGGCAACGCCGCCTATAACAGCGACATCGGTTATCAGCGACGGGTCTATCCGAGGCGTTACCGTAGAATAATTCGCAAAGCCCCAATTGAGCATGGCCTTTGCGCCGTTGAAGCGGTCGTCACTCGTCTGACTGCCCATAACTACGGCGATAAGATGCGTGTTGCCGCGCTTTGCGCTCGCCGAGACACAGCACCCGGCCTTTGCGGTCGTGCCCGTCTTGAGCCCTGTCGTGCCCTTATAGAATCTGACGAGCTTATTCGTGTTGACAAGCTCCGTGGCGCCGCCGCGCAGGGAGTCCATCCATATGGTCGTATATTTTGTTATTCTCTTGTGCTTTAGCAGCTCGCGCGACATTATCGCAACATCCATGGCGGTCGTCAGATGCGTTGTAGTCGTATCGTCGAGCCCCGTGCAGTTATCGAAATGGGTATTTTTCATGCCGAGCTGACGGGCGCGCTCGTTTATCATTGCGGTAAAAGCCTCGTCGCTGCCCGCCAGCAGCTCACCCAGAGCGGTGCAGGCGTCGTTTGCGCTGTAGACGGCGGTCGCCTTGAGCAGCTCCTCGACGGTCATCTGCTCGCCCTCCTTGAGCCATATCTGCGAGCCGCCCTTGGACGCGGCGGAGGATGAGGCGGTGACGGTGTCGCCGAGGGTTATCTTGCCGCTGTCGAGCGCTTCGGTCACGAGCAGCAGCGTCATTATTTTTGTGACCGACGCGGGATAGAGCTTTTCGTCGGCGTTCATGCTCATGAGGACTTTACCCGTGCCGGCATCCATGAGTACCGCCGCCTTCGCCTTGACGGTGACGGGCATGGGCTCATCGGCAAAGCCGACGCAGCAGCAGGAGAGCGTCAGCAGCAGGACGAACGCAACGCACAGAGCGGTTTTAAGTTTACGGTTCATAACATCATCTCCCGAAAATCAAAAACAAATATAAGCAGCATTAAAGATATATGCCGCCCGACCGCTTCTTAGCCCGTCGGACTTGCACAAGAGCGCGAAATGCTGTATAATTTCACTGCAAAACTCAAAGGAAGGGCGGCTTTTGCCGCGGTGATGATATGAAGGTCGCATTCTGCACCCTCGGGTGCAAGGTCAATCAATATGAATCGCAGTCCATGGAGCAGGCGCTGATAAAGCGCGGCTTCGAATGCGTCGGGGCTAACGAGGACGCGGATGTCTATATAGTAAACTCCTGCACCGTAACCGCCGAGAGCGACCGCAAAACGAGACAAAATGTGCGCCATCTCAAAAAGCTGCACCCGGACGCCGTGATAGTGCTCACGGGCTGTATGCCGCAGGCGTTCCCCGAGGACGCGCGGCTGCTGACTCAGGCGGATATTGTCACGGGTAACCGCTCGAACAGGCAGATTCCCGACATGATAGACGAATTTTTCCGCACGCGCGAGAGAATAGTGCGTATCTCAGAGCACGAAAACGGCGAAAAATTCTCCGGCGAGCTGATAGAGGACTTCCGCGAGCGCACGAGGGCGACGGTCAAAATTGAGGACGGCTGCAACCGCTTCTGCTCCTACTGCATAATCCCCTACGCGCGCGGACGGGTACGCTCAAAGCCGCTTGAGGACATAAGAAAAGAGATATCCTCGCTCGAAAAGAAGGGCTTCTCGGAGATAGTCCTCGTTGGCATAAATCTTTCGGCCTACGGCACGGACTGCGGTTTGAATCTCTGCGACGCCGTGGAGCTCGCCGCCTCTTTTGACGGGATAAAGCGCGTGCGTCTCGGCTCTCTCGAGCCCGACCACATGACCCCGGAAGTTACAAAAAGGCTCGCCGAATGCAAAAAGCTCTGCCCGCAGTTTCACATATCGCTCCAGAGCGGCTGCGACAAGACTCTGAAGCGCATGAACCGCCACTACACCTCGGCCGAATACGAGGAGCTTTGCAAGCGGCTCAGAGACGAGTTTGAGGACGCGACGCTGACCACCGACGTTATGGTCGGCTTCTCGGGCGAGACGCGGGAGGACTTCGAGACCTCACTCGAATTTGTCAAAAAGACAGGCTTCGAAAAAGTCCATGTGTTCCCCTATTCGCGCAGAGCGGGCACGCGTGCGGCGGAGTTCCCCGAGGTTATAGAAAACGCCGAAAAAGAGCGCAGAAGCCGCGAGATGATAGCGGCGGCGAATGAGGTGCGTCGGGAATTTTTGCGCTCGCAAATAGGCAGGACGGTCGAGGTGCTGTTTGAGGAGAAGCTGCGCGACGGCAGTGTTCGGGGCTACACGGCGAACTACACGCCCGTCAGGGTAAAGAGCGGCTGCTCGCACGGGCTGCACAAAGTAAAAATCACCGCCTGCGGCGATGACCTGTGCGAGGGAGAATTGATATAACAAAAACGGCACCGCAAATGCCAATTGCCCGAACCGATAAAGGGCTCCTTGCAATAATATAAAAAACCGACCTATGAGCAACAGGTCGGTTTATGTTTTACGAACACCGCACTAACGGTGCGTTTTTATTTGAGTATCTTTCTGAGCCTTTTGCTCAGGCGCAGACAGTAGAACGTGATGAGCTTTGAGAGCGCGTAATCGTAGAGCAGGAAGGTAATAATTCCGAGAATCGCTATCGCGGGTATCGCCCACTTGCCGAGGAAATCCGGCAGGTCGGGATCGATGCCCATAAATTTTACCATCAGAAAATACGAAAGCGACATAACGACCGAAAAGGTCAGAATCTTTATAATATACTCGACTGCGCGCGGCGTTTTGCTCTCCAGCACGGCCTTGAGCACGGGATAATAGCCGAAAAAGACCGTGTAGATTATCGCAGACTCTTTATTCGGAACGACTGTCAGCGACAGCAGGGACACCGCCGCCCACACGCCGAGCGCCCATTTTTTGTCAACTTCAATGACTATGACCGCGACGAACAGACCCGATATCGCGGGGAGCGCCAGCTCGAGATTCGGGATAATCGAGACTAACGCCATCAGAGCGACAGACAGCGCCGCGAAGACGGCGCTGAGAGCTATTTTGGATGTTTTTTTCATTTCCTGTTTCATATCAAGATCAATCCTCAGCAGCAAGGGATAAGATCGCCGCCCATGCACTCGCAGCAGCAGTCGGCACAGAGCAGACCGGAGCAAACATCGCAGGCACTGCATCCGCTCGACGATCTGCGGGCGCTGCGGAAACCGCCGTTCTTCGACGCGTCGAGATTCTCCTTGGCCGCCGCATATTCGCGGTTGTTCGGGTCCATACTGCACGCGCGGTCAAAGTTTTCCGACGCATAGTCGAGCCAGCCGCGCCTCTGCTGAGCCGCGCCCTTGAGATAGTACCACTCCGCCGTGCGATACTGCTCGGGTATACCGTCGAGCAGAACGAGGGCGTCCTCTATTCTTCCGCCGCGTATCTTTTCACGTATATCGGACAAATCGGACATATTGCCCGCATAAGACGAGGAGCGCGAAGACGATGAGGACGATGATCCGCCGAGTCCGCCTCTGAGCATGACTATCTGATCGTATGCGTCGTTTATCTCCTGCATTTTGCCGTCGTCCGACAAGTCGCTGTATTTGCGGGCAAGCTCTCTGTAAGCATTTCTTATTTCTTCGTCACTCGCCGTGTCCGGCACTCCGAGCACCGAGAACGGATTCTTCTTCATTCTTCGCACCTCCCTGCTTCTTTTTTAATATCTCGGTCTGCGAAAACAGCATTCCGTCGCAGACAATATTTTCGATTATATCCCCGAATCGGTTGAGCTTCAGTTCGTCCAACGCATTCGCCGTCTCGCCCGCCGTGAGGTCAAGGCGCTCTGCGGCAAAATTTTTAAAATCCTCGCCCGAGACGCTCTCGGCGTCCGGGAATCTCGATTTGAGCGGATTGTACGACCCGCTCTTTATATCCTTTTCTATATCATCTACGGCATCGAGCAGATATATCCATCTGCCCAGAAGATAGCCGAAGCGCCAAAGCTGCATTTTGTCCTCGCCGTAATAGCCCTGAGAGAATATCGCAGCGAGCATCTTGCCCGACGGGTCGGCGGCCTCGTCGAGAGAAGCGGTGCCGGATTTTTCGATTTTCTCCTGCTCTTTCATTGCGGATGCAACGGCGCGGTCAAGCATCTCCTGCCGCTTCGCCGCCTTTCTGTGCATGAGCGAGAGCGCGGGCTTTATCAGCCTGCAGGCAAGGCGTTTGAAAAATCCGCCGTCCGCGATATCGTCGAGCAGCTTGTAATAGGATACGATTATAACCACATCCGCGCTGCGCTCAAGCTCCGCATCCTCGGTGCACTTGAGGCACTTCTTCGCGGGATTCACGCAGCAGCGTCCGTTTTCAAACTTTGAGCACTTCTCCCGAAGCGTCAGACGGACTATCGAGAGAAAGGTGAAATCATAGCTCAAAAGCATCCGCGCTATCGGGGTATAAAGTTTGCCGAGCACTCTGCACTCGGAGCAGTATACGCCTTTGTAGAGCTCATAGTCCTTTATCTTGAGCTCCGGCTTGAATGCCTTGATATAGCCTGTCATTTTCTTCCCCCGATAAGTCTTCTGTCTCTTGAGTTTATTTTATATCAAAGAGACCGGAAATCGGTTAACGCTTTGTAAACTTTTTTCTTCAATCCTCGGAATAGTGCTTTTTCAAATGCCTCACGGCTTTTTCGTAGCCCTCGAAGCCGAAGCCTATATATGTTTTAACACAGGCGGGGGTTATATATGAGTTTTCCCGGAAGTCCTCGCGCGCGGAAATGTTTGACAGGTGCACTTCGACAGCCGGCAGACCGACCGCCTTCAGAGCGTCGTGTATGGCTATACTCGTATGCGTATAGGCGGCGGGGTTGATTATTATCGCGTCCGCCTTCTTGTAATACGCCTGCTGAATAATATCAACGAGCGTGCCCTCGTGGTTCGACTGGAAGAATTCGGGCTCAATGCCGTTTTCTTCGCAGCGCGCGCGGATATATTCGACAAGGTCGTCATAGGTCTGCCTGCCGTAGATATCCGGCTCTCTTATTCCGAGCATATTCATGTTGGGACCGTGGATAACATAAACCTTCATTTTAAAGCCGCTTCCTTTCGGATTTGAATTGATTTATTTTGCGTTCGGTGATAAAATAGTTCACAGAAGATAAATATCAGTGGCCCGATGGTCACTGCGGGAGGGAAACATATGATATATACTATTGAAAATGAGTTTCTTCGTGTCAGCGCGGAGGACAGCGGAGCGGAGCTTCGCTCTATCACGCTCAGAAAAAACGGAAAGGAGTTTCTCTGGCAGGGCGACCCGTCCGTCTGGTACGGCAGAGCCCCGGTGCTGTTTCCTGTAGTCGGTCAGCTCCTGGACGGAAAATACAGCTATAACGGGCGCGAATACGAGCTGGCAAAGCACGGCTTTGCGCGCCGCTCGGTGTTCACATTCAAAGAGCAGAGCGGCGACTCCATGACCTTCTCTCTTGCGTCAAGCGACGCAACAAGAAAGAGCTATCCGTTTGAGTTCGAGCTGCTGATAACCTATTCGGTAAGCGGCCGGGCGCTCACCTGCACGAGCACCGTCATAAACAAAACCGACGGCGAGATGTACTTCTCCGTCGGCGCTCATCCGGCCTTCAACTGCAAAATCGGCGACGCATTGGAGTTCGAAAAGCCCGAGACTGCCCGCGTGATGAAGATAGACTCAAGCTCGCTCATCATGGGCGGGACTTTCCCCGCGGAGCTTGAAAACGGACGCACTTTGAGGCTCACCGAGCATCTTTTCGACGAGGACGTACTCATCTTCGAGGGGCTCAATTCGGAGAGCGTGCGCCTCATATGCGGCGACAGGACGCTGAAATTTACCTTCGGCAAAGCCCCGTATCTCGGTCTGTGGGCGAAGCCCAACGCGCCCTACGTCTGCATAGAGCCGTGGTACGGCATAAATGACAGCCACGAGAAAAAGGGCTCAATAGCCGAAAAGCGCGGCATCGAGAGGCTCGAAAAGGGCGAGACCTTTTCGTTCGACTGGACTGCCGAGCTTGAGGGCTGAAAAGCAAAAAGCATACGGGGGGGCTGTTGCATTTAGCGCAGAACAAAAAGAAAAATGCTGAAATGCAAAATTGTATGGTTGCATTTTTCTTTTTTAACCGTTTTTTCACCCGCTCGCGGTATCTATATACAGCTTCGGGGTGAAGAAAACGGTTTCTGCATCTAAATGCGACAACCCCTTTTTTTACGCCTTGAAGCGGTAGCCCGCTCCCCAGACTGTCTCTATATATTGCGGATTTGAGCTGTCCGCCTCGATTTTATCGCGGATTCGGTTGATGTGGACGGTGACAGTGGAGGTCTCGCCTATCGCGTCGAGTCCCCATATCTTATCGAAGATATCATCCTTGCTGTAAACCACATTCGGGTTCGAGGCGAGGAAAGCGAGCAGGTCGAACTCCTTGTTCGTGAGCGTGACCTCTTTCTCGTTGACAAAGACACGGCGGGCGTGGGTATCTATCGATAGCTTGCCGACGTTGATAACATAGTTGACCGGCTCCTCTCCCTTTGAGGTCAGGCGCTCGTAGCGGGCGATGTGCGCCGTGACGCGCGCAACAAGCTCCGAGGGGCTGAAGGGCTTTGTGATATAGTCATCCGCGCCGAGGCCGAGACCTCTTATCTTGTCTATCTCGTCCTTCTTTGCGGAGACCATGAGCACGGGGCACTCCTTGTGCTTGCGTATCTGGCGGCAGACCTCGAAGCCGTCAATACCCGGGAGCATGACATCGAGGATAACGAGGTCATAGTCCGAGCCGATGGCCTTGTCGAGTCCGTTTTTTCCGTCGAATTCTATCTCGACGGTGTAGCCGTTCGCTTCGAGATAGTCTCTCTCGAGCTCGGCTATGTTTTTTTCGTCCTCGACTACAAGAATTTTTTTGCTCATTTTTATCCTTCTCTCCTTTTTATTTCGCCTTGGGCATATCTATTATCACCTTGAGTCCGCCGAGCCCGCTCTCATCCGCGCGGATGGAAGCGCCGTGGCGGCCTGTTATCTGTTTTGTTATCGAAAGTCCGAGACCGCTTCCCTTTTTCGGACCCGTTCTCGCTTTATCGCCTCTGTAAAAAGTCTCGAAAATCTTCTCGCGCTCGTCCTCGGGGACTCCGCGGCCGTTGTCCTCGACGCATATTTCAACGCGCCCCTTTTCGCCGTCTGCGACCGAGAGCATTATCTTTGCCGTCCCGTCCTCCGCGCCGTATTTGCGGCTGTTATCGATAAGATTGTTGAGCACGCGCTTAAACTGTGCGGGGTCTATATTTATATCGGTATCCCCGTCGCACTCGAAGTTATAAATAAACTCTATGCCCGCCTCGCCGAGGGTGTCCGAAGCATAGCACGCAAACTCGTCGAAGAAGTCCTTCGCGCCTATCCTCTCGAAATAAAACGGAATCTTGTCGAGGCTGAGTTTAGAGAGCATGGAGAGCTCGGAGACAAGGGTGTCCATGCCCTGCGCGGTGTCGTAAATAACGCTGACATAGCGCATTTTTTTCTCATCCGTATCGGCTATGCCGTCGAGTATGCCGGAGGCGTAGCCCTTTATGGTAGTAAGCGGAGTGCCGAGGTCATGCGAGATTCCGGCGACGAGCTGCATCCTGTTATCCTCATATTTCTGCTGCTGCTCGACCGATTCCTTGAGCCGCTGGCGCATCTCCTCGAAGTCCGCGCAGACCTGCCCTATCTCGTTTTTCGAGCGGTATGGCACTTTATAGTCAAGGTTTCCGTCGCGCAGCTCGTGGGTAGCCGTCTGGAGTATCGACAGCGGCTCCATGATACTCTTGAGCATCAAAATAACGAGCAGTCCGTTTGTTATGATTATCGCAACGACCGCGACGACCGCCGCTATTGTAAAAATATTGTTTCCTCTTATCGGCTTTCCCGTGCTGCCGTTGTACATTCCGGAGCTGACTATCGCGCTTAATTTTTTGTTGACCACGATTATCTTCACAACGCCCTCGCCCTCTATGGAAAAGACGTCGGTGACGACTGTTCCGCTGTCGTCGGAGGTTACAAACGGGCTGTTTATGTCGCTCAGACTCTTGCCGCAGATTTCTATCACCGCACCGACCATCTCGTAGACGTCCGCTTCGACGGTCTTGTATATTATCTCGTCGCCGGCAAGGATCATGATCTCCGAGCCGTCCTTCTGTATCTTCGCGCAGGCATCGAGAACGGAGTCGCTTATTCTGCTTTCCATGCCGCCCTCGGACTTTGTTATTCCGGCTCTGAGCGGCGCGATATGATTTTTGTCCATTGCGCCGAGCTTGTTGCCGTCGCTCTCGTCCGGACTTTTCATTTTGTCCTCGAGCAACGAGACGTTGAACTGCGTTTTGTACAGCAAATAAGAGCCGAACGACGGGTCAAATGACATTTTCGAGGTCGAAAAATATGTTATCGACGACGTAGTAATCATAATAACCGCAACGATGATGATCATCGGAATAATAATCATCAGCATATTCGACACAACAAGTTTATTTCTTATCGACGTATTTTTGAACACGGATATTCTCCTTTTTTGAAAAGGTTTTCCACCGCCGCAAACGCGGTATATCGGTGCGTCTGCGGTCAAAAATAAGCTCGGTGATGATATTGAAAAACGGGTTTCGTTATATCTTTGTCTTTCTCCTCGGTGCGGTGATATATAACCTCATCGAGGTGATTTTTCGCGGCTACACGCACTGGTCGATGTCCCTGGCGGGCGGCTCGGTGCTGCTGATTTTCTATATTCTGAGCGACTGGCTCGCGGCACTGCACCCTGTTATCGGCGGCCTGACGGGTGCGCTCGTTATAACCTGCGTCGAGCTTACCGTCGGAGTGATATTCAATATCCTGCTCAAAAAAAACGTCTGGGACTATTCGCATATACCGCTGAATTTTCTCGGACAAATCTGCCTGCCGTTTTCGGGGGCGTGGTTTATGCTCTATTTTCCTGCGGAATATCTCTGCCTCGCGCTCAAAAGAAAACTGGAGCCGAAATCAGTTTGAGGCTATGTAATCGGCTATTCCGTCCACCGTCGCCTGGGCGAGCTTCTCCTGGACGGAATCCGACCAGAGAAGCTTGCACTCGCTGATGTTGCTGACAAAGCCGTATTCTATGAGTACTGCGGGGCACTCCTCTATCCTCGTCACGCGGAAGGGATACATATTCGTGCCGCGGTCTATCTTTTTGAGCGTGGCGGAGCTTGCCGACGAATATATGCTGTTCTTATATGTCGAGACTATACGCTTATGCACTGCGGACGCCAGCGGGAACGAATATGCCTGATAGTAATATGCGCTCGTTCCCATCGGACTCGCGCTCTCGCTCGAGTCGCAGTGGACGGCGATAAACATATCGGGATTCTTCTTTCTGCCCATGGCTGCGCGGTTGTCGAGGGAGACATATGTATCGTCCGACCTTGTCATAATGATCGTTGCGCCGCGCGCTTCAAGCTTCGCCTTTATCTTTTTGGCGAGGAGCAGGTTTATCTGCTTCTCGTATTTTTTCGAGCTGCCGGGGTTATAGGCGCATATTGCGCCGGAGTCGTTGCCGCCGTGACCCGCGTCTATCATAATGACGCTTCCTTTGAGCGAAGCGGAGGGCTTCGCCTTGACCCTGAGGGTAAGGCAGCCGTCGGAGGTATAGCCTATAGAATAGCCGTAGAATTTGCCGGGATTTCTGAGAGTCAGGCGCAGAGTCAGAGTCTTTGCCTTAGTGTCCGGTATCCACGAGGCGGCGGAGACTATCTTGCTGCCCGAAACGCTGACCTTTCCCTCGACATTTCCCGAATGGCTGAAGGTGAGGTCGAGATATTTTCCGTTGAACGCGGTCACGGCATAGAGCGAGCCGCCGGACGCCTGAGACGACGGGAGATACGATTGATTCTTTACGGCGACATTAAACGGCACCTTCCAGGTGAGTCCGAACTTAATCGTTGTCGCGTCGGAATTTGAAGAGCTTGCGACAACGGAGACCTTGTTCTGCGGAAGATTATAGCCCTTTGATATAAGCTTAGTCTTGCTCACGAGCACGTTCTTGCCGCTTGCAAGGCGGTAATATCTGCTTCCGCCGTAGGTATATTCGCTAGAAATATAGTCAAACGTGCCCGCCGGGAGCGGAGAGCTGAACGGCACGCAGTCATCGACAACATTCGCAGGCATAGTCTCGCACAGCGAAATTATCTCACACATCTTCGACCTGCCCGAAACGCCCGCGTAGGCGTAGGGGGTGAGCATCTTCGACGGGTCAAAATCGACGCTGCCGCCCGTGCTCGGAGACTCCGTTGTGTCGGAGGGCTTGGACGGATCCGACGGAGAGTCGGGATTCGAAGGAGATGTAGTATCCGAGGGCTTTTCGGTTGACGGATGCTCTGTCGAGTCCGGCTGAGCAGGCTCCGGCTCGGGAGTCGGGATAACCGCGCTGACACTGACGCTCGCGCCGCTCGCAGTGGCGGAGAGTCCGTTGAAGCTTGCGTATACTTTGATGCGTCCGAGGGACTGAACCTTTGAGGTGCTCTTGGGAATTGATATCTTTCCGCTGTAGACGGCGAAATCCGAGGTTTCGTCAAGCTTCGTGCCGTTTTCGTCCTGAACAAAATTCGACTGCTGCTTGAGCTTCACCTTTGTGCCGCCGAGGCTCGCCGTAACATCAGCGCCCTTGAGCGCGGTTGCGGTGACGGTGATGCTGCTCCCGCCCGGAACCTCCATGGATTGGGTCGGGGTTATCGAATCAAGTATTTTTATTTCATATGTGACGGTATATTTATATGTTTTGTCCTTGTGCTCAAAGCTGAACTCGTTCTTTCCGACCTTGAGCTCCGTCTCAAAGGAGAAGTCGCCGTTGGTCTCGCGCTTGACATCCTTTCCGTTAAGCTTCAAGGGGCTGAGCGGGCTGCTCGAGCCCGTAAAGGTTATTTTGGACTCGTTGGTAGTTCTTGTGCTGCCGCTGAAGTTTCTCAGCTCAAAATCCTTTTCAAGCTCCTCGCGGGTCTGCTCCGCCATATATTTGAGAATCGTCGAGGCAAACGAGCTGTCCGACAAAAAGAGCTCATAGTCATACATAACGGCGCCCATGCAGGAGTCGAGCGACTCGCAGGAATCGAGCTGTTCGGTTATCATCATCGCCCCTTCCGTACCGCCGGACGCGAAGAGGTCGGCGCGCAGAGACGCAGCGAAATTAAGCCCGCGTGCGCGCGCAATGTCGTTGACCCGCTCGAGCGCCGAGGCATATTTTTCTCCCGCCGAGGCCTTGTCCGCGGGGAAGCTTATAAGAAAATCCGCAAATCTTGAGTCGAGCACCGAGGCGCAGTCCGCCGCATCGGTGTCATCGGCAAAGAGCGCCGCGCTGACCTTTTTGTTTTCGGAGTGGAGAACGCCTACGGCATTCTTTCTCTGCTCGGCGGTCATATCGCCCGAAAAAGCCACGCAGTCAAAACCGCTTCCGAGGGAGGCGAGCTCATCCTTGCCGAACTCCGTGCCGCCGTAGACAAAGCAGATATAGAACCCCTGCTCCTTCGCCTTTTCGGCGAACACGGAGAGCACGTCAAGCTTGCCGTCCGTGCAGGCAAAGCCGCGCTCCTCGGGCACTTCAACAAACACCGCGTCGAAGCCCTTACTTTTTATATTCTCCGCCGCTTTGGCTATTAAATCGGAATTTGACTTTTTGTCGGCCGAGGCAGAGAGCCCGAGCTTGTCCGTTTTGACAAAGACCGCCGACACCTTTGCGGGGCGGGACGAGACAAACTGAACGTTGCCGTCTGTAGTGCCTGTCGTCTCGGTTGTATCGGGTTTTCTTCCGCCTATAAGCGCCAGCATTTTATCCGTTCCGACTATGCCGGCGGCAACCGCCATGCTGACAAGCAGCAGGACAGCCACAGACATAATTATTATGGCATTTTTCTTTCCCTTCGTCATTTTTCTTCGCCCTCCGTCAGAAAAGTTTTTGCCTAAAATGGTCACAATATCCCCAATTTATAACAATACTCTGTATATTATAACATATTTTCGAGATTTTTCATTTCTTTTTTTGCGTTTTCGTTGATTTTTCCGAACATATATGAATAAGAAAAGAGCGCGAACCCGCAATAGGCGTTGAGCGAACGGACAAACGAGAGCTGACGGGCTATGATATCCGTGTTTTCCGTCCACTCGCAACTCCCCGTTTTGGCGTTTTTGTCCCGTGTTCCGCACTTGTAAGCGGCGAGTCCCCAGATTATCCCTACGCGCCCGTCGGAAATTTCGGCCCAGCGCTCGGCGGTGCTTTTAAACGGCAGGATTTGATTCTCGAAGCCGAAATATATCTGCGGGATAATATAATCCGCATAGCCGGGAGTCGAGAGCCACAGCTCGACATCGGCAAAGAGCGCATTTTCGTTGCCGTCGATATTCCCCGCGGGGCTTATCGAAAAAATCTTATTGCTTCCGTAGCTCTTGACGAGCGCACAGAGTCCCGCCGCAAACGCGCTGACGCTGTCGCGCCGCCACTCGCTAAGTCCCTTTTCCCCGCCGTCGGAGACATATTTTTCGTATTCCGCGCGGTCTATGCTCCCGTCGCGCGTGGGATAGAAATAGTCGTCGATGTGTATGCCGTCAACGTCGTAGCCGTCGAGTATCTCGCGCACTCCGTCATATATCAGGGCATGGACATCGGTGGACGCGGGGTCAAAATATATTCCGTTTTTAAGCCCGATAACAGCAGTCGTGCCGAGAAGCTTTCGGGCGGGGCTGCCCTGCGGCAGAGAGTCGGTATCCTCGGAGGACGAGACGCGAAACGGGTTTATCCATGCATGGAATTTCAGCCCCGCTCCGTGGGCGCACTCGACAAGTATTTTCAGCGGGTCAAAGCCCGGGGCGCTCCCCCTGCAGGAATATTTTGACCACGGGAAAAGCTTCGACGGGTATATCGCGTCGGCAAAGGCGCGGACATGGACAAAGACGGTGTTCAGCTTCATATCGGCGATATTACGAAACATCTCGTTCGCCGCCCCGCGGAATTTTTCCTCCCCTTGAGCAGCGTCCGGCAGCTCGTAGCAGCTTATCCAAACGGCGCGCAGCTCGTCGGGTCCCGGCGTGTATTCCGCAGTTTCCGTCAGGCTTTTATCCGTCGTGTCCGACGGCTTTTGCGGCGGAACGGTGCATGAGCAGAGCAGGCAGAGCAGAAGCAGGCAAGCAGAAATTCGTTTCATTTTCATTCTCCTTTGTTTGGCGTCTGCTACATATCTATGCGTGTCCCCCGCAAAAAAATCGGGAGCCGGCACATTTGGCGCGTCGGCTCCCGAAAAAACATATTTTATTTTACGTTCCCGTCAAGGACATCGCGCAGACTCACGCCGTCGAGATACTCGTTGATAACGCGTTCGAGCCCTTGCCAGACCGGGAGGGTCAGGCAATCCGTGCAGCGTGGGCATTCGTTGGGGCTGCTGTCAAGGCACGCCACGGGCGAAATGCTGCCCTCGGTGAGCCTGAGCACCTCTCCTACCGGGATATCCTCCGGCTCGCGCGCAAGGCGGTAGCCGCCCTGAAAGCCGCGTGAGGTCTTTAAAATACCCTCGGCCGTGAGCGCGGGCACTATCTGCTCGAGATATTTTTTCGAGATGCTCTGCCGCTGTGCTATATCCTTGAGAGCGACGAAGCCGTCGCCCTGATTTTCGTTAAGGTCGATAAGCAGACGCATTGCATAGCGTCCCTTTGTGGAGATCTTCATTCAATCACCTCTTTGGGCGAGTATACCATAAATTCCGCTTTTTTTCAAGAAATCAGTCAATAACGACCTCTCTGTGCAGCTCGGACGAGTCATATATCGCCTGCATTATCTTGGAGGTGGCTATGGCCAAATCTATGTCGGCGCGGTTATGCTCGCGGGTTATGACGCAGTCGACAAAGGAGTTTATCTCCTCCTCGTAGAAATCCTTCGACCTGAACTTCGGCTCGCTGCGCAGGAGCATACCGTTCTTGACGGAATAGAGAACAAATCCGCCGCAATACTGGTGTCTTATGCCGGCCTTGTCGCCGATGAAGTCTATATAAGTCTCGCTCTCGCCGATATTCTCCGCCCATGCGCCGTTGAAGCTTATTGTAGGGCCGTCTGTTCTGATAATACCGGTGACGGAATCGTCAACGTCATAAACTCCGTCCATGTCTGCGGTGTTCTCCGCCCACATTCCCGTGTAGACATAGTCCTTTATGTTCTTGCCGAGCTTGCAGAATGCCTCGCCCGACGCGGTCAGGGGCTTAGGCTCGCCGCAGCAGTAGAGTATGAGGTCAAGGTAGTGAACTCCCCAGTCTATGAGCGTGCCGCCGCCGGACGCCGACTTGCGCGTAAAGTCTCCGCCGATACCGGGTATAGAGCGGTTTGCGCGGAAGCTCGCATAGACGTGGTAGACTTCGCCGAGCTCGCCCGCGTCTATCAAATCCTTTATATGATTGACCGCGGTGCCGAAGCGGTTGCACACGCCGATGCTTAAAATCCTGCCCGTCTCATGTGCGACCTTCTGCATCTCGAGCGCCTCGGAGAGCACGCGCGCGGCGGGCTTCTCGCTGAGGACATCCTTACCGGCGCGCATGAAGTCTATCGCTATGACCGAATGCAGGTCGTTGTGGGTGCAGACCGAAACAGAATCGAGCTCGGGGTCGTCGAGTATCTCATGATAGTCATAGACGGCCTTTCCGCAGCCGTATTTCTCCACGGCGGCATCCGCCCTCTCGGGGATGATATCGCAGAAATACTTTATCTCCGCCTTTTCGTTCTTCATATAGGCGGGGATATGCGCGGAATTGGCTATCGCTCCGCAGCCGATTATTGCTACCTTGATTTTTTTTGACATTTCATTTCCTCCGTTTCCGGGTTAGTATTATCCGTGTATATAATAGCAAGACCGGATTGAAAAGTAAACTCTAACATAAAAAATATATGTTTTTTTATTTTTTAGGCTAAATCGGACATTTTTTATGCATTTGTTTCTTGTTTTTTGCAAAGGCAGGTTATATAATAAAATTACGTAATTGTTTTAACTAATGTTTTTGGAGATGGTGAAGTGAGTAAAATATCCGATTTTCTCAACTCAAAAATCGTTAAAAGCGATGTCGGCGAAGAAACCGTGCTGACCTGGAAAGAAACGCTCTCCTATGCCCTCGGGCGCGGCGCTCAGGGCATGAACACGAGCATGACAAGCTCTAAGTACATAAACTTCTTCCTGACCGACGTGCTGTTCAAGAAGCTCGAAAATCCCATGGGAGTCGCGTCAAAAATCCGGCTTTTCTGCGGCATCTTCGACGCGATAAACGACCCGATGATGGGCGTTATCGTTGACAAGACGAGGACGAAAGACGGTCAGATGCGCCCGTATATCAGATGGGCTCCGCTGTTCGTTTCGCTCGTCATGGTGCTGTTCTTCATCGGCAGCGCGGACGCTAACCCGATTTTCAACATCGTTTATACGACCTTCCTTTTCGTCATGCTCGACGTCACCTACACGGCGTTTGACATCCCGATGGGCGCTTTGGCGTTTTCGATAACCCCGAGCGGAATCGAGCGAACTAAGCTGTTCGGAGTCAGCTCCATAGTCCGCTCCGTAGTCGGCGCTCTGCCGCAGGTCTTTGTTGCGGGCGCGGCTCTGCTCCCCTATTTCAAGGATCACACCCCGCAGGCTTATCTGACCTCCGCGATAATCTCCGCGGTGTTCATAGTCATTCTCACGCGCCTGACCTACCGCAACACCCGCGAACGCGCGCAGCATCAGTCGGACACGCCGAGCGTCAAGGAATGCTTTGCGCTCCTGTTCAAGAACCGTCCTCTGCTCATGCTCTTCTTTGCGAATATCTTCTTCCTTATCTGCAAAATTCCTGAGCAGATCTCGTTCTACTTCGTAGCCGACCTCATCTTCAACAGAAAATACAACGTCTTTATCGACGTTATAAAGTTCCCCGGCTTCCTGCTTGCGGGCATTTTGGTGCCCAAGATAGTCGAAAAGCTCGGCAAGCGCGCGGACTCGCGCAGGTTCTTCCAAATCTGCTGCTTATCCGCTATAGTTCTTCATCTGCTCTTTGCGCTGACCACCTACGGAGGACTGATAAACAAGCCCGAGGGTCAGTCCGCGTCGATATTCACGGCCATACTCGTCATTCTCTTTACGGGTCTTACGACTATTCCGCTTGAGTTCAAGAACCTCATGCAAAAGGAGATGGAGGCCGAGACCGTCGACTACATCGAGTGGAAAACAGGCCGCCGCGTCGAGGGAATCATGCTCTCGATAATGAGCTTCACGGGGAAAATAGAGAACACCTTCGCCTCGTCTATAGGCATTGCGATTCTCGGCATAGTCGGCTATGTCAGCCACACCGAGGGCTCGCTTATTCAGAACCACAACACGAATCTTGCACTGTTTGCGATGACGACGATCGTCCCCGCAATAGGCTATCTGCTCATGCTCATCCCGATACATTTCTATAATATCACCGGCGACGGACACAGAAAGATGATGGCCGATATCGCCGAGCGCCGCGCCTCGATAGCCGCAGAGACGGCCGCCGAGCTTCAGAGCGCAGGAGAGACAAAATGAATCCACGCTTCGTTTTCATAGCCGACACTCACCACTTCTCGCGCACTCTTTCCGACGGCGGCGAGGCCTATGCCTACCGCAGCGGCTCGGATCAGAAGTGCCTTGAGGAGACGGGCGAGATAATCGACGCGGCATTTGAAAAGATACTCGAAAATCCGCCCGACGCCGTAATGATAGCGGGCGACCTTTCAGACGACGGCGAGCGAGTCTGCCACGAGGAACTCCGCGAAAAGCTCCGCGAGCTTCAAAAGCACGTTCCCGTATATGTCATAACCGCGACGCACGACTGGTGCTGCGACGAAAACCCGCGCAGGTTTACGAACGGCGAGGTCACAAACGACGTGGAGACCGTTTCGCACGAGGAGCTCAGCGACTTCTACCGCGAGTTCGGACTCGACCGCGCGATAAGCTCATTCAAGACTCACCTCGGCATATATTCATATGTCGCGCAGCTTGCGCCCGGCGTTCGACTGCTCGCCCTCAACGATGACCAAAACGGCAAAGGGCGCGCGGGCTACACTCCCGACCACATGGCGTGGATAGAGGAGCAGATAAGCAAAGCGAAAGAGGACGGTCAGCTGATAATAGGCATGGAGCACCACCTTCTCATAGCGCACATCCACCCGTTCATAACGAGCGGCCACTGCGTCGGCGACCGCGAGGAAGTCGCCTCAAAGCTTGCGGACGCGGGGCTTCGGTATATGTTCGTCGGCCACTCGCACATTCAGCGGATAGATACCTTCGTCTCCCCAGCGGGCAATCCGATAACCGAGGTCAACGTAGGCTCGCTGTGCGGCTATCCCGCGCCGATAGTCAACGTAACCGTGACGGATGACAGCCGCCTGCATATAGTCACGGAGCACCTCGAGAGCTTCGAGGGCGCGGAGGATGCGCAGGAATTTTTGAGAGCGCACGCCACGCAGCTCATTGACCTGCCGCTCAAGGGCGCACTCGAGAGCCGAAAGGAGTTCGGCAAAAGGCTCGACGCGCTCGGCGTAAACGGCAAAAAGATATCGGCTCTGCGTCCTGTTGTAAAGCCCGTTGCAAAGCTGCTGCTGAAATCCGATGTGATGAGCTTTTATAAAAAAGTGAACCGCCTGACCTTCGGCAAGGTGCTCAGAAAAGAGGACGCCGAGGAGCTTGCGGATATGAGGGTCATAGACATAGTTCACGGTGTCCTGCTCTCATTCCTCGACGGCGGCATGAACCGCGTTGACAGAGACAGCGCATATTACCGCTTAGTTGCGGGAACTATCTCGATTCCATCTCGGATAATGAAAAAGAACTCGCTGTTCAGAAAGCTAAACGAGTGCGCCGATGCGATACTCACGGGCAGTGAGCCGAGTCCCGAGGACGCAATAATATAGAATAAAATATAAACGCACAGGGCTTCCGTCTGATTCGGAAGCCCTGTTGAATTTATATTGTCGGTATCAGTGGAAATCCCACGAGTCTATGTCCGCATAGATATCATTGATATGATTTTTGTTGCCGTATTTGAGCGTTCTTGTGTATATCGCTATTCCCGAGCGATAGCACAGGGGCACGAACGGCATATCGGCATTGAACGCTTCGATAAAGGTATTCAGATCGGATGAGCCCGAAAGGAACGCCGAGTATGCGGTGCTCGCAGCGCCCGAGGTGTTGATGCCGTAGGCGACGCTGCCGCCGCTCTTGAGAAGCGGCGAAAGGCTCATATTATCGGTGAGCTTGACTTCGCCTATATACATATCGAATTTGCCGGAGGCTACCGCCGCGCGGTAATCCTTTTCGCCGAGCTCGCTGACCGTGACGGAGATTTTGAGCTTTTCGAGCATCCCCTTTATGCTCTGCGCCGCTGCCGCCTTGAAGCCGTTATCCTTGTTGACAACTATCCTGAGCGCGAGCTGTTTTTTGTTGGCGTCCGCACGCGTTGCGTCGTTTTTCGAGGTATAGCCCGCCTCGTCGAGCAGCTTTCCCGCCGCTTCGAGGTCGGTTTTTACAGTATAATCCTTGTCGGCGACCGCGCTCCAATCGGGATTAAAGGGCGTATACGCCGCTTTCGCGTGACCCTGGAACGATTCGTCGGCGAGCTTCGCCCTGTCTACGGCTAAGGCTATCGCTTGCCGCACTTTCTCGGAAGAGAGCGCGGAGCTGCTCTTATTGAACGTGAGATAGACAAGGTTATTCATCTGTATATCCGCCACCGACGCGGAATATCGGGTATATGCGCCGCTGCGCAGGTCGTCGAACGCGAAACTGATATTGCCGATGGCGAGAGTATATTTGAGCATACTCAGGTCCTTGACGTCGTAGAGCGTGATGCTCGTCTTTTTCGGCGAGAAGTCGCTGCGGGCGTTGCTCGCCTTGAGATAGCCTACGCCGTTTTCGGATTTATATGTGTATCTGCCTCTGCCCGCCGCGCCGTCGTCGGTCGAACCGCGCTTTGTGACGGCAAAGGTCAGGCAGTTCACTGCATACGGGTCATCGTCGCCGAGCGAGAAAACAACGCTGTTTCCGCTGACCTTGGCGCTGCTGAAATTCGCAAGCCGCGTTTTATATGCGGGCGACTTTTTTGCGCTCTCAAACGAGGCCACAACATCCGATGGCGAAACGCTCGAGCCGTCCGAGAATTTCGCGGAGGCGAGGGATACGGTGAGAGTGCGCCCGCTCCGGCTGTAATTCGACGCGAGAAGCGGCTTTGGATTATAATTTTTATCGAGTGCAAACAGCCCGTCGTATATGAGCGTCATAAGCTGCTGATTGAGCATACTCGTAGCTGTAAAGGGGTTTAGCTTGTCAGCTTTTGAATAGGGCAGTTTGAGAGTCTGTATCGCTTCAACGGCATCGGACGGCATTTCCGTAGTCCCGTCCTCGCCCTCCTTTTTGCCTGAACATCCGCTGAATACAAAGGAAAGCGCAAGCATCATCACAAGTATTGCCGCCGCTGAACGGATAAATTTTTTCTTCATACCTGTCTCCTCTCGGGAAATTCGTAAAGCCATATGACTTTACACTATTTTATCAAATCTTTGATTATCTCGCCCGCCATTATCATGCCCGCTACGGGCGGGACGAACGATATACTCCCGGGCAGAGCCCTGCGTGAGCTCTCCTCGACGGTCTCCCCGGACTTTATCGGCTGCTCGGGCGACCAGACGACCTTCAGATGATTTATCCCCCGCGCTTTGAGCTCGCGGCGCATCACGCGGCACAGCGGACAAACCGAGGTTTTTGAGATATCGGAGACCCTGAAGAGAGTCGGGTCGAGCTTGTTGCCCGTGCCCATGCACGATATCAGCGGTATTCCACGCCTCTGCGACTCTGCCGCCAGGGACAGCTTCGCCTGAACGGTGTCTACGGCGTCGGCGATATAGTCATAGCCGCCCTCGAAGAAGTCTGCCGAATTTTCTTCGAGATAGAACCCGTCAATGATATTCACCTTGCATTCGGGGTTTATATCCTTTATTCTTTCGGCTGCGACTTGAGTTTTTTTCATGCCGACGGTCGAGGTCAGCGCGTAAAGCTGGCGGTTGATATTTGTAATTGATATCTCGTCGTTGTCAACAACGGTCAGCTCCCCTACGCCCGCGCGGGCAAGCGCCTCCACAGTATACGAGCCGACACCGCCGAGTCCGAACACCGCAACGTGACAGCGGGCGAGCTTCTCCGCCGCCTCCTTGCCTATCAGCATTTCACCTCTTGAAAAGCGAGAAAGTTCCAAAGCATCTGCCTCCGGTAGTTTCTTATGGGATTATTGTACACCATGGGCGGAGATTTTGCAATTTTTTATTGATAAAAGCGCGGTTGCGGTTGTTTTTTTCACCGCTAAAGGTTATAATTAAATGAATATAAGTTTAAAGGATGTCATTTGAAATGAAATTAGGAATAGTAGGTCTGCCGAATGTCGGCAAGAGCACGCTTTTCAACGCCATTACCAATGCGGGCGCGCAGTCCGCAAACTATGCGTTCTGCACCATCGAGCCGAATGTCGGCGTAGTTGCCGTGCCGGACGAGCGCCTTGACAAGCTCGCAGAAATGTACAATCCGGACAAGATAACCCCCGCGACAATCGAGTTCGTTGACATAGCCGGACTTGTGCGCGGCGCGTCCAAGGGTGAGGGTCTCGGCAACAAGTTCCTCTCGCACATAAGAGAAGTCGATGCGATAGTACATGTGGTTCGCTGCTTTGAGGATGACGATATAGTTCATGTCGACGCGACTATCGACCCGAAGAGAGATATCGAGACTATCAATCTCGAGCTCATCCTCTCCGACCTTGAGATGGTCGAGCGCAGGATAGACAGAGTCGCAAAGCAGGCGAGAAACGACAAATCCGCTGCGGCGGAGCTTGAGTTTCTCAAGAGGCTCAAAAGCGAGCTTGAGAGCGAGGTGCCCGCAAGAAACGTCGAGTGCGACGAGAACGAGCGCGAATTCTTGGCGCAGATAGCTCTGCTCACCGCAAAGCCCGTCATCTACGCCTGCAACATGAGTGAAAAAGATTTTGCAAACAATATTGATACAAACCGCCACTATCTCGCGGTCAAGGAGATAGCCGCCGCAGAGGGCTCGGAGGTCCTGCCCATCTGTGCGGAGCTTGAGGCGGAGATAGCCTCGCTCGAAAAAGAGGAACGCGAGATGTTCCTGACCGATCTCGGAATCGAGAAGGGCGGACTCGACCTGCTCGTTCAGCGCAGCTATCACCTGCTCGGTCTTATATCCTACCTGACCGCCGGCAAGCCCGAGGTCAGAGCCTGGACGATAACCCGCGGCACTAAGGCTCCTCAGGCGGCCGGAAAAATTCACTCCGACTTTGAACGCGGCTTCATCCGCGCCGAGGTTATAAGCTTTGAGGATCTCATTGCCTGCGGCTCTCTGACCGCCGCAAAAGAAAAAGGCCTTGTCCGCAGCGAGGGCAAGGAGTATGTCATGAACGACGGCGATGTCGTGCTGTTCAGATTCAATGTGTAAAGGAGTAAGCTATGGCTGAGGACAACAACATTCTTGATTTTTATCCCGAGGGCGAGGAAGAGGCCTGCGCCGAGGACAGCTACGTCACTCTCGTTGACGAGGACGGCAACGAGGTCGATATGTCGGTTGTCGATATCGTTGAGCACAAGGGCGAGAACTATGTTATTCTCCTGCCCGTCGAAAATATCGAATCGGGCGATATGCAGTTCGCCGTGATGAAGATAGAATACGACGAGGACGCCGACGAATACACCTATGTGACCGGCAACGATTCCGAATACGACGAGGTTTTCGTCGAGTTCCGCGAGAGGCTCGAGCAGGAGCTGAGCATCTTCGACGGTATCGGCGATGAGCTTGAAAGTGAAAACGAGCTCGACCATTTCGACGAGGACAACTGAAAACAGATGAGGGGCCGCGTTGAGCGCAGCCCCTCTTGCTTTTACCATTCAAATGTCACGGTGATTCCGTTCTTTTGATAGCTTATATCATGGAAGTTTCTGTTTTCTATTCCCTCGCAGAATACGCGCGTCATCTCCGCATCTTTAAACGTGATGCTTCCGGTCAGGGTCAGGCTCTGCGGCAGATACACCGTCTTGCTGACGGTGAAGCCCGTCAGCCACCAGTGATACATCGGGTCGCGGTGGACGAGCAGGTCGTCTCCGTGGAAGAGGTCGAGCGACATGAGCAGCATATCCTCATCGCCCACGCAGTTATAAAACGTTCCCTTTGACCCGGGCTCGCGCTTGTATATGCCTATTTCCGCGCCGTTTGTTATGACATATCTGCCCTTCCAGAGCTGAATCATCCACTCGCTGCCGGCGTAGTTAAACTTAATGCGCGCGGTCTGATAGTTGAACAGCGGAGTGATATAGCAGAAGATATCATATGCCACGGTAAAGCCGAAGTTTCGCATCCAGACATGAACAGGCGTTATGACCATGACCTTTCCGACGTCGAAATCATAGCCTATGCCGACCATTCCGTTGTCGTCCTTGCCGTAGAGCATCTGGGTCTTTATGTTATAATACGTGCCCGAGGGCAGCTCCTCCGTCCTGCCGTCGCGGTAGGTCACGCGGCAATATATCTCATATGTGTCCTCCAAGCCCTCGACGGGTACGCAGTAGAGATATGCCTCGTCGATTATTCCGAAATAGACCGCCGCAGCACGGAAAATGAGCGAGAGAGCGGAATTGCCCTCCTTTGCGTATTTTTCGGAAAGCTCGTTGAGCTTCTTTTGAAGCTCGGGCACATTGATATGATATTTTTCGCTGACCTTGACGGCGAGGCCGTTGAACTCCGGCATACTCTTCATTATCAGCGCGGCATCAAGTCCCGAGGCTCTGGCGACGCTCGAGCACAGGGCGTCAAGCTTATCGTCGAGCACCACGTTGAACTTATCCTGCGCCACAAAGTGGAAGCCCGTGAGCAGGTAAACGGCGTTGTCGATACTGTTGACATACTTGAAGAAATCCTCGGTTGACATTGTAGGATAGCCGTTCTTCATAATATAGCCGTAGATACCCGTCGGCTCCGCCTTCTTGGCAACCGCATTTGCGGGGACGCAGACAGCGCACAAAAGAATCACAAGGGACAAGATAAAGCTCAGTGTTCTTTTAACTTTTTGCATTGTTTTTCCTCCTCATACTTTGCTTCGCCAATAAAATATTACCATAGAAAGCGAAAATAAGCAACATACAAAATGCGCAGAAACGGGAGTAAATAACCGCTTCTGCGCTGTTTTTATATAAGTCCGAGCTTTTTAAAGGCGTTATAAAGCCCGTCGGAATTTATGTCGTCCGTCACTGTGTCCGCCGCCGCTATGAGGGCGGGCGTCGCGTTGCCCATAGCAACTCCGTACTCCGCGAAGTCCATCATCTCGAGGTCGTTGTCGCCGTCGCCGAAGGCTATCGTCGCGCTCCTCGGCGCATCGAAGCGGCGCAGTATCTCCGCCATACCGGTGGCCTTTGTGTATCTGCTGTCCGTAACCTCGCCGCAGCGGTCGCCCATGTTGCCGAAGCTGTAGCGCACGACGCCGAAGCGCTCCCCGAGGTCGGCGGCAACCTCGCCGAGTCCCTTGGGCGCTCCGTAATATATGAGCTTTTCGGCGGAAGTCAGCTCGGACGCACTCTCTACTACCGTAGTCATGCCGAAGAGCGAGTTTATTTTGCCGCGGTCGATGCCGTCGGCAAGATAGTGCGCAACTATCGCGTCGGCGCACCACTTTTCGAGCATGAGCGTATGCTCGGTCTGCACGCAGTAGGGCGCGTGCAGGGAGGTGAAATATCGGGCGAGAAAGGTCATGTACTCCTTTGAGAAGCAGTGCCGGGCTATGCACTCGCCGTCCGCCATAACATATGCGCCCGACGAGCAGACCGCTCCGTCAAAGGTTATCTTTTCGAGCAGCCACGGATAAATCTGCGAGCGCTGTCTGCCCGTGCAGGCAAAGAGCTTGTGCCCGTTAGCCTTGGCGGCCTTCAGCGCCTCGAGCGCCGAATCCGCGAGCTTGCCATGAAAGTCGACAAGTGTCCCGTCTATATCAAGAAAAATATACTTTGTCTCCATGCGTTCCCTCCGAAAGCGTTTTTACGTACTGTAAACTTAAATGAAAGTTGAGAACCTCTCGATCCTTCTGGTATAATGGTTTCACCACAAAACGCATCTACTCCCAAAAGAAAGGAAAGGTTCTCTGATGAAATTATATCAAATTAGGTGTCCGAAATGCAACAACATTCATTCATTTTATCGTTACGGCAAAGATCCTGACGGTTATCAAAAGTATCTCTGCCGGAACTGCCATCATCAATTTGCACCCGAACGGCCGAGGCCGGAGGGGGCAAATTGTCGGCGGAAGCATCCGCCTTGCCCCGTGTGCGGAAAAGCTTCCTTTCTGCATCACGATTATGAGCATTATTCCAACTACCGTTGCAGTGACAAAAAGTGCAACCATTCTTTCTTTGAATGGAAATCCGCTGCCGTTACCGCTCCGTCTATGTCCTCACTTTTCGGCAAGCATAATTTTAAGCGTATGCGTTATCCTGTTCAAATCATCATTACGGCTTTGTCAATGTTTTATCTCGGTAAAAACTCTTTCCGAAATATCAGTCTTGTACTCAAAACTGCCTTTAATATCAAGGTTTCACATACCACTGTCAGCAATTGGTGCGTTAAGTTCGCTCCGCTGTTTGATGATATGCGGATTCAGCTTGTTCCTTTATTAGACCTCAATTCCGATGAATGGCACGCCGATGAAACGGTAGTTAAAATAGCCGGTGTAAAGCATTATATCTGGTTCATCATTGACAGCGAAACAAGATTTGTTATCGGGTTTCACTTGTCCCCGCACAGAGACTCTCCTCAGGCTGTTTCTCTGTTCAGCGAAGCCGCTAAATTCGGCAAGCCGTCTGCTATTGTTTCCGATCGTTATTCGGCCTACAAAGTTCCTGTCAAGTCCATTTTCAGCGGTACTAATCACATTCGCGTTCAAAGCTTTAAAGATGATATTTCAAACAACCTAATTGAATGTTTTAACAAGCAGTTCAAAGCTTGGTACAAAACCAAACAGGGCTTTTCTTCCTTTGAAAGCGCCAATAACCTGATTTCCATGTTTGTGTTTTTCTTCAATTTTGTCCGTCCTCATTCTGCTTTGAACGGCCTTACCCCCGCTCAGGTTGCCGGTCTGAATTTACCAAAACGGAGAAAACAGGAGTTCCCGCTCGTTGCGTGAAGCTTTTCTGCGATTTCGTAAGCTATTCTTTCATTTTAACTTTACACTGCCCGTTTTTACTATAATAACACAGCCCGAACTTTTTGTCCATTGCCGATTGAAAAAGCGGACGCTGTTATAGTATAATATTTAAAACAGGGAAATAATGGGCGGTGAAAACATGACCGATATTGAAAGAGCGAAGCAGCTTTTGATAAGCGAGGGCTGCACCTGCGTAGTCTGCAAGGGCAACAACATACATATAAGCCAAAAGCGCGGAGTTGCGCCGCTCATGGAGCTTCTTGACGGCGGCGCGGATATTCGCGGATATTCGGCGGCGGACAAGGCCGTCGGCAAGGCGGCGGCGATGCTGTTCGTTCTGCTCGGAATAAGCGAAATATATGCTGCGGTTATGAGCCGAGGAGCAAAAGCGGTCTTTGACGAGCACGGGATAAAATATTCCTGCGGCGAAGAGGTCGAATATATAATCAACCGCCAAAAAGACGGTATGTGCCCGATGGAAAGAGCGGTTAGGGATATTGACGACCCCGCCGAGGCGCCGAAAAAAATAAAAGAAACAATTGAAAAATTGCGAAAGGGTGACTGACATGAAGCTTCACTACATGGGAAAATTCAATCTCGACCCGAACACGCTGCCACAGGCGGAGCACAAGCCCGGCGCAACGGAGTTCAAAGAGGCGGACAGCATGAAAAAGCTGGCTGTTATCGCAAACGCCGTCTCTTTCGTGATTTTTGCCGTTCTCGCCGTCTCGGCGTATTTAAGGCTGCCGGATATCACGCGCGGAAAATCATCTGTAATAGCCTGGGGCGCAGCCCTGCTCGGCTCTCTGCTCATCCTGTTTCCGCACGAGCTGCTCCACGCCGTCTGCTTCAAAAATGATGTGTATCTCTACACTAATTTCAAGCAGGGTATGCTGTTCGTTGTCGGCACGGAGCCGATGAGCAAGGGCAGGTTCATATTTATGTCCATGCTTCCGAACATAATTTTCGGCATTATCCCCTATGCCCTCGGCATGATATTCCCACAGCTCAAAGCGCTGACCCTGTTCGGTATGCTCTGCACGAGCATGGGCGCGGGCGACTACTATAATGTGTTCAACGCCCTGCGCCAAGTGCCGAAAAACGGAAAAATCTATATGTCCGGTATGCGGTCGTATTGGTATGTGGGGGAATGAGTAAAAACTTGATAAACAGTTAACCGAGCAGTAGATTTTCACTGCTCGGTTTTTTACTATGCATATGCGGATATTTAATCAAGGGATTCCAAAATTTTTTCAATGGCCTCCGCATTGATTTTCTTTCTGTCTCCTTTTACTGCGACAGTCATATTGCATTTTCTGAAAATATACTTTGCGGCGTCGATTATCTGCTCCTTAGTTACTCTGAACCTGCCGTAAAATTCATCCGAATAATCTATCGGCTGCGTTTTTAATATATGGTTGTAGTAAGCCATATTCCAATTCAAATTATCCGGATTATCCAAATTCATTTCCGAATTGAATATTTCAAAATTAAGAGTCGCTTCAAAGTTAAATCGGCCGTCTTTTACAGCATTTAGCAAGTCAACAACTGTCTTAAAAGCATCTTCAAGCTTATTGGGGTTAACTTCAAAGAAAAAGTTGATATTGCCTATATTGTCGTACTGCTCAAAAGTGCTGTCGTATGAATAAATAATAGGATTATCCTCGGACAGATAATTATACACCAGCGCTTTATCGCCATTGAACAGCAATGCATAAAGTATATCATAAACTCCGCCCGGATATTTTGAACAATCAACATCAAATCCCATCTGAATATAGTACCAATAATTATTTTTGATCCAAATTTTCTTTTCTCTATGAAAGAACTCGTCATTAACGATAACTGTATTCGTAAAGCCCGGATCGCTTTGGCAAATATCAAGCTTGCTGATTTTTTTGTTCAGGGCGTCGAGGTTCTCATCAGAAATATTGCCGGTCGCATATACAAAACAATTACCGGCAGAAAGCACCTTTTGTCTGAACTCGTTTATCTTCTTGACAGAAACTCTGTCAACTGTTTTACAATAGCCCAACACTATCTTTTCAACTTCGCTGTTTTTCCAAACTATGCTGTCAAAATAAAAATCGAGTGAACTGCGCCGATCTTTCTCTCTGATTTCGGCTTTGATCCGTCCTTTCTCATTATTGAAATCATGCGAGGTCAGCTTGATTTCATCAAACAATCCGCATAAAATCTCAATAGCAAAATCAAACTCATGCTGAGGCCCGTCTATAGTAAAGCTCACAAACTTCTTATAAGTTGAACCCTGAAAGCACAAGCCGTGCATTGCAAGGAGCTCATAAAAATTTTCGTATTTATTTTTAAGATTTCTGAAAACGACATGTTCAAAAAGATGGCTGATGCCGTTATTTGAAATGTCCTCAAAAATGCTGCCGGCTCTCACATATAGCGACAGGCAGAAGCTTCTGAGATTCGGATTTGTCAAAGAATATATAGAAATACCGTTGACCGAAACCGAGCGTTCGTTCATACATAATCACCTCTTTATACAATGATTATATACTATTAGCTTTAAATCCGCAATATAGTAATTGGGTTGAGCCAGCCGGTTGCGGTGACTTGTACAGCTAATAGTAGTGTTCGAGCTGTATATTGCTGAGCCCTGTTGGACTCGAACCGGTAAACAAAACAGCTATGCAAGTCGTAACAGTAGTTAAAGTAAAACAGAGCAGAAAGATTTAAGTCTTGCCGCTCTGTTTTCTAAATGTGATAACTACTCCAATCCATTAAGTAAGGCGCACGGTTTGAGCGTAGCGACGCCCGTGCCTTTTCTCACCTGAAAATTATTCGCTGAGTTCTTTTATAATTGCTTTAAATTTATCGGTATCGCGCACCGAATCAAACTCATCATGCAGTATCCATTTATCTCTAAGTATTTCGCAAAGAGTTCTTGTGTCGGCAGTCTCGAAATCTGTTTTTCGCTCAATTATTTCGCCGACCAATACCGCACTGTATCTCTGCTCATCGGGGCGATTATCAAAAGCCTTCGCTTCATCAACGGCTAAATGCAGGTGCTTATACATATTATCGTAATCCTTCAAAAGCGCATATCTTTTGGCAATATCAAAATCAAGCCACGCAACACCCCAATTATTGTTTGGTCTGTTGCCGTCAAGGATAAGCTTCTCCAATTCAAACACTTTTTTCAACACAATAAGCTCTGTCTCGTTATCAACCACATCCGCATCCGCTAAAAGCCAAATAAATGTTTGCAAATTTTCATAGCTTTTCATAATCGCGTTGCGCAAAAAGGGCAACTTTTCTTCTTTTTTTAGTGCCCACCATATCTGCAATTCACGGCAGTTTTCCATCGAAGGCAGGGTTTCATAAATTTTTCTGCCGATTTCTTTTCTCCCGTGCAGACAATGGTTAAACGCAAGTCTCGCGGTTGCCGCAAGCCGTATGCTTTGATCGGGGCAATATTTCATAATTCTTTCACCCAGGGCAGTGATTTCAGAATCATACCTTTCCATATTTTCTTTCCATTCCGGAATGTTACCGTCATCATCACCCGCGACAAAAAGAGCATACATCAGTTTATCAAGCAGAATGTAATTATTCGGATATTCCCCGACCCCCTCACGGGCAACAGCAATGCACTTATCTATCTCACCCCTGCTTATGGAAAGCTGAAAGCGTTCAAGATATTTTTCTACATTTTCCATTTCGGTTATTTCATCGACACCCATAAGCTTATCGGTGGAAACATCAAAAAATGATGCGATGGTAGGCACAAGCTCAATATCAGGATAACATAAACCATTTTCCCAGCGCGACACGGATTGACACGACACACCGAGAACCTGTGCAAACTCCTCCTGCGTGATCTCTTTTTCTTTCCTCATTCTTTTTATCGTTTCGCCTATATTCAGTTTCATAGTAGAACCTCTCTTTCAATGATTGAAAGCGGCACCTCTTTCTGAATATATTATTGCATATTAAGCCCTTCGATTCAATATCATGAACAGAGAGTTTTTTTCACGGTTTTAGTGAAAAGTCAAGAGCGAATAAGTAAAGAAGCCGTCAGATTTACATCTTATTGCTCGGTTATTCAATACAACAGCGTTATGAAGTGCTCGCTATGCTCGTAGGAAGTGCGCGCACTTTGATTTTCATGCGGTTCACCGCACTTCATTGGCGAAGCGTCTTCATTTTTCATGCACCGAAGGTGCGCTTAATTGAAAAAAAGCACTTGCATTTGCTTTTGGGACAAGGAGAGAGGAACTTGGTCTCGCCTGCCGGCTCGGTCGGTGCTTCTGCACCCCTTGACACGCTCCGCGCCCAATATTCAAAGCGTTTTGTCCAAACAAAAAGTGAAATCGTTCGCTTTGCTCACGGTGAAATAATTTGCTCTGCAAATTGTGATATTTGCCGCTTCGCATCAAGTGAAATGAAATAAATCCCTCACCGCCGCAGCGATT
>ERZ791601.14-NODE-14-length-183393-cov-14.658200_pt1 | contig 183393 bp, 154 predicted proteins | sample MGYA00509967_ERZ791601 | MGnify/ENA primary metagenome ERZ791601 (study PRJEB30046, sample SAMN00791930) | human gut metagenome | study: EMG produced TPA metagenomics assembly of the A metagenome-wide association study of gut microbiota in type 2...
CACATTCGCCCGTAAACTCGCTTCGCTCAAACAGTACGGGCTCGTGCGGCTTGCTGCGCAAGCCGTCCCCTCGCAGTTCTCAGATAGCCTGTTCCACTGCGGCGAGGCTATTGGAGGCTTGTTCCTCGGGGTTTATAAAGTCGTTTGCTTTACTTTTTCCGGGCTTGCAACAATTTATAATTTCCGGTGTCAACTACAGACCGCAGGGGCGGGATATGTTTTCTGCCCGTGTAAGCCTGCCGTAATTTTTTGAAGATGTGGCGTTGATTTATTCAAACAAACAACACAAAATCCCCATATTTTTAATTTCGATAACTCCGCAGGCATTCCTGCGTTATAATAAACTATTACAGATGAAAGAGGTGAACACCGTGGAACAGACGGGCACTGTTGCCGCGATCGCCACGCCTAACGCGGCGGGCGGTATAGGCATAGTCCGCATTTCGGGCGGCGACGCAATAGCCGTTGCGGATAAGGTCTTTTCGGCGGTTTCCGGAAAGCCGCTGAGCGAGGCGGCGGGATATACCGCGCACTTCGGCACGGTAAACCTTGACGGAAAGCCGATAGACGAGGCGATAGCCTTGGTTTTCCGTGCACCCAAAAGCTACACGGGCGAGGACACGGTCGAGCTGTCGTGCCACGGCGGAGTGTATATAGTCCGCCGAGTTCTGCGTGCGGTGCTCGGTGCGGGCGCTCAGCCCGCGGGACCCGGCGAGTTCACGAAACGCGCATTTTTAAACGGCCGCATAGACCTTGCCAAGGCGGAGAGTGTCATGTCGCTCATCTCCGCGCAGGGCGAACAGGCGGCGAGCGCGGCGTTCAATACTCTCGAGGGCAGACTCAGCGGAAGAATAGAAGAGGTTGCCCACAGCATTATAAACGTCTGCGCCCATCTGAGCGCGTGGGTCGATTATCCCGACGAGGATATAGAAGAGCTCTCAACGGACGAGCTCGAAAAAACATTTACATCGGCAAAGCTTGAGCTTGAAGTGCTCATACGCGGATTTGAAAACGGAAGGGCGATAATTCAGGGCGTGGATACGGTTATAGTCGGCAGACCGAATGTCGGAAAATCCACGCTTATGAACCTCCTGAGCGGCTGCGAGCGGTCGATAGTTACCGACGTTCCCGGCACGACGCGCGACGTGGTGGAGCAGACCGTCAGGGTCGGCGAGAATCTGCTGCGCCTTGCGGACACCGCCGGAATACGCGACACGGATAACGAGGTCGAGAGTATCGGCGTTGAGCTTGCGAAAAAGCGCCTCTCCCGCGCCGAGCTGGTCATTGCCGTCTTTGACGGCGCACAGGAGCTAACCGACGAGGACAGGGAGATAGTGGATTTCTGCTCCGGCAGGCGCAGTCTCGCGGTCGTCAACAAGAGCGACCTCGGCTTTGTCTGCGACACGGAATATATAAAGAACCGCTTCGGCGCCTATGTAGAAATTTCCGCAAAGACGGCGGAGGGCGGCGGCGAGCTTGAAAAGGCGCTGTCCGACCTGCTCGGCACTTCGGACTTCGATCCCTCTGCCGCCGCGCTGACGAGCGAACGCCAGCGAAGCTGCTGCGTCCGCGCCTTGGACAGCATAAAGGACGCGCTCTCGGCGCTCGAAAGCGGAGTCACGCTCGACGCGGTCAACGTATGCGCCGACTGCGCCGTTGACGCCCTGCTCGAGCTGACCGGCGAACGTGCAAGCGAGGCGGTAGTCAGCGAAGTGTTTTCACAGTTCTGCGTCGGAAAGTAAATTGCGACAGGTGTTGCAAGTTGTGTAAAATAAACGGGCTTTTTGTAGGGTGCGGCGACTCGACGCACCGCTGACGCGTGAGCGGCACGATGTGATGTCGTAATTTTCACTCGCTACCTTCGCTACCTACATTAACTAAATATTTTATCTTATACAGCGTTTCGGCATTTTCTTTTTATTTGAAAAAGAAAACGCCTGCAAAAGAAAAGCAAACTCAGGGCTTCGCCCCGAGACCCCGCGAACGCCGCGCCGCAGTACATAGCTTGTGCTACTCAGTAGGCAGCTCGGCACATTCGCCCGTAAACTCGCTTCGCTCAAACAGTACGGGCTCGTGCGGCGTACATAGTACGCCGTTCCCTCGCGGTTCTTAATTAGTTTCTACCTCTGCGGCACGGCTATTGGAAACTTGCTCATCGGTTTTTATCAAGTCGCTTGCTTTACCTTTTTGGAGCTTGCATGATTTACAATGTTAAACACAGACCGTAGGGTGCGGCGACTCGACGCACCGCTGACGCGTGAGCGGCACAGGATGTTTGTTTCGACTAACTTTCAAAGCGGTTTTTGATATTACAAAGAAAAGTTTCGTCGGCTCCCCAGCAGGGGAGCCGACTCGGCGAAGCCGAGACTGAGGGGTATTGTACGCGGTTGCCCGCTTTGCTCTGACCGTTTAATTTTTCAAAGTCCCTTTGTAGGGTGCGCCTGCTCGACGCAACGACACCGACTGATTATAAATTTTCCGCGCCGCGCTCTCTGCGTTCGGCGCGATATACTGTTGAGAATAGAGGTACTGACCGAATGAAATACGATGCGGGTAGAATAGATGTTGCCGTCATAGGCGCGGGTCACGCGGGAATCGAAGCGGGGCTTGCTTCGGCGCGTCTCGGCTGCAGGACGGAGGTGTTTACCGTCAACCTCGATTGGGTCGGCAATATGCCGTGCAACCCGTCGATAGGCGGAACTTCAAAAGGGCACCTCGTGCGCGAGATAGACGCGCTCGGCGGCGAGATGGGTCTTGCGGCGGACGCGAATACGCTTCAAATGCGTATGCTCAATCTCGGCAAGGGTCCCGCGGTTCACAGCCCGCGCGCGCAGATTGACAGACGCGCATACAGCGCATATATGAAAAGAACGCTTGAGGAGCAGGAGAAGCTGACGCTCAGACAGGCTGAAATAGTCGATATTTATTATGATTCCGGCGAGTGGGTGCTTACCACCAGACTCGAGGCCGTCTACCGCGCGAAGTGCGTGGTGCTTGCAACGGGCACATTCCTCGGCGGCAGAGTCTATATCGGCGACGTCTCATATGAGAGCGGTCCGGACGGGATGTTCCCGGCAACGGAGCTTTCGAAATCGCTCAAGGCTCTCGGACTCCCGCTGCGCCGCTTTAAGACGGGTACGCCCGCGCGAGTCAACCGCAGAAGCGTTGACACCGAAAAGCTCGAGCCGCAGTTCGGCGATGAGGATATAGTGCCGTTCTCGTTCACGGGCAAGTACGAGGTGAAGAACAAGAGCGAGTGCTATGTGACTTATACGGGGGAGGAGACTAAGAAAGTCATTCTCTCGAATCTCCACCGCTCGCCGCTTTTTTCGGGCAAGATAGACGGAGTAGGGCCGCGCTACTGCCCGAGCATAGAGGATAAAATAGTCCGCTTTTCAGAGAAGGAGCGGCATCAGATATTCATAGAGCCCTGCGGCGCAGAGACTCTGGAGATGTATCTTCAGGGACTTTCGTCCTCACTGCCCGAGGATGTGCAGCTGAAGTTCCTGCACACGATCCCCGGACTCGAGCACTGCGAGGTCATGCGCACCGCCTATGCGATAGAGTATGACTGCATAGACCCGCTTGCGCTCAAGCGCAGCCTTGAGTTCATCGACTTCGACGGGCTTTTCGGCGCGGGTCAGTTCAACGGCTCCAGCGGCTATGAGGAGGCCGCCGCGCAGGGGCTTGTTGCGGGAATCAACGCGGCGTTTAAAGTTCAGGGCAAGCCCGCGCTCGAGCTCGACCGCGCCGGCTCATATATCGGAACGCTCATAGACGACCTTGTCACAAAGGGCTGCTCCGACCCGTATCGAATGATGACCTCACGCTCGGAATACAGACTTTTGCTCCGCCAGGACAACGCCGACCGCCGCTTAACTCCCACGGGCTACAAGTTGGGGCTTATCTCGCAGGAGCGCTACGACGCGTTTTGCCGCAAGCTTGAGCTCATAGACGAGGAGAAGCGCCGCGCGGAAAGCACGACTATCCACGCCTGCAAGGAATTAAACGACCTGCTTGTTTCACGTGAAACATCGCCCATAGACGGCGGAATAAGGCTCTCGGAGCTGCTGCGCCGTCCGCAGGCCGACTATAAGCTGCTCGCGCCGTTTGACCCGACACGCCCGAATTATCCCAAAGAGGTGTTCGAGCAGGTTGAAATAGATATCAAATATGAGGGCTACATAAAGCGCCAGCAGGCGCAGGTTGACGAGATGCGCCGTTTGGAGGTCAAAAAAATCCCGCGGGATATAGACTATGCCGCGCTCGGCGGGCTGAGGCTTGAGGCAGTTGAGAAGCTCTCAAAGATACGCCCCGAGAACGTCGGCCAGGCGTCGAGAATATCGGGAGTCAGCCCTGCGGACATTTCGGTGCTGCTGATTCATCTGGAGAGGGAGAACAGGAAACATGATAAAAAAGGACAGGCTTAAGAATATCTGCGCCGATATCGGCGTTGACTTGGACGCGCAGGCGCTCGAAAGATTCGAGCTTTTTGCGTCGCTGCTCGTCGAAAAGAACAAGGTGCTCAATCTCACTGCCATAACCGACCCCGAGGGGATAGCCGTAAAGCACTTTGCGGACAGCCTCACCGCGCTTCGCATGATAGAGCTCAACGCGGGGGACAGGGTCATAGACGTTGGCACGGGCGGCGGCTTTCCGGGCATTCCGCTGCTGATAGCCCGCCCGGAGATAGAGCTCACCATGCTCGACTCAACCGGCAAAAAGCTCGCGTTCGTCTCGCAGAGCGTTGAAGATCTCGGACTTTCCGCGAATGTAGTCCATGCGCGCGCCGAGGAGGCGGGTCGGGGCGAGCTGCGCGAGAGCTTCGATTTTGCGGTCTCGCGCGCGGTCGCGGCGATGAACGTGCTGTGCGAATACTGCCTGCCGTTCGTGAGGGTCGGCGGAACATTCTGCGCGATGAAGGGCGCAAAGGGCAGCGAGGAGCTCGGCTGCGCCGAAAAGACAATTGCCGTGCTCGGCGGCGAGACGAAAAAGACAGAGTCCTTTATCCTGCCCGACGGCGGAGAAAGAGTTCTGATAAACGTAAAAAAGATATCGCATACTGCGACAAAATACCCGCGTCCTTCGGCACAGATTTCAAAAAAGCCGCTCATATAAAGAAGAAACGCTTCCGAACGGCTCGTTTTTGCCCGACCGAAAACAGTGGACAACCGCCATTCCCGGTGATATGCTTTTATCACAGAGGAACGGCGGTTCTTCTATTCTCGGAAAGGACAAGTGCCATGGACGTTAAAAAAGCCGGGGCGGTTCTGCTGATACCCGTAGACAGAATAAGAACAAATCCGAATCAGCCGCGAAAACACTTCGATTCCGCCGAGCTCGCGTCTCTCGGCGAGAGCATACGCCGCAACGGGATTTTGCAGCCGCTCTCCGTGCGCGCACAGGACGCGGACGGCAGCTATGAGCTGATAGCGGGGGAGCGGAGACTCCGAGCCGCCGCGGAATCGGGCTTTGACCGCGTGCCGTGCATTGTTATCAATGCGGACTCGGCGCAGGCGGCCGTCTACTCGGTGATAGAGAATCTGCAGCGGCGCGATCTGAACTTCTTTGAGGAGGCGCTTGCCATTGAGTCGCTCGGCGAAAAATTCGGGCTCGACAGGGCGCAGATATCCGAGAAGCTCGGAAAAGCTCCGTCCACCGTGTCAAATAAGCTGCGCCTTCTGCGCCTGCCGGAGGAGGTGCGCGAGAAGATAATCGCGGCCGAGCTGACGGAACGCCACGCCCGAGCCCTGCTGAGAATCGAAAACGAGGACAAGCTGCACGCCGCCGCAGACACGGTGATAAAGCGCTCGCTCAACGTCGCGCAGACCGAGAGGCTCGTCAACGCGATTCTGGAGGACGAGACCGCGCAGAAGCCGCGGGTCATAAAGCTTTTTAAAGATGTCCGCATCTTCGTCAATACAATAAACCACGCGGTGGACACCATGCGCGAGGCGGGGATAAAGGCCGAGGCTCTGCGCACGGAGACGCAGGACAGCATAGAGTTCACGGTGCGAATCCCCAAGGAATTCGCCTGCCAAAGCGCGGGCTGAGCATAAAACCGACAATCTCCCATTACCATATCTTTCTCTTTCACACCCCACATCACGGCAGGGCGGCAGGTTTTTATATAAAACCTGCCGCTTTGCTGTTTCAATGTTTCACGTGAAACATCGCTGTACAATATTCCGATTGACCTTTTCAGGGCGTTGTGGTATAATTTTTGCAGTATTTTTGGCCGAAAAAGGCAAAGGAGTCTTCGTTTTGGGAAAGGTTATTGCAATAGTCAATCAGAAGGGCGGCGTCGGCAAGACGACCTCGGCGGTCAACCTCGCGGCTGCCGTCGGCGATAAGGGGTATAAGGTCCTCCTTGCGGACATTGACCCGCAGGGCAACGCGACAAGCGGACTGGGCATAAACAAGCGCGCTCTCGATCAGTCGGCTTACGATGTGATGATAAACTCCGTCCCTGCCAAAGATGTTATCATAGAGAGCGAATACGATAACGTCTGGGTGCTGCCGTCAAACATGGCGCTCGCCGGCGCGGAGCTTGAGCTCGTTGACATGGATCGCCGCGAGAGCAGACTCAAAACGGCAATAGCTCCCGTTAAGGCGGATTTCGACTTTATATTTTTCGACTGCCCGCCCTCTCTCGGGCTTATTACCCTCAATGCCCTGTGCGCGTCGGACACCGTCATGGTGCCCATCCAGTGCGAATACTACGCACTCGAGGGTCTGTCACAGCTTATGTCGACGGTCAGGCAGGTAAAGAGATTGTATAACCCGATGATAGAGATAGAGGGCGTTCTGCTCACGATGTACGACGGCAGACTCAATCTCACTCAGCAGGTTGTGGACGAGGTCAAGCGCTTCTTCCCCAAGAAGGTCTATTCCTCTGTCATTCCGAGAAACGTCAGACTCTCCGAGGCTCCGAGCTTCGGGCAGCCGATAATGTACTATGACAGGAGCTCCAAGGGCACAAGCGCATATAACGACTTTGCCGACGAGTTCCTGAGACTCAACGGAAAGAATGCTGACTGAGCGAAAGGGGAGGACACAAATGGCAGCAAAAAAAGGCGGACTCGGACGCGGGCTTGACGCCCTGTTTGCCGACAACTCAATTGAAGAGATATCTTCGACCGGAGCGGTCAAGCTCAAGACTATGGACATCGAGCCCAACCGCGACCAGCCGAGAAAAGTTTTCGACGAGGATGCGCTCGCCGAGCTTGCGGACAGCATAGCGAAGCACGGAGTCATTCAGCCGCTTCTTGTGCGCCCGATGCCCGACGGCAGCTATCAGCTCGTCGCCGGTGAACGCCGCTGGCGCGCCTCGCGCATGGCGGGGCTGACGGAGGTTCCCGTCGTTATAAAAGAGCTCAGCGACGACGAGGCCATGGCTCTCGCCCTGATTGAAAATCTCCAGCGCGAGGACCTCAACGCGATTGAAGAGGCGCAGGGCATAAAAGCGCTCATGGACACGCTCTCCTTAACTCAGGATGAGGCGGCGGAGCGCGTAGGCAAGTCCCGCCCCGCGATAGCGAACGCGCTGAGACTGTTAAAGCTTCCGGACAGCGTCATTGCGCTCGTCTCGGACGGCAAGCTCTCGCCCGGTCACGCCCGCGCTCTGCTCGGTTTCAGGGATGAGCAGGACATAATCGAGACGGCGGATATAGTCATCGAAAAGGGACTGACCGTCCGCGATGTTGAAAAATTAGTCAAGAAAAGAAATAAAGAGCCCAAGGCGGAGAAACCCGCCGCCCGCCGTGCGAGCTACTACGATGAAGTAGAGCTCGCCCTGACCGACTTCCTCGGCAGAAAAGTCAAGGTCGGCACGAAGCCCGGCAAGGAGAGCGGAGTGCTCGAGATAGATTTCTTCGACAAAGAGGATCTGTCCCGCTTGGCGGACGCGCTCAAGAGCCTGGGCGACTGATAGAAAATCCCTCCGCACCGCGGGGGGATAAATTTTATCGGCGTGCATAAAATTCAGTGAGGTGATCACATGACAGAGGTTCTGATAACCGCACCGTGCAGCGACGAAGTTAAACGGCGGTTAAGGGAGTTTGAAAACAGCTGCGAATTTTATTTTGGAGACAGAAAAAGCGATATAGGCGACGCCGAAGCGGTTATAGGCGAGCCGCGCACGGAAAAAATACGACAGGCGAAAAGCCTGAAATTTATTCAGATGACCTGGGCGGGCGCGGATATATACACCTGCGACGGCGCTTTCCCGCAGGGGATAAGGCTCGCAACTGCGTCCGGTGCGTTCGGCGGAGTCATTTCCGAATATGTTGTCGGCGCTGTGCTTTGCCTGTACAGGCGGTTTCCCGAATATATCGAAAATCAGCGCTCGGTGCTCTGGCGCGATGCGGGAGCGGAGCGCACTCTCGAGGGCAAGACCGCGCTCATCCTCGGCACGGGCGACATAGGCTCGAACGTCGCAAAGCGCTTATCCGCGTTCGGGACAAAAAATATCGGAGTTCGCAGAACGGGAGCTCCCGCGCAATATTTTGAAGAGATACACACCCTCTCGAACCTAAACAGCCTGCTGCCGCAAGCGGATTTGATAATAGGCTGCCTGCCGAACACTAAAGAGACGGGACATATTTTGGACGGCAAAAAATTCGCCCTGATGAAAAGTGATGCGCTGCTTATAAACGTCGGCAGAGGAAGCCTCATCGACACTCCCGCGCTCACGCGCGCACTCGAGGAGAGGCAGATAGCGGGCGCGGTATTGGACGTGCTCGAAAAAGAGCCGCTCGCGGCGGACTCCCCGCTGTGGAGTATGCCGAATGTGCTGATAACGCCGCACATATCAGGGCGCGGCTTCGGTCACGACCCGGCGACCGAGAGAAAGATATGGGACATCTGTCTCGAAAACCTGCGCCGCTACCTCTCGGGCGAGGAGATAATCAATGAAATAGATTTCGCCCGAGGCTACTGAAAGAGAACCCGCCCCGTGGTTTCGGAAGAACAGAATTCTGTCCGCGGCTTTTGTCGGGCAGGATTTTTTATGTGCGGTGCGGGAAAGAGGGGGACAAATCGGAAGATACAGCGCAGCTGCAAGAGGTATACCGCAGGGGTGAACTTTGTTCGGCCACAGAAAATACAGAGGCTGATGTATATTTAACCGTGTAGGGAAAATATCAACCGCCTGCGGTTTATGCGGGATTTACGGCTATTCTAAATCCGTAGAACACGAAAAATACTAATGAGGAGATTCGCAAAAGGTAACGCAAGCGACTTGATAAATTATGAGGAACAAGCCACCAATAGCCGCGTCGCAGTGGAACAAGCTAACTGAGGACGCGAGGGGACGGCTTGCAACGCAAGCCGCACGAGCCCGCACTCGTTCAAGCTCCAGTGCGTTTGCGGGCGAATGTGCCGAGCTGCCTACTGAGAAGAGCAACCTATGTACTGCGGCGCGGCGTTCGCGGGGTCTCGGGGCGAAGCCCTGAGTTTGCTTTTCTTTTGCAGGCGTTTTCTTTTTCAAACAAAAAGAAAATGCCGAAACGCTGTAAGAGATAAAATATTTAGTTAAGGTAGGTAGCGAAGGCAGAGGGTAAAAATTTTATAGTCTAACATCGTGCCGCTGGCGCGTCAAAGGGTCGTCGAGTCGCCGACCCCTACAAAAGGACATCTAAAAAAGCAAGGAAAAATCAGCAACTCCGGACAACAACCCTAAATCTCCGCTTCGCCGTGCCGTATACACAAAAATCCTACCCGAGGGACTTTCCTCGGGTAGGATCGCTGTTGTATTATGCTTATAAGCCTGCGGGCGTTATATTAAAGGTGGGTCGAAGCCTCGGTGACCTCCTGCATGGTGACCTCTTCTTTTCCGAACTGACCCTGATACTTATCCTGATAGTAGTTCTCGGCCTTGCAGTCGAAGGTGCCGTCGGGGGAAAGGGTTATTATCGTGCAGCCGCGCTGTGAGCCGCGCTTGTTGATTCCCGAGTAGGCGAGGTAGTCGACGCTGTAGCTGTAGGTCATTCGAATGCCTTTGTAGTAAATGGAGAAGTTGTTGTCGTGGTCGTGACCGTAGAAGATGCCATCTGTTGAGCCGAGCTCCTGCATGGTCTTGAAAAGATTGTCCTGGCGCTGACCGCAGTAGATTATCTTCTTGCCCTCACCGGCCTTGCCGTAGACATACTTGACATCCTCGGTATCCTTAAAGCCGTTGGCCATGTATTCGTACCACGCAGTGCGCTGCTCCGGGAGCGGAATGTGGAAGAAGGCTATGGACTTGACGTCCGAATCCTCGGGCATACCCAGCTCCTTGAGACGCGCGTTGTTCTGCTTGTTCATGAGATTTACGTTGTCTCTGTACCACTCTATCTGATTGTCGTGGATGTTGTCGTACTTCCACATTATTCCGAAGTAGTCGCCGTCAGTGTAGGAGTGGCTGTCGAATATGTAAATCGACTGAGTGAGCAGTCCCTTGGAGTTCTTGACGTTTATTATCTGGTTGCCGTAGCCGTCAACGTCGTCGGGTCCCTTTTGGAACAGGCAGTATTTGAATTCCGGGCTGCCGTAAAAGTCTGCGACCTTCTCGCGGGAGTAGTAGCTGTAGATCTCGGAATCGTGGTTGCCGAAGGCGACCGTCCAATATACGCCGAGCCTCTCCATGAGCGCGGCGAACTCCTTGGCGGACAAGAGATTATTGAATGTGCCTGCCTTGAAGAAAACAGGGAACGCCATGTCGCCCGTAACAACTACGAGATCGGGCTTCTCCGCCTGGATCATCGTGGCTACCGCGTTGAGCGCCTGCGAGTCCTGCTTGAGAGAGAGCCAGCCGCCGCCGATATGTATGTCGGTCAGCTGCATGACCTTGAGGTCTCTGTCGGTGGTGAAGGTCCAGTAGCCGTTTTCGTCCTTTTCGGGCACGAGCTGATTCTCGATTACCGCGGGGTCATAGCTCTTTGCGCGCTTGATAAGCGCCTTGTTGCCGATAACCGTTATCATGACGACGGTCAGCACGAACAGCGCGAAAACGCCGAATATCGAGCCTACGACGATGCGGGCTGTTTTTTTCTTCCCGGGATCTTTTTGCTTCTTTTCTTTCATTTTTTTCTCCTTTCATGACTCCTCAGATCTTTAATATGTGCAGGGTCACGCCTTTTTCCTTGCAGGCAGTGACAAGCGTTTGCGTTATTTTGTCCTCGTCCGAGTTTTCGGGGAATACGGGCTTTACAAATGCCTCGGTCTCCGTCCCCGTGCGGCGGTAGGTGATATATTCGACCTCAACGCCGAGCGACGAAAATATTTCCTCTGTTTCCTCGCGCTTTTCGCTCCCTACAAAGTCGAGCATGACGGCGCCGGATTTCTTGGCGAGCTTCAGCGCGGAGATAATGAGCGCTATGCTTATGACTATGCCGAACACCGCGTCTACAGCGAACTCGGCATACTGCGACACGGTGAGGCTCATTACGGTGGCGAGGGTAATGAAGAAGTCGAGGATGCTGTCCGCCGCCATGACTTTTATTATCGGCGAGCCCGTGACACGGTAAACGCCGCGGTAGGCGAAGAACATAACGAGCTTCACGGCGACTGTTATCAGCAGCAGCACGAGATAGTGCGTGAGATATGATATAGGCGTGGGATAGAACAGCCTCTCGAGCGAATTATATGCGAAATAAAGGCCGGTAAGAAGTATTATCACCGACATCACGAACGAGAAAAACTGCTCGGACTTTTTGATTATCGCGCGCGCAGCCTCGCTCGTCGAGCTCAGCAGGGCGGCAAAGCAAATAAACGCCGCGAGACCCGACAGGCTGTCGAACATATTGTTCACGGCGTCCGAATATATGCTGATGCTGTTTGCGCTCAGACCGACATAGAGCTTAACGGAAAACAGAGCGACATTCAGAGCGAATGCCGCCGCGCAGGTTATAACTGTTATTTTATCGTTTCTTTTCATGGTTCACCCGAACAGGGAAAGCCGCTCCTTTTTTTGCCCCGAGAAAAGGGCAGGGCGGAGCTTCTCAAGCTTTCGCGGAATTAAACAACTCTTTTCAGAGTTCCATTGTAAAATCTGTGTAAAATATACTGCTCCATCATTCTACACGAATGTGCGTCAACAGTCAACAAAAAAATATCGTTTGGTAAAAATTTCGAGTCTTTTTGCGATAAGCTCGGCCGCGATGTCCTCAAAAAAGAAGATTCCCGTTTAAAGCCCTACTTCAGACTTATTTTTACCGCTTCGGGCGATTATATACATTGAATATACGGGCAACGTGTGGTATAATTTCATCTGCCTGAGAAAAGGAGGCCTTTTTTTATGCAGCGAATAACCAGCTTTTCCGTCGACCACGACTATATAGTTCCGGGGATGTACGTCTCGCGTATCGACGGCGACATAACGACATACGATCTTCGCACCCGCAAGCCGAACTGCGGCGACTATATGGACAATGTCACCATGCATTCTATGGAGCATATGCTCGCAACGTTCCTGCGCAATTCGGACGCGGCGGAGGATGTTATATATTTCGGGCCGATGGGCTGCCGCACGGGCTTCTATCTGCTCATGCGCACGCAGAACCATGAGCGCGCTCTCGAAAAGGTCAAAGAGGCGCTGAGAAAAACAGCAGACGCGCCGGAGATGTTCGGCGCATCGCGCAAGGAGTGCGGCAACTATAAAGAGCTGAGTATTGAGGCGGCGCACAAAGAGGCGGCTCGTTATCTCGAGCAGCTCGAGAGCCGCGAGCAGAATTTCAAATATCCGACAGAATAAGGGGAGACAGCTATGACAGGAATAATCGGAGCGAAGGAAATCGAGATAGAGGCGCTCAACGCGCAGATGGAGAACAAACAGACAAAAACAGTCAGCGGAATCGAGTTCACGAGCGGCACGCTCTATGGACGCGAGGTAGTTACCGCTGTTTGCGGAATAGGCAAGGTGTTCGCGGCGATGTGCGCTCAGACGATGATCTTGCTCTATTCCCCCGACAGGATAGTAAACACGGGCGTCGCCGGGAGCCTGAGCACGAGCCTCAATATAGGCGATATCGTAGTCAGCGATTATGTCGTTGAGCACGACATGGACACAAGCCCGCTTGGCGACCCTGTGGGCATGATATCGGTCATAAATATAGTCGATATCCCCGCCGACGGAGAGCTTGCCGAAAAAATCTGCGCCGCGGCGAGGGAAGTAGGCAATATCATCTGCGTCAAGGGCAAGATAGCCTCGGGCGACTGCTTTGTCAACACCGCGGAAAAGAAGGAATATATTTCGGAGACCTTCGGCGCCTTGGCCTGCGAAATGGAGGGCGCTGCGATAGGTCAGGTCTGCTATGTGAACAGAGTTCCGTTTTGCGTTATCCGCGCCATATCCGACGCGGCGGACGGATCATCTTTTATGGATTATTCAAATTTTATCGCCCTTGCCGCAAAGAATTCGGCTGCGGTTCTAACGGAGTTGCTCAGAAGCGGGAATTGACAGACTTTTTTGACTTTTTTTGATTTTACTCTTGACTCAACGCCCGATTTGTGATATATTAGTCGAGCGTTGAGACGCTGGTGTAGCTCAGCTGGTAGAGCAGCTGATTTGTAATCAGCAGGTCGGGGGTTCGAATCCGTCCACCAGCTCCAGTTTTTTCCAATCTCAACGAAGTGAATACGGAAGAGTTCCCGAGTGGCCAAAGGGGGCAGACTGTAAATCTGTTGTCGTCGACTTCGGTGGTTCGAATCCACCCTCTTCCACCAGAAAAAGGCACTTGCGGTTGCAAGTGCCTTTTTCAATGCGGTTTTTTATGCGGGAGAGTGAAATATTTCACATCGGGCGAAGCGGTCGTTTCGCTTTTCATAACTTCACCCTTTTCGAAACCCGCAAGTTGACAGCCATGCTTACACGAATACTGCTTTTGCGGTGTTCGTGTTGTTTTTTTATAAAAGCAATGAGCGGGACTGTTTTGTAAAATGTCCGAGTTTTCGGCAGACGGTCTGATTTTTCGCGCGGCGCCTGCCGTTCTCGGCGGCGCTGCGGCATTTGTCTTTGCTTTTGGTGAAACCGAGTTATAACGCGCCGACGGCTATTCCCAAAAGGGAGGTTTTACGAGGGGCGGACTATGCTTATGACGGTAGCCGCAACGTTCTTGGGTCTATGTCGGAAGAAAAAGATTAGCAAAGCAAGACTAATTTTAGAGCGTGATATATAGTTTTTTTACTGTCTGGTATGGAGGTGATATTGACTGACAGTAAAAATAAAAGTCTGTGTCTTTACCGTCATAATCATCGTTTGCGGGACGGTAAAACCGCATTTTTTCATCTGATAAATATTTTTTTGTCGAAAACCCTTGTGTTTTGTTAATTGCGGGTGTATAACTAACTCTGTAGAGGTATGCACTCTGCGAAAAGAGTGCGGTTCTTTATTTTTTAATCAGGGGGCAAGTAAATGCTTTATATTATCGAAGGGGAGGTATGCAAAGGGGATATTGCTCATAAATAAGATGTAATTTGTGCCTGCCCGGAACAATTTGTATTCGACACCCACACAGTACTTTTGCATATAGGCATAAAGAAACGGATTGGTCTTTTTCGGTAAACAGACAAAGATATCAATCGCAGATACGGTATGACAGAATCAACGAGGGGCTGTTTGTTCATTTACGATCAGACGATTTTAAAGTGCAGGCAACAACAGAAAGAAGTTAGGAAAATTGCGTTTCCGACAGAAGATCATAGGAGATTTGTTTTGCGGTTAAAAATGTTGCCGGTTGACTGTCCCTGCCCTAATAAAGGGTCGGTTTTCGAGGATATCGGCACAAGATCTACCGGATCAGGTTAAAAAGGAGGAGCAAAACTATGTTTAGAAGGATAAAAGAAAGGATAAGTTTGTTTACAGTGAAGCAGCCTTCACTGACCATCCTTATTGCAATCTTCGTCCTTAATCTTGTCTTATTTGCGGTAGCGGCGGGTATTATTTCCTGGCTGGCACCGAATTCACTTGTTCATTCCGGCTTTTGGGCATCTGTCTTTTATACAATTTGTATGGTGCTCGATGCCGGCTGTATTGAATACGTCATAGCCGACATCGGACAATCAAGCGTTGCGTTGATTCTTGTATGCCTTTTAACGGTATTAGTCGGAATGATTACATTTACCGGCGCTGTCGTCGGTTATGTAACCAACTATATTTCAAGCTTCATTGAAAATTCTAAATCCGGCAGTCGAGCCATAAGAGTTTCCGGTCATACGGTCATCCTTAACTGGAATTCGCGCGCTTCGGAAATTGTTAATGACCTGCTCTATACCGGAAAAAAAGAAACAGTTATTATTTTAGCGGGGCAGGAGCCCAAGGAAATTGAGGAGGAAATCAACGAGAGATTATCTTCCACATTAAAAGAAGAAATTAATAATGTGAGAGAGGAAAGCGCATCCTTCCCGCTTTTCAAGCGTATTGCTTATCGGAGGAAACACCATCCGCAAAATAAGGTTACGGTAATAGTCAGAGAAGGAGAAACATATTCGACGAAGCAGTTGAACGATATATCTATTTCGCAAGCAAACTCAATCATATTGCTCACTAAGGAATATCAGAATGAAATCTGTCAATTCGGAAGCCACGAGAGAAGAGAGGTTCTTGAAAAAGGGAATGCGAATACCCTAAAGACCCTTGTTCAAGTGGCGCAGATGACATCGGACGAAGCATCCGCGGACCATCAGACAATTATTGTTGAAATTGAAGATGATTGGACGGCCAAGTTGGTTGACAGAATAATAGCCCATAAAGAAAAGCTTGCAAAATGCCGTATCATTCCCATCTATGTAAACAGAGTTCTTGGACAGATATTGTCTCAGTTTTCTATTATGCCGGAGCTGAATACCGTGTATAGCGAGCTGTTTTCCAACAGAGGAGCCGAGTTTTTCGCCAAGCCGCAGGGGGAAAAAGACGATGTCGCTCAAGCGACACGGCAATATATGCTTACTCACCACTGTGCTATACCGCTGACGGTTATGCAGACTTCGATAGGTAAGTATGCTTTTTCCGTAGCCAATTCTAACGAGGACTGTGAGCGCAGCGCCGAGGAAGAACAGCCGGCACTCTCGGTAAAGCTCAATATGTCATATCAGATGCTTCCCAAGAATATCGTTATCGTCGGGCATAACAGCAAGTGTCAGGATATCATGAACGGTTTTTCTTCTTTCCGAGGCGAGCATAACCTTTCCGAAGGAGAGATACTAAATATAACCGTAATTGATGACGAGAAGAGTTTGGAGCATTTTGATTACTACAGAGAATATCCCTATGTCTCAAAAACCGTTGTTGCAGACATTTATGATGCGGAGCTCATAAAGAGCACTATTGAAGAAGCTGTGGACAGTCATGAAGGGGACACCAGCTTGTTGATATTATCGGACGATAAGGCCGTAACGGAAGATATTGACTCGGCTGCGCTCACTTACTTGATTTATGTCCAGGACATTATCCTTGATCGCAAAAAAAAGGATCCGGATTTTGACCGCAACAGTATTGACGTCGTAGTTGAGATCCTTAACCCCAAGAACTTTGACGTAGTTCATAATTACAGCGCAGACAATGTCGTAATAAGCAATCGTTACATAAGCAAAATGGTGACACAGATCGGCCGAAAACAAGCTCTGTTTGAATTTTACTCCGACATACTGACATATGACGAAGAGGGCGCGACTTCTTATGAGAGCAAAGAGCTGTATATAAAAGAGGTTGACAGATTCTTTGATAAGAACGAGATACCTGCCAAGTGTTCTGCGCGAGAATTGATTTGGAGCGTTTTTGAGGCATCGCCGCAAAACAACAAGGAAATTATTTTAGGTTATACAAGCTCCAACGGAAAAATGACGATCTTCTCGGGGAATCAGGACGATATTCAGGTTGAGCTCCGTCCCAAAGACAAGCTCATTATCTTTAGCAGTCACTGATTTCGGCATCGGAGTTTGATTTGAGCCCTTTGCGGGATTTTTGCTATAGCCGACAGGGGAAAACGTATCTTCTATCAATAACGCCGAAGTGTAATATTTACACTTCGGCGTTATTGAAATATGAGATTACGAACTGTCTGTTGAGCTTATACCTTAAAACACAAATGATTTCCACTGATTATTCCATCCTTTTGAAAAGGAGTTACTCCACTTCAACCTTATATTGTTTTCTCCAAACGAGACGGGTGAGAATCCCCAGCGCAAGCTGCTCGATGCAGAATAATATGTGCAACAAAAATAAAACGGCCGTGACTTTTAAAAAGCCCGAATCCATATATATTTCATCTTTCAACCGGTCGAAGAGCAAAAGCGCCGACCGGATGTTTGCCGGGAAAAGCGAAATACCGGAAAAAATAAACATCCACAGATTTTCGCGCTTTTTACACACGGGCAAAATACTGACTAAAAGAAAAAGAGAAAGGACAGCGGCGGTCAAAATAAGGATGTTGTCGAAATAATAAAAAACAAGAGAGAGCGTAAGGGGAATCAAAACGAAAACTAACTGAGCCCACTGCTTTTTTTCGTTGATGTGTTTCATGATAAGATCACCGCCGCATTATATAATATATAGATCACAGCAACGGACTGAGCCAATTGCATAAAGACGACACACAGCATTCTCGCGAGACCGGAGGCACCTCGATCGAGCTGCTTCTTCCATGTGCCGGGTTTTGTTATAACTAAAATCATCGACCACAGCATATCGTCTGCGCCGAGGAGAACAGAGGTTATCTTAAACCCGTCTAAGGGAAAAAAGAAGCATAAATTTATGATGCCGAGCAGCAAATTCTCAAGAGCCGCATAGAAAACAAATGCACGCAGCGCATCATGTTGAATTAAAAATGCGGAGATGAAAAGAATGCCGGCAAACAAAAAGTTGGTTTCCGCCCCCGCGCCATATATTTGAGCTTTTTTCAGACGGCTCTTTATACCCGTTTCTTCAATAAAGGTATATGCTGTCGGCAAGATGCCCACCTTTACACCGACCTCATAAACCGGGGCCATATATGCTTTCGCCGCAACGGTGTGTCCGGCCTCATGCAAAACTATTCCGATAAGCAGGCCGAATATTATACCAAATAGGTCAATGTTGCCGGATGTATCCAACGAGTCAAATGTCTCGACGCCTAAGACGATCCCGATAATTAGACTTGGAAGCCAGAAAAACAGTAGGCATCGGTTGATGATAACCGATAATTTCGAGTATTTCGGCACGGCATCAAATTTTATAATCGGGAACGCAAATCTGCCGAGATCGCGGTTGCGGACTTTTTCGCGCAAAAAACCTTGCTTTGATAAAAAATGCAGGAAGGATCCCACGGTTTTCTTATCAATAGACGGATCTATTTCATACGGGTCTGTGTTACCGTCCAGTTTTTGCATGAATGAAACGAGATAATAAGGAAGGCGAACCGGTTCTTCTACGGATGCCGAGTTTTCCACCTCATATTCATCTTTGTCGATCTGTTTGTATTCAAGCCAAGGCTTGACCGTCGGGTATGTCATTACTTTGTCTCCTTATCATTTTCTCCCGGACCTCTTGTCAATAGTATAAAGACTTTTGATGGGTGATACTATAAACCGGCAGGCTACAATGCTTGCATAAAAAACAGTTGCTTGTAAAGAAGAAAGCAAAACATTTAAGTTCTCATGTTACGGAATATATCGAAGATCGTTCCGTGATGTGTTATAAACAGATGTTTTTCCGGTACAAAATGCCGTAGGATTACATTTTAATAAACCGAGATAAAACGAGAGGAAACAGAGTTACAAATATTGTAATCATATTTTTAACCTTAACCATGCCGGTCGGCTCATCAAGAGTCAAAATATCAGTCATGTAAAAATTCAAGTCCCCGTCATCCGTTATCTCAATTCCGCCAATCGGGTATAAATCATTCTCGCTTTTCCATTCGCATTTAGTTCCGGCTTTGTCAATAGAGGCCGTTCCGACGAAACTCCAAATTTTTACGGAGTTGTCGTCCTGTAAGTTAAAATTAAACGTCTGTCCATATGAGGTCTCGCAAAGATACAGAATGCCGTTCCTGCAATCTATTTCCCGGAACGCTATTCTGTTATTTGTAAAAGTTTCGTTTATTGTTGTAATATAATCAATTTTCATCGTCGATATCACGCTCTTTATTAATTTGTTATTGCATATTATGTTTTGCATTATATACGGGAACATCCCGCTCCGAGAACCTGTACGAACCGAAGGGCATGAATACCGAAATGCCGTCCGATACAGTCGCCGGAAGGAGAAATTGTTTTCGGGCGCGGCGAACAAGAGCTTCGCCCGCCTCTAATAAAGGCATATTACTAACGGCCTATCCGCCCGTTTATTAAATTTGTCTTATACACCACCCCAATAAAGCCGCCGGTTGCCGTGCAAAACCAACGGCCTTATTTTGAATGATTGACAGAAAGGATTATGTTTTTTTCAATGACCTTGCTGTTGAACTGTCGGCAAGAACTATGTAGATCGCTCTATTTTGCGCTGCCATCTTTTCGTTTAACGAGCCATCGGCATTGTGATCCTCAACCCTGAAGCAACTATCCGTACTGCCAAGTCCGATGCACTCTATTTGCGAAGAAGATACTCCTTTTGCGAGGAGGACTTTCATAACGGACTGCGTGCGCTGAAAGGATAACTCTTTGCCGTCCCCGTTACCGACTTTAGCCGTTGTGCCGACAATCAGGATTCTCTTATCGGCATTCGCTTTAAGATACACCCCGACAGGATCAAGAGCCTTTTCTGCGGATGACGGATCGTAGAAGTCGGCTTTGTTTCCCACAAATTTCACCGTGTTCTCTCTGAAGGAAATTACAGAAACGTCAGAGAGGTTACCGGAGCTTAACCCTAAGCTGTCCTGCGGGAACTCCACGGCTGTAACGTAAGGAAGATCTTTAGCCTGTCGACCGATAACGGGAGTGCTGTCAAAAGTGACGGTTCCGCCGGAGCGTTCGATTATCTCGGTCCACATGGCTTTAAGCTTATAGAGGTAAGAATCGGGAATTTTCTGCTGATCGCCGCTAACGCAGCCCAGACCGACCCAATGAACATCAATGCCTTTAAGATCGGGAAGAGCATGAATCGATTCAAGCTTGTCTGCAACAATCACCGGATCGGTAGCCAGGACATTGGAAGCAAGCTGAGAAATCAACCCGGCCGTACAGAGACCGCTGTCGTAAACGAACATGCTTTTCCGGCTCAGGGAACTTGCATTGAGGATGTCGGCACTAAGCCGGATTGAGCTAAGTGTATCAACTTCCGGGGTTAACGCTTTCAGGGATACCAAGCTTTGCATGACACTGCCGGCGGTGCGCTTTGCAATCTCCTTTTCTTTCGATTTGGAGAGGTCTTTGTCGGATTTTGAAACGGAGATGGTTTTTGTCTGCGTCGGTTTACCTTCGACTACGACATAAGAGACCTCGCCGTAGTTCAAACAGACATTGTAGATACGGTCATAAATCGTCGAGGCGTTCGCATCGAGTCCGGGGAAATTGTTGTGGATTCCGAGAACAATGGATTCTGCGGACGGCTCATTGGGCACGGAAGGGTCGTCGCGATCGCCGCCGCAAGCCGAGAGGCAAAGGAAAGAAGAGGCAATAAGCGCAACGATAGCGATAAGTGAAACAATCTTTTTCATGTTCTTATATCCTCCTTAGACAAAATCGGTATTGATAAAGCCTGCTTTGATAGGCGTGCTTGACATGTTTTTTGATTCCTCAAGCACGGGATCGTTGAGCGCATTCAAGATCTCGGGGTTGTACTCTTCTGCGAAGTCCGAGGCATTAATGTGCGAAAAAGCGTTTTCTGTAACATGGAGAATTCCTTCGGCGTCAAGAGCCTCCTCAAGGGCTTCTTCATACGCTTGGATACGAATTTGTTCTTGAGCTTTGATCTCGTTTATATGGGTTTCGAGCAGATCCTTTTCGCGATTTATAAGAATATTCTTGCGCTCCGAAAGCTGAGCTTTGCCCCAGACCAGAGTGCTGCGATGTTCGCACGCAAGAAGCCGTTCTTCCTCGAGGATCTTCAGTTTGTCTTTGGCGGGCTGATATGTGTTGATACCGCATATCAGTGAAGAGATACTCGTTCCAAGGGGCAACACGGAAGAAAATACAGCAGCAATCAATACGGACAATGGGTTCGATTTACCTGTCGTTTTCACAGTGTCAAAGCTGATGTTTACTGATGAATCGAGCGGCAGCGCCTCCTGAAAAGTTGAATCCTTAGTAGCTATCGAGAAGATAAAGAAGGGAACATATGCCACGAGAAATGCAGCAACAGCTAAAACTACCGAGAAAATCATTTGATCTTTCGTAATGAGGTGGTCCTGATATTCTTTAATTTTTTTGCCAGCAAGAAACATCGGGAAATCCAGGATAACCGCCGAAACCGCCGCAAGAAGAACCACAAAATACCAGTTATCGGTCTGCACCGCCGTCCATTTTATATACAGGGGGACAAAATCGGCGACAATGAAGAAGAGGGTTACAAATGTGCCGATGTTAAGAAAATCTTTTACCCTCTTTCTGTTGAGGTGCTTCTTACGGGTGCTGATAGTGCCAAAAGGGGTAGTTGCTATGGGATTAGTTGTAAGTGTCATAATGTGTGCCGCCTCCTCAATTATCTAAATGAGCACGAAACTTCTGTATTTCTCTGTCATAATAGGCAATCTCCTCGTCCACTCTGCGAATCATATCGTCAACATGGACGATCAAGCCGTTTTGAAGGTCAACAATGGTCTCAACCGTATACAGATGGTTAATGTATTGGCGCTTGGCGATTTCGATTTCTCTGCGTGCATCAGCCTTGATTGCAGGGATTCTCTTATCCTTCATAAGCCAGTCTGCCGGAAGCCCCTGAAGTCTCTGACGCTCATAGGCAAGAGGGTCGAGACCGTCTTCATAGAATTTTGCGGTGTGCTTATACTCAACTGGAATCAGCGACGCGGTATCGAGTATTTTATTAAGTGTAACCTCGTGTGTCTCCGGCATTCCGCTGATGTTTTCGCCCGCGGCCTTTCTTTTAAAGAGTTTTTTAAAAAAGCCCATAATCAGTCCTCCTCGTAGGTTGATACAGCCGCAATAGCCGCAATGGCTTTGTCGCGCTTGTGCTTCTTGTAGTATCTTTCAACAACGGTCTCCGAAAAAGAGACATCCGGGTCAAATGATGTTATTCCACCGACACGCACGCCTTTAATGTAAGCGGCAATCTTTGAAGCGGCTCTTTTTCTGATCTTGGCAACCCTCTGATCAAGAATGCTTGTGCCGTTGATGATTTCTTCATTGATTTTATAGAGACGACTTCTTGCCGTCTTGACAGCCTCTTTTGCCCTTGCTTTGTTACTTGCGCGTCTGCGGTTCTCAAGAACTTCCCATGTGTGCTCGGCTTCAATATCACCGGGCATATCGGGAATCTCTTTGGCGGTGTTCTCAACGATGTCGAGGTTAGCGGCACCCTCGGAACGGGCATTCTTCAGGGCCTCTTCGGAGATAAGACATTCACCGCTTTCGAAAGAAAGGCATTTTTTAAGATAACGATCAATGTGCGCCAAGGCAACATCTTCGCCCTTGTGTGCATCTATTCTTCCCATAAGCTTCAAAATGAAGTTCGGCAGAACAGTGACGTCCTTGATATTTTTCCCTGTTATGTACTTAACTTTTGGCTTTTTCATGATGTACGCCCCCTTGTGTTAGTTTTTTTGAGCAGTTTCGTCGCAATTTTCAGCGACTCGTCAGGATGATTTTTTATATCATCGACTGCTGTCCGGTTGCGCGATCCGAATATTAACAGTGTTATTTTTATATCGGTTTATGTTACCTCCTGATAAAATAATACCATTTTTATCCCTTGCTTACGATTAACCGACGGTTGACATTTTGGCTTTTTGTGCGCTTTTTTGCTGCCGTCAAAAGAGGCTTTGCATTCAGGCTTGCGGCATAATCGCAGATTGTTAGTCCGCCGCAAAGCCCGAACAAAATCGGTCAAGTTTTCAGAAGAACAAGTAACACCGTATCCAACACCGTCGGCATAATAGATTGATTATTCCGCGAGCTTCGGTTTCTTCTCTAAGCGGTTATTGTGGCAGGTGTTGTTGTGGCCAACATCTTTGAATACATTTAGCGCTTTCCGAGAAAACAACCGCTTAGGAGATTTTTATAGCTGACATCGCCTTGAAAAACCATGATTTTATTATACCGATTTGAGAGATGTTTCACAGAAACCATAGGTTTACAAAATAAAAAAGACGAACATATGTAAACGCCATACGTTCGTCTCGATATATGAGCTATTAAGGGGACGGGCTGGTCGCGATCATCGCGCTCGGTAGAACGCTGATAGGTCACGACCAGCTCGTCTATAGTGCAGTTGTACAACTTCGCCAGGAACACTATGTGTGAGAGGGTGGGCGTTTTATTGCCGTTTTCCCACATGCTGATAATGACCCTGGATGCCGTACCGTCACGACAATCTTTAAACAGTCCGGATAAGTCCTCCTGAGTAAGATTATGCTGACGGCGAAGCTTCTTAAGCTGTCTGCCGGTTGCGACAGGGTCGATCCCCCAATCCGCCGCGTGTTCGCACACATAGTCGACAATTGAATAGTTCATGTTCTTCCTCCTAAGTTTTACATTAATAAAACATCGGTAAGAAGGACAACCCTTAAGCAACCGTTTGCATTTTAGCAAAAAACAGCGGAAAAGTCAACAACGAACCTTTCCTATCAACAAATACGTGCACATTTCGGCACATTTGACCCTTAAACTGCTTTATTTTTCAAATGTGATGCCTCGGTCGGCAATTAAGCTTTTTACAGCCGATAAATGCTCGCAACGGATCTCGGAACAGTTGACAAGAAAGAGCTTTGTAATATATAATAAAAGCATTATATGGTGCCGCAAATGAAGGGCGGAGCGCGAATGGTGTCGTTTTATATAACAGGCCAAGGAATTTGCAAAAGAACCGCCCTTGACAGTCTAAAGCTGATACTCGGGTGTTGATATCGGATTGAAAGAGATATGTAATTTTTATAGTGCTTTGTAAATACCTTGTGGGATTAAAGACTTTTTAAAATAATGGAGAGATTAGATGTTTACAATATTTATCAGTTACAGAAGAGACTGCGGCGGAACCTTTGCGCTTCTGCTTGAAGAAAAACTTGCTCAGGCGGGATTTTCGGCATTTTTGGATCACAAAAGAATGCATCGCGGCCGATTTGATGAGGAAATCAGTCAAACGATAGATGAAGCGAGCGACTTTATTGTTATATTGTCAAAAGATTGCTTTTCTGTACGCGAGGAAGAAGATGTTTTTGTTGCGGAAATCGAATATGCCCTGAAAAAGAAAAAGAACATTGTGCCAATATTCTTAAACGGCTATTCAAAACAACCGTCAACTCCGGATAGAATACGCGATGTTTTAAAATATCAAGGTGTATCTGAATATGCGCCTCAGGATTTTGAGACTGTGTTTTTGCCGAAATTGATCTCATATTTGACCGATACTGAAGAGAAGCAAAATTATATAGACAGAGCCGGCGCAAGATCATATCTTTCGTCGAGGCGAAAACTGGAAAGCGAGCCGATAGACGTAAGATGGAAAAATGCAGTAGAAATAGATATTTGTGCATATTTTGCAAATATGCTGATAAATTCAGACTATATCAATCAAGCGTTGTTAAACGGAGTCCATATCAAATATCTAATAGTTGACCCTGACTCGGTGGCTGCGGACGAGGCGATGAAGTATCGTTTCAAGAATATAAGAAAGAGCCTGTTTCGCTACTCTTTTGATGCAACTGTGGAACTGCTGAAGGATATGAAGGATAGAAATACAGAGTATTTTGACGAGGCTTTATTGAACGGTGAACTGGAGGTAAGGAAAACAACTCTACACCTTGACCAAGCCATTATGATTGTGAAAAAGAAAAAAGAGTCGGAGAACTCTGTTAAAGTTGATTTCTACACCTTCAACACCGATGATACTAACCGGCGAAGCATTATGATTCCGTTTGCTGATAATGAGAACTACGAGTTCTTCTGCAAACAATTTGAGTACATTTGGAACGCGGCCGAGACAAAGGAAATTCTCGCCGATTAGAGAGTTACAACGCACCGGTTAAAAGCGGAACCATACTATAAGCAAGCGGATTGGCATGAGTCCGATATGACGGAAGGCGGAGCTTCATGAAAACGTTCGGTATTATGCCGGTTCAAATGAATTTATAAGAAGAGCCTGAGAGGTTCGGATTGACGGAATATTTATGATGTAATATAGTGGGCTCGGGTTAGACTCGACAGGATTATGTTGGAGAGAGAAGTGACGGAGAAGTCAATGCGCGCACGTTCTTGTTGCTTCTATGTAAAAAACGGCCGGGTGCACGATGAATGGCGTCATTTCCGCAGCGATAAAAGGGATAAACAACAAAAACGTTAATTTGATAATTCTTCTATCTGATGATCTATTGCTCGGAAAATCCGGTTTGCCTATCGAATTAAGAGGCGGATACGAGAGGGTAAAAACGAATGAGGTTAGAGATAAAATCAGCAATTGTTATTCGAGCGAATGCGACAAGGGCGATGGCAAACTCGGAGAAGACCTTATTTCACTTGTTTTGGACCGAGGAGGGCCTGTTATTTGATGGCGGCGCGGTGCTCGGATGAAGATAAAAAATATAACGAAACTTTCTTTGACAGCATAAATCGTGCAGCAAAATAAGTTCGGAGGAAGACATCGAAGATGCGAAAAATCCCGAGATAAGGGTCAAGGCATGTCTGTCATGTCGTGGCTGATTATCGACAATACTCCCTCGAAACAGACCGTTAATTTCAATAAAAATATGAACACAGCGAAATCACAAAAAGGGGGATCCATATGTCCACAATCGGAAAAAACAGACTGGCTATTTATGATTTGTTTTACAGATATCCGCCATGCGATTATATCTACAATAAAAAGCTAAATGTTTTAATCATCGGTAACGGATGGGTAGGCAACGAAGCTTTTAAGGCTATGTTTTGGGACGGCCAATATCCCGGCGTGGATTTGAACATCACAATCGCTTCGAATAATGCAAAACAATACGAGGAAGCCTTGAAAGAAAAGCTGCCGGGACTCGGAGATTTTGCCGACTTTAACGGAAATCGCACATCTAAATACCATTATGCCAATATAGACATTCGCGATGTTTCTTTTGACGAGATTAAAGAAACGGGAATAACAGATGCTGTGGCGGCGGAAGACTGTATGAACTTACAGAATCAAAATATCATAGTAGTATCTGTCGGCGCTTCGGAAATCAACGGGCTGCTCGGCGTTATTATATCCGACTTGATTAAAGACAACCCCCAAAGAGTACTCCTTGCCGTTTACGGCAGCGAAGAAATATCCGCTCCTTCCAATGTTGAATATGTTTCTTTCTCATCCGAAGTTGATATTGATACATCGGAGTTAATGAAGCTTGCGGCAAATATTAACTATGTCTATGATGCAAAATATAACAACTTCACCATTAACAGAAAACATTCAATAGAGAAATATCTCGCAAAGTACAAGAAAGAGTTCGAAGAAACGCCGGAAGATACGGGCGATATTTTTATCTCCCTCACCAATTTTACCGGAATGGATTATACAGCGGATTCGTCGCTTGCACAGGCGGTACATATGCCCATGAAGCTGGATTATTGCTTTCACGGCGGCACGGCGGTTGAGATGACTGCCGAACTCGTTAAGATTATTAATGAGCACGGCAAGAAATTTAATCTGCTTGCTGCACTCGAGCACAAGCGTTGGTGCGCTTACATGGCTATACGAGCGTGCAGAATGCCAAAAAGAGATGAACTTGGTTATCTGTACTCAAACGGTAATAACCATAAGGATGATAAGAATAATCTTCATATTTGTATGTGCGAGTGCGGTCACAACGGCGCAACCCTTGACAGGGCCTCTCGCCGGTGGGGAGAAAGAGTCCCCGACGAGATGGGGAAATTTAAAGCTCGTTTTAAAAATTTAAGCGATTTGGATTGGGCGTCACTTTATTGTCACCAAAGACTCTCGGATAAAATGAACAGCAGTAATTTCGATGAAATAATAGATGCGGTTTCAAGCTGCGAAGGCAGTCTTACCGATGAAGAAACGACAGACGCTCTTAAAGATTATGAAGTTGCTTTGAAAAAACTTGTTGCAAGACAAGAGGATGTGAATGCACTTGCTCTTTACAATTTGGCTATAAATATATTGATGAAGACGCCTCAATATGAGCAGATTAAAGATGTCGTTAAAACAAGCGATGAAAAACTTAAATGGGCAAAGGAAAGGCACAAGCGAATAGACTTTCTTTCGTACGATGTTCAGTTCATCAGTATGATACCGATATGCCTAAAATTAATAAAAAACGATTCTACAATCATTACTTTTACAAACGGGCAAGCCGCAAATGATGTGATCGTACCATGGATTTTGTGCGCCGAAAAGGCCGTGTTCGTGGAGTTTTATCCCGATTCATCATTCGAGGGTAAAAAAGATGCCGTTCGTAAATTTTTCAATTTACATGGGAATAATACCGAACCCGAATTTGATATGATCACGAACTTAAAAATAGAATCAATTAAAGAAAAGATAGGGTTTCTCCTTGAAAAATATAACGATGTAATATTTAATATCACACCCAATATTCCGCCGACAATTCTTTTGGCTTTAGGAGAATTTGCGGGAAGGGTACAAATGGTTTCGTACGATTCTTACCGAGGCCTGTCTTATTTCAATTTTAATGACATGCTGCCCCACAGAACGGAAGATATGTCCTTGGATGTTAGCGACTATTTAAGTCTCATGCAAGGTAAAATCAATGATCCGTACGGATTTCTGATGCCCTATAAAAAATGCCGGTGCGTAGAGAACTTTTTTTGGACACACAGCACCGTCAGAACTTTTGGCGATAGACCCAAGCTCAAATGTTACAGTGAATGGAATTCGGTAATAATTCAGAATTTTCTACAGGGAAAGCCCAATGCGAGTACAAGCGTTTCGGAGAGCAGGGCCGATACTAAGGTTTTGCCGTTAACTTCAGCGGTAAATTATATTTCGGACGAAAGGTTCCGCGGGATCGCAAAATCTTTTTTGGCTATACTGAAATCGGAAAATATTATTTCCGCCTACACAGAAGCAGAGGACCGAAAAAGCATCAGCTTTCAAATTAAAGACAACGACTTTTATCGTTTTGTTTCCGAGAAAGGCGGAAACCTATTTGAGATGCTTGTGTACTATAAACTTCTCCACACCTGTATTTTCGGTGATGTTAGAACCGGCGTCGCTTTTCAATGGAAATCAGGAGAAGGCGAGCCGATAAGCAATGAGATCGATGTAATTGCCACAAGCGGAGTAGACATAGTGCTTGTTTCCTGTAAAACCTCTCCGCATATCGACAACTCATATATATATGAGATTGCCTCGGAGGCGGCCGGCTTTGGAGGAATAGCCGTGCTCGCAACATCGCAAGATTTGTCAAGTCCGAATAATTGTAATCACAATGCAGTCATTCGCGCTCAAGCTATGAATGTGGCTCTGATTGATCAGCATATTCTCAGAGACGAGGAGCTTCTGAAATATGCGATTACGCTGATTCTGTCAGGTAAATATAAGGGGCCGGAGAATTTCGAATTGCCAAAGCATTGACGCGCATACAATTGCTCGTTTTGCACACGAATGCTTATTTTTTCGCACAACTCATAATTACGGATTGACCGAAAAACCCTCGTTCAACATGGACTATACCCCGAAAAACGGACATTGAAAAAAGCCTCCTGTTGTAGAATAAAAACGACGACAGGGGGTTAAATCATGTCCAGAAGTTATGTAAAAGTAGAGCAATTAGCAGAAGAGGTATTTCGACGTAAAGAAGCCGGAGAAACAAATCGAGAAATAGACGAACACTTTGGATTGACAAAAGATCAAATGAAACAGCTTGTGACACGTCAACGAAGAAAACAGCGAATGGTCGCCAATGGGTATATTATTCGTCCAAAAGGTTGCCCTCGAAAACGAGAAGAGACAGAAGAAATCCGCCGCAACAACGAATTGGTTAATTTGCGTTTGCAGGTGCTTTTTTGCAAAATTGTCATTTGTGTCGAGGACAGCGAGACAAGTCGCATTTCACAAAAATTAACCCCCGGAGCCTTGCGAAAATCTCCGGGGGTAATTTTTTATATTAATATGCTTTACTTTTCGTATCTGTCCGCTATGCTTCTGCCCATGAGCACACCCATGACGGAGGCCATCATAAGACCTCTTGTCCAGCCGCTCGAATCGCCGAGGCAGTGGAGTCCCTTGACGTTGGTGTCAAAGCTTTCGTCCATCTTTATGCGGTTGGAGTAGAACTTGAGCTCCGGGGAGTAGAGCAGCGTCTCCTCGGCGGCGAAGCCGGGCACGACGTAGTCCACGGCCTGGATGAAGTTGATTATGTTGAGCATGGCGCGGTAGGGCATGGCGGCGGTTATGTCGCCCGCGACGGCATCGGGGAGAGTGGGTCTGACATTCGAGCGGTCAAGCTCTTTTTGCCATGTGCGCTTTCCGTCGAGGATATCGCCGTAGCGCTGGACGAGAATGTGTCCCGCACCGAGCATATTTGTCAGCTCGCCGACCTTCTGCGCGTATTCAATGGGCTGATTGAACGGCTGGTTGAAGTTGTGGGAGCAGAGTATGGCGAGGTTCGTGTTGCTGCTCTTGAGCTCCTTGTAGGAGTGTCCGTTGACGACGGCAAGGTCGTTGTCGTAGTTCTCCTGGCTGACGAAGCCGCCGGGATTCTGGCAGAACGTGCGAACCTTGTTCTTGAACGGCTTGGGATAGCCGATGAGCTTCGACTCGTAGAGAACGTCGTTGACCTTCTCCATGACCTCGTTTCTTATCTCGACGCGCACGCCGATATCGACTGTGCCGGGCTGATGGGAGATATCATGCTGAGCGCAGAGCTTTTCAAGCCAGTCCGCGCCGCGGCGCCCTGTCGCTATTACGGTGTGCTCCGCGAATATCTCTATGTTCTCCTCACCCTTGCGGACATAGACGCCCTTGCAGCGGTCGCCGTCGAGGATTATATTGTCGCACTCGTAGCCGAAGAGCATGTCGACGCCGTTTTCTATGAGATACTGCTCGATGGCGTAGTAGATATCCTGTGCCTTCTCCGTGCCGAGGTGGCGTATCGGGCAGTCGACAAGGCGAAGACCCGCCTTTATGGCGCGCTTTCTTATCTCCTTGACCTCCTCCTCGCGGCCGACGCCCTCAACATGGGTGTCCGCGCCGAACTCGAGGTAGATGCTGTCGGCATATTCTATTGTCTCCTGAGCGGTCTCGTAGCCTATGAGCTCGGGGAGCTGACCGCCGACCTCGGGGCTCAGCGACAGCTTGCCGTCCGAGAACGCGCCCGCGCCGGAGAAGCCCGTGGTGATATGACAATAGGGCTTGCAGTTGACGCACTTGTTTGTTTTCGATTTGGGGCAGCGGCGCTTTTCGATCGGCTGACCCTTTTCGACCATCATTATTTTCTTGTTCGCACCCTTGCGGATAAGCTCGATAGCCGTGAATATTCCGGCAGGGCCCGCGCCGATGATAACTACGTCGTATTTCATTGGTACACCTCGTTCTTTATTCGGGAAGAGTTATCTCTTCGTTTATTTTTTCAACGCCGTCCGTTCCTGTCTCGTGAAGAGCGGGCAGGAAGAAGAGCCCGGGAGCTCTGCCGGACGGGAACAGGTCGAGCAGCGGAACCATCACGAAAGCGCGCTCGAATATTCTCGGATGCGGCAGGGTGAGCAGAAAGCTCTCGCTCTTCATGCCCTCATAGAGTAGCAGATCGAGGTCGAGCACGCGCGGCCCGTCCTTTATCGTCCTTATGCGCCCGTAAGCGCCCTCGATGCCGAGGCACGCGCCGAGCAGCATCTGCGCGGAGAGCTCCGTCTCCACAGTTACCGCGGCGTTATAAAACATCGACTGATTCTCGTAGCCCATGGGCTTTGTCTCGTAGACGTGGGAGCACGCCGTTATTTTCGTCTTTGGAAGGCGGGACAGAGAGCGCACGGCGCCGTTTATGTTCTTTAATCTGTCCCCCATGTTTGAACCGATACCTATAACTGCCTGCATACAGTTGGCCATAAAATAACAAGTCCTTTCGATTGATAAATCTTGCCCGTTCTATATTTTTTTACTGTCTTTCCCTGTAAATGCTGACCGCGGCAAAAGCGAAATCCGCCTTCATCGGCGCGTCCGGCTTTTTGCAGGTCACTCTTACGCCCGAAAGGGGCGGGAATTCCTCGAGCAGTGCGTCGGCAACCCGCCGCGCCGCACGCTCAATGAGCCTGTCCTTCTGTGCGGTGAACACCCTGCGCGCGCATTTTATCATCTGCGCGTAGCTGACGGTGTCGTCTATATCGTCGCTCTCTCCGGCCTTTGAAAGAGGCATATCCGCCTCAATGTCGAGAATGAAGACCTGCCCGTCCTCCTGCTCCTCGGGATTTACTCCGTGATACGCGAAGATGCGCAGCGAATCTATAATTATCTTATCCACCGTTTTCCTCCCCGCATATCTTTTTTAAGGCGTCCGCGACACGCGCCGACTGGACGGCAGAGAACACGTCGTGGGCGCGGATAATATCTGCGCCGTTTAATATGCTCGCCGTGTGCAGTGCCACCGTGCCGGGGTCGCGCCTTGCGGCATCCGTCTCGCCGGAGGCCGTGCCTATGACGCGCTTTCTCGACGCTGCGGACATAAGCGCGCTGCCGTTGAGTTTCAGCTTGCCGATATCCCTTATCAGGCGCAGATTGTCCTCATAGCTCTTTGCAAAGCCGATGCCCGGGTCAAAGCAGAGGCTGCCCGCGGGAATCCCGTGCGCCCGTGCGGTCTTTGCGGCTTTTATAAAAAAGTCGAGCACATCGCCGGAGACGCCGCCTTCGTAGACGGGTACGGCATCCGCACCTGCGGGGTTGTGCATTATTATCCAGCCCGCACGGTATTCGCCGACGACCCTTGCCATTTCGTCGCTCGCCTCGCCGCTGACGTCGTTGATTATTTTAGCCCCGTGCGTGAGCGCCGTGCGCGCGCACTCGGGATAGAAGGTGTCGACGCTTATCGGGACGGTTATTTTGCCCTTTAAAAGGTCGAGCACCGGAATGAGCCTCGCGTTCTCCTCCTCGACGGAGAGCCTTGTCGAGCCGGGGCGGGTCGACTGCGCGCCGACGTCTATAATATCGGCGCCGAGCGACTGCATCTCGAGCGCGTGCTCGAGAGCCTTTTGCGGCTCGTCCCATTTGCCGCCGTCCGAAAAGGAGTCGGGGGTTATGTTGAGTATTCCGCACACAAGCGTGTGGGATGAGGTGTCAAAAATAAAATTTTCCATGGTATCGCCTTATTTTGTGAGAAGTGATATTGCCTCGGCACGCGCCCGTGCGTCCGAGCGCATTGTGCCGCGCAGGGCGGAGGTTCTCGTCTGCGCCCCCGAAGCACGCGCCCCGCGCATCGTCATGCACAGGTGCTCAGCCTCGATAACGACGGCCACACCGAGCGGGTCGAGCTGTTCATCGAGAAAGTCCGCTATCTGCGAGGTCAGCCGCTCCTGAAGCTGGGGACGGCGAGCGAAGCAGTCAACGACTCTCGAGAGCTTCGAGAGCCCTATGACTCTTCCGTCGCGCGGGATATATGCAATATGCGCCCTGCCGATAAACGGCAGAAGATGGTGCTCGCACATGGAATACATCGGTATGTCGCGCACAATGACCAGTTCCTCGTTTTTTTCCTCGTTGAAGAGCTTGACGTGGCGCTTGGGGTCGTCCTCAAGCCCCGAGAAAATCTCTTCGTACATTCGGGCGACGCGCTCGGGCGTCTCGACAAGACCCTCCCTGTCCGGGTCCTCGCCGACCGCCGCAAGTATCTCGCGCACAGCCGCCTCGATTCTCTTTTTGTCCATTGTTTCACCCCGGTTATACGAGAATAAATTCGATGACACGGTGGGTGTCGTCGGTGATATAGTTTATCTGCGTCGTTGAAAAGCTGCGCCTGCCCGCGTCGGCGACGCTCAGAATGCGGTAGATTTCCTCTTTCTTTATCAGCCCGTTGAGGGCGGCTCTGTAAGCCTTATCCGACGAGAACCTGATATCGAGCTTGCCGCCTGATTTGAGCCCCCCGAACAGCTTCGAGAGCGCGGATTTCGTCTGCGCGTTGTAGCTGTCAAACTGTCTGCCGAGCTTTATAAAATAGTTGAAGTCCGTTGCCGTGCAGCAGGGAGCCTCGTCAAAAAACGTGTGAGTTTTCAGAAGCTCTTCGTCGGTGATGTTGAAATAGGCATAGCGCTTATTCTGCTCCGCGCCCTCGCCTATAGGGTCATCCCAGGTGAGGTCTAAGTTATATGGCTGACCGTCGAGAAAGACGACGTTCCACATATGACCCTCGCTCTCGCCGTCGTCGCGCGTTGCGGTGCCGGTTATGACGTAGTTATCTATCCCGGCTCTGTCGAGCAGGAGCTTTGCGGCCTTTGCGTAGCCCTCGCAGGAGGCAGAGCCCTCGACGAGCACGCCGTAGGCGGAGCTCGCTATGAGCTGACCGGAGTCTGCGTAGCTGCACGAGTCGATTATTGCGTCGTGGATAAGCAGCTCCTTGTCAAAATCAGAAGGCTCTTTTTCTATTTTAGCTCCGAGCTCGTCTGCCTTCAATTTAAGATCGGCCTTTTTCTGCTCATATTCCTCTTTCGTCATGGAATATTCGCAGCTGAAGAAGTACTTTCTCCCTCTTGCGACGAGCACGCACTCGCGCCCGAGCATCATCAGCTCCGGATTGTCGTACATCAGGGCGAGCCAGACGTTTTCAAGCTCGCCGTTATCAAGCTCGGGTATTTCAATCTCCTCGGGGAACGATTCAATGTCGCGCAAAACGGCATTGTAGGCGCGCTTCTCGTCCTCGTTTAGCTTTGCGAAGTAGTGCTTGAAGCTGCCGAAGGCGGCCGATTCTTCGGACGGGGGAACAGTATCCTTTTCTTCAAGCAGCGAACAGCCCGAGAAGATAAGTATAAGCGCGAGCAAAAGCGACGCAAGCCGCAGAAGCTTTTTTGTCAATTTGCCTACCCCCTTGCTTTAAGTCCGAACGGTTTATTTTCCGCGCCTGTCGGGAGCGGCATTCAGCTCGTCGACGGAGGACACGGCGGAATAATCTATATCTCTCGCCGCCATAGCCGAGAGCGTGCTCTCGCAGCGCGAGAAATCGACGATGGATATGTCGGTGTCCAAAGAATTCACTATCTGCGAGAAGTAGTTGCGCCCGGAGGCGAGATAGGTCTTGTTGATATACTGCGAAAACATCACGCAGAGCAGCTCACTCTGCTTTATGGCTCCGCCACCCGACGGGGTCAGGAAATAGCGGAAATATTTCAGCAGCGTCTCGCCCTTTATTGTCTGATTGCCGGGCATGAGCGAAAGAGAGAGCTCCTTTGTCTTGTAGCTCACGCGCTCGGGCACGGTTATCTGCGCGCCGTCAAGCACGTTTATGGCATTTTTGAATTGGCTCGCGGTCGAGACGGCATACCGCTCTGCGGTGAAGCCGCACAGCGCGTCTACCGCGCTTTTGAGAGCCTTTGTGCCGCCCTCCGAATAGTGCCCCTTGAGGGAGTTCTCATTTCCGGAGACGTCAACCCGGGTGTTCGGGTCAAAGGCGCATACGCGCACCTCGCCGGAGCTTAACTCCGCGTTCACCGCGGCGACTAAGTACAAGTCGTCCCCGTCGTCCGAGACGCACGCAAGCATGAAGGTCGCGCTGCCGTCTAAGGGCACAAGAGCCTCATCCGTGCTTTCGTCGGTCGAGTCGCTCGTCTTTTCGGGCAGCAGGTCCTTTATCGAGAGATGATGCGATTTAAACATATAGGCTACGGAGATAAGCGCGAAAACGAGCAGGAAGGCGATAAAGCCCAGGAAAAAGAGGCGAAACTGCCTCGTCTTTTTCTCCTGCGTCGTGCGAAATCTCATTCCCTTTTTCTTTGACATTCGATCACCTCGGTCTTTGTGTTATCTATGCAAAATTACTGCCGAATGTGCGCCTACCGAGACGGAGCGCCCGTATGCCGCCTTGCCGAAAAGAGCGGGCGCGTTTCGCCAGCTCTCGGGGACGCGGTATTCTATCTCGCGGTCGTTTGCGTTTGCGATTATCAGCGCGCAGCCCGTGTCCGAGATACGCTCGTAGGATATGCAGCCGAGAGCCGCCGATATGCAGTTGAACTCGCCGTCGACAAATGCGGGGCAGAGCTTTCTTATCCTGCCGAGCGTTTTATAGTGCTCGAGAAGCTTTTTGTTCTCATGCCCCCACGGGAAGCAGGCGCGGTTGAACGGATCCTCGCCGCCCGAGAGTCCCGCCTCGTCGCCGTAATAGACGCAGGGAACGCCGGGGAGGGTGAACTGCAAAACGGAGGCGAGAATCAAAAGCTCAACTCCCTTTTTATATTGCTCGTCGGTCATAATGCCCCTGTCGCGCCCGTTTTTTGGGCGGGGGACATCTCCTCGTCCGAGTCGGGTCAGGGCGCGCACGGTGTCGTGAGTGCCGATATGGTTCATCAGCGTGTCGAGCGAAGCGCGGGGATAGTGCTCGACTATATTCTCCACGCATTCGCGCAGATTTTCGGCATTCGCCGTGCGCACGAAGTCTATAACAGCGTTTGCGAACGGGTAGTTCATCACGCTGTCAAGCTCGCCGCCCTCAAGGTATCTGCGGCGGTGGCCGTAGCTTATCTTATCGGTCGCGTCCTCCCAGACCTCGCCGTAGATGAACGCGTCTTTTTTCTCTTTTCTGACTGCGTCGTGGAAGCGGTCGAGAAATTCGTCGGGCAGCTCGTCTGCGACATCGAGCCGCCAGCCAGATGCGCCGAGGCGGAGCCAGTGCCGCGCAACGCCGTGTCTGCCTGTCAGGAAATCCAACACGCCGGGATCGGTCTCGTTGAGCTCCGGCAGAATGTCAACGCCCCACCAGCAGGCGTAATCGTCCGGCCAGCTTCGAAAATTATACCACGAACGGTAGGGAGAATTTTTGTCGCAATATGCGCCCTTGCCGCCGTAAGTTAAAAATTTGTCAAAATATTTGCTGTCTGCGCCGGTGTGACTGAACACGCCGTCGAGCAAAATTCTTATTCCGCGCTTGGCGGCCGCTCTGCAAAGACTTCTGAAATCCTTTTCCGTGCCGAGCATCGGGTCGATGTTCATGTAGTCGCCCGTGTCGTAGCGGTGGTTCGAGCGGGCGGAGAATATCGGGTTCAAATATATGCAGGTGACGCCGAGACTCTCGAGATAGTCGAGCTTTTCCTCTATGCCTCTGAGGTCGCCGCCGAAAAAGTCGTATTTGTCTATCGTGCCGTCGGAGTCGGGCTCCCAGTCGGGCTCCTCGCCCCACTCGGAGTGGTAGACTGCCGCGGGCTTGTCCTTGGGAAGGGGAGTTTTGCCGGAGCGACGGAATCTGTCCGGGAAAATCTGATACATAACTCCGCCGCGCAGCCACAGGGGAGTGTCACTGTTCTCACCGCAAACCGTCAGCCGCCAGCGCTCGCCCTCGCCCATTACGGCGATGCCGCCGCTTTCAAGAGATATCTCCCTCCCACCCCACGGAGTGTCATATTCAAAATGGTAGCGGACGAGGCCCTCTTTTTCGGGCGCGACGGTCTCGAGCCGCCACCATTCCTCGTCTTCTCCCTGCATTCTCTCCCAGGAGAAAGAGATATCCTCTCTGCCGCCGCAGTCCGGCTCAAGCACAAGGCGAACCGCGCTGCACTGCTCCGAGCGGGGCAGGACTATTCTGAAGGTCATTTTCTCACCCGAGCGCACTGCCGCGCCGGGCGAGAGGTGATATTTTTTTCTTGAATTGTAGGGAATAAAATGCATTTTTATCGGCCTTTGTTTACTTTGTTAAAATATATGTGCTGTCGGCATTTGAGGCCGAGGCTTTGATTTCGATTACTTTCTTTGAGGCGGGGAAGCTGCGTTTAAAGTCCGCCTTGAGGGAGCTGAGGTCTACCGCAAAGGCGTAGGCGTTCGCGCTCCAGAGAGAGCCGTTATATATCTCGCTGCTGCCGCCTGCCGCAGCCTCGCCCTTCATCGCGCAGATAACGGACGTGCCCGAGCACGCGGAGACGCAGGAATTGACGAAGTTTACGAGCACGGCGTTTCTCGATACCGAGCCCTCGCCGTCAAACGTCGCTATCTTCGAGTTGAGGTCGGGGAACTGCACGCCGTCGAGCAATATCACGTCGACGCCCAGGTTCTTCACTTCCTTTACGACTTCGAGAAGATAATTACGAGCCGCCTCGGAATAGGGATTGAGCCACGGCTTGCCGCCCTTGGACGCCTCATTGTCGAGCCAGATAGTCTGGGTCTTGTTGTAGTGAACGGCCGTGGTTCGGTCAACGCGCGGCATCTGCGAATCCTTGAAGCAGTATATTCGCGCAACGACCTTTATTCCGGACTGCCGAAGCTTCTTTATGCTCTGAGCGGCATTGGCCTGAGCCTTTGACGAGGGGGTCTTGTCCTTGACCGCCGCTATCGACGATGGATAGGAGAGGTAGCCGGACGCGTCCTTGAAGTCTATAACAACGGCATTTTGACCCGCGCTCTTGAGAGAGTCTATATAGCTGTCGAGTCCGCTTCCGCCCGCGAGCAGGGAGACATTGCCGACGCGAGCCTTCAGCTCGCCGGAGCTCTGCGGGGCTGCGGCGGGCGCGGTGGTGTCGTTTGAGCCGCCCTTGTTGCCCTTATCGCTCTTGCCGGGGGCGACGGTGGTTTCAACCTCGGAGTCGGAGATACCCAGGAGCGTGTCGGTGACAAAAAATGCCGCAGTGAATACAGCAGCCGCGCCTAAAATACACGCGAGGACTATGCCCACGGTTCTGTTGCGCCTGCGCTCGGAGTAGCTTTTGCGGCGCTTCGAGCCGCCGGCAGCATTCTTGCTGAATTCGGTTATGCTCCTGTGAGTGCCGGGTGAAAAATACTTATCATATTTGCTGCGCTTTGCCATTTTTCATCATCCTTTGCGCCGCGTGCCGGTATGACAGACCGCCTGCGGCGTAAAATTTATTTATGAGAACAGGGAGCTTCCCGAGAAGCCGGAGAACGCAAGCGAGAGCAGGGCGACATAGATAAACGCCGCCGGGGTGCCGCGGAAGGCCTTGGGAATATCCTGATTCTGCGAGATTATGTGAAGTCCCTTGCATATGAGCGTTGCCGCAAGGATGAACGCAAGACCCGCGCCTATGCCGGAGCCGATGCTCTCGGGAATGGTGTAGGCCGCGCTGCGGTTGAGCAGGGGCGTTGCGAGCACAAGGGTGTTGAGCGCCGCCATGCCGAGCGTGCCGAGGAACTTCTCGGTAGCGCCGAGGGCGAGCTTGAGAATGAGACCCGTTATCAGGAACACAACTATTAAAACGGCGCTGTACATCGCAAAATGCAGAGCTGCAGGCAGATTGGCGTGCTGCGGGACAAGCTCGAGTGCGCGGCAGGCGAGAGCCGTAACGGTCGAGAAGAATGCTATCATCGCCGAGAACATCCAGAGCCTGCGCGGCTTCTTTGCGAGCATGAGCGCCTCGCTCGCCGCATAGCCGCCGTTAAAGACGAGGTTCTGAATGAACACGGTGTAGAGCGCGGTGGAGAGCAGATCAAAAAACCAGGTCATGTTCATTTGTCTCCCTCCTTCTTTTCGTCGGAGTTAAAATCTTCTGCCTCGTCAAAGAGGCGGTTGAACGCCGAGCCGTAGTCCTTGCCGTCGTTTTCGTCGTCGGCAAAGATATCCGCCAAATCAAAGCTGTTGTCGCCGTCGAGCGGCTCGAAGTGGGACAGGTCATCCGGTTCTTCCTCCGCGGCCTCAACGGTTTCAATAACCTCGACGGTCTCTGCCGTCTCCTCGGGCTCGGTTCTTTCTTCGCTTTCAACGCTCTCCTCTGCGTCGGGAGTCTCCTCCGCCTTGGCGGGAGCCGCATTTTCGGGAAGATTCTTCTTGCTGACTATAACCGAGGTTTTCTTTATCTTCATCTCGGTCTCTGCCGACTGCTCGGGGAAGCGCTTGTTTATCAGCGCCTTGAGCGCGGCGGCGAAGAATGCGATAAATATAAATCCGCCGAACGGCATGAGCACCGCCGGATATATAACGGGGATTCTGATGTTTACGCCCCATATTGTGGACGAGCCTATTATCTCGCGCAGAGCGCCGACGGGAATAATGACCGCCGCATAGCCGAGCGCGGTTGCCACGGAGTCAAAAAATGCGTGGCGCAGGTCGGTCTTGACCGCGAGCTTTTCGCAGTGCAGGGCGATTATCGAGTTCGCCGCCGTCAGGGCGAGATATATTCCCGCGCCCAGTCGGATTTCCGGCACAAAGATATCAATGGCGTAGATTATACCGGAGATTATTGCCGTGCCGAGGAGCAAATATATCGCAACTCTTATCCATCTCGGCACGCGCTTGAGAGCCAAACAGGCGAAAAACTGCGTGATTATAAGCACGGGGAAGAATGCCGCCGCGAGCAAAACGGCCGTCTTGAGGGTCGTTGCGACCGCGACTATCGCGCAGAGACCCGCAGCCTGAATGAGCACGGGGTTATGAATGAACGTGCTGCTGAACAGCGCGTCGGAGAATGAATACTTTTTGCCTGATTTCATGCCGGCTCACCTCCCTTTAACGCTGCTTTCCGCTTTTTCTTTTCCGCGCTTTTTTTCATGGATTTTTCAATGAGTCTGTTGTAGCCTATCTTTCTCAGCGCACTTTCGACCAGCGGCCAGAAGGCGTTTGTGAGCAGTATGCCGAAGCAGGTGCCGTCCTCAAACGTGCCGAAGTAACGCAGGATCATGCATATAAGTCCGGCGAACGCGCCGTAGATAAATCTTGTCAGCGGGGGCTTCGGGCTTGTGCCGGGGTCGGTGACGAAGAAAATGCAGGAGAAGAGCAGGCTGCCGGCGCAGAGCTCCGTGAGCAGGGACACCGGTCTTGAAAACGAGCCGCGCGGGAAAATTACCGCAAGCAGGGAGCACACGGTGAGAAAGCCGAGGACGTTTATGAGCCTCTTGGGTTTTCCGACGGCGAGCAGGGCGCAGGAGCCGAGCAGCGCTATTGAACAGCAGGTGCCCAGGGCGCCTGCTACGTTGCCGGAGATTATCGACATTATGCCGACTGAGTTTACGTGCTGTATTCCGCCCGCGCTCAGCTGAGCGGCGAGGGAGGAGCCCGCCTCAAAGACGTCGAACGACGCGGAGTCAATGGCGGGATATTTGAAAACCTCGTCCGGGAAGCAGACCGTCAAAAACGCGATTCCCGCCGCGGCGGGCACGAACGGAGCCTTATGCGCGGTGCCGAACGGTATCTTTGCAACGAGAACTGCAAAGACGGCGCCCGAGGCTATCAGCCAGACGGGAGCCGTGGCGGGCAGGAGCATGGCTACGGCAAGCCCCGTAAATACCGCGTGCATATCGGACAGGAGACTCAGATTCCTTTTCATTATCAGCAGAGCGACGGCCTCAACGGCTGCCGCGCTGACTACTCCCGTAAGTATCGCCCTGAACGCGAACGCGCCGTAGTAATACCAGGCGACTATCGCGGGAGCGGCGAGCATGAGCAGATAGCTCATGTAGGGACTTTTAGGCGTTTTTATGCGTTTGAATTTTGCCATAAAATCAACCTTTCTTTTTGCCTTTTTTTCAGCTGGCAAAAATTTTGCATTGCACGCCGAGGGGGCGCGTAATATTATATAAGGCAGAGACTTTCTGATTTATAAGGAGGGGAAGCGCTTGAAGATACTTGCGCCGGCGGAAAACAGGATAACCATCGAGCTCTCGGCGCGCGACATGGACGCGCTCAACATTACATACGAGCAGATGGACTACTCGAATATCGAGACGCGCCGCGTGGTCTGGACTCTGCTCGACCGAGCGGGTCACGAATTAAAACGCGACATCGACCCGAGCGGGCGGATGATAATCGAGGCCGTGCCTGCGGGCAGGGGCGGGTGCATTTTGAAGTTCACCCTCTGCGCCGACGGCTCGCGTGCGGTCCGCACCCCGTCGATAAAGAAGGGGGAAAATACCGCCGTATACGAGTTTTGTTCGCTCGACGCCGTCATGGACGCGGCGCACGCGCTCGGCGGACGCTGCGAAAGCGGCGGTCTCTACGAGTCGGAGGGCAGATACCGCCTGCTTATGGGCGAAAGCCCGACCGACGCGCCCGAGCACATATTAAGCGAGTTCGGCACGCCGATAGACTCGCCCTTCTCGGCATCGCATACCCGCGAGCACTGGAGGTGCATATCGGAGAGAGATGCGTTGAAAAGGCTTTTCGGCGGCTGATTATTTGCAGCCTGCGGCAATAGATTTCATCTGAGCTATCGCCTGAGCGGGGTCGTCCGCTCCGAACACGGCGCTTCCCGCGACAAAGACAGTGGCGCCGCGGCGCGCGGGCTCCTCAATGGTCTTTGCGGATATGCCGCCGTCGACCTGAATCTCAATATCGAGCGAGCGCCTCTCGCACTCCTCGCGCAGGGCGGTTATCTTGGGCATCATATCCGCCATGAACTTCTGACCGCCGAAGCCGGGCTCAACGGTCATAATGAGTACCATGTCGAGCTTGTCGAGATAGGGGAAAACGCTCTCGACGGGAGTGCCGGGCTTGACGGAGAGAGCCGCCTTGCAGCCCGACGAGCGGATGAGGTCAACAGTCTCGTCGACGGGGGAATCCGACTCAATATGGAACGTGATAACGTCCGCGCCCGCCTTTACAAAGTCGGGAACATATTTGAGCGGGTCGCTTATCATCAGGTGAACGTCAAAGACGAGAGAGCTCTTGTCGCGCATGCTTTTTATAATCGGCGCGCCGAAGGTTATATTGGGCACGAAATGCCCGTCCATAACGTCTAAATGGAGCCAATCGGCGCCAGCTTTTTCTATCATTGCGGCCTGTTCGCCCATGCGGGAGAAGTCGCCTGCGAGCATTGAAGGAGCTATTTTTATCATCATTTTTCAGTCCTTTCTTATTTTCGTACATACCTCATATCATTATACCAATTAAATCCCGTTTAGTCAATCGCACAGGACGTCTTTACAAACAGTTAAAAATATGGTATTATTTAACGGAGAAAATAACTTTGGGATGTGTGCAGAACTTCCCGAACAAGGAGAAAATGAAAATGAATGTTTACGATTTTGACAACACGATCTACGACGGCGAAAGCTTTTTTGACCTGTTTGTTTTTCTTTTCAAGAAAGACCCTTCGCTCGTCAAGTACATTCCCGACGTTTTCAGCGGACTCTACAAATACACAAAGGGCACGATAAACGCCGAGGAAGCGCTTGAGCAGTATTCCGATGTCGTCACCGAGTACTACAAGGGCATAGAGGATTTCGATGCGCTCGTGACCGAGTTCTGGGATACGAATATCCACAAGATAAAGCCTTTCTATTTCCGCCAGAGGCAGGATGATGACGTGATAATCTCCGCGAGCCCCGAGATACTGCTCGACGAGGTCATGCACAGACTCAACATCAAGAACTACATCTGCTCGCGCACCGACGGCAACGCGCACATAGTCGACCTCTGCTTCCGCGCGAAAAAGGTTGACCGCTTCAAGGAGATGTACCCCGATACGACAATCGACAATTTCTATACCGATTCCGTCAACGACACCCCGATGATGGAGATTTCCGAGCACGCGTTCCTCGTCTCCGGAAACAAAATAAAGCAGGTAAAGTAAAACAGAACAGAAAACGAAGCCTCCGTGTGACAGCATACGGAGGCCTTTTTTTTGTTTGGCGGGATGAACGGGAGTTGCGGCGCAGCTGCAATTATGGGGAAGGTGAGGCAGAGGGGGTGCTGCACGGATTAGCCGATTTTTTCCTGTTTATTTAAATTTTCAATATCCTTTGTAGGGTGCGGCGACTCGACGCACCGCTGCCGCCGTAGGCGGCACAGGGGCAAGCCGCAAGCAGAGAGCGTTTTGCAAGACACTGATGAATAAATAGATTTTCGGTGACGCTGACGCGTCAAGGGGTCGTCGAGTCGCCGACCCCTACGCAATCTACTTGCAGGGTCGAGCTTTGCTCGCCTGCCGCAGCTGCCGCATAAACCGCGGGCGGATGATATCCGCCCCGACACGCTTCAATATACATTAACCACTGTATTTTTTGCGGGCGAATAAAGTTCGCTCCTACGGTGTACCGCTTATAACTCACCCGCAATTCCCGTTTTTCGCGCCGTATACACAAAAAATCCTACCCAAGGAACCCCTCGGGCAGGATTTGCCGTTTTGTAAACACTTTTGCGGAGTGCGCGGTTATTCGAATATTGCCGTGGTGATGCTGTAGGCGGGGACGGTCACTGTCTGCCGGTAGTCTCCGTCGTAGGTGAGCGCGAGGTTTTGCTCACTGTCTGTGGTATAGAGCTTGAGAGAGTTTCTGCCGTCGATACCGTTGAAGGTTATGGTGCGCTCCTTGGTGTTGTTGACGATGACGACAACTATCTTTCCCTCCGGAGTCAGATAAGCGGCGGTATTTGTTCTGTAGCTTATGTAGTTGGCAAGCTTTTTGCGGTCTCTCGAGCAGTATCGGTCGTTGACATCCTTCGTGCAGGAGATAAGATGACTGCCGACGGGGACGAACTTTGAGAAGTGCGCCGTCGCATAATAGCGTCTGGCAAGATGGAACTCGCTGCAATCGTGGTTTGCGATTATCAGTCCGTCGCCGTAATCGTCTCCCTCGCTGACCGCGACCCAGGACGACCATGCAGAAGTGTTGGACATAGTCATATCATGGGCGATAACGCGAGCCATGAGCAGAGCGTTTCTAACATCGAGGTTTTTATATTTTGTGGGCAGTTCGCACCATTCGGACATTTCATAGATAACGCCGGGATACTTCTTTATGTAGTTGCCCCACCAGGTTTTGGTGAAATAATTGGCATCCGACCAATATGAATGATATGCGTATGTGCCGAGAACCTCGCGAAGCTCCGGGTCGTTGTAGACATACTTGAGATAATCAAACGTCTTGCTCGTTATGGAGGAAATCTCGCACATCGACATCTTGACATTGAGCCCGCGCGCCTTTATAGACTTTGCAAACATTCGATAGAGCTTGAAAAGCTCCTCGGTGTCGTAGTGACAGCCCTCCTGATAGACATTGTCTCCGCCCCAGGAGGCCTGCGGTTCGTTTATGGGGCTGATATATTTGATAGGATAGCCGAGCTCGATAAAGTGCTCGGTTATGTCAAGGAAATAATCGACATATTCCTGATAGCATTCGGGCTTTAAGTTGTTCTGATGCTTTTTGAAGCCGCCGCTCGCCTGACCGGTGATTGTCATTGAAAAGTGGGGGGAGTTCGAGAAGAGGATGACGGAATCCACGCAGCCGTAGCTCATGGCGAGGTCGAGTATTTTTCTTGATGCGGCGTCCTGCGACCAGTCGTACTCATACTTGCCCGTCTTTTCGTTATAGACAAGGAAGCTCACGGTGCTCTTCCAAGAATCGGGATCAAGGCGGGAGTTGGGATTCTGCTTTGAACCCGAGCCGATGTTGAAGCGGTAGATATTGAGCCCGAGACCCTCCTTGCTGAAGAGCAGCTTCGCAATTTCCTCGGCGTTATCGCTTGCGCCCGCGACCTGCGGCCACCATGCTCCGGCGGTGCCCCAGCCGGTTATTTCCTGCTGTTGAGAGGTCTCGTCAACGGTCAGATTGATGTGGCTTGTGTCCTTTGTCTTGACATTGGAAACAGAAATCGATCCCGCAATACAAAGCGAGGCGATAAATACAAGGACATCATATATTGTTTTTCTCAGTTTTTCCATAGGTTATCCCTCCTATCACAAGTTTAACAAAAGAAATATAAAAGGTCAACAAAAAAATACAAAGTTTGCGCGCAAAAATTTCGAGCAAAAAATCCCCGTATGCAAGGTACATACGGGGCAAAATTTTTAAAGTATGATAAGCTCCTTGGGCGAGTGGGTGAGACCGCGGCTGCCCGTCTCGGTGATGAGCACCATATCCTCTATCCTGACTCCGAAGAGGCCGGGCAGGTAGATGCCGGGCTCTGCGGTGACAAGATGTCCGGGGGCGAGAAGCTCGTCCTTCTTCGCGTGGGGCGAGACGCGCGGCTGCTCGTGAATCTCCACGCCTACGCCGTGACCCGTGCCGTGGCCGAAGAATTCGCCGTAACCCGCCTCGGTTATGACGTCACGCGCCGCCTTGTCTGCGTCGAAGCAGGAAACTCCGGGTGCCATCTTCTCCATAGAGGCGAGCTGCGCCTCGAGCACGGTGTTGTAAATCTTTTTCTGCTCCGCGCTCACAGAGCCGACGGCGACGGTTCTCGTCATGTCGCTGTGGTAGCCGCCGACGACCGCACCGTAGTCCATAGTGATGAACTCGCCGCTTTCGACTTTCTTGTCCGAGGGCACGCCGTGCGGCATGGAGGAGTTGACTCCGCTGACGGCTATCGTCTCGAACGAGAGAGCCTCTGCGCCGTTTCTGAGCATATAGTAGTCGAGCTCAAGCTGAATATCGCGCTCTGTCACGCCGGGTTTTATGAAGCCGAGAATGTGGTCGAAGGCGCGCTCGGCTATCGCCTGAGCCTCGCAGACGAGGGCCACTTCCTCATCGGACTTGACCATTCTCAAAGCGTCTATTGCGCGGTCGGCGTAGTTCTCGGTGCAGATTCCGGTGTCGGGCATCCACTTTGTGAAATCCTCGAACTGAGCGACGGTGAGCCTTGTAGTCTCAACGGCGAGGTTATTTATTTTAAATTCGCTCATAAGCTGCGGCAGCTCGGTGCTCAAGTTCTTTGAGAGTCTCACCGGGCAGACGGTTATCTTCTTCTGTGCTGCCTCGACATAGCGCGAGTCGGTGAGAAACACAGTGCCGTTTCTCGAAATGAGCAGTGCGCCGTCCGACGACGGAAATGAGGTGAAATAACGTCTGTTCTCCTCGGACATTACCAGCGCACCGTCGAGCTCGGGCGGCAAAAGCGAAAGAAACTTTTCGAAAATCATGACTTATTCCTCCTTTAAAAACTCCGAAAAAAGCGGCGAGAAACCATTCCCACCGCCTTTAAATGTACAATTGTACAGTGCAGGTACTTATTTGTACTTGCGTTTGCGAGCTGCCTCAGACTTCTTCTTTCTCTTGACCGAAGGCTTCTCATAGTGCTCTCTCTTGCGGACCTCCTGGATAACTCCGTCTCTGGAAGTCTGTCTCTTGAAACGCTTGAGTGCGCTCTCGAGAGATTCGTTCTCTTTAACTTTGACCTGACTCATTAATATTCCCTCCCTCCGCTGCAATTGCAAGGGCTAATAAGCATAAGCTTGCTCTTAATTATACAACAGGTGAAATTTATTGTCAACCGCTTGGGAGATTTTTTATTTTTTGATTATTTTACTGCGGCTTAACAACGAGGTTGACGAGCTTGCCGGGAACATACAGCTCCTTGACGAACACCATGCCGTCGGTGAATTCCTTCACCTTGTCGAGCGCTTTCGCTCCGGCTATTGCGCCCGCGGCGTCTATATCGGCGGGGACGGTGAAGCGGTCGCGGACTCTGCCGTTTACCTGAACGGCTATCTCTATCTCGTCGTCAACGCACTTGCTCTCGTCATAATCGGGCCACTGCGCCGTTGAGCAAAGTCCCTCACCGCCGAGCTGCTCCCACATCTCCTCGCACAGGTGCGGGGCAAACGGGCAGAGCAGGCGGAGGAATACGGACAGCTCGTCTTTAGTCAGCGAGCCGACCTCGTTTATCTCGTTGAGGCAGGTCATCATCGCTGCGATAGCGGTGTTGAACTTCATATCCTCGATATCCTGCGAGACTTTTTTGACCGTCTTGTTCATTATCGACTCGAGCTTCCCGGTAGTGCCGCTGCCGCTTGCGATATCCGCGAGTGACGCGACTCTCTCGAGGAAGCGCTTGCAGCCCTTGACGCCGCTCTCTTTCCACGGGGCGGAGGCCGAGTAGTCGCTCATGAACATTATATATGTGCGCAGGGTGTCCGCGCCGTATTTCTTGATAACATCGTCGGGGTCGACGACATTGCCGCGCGACTTCGACATCTTCACACCGTCCGCGCCGAGCACGAGTCCTAATCCCGAGCGCTTTGCATACGGCTCCGGAACGGGAACCTCGCCGATATCATAGAGGAAACGGTGCCAGAAGCGCGAATAGATGAGGTGGCGCGTGACGTGCTCCATGCCGCCGTTGTACCAGTCGACGGGAAGCCAATATTTGAGCTTATCCTTGTCGGCGAAGCACTTGTCGTTATGCGGGTCGATGTAGCGCAGGAAGTACCAGGACGAGCCTGCCCACTGGGGCATGGTGTCCGTCTCGCGCTTGGCGGGTGCGCCGCACTTCGGGCAGGTGCAGTTGACAAAGGAATCTATCTTTGCAAGCGGGCTCTCGCCGCCCTCGCCGGGCTCGAAGTTCTCGACCTCGGGGAGCTTGAGCGGAAGCTCGTTTTCGGGCACTGCTACCATGCCGCAGTTCGGGCAGTGGATAATCGGAATCGGCTCGCCCCAATAGCGCTGGCGGTTGAACGCCCAGTCCTTCATCTTATACTGAACGCCCTTTTCGCCTATGCCGCGCTCCTTGAGGAACACAAGCATCTTCTCTATGGATTCCTTTTTGTTGTCCGTTCCGTTGAGGAAATCGGAGTTTATCATCTCGCCGTCGCCGGTGTAGGCCTCTTTTTCAATGTCGCCGCCCTTGATGACCTGAACGATGTCAATGCCGAAGGTCTTTGCAAAATCCCAGTCGCGCTGATCGTGGGCGGGAACTGCCATAATAGCGCCCGTGCCGTAGCCCATCATGACATAGTCGGAGATGAAAATCGGAATCTCCTTGCCGTTGACGGGGTTAATCGCGGTGAGACCGTCGAGCTTGACGCCTGTCTTGTCCTTGACGAGCTGAGTGCGCTCGAACTCGGTCTTTTTGCCGCATTCGGTGCGGTATTTTTCGACCTCGTCCATATTCGAGATGCGCTCGGAATATTTATCGATGAGCGGATGCTCGGGAGCCATGACCATAAACGTGACTCCGAAAAGGGTGTCGGGGCGGGTGGTGTATATGCGCAGCGTCTCATCAGTTCCCGAGAGGGTGAAGTTGACGAATGCGCCGGTCGAGCGGCCGATCCAGTTTTCCTGCTGAGCCTTTATGTTCGCCGGGAAGTCGACATGCTTGAGTCCGTCAAGCAGCTTGTCGGCGTATTCGGTTATGCGCAGGAACCAGACGTCCTTTGACTTTTGAACAACGTCGCTGTGGCAGATATCGCACTTGCCGCCCTGCGAGTCCTCGTTGGAGAGCACGCATTTGCAGCTCGGGCAGTAGTTGACGAACGCCTTGTCGCGGAAAACGAGTCCGTGCTCGAACATCTTGAGGAAGATCCACTGAGTCCACTTATAGTAGTCGGTATCGGTCGTATCGACAACGCGGCTCCAATCGAACGCGAAGCCGACGCGCTTTAGCTGACCGGTGAAGTTATGGATATTGCGGTCGGTGACTATGCGCGGATGGGTGCCGGTCTTTATCGCATAGTTCTCGGCGGGCAGTCCGAAGGCGTCGAAGCCTATCGGGAACAGGACGTTGTAGCCCTGCATCCTGCGCTTGCGGCAGATGACCTCCATGCCGGAATATGCCTTGATGTGGCCGACGTGCATACCTGCGCCGCTCGGATAGGGAAACTCTATGAGTCCGTAGAACTTGGGCAGAGAGAAGTCGTCTACAGCTTTAAACGTGCCCTCTTTTTCCCAGCGGTCCTGCCACTTCTTTTCAATGGATTTAAAATCGTAGTTTGCCATAATTTATGTCATTCCTTTCGGATGTTCTCTCTCAGTCGGTCAGCAGGTCGCTTATGTCAAGCTGCTGCGCGTCGTTCCAAAGACGCTCGAGGTTGTAGTATTCGCGCTGTTCTTTTTGGAATATGTGGACGAGTACGCTGCCGAAGTCGAGCAGAATCCAGCCCGTCGCGCGTCCCTCTATGTGCTCGGGCGCAACGCCGAGCTTGCCCATCTCGTATTCGAGGTCGTCGGCGAGGCTCTTGACGTGGGTGTTAGAGGTACCGGTCGCAATAACGAAGTAGTCGGAAACTATCGTCAGCTCGTCGGTCTTTATCGCCGTGATGTCCAGCGCCTTTTTCTTGTCGAGTATTTTAACTGTTTCGTTTGTCAGTTCTCTGGGGGTCATTTCTCTGAACTCCTCTCGGTTATAAGTTCATTGTAGCAGTCGACGCTCGACGGGTCGATTATCATTCCGTCGGCGAGGAGCTTTGATATGCAGTATCTCTGGGTGTAGAGCATCGCGCCCTCCAAAGAGTGCTCTGCGAGCTCGCGCACCTTATCAACATCGGGATATTTTCTGTCCGCGCTTATAAAATCCGCGAGATAGACGGTCTTTTCGAGCTTCGTCATGCTCGCCTTGCCCGTCGTGTGCCAGCGCACAGCGCCGATTATATCGGGGTCGGTGATATTCAGCTCGAGCTTCAAAAAAGCCGCCCCGGCAATCGCGTGCCAAAGCTTGCGGTTCAGGCGCTCGGATGAAGATAATATTATATCAGCTTTTTTTATCATTTGCAACTGCTCCTCGGGCGCGGCGTTCTTCATAACGTCGTGCATAAGCCCCGCAAAATAGGCCTTTTCGGGGTCGGAGCCGTAGAGCTCGGCTAAGTGTCTTGCGCTCTTTGCAACGCCGAGCGAGTGAATGTATCTGTATTCGTCGAGCTTGGATTTCAAAAGCTCGTCATATTCTCTGTATTTCTCGGGTACGTTCAAGTGTAAAGCCCCTTTTGTTCTATATAGTCGCGCACCTTGTCGGATATAAGTCCTTGAGTGCTCTCGCGCTCGGAGAGCCTGCGGCGGATAAGCGTCGAGCTGACCTCGAAAACGGGTATCTCGATGAATTTTATCTTCTCTATCTCCTCCGGCGTGAACTTGCCCTCGAGCTCGGGCACGAAGCCCGGCTTGCGCGAGGCGGCGCAGAGGGTGCACATCATGAGTATGTCGTGATAGCGGTACCACTCGTCAAAGGTGGTGAGCATATCAGAGCCGACTATCAAAAACAGCTCTGCGTCGGGATATTTCTTTTTTATCTCGCAGAGGGTGTCATAGGTGTAGCTCTTACCCACGCGGAGCAGCTCCGTATCGGAGACCGAAAACCGACGGTCGCCCTCAAAGCTCAGGCGGCACATCTCGAATCTGTCCCTGCTTCGAGCAAGGTTCAAGACGTGCTTGTGCGGCGGAACCGACGCCGGAATAATGAGAACGCGGTCGAGCTGCAACTTGTCCGCGATGGCGGTAACAAGCCTTATGTGCCCCATGTGCGGCGGATTGAAGGTGCCGCCGAAAATGCCAAGTCGCATATATCTTTCTCCTTGAAACTGTCAGTATTCGGTGTCGTCCGAGAGCGACGCGCTGCCGCTTATCGGGATAACCTCGCCGAGATAAGTCGGCTCGGGCTTGAAAATGCACATAAAGAAGTCCTTGCACCGGGCGAGGCTCTCGCGCACAAAATTATATACGGGCTTGCCGTAGACGCGCTTGTCCGCCGCAACGCCGTAGGCGTCGATACCCAGGCGGCGCGCATTGTAGACCGCGCGGTAGAGGTGGTATTTCTGAGTGACGACTATCGTGCTCTTGACCTCGAACACGTCGCGGGCGCGGTACATCGACTCATAGGTCGAGAAGCCCGCATGGTCGAGAAACACATCGTCGGGGTCAACGCCCCTGCCGACGGCGTACTGCTTCATATGGTTGACCTCGTCGTAGGAGTCCCTGCCGTGGTCGCCGCTGGCGAGTATCTTTTTGCCCGCGCCGGCTTGATACAGGTCAACGCCCGTGCTCATTCTGTCCTCGAGCATATGGCTCAGGGTGCCGTTGGAGTTTACCCTTGCGCCGAGCACCAACACGCAGTCCGTCTCGCGCCCCGCCGCCTCGTCCGCGCTGATGATATACTTGCTCGCGCTTATCATCACGGCGGCGTTTATTGCGCACGGGGTCAATACGGCGAGCGCAAGCAGCACGCAGAGGACGGAAATTATTATTTTTTTCTTGGAACGCGGTTTTTTCATGGCGTTTCTCCTGAAAGAGTTGATTTATCTGCGGCAGGCAGTGAGACGGAGTGTGGATGTCGTGGCATTACCGCCGTTGATGTGTCGAGTCGCCGCCCCCTACAATGAAAGGTTTGGCGTTGTAAATTATCAAATACCGCACTTCGAAAAGGTAAAGCAAGCGACTTTATAAATCCCGTTGAACAAGTTTCCAATAGCCGCGCCGCAGTGGAACAGGCTATCTGAGGACGCGGGCAACGTCGCCGAAGCGCCGCCGGTGGCGGATAAAGCGAGGCGATGTTGGCGAAAAACAAGGAGCATAGCGCCCGCTCCAAGGGCGATAGGCGACTATGTTTTGAGAGGGCTGAACGGCTTGCGCAGCAAGCCGTACGAGCCCGCACTCGTCCAAGCTCCAGCGCGTTTGCGGGCGAATGTGCCGAGCTGCCTACTGAGTAGCACAAGCTATGTACTGCGGCGTGGCGTTCGCGGGGTCTCGGGGCGAAGCCCTGAGTTTGCTTTTCTTTTGCAGGCGTTTTCTTTTTCAAATAAAAAGAAAATGCCGAAACGCTGTAGAAGATAAAATATTTAGCTAAGGTAGGTAGCGAAGGTAGTGGGTAAAAAATTTATAGTATCACATCGTGCCGCTGTCGCGGCAAAGGGTCGTCGAGTCGCCGACCCCTACAAAATGAATAGCCGCAAGTTACTGCAAAAACCGCAAGCGGATATCATAAGCACCCTGAAAACGATGGGCGGTAATTTGCAATGTCGCGGCTGCCGCGGGGATACAGATTATATTTCACCCCAGCAGCGGCGAAACGCCGCCGTCGATTCTCTTTGCTATGCGCGAAAACGCCTTTGCCGCCGCGCTCGATGCCGGGAGCGGTTCACCGCGCACCGCGCAGTGCGACACCGCCGCGTCCTCGGGAACTATGCCGATGAGCTGAACGCATACAGCGTCAATAACGTCGTCGATGTTTAAAAGCTTCTTTTTGCAGACCGCCTTTTCGTCGAAGCGGTTGATAACGAGTCTTATGTCCTCAAGACCGAGGGAGCGCATGGCGCCCGCAGTTATATTGACGCTTCTGACGCATACCGCGTCGGCGGTGGAGACAACAATGCCCCTGTCGGAGGCGGCGCAGGCGAGCTCGAACCCGTCGGAGAGCCCTGCCGGAGCGTCTAAAAATATATAGTCGTAATCTTTTGAGAGTCTGTCCGCAAGCTCCTTTATTCTCTCGGCGGTGAAGGAGTCGGACATATGCATGGGCGCAGTCATCAGCATCGGCCCGCCCGCGGCGATAGCCGCCTGATTCGGCTCGCAGCCGCCGTCGAGTACATTTCCCCAGTCAAAGAGAAGCTCCTTTTGAGTGCCGAAGATGAGGTCGAGACTGCGCAGCCCTATGTCCATGTCGAGCATGAGCACCCGCTTGCCGGAGTTGCTCAGCGCGCGCGCAAGCCCTGCGGTCAGCGACGATTTGCCGACGCCGCCCTTGCCGGAGGCGATAACTATTTTCTCAGCCATATAATCACCCCAGAAGCGTATTCTCGCCCTGCGGCGCGGCGGCCGTCTGCGAGCTGTTGAAGTAGTAGTCGTATATCGGCTTTGCTATCTGTGCCAATGAGGACGAGCCGTAGACGCCCTCGCAGATGAACGCTATGGATATCTCGGCGTTTTTGCTCGGCGCAAAGGTGATATAAAGACCGTTGTTGATAACCTGGCTGACGCCGTTTATCTTCCTGTTTTCTTCGGAGGTACCTGTCTTTGCGGCAGTCTGAACGTCGAGCCCCTTGAGCGCCGCCTTTATGATGGCGTTGTTGTTGACAACGTACTCCATACCCTCGGTGACGCAGTCGATGGCATATTTGGATATGCCCGTTTCGAGCGCGACCTTGGGAGTCTTTTCAACGAGCGTCTTGGAGTAGTCGGCGCTCTTTATCGATTTTATTATGTGCTGCTCGTATCTCGTGCCGCCGTTTGCTATCGTGGCGGTGTAGTTTGCGAGCTGTATGGGTGTAAAGCGCGTACCGCCTTCGCCTATGGACGAGAGTATGAGGTAGCCGGGCAGCCAGGTCTGACCTATGCTTTCGCGGTATTCGGGGCTGTCCTCTATGCCCTCGGCCTCGGTGAGCTCTATGCCCGTTTTCACTCCGAGCCCGAGCATGGAGCGGTATTCGTTGAGCCTGCTTATTCCAAGCTCCTCGCCGCAGGTGTAGAAATATATGTTGCATGAATCCTGAAGCGCGGTTCGAAGAGTCAGGTTCCTGTCGCGGTGGTTGATGTTGCAGTAGAAGGTGTGGTCGAGGTATTTGAACTCCCTTGTGCAGCGGATGACTCTGTCTCGGTTTGTCAGCCCTTCTTCTATTGCCGCTATTGCGACGGAGGGCTTCGAGGTTGAGCCTATGGCGTAGGTGCTGCGCAGTGCCCTGTTCCAAAGCGGCGTGCGGCTGTCCTTGCTGAGCTCCGAATATTTTTCGCTGTAGGTGTTGAGGTCGTAGGTCGGATAGCTGAGCATGGTCAGTATTTCGCCCGTGTTCGGGTCGTTGACAACGAGCGCACCTGCTGCGGGAACGCCGTATTTATTCTTTGAGGATTTTGCGTAGTTTTCCGTCCATTTCGCAAAGGTGTCCTGCGCCAATTTCTGCATATCGGCGTCAATGGTGAGCACGACCGTCGCGCCCTGAACGGGCTCTTTCGTAACCGTCTCGGAGACGTTGCCGTCCGGGTCTACGGTGACGACCTTTTCGCCGTCCGTGCCGCGCAGATACTCCTCCATGGCGTATTCTATTCCGCTCTTTCCGAGCGTATCGTTCATGCCGTAGCCCTTGTCCTTGAGCTCGGCATATTCCTCGGCGTTTATCTTGCCCACCGTGCCGATTATGTGGGCGGCAAGAGTGCCGTCGACTATTCTTCTGTAGGGCACTACCTCCACGTCAACGCCCTTAAAAGTCGCGCTGTTCTCCTTGACCTTGGCAACGAGCACGTCGCTGACATCCTGCGCGAAGGTGTAGGCGTTGCTGGCTCCGAAGCCGTTTAAGAGCATCTGATAGCGCACCGCCGCGATTTTAAGCCCGTCCTTGAGGGAGTAGCCCGGGTCGATTTCAAACATCTCGACCATGGCGTCGTAGCAGTTTTGCGCCGTGGCGTAGGAGTTGAGGTTGAGATAGTCCTTGCCCTTCATAACCTCGATTTCCTTTTCGCTGTCAGCCTTATAGACGAGCCCGCCCGACGAGTCGATGACTATAGGCAGGCTGTTGTCCCACTCGGCGTCGTTTGCCTCGAAGAGCCTGATCAATGATATTATTATCGAGTTTCTCTCGCTGTTTTCTTTCTTGGACGGGAAATACGAATAGTTGAAAACTATGGAGTAGCCCTGGCGGTTCTCGACTATGGGTTTGCCGTTGCGGTCAACTATCTCGCCGCGAGCCGCGTGAATTTTGACTGTAGACTGCTTTGCGGTGTTGACGGCGCTCGCGTATTCCTCTCCGTCTATAAGCTGAACCTTGACGAGCACGCCGACAAAAACAAGTATGAATGCGAGCAGTATGCAGGGCAGTATAATGCGCCTTATCGCAAGTTTTTTCGAATCCAAAGGGCTCCCTCCTTTCTCTTATCTTCTGACTTCGCTCGGAAGCGCTCTGCTTATGCCTCTTATTATCAGGAACCAAAGAGGCGTAAAAATTACCGAATAGAGCACGCTCGGCAGGCAGAAGGTGAGCAGAAGTCTGCCGCCGGAGACACCCGCCGCGGCGACGAACACTATCCAATAGACGAACGTATGAATAAGCAGCGCCGACGCGGAAAAAATCAGCGCGGTGACTACATTATTTCTTATCATGTTGTTGACGAGCATTCCGCACGCAAGGCCGAACGCGGTCAGCAAAATGGCGTTTATGCCCTGAGTGCCGCCCGTTACATCGAGCACGACGCCCGCAAGCAGACCGAGGAGCATTCCTGCGGTTTCGCGCTCGAACATCGCTATGCAGACGACCATGACCGTCACTCCGAGCTGACGCGCGCCGAACGGCTCGGGCAGAAGTCTCGGGGTGTTCTGGATAACGGCGCAGATGATAAGCAAAAGAGCGAATATCACGCGTCGGATTATAAGTCTTTTCTTTTCGGCTGTGAGACCCATAGACAAGTCCCTTTCGGTAGATTTCTTACTTTGTGACGCTCGACCCCTGACCCTCGAACTCGGTTATTATAAAGACGTCGGTTATCGCGGCTATGTCCGCGCCGGGCTTTATCACCGCGGTTGCGGATATGTCCGTCCCGGAGTCCTCGACCTTTGTTACCGTGCCTATAATGAGGTCGCGCGGATAGATTCCGCCGACGCCCGAGGTGCAGACGATTCCGCCGGGGGAGACTGCCGTTGAGCTTGAGAGTCCCGGCATGGTGCACAGCCCGTCCGCGGCGTAGCTCGCCGTCGTTGTGACGAAGCCGAGGTCGCGCGTGCGTATCTCATATGCGCTGGGGTTGACTTCGGGGTTGAGTATAGTCTTTATCGTGCACTGCGTGAGCGTCACGGAGGTAACTACGCCGACTAAATACTTGCCGTAGATAACGGGGTCGTTTACCTCGATGCCGTCGGTGCTGCCGCGGTTTAGCACAAAGGCGGAGAGCGGGTTTGCCGAGTCTCTGCCGATTACCGCCGCCTCGCAGAACTTGTAGTCCTTGTGCTCCTCCTTGAGCTCGAGGAACTCCTTGTAGAGCGCATTCTGGCTCTTGAGCTGCTCATAGTCGACAAGCCGGCTCTGCAGATCCTCTATCTCTTTGTTGAGCTCGTCAACCTGCTTTGAGAGCGTGGCGGAGGACTTGAAGTTAATCGAAAACGCGGAAAACTTCTCTGCGAGATATGAGGACGCGCGCTGGAGCGGGGAAAACACCGTGCTTATCACGGAGTTGGCGGGCGAGGAGCCCGAATGCATGGCGGCGGCCGCTATAACTCCGATTATCAGCACGACGAGCACGCCGACGAATATTTTAAATGCTTTTGATTTATAAAACTTCAATTTCGTCTCTCCTTTGCATGGAAGAAGGGTGGGGGATATTGATTTTTGCGTTTAAACGCGGTATAAAAGCACCTCTGTACAACGCAAAAAATCCCGCGGACTTGCAAAAAATATGCAGAAAAGCAGAAAAAACGCTGCGCCGCATAGTTTTTGTAAGCCTGCGAGAACGCGGGCCGTCTGCGGAGAGCAGAGCGACCCGCGAAAGGCTTTTATTTATTGAGCGGATGCTCAAGGCAGATGCCTGTTCCGTCAACAACGCAGTCGAGCGGGCTCTCCGCGACAAGCACGGGGATGCGAGTCTCGGCGGCGATGAGCTTGTCAAGCCCTCTGAGCAGAGCGCCGCCGCCGGTGAGCATGATGCCGTGGTCGATAATATCGGCGGCGAGCTCGGGGGGAGTCTTTTCAAGGGTTGCCTTGATGACGTCGAGAATCTGATTGATGGAGTCGGAGAGAGCCTCTCTTATCTCCTCCGCGGAAATCTCGATATTCTTCGGCAGGCCGTCCATGAGGTTGCGACCCTTGATGTTCATCGCGCCCTCGCCCTCATAGGGATAGGCGGAGCCGATTTTTATCTTGATATCCTCGGCGGTTCTCTCGCCGATAAGCAGGTTATATTTCTTCTTGATATAGCTGATTATGGACTCATCGAAGTTGTCGCCCGCGACTCTTGCGGAGTTCGAGGTAACGACGTCGCCCAGGGAGATAACGGCAACCTCGCTCGTGCCGCCGCCGATATCGACTACCATGCTTCCTGTGGGCTCGGAGACGGGGAGACCCGCGCCGATGGCCGCCGCCATGGGCTCCTCTATGAGGCTGACATATTTCGCGCCCGCGCTTCTCGCAGCGTCGTTGACGGCGTTTCTCTCAACGCCCGTAACGCCCGAGGGGATGCAGATCATAACGCGGACCTTTGCAAGCGGAGCGTTTTTTGCAACCTTCTTTATGAAAGCCTTGAGCATATCCGCCGTGATGTCGAAGTCGGCGATAACGCCGTCCTTGAGGGGACGGACTGCGGTTATGGAGCCGGGAGTTCTGCCGATCATCTCTTTAGCCTCCGTGCCTACGGCGACAACTCTGGGCGGGTTGTACTTCTGGTCGACCGCAACAACGGAGGGCTCTCTGATGACGATGCCCTTGCCCTTTACGAAAACAAGAGTGTTGGCGGTACCCAAATCGATACCGATATCAAGTGAAAATAACATACTGTTCTCCTTTCAACAGTCAGAATACTTTAATTATTGCCTTTATCTAAACGAAATAGAGTTGACAATTGATTCAAACTCTCCGGTGCTTGCGCCGACCTTGGAGGTTTTGTAGGTGCAGGCGTAAGTTACGCCGTTTCTCTCAAAGACGGCGGAGGCGATAAACGCCTCGTTGCCGTTTCCGGAAATCTTTATCTCGGTAACTTTTGCTTCCTGGCCGCAGAGAGTCTTGACCTCATCCTTGACCTCGGGATTGAAGCCCTGCTCCTTGAGAGCGATTATGACATCGCTGATGTCGGAGAGCTTGTCATCGACGCTCTTTTCCGTGTCGTAGGTTATATCAATAGTCTCTTTGCCTTTTACGAGGGTTATCGAAGAGCCGACAACCGTCATCTCGTAGCCGGAGGGTTTTGTGAAAGTAAAATATTTGCAATAGGCCTTGTCGCCCGAAACGAGAAGGTTTTTGAGCGAGACGGCGTTTGTGACCTGTTCGCCCTTTTCGTCCTTCTTCGCATTGCCCTTTTCGTCGGTTTCGACTATGACTATGTTGCCCGCTTCGTCATAGATGGGGCCGCCGTTTTCGTCGGTCACGAGCACGCGGTTGTTGCCGCTGCTGTCTTTTACCTTGAGTCCCTTGGCCTTCGAGCAGCCGGTGAAGAGGCAGACTGCCGCGAGCATACAGATAAGCAGAGCCGTGATAATTTTCTTCATTTTTTATGACCTTCCTTTCGTCTCAGTCGACCGGAATCGTTACACACATTTCAGTATAACACAGGGTGCTGCACTTTTTCAAGTGCGGAATCGAAAGATATGATTGACACAAAAAGTCGGGTTGAACCGTCCGTCAGCCGTTGAGCGCCGCAAAATTATCCTTGTTGTTCTTGTAGAGGTTCTTAAAGACGGCAAAGTTCTTGTCGTATGCGGGCTTGTTGGCGGGGTTCGGGATAAAGGTTTTCTTCGCGGGAATGAGCTTCTTTGCTTCCTCTATGCTGCCTATTCTGCCGAGACCCACTGCGGAGATGACCGCCGCGCCGACCGAGCCGACGTTCTGCGGGCTCGCCACGACCTCTATCGTTCTGCCCGTGCAGTCCGCGAGAATCTGGCTGGTGACATCCGAGAGAGCGCCGCCGCCGACAAAGCGGATGGTGTCGGAGGTCTTTACCTTCTTGTCCTGAGTCTCGAGGAACCAGCGCAGGTGCATACAGGTGCCCTCGACAACGGAGCGGAGAAGCTCAGTCTTGCTTGTCTCGAGGCTGATATTGAAGAACATTCCGCGCGCGTTCGGATCCTCGAACGGGCAGCGGTTGCCGTGCAGCCACGGGGTGAAGATAACTCCGCCGCTGCCTGCGGGGATTTTGTTTATGACATGGGACATATAGTCGTAGAGGCTCGTGTATATGGACTCCTTCGAGGAGGCGACGTCGGTCTTTTCCAGGAAGATGTCGATCTCATCGAGCACGAGGTGATCCTTGACCCACTCGAGGCATTTGCCCGCAGTCTCGAGCTCGGCGAAGTAGTTGAGTCTGCCGTTCTGCGCGCCGACTATGGCGGCTATCATGGCGTTTGTGTCGACGATGTTCTTGTCAACGACTGTGTTGACCCAGCCGGAGGTGCCGCAATATATATGCGTGTCGCCCAGGCCGACCGCGCCCGCGCCTACGCCTATGAGGGAGGCGTCGCCGCCGCCGCCGAATACGGGAGTGCCCTCGCAAAGTCCGAGCTCGCCCGCCGCTCTTTCGGTCAGTCCGCCGACGAGGGCGGTGGAGTCGATTATGTCGGCCATGTGCTCGGGCTTGACGTTGAACATCTTGAGCATCTCGGAGCTCCAGCCCTCTCTGCCCTTGCGGACATCGTAGAGCAGAGTGCCGAAGGCCGAGTCGCGGGTCATGATAAACTTGCCGGTCATGCGGCAAATGACGTATTCCTTGACGTCGAGCCACTTATAGGTACGGGCGAAGTTCTCGGGCTCGTTCTCCTCGACCCATTTATATTTGTAGACGGGGTCCTTGACGCTCGCGGACACCGCGCCGGTTATCTGAAGAGATTTGAGCAGCTTGGGAATATTGGCGCCCGCTATCTGCGGACCGTAGGCCATGAGCTCCTTTATCTGCTTTTTGGCGCGCTGATCCATGTAGCTCATCGCCATGCGGACGGGAACGCCGTCTTTGTCGACGAGCACAAGCCCCTGCATCTGGGAGCAGAAGGAAATGCCGGCTATCTCCGAGGTGCTGACGCTCGTTGAGTTCATGAGCCTCTTTGTGGTGTTGCACATCGCGCTCCACCACTCGTCGGGGTCCTGCTCCGCGCCTCCGTCCGGATAGACGGTCAGGGAATAGCCCTCCATCTCCGCGGCTACCAGCGTAATCTCGTCCTCAACCTCGAAAAGGCAGGTTTTGACGCCCGTTGTGCCTATGTCGTATGATAAAACGTATGTTCTGTCTCGCATTATAATAATCTCCCTTCGCGGCTTTTGCAAACAAATGCAAACAAAGCCCCAATCTGTCTATCCACTTAATTATATAGCAAAAATTTAGCGATTACAATGTAATAGCTAAAAAAAATTCAAAAAACAGAGGCGGAAAACGGGCGCAATTTTTTATCCCGCGCGGGAGACGGCCGACGAAAAAGAAAAATAAAAATTTTTTAAAATAACGGTTGATTTTTGCGTCGCGTTGTGCTAATATACTATGGCAATCAGATGCGCTGCTAGCTCAGTTGGATAGAGTGTTTGGCTACGAACCAAAAGGTCAGGGGTTCGAATCCCTTGCAGCGCGCCAAGAACGGAAGCAATACCGCAGGTGTTGCTTCCGTTCTTTTTTATTTTCAAGGGATTCGAACCCTGAGAGGGTGAGCGGCGTTTAGAAAACAGTCCGGCGGACTGTTTTTAGCCGCGAAGTGTGAGGCGGGTACTGCTGCGCAGCAGCGGTCGCCGAGCACGCAAGGCGGCGCAGCCGACTGTATCCCTTGCAGCGCGCCAAGTTAAAAGCCTTGATAACTCTGAGCTTTTGGAGTTTGAAGGGCCTTTTTCTTTTTAGTTTTCGGTAGCATTTCTAACACTTTTTCTAACATTTATCCTGCAAACAGCTTTAAGTGCCCATTTTTATATAACCTGTTGACATTTGTTTTTGAGTTTGCTATTATATACATACCGAAAGTATGTAAGGAGCAAATATGAGCAGAAATAAATATCCGGAGGAAACGGTAAATCTTATCCTCGATGTGTCTCAGCGGTTATTTATAGAAAAAGGATACGACAACACCACAATTCAGGATATCATCGATGAACTGGGCGGACTTACAAAGGGCGCTATATATCATCATTTCAGTTCAAAGCAGGATATTCTTAATGCGGTCATAGAACGGCTTTTCGCAAAAAATACGCTGTCTGCGAGTTGGCGTAAAATTCAATCCGATACCGATATTACGGGCGGAGAGAAGCTCAAGCGTATGCTTGCTGCGGCTCTGACGGATGAGCAGGAACAGCAGTTCAGAAAATTGGGAGTGCATTTGCAGAATATGCCGCAGATGCTCAGCGACCTTGTTCTGCGCTCCGTAAACGATATAGCACCTAATGCCTTTGAACCGGTTATCGAAGAGGGCGTTAGGGACGGATCTCTGTCGGTCGCATTCCCAAAGCAGGCTGCCGAGGCAATTTCACTTATTGCTAATATTTGGATAAACCCGCTTGTTTTTCCTGTTGACAACGAAGAGCTGAAAGCAAAGTTTGAGTTTATTTGCGGTATAACAAAGTCTATCGGGCTTGACATTTCCGACATCTATCCGCTGCTCGACAAAATGAACAGCGATATTAATCTTTAAAATATTCGGGAGGGATTGCTTCCTCCCTTTATATTAACATTAAACATACCAAAAGTATGTAAGGAGGTCAACTATGTCAACAACTTACACGAAAAGAGAAAAGTTCCGGTATCTTTTGGGTCTTTCAGGTCAGAACATCATATACGGAACAGTCACATCCGTGCTCGCATATTATCTTCAGTTCACGATTCTGATTCCTGCCGTATGGGTCGGTCTGATATTAAGTGTTGCGAGAATATTTGACGCCGTCAAAGACCCGTTTATCGGAGCGATGATAAGCAGAGGAAAACATAAACTAAAGGACTATCTTATCGCAGTGCCGATTCCCACAGCAATACTGACGATTCTCTGTTTCAGTAACGGAATTTATTCCGCGGAAAACAGTATGCCTAAAAATATTTTAATAGTGTTATCTGCGTTTGTGTTTTACATAATATGGGAAGTTGTGTTTACAATCGGCGATATTCCGATAACCGGGTATCCGTCAGTGCTCACAAGTGATGAGGGCGACAGAACAAAGTTGCTTTCGCTACGTCCGATAGGTGGAATGGCGAGCGGTATAAGCACGCTTGCCGTTGGACCGATCGCCTTCGCGTTGTCGGCGGCTTTTGGAGGAAGCGCAAAGGATGAACGAAACGCTTTTCTTATAACAGTTGTTGCGTTTTCGATTGTCGGCGGAGCGCTTTTTCAGTTTACCGCAATCGGTTCGGTGGAAAGGGTTTCTGCCGAGCGCAGCGAAAATTCGGGTCAGCTCAGATATTTTATTACAAATCCTTTGCTCAGAAAAATCAGTATATCGGGATTTTTGGGCAGCCTGAAAGCCATGACCGGTGTTATTCTCACTCCGCTGGTGACCTATTATTTTGCAAGCAAAAATCCGCAGATGTCGCTGATTTATACGGCACTTTTCGGAGCGGGAAGTATTGTGGGACTGATAGTCTCGGCGGCGGCAGTTCCGAGCTTATCTAAAAAATACGGAACAAAAAGACTCTTTGTCACCGTCAATCTGATAAACATTTTTCCGAATCTTTTGCTGTTTGCGCTGTATATTAAATATCCTCAAAATATGACGAACATTCCGCAAACGGTTGCAATGTTCGTACTTACACTTATAATCGGAAGCTGTGTAAGCATTTCTTCGACCGTTCAGACGCTGATAATCTCACAAGCCGTTGACCTTGAAGAAAAAATATCAGGTAACAGACCGGACGCGCTGTTTTTCTCGGCGCAGACATTTATTGTCAAGATAGGTACCGGCTTGTCGTCGTTGGCGGCAAGCATAGGCTATGCCGCTGTCAATTTTTCTTCCGCTCAAACAGCAGCGCTCAACAAATTTATTGCAAGCGGCGGAATACCGAGGCTTGACGGCAGATATTCAAATCTGATGACACTCCTGTTTATGCTGTACACTCTGCCTGTCGCACTGAGCTCGCTTCTGTCCGCGCTTCCGTTTATTCGCAGGGAGCGGGAGTGAGGTATTAAAACCCCGTGAAGCTATAAAAAATTCCGCCCGGTTTCCCGGACGGAATGTTGCTTTTTGTGCCTATTCGGTCAATTCAGCGCAAAATCGACCGTCTTTGTTTCTCCGGCGCGGAATGTCAGCGTCTCCGTCTTGTCGGAGAGCCCGCATGAAACGGTGATCGTTTGGTCGATGTCGGAGGTCACGGTGACCTGTGCCGTTTTGCTTTGCAAATCCCACCTGAGCGAGTCAACCGTCGCACGGGTTCTCGCCTTTATCCCGGTTATCTCGCCTGCGTCAAAGCCTGATTCAAACAGAGCCGGAAGAATCTCGATTTCGTTTTTGTTCGAGAAAACGAGGGCTTCGTTGACGATTCCGAGATAGCCTATGGCAAAGTCGGTGCAGTAGCAGCTTCTTTGATCGTAATCGTGGTTCGTCATAAGCGAGGGATATCTTATTTTATGGTTCTGAAGCTTCACGAGCGCAGAGGTGAGGCTCGTTCTGTCCTTGAGCCTTGCGGCGATGAGCGAGCGGTGAACAAGCGCGTGGCTTGCCTCGTTTTCAGAGGTTCTGTTGTTTATCGCCTGTATGCAGGCGGACTTGAGACGCTCGTCGTTCTGCGTTTCAAACAGCGGCCACACGCAATAGAGGTGGCTCAGATGCCTGTGCTCGTTGTTTTCTTCAAATTGGCTGCACGCCCACTCCTTGAGCGCGCCGGTTTTGTCGAAGAGATACGGCGGGAGCTTTCGGAGCATATATTCCCATTTTGCCGTGTCGGTTTCCGGCGCGGTGTCTTTTATAACGCTCAAAAGCATATTCAGATTGTCGCGGCAGGCGGCGATGTCGATAGCCGCGTTTGCGTCGGAGGGAGAGGGATAGTTCGACGGATTGTTTTCCGGGGAATAGCTCGGCAGGATGCAGTAGTATTCGTCATCCGCAAGCGCCGTCTTGCCCGCTTCATAATGAATCGAGCCGTTCGAGTCGGTGTAATATTCGGGGGTCATAAGCTGCTCCCAGTAGTTCGCCGATTTAATCAAAAGCGGCAAAAGCACATCGCGCTCAAGCCGGAGATATCCCTTGTCCTCGATCACGCGAATATCTTCGTCCGTAAGGTCGTCCGCGGTGACGGAAAGCACGGATCTGAGTTTGTCAAGGTCGATTTCGCCGCTGAGCGGAATTTTGATATCTCCGTAGCATTGCAGGGTCTCATAGAGCGGCTGGATCATCCAGCTTGAGCCTGCGTTCCAGTATCGAAACGGATACGGATAGCAGGTTTCCGTTATTACCGCCTTGTCGCCGTCGGTGTTTACGGGGGCTTGGATGGCGTCGGTAAATCCGTGGGTCGCGAGCGCGTTTTCCTCCCAGTCGGGGAGCTGGCGGAGAATAAAATATGCGTAGCCTATCGGGGACGAGGAGATGTTGCCCGTGTTCATCGAGGAGGTTTGCAGGTTCACGTTTGCGTCCATTGTGTATTTGCCGCCCCAACCCGTGTTCCATTCGCCTGTCCACATACCGTAAAGGCGGGGCACGGAATATCCGCTGCAACACAGATAAGCGTATCTGCCTGCATAATACGAACGCTGGCTGAGCGCGGGATCGAGCTTTTTCTTGAACCTCTGCTTTCTCAGCAGCTTTTCGTTCGATTTTTCTGAGATGCCGTCTTTGAGAGTCAGCGTGACTGCGTTGAACTGCGGCTGATATACCGCAAGATGAGCGTCAAGCGCATCGGAATAGCTGAATTTTCCCTCGGCTGAGTATTTTCTCGCAAAGTCCGTTGTCCGGTTATAGAGCGAGTCGATGAGCGCGCAGCCGCTTTGTGACGCGAAGGCGGAAAGCTCGCCCATATTGTAATCTCTGCCCGTAACGGTGATAAGATAAACCTCGTCCGCCCCGCTGACGGTCAATTTCGGCTGGCTGTCGCCCGCGTATTGCTCGTCTTTCGGCGCGTCCGCTTGCGTGACGCTTAAAGTTCCGCCGATATTCAAAACATAGGTGAGCGTGGCGTAGCCGCCGTTTTTGAGCTCGGATTTTTCATAGTCGGGATAGTGCGCAACCAGGGCAAGATAAGCCTTGTCCCCGTCGGCGAGCTTTTTATATTTGATATTCACCTCGTCGCCCTCGGAGTAGTTTGCCATGGTCGAGATATCATCGTAGGAGAGCGTAATATTTACGGGCGCGTTCTTGCTCGATTTTTTGATTTTTGTAACCGTGACGCCGTCGGCAAGCGAGGTGAAAGTAGTTCTCTCCCATGTGCCGTTTTTGTCGGTGTATTTCACGCCGACCTGCGCGGTCTCGTAGTCTGTGTAGCGGATATAATCCTTGATGCGGTGCCGCTCGGAGTTTATTCTCAGCTGACCGCCGGGATGAAAGCGATACACATCGTCATAGCTCGCGTTGTCAACGATATCCTCGCATTTAACGATGCTCTGCTTGACCTGTTCAAGCTCGCTTGATGTGTCCGGACAGGTGCGGGCGTTGATATTCGGCATGATGAAATGCATATTTTGATAAATTATCGTGTCCGAGTACGGGCTGCCGCTTGTGATAAAGCCCTCGAGCCCGTTCCCGCCGACCATTCCGCGGCGCCAGGCTTTTGTTTTGTTCGTCCTCTTTTCGGACAGCTCCGTGTAGCTCTCGGAATAAGAGAGCTTTTCGTTGTTTGCCGCAGTGTCGATGAGCTTCGGCTTGCTTGCACACGATGAGCACAAAACGCATATCGCGGCAAGTGCCGCCGCCAAAGCAAATTTCTTTAAAAGTTTCATTTTCTCACCTCACACCTTGATTATATCATACGGCAAAGAGTCTTTCCATTAAAATAATATACAAAAAATCTTCTGAATAATTGTAGGTTTGAGACAGATATATCGCAAAGAGAAAATAAAAAGCCGGCACACCTCGCGGTTCGCGGAGAACGGTGTCCGGCAATATGAACTTCGCCGCCCGAAGATTTCTCCGGGCGGCGGGTGATTCGATTATTTATACAGCGGACCGTAGGCGGCGCAGGCTCTGTAGTCCGCGCTCTCGAGGTCCTTTGTGCCGAATGCGGACCAGGCGTGCGGGCGGTAGATGTCCTCGTCGGCGACGTTGTGCATCGCAACGGGGATTCTGAGCATACTCGCCAATGTGATAAGATCCTTGCCGATGTGGCCGTAGCTGATGGCGCCGTGGTTCGCGCCCCAGTTCGCCATGACGGAGTAGACATCCTTGAACGCGCCCTTGCCGGTGAGTCTCGGAGCGAACCATGTGGTCGGCCAGGTCGGGTCGGTGCGCTTGTCGAGCTTGTTGTGTATCTCATCGGGCAGGGTGGCGGTGTAGCCCTCGGCTATCTGAATGACAGGACCGAGCCCCTTGATAATATTGACTCTTATCATCGTCATGGGCATGACGGCCTGAGTCTTGAAGTGCGAGGAATATCCGCCGCCTCTGAAATATCCGAGGTCTGCGGGGCACCAGTCGGTAGCCTTGAGCATAGCGCTGATGTCCTCGTCGGTGACGTTCCACCACTCCTTCATGACGGCGTTGCCGTCCTTGTCCTTGCAGACGCCCGTGGCGTCGAGCGCGGCGGCGCCGGAGTTGATGAGATGGATGAAGCCGTCCTTGGCAACGCCCTCGGGGCGCATACCGCAGACTCTTTCAACCGCGTCGGGGCTCCAATATGTGCGCACGTCGGCGAACAGGCTCGCTCTGCCGGTGACGAGCTTTCCGAGGAGCATGGACAGACCGTTGAGGCCGTCGTTCTCGGTGGCGAAGGTGAGTGGCTCTTTCTTGCCGTTCCAGTCAAAGGTAGTGTTGAGAATAGCCTCGGTGAAGTCGCCGTTGGGCATGAAGTCCGTCCACTGGCGCTGACCCTGGAAGCCGCCGAGTATGGCGTTGCGGCCGAGAGCCTCCTCGTGCCAGCCGTCCTTCGGGCCGGAGTGCTCCGCCTCCGCGCCTGCGGGGCGGACGGAGTTGAGCTTATCGTTGCCGAGCATGATGTCGCGGCAGATGAGGGTCATTTTGACGACGAACTCCCACTCCTTCTCCTTCTGCTCGGGGGTGTGTCTGATATTTTCGGGGTTCTTGTCGAAGCCCTCGGGGCAGTTCTCTTTTACCCACTTGAGAGCGCGCTCGTACTCCTCGTGGTCGTAGATTCCCAGCTCGACGCGGCGGGTGACTTCAACCATGTCGACCCACTCGGCGCGTATGCCGAGATACTCCTGCCAGAAATCGGCGTCGCAGTATGAGCCTGCAATGCCCATTGCAACAGCGCCTATGCCGACGTAGGACTTGCCTCTGAGCTGACCGACAGCCGCGGCGCAGCGTGCGAAACGGAGGATCTTCTCCGCGACGTCGTCGGGGATGGAGTTGTCGGTGACATCCTGAACATCCTTGCCGTAGATGGAGAACGCGGGCAGACCTCTCTGCGCGTGAGCCGCCAGAACCGCCGCTAGATAGACCGCGCCGGGGCGCTCGGTGCCGTTGAAGCCCCAGACTGCCTTGACGGTCAGGGGATCGAGGTCCATAGTCTCGCTGCCGTAGCACCAGCAGGGTGTGACGGAGAGCGTGGCGCAGACGTTCTGCGTCGAGAAGAAGTCGGCGCACTTCGCGGCCTCCGCGGCTCCTCCTATCGTGCAGGGCGAGATGATGCACTCAAAAGGAGTGCCGTCCGAGTTGAACACGTTTTCCTCGATGAGCTTTTTGGCGGCGAGCGCCATGCTCATCGTCTTTTCCTCGAGACTCTCTCTGACTCCGCCCCAGCGGCCGTCAATGATGGGTCTGATTCCGAGCTTTGCTTTTGCCATTCTTATCATCCTTTCGGTTAATTTGCTATTTTTAAAAAGCTCCCGTGTGCGCGCGCCCACTCGTCGGCGTCGCACGGAGCATATTCGCGTAATGCCTCGCTGCGCGAGATTATCTCGCGAGCCTTTTTGATATCCGGAATGTCGCCCGAGCTCAGGAGCTGAACGGCGATGTTTCCGAGCACCGTAGCCTCTATCGGTCCCGCCTTAACGGGGACATCGCAGGCGTTTGCGGTCATTTGGCAGAGAAGGGTGTCCTTCGTGCCGCCGCCGATAACGTGGATGTCCTTGTAGTCTCTGCCGGTGCATTCTTTTATCATCGAGAACGTGCTGCGGTATTTCATCGCAAGGCTCTCATAGATGCAACGCATGACCTCGCCCACCGTCTGCGGGACATACTGACCCGTTCTGCGGCAGAATTCGCGCACGCGGCCGGGAATATCTCCGGGCGGGGTGAACTCGGGGGAGTCGGGGTCGATAAAGCACTTGAACGGCTCGGCGGCGAGCGCCATGCGCTCAAGGTCGGCGTAGCTGTAATCCTCGCCCTCGCGCTTCCACTGTCTGCGGCTCTCCTGAATGAGCCAGAGACCGATTATATTCTTGAGCAGCCCCGTCATGCCGCCGTAGCCGCCCTCGTTGGTGATGTTTATCGAGAGAGAGGTCTCGTTTACTATGGGAGCGGGGATCTCCGTGCCGAAGAGCGACCAAGTGCCGCTGCTCAAAAACGCGAAGCTGTCAAGCTCCGACGGAACGGCGGTTATCGCCGACTGCGTGTCGTGTCCGCAGACGCTGACGACCTTCACGGGGTCGAGTCCCAGTTCGTCGCAGATCTCCTTGCTCAGCACGCCGTTTTCCGTGCCCGTCGGAACAATGGACGTGAGTATTCCCGTGGGTATGCCGAGGCGGTCAAGAATATCGTAAGCCCAATCTTTTGTCTTTATATCGACCATCTGCGAGGTCGTGGCAATGGAATATTCGGTCTGCTTTTTGCCCGTGAGCATATAGGCGAAAAGGTCGGGCATGAACAGCAGCTTATCCGCCCTGGCGAGAATGTGCGGACGGTATTTTTTGAGCGAGCAGAGCTGGAAGAGTGTGTTGAGCTCCATGAACTGAATGCCCGTGCGGGAATAGAGCTCCTCGCGGGGAACGGTCTTGAAAACCTCGTCTATCATGCCCTTCGTGCGCGCGTCGCGGTAATGCACGGGATTTTCGAGCAGGCAGCCGAACTCATCCAAAAGCCCGAAGTCAACGCCCCAGGTGTCTATGCCTATGCTGTCGAAGCCGCCGGCGAGCTTCGCCTTTGTCAGCCCCTGCTTTATCTCGAAGAACAGGCGCAGAACATCCCAGTAGAGCGTGCCGTTCACGCTCACGGGGTCGTTCGAGAAGCGGTGAACCTCCTCAAGGCGGATGTTCTCCCCGTCAAAATGTCCGATTATCGCGCGCCCGCTCGATGCGCCGAAGTCGAACGCCAAAACTCTCTTTGCCATTTTTGGTTTTCCTCCGTCTTATTTCACAACGCCCTTTTTCAGTATGATATTTGCGTATATCGCGGTCTCGCCCGTCGCTATGACGGCGTAGGCCTTTTTCGCTCTGTCGTAGAAGGCGAAGCGCTCCATAAGCTCGATATTTTTCTCGCCCTCGTTTGATTTGACTATTTCCTCGTACTTTTCCCAAATAGCCGGGCGGTCGCCGTCACCGTTGTTGTCCATGAGCGCAACGGGTGCGTCAACATAGGTGTCGAGCGGCATGAGCCTGAGAACCGCGTCGAGCACCTCGGGCACTCCGTGGCCGTCGAGACGAACAAGGCGCTGAGCTATGCTCGCCGCCGGGAAGTTGCCGTCGCCGATAACTATCTCGTCGCCGTGACCCATCTCCATGAGTATCTTGAGAAGCTCGGGGGAGATAACGGGTGAAATATTTTTAAGCATTTTATATCAGTCCTTTCGGAAAAATCAGTCGATTGAATACATGCTGTAGAGCTCGCTGTATACGCCGCCCTTTGCCATAAGCTCGCGGTGGCTGCCCTGCTCGGCTATGCCGTCCTCCGTGAGCACGACTATCTCCGAGGCGTTTCTTATGGTAGTCAGACGATGTGCTATGGTTATGACCGTGCGCCCCTTTGCGAGCGCTTCGAGCGACTGCTGAACAAGGCGCTCGCTCTCGTTGTCGAGCGCGCTCGTCGCCTCGTCGAGAATGACTATCGGCGGGTTCTTCAAAAACAGGCGCGCTATCGAAATGCGCTGCTTCTGACCGCCGGAGAGCTTGACTCCGCGCTCGCCGACATAGGTGTCGTACCCCTCGGGCAACTCCTCTATAAACTCATGCGCCCCGGCTCTTTTGGCCGCCGCCGTGATATCTTCATTTTCGGCTCCCGGGCAGCCGTAGGCTATATTTTCCCTGACCGTGCCGGAGAACATATAGACATCCTGCTGAACCGTGCCTATATTCGAGCGCAAGGAAGCGAGAGTTATGTCGCGGATATCCGTGCCGTCGAGTAAGATGCAGCCCGAATCCACATCGTAGAAGCGGGGGATAAGATTGCACAGCGTAGTTTTGCCGCCGCCGGAGGGCCCTACCAGGGCGACATTCTCGCCCGGAGCTATGTGCAGGGAGAAGTCGGAGAGGATTTTCTTATCCGTGCCCTTATATGAAAATGTGACGCGCCTGAATTCTATATCGCCCCTGACGTTCTCTATGGGCTTTGCGTCGGGGCTGTCCTTTATGTCGCTGACCTCGTCCATTATCTCGGTGAAGCGCTCTATGCCGGTCATGCCGCGGTTAAACTGCTCGCTGAACTCGACTATCGTGCGTATCGCCGAGAGCAGGGTGCTGACCATGAGCAGGCTCGCCGAGAAGTCGCCTACGGTAGTCTTGCCCTTCATCATGAACGCCGCGCCTATGCCGACTATCGCTATATACATAAGCCCGTCGCAGAGCCGGACGGTGCAATGAAAGACCGCCATGTATCTGTAGCCGTTTTTCTTCGATTTGAAGAAGCGGCGCGAGCCCTCGTTGAATTTTTCGCGCTCGATATCCTCGTTTGCAAAGCTCTTGACAACTCTTATGCCGAGCAGAGAATCCTCGGTGCGCGCGTTTATCTCGCCTATCTCGCGCCTCTGCTGCTTGAACGCGGCGCGCATCTTGCGGCGGCTGCGCGAGGTCAGGAGCATCATGAGCGGCAAGAGCGAAAAGACTATGACCGCAAGCCATATGTTCATCGACGCGAACATAATGAAGCCCGCGATTATCTTTATCACGGTCATCAGCACATTCTCGGGGCCGTGGTGAGAGAGCTCCGTGATATCAAACAGGTCGTTTGTTATGCGCGACATGAGCTGGCCTATCTTCGTGTCGTCGTAGAAAGAGTAGGACATATCCTGAAGATGCGAGAACAGGTCGTTTCGCATATCCGTCTCTATCCTTGCGCCCATGATATGCCCGCCCGACGCCGTATAGTAGTTGGCGGCGGTGTCGATAATGCGCAGCAGGATATAGAAGCCGACGATTTTTATAATCAGCTCCGCCGTCAGGTCGTGAATGTCGTGCGCCGCGCGGTCGGTTATCTGCCGAACTATCAGCGGGAGAGCTATCTCGCATACGGTAGTCAGCGCGGAGCAGAACATATCAAGGGCAAAGAGCCCCGAATATTTTTTATAGTAGGGCAGGAGCTTTTTGAGCATCCTGCGATTGCGGCTGGAATACTCCCCGGACAAACAAACACCCCTCATCAATACTCTTATATATCAAAATTATACAACAATTATTTCTCTTTGAAAAGAGCAGAACGTGATTTTTTATTTTGCGGTTTTTTCTTGCAAAAAGTCCGTATTTTAGGTATACTGTAAACACGGGTATATTGTAATTATCTTAAAGAAAGGCAGGACTTTCCATGCGTATTCTCATATGCGACGACGAACCCGCCATGGTTTCTCGGATCTCGGGAATAATCGAAGACGCATATCCGGATATAGAGCTTGTCGGCGTACACAGCTCCGCCGAGCTGTCCGAAAGGCTTGCGCCGGAGGATGCCGACAAAAACTTTGACCTCGCCTTTGTCGATATCTCCGTCAAGGACGAGAGCGGCGTGGATATCGCCGGCTTCATAGGCGCGGTATGCCCGGGAATCAAGATAGTGTTTGTCTCGGGAAATCAGGATCTCGTCTCCAAGGCGTTTGTCAAGGTCGACGACTGCGGCTATATCTATAAGCCTATAGACCCGACGCTTCTGCTCGGATATATCGAGCGCGAGCGCAGCGGCGGCCGCAAATCGAATAAAAAATATTTGGAATATTCCCGCCACGGCGTGTCCGGTAAAGTGGACAGCGACAGAATACTTTACGTCTCGAGCGAGCGGAATTCCGTTGAGATACATATGGTGGACGGGGACGGCATCACGGCCTACGGCAAGCTCGACGATGCGGAAGAGCAGCTCAGGGAGAGCTTTGTCCGCTGCCATAAAAGCTACCTCGTGAACCTGAAATATATAGCCAGGTATACGGCGACGCACTTTTATATGATGAACGGAAAGGTAATTCCGATAAGCCGCTCGAAGAAAACCGAGTCGGTGGACAAGTATGTGCTTTTCAAGGGAGCTTCGGTAAAATGACCTTTTTTGATGTCTTTTGGTATGTTTTCAACTTTTTCTCGATAGCGCTCGTGGTGCTGTTCCTCTGCATGAACCTCACGCCGCGCTTTAATCGCTATGCGGTGTTTTTTCTGACACTCATTCCCTTTGCCGCAATAGCGCTCTCCCAGCGATATTTTTATGATGTGCCGTCGGTATTTTTTAAAATACCGGCGTTTGCATATTATTTTTTCTCGGCTGTGGTCTATTTCAAGGATAAGCTCAGAACGAGGCTTTTTGTCTCCGTAGTGCTTATGTCGTTTACATATCTCGTGTCGGCGCTTCTCGTCAGCGGCGGCATTGCCTGCGGACTGAACCCCTATGATGACATTATGACATATCTTGTCTCTCTGCCCAATACCGTGCTTTTGATACTGCTTTTTGCCGGCTTCACCTATATGAGAATGAAGAGGCAAAAAAATATGCTCCTGCCCGGCGGGCAGATGGCGACGTTTATCTTCTTCCCTCTGAGCCAGGTCATAGTCATGGCGGCGGCGATGATGATAATCTCTTACTACGGCTGGTTCAGGGACAAGAACACCGGTCTGCCGTTTCTTGAGGACCCGACCCGCGCGCCGATGATAATGCTATGCATCGCGGCGGTGCTCTGCATAATCTCCGACGCCGTTTTGTTCTATATCATGTCGCGCTCGGCGCAGAACGAGAAGCTGCGCGAGGAGCTGAGAATAAAGGACTACCAGAACGCTCTCAATCTCGAATATTACAGAAACCTCGAAAACAGCAGCGGCGAGGTGCGAAAAATACGCCATGACCTCGCAAACATAATAGAGACGGCGTATGAGGTCGTACACAGCGGAACCGAGGTTGACCGCGAATCGGCGGAGCGAATGCTCGACCAGCTCAAAACTCAGGTCGAGGATATAAAAATAGAGAAGTTCTGCCTCAACACGCTCGTCAATGCCATAGCCTCGAACAAGGCCAAGGAGTGCCGCGAAAACGGCATTGCATACGACTTCAATCTCGATGTGCCGAAATCCGTGGGCATGGAGGAAGTCGACGTTTGCAAGGCGTATGTCAATATTTTCGACAACGCGATAAACGCGGCGGAGGCGCTCGAGGACAACAGATATATAAAGATAAAGAGCTTTGTCGACGAAAACGACGGAATGCTCTATATAAGCAGCGAAAACGCAGTCGCTCCCGACTATGAGGAGAAGAAAAAGAAGCGCACGGGCGAGCACGGCTACGGGCTGAAGATTCTCGAGGAGACCGCCGAAAAGTACGGCGGTCACGTGGCCGCAAAGCAGAGCGGCGGTATTTTCACCTGTGCCTTTGCGGCAAAAGCGTAGCCACATGGGTCACGGCTATATAAACGCGACCGGAGTATTTCCCCAAGCGGAGGATGTTATAGACGAGACGGGGAAGCTTATATATGATATCTTAAAAAATACTCTCGCACGTCGGTGCGGGAGCGAAGCGTAAAATATACAAACAAAGGAGCGACAGCATGGAACGCTATTCTGTTGTGTTCAGCAGCTCAACGGGCAACACCAAGCTTCTTGCCGATGCAATAGACGAGGCTCTGCCGAAAGAAAACCGCGATTATTTCGGCGAGATAACCCCGGAGGTGCCCGAATCCGAAATGCTCTATGTCGGATTTTGAACGGACAGGGGAAACGCGGATAAAACCGCGCTCGAGTTTTTGCAAAGGCTTAAAAACAAAAAGGTTTTCCTCTTCGGGACGGCGGGCTTCGGCGGCAGCGAGGACTATTTCAAAAAAATACTCGCCAACGCAGAGAGCGCCCTTGACGGGAGCAACACCGTTGCGGGAGAGTTTATGTGCCAGGGAAAGATGCCGCAGGCGGTGAGAGAGCGATATATGAGCATGAAGGCTCAGCCGAATCCCCCGGCGAACCTCGATATGCTTATCGAAAATTTTGACCGCGCCCTGTCGCATCCCGATGCAGAGGATCTGGAAAGACTGAAGAAAACGGTTTTAAAATGATGCTTTAAAAGCAGAAAGGACGACTCTATGAATAAGATTTACGAGCTTTCGTGGCTGTGGAAATCGTTGGGAATTGCCCTTGCGGCGGCTGCCGTCGCCGTGGCGCTTGCCGCGCTGATATGCAGGGCTGCAAAGAAAAAGCTCGGCAAAAAAGCGGCCGTTATTATCGGCATAGCGGCATTTGCGACAGCTGTTATAATTGTCATGCTGCTTTCAAACGACCCCATGCCGATTTAAAAAATCGGGTTATACTTCCTGCGTGTTCTCGTCGTTTTCGGCCGCCTCTTTTTCGTCCGACGGGGCGAGACCGTTCGCCTTTGGCAGACTCCATCTGAAATGGGCGGCGAGCATACGTATGACAAATATTATCGCGGCGCCTGAAATAACCGCGGCGGTGCTGTTGAAGCGCCAGATTATAATGCAGGCGACGGCGCCGGCGATAGAGGCACAGGCATAGATATGCCTTACGAATATGTACGGCTTCTCCCCCGCGAGCACATCGCGCAGGACTCCGCCGCCGACACCGGTTATGACTCCGACAAATAATATAAGAAAGATGCTGTTTTTGCTCGAGGCTCTGTAGGCTGTCTGTATGCCGACTACCGTAAACACGCCGAGCCCCAACGAGTCGAGAACGAGCAGAACGAAGTCGCGGATATGCTGATTTCTCGTGATAAGGCGGTGCACGGCGGGCAGAAATGTTATTATCGCGGTGACCGTTGCGACTATCGCGTAGACGGGTCTGCCGAAGGTACCGGGCGGCGTTATGCCGAGGACGAGGTCGCGTATGACCCCGCCGCCGATAGCCGTTATGACGCCCAGTATCATAACGCCGAAAATATCCATGTTCTTTTTCAGCCCCGTCATAGCGCCCGAGACGGAGAATGCGACGGTGCCGATGATTTCGAAAACGAAAATAAGAATATCCATAGACCCCTCCGAAACAAAAAAGAGTACACCATAAGAAACAATGGTGTACTCTGTCTTTTTACCTGAAAGATTCTCCGCTTCGCGGATTGCTTCGTCGGTGCAAATGCCTTTCCAGAGCTCCGTCCCGGCTCGGTTCTTTTACCTGAGAGTTTCGCCCCTTCGGTGGCCGGAAAACCGGCTCTCTCCCAAACCCGTCATTCGGATATGCGATTATTTTATAGCGCGGGGCGGCATTTGTCAAGAGAAAACGGCTATTCCTCCATCTGCTTGCCGAGAAACGATGCGGCGACCTGGACGAGCTTTATCTCCGTCTGCGACGGCACCGTTGCGCCGTCCGCGGCGAGCAGAACCACCGCGCCCGACACATCTCCCGCGCCGATTATCGGAAACGCCGCCGCCGCGTCGCGCTCGACGCCCTCTATCGGGCGAAAGGGTTCGCCGTCCCGCGCGAAAATAAACGGGGTGCGGCTCTCCATAACGTTTTCGAGCGCCTGCGTTATCCTGCGCTCGACCGTCTCCTTCTTCGGCACTCCCGCGCAGGAGATGACCCTGTCGCGGTCGGTTATCACCACGGGCAGCCCCGTGCTCTTATGCAAAACCTCGGCATACTGCGCCGTTAAAGACGACAGCTCGCCCACCTGCGAATACTTTTTAAAAATAACCTCGCCGTCCGCGTCCGTGTATATTTCGAGCGGGTCGCCCTCGCGGATACGCATCGTGCGGCGGATCTCCTTTGGGATAACGACCCTGCCGAGGTCGTCGATTCGTCTGACTATGCCTGTTGCTTTCATTATATTAACTCCCTTGCTTTTCTGTGTAAGTCTATTGTTTGCCGCTTGAGGGAGATTATGCGGATAAATGAAAAGTTGAACAGAATGGCGGAAATGTATGTACCAGCTTTAAAATATTACAAATAAAATTTTTATATACGGAAGCTTTGATGTTGACGCAGACAGAAAATAAAAGAAGCGTGGTTATTGCACATTTTTTACAATATATCTTCGACTTTTCTTGACGGGCACCGCCATAATATGATATCATTCTTAGTGAGTTAATACGCTGAAAACTTATAGGAGGTGTTTTTGTGGTCCCTGAAAACTTCAAGGAAAACGGCTTTATGATAGGAATCGGTCTTTTCATCGTCGCCTTTGTCATAGCGCAGTCGCTGTTCTTCCTCATCAAGGCATGGAAACAAGGCAAAAAACTCGGAATATCAACAGAAAAGCTGAAGAATACGGTCATGTCGAGCGCGGTGTTTACCATCGCTCCCGCCATCTCTATTCTCGCTACTGTCATCGTGCTCGCAAACTCCCTGGGCATCGTCCTGCCGTGGATAAGGCTTTCGGTCATAGGCAACCTCGCCTATGAGAGCGTCGCCGCGGAGGCAGCGCTCGATACCTTCGGTCTGACTCTTTCGAGCCCCGTCACCGACCCCAAGATTTTTGCGACGATAGCCTTTGTAATGACTATCGGCTGCATCCTGCCGCTTATTCTCATCATCTTCGTTATGAAGAAGGTGCAAAAGACCATGGGCAAGGTCGCCGACAAGAACTCGAAGCTTGCCGACACCCTTTCCGCCGCCGCGTTCATCGGCATTATCGCCGCATTCGTAGCGCGCTCCATTGCGGGCGCGGGCAAGGCGGGCGACAATCCGCTCTACGGCCATGAGTTCGGCGACGGCGCGGGCTTTATGTCCGTGTGCGTGCTCGCCGCGTCGATGATTTTCATGACCCTGCTCACTTTCCTTTGCAGAAAATTCAAGATAAAGTGGCTCGAAACCTTCGCTCTTCCGATAAGTATGTTCGCCGCGATGGGCATTGCTATTGTCATAGCAAAGGTCTGCCCCGAGGGACTTGCTTATCTTGAGTGGAGAGGCTGATAAGGAGGGAAACGCAAATGAGTAAAAAGAACGCAAAGCCCTACAGCGAAAAAGTTCACGTCTGGGGCAGAATTTCTTCGATAACCGCGATTGCCGCCCTCATGTTTGTGCCGATAGCGATAAGCACACACTACAATGCGTGGCCCGAGGCTTCGAATCTCTTCAATGCAATGAAGGTCGTTATCCCGGTATACTGGCTCTCCGGCATAGCCGAGGTGATCACCTACGCGCCCATGCTCGGCGCGGGCGGAACATATTTGAGCTTCGTCACCGGCAACATAACAAACCTCAAGCTGCCCTGCGGACTCAACGCCATGGAGAACGCGGGCGTGCGCGCAAACTCCGAGGAGGGCGAGGTCATTTCGACTATCGCCATAGCGTCCTCGGCTATCACGACTACTATAATCCTCGCCGTCGGCGTGCTCGCCTTCCGTCCGGTGCTCCCGATGCTGACGACTAACCCCAACATCGCCCCCGCCTTCAAGCAGGTGCTGCCCGCGCTCTTCGGTGCGCTCGCCGCCACCTACTTCGCAAAGCACTGGAGAATTTCGATATTCCCGATAATGGTCGGCGTCATAACCCTCATCTTCGCCTCGACCATGGGTGTCGGAACGCTTATCTTCGTCACCATTATAGCATCGCTCCTCGGCGCGTTTGCAATGTACAAGTTCGGCTGGCTCGACAGCAAGGAAGAGCGAAAAGCCAAGAAAGCCGCAAAAGCAAAGAAATAAGTCCGATATTCGGCGTTCGGCAGTCCCGCAAAAGCCGATTATCCGTAAAACAGATTCAGTCCCGACAGGCATATTGTCTGCCGGGACTTTTTACTTTTGTATATATCACAACCGTGTAGGGGCGATATCATTCGCCTGCGGTTTATGCGGCAGCAACAGCAGGCAAGCAAAGCTCGACCCTGCAAGTAGATTGCGTAGGGGTCGGCGACTCGACGACCCTTTGACGCATTAACGTCACCGAAAATCTATTTATTCATCCGTGTCGTGTAAAACGCTCTCCGCTTGAGGCTTGTCTCCTGTGCCGCCTGCGGCGACAGCGGTGCGTCGAGTCGCCGACCCCTACAAAAGTACATTGAAGAAATAAACAGCCGTGAAAAAATCGGGCGAATCCGTGCAATAACCCCTCAGTCTCGGCTTTGCCGAGCCAGCTCCCCTGCAGGGGAGCCGTAATTGCTTATCTCCCGCAAATCCCGGCTTCATTGTCTGTACTTGGGCTTTTGGCGGCGGCAGCGGTGCGTCGAGTCGCCGCACCCTACAAAGTGAATAGCCGCAAAATTACAGCAGCTTGCGTATATCGCAACCGTGTAGGGGCGGATATCATCCGCCCGCGGTTTATGAAACAACTACAGCAGGCGAGCAAAGCTCGACCCTGCAAGTAGATTGCGAAGGGATCAGCGGGATAAATCCCGCCCGTTTTTATTTCCCCGAGGTTGAAAAGACCGCGCTGTCATGTTATAATCAACATAAGTCGGAGGAAAACTCCGAAAAAGTTGAGAACTTTGCTAAGAGGGTGGAGTATAATGACTGTTTTACAGCTTAAAGAAATTCTTTCGGCCGAACTGCTTTGCGGCGGCGATCATCTGGACAGAGAGGTGCATACCGCCTGCGGAAGCGACATGATGAGCGACGTGCTCGCGTTTGTCAAGGAGCAGGCTGTTTTGCTCACGGGGCTTGTCAATCCTCAGGTCGTGCGTACCGCCGAAATGATGGATATGAAGGTCATAGTGTTCGTGCGCGGCAAGGTGCCGGGTGACGCGATACTCGACCTTGCGCGCGAGCTTGATATAGTCGTGCTCAAAACCGAGCTCGAAATGTTTACCTCCTGCGGAAAGCTCTATCAGGCAGGGCTGAGAGGAGGACGGGCGGTCAATGGATAATATGAAGCTCCACTTTGATGTTGACGGAGAGGATTTTACCCGCGCGGGCGAGGCGTCCGGCGAGACAAAGCGCGTGCTCAAGGGGCTCGGCTTCGACGCCAACGTGATAAGAAACGTCTCGATAGCCATGTATGAGGGCGAGATAAATATGGTCATTCATGCGGGCGGCGGTGAGATAGACGTCGAGATATCGCCCGAGTGCATTTCCATGGTGCTCACCGACCACGGCCCCGGCATAGAGAATGTCGAGCTCGCCATGCAGGAGGGCTATTCGACCGCGCCCGATAAGGTGCGCGCCCTCGGCTTCGGAGCGGGCATGGGTCTGCCCAATATAAAGAAGTATACCGATGAGATGAACATAGAGACGGAAAAGGATGTCGGAACGACTATCAGGCTCAAAGTGTATAACCGTATATAATAACGATTGCTGACTGAGCGCCCGTGTCCGCGGGCGCCGGGAGGGTTTTCCATATGAACACGTATTTCCATTCGGTGCGGCTCGACGAGGAGAAGTGCATGGGCTGCACCAACTGCATAAAGCGATGTCCCACGCAGGCCATCCGCGTGCGAAACGGCAAGGCGCATATTATCTCCGAACGCTGCATCGACTGCGGCGAGTGCATCCGCGTCTGCCCGCACCATGCAAAATATTCGCACCGCGACTCGATGAACAGAATAATCGAGTTCAAATACAGAGTAGCTCTGCCCGCGCCCTCGCTCTACGGGCAGTTTAACCACCTTGACGATATCGGCTATGTCATAACGGCTCTGAAAAGGCTCGGCTTCGATGAGGTTTTCGAGGTGGCAAGGGGCGCCGAGCTGATAAGCGACGCTACGCGAAAATATATCGCGGAGCACGATATACCCAAGCCCGTCATATCCTCGGCGTGCCCCGCCGTGTGCCGGCTGATAAGGGTCTGCTTCCCGAATCTTATTCCCCACGTTCTGCCGCTCAACTCTCCCATGGAGACCGCCGCCATGATAGCGCGCAAAGAGGCGCAGGCCAAGACGGGTCTCGATTCTTCGGAGATAGGCATATTTTTTATCACGCCCTGCCCCGCGAAGATAACCGCCGTCAAGCAGCCAATCTGCCTGCCGGAGTCAAACGTTGACGCGGCGATAGCGATGAAAGACATATACCCTGTGCTTTTAAAGCAGATGAACCACCTCGGAGCGCCGGAGGACGCCTGCGAGTCGGGGCTCATGGGAGTCAGCTGGGCGTCGAGCGGCGGCGAATCTGCCGCTCTGCTCAAGGACAAATATCTGGCCGCGGACGGCATAGAGAATGTCATAAAAGTGCTCGAGGAGATAGAGGACGAGAAGCTTGACAGGCTCGATTTCGTCGAACTGAACGCCTGCTCGGGCGGCTGCGTTGGCGGCTCGCTGACTGCGGAAAATCCGTATGTCGCAAAGGCGCGCATTCAGCAGCTCAGAAGATATCTGCCCGTTGCGGCGAACCATCTGGAGGACGGCGACGTGCCCGACAGCATGGAGTGGCAGTGCCCGCTCGAGGGCTCGTCCGTGCTGAAGCTCGCAGACAACGTCTCCGACGCCATGGCGATGATGTCGAAGATGACCGAAATAATAGCACGCTTGCCGGGGCTTGACTGCGGCACCTGCGGCGCGCCCACCTGCCGCGCCCTTGCCGAGGATATAGTCAGGGGCAGCGCGACGCTCCACGACTGCGTTTTCGCCATGCGCGACGAGCTCGCGGGCACGGATATGCAGGAGTATATTCCCGCGCCGTTCAGAAGCACGGGCAAAAAGGAGGAGACGAAGTGACCGTAGGGGATATAAAAGAAAGGCTTGAGCTTAAAGCTCTGTGCGAGAGCGAGGAATCGCTTTCGCGCGAGGTCACTGGCGGCTACTGCGGCGACCTTTTGAGCTGGGTCATGTCCCGCGCAGCGGCGGGGGACGCGTGGATGACCGTCATGGGCAATGTCAACGCCATAGGCGTGGCGGCGCTCGCGGACATAGCCTGCATTATTTTAACGGAGTCCGCGCCCCTCGATGAGGACGCGCGTATCCGCGCAGAGCAAAACGGCGTTGCGGTATATCAGACCGCGAAGAACGCCTATGAAACAGCAGTCAGCCTGTCGGGGCTTATATAAACTAAACCTGCTTCACCCGTCGGTGCGGCACCTTGAGAGGAGAAAAGCTATGGGTAATGAATTCGAAAAAGCGGTAAAAAGATTTTCCGAGGCAAAGGATGTTTTGGAGAAATTCGAGAAATCGGAGGAGGCCGTGGCGTTTATGCAGAACGAGACGGGATTGCCCGCCGACGAATGCATGAGGGCTTATGAGTTGATCATGAATACCGATACCGACTGAAAATAGTCGGTTAAAACCTATTGACGAATAAATCCAAAAGTATTATAATCACCTTAATGTTGTACCTATCGGGTGCAACACTAAATGAGCATATCTGAAAGGCTATGACGGAGACAGTAGCCTTGCGCAAAGAGACAAAGTGAGCCGGCGGCAGTGGAAAGTCGGCGCTCGGCGCAGGAGCGAACATCACTCCCGAGCAGCGGGACGAAAGGCGAAAGCCGAGTAGATTCCGACGGCGCGTCCCACCGTTACCGGGCGGCATTTAATTGAATGTAGTGGGTGGTTGCAAAGCCGGGTCTTTGTCCTGTTATGGGCAGAGGCCTTTTTTGTTTCCGTCCGCGATTCCCTGAAAGGATGGATAGCTGTTATGTACGACAAGGTATCGACGAATTTCGAGTTCGTCAACCGCGAGAAAAATGTGCTCGATTTCTGGAACGAGAACCACATCTTCGAGAAGAGCATCGACTCGCGCAAGAATGCGGAGACTTTCACTTTCTATGACGGCCCGCCGACGGCAAACGGCAAGCCGCATATCGGCCATGTGCTGACGAGAGTTATAAAGGATATGATCCCGCGCTACAAGACCATGAAGGGCTATATGGTGCCCCGAAAGGCCGGCTGGGATACCCACGGTCTGCCCGTTGAGATAGAGGTCGAGAAGCTGCTCGGCATCGAGGGCAAGCAGGGGATAGAGGAATACGGTCTCGAGCCCTTTATCAAAAAGTGCAAGGAGAGCGTATGGAAATACAAGGGTATGTGGGAGGATTTCTCCGGCAAGGTCGGCTTCTGGGCCGATATGAAGCACCCCTACGTCACCTATGACAACACCTTTATCGAGTCCGAGTGGTGGGCGCTCAAGCAGATCTGGGACAAGGGCCTGCTCTATAAGGGCTTCAAGATAGTGCCCTACTGCCCGCGCTGCGGCACCCCGCTCTCATCTCAGGAGGTCGCTCAGGGCTATAAGGATGTCAAGGAGCGCTCGGCGGTAGTCAAGTTCAAGGCTAAGGGCGAGGACGCATATTTCCTCGCATGGACGACAACTCCGTGGACTCTGCCCTCGAACGTCGCGCTCTGCGTCAACCCCGCAGAGGACTATGTTAAAATCAAGGTTGAGGACGGCACCGTATATTATATGGCGCAGGCCCTCGTTGAGAAGTTCTTCCCCGAGGGAGTCGAGACTCTCGCTACCTTTAAGGGCAAGGAGCTTGAATACAGAGAGTATGAGCCGCTGTTCGAGTGCACAAAGTCGAATGACGGCAAAAAGGGCTGGTACGTCACCTGCGACGGCTATGTCACCCTGACTGACGGCACCGGTATCGTCCATATCGCGCCGGCCTTCGGTGAGGACGACGCAAACGTCGGCAGGAACTATGACCTTCCGTTCGTTCAGCTCGTCGACGCCGCCGGCTGCATGGACAAGAGCACCCCGTGGGCGGGCAAGTTCTGCAAGGACGCGGACAGAGACGTGCTCGTTGACCTCGAAAAGAGCGGGCTTCTCTTCTCCGCCCCCGTTTTTGAGCACAGCTACCCCCACTGCTGGCGCTGCGACACGCCCCTCATCTACTATGCAAGGGACTCGTGGTTCATTAAGATGACCGCGGTCAGAGACGACCTTGTGCGAAACAACAATACCGTCAACTGGATTCCCGAGAGCATAGGCAAGGGACGCTTCGGCGACTGGATAGAGAACGTCCAGGATTGGAGCATCAGCCGTAACCGCTACTGGGGAACTCCGCTCAACGTCTGGGAGTGCGAGTGCGGCCACAGACATTCGATAGGCTCTGTCGAGGAGCTCAAGAGCATGTCCTCAAACTGCCCCGACGATATCGAGCTGCACCGCCCCTATATCGACGCGGTTACAATAAAGTGCCCGAAGTGCGGCGGCGAAATGCACCGCGTGCCCGAGGTTATCGACTGCTGGTTCGACTCCGGCTCTATGCCCTTCGCGCAGCACCACTATCCGTTTGAAAATCACGACCTGTTCAAGCAGCAGTTCCCGGCTCAGTTCATCTCCGAGGCCGTCGATCAGACGAGAGGCTGGTTCTATTCTCTGCTCGCCATATCGACCCTGCTGTTCAACAGAGCGCCCTATGAGAATGTTCTCGTCCTCGGCCACGTTCAGGATGAGAACGGTCAGAAGATGTCGAAGTCCAAGGGCAACGCCGTTGACCCGTTCGACGCGCTCAACGCCTACGGCGCGGACGCGGTTCGCTGGTATTTCTACACGAACTCCGCCCCGTGGCTGCCTAACCGCTTCCACGGCAAGGCAGTTATCGAGGGTCAGCGCAAGTTCATGGGCACGCTCTGGAACATCTACGCTTTCTTTGTACTCTATGCCAATATAGACGAGTTCGACGCTTCTAAGCATGAGCTTCGCAAGGCGGAGGAGCTGCCCACCATGGACAGATGGCTGCTCTCGAGACTCAATACGCTTATCACGACCGTTGACAACTACCTTGCGGATTACTGCATCCCCGAGGCGGCGCGTGCGCTGCAGAACTTCGTCGACGAGATGAGCAACTGGTATGTCCGCCGCTGCCGTGAGCGCTTCTGGGCGCAGGGCATGAGCAGCGATAAGACTGACGCATATATGACCCTTTACACAGCACTTGTCACCGTTTCGAAGCTCGCCGCTCCGATGATACCGTTCATGACGGAGGATATCTACCGCAACCTCGTTTGCAGCGTTGACAAGTCCGCTCCCGAGAGCGTCCACCTGTGCGACTACCCCGTTGCGGACGCCGCATATATCGACAAGGCGCTTGAGGAGAGAATGAACGAGGCGCTTAATATAGTCGTGCTCGGCCGTGCCGCAAGAAACGGCGCGAATATCAAGAACCGCCAGCCTCTGGGCAAGATGTTTGTCCGCGCGGACGAGGTGCTCGGCGGCGAGTACGCCGAGATAATCAGAGACGAGCTCAACGTAAAGGAGCTTGAATTCGTTGACGGCGAGGCGGATTTCGTCAGCTACAGCTTCAAGCCGCAGCTCAAGACCGTCGGCCCGAAATACGGCAGATTCCTCGGGAAGATTAAGGAGCACCTCTCCTCTCTCGACGGCTCGGCCGCCAAGAAGGAGCTCGACGAGAACGGCGCTCTGAAGTTCGATATCGACGGCAATGAAATAGAGCTCGGCGTTGACGACCTGCTCATAGACTCCGTCCAGAAGGAGGGCAGCTTCGCTGTCTCCGACTACGGAATCACCGTCGCCATAGACACGAACCTCACCCCCGAGCTTATCGAGGAGGGCTTTGTCAGAGAGATAATCTCGAAGATTCAGACCATGCGCAAGGAGGCCGACTTCGACGTTATGGACAAGATAGTTCTCTATACCGGAGACAACGCAAAGCTCAACGGTATAATTGAGAAGAACGCCGAGTCCATAAAGCACGATGTCCTTGCGGACGATATCGTCTATGCCCTCGGAGGCGACAGCGCCAAGGAGTGGAACATCAACGGCGAGAAGATGACTCTCGGCGTCAGCAAGAAATAAAAGCAGATTTTTTCCGCCGCGTCTTTAATCGGATGCGGCGGATTTTCTTATTTCCGACTCAAAACAAGCCCAATATCTTACAGAGACAAAATAAGCAAAACTGTTGCAATAATGTTACATTTCAACCTATTGTCGAACCGTGTCGGATGTTGTATACTCGTCTCCGTGTGAATTTTCCCGCCCCCCTGCGGCGGGTACGAATCAGGAGGCTATTATTTTGTCAACAGCGTATTTCTGTGCCGCACTTGCGGCGGGAATGGCGGCGGTAGCCGTTTTCCTTGTCCTGCGAGTGAAGTGCGGCGGCTTCAAGGGGCTTTTTTCAAAGGCAACGGCGAGCTTCTTCTTTCTGCTCACGGCGCTCTGCGCGGCGGCGGCAAATCCGGGTCACGGGGTCTATGCGGTGCTTATCGTGTTCGGCCTTGCGCTCGGTCTTTCGGGCGATATCTGGCTTGACCTCAAGTGGATATACAAGGCCGATGCGGATAAGTTTCTGAACGCGGGCTTCATCGCGTTCATGATAGGCCATTTGTTCTATATCGGCGCGGTTTTCGCTTCCTGCGGCAAGTGGACGGCGCTCTCTGTTCTGCTGCCGGTAACAGCGTCGGTCATAGTCTCAATCGGCAATATCATAATCAGCGAAAAGCTGATGAAGCTGAAATTCGGGAAGTTCAGAGCAATAGTCGGAGTATATACCTTCTTGCTGTTCATGACCTTTGCCGTGAGCTTTTCCGCCATGATACTCAACTCCTTTGCAAAGCAGTGGATACTCATGTCGGCGGGCGGGCTTCTGTTCGCGTTCTCCGACGCCGTGCTCTCGACCATGTATTTCAAAGAGGGCGGAAACACGAAGGCGAATATAATCATAAACCATGTTTCCTACTATGCGGCGCAGTTCATAATAGCGTCGTCGGTGCTTTTTATAAAATAATCCGAAAAACCGCTTGACAAATGCCGCGGGGGCTGTTAAAATAACGAGTACAACAAAGCAGAGTGACGCATTGTGCCGCAGCTCTCACCTCCGGGGTTTTGTCCGCGCGGGTCAATAAGAACGGATTTTTCTGTTGTTTATTGAGCGAGGGCATCTCTGTGCCCTCGCTTTGATTTTTCCGGTAACCCCGGTCAGAGCATATGGAGGTGCTTGGTTATAGGTATCAAAGAAATGCAGATCAATGAAGAGATCACGGACAAAGAGGTTAGGCTTATAGGCAATGACGGTGAACAGCTCGGTATCGTTTCCGCCGCTCAGGCTCAGAAGCTTGCCGCAGAGAGAAATCTCGACCTTGTCAAGATAGCTCCGCAGGCAAAGCCGCCCGTCTGTAAGATCATGGACTACGGCAAATACCGTTTTGAGCAGTCCAAGAGGGAAAAGGAAGCGAAGAAGAATCAGCGTGTGATCGAGATAAAGGAGATCCGCCTTTCACCCAACATTGACGTACATGATTTTGATACGAAGGTCGGTCACGCCAGAAGGTTCCTGACGGCAGGCAACAAGATCAAGGTCTCTATCCGCTTCCGCGGACGCGAGATGACCCACACGGATCTCGGTCTGACCATAATGGCTCAGTTCGCGGAGAAGTGCGGGGACATAGCCTCGGTCGAGAAGCCGGCAAAGCTCGAGGGACGCCAGATGCTCATGTTCCTTGCGCCCAAGAGCGCGAAGTGATTATCCCGGTAAAACACCGGTCAAAAAGTTGAAGGAGGAAAAGAACTCATGCCCAAGATTAAAACTCACAGCGGTGCTAAAAAGCGCTTCAAGCTGTCAAAAAACGGTAAGCCGATACGTGCACACGCAAACAAGTCTCACATCCTTACCAAGAAGAACACAAAGCGTAAGAGAAATCTTCGCAAGACTTCTGTTGCCGACACCACCAATGTCAAGCAGATAAAGAAGCTTATCCCTTACAAATAAGAGACAGCCAACCACTCATTAATTATTCGGAGGTAGAAAACCATGGCACGTATCAAAGGTGCAACAATGACTCGCAAGAGAAGAAATAAAGTTCTGAAGCTTGCCAAGGGCTACTATGGCTCAAAGCACAGCCTTTTCAAGACCGCCAAGCAGGCTGTCATGAAGAGCGGCCAGTATGCTTACATCGGCCGCAAGCAGAAGAAGCGTGACTTCCGCCGCCTGTGGATCGCAAGAATCTCGGCAGCAGCGAAGCTCAACGGCATGAACTATTCCACGTTCATCAACGGTCTGAAGAAGGCCGGCATCGATCTCAACCGCAAGATGCTCTCCGAGATCGCCATAAGCGATCCCGCCGCTTTCACCGCTCTGACCGAGCAGGCCAAGGCTGCCCTCAAGTAAGTGATCGGAGATTTTCGGTTAGATACTCAATCTGAAAGTTAAGGGGCTGCTTAGCAGTCCCTTATTTTATATCGGAGGAAAGAAGATGGAATTTGAAAAGATCTCGTCGCGTTCCAACGAAAAGGTGAAGCTTTTTCGGCATCTGTCGCAGAGCGCCTCGTTCCGCAGGGAGACGGGGCTGTTTGCGCTTGAGGGCGCACGCCTGTGCTCGGATGTCGCAAAGACCGGGATAGAGATAAAGACCGCGTTCTTCACCAAAGAGGCGCTCGAAAAGTACCCCGACTATATCTCGGCCGTGGCGGACCGCGCCGAGCAGTCATTCGAGATACCGCACGAGCTCGCCGGAACGCTCTCCGATACCCGCGAGGCGCAGGGCGTTTTCTGCATCTGCGTCAAGCGAAAAGAGGCTGAAATCGAGACTATCGACCCCAAGGGAACATATATAGCCCTCGACAATATGCAGGACCCGTCGAACCTCGGCGCAGTGCTGAGAACGGCGGAGGCGTTCGGCATGAGCGGCGTCATAGTCGGCGGCGGCTGCGATATATATAACCCGAAGGCGCTGCGTGCCGCTATGGGTTCTTCAATGCGAATTTCTGTTTTGACAACGGGAAATTTGCCCTCTCTCTTGATTTTTGCCGCCAAAAAGGGTATGCTTACCTTAGCTTCCACGCCCTCCGACGGGGCGAAAAGCATAACGGACATGAGCTTTTCGGGCTCCGTTATCTGCGTTGTGGGCAACGAGGGCAGCGGAATTTCGCCCGAGGTTGCGAGTGCCTGCACTCTGCCCGTGACCATTCCCATGCGCGGGCGTGCCGAGTCGCTCAACGCGGCGGCCGCCGCCGCAGTGCTCATGTGGGAGCTGACAAAATAACAAACGGAGGCTTCAATGGACAAGAAGGCCTACTGGCTCTGGCTCCGGGAAGCTCTCGGCGCAGGAGCCGTAACAGATGAGATTACCGCTGTGTTTCCATCCCCCGAGGAGATGTATTCAAAGGGCGAGATAGAATGGCGATTGAGCGGTGTACTCACCAATAAGCAGATAGAAAGACTCAGGCAATGCTCTCCCGAAAAGGCGCAGGGCATTGTTGATGTTTGCCGCGAGAACGGCTGGAGCATACTCACGCCCGACGATGAGGACTATCCGCAAAAGCTCAGAAATCTGCGCAATATGCCGCTTTCGCTCTTCGTCAAGGGCGACATAAAACGGGTGACGCAGCGCGTATGCATAGCTGTTGTCGGCACGCGGAAGGCGTCGTTTCAGGGCAGCTATCTTGCGCATCGCTATGCCGCGGCGCTGGCGTATGCGGGAATCTGCGTGGTCTCGGGCGCGGCGACGGGCATTGACAGCTGCGCGCACAACGGCGCGCTCGACTCCGGCGGAGTCACGGCGGCGGTGCTCGGCTGCGGCTTCGGACACAAATATCTCATGGAGAATGAGTATCTGCGCGAATGTGTCGCTCAAAGCGGCGCTCTGATAACGGAGTTTCCGCCCGGCTTTCCCGCCTCGGCGCGGACATTTCCCGTAAGAAACAGGATAATCTCGGGGCTCTGCGACGCCACAATAGTCATAGAGGCGGGAGTCAAGAGCGGTTCGCTCATAACGGCGAACTGCGCTATCGAGCAGGGGCGCGAGGTGTTTGCTCCGCCCGGCGATGTATTCAACTCGTCCTATGCCGGCGCGAACAGGCTCATAAGAGACGGCGCAAGACCGCTTCTGTCGATTTACGATCTGATAACCGAATACGCCATGAGATATCCCGACAGGATAAAGCCGGAGAACATGGAAAAAGCGCTCGAATATCTGAGCGGCAAGCGCGAGCTGACGCCGGAGCAGGCGAAGGAGCCGCCCAAAACCGTCGAGCGGCCGCACGAATCGGTCAAAAAGTTCGAGCCCGAGCCGAAGCCCGAGGAATTCAGGGTCAAAAAGCTCGTGTCCATACCCGTCGGGTTGTCGGACAAGGCGAAGAAAATATACGAAGCAATGGGAGAAGAACCTCTGTTTGCAGACGAGATAGCGGCTAAGACCGGATTTACGCCGTGGGAGGTCGTCAGCGCGATGACCGAGCTGGAGCTCGAAGATCTCGTGTGTCTGTGCGCAGGGAAACGATACAAAAAAATTTGAACAGGGGAGCAAACGAAATGTCCACTTTAGTTATAGTCGAGTCGCCCGCAAAGGCGAAAACAATCAAAAAATATCTCGGACCCGGCTATGAGGTAGTAGCCTCCATGGGCCATGTCCGCGACCTGCCCGCGGCGAAGCTCAGCGTCGATGTCAAAAACGGCTTTACGCCGAAATACGCCGTTATAAAAGGAAAAGAGAAGCTTGTCAGCGAGCTGAAAAAAGACGTTGCAGGCAGCGATAAAGTCATTCTCGCAACCGACCCCGACCGCGAGGGAGAGGCTATATCCTGGCACCTGTCAACGCTGCTCGACCTTGATCTCAATGACAAGAACCGAGTCACCTTCAACGAGATAACCAAGACGGGAATCAAAAACGGCATGGATAATCCCCGCGCCGTAGACATGAATCTTGTCAACGCGCAGCAGGCGAGAAGAATACTTGACAGACTTGTCGGCTACCGTTTGAGTCCGTTTGTCTCGCAGAAGATACGCCGCGGTCTCTCCGCCGGACGCGTTCAGAGCGTCGCGGTGCGCATGATAGTAGACCGCGAGGAGGAGATCCGCGCGTTCAAGCCCGAGGAATATTGGACTATAGACGCGAAGTTCACCGCCCCGTCGCGCAAGGTGTTTTCCGCATCGTTTTACGGCGACGAGAGCGGCAAGATAAAGATAGAGAACAAGGAGCAGTCGGACGCTATACTCGGCCGTCTCGACGGAGCTTCATATACTGTAAAGACCCTCAAAAAGGGCACGAGGAAGAAGAATCCCGCGCCGCCCTTTACCACATCGACCCTCCAGCAGGAGGCGTCGAGGAAGCTGGGCTTCCAGACGCAGAAGACGATGCGCACCGCGCAGGAGCTCTATGAGGGCGTTGACGTTCAGGGTATAGGCACCACCGGTCTTATAACCTACATGAGAACCGACTCTCTGAGAATCTCCGAGGAGGCGCGCGCCCAGGCGGCCGCCGCTATCGAGGAGCTTTTCGGCAAGGAGTATCTGCCCGACAAGCCCCGCTATTATAAAACCGGAGCCAACGCGCAGGACGGCCACGAGGCTATCCGCCCCGCAAATCCGTCGATAACCCCCGAGCGTGTCAAGGACTCCCTGACCTCGGATCAGTATAAGCTCTACAATCTCATCTGGAAGCGCTTCATGGCGAGCCTTATGGCGAGCTGCGTGCAGGATACGGCGAAGCTCGAAATAGCGGGCGCCAACGAGAAGGACGCCGCCGAGGGCAAATACTGCCTGTTCACCGCCGCCGGTTATTCCGTGCGCTTTGACGGTTTTACAAAGCTTTATGAGATAAACGACGATGAGGCCAAGAGCTCGCTCCTGCCCGAGATAAAGGTCGGCGACACGGCGAAGCTCAAGGAGCTGCTCCCCTCGCAGCATTTCACCTCACCCCCTCCGCGCTTTACCGAAGCGTCGCTCGTCAAGGAGTTTGAGGAAAAGGGTATCGGCAGACCGAGCACCTATTCAACCATAATCACAACCATAGTCAAGAGAAACTATGTCAAGCGCGAGTCCAAGCAGTTCGTGCCCACCGAGCTCGGCGAGGCGACTACGAAGCTGCTCAAGGAGAAATTCCCGCGCATAGTCAACGTCAAGTTCACCGCGCAGATGGAGGATATGCTTGACCGCGTCGATTCCGGCGATGTCGATTATGTCTCCGTCCTCGACGATTTCTACGGCGAGTTCGAGAAGTCGCTCGACAAGGCCAAGACCGAGATGAAGGATGTCAAGATCCAGCTCGAGGAGGATGTGACTGACATCCCCTGCGAGAAGTGCGGCAGAATGATGGTCATAAAGACCGGGCGCTACGGCAGATTCCTTGCCTGCCCCGGCTATCCCGAGTGCAAGAACGCGAAGCCGCTCGTGCTCGAGACCAACGCCAAGTGCCCCAAGTGCGGCGCAAAGGTCATAGAGAGAAAGACTAAAAAGGGATACACCTTCTACGGCTGCTCGAATTGGCCGGGCTGCGACTTTATGACCTGGGATAAGCCCACGGACGAGGTCTGCCCGCAGTGCGGCAAATCGCTGTTCAAAAAGAAGGGCGGCATTGTCGAGTGCCTCAACGAGGGCTGCGGCTACACCAAGAAGAGCGCAAGAAAAGGTAAAAAAACCGATGAATAAAGCTACCGTTATAGGAGCGGGCTTTGCGGGCGTTGAGGCCGCAAGTCAGCTCTCCCGCGCGGGGATAAGAGTTACCCTGTGCGAGATGAAGCCGCAGAAATTCTCGCCCGCCCATTCGAGCTCGAATTTTGCCGAGCTCGTCTGCTCGAACTCCTTCAAGGCTCTGCGCACCGCGAGCGCCGCAGGGGAACTCAAGGCGGAGATGGAGCTGTTAGGCTCTCTCTGCGTGAGCTGCGCCAAGGCGACAGCCGTCCCCGCGGGCGGAGCGCTCGCCGTTGACAGGGACGGGTTTTCCGCCCTTGTGACAAAGACGGTCGAGGCTGACCCGCTTATAGAGGTCGTCCGCGGCGAGGTGACGGAGATACCCGCCGACGGCATTGTTATAATCGCCGCAGGGCCGCTCGCGTCCGACGCGCTGTCCGGGGAGATAGAGAAGATTTGCCCCGGGCATCTGAGCTTCTACGATGCGGCGGCGCCGATAGTCTCGGCGGAGAGCCTCGATATGTCCTGCGCGTTTAAGCAGTCGCGCTATGACCGCGGCGGCGAGGACGACTATATAAACTGTCCGCTCAGCAAAGAGGAGTACGAGGCCTTTTATGAGGCTCTTGTCGGCGCACAGAGCGCGGAGACTCACTCGTTTGACAAGCGCAAGGGCGTCTACGAGGGCTGTATGCCCATAGAGGTCATGGCGCTGCGCGGTCAGGATACCATACGCTTCGGCCCGATGAAGCCCGTCGGCCTGCGCGACCCGCGCACGGGACACAGACCGTGGGCGGTGCTCCAGCTCAGAAAAGAGAATTCGGCGGGCACTTTATATAACCTCGTCGGCTTCCAGACGAATCTGAAATTCGGCGAGCAGAAGCGGGTTTTCTCCATGATACCCGCGCTCAAAAATGCGGAGTTCGTGCGCTTCGGCGTCATGCACCGCAACACCTTCATAAATTCGCCAAAGCTCCTCAACGCGGATTTCTCGCTCAGGAGCGACAGACGCATATTTTTCGCGGGTCAGATAACCGGCGTGGAGGGCTATATGGAGTCCGCCGCCTCGGGAATCCTCGCCGGCATAAACGCCGCGCGGCAGATGCAGGGGAAACCCCCGTTCGTCATGCCCGCGGACACCGTCATGGGTGCGCTCGCACGCTATATAAGCGACGGGAGCGCGACTGATTTTCAGCCCATGGGCGCAAACTTCGGAATACTTCCGCCCCTCGGCGAGCGAATCCGCTCGAAGCAGGAGCGATATGAAAAAATCTCGCAGAGAGGATTGGAATCCGCGAGAAAATATATCGAAGGAGAGAATGAAGAATGAAGATAATAGTTGATGCTTTCGGCGGCGACAATGCACCCCTCGAGATAATCAAGGGCAGCCGCAGCGCAAAGAACGATTTCGGCGTTGACATAGCGCTCGTCGGCGACAAGGAGAAGATTTTTTCCTGCGCCGCGCAGAATAAGATTTCGCTCAACGACATTGATATCATCGACGCGCCCGACGTTATCGCCATGACCGACCAGCCGGGCGAGATACTCAAGAGCAAGAAAGAAAGCTCCATGGCAGTCGGACTTCAGGCTCTTGCGGACGGCAAGGGCGACGCGTTCGTCAGCGCGGGCTCGACAGGCGCTTTGGTCATGGGCGCAACATTTATCGTCAAGCGCATAAGGGGCGTTAAGCGTCCCGCGATAGGCAGCGTCCTGCCCTCGAACGATAAGCCGTTCCTCCTGCTCGACTGCGGCGCGAACGCGGACTGCACCGCGGAGCACTTAAAGCAGTTCGCTCAGATGGGCGCGATATACTCGGAGAAATTCGTCAAGGTTCAGTCGCCGCGCGTGGCGCTCGCCAATATCGGCACCGAGGACAGCAAGGGCGACCGCCTGCGCCATGAGGCGTTCGATCTTCTCAAGGATACGAAAGAAATCAACTTTATCGGCAACGTCGAGACTCGCGACGTGCCCTACGGCTGCTGCGACGTGCTCGTTGCGGACGGCTTTACGGGCAACATTATCCTCAAGCTCTATGAGGGTGTCGCGGGCGCGATGATGGCAAATATCAAGAGCATATTCAAAAAGAGCTCGATAACCATGCTCGCCGCCATGATGGTCAAGGGCGGACTGCTCGCGCTCAAGGTAAGAATGGATTATTCCGAGTTCGGCGGCGCGCCGCTGCTCGGAGTCAACGGCGTTGTCATAAAGGCGCACGGCTCGTCCGACGCAAAGGCTATCCGCAACGCCATAAAGCAGGCCAAGACCTGCGTAGAAAAAAATATAGTCGGCACCATCGCACAGAGCGTCAGGGACGCGGCCGACGCGGAGTAATAAAATGGACAACAGAGAACTTGAAAAGAGAATAGGCTATACTTTTAAGAACAAAAAGCTGCTCATAGAGGCGCTGACCCACTCGTCATACGCCAACGAGCGGCAGGACGGCACGCGGTGCAACGAGCGCCTTGAATTTCTGGGCGACTCGGTGCTCGGCTTTATCTCCGCCGAGCATTTTTTCCACCACTTTAAGCACCTGCCCGAGGGCGAGCTGACCAAGAGACGCGCTTATTTCGTCTGCGAAAAGTCACTGAGCGAATTTGCGCGCACTCTCGGTATCGGCGAGTTTCTGCTCTTCGGCAAGGGCGAGGTGCTCACCGGCGGCAAGGATCGCCCGTCCATACTCGCCGATGCATTCGAGGCGGTGCTTGCAGCCATATATCTCGACGGCGGCATAGAGCCTGCGAAGAAATTCGTGTTCCGCTTTATAGACAAGGCGGACGAGGAGAAGCCGGCGGTCACCGACTATAAGACCACCTTGCAGGAGATAGTCCAGCGCAACCCCGAGGAGGCGGTGGAGTATGTCCTCGTAGGCGAGAGCGGCCCCGATCACAATAAGACCTTCAGCGTCGAGGTTCACCTCAACAGCAACGTCATCGGCCGAGGCTCGGGACGCAGCAAGAAGATAGCCGAGCAGGCGGCAGCAAAAGAGGCTCTCCAGCTCATGGGACTCAAGTCATGAAGCATATAAACGTCTCCGTCTTTGTGCCCCATGCGGGCTGCCCTCATCAGTGCAGCTTCTGCAATCAGAGGAGCATTTCGGGCGCTGCGAGTCAGCCGACGGCGCAGGATGTGCGCGATGCGGCGCTCGTCGCCATGCGCTCGTCACCAGAGGGGATAAAGGACGGAGAGATAGCGTTTTTCGGCGGCAGCTTTACGGCTATCGACCGGGATTATATGACCGAATTGCTCTCGGCGGCGCAGGAGTTCATAGGCGAAAACGGCTTCAGGGGCATAAGAATATCCACCCGCCCGGATGCCGTTGACGGGGAGATCTGCGATATCCTCGAGAAATACCGCGTCACGGCGGTCGAGCTCGGCGCACAGAGCACCGACGACAGGGTGCTCGCAATGAACCGCAGAGGGCATACGCGCGAGGATATCTTCCGCTCGGCGCGGCTTTTAAAGGAACGCGGCTTTGAAACTGGGCTCCAGATGATGACGGGGCTCTACGGCTCGACGGACGAGGACTGCATGAACACGGCGCGGGATATAATCTCCCTCGCGCCCGATACGGTCAGGATATACCCGACGGTAGTTATAGAGCATACGGAATTGGCCGAGCTTTTCAGGCGCGGCGAATACCGCCCGCAGACTCCCGAGGAGGCGGCGGTGCTCTGCGCCAAGCTCCTGCCGATGTTCGAGAGCGCGGGGATAAGAGTTATAAGGCTCGGACTTCACTCCGGCGGCGACGTAGAGGGCTCTTTCGTCGCGGGCGCATATCATCCGGCGCTGCGCGAGATGTGCGAGGGGCATATATATTTTGATATCATCTCAAAGGCGCTAGCCGGCAGGGAGAGGGGCAGGTACATAATATATGTCGCCCCGCGCGAGGTGTCAAAGGCCGCCGGACAGAGGCGGTGCAACCTCGAAAAGCTAAAAGAATTCGGCTACGAATGCAGGATAAAAGAGAGCGCAAGGCTCACTGCGCGCGACATAGATTTGGAAAAAGTCAACTTATTATAAAGGCAGGCAAATAAATGTTACTCAAAGCACTCGAACTGCAGGGCTTCAAATCCTTTCCCGACAAGACGACTCTTGAATTCGGCAAAGGCATAACCGCCGTCATAGGGCCCAACGGCTCCGGTAAGAGCAATATCTCCGACGCCGTTCGCTGGGTTCTCGGCGAGCAGTCCTCAAAGAGCCTGCGCGGCTCGAAAATGGAGGACGTTATATTCGGCGGCACGTCGCTCAGAAAGGCGATGGGCTTTGCCGAGGTCACTCTGCGCCTCGATAACGCCGACCGCACCCTGAATAACTGCGACAAGGACGAGGTCTCCGTCACCCGCCGCTATTACCGCTCGGGTGAGAGCGAGTATCAGCTGAACGGCGAGACAGTGCGTCTGCGCGATATCCATGAGCTGTTTATGGACACGGGACTCGGGCGCGACGGCTACTCCATGGTCAGTCAGGGCAGAGTCGCCGACCTCATCTCGTCGCGCTCCCCGCAGAGGCGGGATATGCTCGAAGAGGCGGCGGGAATCTCCCATTTCAGATACCGCCGGGCGGACGCAACACGCAGACTCGAGCAGGCTGAAGAAAACCTCGTGCGCCTGCGCGATATACTGACCGAGCTTGAAGGCCGCGTCGGGCCGCTCAAAACGCAGAGCGAAAAGGCGCAGAAGTTCTTGGTTCTCGCAGGGGAAAAGAAGGAACTGGAGATAGGTCTTTGGCTCAAGACGATAGAGCGCTCCCGCGAGGGCTTGAGGGCGCAGGAGGATAAAATCTCTCTCGCCGCCGCCGACTATGAGCAGGCGGAGCGCGAACTTGAGAGAATATCGGCTCAGATAGAGGAGCTGATGAGCACGGGCAGCGGAATAACCGTGCAGATAGAGGAGCTGCGCACGAAGGCAGCCTCCGACGAGGAGCAGGCGACTGCGGTTGACGGCAGAATAGCCGTTGAGCGCAACAACCTTTCCCATAACCATGAAACGATAGAGAGAATACAGCGCGACATGGAGGCGGCGACCGCCACAGAGCAGCACCTTGATGACCAGATAACGGCCGCAGAAAAAGAGATAGCCGAGATAAACGGGCAGATTGAAAACTGCCGCTTGCAGCTGCTCGAGCTGCTTGACAGCACCGGCAAGCTCAAGGAGCAGGAAAGTGTGATAACCGCAGAGCGCGACAGCGCTGAGGCGCAGGCGAAAACCGTAAACGAAGCCCTCTCCGCGGCGAGAATCGAGCAGAGCACGGCGCGTTCCTCCGCGGAGGAAATAGCGGCGCGCATGAGCACCGTTGACGAGGTCATAGTCTCGCGCGGCGGTCTGCTTGATGCCCTTCGTGAGCAGGCTGAGGTCAGCCGAAAAAATCTCGATGCGTGCCTTGAAAACATAGAGTCGCTTTCAAATTCGATAGACGGCTACTCCATGATAGTGCGCTCCCGCGCCGAAAAGGCGGAGAAGCTGCGCCGCGAGCTCGACGCCGCCACGCTCGATATCCATCAGAAGCAGGCGCGGATAAGAATGCTCGAGGACCTTGAGAAGAACATGGAAGGCTATTCGGGCTCCGTCAAGGCGGTCATGCGCGAGGCAAAGCGTGCAACGCTGCGCGGTATCCACGGCCCCGTGTCCCAGCTGATAACCGTCGATGCGAAATACGCCGCGGCGGTCGAGACGGCTCTCGGAGCCGCCGTGCAGAACATAGTTACCGACGACGAGGCGGCCGCGAAGCGCGCCATAGCCTACCTTAAAGAGAGCCGTGCGGGACGCGCGACCTTCCTGCCGATGACGACGATAAAGCCGCGCCCGTTCAGAGAGGACGGACTCGACTCCTGCGCGGGCTTTATAGATATGGCGGATAGACTCCTTCGCTGCGACGACGAGTATCTGCCGATAATCAAAAGCCTGCTCGGGCACACCGCCGTTGCCGACAATATCGACAGCGCGATAGCCATATCCAAGCGCTTCGGTCACCGCTTCAAGGTCGTCACGCTCGACGGCCAGGTCATGAATGCGGGCGGCTCGATGACGGGCGGCTCGCGCGGTCAGAATGCGGGAATACTCAGCCGCGGCAATGACATAGAGCAGCTCAAAAAGACAGTTGCGAAGCTCGAAAAGGAGCTTGCCGAGAGGCAGGAAAAATATAAGGAGCTTTCCGGAGAGGTCTCGGCGGCGCAGGCCGAATATGACGGCGTGACAGCCGAGCTTCAAAAAGCGCAGGAGGAAAAAATTCGCCGCGAGGGCGAGCTGCGCATGATAGACGACAAGATAGAGACCTCCGAATCGGCGCTCAACGACCTCGAAGCGGAGAAGAAAAACGCCGCAGAGCGCACAGCGAAGCTTGAGGAAATCCGAGCGCAGGCGCAGGAGAAGATAGACGGGCTGAACGCGGAGCTCGACTGCGTAACCGAAAAGATAACAGAGATAGATTCGCGCCGCGACGAGCTGCTCAGCACCCGCGAGAAGAACGCCGATATGGAGAGCAGCATAAACCTCAGCATCCTGGCCTTCAAAAAGGATGTTCAGGCTAAGGAGGAGGCTATCGGAACGCTCAAGCGCCGCAGAAGCTCCCATGAGGGTCACGCCGACGAGCTCAAGGCGGAGATAGATTCGATAACGGAGCAGATGACCGCGACTAACGAGCTTATCGAACAGCTCAAGGTCGAGGCTGCGGGTCTGCGCGAGGAAGCGCAGCAGAAGAAAGACGAGATATCCGAGCTCGTCCGAAAGCGCAGCGGCGTCGAGGGCGAGAGCACCAAACTGCGCTCGCAGGAGCGTTCGGTCAGCGACAGGCGAGAGAGACTGTCCGGCGAACGGGCAAGGCTCGAGGAGCGCCGCGACTCAATGCAGCGCGAGCTTGAAAACGCGCAGAACAAGCTCTATGACGAATATCAGCTCACGCGCCGCGAGGCTGAGGAGCTCGGCATAGTCATAGAGGACGCGCAGAAGGCTCAGCGCGACCTAAACGATATAAAGAACAAGATAAGAGCCCTCGGCAACGTCAATGTCGGCGCTATCGAGGAATATAAAGAGGTCTCCGAGCGCTACGAGTTCATGAAGACGCAGATAGACGATGTGGAGAGCTCGCGCGCGGAGCTGCTCGCATTGATAGGTGACCTCACGGGCAAGATGTCGGAGCGCTTCAGAGAGCAGTTTGACCGCATAAACAGTATCTTCGGTCAGACCTTCTCGGAGCTGTTCAGCGGCGGAAAGGCGGAGCTCATACTCGAGAATCCGCTCGACGTGCTCGAATGCGCCATTGAGATAAAGGTTCAGCCCCCCGGCAAGAATGTTCAGAATATAGACCTGCTTTCGGGCGGCGAAAAAGGACTTGCGGCTATCGCGCTGCTGTTCTCCATTCTCAAGGTCACGCCCGCGCCGTTCTGCTTCTTCGACGAGGTCGAGGCTGCGCTCGACGATGTCAACGTCACGCGCTACGCGCAGTATGCCCGCCGCATGACGAAGAACACGCAGTTCATCCTCATCACGCACAGACGCGGCACCATGGAGGAGGCGGATGTCCTCTACGGAGTCACGATGCAGGAGGACGGAGTGTCCAAACTGCTCGAGCTCAAGACCGCCGAAATGGCAAAGAAGCTCGGACTGGCACAGTGAGATATGATAAGATAACCCCGGAAAACTCCGGGGTTATTTTGTTGCGCTGATTTTAACAGCCGATTTCAAGGGATGTACTCTTGGGATAACCGTACCCGCGATGTGCGGCAAATTGGGATTTGCCGGGGAGCGTCAAGAGGCACACCGCAGGGACGAACTTTGTTCGCCCGCAAAAATAAGCGGCTGACGTATATCAAACCGTACAGGGCGGAAATTATCCGCCCGCAGGTTATGCGGAAGCTTGCGGCTATTTACTTTGTAGGGGTCGGCGACTCGACGACCCTTTAACGCTTACTCCGTTTTCCGTTTCCCTCCGACTGCCTTCCCGAGCTCAGAGAACGCTATGGGGGAAATGGCGAGGGCGGCTACCGTCAGCCATTCGGCGGGGGTGAGTGCGGACACGTTAAACAGCGCCGCGAGCGGCGGGACGGTCATGACTGTCAGCTGGAGTGCGGCGCACAGAGCCGCGCAGACGGTGAGCTTTCGGTTCGAGAAGATGCCGATGCTGAAAACCGAGCGGCGCGAGCGCATATTGAACGAGTGAGCTATCTCGCAGAGACTCTGCGCGGCGAAAGCCATGGTACGCCCGAGCTCGACGCAGGAGTTTTTGAACAGCGAGTTGCCCGCGACGAACGCAAACAGGCTCAGCGCGCCTATCAGCATTCCCTCGAGGGCTATGTCGAGTCCCGTGCGGTCGGCGAAAAAGCTCTTGGCGCTGTCGCGCGGGGGACGCTGCATAACGCGGCTGTCGGGCATCTCCGCGCCGAGCGCGAGGGCGGGGAGCGAGTCGGTGACGAGATTTATAAAGAGGAGCTGTATCGGCAGAAGCGGCGCGGGCATTCCGAAGAGCGTCGCCGCAAAGACGCAGAGTATCTCGCCGATATTGCAGCCGAGCAGATAGTGTATCGCGCGGCGGATGTTGTCGTATATCCCGCGCCCCCCGGCGACTGCCTTGACTATAGTTGCGAAATTGTCGTCGGTCAGAATCATGTCGGCGGCGTTCTGCGCCACCTGCGTGCCGCCCTTGCCCATGGCGCAGCCGATGTCGGCGGCCTTGAGGGCGGGCGCGTCGTTTACCCCGTCGCCTGTCATGGCGACTATCTCGCCGTGGGCGCGCAGAGCCTTGACTATCCGCACCTTGTGCTCGGGCGTTACCCGCGCATATACGCGGCAGGTGCGCACGGCTTGAGCGAACTCGTTTTCGCCCATTTTGTCTATCTGCGCCCCCGTGAGGCATTCGCCGGAGCGCGAGAGTATGCCGAGCTTTTTTGCCGTGGCGCAGGCCGTTCCCGCGTGATCCCCGGTTATCATGACCGGAGTTATACCCGCGCGGCGGCAGGTTTTTACCGCCTCATATGCCTCCTTGCGCGGCGGGTCCTCCATGCCTATGAGCCCGCAGAAGGCAAGCCCCGTCTCGTCGGGTTTTCCGTTTTTTGTATCGCCCGCCGCAACCGCTATCACTCTGAGCGCGCGGTCGGCGAGCGAGGAATTAAGGCGCAGTATTTTTTCGCGCAGAGCCGAAGTCATGGGGCTTTTCCTGCCGTTTAATATTATGTCGGTGCAGTGCTTTATCAGCACGTCGGGCGCACCCTTTGCGACCGTTATTGCTTTATCCCCGTCTTTTATTGCGACAGACATCATTTTTCGCTCGGACGAGAACGGGACTTCGTCTGTTCGCGGCATTTTTCGGCGGAGCTTTTCGGTGTCCGTGCCCGATCTCTCTGCGGCCGCGACTATCGCCGCCTCCGTCGGCTCGCCGGAGACCTCGCCCTTGCCCGTATGCTTTGCGTCGCAGCAGAGCGCGGCGAGAGCAAAAAGCCTTTTCGCCGCGTCTCCCGTCAGCGGGATTTCATCCGACGCAGAGCAGGCGGCGGTGACGGTCATCTTATTCTGCGTCAGCGTCCCCGTCTTGTCGGAGCAGATATATGTAGCCGCGCCGAGCGTCTCGACCGCGGGCAGGCGGCGTATAACGGCGTTGCTCTTCGCCATCCTCTGCACGCCGAGCGAGAGAACTACCGTGACCACCGCCGGAAGTCCCTCCGGTATCGCCGCGACGGCGAGACTTACGGAGAGCATGAACGCGCTGAGCACGCCCATGCCGCGCAGTATGCTCAGCATGAATATCAGCGCACAGACCGAGAGCGCGCCTATGCCGAGCGCCTTGCCTATCTTTGCGAGCTTTATTTGAAGAGGCGTTGTCGGTTCATCCTCGGTGTTGAGAAGATGCGCTATTTTTCCTACCGCCGTGTCCATGCCCGTCTCGGTCACTACGGCTCGGGCGTGACCTGCGGTTATGACGGTAGACGAGAATATCATATTTTTTATTTCTGCCTGCTCGCTGCCCTTTTTGACTGCTGCCCTCGCGTCCTTTTCGCACGGCACGGACTCGCCCGTCAGTGCGCTCTCCTGCGCAAAGAGGGAGTGTGAGGTTATCAGCCGCGCGTCCGCGGGGACTAAATCACCCGCCCGCACTTCTATAATGTCCCCCCGAACGAGCTTCGACGCGGGAATTATTGTCTCCTTGCCGTCTCTTATGACCGCGGCGGTCGGCGCGGACATATTTTTGAGCGCCTCGAGCGAATGCTCCGCACGCCTCTGCTGGATAACTCCGACGGCGGCATTCAATATAACTATTATCAGTATCATTATCGGGTCGGCGAAGTCGCCGCGTTCCTCCAGAAAGGAGGTTGCAAACGACACGCCGCTCGCTATGAGCAGCACTATTACCGTGAAGTCCTTGAACTGCTCGAAAAACTCCGCCGCAAGGCTCTTCTTCTTTTTGCCGCGCAGCAGGTTTTCGCCGTCCCTGCCGAGCCTCTTCTCCGCCTCGCGGGAGCTCAAGCCCCTGTCCGCCTCGCTGCCGAGCTTTTCAACCGCTTCTGCGGCGCTCATAGAATACAAGTCCATATTTTCGCCCCTTTTTATTGAGTCCGTGCAATATATATTCAATTTGTCGCCTAAAGTTTACCAAAGTTATTGAACCGTTCATATTTAAATGATAAAATAAATTATAAGTATGTCCCTTTTTTTGACGGACGGAGGTATCCCTGCCAGTGACTAAGATAGTTAAATTCTTAAAACCGTATATGGGAGCTACTGTGGCGGCGCTGTTTTTCTCGCTGTTTAATAACCTCATGCAGCTCATTTTGCCCGCGATGATGGCTATGATGATAAACACCGGCATCGACGATGGGCGCATAGGCCTCGTTCGGCTTTTGGGCGGCGCCATGGCCGCGCTCTCCGCCATAGCGATAGGCGCTGCTGTTGCGGGCAGCTACTATTCGTCGAAGGTCTCCGCCTGCTTCGGGCTCTCGCTTCGCCGCGCGATATTCGTCAAGGTCGAGTCGCTGAGCCAGTGCGATATCGACAAGATAGGAACGCCCTCGCTGATAACCCGAACGACGAACGATATCCGCCAGATACAGGACATGGTGCTGATGATGATACGCATTATTATCAGCGCGCCTATAGTCATGGTCGGCGGCGCTGTTATGGCGTTCACGCTGAACAAGCGCCTCTCGACAGTCATGTTCATAGCCATTCCGATAATTCTTGTCATAGCGCTCTTTGTCGCAAAGCAGGTCATGCCCATGTTCGACAAGGCGCAGAAAAAGACCGACCGCCTGAACCTCATCCTGCGCGAAAAGCTCAGCGGTATCCGCGTCATCCGTGCCTTCAACCGCTCCGAGTATGAGGACGGGCGATTCCGCAAGGCGAACTACGATTTGACGGGGCTCATGCTCAAGATAAACCGCATCTTCGCGTTTCTTATCCCGCTTGCAACGCTTCTCTGCTACGTCTTGGTTGCGATTCTGCTGAAGATGGCCGCCGACCAGATAGACGCGCTCGACGCCGTTGCGGACAGCGCGCAGATATCCAACACCGTCGGCGATCTCCAGGCGTTCATGGTTTATATGATAATGATAATTTACGCGGTCTCCATGGCGGCGTCGCTGTTTGTCATGCTCCCGAAGGCCGAGATATCGGCAAAGAGAATCAACGAGGTGCTCGACTTGGTTCCGATGATAAAGGAGACGGAGCACCCGATAACCCCCGACCCCGAGCGCCGCAGCGAGCTTGAATTTGACTGCGTGAGCTTCAGCTATCCGGGCGCGGATTCGCCGATACTCTCGCGCATCTCGTTTAAGACCATGCCGGGCGAGACTACTGCCGTTATCGGCTCGACGGGCTCGGGAAAATCGACGCTCGTCAACCTGATACCCCGATTCTACGATGTCTCGGGCGGCAGAATCTTGATTGACGGCGTGGAGATAAAGAATATGTCCATGCAGACGCTCCACGAAAAGATAGGCTTCATCCCGCAGAGCGCGTTTTTGTTCAGCGGCACCGTTGCCGACAATCTGCGCATGGGCAAGCCCGACGCCACGGAGGAGGAGATGTGGGAGGCGCTCGAAACCGCCCAGGCCGCCGACTTCGTCAGAGCCATGCCGGACGGACTCGACAGCGAGCTTTCGCAAAACGGCAAAAACCTCTCGGGCGGTCAGCGCCAGCGGCTTGCAATAGCGCGAGTGCTGATAAGAAAGGCCGAAATATATGTTTTCGACGACAGCTTTTCGGCTCTCGACTTCTCGACCGACGCGAAGCTCCGCAGGGCTCTGCGCGAGCGGATGCCGGATATAACGAAGATAATCGTAGCCCAGAGAGTCGGAACGATAATCGACGCGAGCCGCATAATCGTGCTCGATGAGGGCAAGGTTGCGGGCATAGGCACTCACCGCGAGCTGCTCGAAACCTGCACGGTCTACCGCGAAATAGCACAATCTCAGCTTTCAAAGGAGGAACTCGCATGAGCAGAAAATCACCTCTGAAAAGAAAGCGCACGTCATCGGCGAGAAGAAAATATAAAGAATATTCCGGCGAAAACCGCCGTCCCGGCGAGAAGCCGAAGAATTTCAAGGGGGCCGTCTCGCGCTTTACGCCGCTGCTCAAGCCCTTTGTCCCCGGCCTGACAGTCGTGCTCATAGCGGGCGTTATCGGCACGGTGCTGACCGTCACGGGGCCGCTGTTCCTCGGCGACATAGTTGACGCGATAAAGGAGCAGGCGGATATCAAGCTTTCGGGCGGCAGCCTCGATTTTTCGAAGATACAGAAAATCCTGCTGACAATTCTCGGCATCTACGGCCTGAGCGCGCTGCTGAGCTATATTCAGCACTATGTCATGGCGGGCATAACTCAGTCCGTCGTGCGCGATTTGCGCGACAGGGTCAACGATAAGCTCACCCATCTGCCGCTGAGCTATATCGACTCGCACTCAAAGGGCGATATCCTCAGCAAGATGATGAACGATATCGACAATATCAGCAACACCCTGCAAAACAACCTCATTCAGATAATAACTTCTGCGGTAAGCTTTCTCGGAATGCTCGCGCTGATGTTCTATGTCAGCTGGCAGCTGACCCTCATCACGCTCTCCGTTTTACCGCCGAGCCTGCTTGTAATTTCGCTCATCTCGAAGCGCTCAAAGCGCTATTTCCGCCGCCAGTGGGACGAGACGGGCAACATAAACGGACACATCGAGGAGATGTACACCGGACATACGCTCATAAAGGTCTTTGACCACGAAAAGCAGGCGATAGACGAGTTCGACGATATCAACGTCAGCCTCGCAAAGGCCGGCTACAAGGCACAGTTCATCTCCGGTATAATCGGTCCGATAATGAACTTTGTCAGCAACATAGCCTATGTGCTCATCTGCGTCATAGGCAGCGTCTATGTCCTGAAGGGCACGTTCACGCTCGGCGACATAACGACCTTCTTCACCTATTCGAAGCTCTTCATGCAGCCGCTTGTCAGCATAGGCAATATTGCCAACAACCTCCAGTCCTCCCTCGCGAGTGCGGAGCGCGTATTCAAGCTGCTCGACGAGCCCGATGAGTGCGCGGACTGCTACGATACGCGCATTGAAGAGCCCCGCGGCGAGGTCGAGTTCAGGGATGTCTGCTTCAGCTATTCCCCCGACGCGCCGCTTATCGAAAATATGAATCTTAAAGTCGAGCCGGGTCAGCTCGTTGCGATAGTGGGGCCGACCGGAGCGGGCAAGACCACATTTGTCAACCTGCTCATGCGCTTCTACGACGTAAACCGAGGCGAAATTCTTCTCGACGGGCACGATATCCGCTCTATCCCGCGCGAAAATCTGCGCAGCGTATTCGGCATGGTGCTCCAGGACACATGGCTGTTTGAGGGCACGATAATGGAGAATATCGCCTACGGGCGCAAGGGCTGCTCGCGCGAGGAGGTCATCGGCGCGGCGAAGGCCGCAAGGGTTCACCACTTCATAAGCACTCTGCCCGACGGGTATGAGACCATGCTCGAGGAGAACGGCGAAAATATCTCGCAGGGTCAGCGTCAGCTTCTGACTATAGCCCGCGCGATTCTCGCAAATCCGTCCGTGCTCATACTCGACGAGGCGACGAGCTCCGTTGACACGCGCACGGAGGTGCACATCCAAAAGGCGATGAACGCACTGATGAACGGCCGAACGAGCTTCGTCATAGCCCACAGACTCTCGACCATACGCGACGCCGACGTTATCCTCGTGATGAACGACGGCACTATAGTCGAGCAGGGCACGCACGAACAGCTCCTTGCGGCAAACGGCTTCTACCGAGAGCTCTACGCCAGCCAGTTCGGAGTATAAGCTAAACTCATATAATAAAATTATCCGCCGTATCAATCGATACGACGGATTTTTGCTATGTTTAGTGCGGAGCGACAACAATAATTAAGTTTCACGTGCAGTCGCACGGGCGGATACGCAAGCCGAATGAGCGGCGCGGAGATGCAAATGCTTTGCAAATCGGGAGCTTCGCAGACCGTTCTTCCGTGGGCGGCTCCGCTTCTCCGGCTATGTCGGCAATATGCAAAAGGACGCGGCGAAAAACCGCGTCCTTTCTCTTTGCTTTATGGGTTTATTTTTTGCCCTTTTTCTCTGCTGCGCCGTGGCAGGAGCCGGACATGGCGCAGTGGGCACAGTTGCAGCCGCAGGAGGATTTGCCCTTTTTCTTATTTTTTACGAGGCTGAATATTATCAGCGCCACGATAACGGCAAGTACGAGGCTTATTATAACGGTTGCGATATTGTTTGATAACCATGCAAGCATTTCGGAAGACTCCTTTCACAGCATATAGCTTGGTTTATTTTGTGACCTTTACATCGGACGCGAGCTTTGTGGCCTCTTTGTAGGGGCGCACGAGCATGAAGATTATCAGGGCGAGGAACGCGAACGCGAACACAAGGCTCACTATATCGACCGCGCCGTGAATGTTTCCGGTGAAGAGATTGCCGAACTGGTTTATCATCAGGGAGACGACATATGCGAAGCCGCACTGATAGCCTATTGCAAACCAGGTCCACTTAGCGCTGTTCATCTCGCGCTTGATTGCTCCGATAGCCGCGAAGCAGGGGGCGCACAGGAGATTAAAGACGAGGAAGGAATAGGCGGTCAGACCCGTAAACGCCTTGGCGAGGGTTGCATAAACATTGCCCTCTGCACCGTAGAGGATGCCCATGGTGCCGACTATGTTCTCCTTTGCGACAAGGCCGGTTATCGAGGCGACGGCAGCCTGCCAGTTGCCCCAGCCGAGCGGGATGAATATCCAGGCGATGGCCGAGCCGACCTTTGCGAGCAGCGATTCGTCAAGCTGATCCTCTGCAAGCATTCCGAAATGTCCGTCGACGAAGCCGAAGTAGGAGGTGAACCAGACAACGATAGTTGAAAGAAGGATGATCGTTCCGGCCTTCTTTATGAACGACCAGCCGCGCTCCCACATGGAGCGGAGGACGTTTTTAAGCGTCGGCCAGTGGTAGGCGGGCAGCTCCATAACGAACGGAGCGGGATCGCCCGAGAACATCTTTGTTTTTTTGAGCATGATGCCCGAGCATATAATCGCCGCCATGCCGATGAAATAGGCGGAGGTCGAGACCAGCGCCGAGCCGCCGAAGAGGGCGCCCGCTATCATGGCGATAAACGGAACCTTTGCGCCGCAGGGGATGAAAGTTGTTGTCATTATTGTCATACGGCGGTCGCGCTCGTTTTCTATGGTACGCGAAGCCATGATTCCGGGAACGCCGCAGCCCGTGCCGATAAGCATGGGGATAAAGGACTTTCCGGAGAGACCGAACTTGCGGAATATACGGTCAAGAACGAACGCTATACGCGCCATGTAGCCGCAGGCCTCAAGGAACGCGAGGAGCAGGAACAAAACGAGCATCTGGGGCACGAAGCCGAGCACCGCGCCTACGCCCGCTACGATACCGTCGTTGATGAGACCGCTGAGCCAGTCGGCCGCACCCGCCTTTTCGAGTCCGCTGCCTATAAGCACCGGGATTCCGGGCACCCACACTCCGTAGGCGGCGGGGTCGGGCTCGTCGAAGCCCTTGTTTTCGAGGTACTTGACGGCGTCAACATAGCTCATCGCCACGGTTTTCTCTTTTTCGGTCTTTGAGAGGTTCTCGGGAACTGCCGAATAGTAGGCGGTCAGGGTGTTTACGGCGAGGGTCTCCTCGTCCTCAACATCGATTGTCGCCGTATTTGCCGAGGGCTTAAACGCTTTCATCTCGGAGAGCGCTTTGTCCGCGTCGAAATCCTCCGCGCCGAAGTCAATGCCCGTAAAAGCGCCGACGGCTTGGGTGGCGGCGGTGTAGTTGTCCGCGTCGGTCGAGTAGGACTTTGAGCCGATACCCAGCAGGTGCCAGCCGTCGCCGAACACGCCGTCGTTCATCCAGTCGGTCGCAAACGAGCCGACCGTGACCATGGAGATATAGTAGACGAGGAACATAATGGCCGCGAATATCGGCAGTCCGAGCCAGCGGTTAGTGACCACCTTGTCGATTTTATCGGATGTCGAAAGCTTGCCGACGTTTTTCTTTTTGTAGCAGGCCTTGATTATCGAGGCGATATAGACATATCTCTCATTGGTGATAATCGACTCCGCGTCGTCGTCCATCTCTTTTTCGACCTCTTTAATGTCGCCCTCAATGTGCTCAAGGGTCGCCTTGTCGAGGTTGAGCTTTGCAAGCACCTTGTCGTCGCGCTCAAAAATCTTTATGGCGTACCATCTCTGCTGCTCCTCAGGGAGTCCGTGGACGGCGGCCTCTTCAATGTGCGCGAGAGCGTGCTCGACGGAGCCCTCAAAGGTGTGCATCGGGAGGGTCTTTGTGTTCTTCGCCGCCTCGATTGCCGCCTCGGCCGCAGTCATGACTCCGTCGCCTTTTAACGCGGATATCTCGACTATTTTGCAGCCGAGCTGACGGGAGAGCTCCTCAACATTTATCTTGTCGCCGTTTTTCCTGACGACGTCCATCATGTTGATCGCTATAACAACGGGGATGCCGAGCTCGGTCAGCTGGGTGGTGAGATAGAGGTTTCTCTCGAGGTTCGTGCCGTCGATTATGTTGAGTATGGCGTCGGGGCGCTCGTCTATGAGATAATTTCGCGCCACGACCTCCTCAAGTGTGTAGGGCGAGAGCGAGTATATGCCGGGGAGATCGGTTATTACAACGCCGTCGTGTTTTTTGAGCTTTCCTTCTTTTTTCTCCACCGTAACGCCCGGCCAGTTTCCGACGAACTGATTCGAGCCGGTGAGAGCGTTGAACAGTGTGGTTTTACCGCTGTTGGGGTTACCCGCAAGAGCAATACGCAAATCCATTTTGACAGCCTCTCTTTCTTTAAAGTAATCTGAGCTCAGGTCTTATTCGACCTCGATCATGTCGGCGTCGGCTTTTCGCAGCGAGAGCTCATAGCCGCGCACCGTAATCTCCACGGGATCGCCGAGAGGCGCGACCTTTCGGATATAGACCTCCACGCCCCTGGTAAGTCCCATGTCCATGATTCGGCGCTTGGTTGCGCCCTCTCCGTGGAGCTTTACGACCTTGACGGTCTCGCCTATTTTAGCTTGCCTCAGTGTTTTCATTACCCGTATCCTCCTTTTTCAATTTAGTCTCGGAGGTGCCGCAGCCGACGGCGCAGCACCGTATGAACCGCGCAAAAGCGCCGTCATATCATGATTTTTTTCGCCATCTCTTCGCTTATCGCGACGCGCGACTCCTTGACGTTGACTATGACGTTTCCGCCCAGAGCGTTGACCACCGTGACCGTGCCGCCGACAACGAAGCCGAGATTTTCGAGATGCTGTTTTATCTCGGGGCTTCCGCCTATCTTTCTGATAATGTTTTCTTCGCCTATCTGTGCGAGCATCAAAGGCATCATGCCGAGAACCTCTTTTCACTTTGTTTTCTTAATTAGCTAAGGCTAACCGAGCAGCCTTAAAAATAGTTAGCGCTCGCTAACCGTGATATATGTTACGCCCACGGAACACGTCTGTCAAGGGATTTTTTCGTTTTTTTTGCCGCAAAACGCAATTTCAGCGACATACACAAACAATTAGCCCTTGCTAACTGCTTGCTTTGGATATTTCACACATATAGCGAGACCTTGATTTTTTTTTTGGTAAGTGATATCATAAAATTACTATACACTGCACGGGAGGAAACAATATGCACCTTCAGGAATCGGGCGAAATGTATCTCGAAACTATATATGTGCTTTCAAAAAACGGCGTTGTGCGCTCGCTCGACGTCGCGGAATATATGGGCTTTTCAAAGCCGAGCGTCAGCCGCGCCGTGGGGCTTTTGAAGCAGGGCGGCTATCTTATCATGGACAGGGACGGCTCTCTGACCCTCACCGAGGATGGGCTCGACGTGGCGAAAAAAATATATGAGCGCCACACCCTGCTCTCTGATTTTCTCGTCCGCCTCGGCGTTGACGAAAAGACGGCGGCGGAGGATGCGTGCAAGATAGAGCACGACATCAGCGATGAGTCGTTCGCCGCGATAAAGAGGCACGTGAAAACCGGCACAGGGCTGAAATAATCGAAAAAGATACGAGGATTTTTTGAAAGGAGAATCGCCGTGGCTGTACAGGTATATAACTTCCGAGTGACATATGAGGAATGCGACAACCGCATATGGCGGGACATCGCGGCGTCGTCGAATTACACGCTTGCCGACTTGGGCTGCGCCATCCTCGCAACCTTCGGCACTCTCGCGTATCATCTTTTTGAAATGAGCTTTAAGGGCGTGACGTATTTTCTCTCAAAGGAGGAAATTCCCGACACATATGCCGACGGCAACAAAACGTTCGCCCTGCTCTTTGACTGCAAGCTAAGCACTCTGGGAATGGAAATCGGCGAGAGTATAAAGATGATATACGACTTCGGCTGTGAGCAGCGTTTTGACATAAAGCTCACGGGAATCGAGCCGATGCCGAAGGGACACGGCAGGGCATATCCGAAAATTCTTGCGGGAGAGGGTAGGAGTATAGTTGACGATATGCCCGCCTATGAGCTGCTCGAAATAATAAAGAAAATCGACGCGGGAGAGAGCTCCGGAATTTATTATTCAAGATATGGCATCTCATCGCAGTACAAAGGCCCCGAATGGGATTACAGAGGCTACGATCTCTCCCTTGACAACCTCCTTTTCAAGGGAGAGACAAACCTCATCCGCGAGGGATACGAGGAGTGCCGAGACGGATATTAACGGAATTTGCCGGAGAGTAAGCGTGAGTTGTATGCGTTTGCTGCTGCCCAAATTTATCAAACTCGGCATAACACGGGAATATGTTTTATTAAAAAGAAGAGGGAGTCGAAACCGACTCCCTTAATTTTATTTCTGCCGAGCTTTTGCTTTTTTCTTTGGCTTTTCTTCGCCGAGGTCGATTAGGATAAACGAGACATTCCAGATAAGTATCGCCAGGAACAGGACTGCCATAACTACGGGCGCGGTGCTCATTGTTACGAGAACTATCTTGCCGAAGAGATTCATAAACGCCATGTCGGTAAGAGAGCTCAGCGTCAGCTTGCCCGCGTCGACGGCGGCCGCGATATCCGAAAACGCTATTTTCATGCCGATGAGGCACAAAATGCCTGCCGCGCCGAGTGCGGCGGTCGTCTTTCTCGAATTGGTCGCCGCGGCAACAATGATAATGACGAGCGCGACGAGCAGGGCGAGCGCGAAGCAAACGGCAAAGGCTATGAAGTTGCCCTTGAATTTAAGCAGTCCCTCGGGAAGCTCGGACATATTATCCTTGTTAAAAACGCCGGCAAAAAGACCGTCTCCCGTGAAAAGCTCGACGATGCGCTTTATGCTCAGCGCCTCTACGATGTTTGAGTCATAGAGGTTTGCGTGCGCATAGACGGTGATTATATCCGTGAAATATGCGACGGGGAAAATTGCCGCCGCGAGCAGCGCAGTCACTATCCTGTTGAGAGCCTTCATGCTGACCGACCTTCTTTCTTGAAAATGTTTATTTCTTCTTTTTATCCCATGAGGAATTGAGCGCGACGGTGCGGTTAATTATGAGATTGTCCGGGGTGCTGTCCTTGTCAACGCAGAAATAGCCCTGGCGCATGAACTGGAACGTGTCGCCCGGCTTTGCGCCGCGAAGTCCGCCCTCGAGCAGGCAGCCGTCTATAATTTTAAGCGAATCGGGGTTGATATTCTGAAGATAATCGCCGTTTCCGTCCTCGCCTGCGGGATTTTCTGTGTTGAACAGGCGGTCGTAGAGGCGCACCTGAGACTTTACGTTGTCCGCCGCGCTGACCCAGTGCAGAGTGCCGCGAACCTTTCTACCGTCGGGCGTCTCGCCGCCGCGGCTCTCGGGGTCGTAGGTGCAGTGCAGGCAGGTGACCTCGCCGTTTTCATCCGTATCATATGAGTTGCAGGTCACATAATATGCGCTCTTGAGGCGCACTTCGTTTCCGGGGAAAAGCCTGAAGTATTTTTTGACGGGCTCCGCCATGAAGTCCTCGCGCTCAACATAGAGCTCGCGGGAGAACGTGACCTTGCGGTGGCCGAGCTCGGGCTTGTCGGGATTTATCTCGACCTCTATCTCCTCGGTCTTGCCCTCGGGATAGTTGTCGATAACGAGCTTCAACGGATTGAGAACAGCCATGGCGCGCGGGGCGTTCTGATTGAGATTGTCTCTGACGCACGCCTCAAGCAGGCCGTAGTCAACAACGCTGTAGGCCTTCGCCACGCCGACGCGGCCTATGAAGTCGCGTATCGCGGCGGCGGGATAGCCCCTGCGGCGCATTCCGCAGAGAGTGACCATTCTCGGGTCGTCCCAGCCGTTGACAACGCCGTTTTGAACCATTTCGAGGCACTTTCTCTTGCTCGTCACGCAGTAGTTGAGGTTCAGACGTGCGAACTCGATCTGGCGCGGCGGCTCTTCAAAGCCGATAGCGTCGACGAACCAGTTATAGAGCGGCCTGTGATTCTCGAACTCGAGCGAGCACAGGGAGTAGGTGACTTTCTCCGCAGCGTCGGAGAGGGGATGCGCGAAATCGTACATCGGATAGACGCACCACTTGTCTCCCGTCTGATGATGGGGGACGTGCGCTATTCTGTAGATGACGGGGTCGCGCATATTGATATTCGGGCTCGCCATGTCTATCTTGGCGCGAAGAACCTTTTCGCCGTTTGCAAACTCGCCCTCGGTCATGCGGCGGAACAGGTCGAGATTCTCCTCGACCGAACGGTCGCGGCAGGGGCTGTTTTTGCCGGGCTCGGTCAAGGTGCCGCGGTATTCGCGTATTTCGTCGGGCGACAGGTCGCAGACATACGCCTTGCCCTCCTTGATGAGCTTTATCGCGCACTCATAGAGGAAGTCAAAATAGCTCGAGGCATAATATACCTCGTTCCACTTGTAGCCGAGCCACTCGATATCCTCTTTAATGGCGTCAACGTATTCGACATCCTCCTTGGAGGGGTTGGTGTCGTCGAGACGGAGGTTGCAAATGCCGCCGTACTTCTCGGCAATGCTGAAATCGATGCAAATGGCCTTTGCGTGACCGATATGCAGATAGCCGTTAGGCTCCGGAGGAAATCTCGTCTGCACGCGGGTGTTGACCCCGTTTGCGAGATCCTCATCTATGAAGTCGGTTATGAAATTCGAATTGAGATTTGTGCTGTCCGCCATTTATATCTCCTCCTTGTAGTGTGCGAGTGCCGAGGCGAGTCTCGCTCTGACCCTGTTCTCGCCGAGCAGCCTGATTATCGAATGAAGGTCGGGTGTGTTGCGGCGCGAGGTCACGGCGATTCTGATAACGGTCGACAGGTCGCCGACATGACCCTTGAACGCCGAGGGGTCTTTCTTGTATTCCTTGACATTGGGCGTGTAGCCGAGCGGCTCGCACATGGCCTTTATGCGCGCAAACCACGCGTCCTTGTCGTCGTTTATGTCAAACTCGCCGATGTATTTTTCGAGTATTGCCGCCGCGTCGCCTGCGCCGATGTTCTCGGGCAGGGTGTAGTCGGGGGTATACAGCCCGTCATAGAAGTAGGAGACGAAGTCCTTGACCTGCTCCCAGCTTGCGATATCTTTTCGCGGCTTCGGGCAGTCGCGGTCTATCGAGAATATGCCGCGCGCAAAGTCGCGGTCGGAGTCGAGAAGCGTGTATAGCTCGCCGTCGTATTTTTGCGCCCAGTCGAGCACGCTTGAAAGCACCTCGTCCGCCGTCATGTGTGAGATAATATTCTTGCTCACGTCGTTGAGCTTCGCCATGTCGAACAGGCAGCCGCTGACGCTCATCTTCTTGAGATTAAACGGGAATTTCCGGCAGTCCTCCGAGGGATTGGCTCTGCGCCAGTCCTCAAAGTTCGAGTTGAGCAGCGTCATGATGTATTCTATAACACTTTCTTTCGGATAGCCATGCTCGACAAAGTAGCTGACCGCCGCCTCGGGGTCCTTTCTCTTGGAGAGCTTGCGCTTTGCGCCCGTCTCCTCGTCTATCTTCATCACCTGCGGAGTGTGCGCATATTTCGGCACTCTGTAGCCGCAGGCCTTGAACAGCGCGATGTGCTTGGGGACGGAGGATATCCACTCCTCGCCGCGAATGACGTGGGTCGTGCGCATAAAGTGGTCGTCGCAGACGTGCGCGAAATGATAAGTCGGCACGCCGTCGCTCTTTAAGAGCACCTCGTCGATTATATTCTCGGGCATCTCTATCTTGCCGCGGATCAAATCGTCAAAGACTATCCTCTTGTTCTCGTCGCCCTCGGAGCGAAAGCGCAGCACATAGGGCTCGCCCGCCTCTATGCGTCTTTTCTGCTCATCAAAGCTCAGGCTGCGGCACTTCGCCCACTTGCCGAAATATCCGGTTATCGCAGCGCCGCCGTTCTCCTGCTCCTCGCGTATGGCGGAGAGCTCGTCCGCCGTGCAGAAGCAGGGGTAGGCCTTGCCCTCCTGCACGAGACGCTTGGCTATCGCGTGATATATCTCAACGCGCTTGCTCTGCGTGTAAGGGCCGTAGTTGCCCTTTTCCGTGTCAAAGCCGGTCACGCCCTCGTCGAATTCGAGACCGAAATTTTTGAATCCGTTGATTATCGCGGAGACGCCGTCGGCGACCTCGCGCTTTTTGTCGGTGTCCTCTATTCTCAGATAAGTCAGCCCGCCGCTGACTCTCGCCGTCAGAAAATCGACGAGCGCGCCGAACAGGCCGCCTATATGGAGATATCCCGTCGGGCTCGGAGAGAATCGGGTCACACGCGCCCCCTCGGGAAGCTCGCGCGGGGGGTATCTCAGCTCGCACTCCTCCGGCGTCAATATGTCCGGGCCGAAGAGGAGATCGGCGAGTTTTTCGTTATCAGTCATTAAACCGCACTCCGTTTCTTTGAGTAAATATATACACTATATTATCGCAGAAAAACGCCCGTCAATCAAGAGCCAAAGAACAATTTCTCAAATCAAAAGAGGACAATCGATAAAAATTTCATAAATCTTTATTTTTCCATTGATTTTTGCGCTCTTTTATTTTATAATGAATACGACCGCGCAAGCAGTGGATTGATTTTTCGTGCTCATTCGCTCGGGAGAGAAAACCGCAAAAAAGCGCGACTGAATGAAGATTTCATATTCGGAGGTAACAGAAATGACAAAGAAGATCATAGCTCTTGTCCTTGCTCTCTGCTTCGTTTTTGCTTTTGCAGCCTGCAAGAAGGATAAGGACAACGGCGACACAACCACAGGCGAGCCCAACACTTCCGCAAACGGCGAGACCGTTGCAAACGACGAGTCCACCGATGCAGAGCCCGCGAGCGGCGACGAGTCCACCGAGGCCGAGACCGACGCTTCCGGCAACACCGTAGCTCCCGAGGAGACCAAGAAGGACAATCAGGGCGGCAATCAGGGCGGTAATCAGGGCGGCAGCAGCACTGCTTCCAAGCCCGCGACAAAGGCTGAGATAGTTGCGTATTTCAACAAGGCCATTAACGGCGTTAAGCCCAACGCAAAGAGCGTTACAAGAGTTTCTGAGACGAACTACAGAAGCGGCAAAATCACCGGAGTTCCTTCTTTTGTTAATTCGCTTGTCGGCGGTATAGACAGCTTTGTTGACGGTCAGCTCAAGAAGAACAGCAAGGGCTCCGAAACATTCTCCAATTCTGCGGCTATAAAGGCTAACTTCCCTGTTGAGAACGAGTCCTGGTCGAGCAAGCTTACTGCGAATGATGTCGCAAGCGCAACTTGCACCGAGGCGGGCGGAGTTTACACCATTACTATAAAGACGGTTGCCGACAAGGCTTCCTCCAACGTTTCGCACGGCTCGGGTCATGCCCCGAAGGTTTTCAGCGTGGTTCTCCCGTCTGTTATCAACGATCAGTTTAGCAGCGGCGTGCTTAAGTCTGTCGCTAAAACCTTTAAAATCGGCACCGCTCAGATGGAGTATCCCTCCGGCACAGTTACCGTTAAGGTTGATGCTAAGACCAGCCGTGTTATCAATGCTACATATGATGCCAAATGGACAATTCACCTTCCTCTTGGCGACGAAATGGTAGTGCTTCCTTTCGGCACAAAGACCATTTACAACATCGCTTACTAATTAAACAAAATGACTGTTTTGAGGCAGGAGAGCTCCTGCCTCAAACTGTATTTCTAAACATATTAAAAAAGAGGGATATTTAAAATGGAAAAGAAAGTTCTTGTTGAAACTTCCGCCCGCCATGTACATGTCACCAGAGAAGCTCTCGATATCCTCTTCGGCGAGGGCTATGAGCTGACCGTCAAGAAGGAGCTCTCTCAGCCCGGCCAGTTTGCGAGCAACGAGCGCGTTGCCGTTATCGGACCGAAGGGCAGCTTCCCGGCGGTCTCTATTCTCGGCCCCGTGCGTCCCGAGAATCAGGTTGAGATTTCGCTCACCGACGCCCGTTCGATAGGCGTGACTGCTCCCGTCAGAGAGAGCGGCGACGTTGCGGGCAGCGGCGCCTGCAAGCTTGTCGGCCCCAAGGGCGAAATAGAGCTTGAGTGCGGCGTTATCGCGGCGCAGAGACATATCCATGCAACTCCCGAGGACGCCGAGAAGTTCGGTCTCAGTGACAAGCAGATTGTCAGCGTGAAGATCGATTCCGACGGACGCTCGCTTGTATTCGGCGACGTGGTAGTCAGAGTCAGCCCGAAGTACGCTCTGGCAATGCACATCGATACCGACGAGTCCAACGCCGCAGGCGCAACTCCCGGCCTCATGGGCGAGATACTCGCATAACTCTCCGAAATTCAGCCCTCTGCGCTTTTTCGTGCGGAGGGCTTTTTCTTTTTCGGGTCGACGGTGAAGGATAATATCTGTCTGCGATATTTCTTTTGCCGAAATGAATATTTCTTGCCGCCGCGATTTACGATGACGTATTTCAACAATTTATAAGCCTTTTTGTTAAGCGATTTTTTATTTTTTGTCTATTGACGGATTTGTGCAGCAATTATACAATATATGTAACAAAGCCCCAAAGGAGTGGAAAAGATGAAGAAGATTATTGCAATAATCCTTGCGACTGTGCTCGTTCTTTCGTTTGCGGCCTGCAAGAAGACCGACAAGAACCCCGATACAACCGCTGCGGCCGACGCTCAGACCTCAGAGCAGGCGGGTGACGTGACCGGTGAGGAGACTGCTTCAACCGACGAGACGTCCTCCGAGACCGAGATTGTTACCGATAAAGAGGGACACACCGTTGTCGAGACAGACGCTGTCAAGCCCTCCGAAAGCAAGACCCCGTCCGGCGGCAGCACCGTGACTCCCTCAAAGGATCTCAACACCAACGACGCTGCGGCCTGCATCAAGGCTTATCAGGCGGCTATCGCCAAGACAAAGCAGTTCAAGAGCGGCAGACAGAGCATGTCCCTCAAGGGCGAGATAACCGCAAGCGGATTTCTCGGAGCCATTTTTAATGTGGCTCAAAAGAGTATAGCCAACGCGCTGAGCAAGAACTCCAAGGATCGCACCGATATCCCCGGCAACCCCTCGGGTATGAAGGCGAGCCACATGAAGAGCGCGAGCGCAGTGACCAGCGGCAACTACACCACCATAACCTTCAACGTCAAGGATCAGACTCAGGGTCCCAAGGAGAGCAACCATGCAGGCTCCGTAGGCTGTGCGGTCGGCACTCTCGGCGATGTTGACAGAGCTATAAAGGAGCTCGGACTCAAGGTTGACTACAAGGACGGCAAGATAGAGCTGACCTACACCAACTGCAAGGTCGTTGTCAAAATCGACAACACCACCGGCAAGGTCGTCGAGGGCAGCTGGGTTTATGATGTCAACGTCTATGCAAACGGCATCAAGGTCTCCGGCGTCTCCGTAAACAACCTCAAGGGTATCGTCGCTTTCTCGTATACCGCGAAGGGCTGATAACCGAAAAACCGAAGCCGTCCGTCTTTTTCAGGCGGGCGGCTTTTTGCTGTCTTTTGACAAAAAAAGCAAGATTCCGCCGGCTTTATTAAAAGTTAATTATTATATACACTTTTTTATAAGATTTTTCTTGACCTGACTGCGCCGATAGCTTAAAATATAAATCCGGGAATAAATACTACGGGAGGGAGAAGAATGGATAAAAAGCTTTTGAGATTCGCTGCGGCAGTGCTTGCGGCAATATTGCTCTTTTCCTTCTCGGCGTGTAAGAAGGATGACAGCGACTCCGACTCCTCAACCGAGGAGCCGTCGGTAACGGTAGACTCGGGCACAGTGACCGAGTCGACAAAACCGGAAGGAGAGAGCACAACGGGTGAGCCGACTACCGTCGGTTCAAGACCCTCGGCGCAGACCGGCCCCTCCGGCACGACAAAGCCCGAGGCTATTAATGTTTACAGCGGGCTTAACTCCACCAATACCTCTAAGGTGCTCCGATATTACAAGGCGGCGGCTGCGAACACAAAGAGCATAGACGCCACGCAGCTTATGTCGATAAAGCGCGTTGACTACACTCCGCGCAACAGCTTCCAAAAGGGAATGCTCTCCCTGTTTACGGGCATAGCCTCTGCGGCGCTCGCGGCGAACAGCACGCCTGTGAACGAAGTGCCTGGAGTGCCCGATGAAATTAAGTCGAGCGACCTCATTTCGGCAAATGCCGTCGCTTACGGCAACTATACTATAGTGACCCTGAATGTCAGAATACAGCAGGATGATCAGAATACGAAGGACGCGCACCGCGGGCCTGTCGGGCGCACTGTCGGCACGGTAGGCAACCTTGACAGAGTCTTTGATGAGATGCCGAGCATCAAGGTGGACACCTCAAAGGGCAGCATTACGCTCAGATATGACGACTGCAAGGTCGTTGTCAAAATCGATAATGTCAGCGGAACGATAGTCAGCGGCACATGGAGCTACACCGTCGATATAGATGTAGATAATATATACGCGAGTATAGCGGGCAGCGACAGTATGCTGATAACTGATACCGGCGGCGCGGTCGATTACGTCATAAAGACTAATGACGGAACGACGCTTCGCAACGGCGTAAAAAAATAAAATATGGGACTGTCTGCGGCTAAACGCGACAGTCCCGTTTTTTCACGGCAATAAAAGAGAGCTGCCTTTTGACAGCTCTCTCTGAGATTGTACAAAAAGCCAACCGCCTTGTATCACAATGCGAAACTCGTAACCCAAATGCCTAATAAAACAACATCATTAAAATCTATGAAGGGTTGAAATCTCTTTTACTAAACTTTTCGTTTGAACCATAATGCAAATAGCTGTCAGCACTATCCTTGACAAAATATTGTGAAACGATATATTGGCTTTTATCGTCTGTTGATAATATCAAAATAAGCCTTTGCCCTTTTTGATAAGTGAAGCCATCGTTATTACTATATTCAATGCCATTGATTGTTCCTCCAGACTGCATTAGCTTAATACTCTGAGAGGGGATATCTCCACGAATTACTTCTGAAACTGTAAAAGTAACGCATGAGTAGGCATGGTTTTCAATTAGCTCTGGAGCAGCAATATCTGTAACAATCCCTTCCACAATTAAAGCGGATTCGCCTATCTCCTTTGTCAAATTAGGCTGTATAAAAGATTTTGCATTTCCGCTTTGGTAAGAAGGAGCAGATTGTGTAGAGGATTCATTTGAATTTGCCTTTTTTTGAAACAACCGTTCAGCAAAGCCAGCATCATATTTTACACCATCATTTCTAACGAATTCACCAGACGATATCTGATTGAATTTAAAACATTGATGTAAAACATATGAGTCATCATCTAAAAACACTATAACTTCTTCTCCTAACTGAAACACGACACTCGGACTATACATAAATTTTTCGTTTTTCCAGATACCACCTAATTCCTTAACAGTAACTATGCTACCAATGGCGCAATCTGTATTTTTGCTTTGAACAACCTTTATTTCTACTGTATGATACACAATCTCATTATTCATTTGGGATTCCTCATTAACTTTGATAACTTCGCCTTGTAAAATAGCAGATGCTTTTTTTATGGCTTGATCATCTGTCAAGTTTTCAAAATGTATATAAATACTTTTTGTTAGTATTTCATTATTAACTGGATGCGGAGATTCAGAATGGGTTTCATTTTCATTTTTATTTGTTGTACAACCGCTTGAAACAAGAAAAATTATGCAACATAAAATGCTGAAAGATATTCTTTTAATATTTTTCATTCTTAACACCCCAAGTCATTCAATAATAAATTTTGAATTTTTATTGCTTTTTTGATTGGTGAACTTAAAACACTGGAATCACCCCTTTTAAAATATCTAAATTAGTTTTTATATAGAACACCGTGAAGAATTTCCTCGATGTTGCTCTCTACATAAATACAACAATTTTACAGTACAAACAGGTGAAATTAAGTTGATAACTCCTTGGAAAAGTAACGCTTTCTTTCCCAACTACATCCGACAATCGGCGTTACGGAGCCGGTTGTCGTAAGTCGATTCGTCTTGCCCTGCACGCCACAGTGCTCATGTCCTTGGTTCCCCATCAAAATGAAGCAGAATTTATAGTTTTTAGACAGTCAGAGAGAGCTGCCTTTTGACAGCTCTCTCTGTTTTTTATGTTTATTTGTCGGACTCGGCCTCGGCAGCCTTGGCTTCGTCGATGACCTTCTGCGCGACTACGGGCGGTGCGTCCTCGTAGCGGGTGAACTCGAGGGAGAACCAGCCTCTGCCGGCGGTCACGGAGCGCAGGACTGTTGAGAAGTCGCCCATCTCGCCCATGGGAACCTCCGCGATGAGCTCCTGAATCTTCGGCTCGTCGGACGGGCCCATGCCGAGCACGCGGCCGCGGCGCTTGGTGACATCGCCCATGATGTCGCCGAGATTTTCATCGGGCATATAGGCCTTCAGAGTGCCGATGGGCTCGAGGATAACGGGGTTAGCCTGCGGAATACCGTTCTTGTAGGCTATGTTGGCAGCGGTCTTGAACGCCATTTCGGACGAGTCGACCGGATGATAAGAGCCGTCATAGAGAGTAGCCTTTAAGCCGACCATCGGATAGCCTGCAAGCACGCCCTTCTTGACGCTGTCGCGCAGACCCTTTTCGACTGCGGGGAAGAAGTTCTTCGGCACGGAGCCGCCGACAACCTCCTCGGCGAAAACGAGATCGTCGCTCTCGCAGGGCTCGAAACGGATAAAGACGTCGCCGAACTGGCCGTGTCCGCCGGACTGCTTCTTATGTCTGCCTTGAACCTCGACCTTCTTGCGGATGGACTCTCTGTATGCAACCTTCGGCACGCTGAGGTCAACCTCAACGCCGAACTTGTTCTTGAGCTTGGATACGATAACGTCAAGGTGCTGTTCGCCCAGACCGGAGAGCACCTGCTCGCGGGTCTCCTTGTTGATGACGAACGAAATCGTGGGATCCTCTTCGAGAAGTCTGAGCAGGCTTGCCGCGACCTTCTCTTCGTCGCCCTTCTTGCGAACCTTGACAGCCATGGACAGGCAGGGGGTCGGGAACTTAATGCCCTCGAGGGTTATCGGGTTCTTGGGCGAGCAGATAGTGTCGCCCGTCTTTATGCCCGCAAGCTTCGTCACAACGCCGATATCGCCGGCGGGGATGCAGGCTGCGTCCTCCTGCTTGCTGCCCTTGAGGGTGATTATCTTACCCATTCTCTCGCTCTCTTCGGTGCGGGAGTTATATGCGGGAGTGTCCGCGGTTATCTTGCCGGATACGACCTTGAAGAAGGACATCTTGCCGACGAACGGGTCGGCGATGGTCTTGAAGCATATAGCCGCAAGAGGACCGTTCTCGTCGCAGGGAAGACCGTTCTCGCCCGCCTTGTCGGCTGCGGAGGGAGCGGAATATACTATCTCGTCAAGGAGCATATCGATAGCTTCGCAGGTGTAGCCTGCGCAGGCGTATACGGGGATAACGGAGCCGTCGCTGACTCCGGAGTTGAGAGCCTTGATTATCTCTTCGCGGGTGAAGGTCTCGCCGGCAAAGAACTTCTCCATAAGCTCATCGTCGCTCGATGCGACGGCCTCGGTGAGTATATCGAGCATCTCGTCAAGCTGCGCGTCGGAGGGCATATCGACTTCCTTTTTAGTGCCGCCGCTGTAGTCAAAAGCCTTGCGGGATGCGAGGTTTACATACGATGCTACCTTGCCGTTCTCCATATGGGGGACGATAACGGGGCAGATAGCGGCGCCGACCTCCTCCTTTATGGCTGCAAAGGTCTTGTAGAAATCGGTGTTATCCGCGTCGCAGCGGGTGATTGCGAACATTCTCGAGATACCTCTGGCGTTCGCGGCCTTGAGAGCCTTCTCCGCGCCGACGTCGAAGCCGGAGCCCGCCGCGGTGACTATGAGCACGCTGTCCGCTGCGCGGATGCCTTCGCTCATGCCGCCCGCAAAGTCAAAAAGACCGGGAGTGTCAATTATATTTATCTTCGCGCCGTTCCACTCTATAGCGGCAACAGCGGTTGATACCGTGGCCTTTCTCTTCTTCTCCTCGGCGTCAAAGTCGAGCACGGTGGTGCCGTCGGCGACTCTGCCGAGTCTGTCTGTAGCCTTCGCGGTGTAGAGCATGGCCTCCGCAAGGGTAGTTTTTCCTCTTCCGCCATGGCCTGCAATGGCGATATTTCTGATGTCTTTCGCGTTATAGGCTTTCAAAAAAAGTCCTCCTTATCAAAGCGCCGCCGCGCGTTTAGATTTACTGCATAAAAAATAACCACAGTTTTGAGGAAATTATAGCATACATAACTATAGATTTCAATAAAAAATTGAAAATATATTCATTAATGTTATATAAACAGATTAGACGGGACGCAGGGGCGCAAAAGAATAGAAAAATACTATGCTTTGTCACATTGAAGTGCTTTCCGAATAATATTTGTTTCGGATATAAAAATAAGGACCGCGGATTCGCCGCAGTCCCTGACGAAAATACTGCCCGCAATAAAATATCCCCCGCGCCGCTCGACGCAGGGGATACTCGGATTAAATTAAATATTTATGCAGCGTTTCGCTCTTTTTTGCGCTCAACCGCACGTCTGATAGCTTTTCCTATCTCGAATACCGGGATAGTGGAGGCCGCGAGACCGGCGGAAATAAGCAGCAGCTCATTGGTCTGGAAAGTGCCGCGCTCGATATCAAAGACCTCGTCGGAGAGACCGGGGAGATACACGGCAATGAGGGTCAGCGCAGTTGTTACGACAAACGCACCGACGAGCCACCAGTTCATGTTCTTGAACATACTCTTAGAGAAGATGGAGCCTGTGCGCGAGCGCATATTGATAGCGCACATCATCTCGGCGAAGTTGACCGTCAGGAACGCCATGGACATAGCGTTTATGCAATAGCCGTCGGCACCGCCGAAGAACATATTCTCGAAGCTGCCCACCTCGAGGCGATAGCCGATGACATAGGCGGCAAGCTCTACTATTGCGAGGTAGATACCCTGCCATGCCATGTCAAAGCCCGCGCCGTGGGAGAATATGCCGTCCGTAGTCGCTCTGGGCTTTCTCTTCATCAGGTTGCCCTCGGCTTTCTCCATGCCGAGCGCAAGGCCGGGCAGGGAGTCAGTGACCATGTTTATCCAAAGCAGGTGAACGGGCTTGAGAAGCTGGAAGTTGAGGATAGAGGCAACGAACATGATTATAACCTCGGACATATTCGTTGAAAGCTGGAACTGAAGCACCTTGCAGACGTTGTCGTAGATCTTTCTGCCCTCTTCGACCGCGTTGACGATAGTGGCGAAGTTGTCGTCCGCGAGCACCATGTCGGCGACGCCCTTTGTGTACTGAACTATGCCGGAAGCCGTCTTATGGACGGTGGACATCATCTTTCTTCCGGAGTCGAACGGAGCTTCGCCAATTCTGGGGCTCGCCTTGACGAGGTCATTCTTGCTCATGCCCAGGGCATAGGCGTATCCGACGAGAGCGGCCTCGGTGGGCTCGCCCGTGACCTTGCCGGCGTCGTCTATCTGAGCGTCGGTGCAAAGAGCCATAGCCTCGGCTATGAGCTTCTCATTGTCGCCGAAATGATCGACGACGGTCATCTTGTTCTGGGTCAGAGTACCAGTCTTGTCGGAGCAGATTATCTGAGTGCAGCCGAGAGTCTCAACTGCGGTAAGCTTACGGATAAGAGCCTGCCTCTTGCTCATCGCGGTAACGCCTATGGAAAGGATTATCGTGACGACTGCCGGCAGTCCCTCGGGTATGGCAGAGAGCGCAGGAAAAGATTGAAAAAAGACCTTCAACAGTATTACTGCCAAAGGTCTTGCATCAAACGCCTGAAGGCCGTCTGCCTGCTGCCAGCCGAAGCGAGATTGTTGGCAAACAGATAGGATAATCCCCATTTCGGGGGAAAAGTCAAGGCGTATTCAATAAAAAATTATCTTTTTGTCGAAAAAATGTCAAATTATTATATTATCTGGAGGCTTTTCTTTTCGCTGCGGCACGCTGAACGGCCTTGATTATCTCGACTATCGGGATTATCGAAAACGCGAGGGCGAGCGATGTCGCATATTCGGCGAAGCCTATCGGAGTGAAGCCGAAGGCGTTTGCGAGGAACGGTATCTCAATAACCGCCGTAGTCAGCACGAGCGACGCCACCATAGCGCCGAACAGGGGCAGGTTGTGGCTGCCGCGAAGGCTCATCTTTATGACCGAGCCGCGCTGCGAGCGCATATTGAACGAGTGGAATATCTCGCACATCGACATGGTGAGGAATGCCATGGTCATGCCCTGCTCGCACTGTGCGATGTTCATGAACGCCCAGTGTCCCGTCTCGAAGCGTTCGCCTATGAAGAACGCCGCGAGGGTCAGCGCGGTAACGAGCACGCCCTGATAGAGCACGTCAAAGCCGAGCCCGCCTGCAAATATTCCGTCCGACGGGTCGCGCGGGCGGCGACGCATGATATCGCTCTCCGCCTTTTCGAGTCCGAGCGCGAGCGCCGGGAAGCAGTCGGTGACGAGGTTTATGAACAGCAGATGCGGCGCTTCGAGAATGGTGAAGCCGAGAAGCGTTGCGGTGAATATCGCGAGCACCTCAGCAAGGTTCGAGCCGAGCAGGAACTGAATGGCCTTTCGGATATTGTCATATATCCTGCGCCCCTCCTCGACGGCGTTGACAATGGTCGCAAAGTTGTCGTCCGTGAGCACCATGTCGGCGACGTTCTTCGTGACGTCCGTGCCGGTTATGCCCATGCCTATTCCGATATCCGCGCTCTTTATCGACGGCGCGTCGTTGACTCCGTCGCCCGTCATGGCGGTTATCTTGCCCTTTGAGCGCCAGGCGTTGACTATTCTCGTCTTATGCTCGGGCTGCACGCGCGCGTATACATATATATTCTCGACTCTGTCCGCGAACTCCTCGTCGCTCATCGCGGAGAGCTCCGCTCCGGTTATGGCCTGCGAGGGGTCGGTGAGTATGCCGAGCTCCGAGGCGATGGCAACGGCGGTGTCCCTATGGTCGCCGGTTATCATAACGGGGGTTATGCCCGCGCCGCGGCACTCCTCTATAGCCGCCTTGACCTCCGGGCGAACGGGGTCTATCATGCCGGTAAGGCCGATGAATATCAGATCATGCTCGAGCGCCTCGGGTGAAAAATCGTCGGGCGCGGAGTCGTATTTTCTCATCGCCGCCGCGAGCACGCGCAGAGCCTTATCCGCCATCCTCTTGTTTTCCGAGGCTATTGTCGCCCTTATCTCGTCTGTCATCGGAACGATTTTTCCGTCGATAAAGGCGTGGGTGCAGAGGTCGACGACAACATCGGGAGCACCCTTTGTGTATTGAATGATGCCGTCCGGTGTCTTGTGGACGGTGGACATCATCTTTCTGCCGGAGTCGAACGGAGCTTCGCCGATTCTCGGGCTGTCGCTTTTCAGCTCGCCCTTATGAAGTCCGAGGCTTATCGCGTAGCTGACGAGAGCCGCCTCCGTGGGCTCGCCGATCACGAGGCCGTCGGAATCCTCCTGCGCGTCGGAGCAGAGGGACATGGCTCTTGCGAGCAGCTTTTCGTCGCCGTAATGATCGACGACGGTCATCTTGTTCTGCGTGAGAGTGCCCGTCTTGTCGGAGCAGATTATCTGCGCGCAGCCGAGCGTTTCAACAGCGGTGAGCTTGCGGATAACCGCATTTTTCTTCGACATATTCGTAACGCCTATCGACAGCACGATAGTGACCACCGCCGCAAGTCCCTCGGGAACGGCGGCAACGGCGAGACTGACGGCTACCATAAACACGTCGATAACGCTCTTGAATATCAGCGCGGGATCGCCGCCCGCGAGAGTGGAGCGCTCCATGAACAGCGAAAACGCGAAGATGAAAACGCAGATTCCCAGCACAAGGAAGGTGAGAGTCTTAGAGAGCCCCGCAAGCTTTTTCTGGAGCGGGGTCTGCCCGTCCTCCGCCTTTGTTATGGCATCGGCTATCTTGCCCATCTCGGTATTCATGCCCGTGTCGGTGACAACGGCCTTGCCGCGTCCGTAGACAACGGCGCTGCCCATATACGCCATGTTCTTTCTGTCGCCCAGCGGAATATCGCCGCCGTTGCCCGCGCCGAGAACGGAGATAATCTTGCTCACGGGCACGCTCTCGCCCGTCAGCGCAGCCTCCTCTATTTTAAGGCTGGCGCTCTCGAATATGCGGCAGTCTGCGGGAACAGCGTCGCCCGCCTCGAGCACAACAACGTCGCCGACGGTCAGATCCTCGCTCTTGACGGTCATGATTTTGCCCTCGCGTATGACCTTGGAGGTCGCAGCGCTCATCTCCTGAAGCGCCTCGATAGCCTTTTCCGCCTTGCTCTCCTGCAAGACGCCGAGCACGGCGTTTATGAGCACAACGGCGAGGATTATCACGGTGTCCGTAGGGAAGGACGGCGAGCCGGAGACCTTGCCCTCGTAGATTGTCGTCACGGCGGATATGACCGCGGCGACGATAAGGATGATTATCATCGGGTCTGCAAGCTGCTCAAAAAACCGCCTGACGAGCGATTTCTGCTTTGCCTGCGCCAATTTGTTTTTGCCGTATTTCTCAAGACGGCGTTCTGCCTCGGACTGCGAAAGTCCGTTTTCCGAGCTCTCCGTCCGCTTAAACACCTCGCGGACGTCTTCAAGATAGTACTTCAATTTTTATGCCTCCCTTTCGGTTAAACAAAAAAGACCTTCGACAGACCATGTCTGCCAAAGGTCTTGCCTCAAACACGCCTGAACGCATATGTCTGCTGCCAGCCGGGCTCGGTCGGTTATTGCGGCCTGCACGACGGTTGGTGACAGCAAGATGGGCTTTTGCCCATAGCTACTCCCCAATGGATTACACTTATCATATCCTAAAGGGCATATTTTGTCAATTAACAATTTGTAAATTTTTATCGGGCTTTCGTGATTATTCGACAAAATTGCTATTGACAAAGGCGAAATGGGATTATATAATTATTTGCGTATTCTGACAAATGTTTCTGTGGACTCGCATGTTTTTTGTAAGCCATTGACCGTTTGCGTTTGATGGTTCGAGAAAATGTGCGGGCCCATTGCACAACATATAATATAGAATGCAAATTTTTTCACGGAGGTACCGCAATGAAGGGTACAGTCAAATGGTTCAACGCAGAAAAAGGTTTTGGCTTCATCGCTAACGATGAGGGCGGCGACGATGTTTTCGTACATTTCTCCGCTATCGTTGCAGACGGATACAGAACTCTTACCGAGGGTCAGAAGGTCACCTTTGAGGTCGAGCCGGATCCCAAGGATTCCAGCAAGCTCAGAGCTGTCAACGTTGTCGGCGAATAATTTTTCCCGCAGTTGATAAGACGGCCGCGTTTCCGCTGACCGCAGAGCAAAATGACAAAGGTCATAATTCACAAAGCGTGGATTATGGCCTTTATTTTTTCCCGATTTTTTTGTTTTAAGCGTCTCTTCTCGAAAGCATATCTTTGGCAATTCTCTTTGCAAGCTCATCCATGTGCGAGAAGTCCATGGCGGAGATATATATGCTCTCCGATTTGTCGTGAATTTCCTTTGCGCTCTTGAGCGAGTCCGCCGCCTCGGCGATAAACTCGCCGTAGGCCTTCTTTGTGAAGCTCAGCCGCGGCAGACGGCGGCGAAGCGCGGCGCGGTCGGTGAAGCGCGCGCAGTTTATTTTCACGGCTCCGTCAAGCTCCGCCTCATGCAGCCTGTTTGAGGTCACGAAGCCGAGCGACAGCGCGGGAATGAGCAGATGCTCCGGCTCGCCGCTCGGGTCGAGCGGGCAGGGACTTGCGATTATATCGTGCCCGCCCGACAGCGCATAGCCGCGCAGCAGGGAGAGCAGCGCCGATGAGCACGCCGCATTTTCGTCCTCTATGACATAGACTTTCTCGCACATCGCCTCAACGGTTTTATTAAAAAAGGTTATCCCGTCCGGCGTGACGGCGGACAAATTTATGTGCCGCTCCTCGCCGATATGCCCCGCAGGAGCGCTGAACTCGCGCGCCGCTATGCGCGATGCCGTGCGCTTTATTTTTGCCGTGTCGGCGCAGGCGAGCGTCAGGCGCAGAATATCCTCGCGCAAAAGAGCCGAGGCCTCGAGAAAACGTCTGCATCTGCGGTGAAATGCCGCGTTTTCGTCGCTGAGAGAGATGATTTCGTCACGGCGCGAGCGCAGAATGTTTTTATCCCAGAACTTGCCCAGGTCGATTATTTCCTGCGCGGCACCCGGATATTTCGGCTCGAGCGTGTGAGGGGGAGTACCGTCAACTACTAAGCAGTTGAGAGCGGGCGCATACACGCCGTCGAGCGAGGCGGGGTCGGAGGAGCAGTATATGAGCTCCGTCCCGATTCCCGCGTCGGTCAGGGCGGCGTGTATCTTTTTCATCAGGCTCGATTTCCCCGTGCCCGGACCGCCCTTTATTATATATGTGTACCCGCCCGAATGAGCGGGGCACAGCTCGCCGAAAAACGAATGAAAGCCCTCTGGCGAGCTGCACCCGAGAAAATAGCCGATGTTACCCATAACACGCCTCCCGAAAAGTCATATTACAGAGTATTCACCGCCCGCTTGTCAGGTTACGGAAAATACAGGCGCGGATATTTGCCGCCGATAACATCCTCGTCAAGGTTGACAAATCGGGCTAAAAAAGGTAAAATATCATGAGTAAATTTGAACGGCTTTTACGGAGTCTGTCCCTCTGTCGGCTAAAGAGCCACGACTATGTTTCTGAGGGGAGCGCGGGTGGTTTGGGAGCATAGACGGTGTTCGCACCGCACGAAAGCGAAAACCGCCGAAAACCCTTCAACCGTGCGTATTTCGGGCGGTTCGGAAAATGAAAAAAAGCAGTCAAAAATGTGTTTGACCACAGATTTGACCACTTACACGACCACAATTTAATAACTATCGGGGTGTAGCGCAGTTGATAGCGCGCCGCATTTGGGAGCATAGACGGCATTTCTGACGTTTATCGGTGCCAACCGCCGAAAGCCCTTTAACCGTGCGGATTTTGGGCGGTTTGGAAAACAAAAAATAGCGGTCAAAAATGTGTTTGACCACAGATTTGACCACTTACACGACCACAATTTAATAACTATCGGGGTGTAGCGCAGTTGATAGCGCGCCGCATTTGGGATGCGGAGGCCGCGAGTTTGAGCCTCGCCACTCCGACCAATTTTTAAGCGATTTCAGTATTTTTTACTGCAATCGCTTATTTTTTCAGAATGAGTATTGACAAATAAAAATTTTCTGATATAATTTAATGATTTATCACTAAAGTGTTGAATGGGTGGCATGGGCGAAAAGGAGAAATATAAAATGTACAGAATTGTCGATGAGTCAGAATGCAAAAGGTATCGCTCTGACTGTTCACATGTCTTAAAAAAGACATGTGCCTTACTTAAAGAAAAATGCATTAACGCCCAATTTACTCTTGTTGGCAGTGGAGCAAGAAATATGGTTACACGAAACGGCAATGGACCGTTTGACCTTGACTACAACCTTGAAATAATTAAAGCTCCGGACGAATATTGGAATGATCTGTGTCATTTAAAAAATACCGTTCGTATTTTGCTTGATAAAGCCGAAGGATTGACTTGCTTTTCCGAATCACAAGATTCAACTTCATGCTTGACAGCTCTGTTACATTTCAAAGATGAACCTGCAGTTGAATTTAGTTTTGATGTTGCAATTGTCGCCAAAAATTCTGATGGAACACTGTGCAGGTTGATTCATAATAAAAATGTCTGGGAATACGGTAATGACCAGTATGTTTGGAATGAGGTTCCAAGCTCTCACAACATAGCGCAAAAGGTAAAACAAATCAAAATCAATGATTTATGGCTTGATGTAAGAGAGCGATATATTTATCTTAAAAATCTATATTTATCTCATCCGTTAGAGAAAGATCATCCGTCATTTATTGTTTATGTTGAAGCTGTCAATCAAATTTATAATCAATATTTTAATTAGCGACTGTATTCTTTGTCTACAGCACCTCAAATTTTGACAGAGTGACTTTTTCGGTCACCCTGTCATTTTCTCTTTTTCCGCCTTGATTTGCGCCTTAACCTCTGCAATCATTTCCGCGAGCTTTTCTTCGCATTCCTCGCGCGTTTTCGCGTAGATATTGTGGCTTTCCCGCTTGCCGTAGGCATTGGTTGGTGTGTACCGTCCCTCGTAGAGGTGGTCGTTAATCATGGTGACACAGCCTGTCCCCGACTTTCGTATTTTGGGCTTGTACGGCGTGAATTCGATCGGGGCGGTATCTTTCCTTGCCGACGGCTCATCCGTCGGCATTCTAGCGTCTGTGCCGCCGATTTTGCGGTCGATATGCACCGCCGCCTGCCTTTGCATAGTATCGGTGATATGGCTGTAAATATCCAGCGTGGTTGCCGAGGACACATGGCCTATGGTTGCCGAAAGCGTTTTCACATCCATACCGTGCTCCAGCGCCATGGTAGCAAAGGTGTGGCGCAGATCGTGAAAGCGCACCTTTTTACAGCCCGCCCGTTCCAAGATCAGTTGTAACCGTTTTCTAACCGATGACGGATTTCTCGGTCTGCCGTTATCCGTCGGTGACGGAAACATCCATTCCGAATCCACCGTTTCCTTATACGCCACAAGGGTTTTCAAGAGTGACGGTGGCAGAATAACGGTGCGTATCGAGGCTTTTGTTTTCGGCACCGATATAATCACCTCTGCCTTGATGATATATACCTGCCGTTCAATGCGAAGCTCTCCTGTTGCGAAGTTGAGGTCGCTCCATTTGAGCGCCAATATTTCACCGCGCCGCATTCCCGTGCCGAGCTCCAGCAGAAAAAGCTCATAATATCCCTCTTCCTTTGCCTGATGCAGAAACCGCAGAATCTCGTTTTGCGTCAGCACCTGCATCTCACGCGCTTTTTTCGGCGGCAGTTTACAGCCGACAGCGGGATTGGTTCGTATCAAACCGTCCTGTACCGCCCGCTGTAAAGCAGTGCGGCAGTTGGCATGTATCCCCCTTATCGTTCTGTCCGAAAGTCCCTTTCCGTAAGTTTTTGCATGCAGTTTTCTTCCGTCTGTCTTTTCTTTTGCGTAGAATTGCTGTAAATCCGGCTGTGACAGCCTGTTCAGCGGAATTTTTCCGATTTCAGGAATGATATGATTGTAAATGCGGTTTTCATAGTCGGTTCTTGTGGTAATACGGAGTGTGTGTCGGCAGTAGGTCTGATACCAGAAGTCGATCCAATCCCCGAACGGCATATCCGCCTTGATTCTGTCGGAAGAGCGTCCGTACTGTTCTTTCAGCGCTTCGAGCTTAGTGGAACATTCTGTTTTTGTTTTCGCCGTTACGCATTTTGTAATAGGCAGGCTTTTCTCATTGTACCCGACAACAATTCTTCCTTCCCACCGACCGTCTTTACGCAGGCGTAATGTGCCCTCACCATTTTTTCTTTTTTTAGCGATTGGTATCATCTCCTTCAAGCATAATCTCATCCATAAAGCTCCCCACGATAGTGGAAGCGTTTCTCTGCATATCGGTGGTCACATGGGTGTAGGTGTCCAGTGTAAAGCTGGCGTTGGTATGCCCGAGGATTCCCGACAGGGTTTTCGCATCCACGCCGCCCGCCAGCGCGTGGGTGGCGAAGGTGTGGCGCAGATCGTGGAAGCGAATCAGCGGAAGCTCCGCCTGTTTTAACAGTGTTTTTAATCGGTGGTAAGCATAGTCGGGGTGCATCGGTTTTTCGGGCTCATAGATATTCGGGAATATCCATTCGCTGACTGCCGTTTCTTTTCGCTTCCGCAGAAGTTCCGCAGTGCTCGGCGGCAGGACAATCGTGCGCGTTCCCGTCTCAGTTTTGGTTTCGCCGATATTCAATCCGCCGCCTTTCCTTTTAGCAACCGAGCGCCTCACTTTCAGCTTTCCGTTTTCCGCATCGAAGTCCTCCCACTTCAGTCCGCAGATTTCACCCCGCCGCAGTCCTGTGGTCAGCTCGGTGTAGAAGAAATCGTACCACCGCTCATCCTGCCTAATGCGTTTCATAAATCTGTCAAGCTGTTCGTCATTGAGTATCTGCTTCGGCGGATAATTGTTTTTGGGAATCGTTGTGCCGACCGTTGGGTTTTTAACAATCAGCCGTAGGCGCACCGCCATATCCAGCGCTTCGTGCAGCATCATATGAATACCGCGCACCATACTGTCGGCAAGCTCTGTACCGTGTAGCCTGTCAGGTTTCACCCGACCATTCTTTTTGATGGTGTTATAGAATTTTTGAAGTTCCTGCGTGGTCAGCGCCGACAAAGGTCTGTCGCCGAGATACGGTTTGATTTGATTTTTAATCATCGCTTTGTATGAATCAAGCGTGCTTTCACGAATCGTGAAGATCATATATTCATTGATCCATCGGTCGAGCCATTCCCCGAGCGTCATATTCGAATCCTCGGTGAGGTCGGCGTCGCGGTACATCTCGATGCAGTCGTGGAGCTTTACGATTAACTCCTTTTGTGTTCGGGCAAGCACATAGCGGTGAATCGGATCGCCGTTCTTTTTGTGACCGACAACGATGCGGCCTTCCCATCGTCCGTCATCGCGTTTGCGCACCATACCGTCTCCCGACGGTCTTCGCTTTGCCATAGTATCACTTCCTTGCAGCACAACACAATACCACATATTTTTTACAATATCCAGCTAAATTTGCGGTAAAATTCGCAACCCCTAAATCAGCGAGGTTTTTATCGCCGCAACCCCTAAATTGAGGCTTTTATAACCGTTCTTAAAAGCCGCACAAAGCCTTATGCGGTCGGCGTTGCCGTCCGCTGTGAGCCGCCGAGGGATTGCCGTGCAACCCCTCGGCTTTCTCCTGCTTATTTTCGTACGGAGCGTAAAACTGCCGTTATACCGCCGATTTTTTGTGTTTGCAGTCAAATTCGGCGAGCTTTTTCAAAACTGCCTGATGCCTTGTTTCCTCGTGTAGCCGTATCAGTTGTTGCTCGTAATACCGCTCTACCGCTTCCGCAATCGGGCGTATTGTATAGCGCAAATTGCCGTTGCGCTTTTCTCCCTTTTGGGTGATAACGGAGGTCGGCTCTGCAGTAATCAGCTGCTTTTCAATCAGACTGTCCACATATTTCTTGACGGTGTTTTTGCTCATGCCGACAGCGTTGCCAATCGTTTTGTAGCTCGGATGGCACTGAAATGTTTTCCTGTCCTCGCAGTACATCAGATACGCATACACTGCGATCTCACCGGTGCTGAGACCAAAGCTGAAAATTTCATTCGGCAGAGGAAAATAATCCCGGATCGCATCACGCTTTGGATATCGGGTGAATTTCAAATGCTGCCTCCCGTCTTTTCTTCGACCCATGCGCGGAATTTTTCTTTCGGTACGATGAGCCGTGAGCCGATACGCAACGACGGAAACCCTTTCTCGTGCATCAGCTCGTAGCTGCTTGAGATGGAGATGCCGAGGAGCTTGGCTACCGTTTCAGCATTAAGGAACAGTGGCAGATCCTCATAAGCGGTGTAAACAGATTCTTTCATTGGTTTTTCCTCCTGTTAAATTCACATGGTTTTTCGCCGTGTTATGTAGATGACTGCTGTTTTGCAAAACAAAAAGACCCGCACTCAATCCCGATGCGTAGTTGCATCGGTGATTATGTAAGTGCGAGTCTGAAACTCAAAATAAAAATATGTGTATTCAATTGTCGGTTGCTTTCTTTACTTATAGTATAACATACCGGGGAAATTCTGTCAAGTTTTTTGCGCCAACAGTGTATATTCCGGCGCTTTTGCGGGAATACTGTTTTCTTTGTTTTCTGAGGTGCAGATTTTAACCGTGCTGTGTCGAACTGAAAATCGCAAGGCCAAACCGCGAAATCGGCTCGGCCTTGTTTCTGCAAATTCAATCCTCTGACGGCTCGTACAACACTTCGGTTATGATTCTCGCCGCGAGCTTAAAGCCGCTGATAAACGCTTCGCGCTCATTCATACCGTGCAGTTCCGCCTCGCAGTCTTTGAGCTTTTCAAAGATTTCTTTCTGCTGAACCGTGAGCGTCGTTATCAAGCTGTCCTGATGCCGAATAACATAGCTCAACACTTCACTGTAAGCGCTCCCGCACTTAAAACTGTGTTCGTGCGGAACTATGTCGCCGTAGTACAGATCTTCAAGCGTTGTCATTTTCATCCCACCTCACATAAGAAGAGGGCGGCACATCATCGGTCATACCCGACACCGTGTCGCCCTCATTTTTCATTTTCTCTGCCGCAATCAGCGCGTGCTTTACAAGCAGCATATCGAGCCAAGTCCGCTCATCGTATTCAGCCGGACGCCCGTTATTGAGATAGTCCGCCGTCGCCGCGCTCATCACATCATACTTTGCGCCGTTGTAAACTTCTTCTACAGTTATTCGTGCCATATTCGCACCTCCTTTGCAGTACACAACAGTACCACAAGGGGTTGTGAAAGTCCAGGAGAAATTTAATTAATAACGGCTTCATAACACTCATCGCAGGATACATTGGAACACACATATTTCAATCTGCCGTTTTCCTCTGTCAATAGCATTATATTATGGCATTTTGAGCATCGTGGCACAGGAAGGAATTTTCTCTTAGGTAAAAATGTAGCCGGAAAGTCTATTTTTTGATCTGAATACTTATCTGTTTCCAACACATCATTCAAAGCTTTTTGTAATTTAGATTCATCATACTCTAAATGGAGTCCTTCTTCTATTATTGTTTTGAAAAACTCTGTCACAGTAATAGTTTGATCAGGGGTTCGGATTTGTTGAAATTTAATACTACTCAGCGCGTTGTTACTCGGTTTTTCAATATCCGAAAATGAAATATCGATAACAACATTCATGCAGTTTTGGTTTGTTGCCCATGCAGCACCCGCTTCAGAGATACATATGTTCGAATCATAAAAAGCCTTGCTGAACAGGAATATCACCATTAAATCCTCACGGAAACAATCCTTAAGATAATCATAAATATCCTTCCCTTGAGGAACTCCCAAGCGTCTATCTCCGGTAAAGATAATCGTTGACACCACGTCAACCCCGTACGTTTCCAATACATCTACAATAAACTGACCATATAGTTTATGTACTTCTTTATGGCTGATAAAAATCTTCTTTGTCTGTTTTCCGTTATTTACTGCTCGAGTGAATTGCAGATTTTCTTCCTGAACCACTTGTTTTTCAGCATCATTAAGACGAAGTTCTAATATTTCTCTTGTCTGAGGATTTTCCCAAAATTTCTTTTTGATTTTTTCATCCTCGATCCTTTGGTCGTCTTCTTTTCTTCGCTTACTAACAATATCTTTTTGACCTACTATATATCCGAGCAAGCGTTTGGCTATTTTAATGACTTCGATATATCTCGGATCGTTTTCTTCGTATCCGCGTCGGTTACTAATTGCCATATCCGCCAGTCCATCTTGTTCAAAAATATCAACGTACAATTCACCAATAACATAAGCTTCGCTGTTTCGATTGTTTTTGATTTTTGAAAGAATATCGTATTCACCAAGCTTTCCGCGTGAATATAAGGATATTCTATTATCATTTATTGTTATCCTGTCCTCATCTTCCTCGTCATCCGTTTCTTTTTCAAGCAATCTCAAATCCGGCAAATTGCTTACGGTTCCCATCCAGCCGCTGATAGCAAAGTCAATATTAGCAGCGTTTCCATCTTTGTCTTCAACTTCAATTTTATAAGGAAATGCGGACAAAAGATTTCTGCCTCTTACTGGCTGCGCAGCAATATATTCATCATATGTTGAAGTCAGTTTATATCGTTCGGGAATCGAATTATTATTTACAGATTCCAGCTTGGGCGCAAAATTTTCACCAATGGTTATTATCGTGTCCATAATCGAAAAATAATCAAGCTCCGAGCGAATGAGCGTACGGTATTTATCGTTGTTTTTTCGAATATGTATTGAAAAATTCAGATCATTAACATCGAAAGTGCGCATCAGTTTGCTTACGATGAATCTAAAGCTGACTGTAATCTTTTTCTTTACCCCAATAAGCTCCAGCCTTGTCCCAGTCCCATTCTTCGATAAACGTTTTTCATCGAAAATAATAACATCCGGATTAATTGCATCCGGCTCCGCATCATCTTCAGTGATTCTTTTGAAATCCAAAAGACAACCTGCTTTTTTGTGATCCTTGGACGATAGAACGCGAACAGTATTAGTCAAAGAGAATGTTGCAAGCTTCCCAATTCCTTTTCGGCCCATTATTTTCCGTCCAGAATCAGTAACACCATTTTCGGAGCGCTTATCATAACCTATGTTTAAAAAAGATTCGTTGATATCGCCAGCGGTCATACCTTTTCCATCATCTTCAACTATCACATTGTTGTTAACAGTATCAATGGTAATCCATACATTATTTGCGTCTGCATCATAACTGTTTGCCACCAATTCAGCAATAACGCTGGGAGTATCACCATATAACTGTGATCCCAATTGCTTCAAAACACGCCTATCCAATTTTATTTCATAATTATCCATGATAGTATTCTCCATTCCACAGATGACCTACTGTGAATTTAACATTCTCTTATAAGCAAATTTGTTGCTTTATTTTTTCAAGCGTCTCTTTGCGCACAGAGTTTTTCAGCTCACATTCCCATACAACTATTACTTTCCAACCTTGTAGCTTTAGCATTTCAATCTTTTTGCCATCTCTTAAGATATTAGCTTTTATTTTTTCTTCCCAAAAATCAGAATTCGTTTTAGGCCATACAAAATATTTGCATTCCTTATGTCCGTGCCAAAAACAGCCATTAACAAATATCACAGTCTTATATTTAGGTAGAACAATATCCGGAGTTCCGGGAAGTCGTTTATCGTTTTTTCGATAACGAAATCCTTGCGAGAAAAGAAACTTTCGCACTATTTCTTCCGGTTTTGTGTTTTTGGCTTTAATCTGTGACATATTGTAGCTACGGGTTTGTCTATCATGCACATCCATTTTTAGTAATCCAATGTTTCATCAAGCTTTTTTATCTGAAGAAAGATTCCTTCAAGGAGTTTTACAGGTATACTGTTACCTGCCATTCTGATTAATTTATCGCGCGGGAAGAGCTTGCTATTCTTATGAACTTCGGGATTGTTCTCGATTACATTTTCATAATCTTCATCCGTGAATCCCATAAACAAAAAGCATTCGCGAGGAGTTAAATAACGGAATTTACTTCTTCCATTGATTTTACAATCGAAATAAAGGTTGCCAGAATTAGGATTGCGATCCTGCTTTGTTGTAATTGTCCTTATAACCTGAATATCCGGATTAATACTTCCATTTTCCAACACAATTTTCGGATTTTCATCCCATATTTCACGTCTTGATACGGTATCATTCGGCGTGCATTCAATGGCTTCGTCTAATAATTTTTTATTGTCATAATCAATTCGGAGAAGATCCTTTACCGTAATTAGTTTAAAATAGTCTGACTTTTTATATTCATCCACTATGTCGTCTGATGTTTTTGATTGAAAAAATTCAACTACTTTTTCCTTTTTATTATCATCTTTCCCCACAAAAACACTTATCATCAACAAACGTGGGCGATTCTGCGGCAATCCAAATGAGCTTGCATTCAATAGGAAATACTTGCTGATATATCCAAGCTCTATTAAATCATTAATCCATGTCTCAAAATTATCTTTATGACGTTGAGATAGCAATGTCGGTACATTTTCAAGCAACAGATATCTGGGCATATTCTTATTGCTTTCTTGCATTTCTTTAAGAATACGACCTACCTGCCACAACAAACTCGATCTACTGCCTGAGTTTTTATCTATTCCCTTGTTATAACCGTGGAAAGCTCCGACGTTCGAAAGATCCTGACACGGAAAAGAATATGTAAGGATATCGATATTCTCTGGCATAGAATTACCCTGCAGCGAACTGACATCCACAAAATTATTGTTTCTGCGGATTGCAGCATAAATACGTCTTATTACATCAACAGAATATGTTTTCAGTGTCTTATACTCCATTTTTTCTTTTCCGCTATTGCTAAGCGCGTATGCAGAAAGGATATCTAAAAGCTCTTCCTTCGACATTGAGGAAACATCATCAGGGAGTTTATTGGAAGAATGAATCGCATCATATGCTATAAATGCATGCAAATCCCACTCACAAGTTCCAAGCGTTTTTACAGTGCATCCAATATTTTTTAAAGCCTTTGCCTGACTGCCAATTCCGCTGAACAGCTCGACAAGATTATAAGTGTAACTCATCAAATTGTTATTCCTTCCGCTTCAAGCCTATCCTTTACCGCAAGAACAAGCTTGATAGTAGTCATTGTCTTGTATGGCACCTTACCGGATGTAGATACAGGAACATTCCCCGTCATCGCCATATTAATCACTTGCTTAATTGCCGTTTGTTCCTGATAGGAAACCAGTGTTTTTTGAATGCCGGCTGTCATGAGTTTATTCCAATAATCTGCACCTTTTGATACGACATCCATTACAACCTGCAGATCATTTATTTCTTTCTGCTCAGCCTTTGCAGATACCTCTTGCTCTTTCACAATTGACTCTGGCATAAGTTCTTCAATAAAATCCGATGCAAGCTCATACTTGATTTTATCGCGGTATTCTTCCCAAGTTGCAGGTCGTTTGCAGTACTCTGTAACAATAACACCGTGACTATCGCAAATAAAATCATTTGTCATCTTTGTGACTTTTTCAACCTCGCGCATGAATGCAGGTGACACTGATTGCTTCTGCCAAATACGATTCCAGTCCAGTGTGTAACCATTCGGTATGCAACTCAGAATTTTGGAAATGGTATACGGAACAATATTTCCTTTATAGCCTCCGGATTTATACCAGAATCCAGTAGGCCTCTTTACGCTATCTTTATTTGTCTCAAGATAATTATCCACTGTTCTGAAAATGATCGCCGAACAAATGCATTTCTTGAAATAGAATTCATTGAACATAGCTTTATTAGCTCTGTAATCCATGCCGATTTTTGTTCCGAATTCCTTCATCACCCAATTTTTACCCTTAGACACAATGTGAGGTTTTTGATCGATGGTGGTGAGATATATCGCAAGCTGTTCTTTGTTTATAATCTGCTTTTTAGGGAATTTCAGAGTAAACCGTTTCGCATCATCACCACGCAGCTTAATTTGTTCTTGCAGATACTTTTTGCGTGATCTCTCGTAATACCAGCCAGTAGGGACTGAGTATTGAGCAGGAGGAGCAAGATGTTTCTTAGACATTTTTTCCATCCAAATGTGGAACGGATCGTTAGAAAACAAGTCGGCTGCCGTAACTTTATTCTGGCTGTTTGCATACTTGGCAATAGCCTGTACCATTTGATCGTAAAAGCGTACACCGTCCTCGTTTTCCGTTTCTCTGTCCTCTATTACAGTTAATTTCATGGGAACATATATGCCATCCAGCTCAATGTTCGTTCTTTTTAAAACCGCCTCAGCCAATGAAGCAGTTGTTTGTCCACCGTTGATAATCTGAAGATCTACAATTCGCGTAATAAGTGTCTCACCGTTAATTTCCTCGATTTCAACATCAGCTGCCGTTGTTGCAATACCATTGTTATATGTGAAGAATTTCGTGGGATCCGTATTAATTGTTTTCTTGATACCGCTGTTTACGCTTTTTGACCCGTTAGTTCCAAGAAATGCGCGCACATTTCCTTCCAAAACTTTACTTCCGTACTCAATATAAATACTGGCGAGTAGTTTTCCAGGAATAATAGCTATGTATGCTTCATAGCCCAAATCCTCTCCGATATTACCCTTAATACATGGAATTCCATCGAAACCAAGTTCGGGAAAATCATTTTTAAAGTCAATGACAATAGGATCATTATTGTTGGAGTTCTCCATTTCAAAAAATCTTTCCAGGTGCCATAAATTGATTTCAAGCGGTTTTCCATTAAAATCAGCTTTTTTTATTTTCTTTGTAGTCTTGGCGGTTTTCGATTTTCCCTTTGTTTTCCGGATCGTAGTTTCGAGAAGATTAGTATTTAGAAGAGCTGTACTTAATTCTTTATTGGTAAGAATGTAGAACTTGATTTTAAGGAGCATATCAGGATCATCACCTGTTGCATTAACACGTTTGCGAATAAGACGAGCTACCTTTAAAATATCGTCAGATTCATCAAAATAATCACTGATATTTCCATTGCAGACCTCATCAAGAAAATAGTATAATCGCCAGTATAATTCATCAACACGAGTCATTGTAAGATTATCGGTCATATATGAATCCTGAAAATCACTAATAAACAGAATAAGGCTGCGATCTACTTCGTCAAAACTGTATCCATCTATGCGCATTAAGCTTTTGTTCTTTCGCGATTTATCGCCCATGCCGACGCACATAGGATCTTCAATTTCATTAAAATCCGTCAATATACCAAGAGCTCTGTTAAGGAACTCTTCTTCTGTTTCTGATCCACTGATTGCAGAATCATTTCGCAGTGATTCAAGAAAATCATGCTTGTATTCCTGATAATCCATAACCAAGTTCTCCCTAATCCTTTATTTCAAAATCTCCAATTTCCACCAGAGAAATTTCATAAGCAGCCTTATGTATAGCTGCAGGCAAGTCCCGATGAGTTAGCTTAGGAAAATCAGCATTCACTTTATATCGTTTTAAACTACTGATTTCATAAACATATTCATCGTAATAGTTGTTATACTCATAGCCTTGCAAGGCAACCTTTGCCATAAACGCATCCTGTTCCTCACCAGGTTGGAACATATGTCTTGTTTCGAGAACCAGTTTGTTCAGTGTAATCCCATTGTAAGCCGTGCTCATTTTTTCCAGGCTATGCACTGCAAGCTCGCCGTCTGTATCACTATCAAGTTGCTCCAATGAAGAAATTTTTACACATTGTGCGCCGCGGCTTATTGCTTTTGCTTCGATCCAAGTATCGTCAAAAGAAAAGTCTTTGTGGGTCAGCTCCTGACCACTCCAGCTCTGCAACGCTTCAGTCAAACCAATTCGTTCTGCAAGATGTCCTCGTATCAAAAGAATTTCTCCTATCAAGCCCATTATTTCCGGTTCCGTAAGAAAATTGTTTTTTGAAGAAACAAACATCTTTTTCCATTGAAAAAAGCGGCTGACTATAGCAGTATATCCTTCACTTTTTTCTTTTACATCTCTTGTTTGCTCTATAAGGTCATCACAGAATTTATAGAACAGGCCGCTTATATCCTCGTCGCATAGAGAAAAGCGAATTGTGTTATATTCTGGTCTTTTGTACTGATTTACTTCTATTGCAGAAGTGCCTGTTACTTTTCTCGGAGTAAATGGCGCTCTTAATTCTATTGCTTTACGACCCTTTTCATCCAGACCGACATGCAACTCCAGAATATGCACATTATCAACACGTGAGAAATAATTAGCATTGTCAAACTTTGAGAACATTGCTTTTATATCGATCATTCTTCTTCACCCGCTTCTGCAAGTATTTCTTCCTGCTCAAACCAGTTGTATACTTTATTGGCTTTGTATTTTGTTCCACTGATACGGGCAGCATCTTCGTTCTGTGGTAACCCAAGAGCAAAACCAACTGCAGGAATTCCGTTCATTTCCTCGCGGAATTTGTTAATCTGCTTTTTTTGATTGGACTCTTCGGCATCAACATCTACATCGATAAAATAAACAAGTAATATTGGCTTTCTGTCTTTAATAAATTTGAACCATGTATCTGAGGGATAAGTTTTTCCAGTCGTAAATTCATATCCATGAGCACGTTTGTATTCCTGACGATACTTTTCCTTGGCATTTTCAATAATCTGTTCAGCTTCAAAACCATTGAAATCAATTACGCCTGTGCGTCCATCTCCCGGGCCACCTAGTTTACCACGCTGTCCAATGCCAAGCCGGTCAGTATCTTTATCGAGAATACAGTTCGTACGGAGCACTTTCGGTATAGATCTGCCTTCAAGTGTTACAATTTTATCGCTCTCTGTTGTTGGTGAACCCTCCATAAAAGCTATGTCAAACAGATCGATAGATTTATCCGAACAATTCTCCAAAAAGTCTGCTATCTGCTTTGTGTCAAAATTGGAACTGAACCGGGATATTCTTAGTTTCCTTATGAGATCAACTATCCGCGTTTTAGGAATGTTTTGAATAATATAATGACCTTTGGGCCCTGCATTCTTCTGTCTTTCGAACGTCGCTCCATTATTCAAAGCATCTTTTACAAGTTGTTGGACTGCAGAATAGTTATTTTTATGTGCTGCTGTGTTGAGGAACAGATAAGGAGTTTCGACTATACCACCAAAATAACTTGAAAACTCATATTCATCCGTGGCATTACGCATTTTATTGTAAGCCGTAATGCTCAACTCAGCAGAGTTGTTCCTCACTCTGATACCAAAATCACGTGGTCTTTGTCCAAGATCACGCATAAGAGTCATATCATCTTTCAGCTTATCGGTAGCCTCAGCTATTTCAGCATACCAGCGAGCAGAAGACTTATGAGTCCATATGCGGAAAAGATCATCATAGTTTTTACGATATCCAAACCAACGCCCCATCTGCATCAATACATCATAAGTGCATGTATTACGGTAAAAATAACTGATAATCAAGCCTTCAAGCGTAAGACCACGTGAAAGAGCGAGACCACCTATGGCAATAACCCGCAGTGATTCGTTTTTAGGATATTCAAGCTTTTCAGAATTCTTTGAACTGTTTACAATTTTTATTTGCAGGTTTTCTATGGAAGCAAAAATAGCATCAACAATCTGATCCCAGGTGAATTCACATCCGGCATAATGCTCTTCCCACATTCTATACAGACGTTTTATCACAGGATCTTTCATCGACTCTTCAAGATCATGACTCAGATTATATTTGATCGAGCGGTATGCCGTTCCGTGAATTAACTCCACCTCACCTTTTATATATTTCTGAACCTTAACAAAACGAGAAATATTGATAAGCATAGAGCGATGTTCTTTATAATCTCCACGGAGATCACGGATTGCATTGGCAAGGTAGAAAGTATAAATCGAATCTGTGAGACTATCCGGCAGTTCGTCTTCCCACTCTTTTTTGTGCTTGAAATAAAATGGATATCCGTCTTCTTCCTCGCGGCCAGCATCTGTAATATAAACCAGTTGCGAGTGATATTCTCCATCTTCTGCAAAAATACGGTTGGGGCCAATATAATTACTTGGGGTTGGCAATGCAACTATGAAGTTTTCAGGGAAAAGATCCTGCGTTTCCATTTTCTCAGTTGTTTCCGGATCGATGAAAACATTTGCAAACGGAGTTGCTGTAAAACCAACGTAATTGGATTTTGTAAAAACATTAGCAAGTTCACGAATCAGCTTGTTAATTTTTGTAGGATCTTCCTTGCTTGCACTTGTATTGATTGAAGCATTATCAGCCTCGTCATCAATCATAAGCATAGGCATATCAATTTTCTTGGTAACGGGATCCGCATTCAGAGTAACAAGCCAGTTAGTTAATTTAGTCAACGTAGTCGTGTTCTTTTTTATAACAAAAACAACAGCATCATTATTACCGGCAAGAGAAACAGCAATTTTATCATTATCGCCCTTGAAATCACTTGCGCGTGAAGTCATTGCCATTGCATGAATAGGCTTATTGTCAAGGCCAACACCAACGCGCTTTCCGCCGGTTGTGTTAGCAGACATATCAATACCGATAAACCCTTCCTCGACACGTTCCTGCGTCTGCTTACGTAAAGATTCAATAGTACCGGTAAGCAAAATAAACACCTTGTAGCCAGCATCAGCGGCTTTACAGATAAACCCGATATATGTAGAAGTTTTTCCCGATTGAACATCGCCGATTATCAATCCTCGTCTTAAAACGGGATGCGGATAATCAGCATTCGGATCCAAAATGTAATTCATCAGTTTTTGGTCCAACGTATCTTCACCAAGAGTACTGACAATATTGGGACTGAAATGTTTTGTGTCTATAAGATAATTCTTATATCTTGTCCAAAACTTAGGCTCAATTTCTGCTTTTCTATCATCATACCAATTGTCCTGTTCATAGTCTTCAAGTATACTTTGACCAGGGGTGGCAAAAATTTGATACTTCCATGTAATATCTCTTTTAGCAGCTTCCTTTTCCTCATTTGTATATGAAGCCCCGCTGATCGTTATAGCTTGATCTATCATTTCGCCAACAACTGATTCATCCAATATGGTTTCCATATCTTTTATCTGAATAAGTTTATCAACAAAACCAGTCAGTTTGCTGACTTTTTCTAAATCTATACTCATATTACTCCTCCAGAAGCTTTACTTTAAGCTGCGGATAATTGTTGAATGGTTCAGAAACAAAAAGCTTTTCAATAACACTCTCTTTTGAATTATTACCCATGCTTAACGCCATTGTAATCAGCATCCGCGCTTTTGCTTCGATTTCAGCCACGCGTTCCTCACTAACTGTATCATCGATTTTGTTTTGTGATTTATCAATATATATCTGTTGATAAGGCAAAGCATTTTCAATTTCTTCCAGAATCATATCTATGCGGGACCAAATTTCATCATCGACTCTGTCACGTATAAGATCAAAAATTCTCGAATTCCGATTTATCAAAAAACTATGCTGTTCTTCGCGCGTTTTTATCGGCAACCATATATAATCGATTTTATCATCCGTTTTATCCACACGACCACGGAATTTCTGCGCTTTCACAGCTATATCCATAGCCTCATCCACAGCACGCGTCAACCGAGTTCTAATCACTGCAGGAATTTTTGCATTTTGCTTTTTAATATCGATTCCCCAGATATCATCCAGTGTGTTAGGAATATCCACACGTATACGGGCATATTTAGTAAGTTCATCACGATGCCTTCCAAACCAAGTTCCCCAAACAATCAATCTTTCGTTTCTATAAATATAAAAACCTTGTTTGGAGCGATAGTTCTCAATACCTCCGGAGAGCTTTTTATCCTCGGCAGTCAAATCTTTCTGAAACGGCAACACAAATGGCTGTACAACAACCATCTGTTCAATTCCGTCTGAATCCTCAACAGGTATTTCTATTCTGCGACGCACATTCGTTTTACAATGGTTTTCAAGGAAAGGATCCAATCCTTTCAGTTCATAATTATTTATTCTGATTGAAAGCTTATTTATCCCAGATCTATTAAGATATCTATGAAAAATCAAAGACAGATAATCAGCAGTTATTTCCTGATATTTATTCAATTCTGCATATACATTGCCGGCCGCTTTTTCAATAATGTCAAAGTTTTCCCAAACCACGATTGTACCGCTATCAAGATTGTCCAGCCATGATATTTGATGTATTCTGGAAATGCCATAGGAAGAACACTCTATCATATACCAATCTTTCTTCTCAAGCACAACATCAAGATCCCATATGTAAGCGGAAACAATACCATCCTTCTTACTGGCCACTGTCAGTCTACGACATTGCGATAATGAAGCAGCTTTAAGCCCTAAGCCAAAACGGCCAAGATCGTCAGCTGCACGATGACCTCGTTTTTGCTCACTTCCATACTTCATGGCATCAAAAAGTTCTTCTTTGTTCATTCCATATCCATCATCACAGATTGCAATATAGCAATCCGATGGGTCAACAGGAAAGCGGAGCCATATATTGCGCGCGGAAGCACTGACACTGTTATCTACAATGTCAGAGATTGCGCTTTCAAAGGAATATCCCATAGCTCTCATAGAAGTCATCAATATATCAGCCGTGGGTCTGTTTTCTCGCAAATTCTCCATTGATAGTTCTCCTTATAATAACGTCCGCTACAAATTATAATATCCTGTCAGTATTTGATTCTCGCTATTTCAAACTTTTTGAAACTACATTTGCTGATTTTATCCACTAATGTTTCGACAGAAATCTTCAGTTCAATCCGTTTCGGATTATCTTTTCTTAGTATAAGACCGCTGGTTTCGCCAGTGTTGATGGAAAAAGTTTTTGAGGGAATATGCAAAACAATAATCTCATTAACAAATTGATTGTTGAGTATCATATACCAATCTGTATCGATCGCAGATTTTTGAGGTTCAATCCAAAACTCAAGATGATTCTTCATACATTTGGAATAGTTTACATTATTGCCAATGGTTATACCATTATCAACCAAGAACTGGAGAGCCTCTCTTTTTTCCCGAATCTCAAGTTGTTCTTTTGTACTATTTGTGACCGATGGGATTAGTTTGCTTTTAATTTGATTATTAACCGGCTTGCAGAATACATTTACTCCGATTAATTCCAAAAGAAACAATGCTTCTTCAAGATATTGTTCGAGCTCAACAGCTCTGAATTTTGTAACTTTCTGCTTGTTACCCATGTTTTTATTATCGCAATCCAAACGGCCAATCTCGCTCGCTTTTGAAATAAGATTTGCTTCGATGTAATCTATATCGGAGCGATTTAAGCTATCATCGGAAGTAGTAAGAATAACAACTCTTTCCCACCACGATTTTCCTATTAAATGTTGCTTGATTCTCTTTGCCAAATCTGACGCTTGACCTATGTAAACCATATCCTCAGATAAAAGAAGATATACTCCATAACGAGAGCACGCATCCGACAAAATAAGATCATCAACCGACTCGCGTGGTGCAGAATATAATTCCCCCTTATTCCAACTTGAATCTTCCATGCTGATAACGCCCTTAAGAGTACCATCATTCAGCAACAAACTTATCGTCTTCGCTTTAGCCATCATTCTTTCTCCTCTATATCAACAATATCAACAATATCATTCATCGTGCATCCGAGGGCAGTACATATCTTCACGAGGACGTCGCTACTGATGACGGCGCCGTCTTTACCCATCTTAGTGATTGTTGCGATGCTGATGCCGGCTTTTTCGGCGAGTTCTTTCTTTTTCATATCACGGTCGATCAGAAGCTTGAACAATTTTTTATAGCTTGCGGCCATTGTATTACACCTCATAAGTAATTATTGTCAGTGCATTGTATCACTGAAATTCATTATACCACATGCTTCGCCAAACATCAACTGTTTTCGGCATAAAAATACTGCGATATCATCATTTCTCAACTTTTTGCTGCAGGTTTTCTATTTCCTCCGAGCATTTTCGTAATCCTCTTTTTCTTTGTCTACTGCGGTGCAAATTTCGACTTGAATCAGGGGTTGTTCAGAGTTATAATAACCGTATAAAAAGCAATCGCCTCTCGCATGATAACGAGAGGCGTGTAGTGTGTATTATTCTGCGGAAATTGCTGTTGACCACATAACAGACCACCTACCGTTTCGGAGCACTCGGAAACAGTGGACATAAGAGTGGCGAAGAGCACAGTTTTCCGAGCGGAAAGGGGCGGAAAAAGCTATTTTTAGCGGAAATTGTCTTCATAGGTTCGTTTGGGAGCATAGACGGTGTTCGCACCGCACGAAAGCGAAAACCGCCGAAAACCCTTCAACCGTGCGTATTTCGGGCGGTTCGGAAAATGAAAAAAAGCAGTCAAAAATGTGTTTGACCACAGATTTGACCACTTACACGACCACAATTTAATAACTATCGGGGTGTAGCGCAGTTGATAGCGCGCCGCATTTGGGACCATCAGGCCGCAGGTTCGAACCCTGTCACTCGGACCATATCGAGTGGTCATAAGGAATTTCACTTATGACCACTCGCTTTTAATTTTATACCGCTTGCGTCCCCGTTGCAAAGCGGCAGTATCTGTTGTATAATTGCATTGAGACAAAACGAATCTAAGACACATAAAACCGCGGCGCTTTTGCTGTGCGGCGGCAAGGGGGAATACGAATGCTCGGAGCGATAGTCGGCGATATCGTGGGCTCGATTTATGAGTGGAGGAATATCAAGACGAAGGACTTTCCGCTGTTCGGCAGCCGCTGCTCGTTTACGGATGACACGGTCATGACCTGCGCCGTGGCGGAGGCCGTTATGAACGGCGGGAAAAGGGAAGATTTTATCAAAGCGATGAAAAAGTACGGGCGGCTGTATCCGAATGTCGGTTACGGCGGCAATTTTGCGCAGTGGATATTCTCTGATGAAGTCGAGCCGTATAACAGTTTCGGCAACGGCTCGGCCATGCGCGTCTCGCCGTGCGCGTGGGTTGAGGACAGCAGCGCCTGCGTGAGTGAGGCGAAGCTGCCCGGCAGATGCAGGGAATTGGCATGGCTTTCCGCCGATGTTACACACAGTCACCCGGAGGGGCTGAAGGGAGCCATGGCAACAGCGGACGCGATTTTTCTGTGCCGCTGCTACTTTGGGGACAGCAGCATGGAAAGTTCGGAGAAAAAAAGACTCATTAAGGAGCATATCGAGCGCGAATACGGGTACGCCCTTTCCAAAACGCTCGACGAAATCCGCCCGTCATACCGCTTTGACGTTAGCTGTCAGGGCTCCGTGCCGCAGGCGATAACAGCGTTTTTGGAGAGCACGGATTTTGAGGACGCCATAAGAAACGCGATATCCATAGGCGGCGACAGCGATACTGTTGCAGCCATTACGGGAAGCATGGCCGAGGCCGCCTACGGTATACCGGATAGGATAAAGGAAAAGGCGTGTTCCTATCTGGATGAGCCGCTGAGAGCCGTAGTGAGACGCTGGGACGGGTATATCGCTCAGTTCGGCGGAGAATAAAGCAGTCCGCGCTTGCGGTTTTTCCGCTTTTTGATTATGATATTAACGCAAAGGGGTGTTGTTATGTTTTCTGAAAAGTTTATCTGTGCAGGCTATGAATACACCGACTATACTTTCCATGTCCCCGCGCCGTATTTCCGAAAGACCTTTGAAACAGACGGCGAAATCAAAAAAAGCATAATTACTCTGACGGGTCTCGGGTTTTATGAGCTTTATGTTAACGGGCGGCGGCTTACCAAGGGTATTCTTGCCCCGTATATCTCGAACCCGGATGATATTGTTTACTACGACGAATACGACATAACGCAGGCTCTTGTGCCGGGGAAAAATGTTCTGGGCATTCTGCTCGGCAACGGTATGCAGAACGCGCCGGGCGGTCAGATCTGGGATTTCGATATAGCCGCGTTCAGGGGTGCTCCGCGCACGGCCTTCTGCGTCTCGATTGAATACCTTGACGGCAGAACCGATACCTTCGAGGCGGACGGTTCGGTCAGAACCGCGCCGTCACCGATTATTTTTGACGACCTGCGCTGCGGCTGCTACTACGACGCCCGCCTTGAAATTCCCGGCTGGTCAACGCCCGAGTTTGATGACAGCACTTGGAAAAACGCTCTTGCGGCGGAGACGCCGCGCGGCGAAAGACGACTGTGCGAGGCGGAGCCGATAGCGCCCGTGCGCGAGATAAAGCCGGTTCTGATAAGAAAATGCAGGCTCAAGGAATATATTTCCCGCGGCGATGTTGTCAAAGAGGCGAAAAAAGTAGCGAGCGACGAGCGCGACGGTTTTTTATATGACTTCGGCGTGAACTCGGCGGGTACCGTAAGGCTCAGGATAAGCGGCGAGCGCGGGCGGCAAATCGATTTGCAGTTCGGCGAATATATCGCGCCCGACGGTGAGCCCGATACGAGCAACATCTGCTTTTATCCCGAGGGATATTCCCAGCGCGACGTGTATATTCTCAAAGGCGAGGGCGAGGAAGTTTTTGAGCCCGTGTTCACTTATCACGGCTTCAGGTACTGCGTGGTGCTCGGTATAACCGAGGAGGAGGCGACCGAGGAGCTGCTGACTTTTATCGTGCAGAATTCGGCTCTTTGCGAGATAGGCTCGTTTCGCTGCTCCGACGAGACGTCAAACAAGCTGCAGGCGATGACGAGAAACTCGGATCTCTCGAATTTTTATTATTTCCCGACCGACTGCCCGCACCGCGAAAAAAACGGCTGGACGGGCGACGCTGCTCTCTCCGCCGAGCATATATTGATGAATCTCGATGCCGTCAACAGCTACCGCGAGTGGCTTCGCAACATCCGCGCCGCTCAGCGTGCGGACGGGGCTTTGCCCGGCATAGTGCCGACCGGCGGCTGGGGCTTTGAGTGGGGCAACGGACCCGCTTGGGATGCGGCGCTGACATATATTCCCTATTTCTGCTATGTCTTGCGCGGCGACAGAAAGATAATCGAAGAAAACGCGACGGCGATATTCCGCTACTGCGAATATATCTCACGCCGACGTGACGAACGCGGGCTTGTCGCAATAGGACTCGGCGACTGGTGCCCGGTGACGAGCGTAAAATCACCGCTTGAGTTTACGGACAGCGTCACCTGCATGAGTATACTCAAAAAGGCCGTCTATATTTTTTCGGAGCTCGGACTTTCGCTCGAGCGCGACTTCTGCGAAAAGCTCTATGATGAGATAAGAACCGCCGTTAGGCGGCACTTAATAGACTTCGGCACCATGACCGCCGCGGGCTCCTGCCAGACCTCGCAGGCAATGGCGATATATTACGACGTGTTCACCCCCGGCGAAAAAACGGCGGCATTCAAAAAGCTTGTTGAGATAATCAAACGGCGCGACGACCACGTTGACGCCGGCATACTCGGTATGCGCGTGCTGTTCAGGGTGCTCTCGGATTTCGGCGAACCCGATCTCGCGTTTAAGCTGATAACCCGCCCGGACTATCCGTCCTACGGAAACTTCGTCGAGCGCGGACTTACGGCATTGCCGGAGGATTTCCTGCGCGAGGAGGACACCCCCAATTCGCAGAATCACCATATGTACGGCGACATTTCCGCATGGTTCATCGAATATATCGGCGGCATACGAGTGAATCCTTTCCTGACCGACCCGTCCGAGGTCGAGATATCGCCGGTGTTTATTGAAAAGCTCGACAGCGCCGAGGCTTCGTATGAGACGGTCGGCGGCAGGGTGAGCGTAAAATGGTGCAGAACGAACGAGGGTATAACCCTTAATATATCTGCGGGCAGAGGCGTTCACGGGCGCATAAGGCTGCCCGACGGCTACGCGTTCGAGGACGGGCGCGGCAGCCTTGAAGAGCTTTACGGCGGAACGTTTAAAATAATCAGAGAGTGAAAACAGGAGGAACAAATGAAAGAGAAGATACTTTTTGTCAATGCCTGTGTGCGCGGGGAGAAAGAGTCGCGCACCCTTGCGCTCGCAAAGGCGGCGCTCAACTGTCTTGACGGCGATATAGAGGAAATCTGCCTTACCGAGGCAAATCAGAAGCCGCTCGACGCGGCGGGGCTTGCCAAGCGCATAGAAAGCGCGGAGAAAAACGACTTCTCCGACCCGGTCTATGACTGCGCCAAGCAGTTCACCGCCTGCGACACGGTTGTTGTCGCCGCGCCGTTTTGGGATTACAGCTTCCCGTCGATTCTGAAGATATACATAGAATCCCTGTGCGTCGGCGGGCTCACGTTTTTGTACGGCAGCGACGGAGTTCCGATAAGCTATTGCAGGGCAAAGAAGCTGATATATATAACCACCGCCGGCGGATATATCGGAGACAGCGACTTCGGATTCGAATATGTAAAGACCGTAACGAAGTCGTTTTTCGGCATTGAAAAGTTCAGCTTTTTCAGCGCGGAGGGGCTCGATATTCTCGGCAACGACCCCGACGCCATACTCAAAGAGACACGCGAAAAAATAGAGCGCGAGCTTTGATAAATAAAAAATGTCCCCCGGAGAGCAGTGCTGTGCGCTCCGGGGGATTTCCGTTTTTATTTATGACTGATAGGTTTCCATAAAGCTGTTTATGTCGCTCTCGCAGGAGCGCATGGCGAGTATCGTCTGCTCGAAGAGCCTGTCGAGCTCCCAGCCGAGCCTCTCCGCGCCCGTGCGGATAATGTCGCGCGAGCAGCCCGCGGCGAACTTTTTGTCCTTGAACTTCTTTTTGAGGCTCGAGACCTCCATATCCATGACGCTCTTTGACGGGCGCATCAACGCCGCCGACCAGATAAGCCCCGTCAGCTCGTCCGCCGCAAAGAGCACCTTCTCCATCTCGTGAACCGGCTCGATGTCAACGCAGATACCGCAGCCGTGGGAGCAGACGGAATATATCATGTCATCGCCGACTCCGCCCGCCTTGAGCAGCTCGGGCGCCTTTTTGCAGTGCTCCTCGGGATAGAGCTCAAAGTCTATATCGTGCAGGAGTCCGACTATAGCCCAGTATTCCTCCTCGTCCGCATAGCCGAGCTCTTTCGCGTACCAACGCATAACGCCCTCGACGGTCAGCGCGTGGCGGATGTGAAAGGGGTCTTTGTTGTATTTTTTCAAAAGCTCAAACGCCTCGTCTCTCGTGATGTTGCTTTTTCTCATTTTAATCGTCTCCTTGCCTTGCTTATTTACGGAGTATTATACTGCCGATTTACTATGTTTTCAATCATAAATTCTTTTTTGTGGCAAGATTTACGAGGGCGCTCTGATTTATGAAAAACAGCAGGTCGACAAGCGCGTTTTCGTCTATGCTGTAGTCCGAGCGCATCCACTGGATTATAACGCCTGTGCTGCCGTTTAAGATGTAGGAGTAGATATACTGCTCCTGATCCTTCGGAAAAGAGATATTGAGGTTCTCTACGAATTGAATTATCGACTGCTGCATGAATTTCGAGCGAAACTCCGGGTCGCCCGCGTCGATGAGCAGGGTACGAAACGGCTTGTCGTTTTCTTTGATATAAATCAAAAACGAGAGCAGATATCTGTGCGCGCCGATATCATTTTCCGCGCCTATCTTTTGGAGGTGCTCCCGCGTTGCGTCGAGCAGCTCCGCCTCCACCTCCTCGAGCAGCTCCTTCGGCTCGGAGTAGTGGGCATAAAACGTCGAGCGGTTGAGGTCGGCGCGCTCGCAAAGCTCCCTTACGGAAATTTTAGTCACCGAGCCCTTTTCGCTCAAAAGATCCATCAGAGCGTTTTTGAGCAAAATTTTTGAAAGTCTTGTGCGCTGATTATTTTTTGTGTTCATATTTTATCCCGTCACTTTCGGTGAATTTTGTCGGTTTCATAGCCGTTATTAACAAAACTGATGATTGTTAATCCAACATCATGTGGCTATAATAATAGTGTAATATGAAATCTCCCAAATGTCAAGGCGACTTTCGTCTTCGGCACTTCTGTTACCCGCGGAAAACGGCGCGCCCCGAAAACCTTCAGACGGAAACTCGGGCGCGCCCGGACCGCAGAATAATCTGCACACAAACATTTTTATACAGCCCTTTTAATTTTTTTGCCGCGCCGACCCTGCGGGGTCGGTCTCCGGCGCGGCATATCTCCGCATTCGAGCGGGAGATACCGCAAAAAAGCGCATAAGCCGCAGGACGGCTGAAAATATTTTCAAATCTATGAGACAAAAGGATAAAGGAGTTCTTGGAAATGTCAAAAGCAAAAATCTTCGAAAAGCGGGCGCTCGATTCGCGCCTGACCTCGCCCGAGGTAACGGCGAAGGAAAAGTGGCTGGGCTATTTGTTAGGCCCGTCCGGTGCACTGCTGCTGAACGCCGTGCTCGCTACATATCTGAACGTCTACTACACGGACGTTTTGAACCTGACCACCGTTTGGGGCGGCGCGTTCCTCGCGGTGTTCCCGATAGTGTCGAAGATAATCGACGCCATAACGAATATAGTTATGGGCTATATCATCGATCGCACGAACACAAAGCAGGGTAAGGCGCGTCCGTGGCTGCTGCTCTCCGCGCCGCTCGTCGCCGTGACGGGCATACTGCTCTTCACCGTGCCCACGGGCAATCAGACGGTGCAGGTGATATGGGTCATGCTCTCATATAACCTCTTCTATTCGTTCGCCTATACGATATATAACATGAGCCACAACCTCATGGTTCCGCTCTCGACGAGAAATACCGAGCAGCGCGGAGTTCTCTCGGTTTTCAATCAGGTTTCGACCATTATGATGAGCGGCATAATCGTCGCGCTCATCTTCCCCATGCTCATTATGCCCCAGCTCGGCGTTGACAGGTCGAAGTGGATAACAACGATGAGCATCCTCTCGTGCATAGCCCTGCCGCTGACGCTCATGGAGTATTACTTCACAAAGGAGCGCATAACCCTCGAGGGCGGCGAGCAGGAGAAGCCGAGCGTTGCGATGAAAACCCAGCTAAAGGCAATATTCAGCGACAAATATATGCTGATAACCTTTATATATTTTCTTATCTATACTGTCGGCTCTACTATCAAGAACATCTCGCTCGTCTATTTCTCGAACTATGTCCTCGGTACATATAACGACGGAAAGACCCAGACCATGCTCTCTGTTATCGGCGGCATACCGATGGGTATCGGCATTTTCGCCGTCTGGCCGCTCGCCAAAAAATTCGGCAAGCGCAATATTACGGCTATAGGCTTCGTGTTATACGCCGTAGGCTCGGCTATATGCTGGCTGGCACCGACAAATATGGTTATAGTCCTCATAGGTCAGTTTATAAAAAATATCGGCGGTCTGCCGTGCTCCTATGTGTTCATGGCGCTGTTTGCGGACGTACTCGATCATATCGAGTGGAAGCACAGCTTCAGGTGCGACGGAATCGCTATGTCGATATATAACACCATAGCCGTGGCGAGCGTCGGAATTTGCACGGGCGTATTCAATCTTATTCTCTCGAAGGCCGGCTATGTCGCGCCCTATCTCGACGCGGCGGGCAAGCTCATCGCCGTGCAGTCGGACAGCGTAAAGAGCGCCATAACCTTTACATTTGTAGGACTTGAGACGATAACGGGCGTTGTGCTCGCAATACTTCTGCTGTTCCTGAATGTCGAAAAGAACATAGCCAGGGAGCAGGAGGAAATAAAGCAGAGAAACGAAGAGACGGTAAAAGAGGAGACAGCCTAATAATATGAAGAAGAAACTTCTGATAATTATTCCGATTGCAGCGGTTGTTGTTGCCGCATGGATAGCGTTTTGCGGCTATCAGTGGAGTTGGGGACCTTTTATGAAGCTTCATGATTTTAAAACCTCTGCTCTCGAAGGAAACGGTGAAAAATATTCGCTCGATAACGCAGCTCCGAATGCCGACAGCCCGATAGAGGGCAAGACGGTGCTTTTCCTCGGCTCGTCCGTGACCTACGGCTCCGCCTCCGGCGGCGTGTCCTTTGCGGACTATATCGGAAAGCGGGACGGCTGCACAGTAATTAAGAGCGCCGTTTCGGGAACGACACTTGTTGAATCGGGAATCAATTCCTATGTGTCGAGGCTTAAAAAGCTCGACGCCGAAAAGGTCGATCTCTTTGTCTGCCAGCTCTCTACAAATGACGCTTCGCAGAAGAAAGAGCTCGGGAAAATAATCGAATCGAAAAATCTCAATGACTTCGATACAAAGACAATAGCCGGAGCAATAGAATATATAATCTGTTACTCAAAAAAGAAATGGAACTGCCCGGTGATTTTTTACACGAACCCGCGTTATGACAGCGACCTGTACGGGGAAATGGTGGATATTCTTAAAGAAGCCGAGGCAAAGTGGGGTATATCCGTTATAGATATGTGGAACGACGCCGAGCTTAACGCAGCGTTAAATAAGAATACAGCTTTGTATATGGCGGATAAGATACATCCCACAAAGGCAGGATATCTCGAAATATGGACTCCGTTTATGGAGAAAACCGTTTTCGGGGTTATGAAAGAGGAGGCGAAGTGATACAGTGAAAGCAGTTAATATAAAAACAGAATACCTGAAAAATCCGTTGGGTATTGACATAGAAAATCCTCGTGTTATGTGGAACTGTGAGGGCGGTGTAACTCAAACTGCGTACCAAATTGTCACAGATGATTGGGACAGCGGAAAAATTGAGTCAAGCTCAATGCGTATCGTTGTTCCTGTAAAATTTGAAAAAGGCAAAAGAGTAACCTATAGAATTAAGCTTTGGGACGAAAACGACACCGAGGGTGAATTCAGCGAGGAGAACTTTTTTGAATACGGCATCAAAAATTGGTCGGCAAAGTGGATTACAGGCAACTATGAAGTAGACAAAAAAGGCTATGAAAAGGAGAAAAAACTTGAAAAATCGTTCTTCCTTTCAGGTGTGAATTATCTTGCTGCTGCAAACAAGCCCGAACCTGACCGTTTTCCTGTTGACTGCTTCAAAAAGGAGTTCGGTGCAAAAAAAAATGTCGAATCCGCACGACTTTATGCAACTGCCTGTGGTATATATTCGGCATACATAAACGGTGAAAAAGTGTCTATGCCGCTTGCACCGGGTATCACGGACTATCGCAAGCGTGTGCAGTATCAAACATATGATGTAACTAAACTTATTAAAGAAAATAATGTTATAAATATTGACCTTGCAGATGGTTGGTATCGTGGATCATGCGGTGCTTGGGGACTTAAAAATCAATACGGTTGCGAAACAAAAATCCTTGCACAACTTGAAATCAAGTATGCAGACGGAACAAATGACACAATTTCAACAGACCGTTCGTGGCTTTGGTCAAATGACGGTGCAATTTCTTTTGCTGATAACAAAGACGGTGAAATTGTTGACGCAAACAAAAAGCCTACATATTCATCAAGGGCGAAGGAAACATCATACGCAGTTGTTCCGTCAGCTTCAAACAATGTTCCCATTGCTGAAAAAGCAATCTTTAAGGGCAAAATGACAACTGCACCAAGTGGCAAGAAAATCATTGATTTTAAGCAGAACTTGGCAGGTTATGTGTCGTTTAAAATAAATGCCAAACAAGGACAAAAAATAACACTTCGTTTTGGCGAAATGCTTGACGCAAATGGGGAATTAACGCTTAAAAATATTCAATGCGCGAATAAAAAGCTAACCACTCCACTTCAAAAAATCGAATACACTTGCAAAGACGGATTGAATGAATACAAAACAAGCTTTGCAATTTTCGGATTTCAATATATGGAGATTGACACAGAGATTGAAGTGTCTGACGATTGCTTTACAGCGATAGCGGTTTATTCCGATATGGAGGAAACAGGATTTTTTGAATCATCAAATGAACTGCTCAACAAATTTGTTACTGCAACAAAATGGTCAACAAAATCCAACAGTACGGATTTACCTACCGATTGCCCTACAAGAGAGCGACACGGTTGGACGGGTGATGCTCAAATTTTCTTTAACACAGCAGCGTATCTGTTTGACTATGCAACCTTCAGCGAAAAATATATTCGTGATGTATTTGATTGGCAACAAAAAGACGGCAAGCTTCCTCAGATTGCGCCTTACGGCGGTGTGGACTTCTTTATGTCATGGATGAACGGCAGTGTAGGCTGGTCTGATGTGGGTATACTTATCCCCTATCGTTTTTGGAAGATTTACAATGACGATTGTCTTATCAAACAATACTACAACGGTATGGTGAAATATGCAAAATTTATGATTTCTCGTTGCGGAAAGTGGACACCGCTAAAGCATAACATTCAGCTTTCAAGCAACAACAAAAAGTATTTTGTCAACTTCGGTCAATCCTACGGTGAGTGGGCAGAGCCTAAGGATGTTTTTCCAAATGATTGGAAAAATACCGTTATGCCAAATCCCGAGGAGTCAACCGCTTACACTTCATATATTCTTTCTCTTATGTGCGAGATTGCAAAATATATGGGTGATAACGCAAATTTACCGTTGTTCAAGGAATATTCTGACGGTTGCAAAAAGGCTTACGGAGAGCTGATAACAAAAAAAGATTATTCGCTTGACACAGACAGACAAGCAAAGCTGGTAAGACCGTTGTTTATGAATTTGCTTGACGAAAACAGTACGGAATTTGCAAAGAAACGACTTGTCAAGGCACTTGATAATTACGGTTGGCGACTTGGCACAGGCTTTTTGTCAACTCCGTTTATTCTGGATGTACTTGCAGACATCAATATTGATTATGCCTATAAACTGCTTGAAAATGAAGAAATGCCCGGCTGGCTGTTTATGTCCAAAAACGGAGCAAACACCGTCTGGGAGTCGTGGGAGGGCACTGCGGCGCAGGACGGCATTGCCTCGCTCAACCACTATTCAAAGGGTGCGGTTTGCGAGTGGCTGTTCGGCACGATGTGCGGAATAAATGTTGCCGGAGAAAACCGATTCACTATAGCCCCGCGCCCGGGCGGGCATTTCGAGTTCGCCGAGGCGAGCTACGACAGCGTATACGGAAAAATCTCCGTGCGCTGGGATAAGACGGACGGGGGATATAAATATAAAATATCCGTCCCGTCGAACTGCAAAGCCGATATTATTCTGCCCGACGAAAGAAAACAGACCGTCGGAGCAGGTGAGTATGAACTTTAAGGAGGAAAACTTATGAAAAAATCAATAGTCGCCGTTATAGCACTCTTTGCTCTGCTTATGTCAATGCTCTGCGCGTGCAAGAAGGACGACGGCAAAACAGGTGCGGACACCACGGGCAACGCTCAGACGAGCGCGGCGGGCGATGTTGTCGATGACACGACCGCTCTTCCCGAGGACAGCACCGCGCAGGAGGGCGAGACAAATGAAACTCAATCGGCCGACCCCGCAAAGCCCGGCGAGACCGCTTCGAATCAGGTAACCGCCGCGCCCTCGAAGAATGCAAAAGACTGGACTAAGGCCGAGATAATCGCCTATTTCAACACCGGCGCGAACAGGGTAAAATATCAGGCGAAGTCCGTCACCCGCAACTACACCGAGACGAAGAACGACGCCGACAAGACCGAATTGCCCAAGGCGATAGATGCAATAGGCAAGAGCGCGATGAAGACCTTCATGAAGCGCGACGATAAGGCGATAGTCCTGACCTCAAAAGAGGATATCAGAAACGTATTCCCCGTCGGCGGCAAGGATTGGGTCAGCAAGCTCACTCCCGCAGATGTCAAGGGCGCAAAGGTCGAGGACAAGGGCGGCGAATATCAGATAACCCTGACCTTCGGCACTGAGGTCAATCCCTCCGGCGAAAAAGGCTATGCCGCAGCGTTCGGCGTGCTCACTGCCGATGTGGTAAACTTCGACTATCCCGGCCTCTCGCTCACCGACCAGAAATTCACCTATTATAACGGAACGATAGTAGCAAGATTCAGCAAGGCTACCGGCAACTTAGTCTATGCCCACTATGATTATCCCGTCATCATCGAACTCACAGCGCACCTGCTCGGCTCGAACACGAGAGTCAAGGTCGGCATGACAACAATAAACGACTTCACCGTTAAATACTAACTCCTGTATCCGAAAGCAAAGCGCACCGCACATTGACCCGTGCGGGGCGCTTTGCTAAGTTGATTTTTTCCGCAAATCGGGCTTTGCGAAGGAGCTTCAAGCGGTACACCGTGGGGGCGAACTTTGTTCGGCAGCGAAAAATACAGCAGCTAATGTATATTGCAACCGTGTAGGGGCGGATATCATCCGCCCGCGGTTTTTGCAGCAGCTACAGTAGGCGAGCTAACTTCGTCCTGCACGGGGATTGCGGAAAGCCTTTTTTGCAGGGGTCGGCGACGCGACGACCCTTTGACGCGACAGCGTCACCGAAAATCTATCCTTTCGCCTTATGCGTTTTCAATGCCGTTCTGCCCGCATAGTCGTGATATATTTACATCCCGAAAAAATCATGCTATAATTCAACCGTAAAACTACGGGGAGAGATGAAAATGGTGAGATTGGCATCGGTCGGCGATGCAGGAGAGCTTGAGTGCCTCAATGCAGAGTTCAACGGCAAGGGCAAGACTACGGAAGAAAGCATTCGCGCCTCGCTTCTTACAAACAGGCGCGAGGTTGTCATCGTTGCGGACGGCGACGGCGGACGGCTCGCCGGCTTTGTCTGCGTTCAGCTGAAAAAATCGTTCTGCTACGACGAATATATGCCCGAGATAACTGAGGTCTATGTCCGTCCCGAGTATCGCGGGCGGGGAGTCGCGCGGGAAATGCTGACCTTCGCGCAGGAATACTGCAAAAAAATATACCCGCTCCACAGCTTCGAGCTGTTGACGGGCAGCGATAACACTGCCGCGCAAAAGCTCTACTCCGCCCTCGGCTTCGAGCGCAGCGGCGAAATACATATGTCAAAGCAGGTAAAATAATTTGAGAGAATCGCAGGAACAGAGCTATGAGAATAATAAATACTTTTGATAAAATACCCGGCTGCTTTAAGAACAGCGCCTTTGATTTGGATGCATGGAGAGTATACGCCCGCGCGATTTCGCCGGAGCTTGGCGAAAAATGCGAACGGGATTCGAGGGAATATGATTTCAATAATGACGTGCTGCCCGTAGTCAATAACGTGCTGCTCAACAGGGACGCGGCGATTGCGGCAAACGACTCCTTTGTCGCCGTGACCGACAAGCTTGCGGAAAATATCGGACGGCTTTTTGAAAACGGCGTCGAGACGGATATTATTCTCTATTTGGGGCTGTGTAACGGCGCGGGCTGGGCGACATCGCTTGACGGCAGAGACGCGGTTTTGCTCGGAATAGAAAAAATTATCGAATTGAATTGGCAGGATGAATCCGCCATGCAGGCTCTGATTTTTCATGAAATAGGCCACATATGGCATAAAACCTACGGGAATCTCTATCCCGAGGCTCGGTCAGAGGGCGAAAATTCACTGGCTCAGCTCTATCAAGAGGGACTTGCCATGGTCTGCGAACATATTTTATGCCAAGATGACAGATACTATCATCAAAATCAAAACGGCTGGCTCGATTGGTGCAAGGAAAACGAAGCCGAAATAAAGCGTGAATATCTCCGCCGCGTCGACAAAAATATCAGCACGCAGGATTTCTTCGGGGATTGGTGCAGCTACAAAAATCACAGCGACGTGGGCTATTATCTGGGCTGCGAGTTCGTCAAATATTTGCAGCGGCAATACTCGCTTGTCGATATAGCAAGCCTCAATGTCAATCAGCTATATAATCATTTTAAGGAGTTTGCGTCGGCCGAATAAACGGACGGCAAGCAGCAAAAAAGCTTTTACATAGAAAGAGCGTACTGTTCGCGGCGTTTTTGATTTAACGGCACATCTCTTTGCGATATGCCGTGCTTCGCTCGGCGTGATATTTTTGCTGCGCAAAAGTGATATTATATTCGCCCTGAAGCTTGCGGAGCAAATATAACTCGTCGTATGCCGAATATCACTGCGAAGCAATATAACTCGCCGCAGGCGAATATAACTGAAAAAACCTCGTTCTTATGAACGAGGTTTTTCTTGGTGGAGGCAGGCCAACCAAATCCGAACCCAGAAAGTCCTCGACTTCCTTGAACGTAATCGTCTGTGTGCCGTGCTGATAGTTGTATGTCAGCACCAGCTTATCGTCATACACAAACACGGCATTGACAAAGGTATCAATCAGCCGCTTTTGAAACTCACGATCATTGGGATCGCCGTACCGAAATTGAGAAAACCAATGCTCCATATATTCCCGTGTCAGCTTCGGTTTTTGCAGTTCTGCCGTCGTGATGCTGAGAGACAGTTCTTCCTTCTGTTTCTCCAATTCTTCAAGCCGCTGTTTGGTTGACGCGGTAAAGATGCCCTGCTGGATGGCGTTGAGCATATTTTCAATGCCCTTTTCGGTCTCGGCAAGCTGGCGACGCAGGGCAGGAATCGTTACATCCTCACGCTCCTGCATGGCAAGCAGTGCGTCAATGATCCGATTGATCTTTTCCTCATTCAGCACTCGTTCCATCGTCAGGCGAACAACGGCGCGTTCGATCCAATCCTTCTTGACTGCTTTTTTATCGCAGCCCTTCTTACGCTTTGCATTTCCGCACTTGTAATAGTAATGCATCGCTCCGGTGTGGCTCTTACCGCTTTCGCCAACCATCATGCGTTCACACTTGCCGCAGAACAGCTTTGTGGTCAGCAGAAACTCGCTTTCTTTGGCTTTGGTGTGCGCCGGTGCGCGTTTGTTTTTCTCCATGCGCTGCTGAACGCGATAGAACAAATCCTCCGGTACGATAGCCGGAACGCCGCCGGGAATGACCACATCCTGATAACTGTACTCGCCAATGTATTTACGGTTTTTGAGCAGCGCGTTGAAGCTGTTGGTATTGAACGGCTTGCCGCGCTTGGTTGTTAGTCCGCGTGAATTGAAATTTTCGATGATGGAGCGTACCGTTGCGCCTTCTGAATATCTCTCAAAGATTTCCACTACCAACGGTGCGGTTTCGGGATTCACAACCAGCTTTTGTGTCTGCTTGTCCAACAGATACCCCAGCGGAATACCACCGCCGTTATTCTTGCCCTTGAGGGCATTTTCTTTTTGTCCGCGATGGATCTTTTCAGACAACTCAGCGGAGTAAAACTCAGCATATCCTTCCAGCATGGATTCCAGAATGATGCCCTCCGGTCCGTCAGAGATATGCTCTTTGGCGGAAACAACTTTCACACCGTTCTTTTTCAAAATGTGCTTGTAATGTGCGCTGTCATAGCGGTCACGGGAGAAGCGGTCGAGCTTCCAGACAAGCACGATCTCAAAAAGCCCTTTTGCGCTATCCTTGATCATGCGCTGAAACTCCGGACGGTCAGCGGTTTTCGCAGACAATGCGCGGTCAATGTAGCTGCCGACAACCGTCATGCCGTTGCGCTCGGCGTAATCGCCGCACTCACGGAGCTGACCTTCAATAGATTCTTCCCGCTGGCTGTCGGAGGAATAGCGGGCATAGATCACCGCGTTCATTCTTCGTCACCTTCGCCGCTTTCCAGAGCAAGCTCGGTCAATTCACGCAGCTTGTTTTGCAGCAACTCCTTATCAGGCAAACAGAGGGTATAATCAGAAACCAATGTAGGCGACATACTACGGCTGAGCGCATATTCTACAACTGCATCATCCTTGCTGGCGCAGAGGATAACGCCAACGCTTGGATTTTCATTCGACTTTTTTACGTCGCGGTCAAGAGCTTCCAGATAGAAATTGATTTGACCGATATGCTCCGGTTTGAATTTTCCGATCTTCAATTCAATCGGTACAAGGCAGGACAGGGCGCGGTTGTAGAACAGAAGATCAATGTAAAAATCCTGTCCCCCTACCTGGACACGGTATTCCTCACCGATAAACGTGAAGTCCTTGCCAAATTCGAGAATGAATTGCTTCAAATTGCCTGTGATCGCCTTGCGAAGGTTACGCTCGGAATACTGCTCCGGCAAATCAAGAAATTCAAGCACATAGGTATCAAGGATGCTGCCTCGCACATCCTGCGGGACAGATTCGGGTATCAGTTTCTTGGAGGAAAGCATATAACGCTCATAGTAAGCACTGTCCATCTGGCGTTCCAGTTCACGCTTGGAATAATGTTCCTTTGCGCACAGTGTCATGTAGAAATGCCGTTCTTCTGCAGACTTTGATCCGGACATAATGAGCAAGTGATTCGTCCAACTGATTTGTGTCACCAGTGGTGTCACAAATTCATCGTCCTTGTAAGTCTCGTAAAACTGCTTCATACGGTAAAGCCCACGACGATTAAAGCCTTTGACGCCGGGATTGGCTTCGGCAATGTATGCCGCAACTTCATCGATAACCTTATCTCCAAATCCGGAATTAGCGCACAGCGAAGAAAGGTATTCGCCAACATTCCAGTACATCTGAATCAATTCCGCATTGACCGCTTTCAACGCGCGGGTGCGGGCATTGTCGATGATGGAGATGATTTCATCGAACTGTCCCGTTTTCGGGGTTAATTCTTTGCTCATGTTTTCGCCTCCCCAAGCATTTGTATCAGGGTTTTCTTTAGCTTATCATTCATCGGAGAAGACGGATCAAAGCACATCTCCACAAATTGCGCAAGTTCAGGATTGCCCTCGCCAACCGGGGGCTTCGCCTGATACAGCTTGCCCTGCGGCTCGTCGCAGCGGGCGAAGATGTAATCCATCGAAACGTCAAAATAGTCCGCATATTTAAGCAAAAGCTTCACCGTAGGCGTAGCTTGGCCGTTTTCATATCGGTTAATGCTGGACTGCGTAGAGCCGATTACATCGGCGAACTTCGCCTGAGAAATACCAATGCTCTCGCGAAGGGCACGCAGCCTGTTACCCAGTTGTTTCATTGAATTCAACCTCCTTTTCGGGTTAATAATAGTATATTCAAAATCCGAGCCAAAGTCAACCCGGATTTTGAAACTTTTGTGTGAATTTTACGGTGTAGATTGACTCCCGCAGAAATACGATTCAATTTTTTGAACTGTCCGCAAGAGGCCTGCAGTTGTGGCCTTTTTATCAGTATTGCCTTTCAACAATTCAACTATCCGCTTTTTCTTCAAAACCTTTGGAGCAAAAGAAATTATAGTATCACGTACATCGGGGTTCTCAATAAGTTCATCAATAATTGAATCCAATGTCTTGTCTCGCGGTACCAAACCACTAAACATTCTGCCAAGTTCTTCTGCAGATCGGAGTTCTTCATAACCATGAGATTTGATTTCCTTCCAGAAGTTTAATGACAGCAGATGTTCTATTTCGAACTCGAACTTAATTCGCTTCTGCAGGAGAGCAATTATTTCATCAGAAGGCTCAATATGCTGAAGCCGAACGGCAACTGAGTTCTGCTTATGAATGAACACTTGGTTCTCTTCAATACTATTTTTTGCTTTAATGCCAGCGTCATCTTTGTCAAAAAGAACAAGCATTTTACTTTTGAATCCACTATAGATCCAAGCTAAAGCCCAGTCCACCAGCATTGTTGTTCCAGCGCCGTCATTTTTACATACGATCCTCAGTTGATTTGTTTCAATCATACTATGGAGAGCAGGAGAGTGTTCGGCAAAAGCGATTTTCAAGTAGTCAATATCTGTTTCGCCTTCGACGAGTATTGTTGGGATATCAATCAGCATATTTTCGCGATAGATTTTCTCTGCAATAATCAGTCGTTTCGATTGTTCTTCAATAAATGGAGCAACCAGTGGCATCAATCCCATGTTTTCGGCAATTGCGTGTGCGCCTTTTCCGGAAGAGATAGTTGTTTCATCACTGCCGGGCTTTTTAGAGACAAAAAATATGTTCGATATCTCCGACTCTTTCTTCATATAAAAAGCCGGAGAATGTGTACTAACAAACATCTGGATCTCATTGGAGTATTCTTCAAACTCGTCGGCCAGCTTAAAAGTTTTGAGCAACTCCAGACCATTTTCCGGTTCCTCAAACCCCCAAATGGTACATACCTTCATGGATCCCTTGTTGCGAGATTTTTGGTCTTCATGAGCAATGTAACGCAAAATAATTGGAATATGGCGAGCCTGAATTCCGTCCCCGCGTGCCGTTAGTGGCACATGGATAGAATCTTTATTAAGGCAAGTTTCAAATATGAGAGCTTTGAAAATTTCATTGAGATCGTCTGGGAATGCCAGTATGCTTTCTAACGCCAGCTGTTTCTCAACCGCCGCACTCAATTCCTCAGTATAATTTTTCAGCGCATCAGAGAATGATTTTACTGACTGCTCCAAAGGGTTATTGATTGAAGAAAACACAGCGGAATATAGGTCTCCCAACAGTGTTTTGTAGTATTCCGAGCTTTTTACCGCCGGTACATAGCGGTATTTGATACGACGCAAAGCGCCAGGAACTCTTGATTTTGGGGCAGGTACATTTCCCTCAGAATTTGTGATTGATTCTTCGAAATAGCCTCCTGTTCGCCAAACCTTAGTCCATGTATATTCTCCGGAGTCAGAATAGGTATCCGGAATTTCAAACTTTATGGTAATTTTTATTTCTTTTGTTGAGTGACTTGTATTAGGAAACAAGTATGAAAAGTCATTTGAAAAAGAAAACTTTTTGCCATAGTCGGTCTCACCTGTAAAGAATAGATTGAGGGCTTTCAAAACGTTTGATTTTCCGGCATCATTCAAGCCGACAAAGATATTGAAATCTTTTGAAGTGATCAATTCGTTTCTAATAGACCTGAAGTTTTTGATTCTGATGGACGATATTTTTATTCTCTTTTCAGCCATTACAAAACCTCATTCCACCGCAGCTTGTCCGTTCATAAGCATCGGAAGAAGCCAATCACGGAGTTTTGTGAGTTCACGATTTTCTTTCTGGCAATGACCAATTTTCTCATGAATTGGAGCAACGATTTTAGAGAATGCTTGAATGATCTCGGATGGCGGCAAAGCAATTCGGCTCTGCTCCAGGTGATCTGTTGTGATATGTCCCATTGTCGTTTTTCTTGCCTCTGCCATTTTAACAAAGTTGATTACATACGCAGAAAACTGGTGATAAACATATTCCTTCGAAAAGCCGTTGATCGGGACAACCTTGAAGATGTGCTGATTGAGTCCGGCATCTCCTCCAAACCAATACATGACCTCCAGCGTTGCTGACCAAGAGAACAGAATATCGCCATCAAAGATTTTATGCTTTTCAGGAATGCTTGCCGACACTTTTTCAGTATCTGCTGTAATTCCTTCATGCATTTCTTTGATTTTCACTACAGGTAGTTCTGCTTCACTTTCTTTTGGCCTATATTTTTGGCATGCTAAACCATTAATCGGCTCAGCAATAGAATACAGATTATCTACACTCCACCCCATCGGTATCTCACGCTTGAGCTGCTCATTCCAAACCATATCGCCGCCGGAGGAACGATAGGGTTTTCCGTTTTCATCCGGAAAGTCAAACTGCGTAAACCAGTAGTCATAGAGCGTTTTTGCCATAGTTTCGAGTTCAGCACAGATGCAAGTGTTTAAAGAAATCTTGCTATCAACTTCTCGTATACTCCCTATGAGATGTCTTTGCGCATCATACGGAATGTCTACGACCCGAAACGAATCTAAAATCTGCATGGTCAAAAATTTAGTTTGCGATCCCTGTGCAATTCGTTTCAAATGTTGAAGAGATAACTCCAGCGAATACTTGACATAGTCAATATCATACCCATCTCTTGCTGTGATTACATAAGTGCGCTGATAAGCATTGAACTTGCCTTTGAATCTTTGAATATGAAAGTTGCCTTGAGCATTATTTCCCGCAAGTAAAACCACATCATCATCGAATGCAAATGTATCAATTCTCAACGGATCGGGCGCACATGTAAAAAACGGATACTTTCCATTAGGAATTCCGGCATTTGCGTCGAGTTTTCCGGTTGTAATATTGCACACTTGAGTAAGAGATTTAGTTTTCATATTTTACTCGCCCCAACTGCTTCCTGATCTCATCTTCTAAACGGCGACTTTCTGCAAACATCTCATCCAATTGCGCAGTAAATCCGTTCATCTTTTCCGTAAATTCTTCCGGTGTCAGCTCCACATATTCGATCTTGACCTCGAAATACTGGCCGGCAGAAAAGGAGAGTTTTTTTGCCTCAATGTCCGCGTAGCTGACAGCCACACAGAAATCCTCTTCAGCCTTTCCGGCATTGAAGATATCGATGATACGCGTGATCTCATCATCACTCAACACAGTACGTTGATTTTTGCCGTCCACCTTCTCCTTGGTACCCAGTTTGGATGCGTCCATCAGGATCACATCGCCATCGGTGTTTTCGCGGTCAACAAACAGAATGGTAACATTGGTGCCGGTGGTGGCAAAGATGTTAGAAGGCATGGAAATAACGCCTCTCAGCATCCGTTCTTTTACCAGATACTCACGTATCTTCTTAGGGATGCCTGATCCAGCGGTCAGAAAACCAGTGGGCACAACAATAGCGGCTTTACCCTTGGGTGCAAGGGAGTACAGAATGTGCTGAATGAACAGCTGGTAAACCGCCATACCGTCTTTATCCTTCTTCGGGATACTGGGTACACCTGCGAAAAAGCGTTCCTTGTGCTTATCACTTGCCAGCTCCGGTTGATTATCGCTGAAATCCATGTTGAAGGGTGGATTGCTGACGATGTAGTCAAATTGTGCCAGTCCATTCTTCTTTGCATTCAAATGGCGGGGTGCAATCAGGGTATCGTCATGCACCACATTGCCCAAAGAGTGGACAAGGTTATTGAGAATTAGATTCAAACGCAGGAACTCGTTGGATTTAGCGGAAATATCCTGCGTAAAAATAGTACAGTTATCCTCACCGATCTGGTGCGCCAGAGCCAGTACCAGTGTGCCGGAACCAGCAGCAGGGTCATAAACGGACACATTGCTGACATCGCCTTGCACCATAATGCGGGCAATAATATTTGCGATGGCGTGCGGGGTATAGTATTCGGCGTACTTGCCGAAATCCTTGTTGTAGTCCTGGATCAGATACTCGAAAATCTGCGCAAAGAAATCGTACTTCTGCTCAAATACATCGGCAAAGCTGATTTCCACCAGCTTATTGATGATGGCGCGACAGAACAAGGGCTTCTTGGCACTCTCGATGACATACTGAGAAATAGGGTCAAACAGGCGGATCTTTTCCTCACCGCCGGTTTGGACGGAAAAGATGTCCAGATTACAGTTTGCAATATCTACCAGCGTATCGTCAAACAGCTCATGGAACGGATAGGGACTGCCGTCTGCCTTGCGCATGGTTTCGTCGTTCTGATGGTTGAACAGATAGGAAATATAGTGCGTCTTTTTCAGCTTGGCCGTGCTGCCGCCCAGCATCATAGTAAGCATTTCATACTGATCGTCCGGCATGGCAGACAGTGCTTCCTCGATGTTTTCTACATTGGCAAGCGCCGGATCTGCTTTTTTTGCTTCATAGAGGAATTTGTCACTGAGGTATTTATACAGGAACACCTGCGTAATGATCTTATACTCGCCGGGAGAGCCGCCCAAGCCAAAATTGGCGCAGATGGTCTTGAGATCGTCGATCATTCGCTTTGTTCTGAGGGTAATATTTTCAATTTGCATTATGCTGTCCAAGTCCTTTCTGCGAAGTATTCGCCGGAGATGCAGGTGTCAATGTAACGCACCTGATCCAGTGTGGGCTGTACTCCGTGGGTGCGGCACGACTGAATAATCGTGGGCATGATCTCCTGTGTGAAATAGGCATGGTTATCCATCATGCGCTGGTTTTTCAGCACCTTCTGATCGACCTCTGTTTTCACACCCATGAGGATGCCGAAGATGATGGGATCACCGCCGATGGGCGGCGGGGTTTCTTTCAGCCGCTTGTGGGTACGCATATACTTTGCATCGTTGCCGTATTTGGCGCAAAGCATTTGGTCGCGCAGATTTTGCTGTGCGGCGGCCTTGCGGATGCGCTCCAACTCGTCAATGTTAGCCTTCATTTCGTCTGCCGTCAGTTCCTCAATGTTCTTCTTTTTGAAGATGCGCTTAAGTTCATCCAGCAGAGAGATATATTCGGGATCCTTCGGGTCAAGGCTGCGCTCCAGTTCACGGCGGGTCTTTTCCAGAATATCCTGGAACTTATCCGCAATGACCATTTCATCCTCGGATACCTTGCGAAAATGGAACTCCACCTGATCTAAAGCCATATTCAGCAGACCGGAAACATCTTCGCTATTCTGGAGATTTTCTTTGAGATTGACCAGATTGATGCGGTTGTTGACCTCGTTGTAGAGGGCGTGGAGCGTGTCCATGCTGAAACGCTGGGCAAGCTCGTCATAACCGAACAGCTTGATGATATTGAACAGTTCCTTGTAGGTATCAAGCAGTCTGCGCAGATCCAGCAGCTCTTTTTTGTCATCCAGAGCCGTGATCTGCTGAGAGAACAGCTCGGCGTTGTCTGTTGCGTACATAAAGAGCTTGTCCTGAATCTCCTGCAAATCCTGTTCGATCTCTTCCTGAGATTTGAAGATATCACGATATCGCTCAAATTCATCGCCCAGCTCAGCCTGCAATTCTTTGAAGTAGGCTTCGTTGGTCTTGTCAAATTCGGCGCGGATATCGGCAAAGTCCACCACATAGCCATAGCGGAAGGACTTATAGGGACGGTTGACGCGAGTGAGGGTCTGCAGAAGGTTGTGTTCGCGGATCACACGGCCAAGATACTGTTTTTTCAGACGCGGAGCGTCGAAGCCGGTCAGCAGCATATTGTAGACAACCAGAATGTCGATCTTACCTTTTTTGAAATCATCCTGATAACCACGACGGGTTTCCTTGTCATCCACATCATGCAGAATGAGCACATGGCTGAAATCGGAGTAGTTGCCCAGCTCGTCCTCTACCATACGCGCCTGATCAGAGGAGTCGCAGACGATCATGGCACCGATGGACTGGTCATTCAGTGCAATCCGGCTGCGTTTGAAATCGTCAACGATATACTCCACCAAGGCAGCAACATATTTCGGATGTGCGTAGACATCTTTCTTCTTAAAGGAGCCTTTCTGTGTTTCCAGTTCGTCCAGAACAGATTGAAGCTTTGCGCGATATTCAGTCTTAATACCCTCACGGATCAGTTTGAGGGTGTAGCCGTCCGCGATGGAACGGTTGTAGTAATACTTGTGGATGTAGTCGCCGAAAACATCCTTGGAGTTGTAGCCATCACCGATCAGAGGTGTACCAGTCAGTGCGATCATGACGGCTTCGCGGTCAGATGCCATCAGATTCGCAAGGAAGGACCCCTTGGGGTTATAGCTGCGGTGGGCTTCATCCATGAAATAAACGCGCTGAACGCTAACATCATAGTCAGATTTGCGGGCGATAGATTCCGTGGAGAATTTTTGAATATTCACAACGGTAATGGTATCTTCACCGCTATTGTTCGCGGCACCAATGGTGCGAATGTTTTTGATAAAATCCTCTTTGGAATTGACCTTTTCCACATGGAGGCCACGGGCGGCAAATTCCTCGGATGCCTGTGTCAGCAGGTCAAGGCGGTCAACGATAAAATAGAACTTGGCAATCTTGCCCTGTTTTTGATAGTAGTCACGCAAATAACGAACATTGTGGAAGGCCAGCGCGGTTTTCCCGCTGCCCTGCGTATGCCAGATAATACCGTGCTGCGCGCCCTCGTTCAGCTTCTTCTCAATAGCAAGAGTTGCAAAAAACTGCGGGTAGCGCATGACATGCTTCTGGAGAGTTTTGATGCCGTTTTTGTCGGAGCGCTCTACATATGCAAAGCCATAGCGCAAAAGCATAAGAAAGCGCTTATGCGAAAACAGAGATGTAATAATCCTATTGGTTGGCGACAGTTCGCTCAGATTAGTGATGTATTCATTTGTGCCTTTGATGGACACAAGGTTGTTATCTTTCAGAATAAAATCGGCTTTGGTATCGTCGATTGCAGGAATAGCGGTAAGGATGACCGGATCTTCCTCGCGGAAACGGTTGAAGAACAGCTTCTCATAGCTGCTGGACGCATAGAAAGCACCCTCAATCGGCTCTACATCGGAATCGTTATACTCCATGTTGTTGGAAAACACCATCAGTTGGGTGATATTGACGAACCGGCGAAACACTTTTCTTGAGAAGCGAGAATTGATGCGGTTATGCTCGGCAATAATACCGTCTTTGTTGTTGGGCTTTTTAACCTCCACAAAAGACAGCGGCATACCGTTGATCAGCAGAATGATATCTAGTCTAAACTCGTCATCACCGTTACGATATGTCAGCTCCGTCACAACATGATAGGTATTACGGGAACTATCCTCAAAATCAATCAGGCGGATACCGTTAATTCCGTTGAGCAGGATATTGTAAAACGCCTTGCCAAGATCTTCGTTTGAAAGCTTGACAGACAGCTCAGAAATCAGCGCGGCGGCATCGTGTTCGGACAAAGTTTTGCCGTTGATGTGACTGATACTGTTACGGAATATTTCAACAAAGATATTGGTATCCGTATGAATTTCTCCCTGATAATCTTTTAGGGAAAGATATTCATATCCCAAGCGGGTCAGATGAACAAGTGCCGGTATTTTCACTCTTGAGTTCTCGTTGCGTTTCATCTACCAGCCCTCCTTCCAAGTCCGATTATTGTCTGGTGAAGTGACCATTTGGGTCGAGTTGTAAACCCAGGGGTTAGTGCGCCCATTCGCACCCGCGAGGGGTAAGGCGCATGATATTTTCGAGTCAGAGTCGCTGTTGTCTGCGGCTCAATTTTTATTTTCGGCGGGTTTCTTGATGTACTTTCCGCTTTTGATTCTCGCATCTGCGGGCTTCGGCTCATCGTCTGGGATTGCCCATCTGTTACCGATTTTCACCGCACCCGGTATGCGTTCTTCGTTGCACAATATCTGTATGCGCCGTGATGAAATACCCCACCTCTCGGCGGTCTGCGGGACAGAAAGATACTTCATGGTTGCAGCCCTCCCGGTCTGTCCTCTCGGCTTGTTCGCCTGATCGTAGTTATAATAAATCATTATATATTATAGTCCGATTAGCGAATAAAATCAAGAGGTTTTCCGAAAAGTTCAAAAAGTATTTTCAAATCGCACAGACAGGGGTTTGGGTACTCCCAACAAGAAAAATGAGCGTAAGGGCTGAAAGCCCGAAACGCCCATTTTGCCGATGTGTACGGACATCGGCTGTGCTTGCTATTCTCAAAAATCTCATATACGCATCTCTAATGCGCTCTCGTTTTCAGAAAAAATGAGGGCGCATTTTTATTTTCATCACAATTCATATCCAACACAGGAGGGATCAAATTATGTCGGAACGTACTCGCCCCATACGCATTGAGTTCTGCGTCACCGAACAGGAGAAGAAACTCATACAACATAAGATGGCGCAAATCGGCACCCACAGCATGGGAGCGTACCTTCGCAAGATGGCGATTGACGGCTACATCATCAAGGTGGACTACACCGAGCAGAAAAAATTAGCTACTGCCGTCAGTCGAGCTGCTGCAAACATTAACCAAATCTGCCGCCGAATCAACAGCACCGGGCATTTCTACGAAGAAGACGTTGCTGCGCTGAAAGAAAAACAAACAGAGATATGGGAGCTGCTGCGACAACACCAGAAGGAGGAACTATGACCACAACGGGATTATCCATGTGTGGATTTTCTGTCGCCGGTTTTTCAGCTGGTGGATAACTTGACGCTCCGAAGCATACCGTTATTGGATTTCCGGACGGCGGATTTCCGAACGTTCACAGAGGATGAAATTCATACCCAAATCAATAAGAAATAAATTAACTCTCAATATAGTCATCCATCAATCTATCAATACAATTTTTTCGATGGAGAGGATGGGATAGGAGGTCACAATGACAGAGAACTTTTTACGCTTTACCGTTGAGAGCCTTTCGGCATCTTACATACCGTTCCCGCGGTTTCTAATGGAGGACAGTCTTGCGGATCTCTCCAACGATGCAAAGGTGCTGTATGCGCTTATGATGGACAGAGCCAGCATATCAAAGGTCAACGGTTTTATCGAGGCAGACGGCACAATTCGTCTGTACTACACTGTAGAACAAGCGCAGAAGAAGCTGCACCGAAGTCGGCAGTGTGTCACACGCATATTCCGAGAGTTGGAGTCAAGCGGTCTGATCTGCCGCAAGAAACAGGGGCTTGGAAAGCCTGCGCTGATCACGCTCAATTATCCGTCCAATGCAAAACTGATCCAGCCGAAGGAGACAGGAGAGATTCTGTCAGGATAAAGGTCGAAAATCGGATATTTTTTGCCCCACAAGCGACGCAAACGCTGTGGGGCATATCTTTACTCGTCCGCGCCATAAACCGCGCTTGTGCGCCGTGAAGGGAGGAACAGAATGGAGAAAACGAACGGCTATGATATGAATGATGTCAATTGCGCTGAGATTCCGGAGTTTGTATATGAATCTCTGGCAAGGAGCCTGCTGCCGGTGATTCAGAAGTATTATAAAAGCGATGAGGGCAAGCGGGCATTTGCTGAGTGGAAGGAGAAAAAGGAAACTGCAGAGAAAAGCTCTACATAAACCCAACGGGAGGATTGCCATACTCGGCAGTCCTCCCGTTTTTTCGTTTACCAATCTACAATTTCCTCGATATAAACAATAAATCCGAACCCGTTTCCGATTGGATAAAGGTTCGGATTATATTGTTTTGGTGGAGACGAAGAGGATCGAACTCTCGACCTTACGGATGCGAACCGTACGCTCTCCCAGCTGAGCTACGCCCCCATTTGTTTGCTATGTGATTATAAGATTTTTTTTTCGGTTTGTCAAGTGTTACGGAGCTGTTTGGAAAAATTTTTCTTTGCCGCCCCGCTTTTTCATCCGATCGGCTTGCAGATATCTACCCAGCCGTCGGGCTTCGAGTATTTTTCAAGCTCGGCGGGGGTCAGCTCTATCATGCTGTTGCTGCTGCCGCAAGCGGGGAATACCGTCTGAAATCTTTTCAGCGACTCGTCCAGATATATCTTTACTCCCTCGTTCACCGCGAACGGGCATACTCCGCCGACTGCGTGACCGATGAGCTCTGCCGCTTCTTCGTGCGAGAGCATCTTCGCCTTTTTGCCGAAGCGGGCCTTGTACTTTGCGTTGTCTATCTTCATGTCGCCCGCCGCGACTATGAGTATCGGCGCGCTGTCGAGCGAGAAGGATATGGTTTTTGCTATCCTGCCCTCAACGCAGCCGAGCGCCTTGGCCGCGAGCGCGACGGTTGCGCTCGACTCGTCTATCTCCTTTATCCTGTCCGCTATGCCGAGCGTTTCAAAATATTTTCTGACTCTCTCTATAGACATTATTTTCTCCCAAGTGAAAAAGCCGCAGGGCAAGAGCCGAGCGGCTTCGATTTTTTTGTCTGATTTTTATTTTTTGCGGCTTTTCTTTCTCTTTACTCCGTCGGTGACGTTGTCATCGGGCTTGCCGAAAGCCGCGATCTTGATTATCATTATGACGAGTATAGCCGCGAGCGCCGAGCAGGCGTAGACCAGCCACATATTTATGACGCTCGCTATAAACTTGCCTAAGAGCGGTACGCAGTGCGTGGCTACGGCGACTACGGAGGCGCCCGTGGGAAGAGCAGATCCGAACGCGAAGCCGTACTTCCCTCCGAGCTTATACACCGCGACTTCGTCCGCGGATGCGGCAGACGCCCTGCGGGTCAGGCACAGCGAGCCGTCTTTTATGTTTGAGCCCATGATGTCGTCGGTGCATACGGCAAGTCCGCGATCGAGCAGGAACTTGTCGGGATGAGCCGCCGCGACGCTCAAAAGCGCGGTGAACAGCGACACGACCGCTATTATGATAATGAGGACGACAGAGAAGATTCTTGCGCCCTTGAATTTGTCCTTTTTCGGCTTGAAGCTGTCCTGAAGCATTGCGCCGGAGTAGTCCGAGGTGCGCTCAAAGTCGAATTTCGGCTCAACTTTGGCCGCAGTTTCCTCCGAGAGGGTCTGACGCGGTCTGCTCTTGTCTATCGGCGCGCCGAAATATCCGTGAGGATCGGGCTCGCCGTATTCATTTTCGGTTTTTTGCACGGGCTCGGCTTCGACTTTCTCGGGCTCGGTCTTGACGGGCTCCTCTGCGGGAACCTCGTCCTCTCCCGAGTAGCTGTCCTCAAAGTCATCCCGGGTCGGCTCGAGCTCGGTTGCGGAAATGGAGCTGTCGAGTGCGCTCTCGTAGCTGCGCTCCTCAACGCGCCTTGCCTCCGCTTTCTCCTCGGCATTGTGCGCCGCTCTCATTCTCTCGGCCTCCAGAATTTCCTCCGCCGCCTTTTCCGCTGCGGCGTTGAGCTCGTCCTGCTTGGCCTTTTCCATGCGGGCCTCAAACTCTGCATTGAGATCTTCTATGGTTTTCGGCATGAATTTATCCATTCTCTGTTCACCCTCCGACATAAAGCAGTATTATTGTTATCCGGTATCGTTGCAGCTGTTATATTATAAAGTATAATATTTGGCGCTCGTAAAGTCAATAAAAAAGGCGAATGTCCGCAGATACCCGCACAAATGCCCGAAAAGGCTGGAAAAAATCGGGCGCATAAAGTATAATCAAGGCGGAAAAACACAAAAAGGAGAAATATCATGGGAATGAAAGAAAGAATGTTCACGGGCGAGCTGTATTATCCCAACGAGGAGTCGATATTTGACGAGCAGTTCAAAAAGCTCGATTTGCTTTACGAGTTCAATTCAACGCGCCCCACGGAGCAGAAGAAAAGGCAGGAATTAATGAAAGAGATGTTTGCCGAAATAGGCGAGAACTGCTATCTCGAGCCACCGTTTCACGCGAATTGGGGCGGGGCGCATATGCATCTGGGCGACAGTGTATACGCTAATTTCAATTTCACCGCCGTGGACGACTCGCATATCTATATCGGCTCTTATACGATGATAGGACCCAACGTGACCGTTGCCACAGCGGGGCATCCTATTCTGCCCGAGCTGCGCGAAAAGGCGTATCAGTTCAATATGCCCGTGCATATCGGCAGAAACTGCTGGATAGGTGCGGGAGCCGTGATAATGCCCGGAGTGACGATAGGGGATAACAGCGTTATCGGCGCGGGCAGCGTCGTGACGAAAGATATTCCGGCGAACGTCGTCGCCTACGGGAATCCCTGCCGCGTTGCGAGGGAGATAAGCGAGCACGACCGAGAGTTTTATTATAAAGACAGACGAATTTCGCAGAAGATTTTTGACGAGATAAAGGATATATAAATCAAACCCGCCGCAGATATAAGTCTGCGGCGGGTTTTGCTATAGCTCTTACGCTGCTTCCGGTTGGCTTTTTGAGGTCATTCGCCTTACGGAGAAAATGATGTTTGCTAATGACCAAAGCGGAATTATAACATACAGAAAACGGAACAAGAAAGTTAAAAACGGCAGTAAATCCTGATAAGGAGAATAGAATAAAGGGTGTATTACATGATCATATTGCATAGTGATTCGCATCAAAATCATTGGTACTGCCGATAAAATAAAAGCAGTAAAGAAAGCTTTGAATTTACGAATTTGAGCTCTCCTTGAAAGATAGAAGAAGAACAGGCTGACAAAGGCGACCGCCCATATGAAGCGAAACGCGTAAAAGTAAAACATTCCATACTCTGAAATCCTTATGCAGTCATAATAGAAATCGTGCATATGTGTAAAAAAGAAGTTAAATACAGGGCGGAAAAGCTCGCAGACGCAGTATATTATCGCCTGCAGGAACAGCGGCCAAAGAAGCACCTCGAAAATCACGACAAAAGCTTTTTTATTTTTTTTCATCACTTCACATCCTTTCAATTTCCTTGAGGCGGATAAATGACAATACTTCTGCGCTACAATTATATTTTAACAGAAAGAGTAAAAAAGTCAATCGTGTTTTGATTTTTAAAAAAGTTAAAGAATCAATCCCACCTTTGCAGAGCGGGATTGATTCTTTGTTTGTGCTTATTTATATTTCGGTCTTGCGACATATGAGGTGTGGAGCACTTCGTGAGCCTTGTGGCTGCCGGGCTCGCCGAGGAACTCGGCGTAGAGACGCTTGACAGCCTCGCTCTCATGCGACTTGCGCAGGGGCATATCCTTGTCCGCCTCGTAGAGAGCTGCGGCTCTGCGCGCTCTGAGGTCGACGAAGTTGCGCACGACTGCGTGCTGTATCGGCTGGCCGCCGCCGTTGACGCAGCCGCCGGGGCAGCCCATGATCTCTATGAAGTGGTAGTCGGCGGTGCCGTTTTTGACCTTCTCCATAATAGTGTTGGCGTTTGCGAGTCCGCTGACTACGCAGACCTTTATCTCCATGCCGTTGACGGTGTAGGACGCTTCCTTTATGCCCTCGGTGCCGCGAACCTCGGTGAAGTCGAGGCTCTTGAGCTCCTTGCCGGAGAGCTTTTCTACGGCGGTTCTCAGCGCCGCTTCCATAACGCCGCCGGTTGCGCCGAAGATGACTGCCGCGCCGGTGGAATCACCGAGCGGGTTGTCAAACTCCTCGTCGGGCAGGTGCTTGAAGAAGATACCCGCACTGTCTATCATTCTGCCGAGCTCTCTCGTGGTCAGGGAGTAGTCGACATCCGGATAGCCGGACGCGGACTGATTTTCGCGCTTTGTCTCGAACTTCTTCGCCGTGCAGGGCATTATGCCGACAACGACGATATCCTTCGGGTCGATTCCCATCTTCTCCGCATACCATGTTTTGATTATCGCGCCCGACATCTGCTGGGGCGACTTGCAGGAGGAGAGGTGATCGAGCATGTCGGGGTAGTAATGCTCGCAGTATTTTATCCATCCGGGCGAGCAAGAGGTTATCATCGGGAGCACGCCGCCGTTCTGGACTCTGCCGAGGAACTCGTTTGCCTCTTCGACTATCGTGAGGTCCGCGCCGAAGTCGGTGTCAAAGACCTTGTCGAAGCCGAGACGTCTGAGTGCCGCGACCATCTTGCCCTGAACGTTGGTGCCTATGTGCATTCCGAAGCACTCGCCGAGAGTGACGCGGATAGAAGGCGCGGTGTGGACAACGACGAACTTCTCGGGGTCGTTTATAGCCTCGAGCACCTTTGCGGTGTCGTCCTTCTCGTAGATAGCGCCGGTCGGGCAGTTGACTATGCACTGACCGCAGGAGACGCACGCCACGGAGTCGAGAGGCTTTTCGAATGCCGAGCCGATGTGGGTGTCAAAGCCGCGGGCATTTGCGCCGATAACGGAGATGTGCTGAGCCTGGCACGCGGCTACGCAGCGGCGGCAGAGTATGCACTTTCCGTTGTCTCTTATCATATGTATGGCGGAGTCGTCGTATTCGTGGACGGGATTTGCGCCGTCGAAGCGCCCCTCGTCGTCAACGCCGAACTCCTTGCAGAGCTGCTGGAGCTCGCAGGTTCCGCTGCGTATGCAGGAGAGACACTTCCTGTCATGCGTAGAGAGGATGAGCTCGAGAGTCGTCTTGCGGCTCTTGCGCACGCGCTCCGTGTTTGTGAATATCTCCATGCCCTCGTTTACGGGGTAGACGCAGGCGGTCACGAGCGAGCGGGCGCCCTTGACCTCGACCATGCAGATACGGCACGCGCCGATTTCGTTTATCTTCTTGAGGTAGCAGAGGGTCGGGATCTCTATGCCGGCCGTACGCGCCGCCTCAAGTATGGATATGCCCTTGGGTACGCTCAGAGGCATATTGTTTATCTTAATATTTACCATTTCCATGCTGTGTTGACCCTCCTTCCTTAACCTTTGCTGATAGCCTTGGCACGCTTGCAGTTTTCAAGGCAGACGCCGCACTTGATGCACTTGGCGGTGTCTATCCCGTACGAAGGCAGCTTGTGGCCCTCTGCGATATAGTCGGTCTTGCCGATAGCCGAGACGGGGCAGTTTCTGGCGCAAAGGCCGCAGCCGATGCACAGATCCTTGTCTATCTTGAAGCTCAGCAGCGCCTTGCAGACGCCTGCGGGACACTTCTTGTCAACTATATGCGCTATGTACTCCTCGCGGAAGAACTTGAGGGTTGCGAGAACGGGGTTGGGCGCCGTCTGACCCAGACCGCAAAGGGAGTTCTCTTTTATGTAGTGGGCGAGCTCCTCGAGCTTGTCGAGGTCGTCGAGAGTCGCCTTGCCGGCGATTATCTTCTCGAGTATCTCCTGCATTCTTCTCGTGCCGATACGGCAGGGGGAGCACTTTCCGCAGGACTCGTCAACCGTGAAGTCGAGGAAGAATTTAGCTATATCGACCATGCAGTTGCTGTCGTCCATGACTATAAGTCCGCCCGAGCCCATCATGCAGCCTATGGCGGTGAGGTTGTCGTAGTCTATCTCGGTGTCCATGAGGCTTGCGGGGATGCAGCCGCCGGAGGGGCCGCCGGTCTGCGCAGCCTTGAACTTTCTGCCGTTGGGTATACCGCCGCCGATGTCCTCGACTATCTCGCGCAGGGTCGTGCCCATGGGGATTTCAACGAGGCCGGTGTGCTTTATGTTGCCGCCGAGCGCAAAGACCTTGGTGCCCTTGGAGCGCTCGGTGCCCATGGAGGCGAAGCTCTCCGCGCCGTGCAGGATTATCTGCGGGATATTTGCGAAGGTCTCGACGTTGTTTTCGGTAGTGGGCTTTCCGAAAAGACCCTTCTCCGCCGGGAACGGAGGTCTCGGACGGGGCTCGCCGCGGTTGCCCTCTATGGAGGTCATGAGTGCGGTCTCCTCGCCGCAGACGAATGCGCCTGCACCGAGTCTTATGTGGAGGTCAAAATCGAAGCCGCTGTCGAATATGTTTTTGCCGAGCAGCCCGAGCTCGCGGGCGGAGTCAATGGCTATTTGAAGTCTCTTGACCGCTATGGGATACTCCGCGCGGACGTAGATGTAGCCCTCGGTGGCGCCGGTGGCGTAGCCGCATATGGCCATGGCCTCGACGATGCAGTGCGGGTCGCCCTCAAGCACGGAGCGATCCATGAATGCGCCGGGGTCGCCCTCGTCGGCGTTGCAGACGACATATTTCTGATCCGCCTGATTCTTTCTCGTGAAGCTCCACTTGAGTCCGGTCGGGAATCCGCCGCCGCCTCTGCCGCGAAGGCCGGAGTCCTTGACTATCTGGATGACCTCGTCCGGGGTGTATTCGGTCAGGCACTTTGCGAGAGCCTGATAGCCGTCCATGGCTATGTATTCGTTGATATTTTCGGGGTCGATGACGCCGCAGTTGCGCAGCGCGACTCTCTTCTGCTTCTTATAGAACTGAGTCTCGTTGAGGCTCTTGACGGTGTCGCCGGCCACGGTGTCGTCATAGAGCAGGTGCTTGACTATTCTGCCCTTGATGAGGTGCTCGTCAACTATCTCGGAGACGTCCTCAACCTTTATCTGGCTGTAGAACGCACCCTCGGGATAGACAACGACTATCGGGCCCAGGGCGCACAGACCGAAGCAGCCTGTCCTGATGACCTTGATTTCGTCTGCGAGACCTTTCTCGGCGATCTCCTTTTCAAACTCGGCAATTATTTCTGCGCTGTGAGAAGAAGTACAGCCGGTACCGCCGCAGACAAGAACGTGTGAACGATACATTGATTTCCCTCCTTGTTATTTGGCGATAGCGCCGACCGTAAATTCCGTAACGGGGTTGCCGTTGACGAGGTGGTCGCTGACAATGCGCGCGACCATTTCGGGCGTTACCTTTACATAGGTGACCTTTTCCTTGCCCGGCTCGAGAACCTCGACTATCGGCTCATACTGGCACATACCGATGCAGCCGGTCTGCGAGACGGTGACGTGGCTGAGATTGCGGCGCGCAACCTCGTCAACAAGGGCTGTCAGCACGGGCTTTGCGCCCGCCGCGATGCCGCAGGTCGCCATGCCGACGAGTACGCGGGTCGAGCTTTCGCTGTCGTCGCGGACGTTCATATTGGCTTTTGCCTTATCTCTTATTGCGTTAAGTTCAGCAAGTGATTTCATGGTTGTTCCTTTCCCGGCGCAAACGCCGTCATATGGATTTTGTGAGAAGCGCGGTGTTCTCGTCGATATATTCCTTCATCCACTGCACGACCTCCGGATTGTCGAGCGGCACGCCCTCGAGAATATTTTTTATCTCCCGCGTGTCGAGCACGAATTCTTCGCCGTCGACCTTTCTGCGGTAGATAAAGTCCCTGTCGGTGTTCATCGAGACGAGCACGGTTACAGTCGAGGTAATGTCCCCCAAGGGGGTGAAGTCTATGCTGTCCGAATGAAATACGGCCTTAGTTGAGGTTCCGACTCCCTTTTCGGAGGTTATCTCAAAGCTGCCGCCGGTCTGCTCCGCCGCGAGGCGAAACAGCGGAATCCCCATGCCGACCTTGCGCGTTGTGCGCGTGGTGAAAAACGGGTCGCAGACGTTTCTGAGAGTTTCCTCATCCATGCCGCAGCCGTTGTCGGAGACGGTGAGCGAGAGCAGGTGCTCCTTTGTGTCCTCGCTGACCTCTATTGTTATCAGCGACGCTCCGGCGGAGACGGAGTTCTGGGCTATATCGAGAATGTTGAGTGACAGCTCGCGCATGGCGTTAAGCGTCGAGGTATTTGTCGAGAATACCGTCTATCTGGTCGGGGGTGAGCCTGCCGTAGACATCGTCGTTGACAGTCATGACAGGGGCAAGTCCGCAAGCGCCTATGCAGCGGCAGGCCTCGATAGAGAAGCACGCGTCGTCGCTGCACTCGCCCGGGGCTATGCCGAGCCTCTCGCTTATCTTGTCGAGGATAGCCTGCGAGCCTTTGACATAGCACGCGGTTCCGAGACATACGGAGATGTTGTATCTGCCCTTGGGACTCAGAGCGAACTGAGCGTAGAAAGTTGATACACCGTATACCTTTTCAAGCGGAACGTCCATTCCCTCGGCTATTATAGCCTGTACCTCGAACGGAAGATAACCGTAGATGAGCTGCGCCTCCTGCATGACGTGCATCAGCAGGCTTTTGTCGCCGTTGCACTCGGCGATAACGGCTCTGAGCTTCTCCTCCTGCTCCGGGGTGCCGGAAAAAGGTATCTTACTGATTTTTTTGAGCATTTGTAGCCTCTCCCTCCTTAGGTTTGAGAAAAATACAGATAGGCAAAAAGGGGAATCCCTTTCGCATTAGAAGTAATTATAACACGCGAAATGCAAAATTTCTACAGTTTAAGGAAAAAAATATCGATAAGCTGTATACCAATTTACATACCCGGCGGGCAGTAATTACTTTTTAACAGGTCAATGACCGCCTGCGGCGATGCGCAGGGGAGCTCGAGCTCGGTGCTCGCCGAGCCGACATTTTCGAGAAAGTGCGCGTCCGATGCGCGCAAAAGCCGCATATTCTTGAGCAGGGGATGCGCTTGAGTCAGCTTGTCCGTTTGAGCAAAAGCGGACAGCTCGGCGTTTATGAAGCCCCAGCTCTCGTCAAACGAACCGAGGTTTGCCGTGACGCTGAACGACGGGCGGTCGATATGCGCGGGGTAGCAGACACCGCCGAAGTCGGAGACGAGCGAAAAAACCTCGTTTATCGAAATGAAGCTTGCGGTGCTCAGCAGATTTTCCTCGCAGCCGAGAACACCGTCGAGCTCGTCCATTATCAGCTGCTCGCCGAAAATATCGAGCCTGTTTTTTATCTTCGGCAGGCGCTCCGAGACATAGCCCGAAAACCGGAGCGAGGAATCGACATCCGGGAACAGGCAAACGACATGCACCTCCTCCGAGGTGGTAAGCTCCATTCCGGGCACGAAGGCTATTCCCGCGTCCCTTGCCGCCCGCGCCGCGGCGGGGCAGTTGAGAGAGGAATTGTGGTCTGTCAGCGCAAGGATATCAAGCCCCATGACCTTTGCCATGTTGACAAGGTTATAGGGGGTCATGTCCCCGTCGCCGCAGGGCGACAGGCACGAATGAATATGCAGATCACATAAAAATCCCGGCATGATTTGACTCCGAATATTTTCGCTTGCGCGTAAAATAATGATTATAGTTGATTTTTATTCAGCGCGGCGATATACGCTGAAAAACTGCTTTACGCCGCGTTTCCGCACAAACCCCCAGAATACATTCCGTCTATACATATTATACATGGTTATATCAATAAATCAACACTTATATATCATTTCGGATATGTCTTTTTCAGCTCCTCCGTCGCTTCGCCGCCGAGCAGGCAGAGCGAGATGAGGTTGGGCACGGCCATGAGCGCGTTTGCGAGGTCGGATAGCTCCCATATGAGCCTGAGGTCGGTGACGCAGCCGACGAATACCGCCGCCGAGTAGATGAGATTGTATATCCCCGCGCTCTTTTCGCCGAGCAGATATTCGAGCCCGCGCCGCCCGTAATATGACCAGCCGATGAGCGTGGCAAAGGCGAAAACGCAGACGCTCAGACACACGAAAACGCTGCCCGCCGCTCCGAACACGCTGCCGAATGCCGCAGCGCAGGCGAGAGAGCCGTCGCCGTCTATGGGCACGCCGGACACAAGGAGCGTTATTGCCGTCACGGTGCACATAACCACGGTGTCGAGAAAAACCTCGAGTATTCCCCAGCAGCCCTGCTCGGCGGGGGAGTCCGTCTCGGCCGCCGCATGAATTATGGCGTTGCTGCCGAGCCCCGCTTCGTTTGAAAACACGCCCCGCGCCACCCCGTAGCGCAGAGCCTTTTTTATCCCGCAGCCCGCCGCGCCGCCCGCCGCCGCACGCAG